>OBXQ01000003.1_pt1 | contig 451913 bp, 384 predicted proteins | sample 1476641 | NCBI WGS metagenome assembly OBXQ01 (sample SAMEA2580174, study PRJEB22360) | human gut metagenome | biome: human gut; feature: human-associated habitat; material: faeces | place: Denmark | collected 2008/2010
AGCTCCGTTTTTGTAGCATCAAGTTCTGTTTTGGATGCAATATCCTTGATAGTTACAGTTTTCTTATTCGCAGGATTTTTAGCATCTTGTACAGTCAAGTCAACTTTATTGCCAGATACAGTGTAAGCTTTATCAGCAGCACTGCTATTTTCAACTAATTGATAATCAGGAGCATCTACGTCAACTTTATATGTTTTATATGTACCATCAGTACCTTCTGTAATCGTTGTGTTTTTACCAGCAACAACTTTTACTGCTTTTTGAGCTTCATCACGAATAACGGATTTACCACCGTCCGTAATGTTGGACAAGTCTTTATTTGCCGCATTGTCAATCTTGTTCTTAGTTGCATCAGTCAACGTCACATCAATTGTTTGGTTGTTAACAGATGTCGTAACATAAGAACCATCGCCTTTTACAGTCAATGTTTGGTTGTCCAATAAAACGTCATTGTTACCGCTGTTGCCGGCTACTTTCAAATTAACATTGCGCAATTGTGCCACGTTAACAGCGTCAGTATCAGCTGTACCTGCAGCCACATTAGTGATTTGACGAGTTTTTGTACCGCCGTCACCTACGGACACCGCACCCATAGTGGATGTCAACGCAGCGCCTGTCAATCCGCTATATCCGTTTCTACGGCTGTCTGCAGTTTTAACATTATAACCTGCTTTGCCAGCCGCAACAGAAGCAACGGAATTCGCACCTAATGCAACGCCATCATCTACACTGGATTTAGCTTTATAACCGATAGCAGTACTGTTCGTATTAGCTGCAGTCGCATCAGCACCGACAGCTGTCGCGAATTTACCTGCTGCGGAAGTACGTACACCGGCTGCTGTCGCATTATTGCCTGTAGCACCTGTGTTATCGTAGTTCGCATCGGCAGATGTGCCTTTAGCACTGAAAAAATTCGTTTGCGCCGCTTCAACAGCCTCTTTTACCGTATGGTATGTGCTGTTCTTGATATTGAAATCAGGCGCTTTATATGTGGAACCATTCGCTTCATAGCCCGTATATGTAGGACCTGCGATGGATTTTGCCAAGTTACTGTTTACAAATTTTAATTGTTTTACATTTGTTGCGTCAGTATCGTTTTCACCGCCCGCCACGTTGATGATACGGCGTTCAGAACCTACGTTACCTACCGCAACTACACCGTTTGCAATATTGTTATTTTGTTGGTTAGTGAAAGCAGAGTAACCATTAACCAAGGCACCTCTTACTTCCGTACCAGTACCCAATGCCAAGGAATTATTGGATTCTGCAACGGCATTTGTACCGATAGCCATGGAGTTAGTACCTGTAACAGTTGCACCAAGACCGATAGCTGTCGTATTAGTATTGTTTGCTTTTGCTTCTTTACCGATTGCAATGGCACCATCTTTAGAGGCATTCGCCGCACCGCCAAGTGCAAGCGCATCAGCACCCAAGGATTTTGCATTACCGCCTAATGCGATGGAGTTGGATAATTTGGCTTGGGAAGAACTACCCATAGCGATAGCATCAGCACCAGCAGCATTAGAGCTACTACCCATGGCAAAGCTGCTTACACCACTTGCATTGGCACTTTTACCCATCGCTACCGCATTTTGTGCGGATGATTGCGCCGTATTACCGATAGCAAAAGCATTCTCTGCACTAGCATTAGCACTATAACCCATAGCTACCGCATTGGCGCCACCAGTACTGGATGAAGAACCGAATGCCATAGAATCATCTGCACCAACTGCAGTACGAGCTTTCGTACCGAAAGCAAGAGAACGAGCCCCTTCTGTTACGGTATTACCATCGCCATTATATTTAGCACTTGGAGTACCATGTTGTTGACCAGGTAATTTTATAGTTTCTGCCGCACCGATTGCGATGGATTGATCCGCTTTTGCTGTAGCGGAGTAACCCATGGCGAAACTACCATTACCCTTTGCCCAAGATGCAGTACCCAATGCTGTGGAGAACTCACCTTCTGCAGCGGATTGACGCATCATAGCCAAGGAGTTAAAGCCGCTCGCCTTTGTAGCTGTACCAAGAGCCATAGCAGATGGTGATAAGGCCTGAGCATAATGACCTAAAGCAAAGGAAATACCACCTGTGGCCTGAGCATAGTTACCGATAGCTAAACCGGAATGATAATTCGAATTACCTGATTCTACAATATTTGTATGCGTACCGATAGCAATACCGGCAAAGCTATTTTCTGTATAGTTACCTCTATCTGTACCATTGTACAAATGACTATTATCAAATGGTGTCAAGTTCCCAGGATTTTGATAGTTATATAAATAACTACCTTCACTATAAGATTTCTTACCGGTAGCATAGCCAGCATCATTTACAGCATCAATAGTCATCGCAGCATAAGTAGCTGCATTAACCGTAGTAATATTACCACCCATCAATAATGCGGATACCGCCATAATCACACTCATGCGTGCCCAGGTTGTACCGCTTTGTACGGATTTTACCTTACCGCCACCTGTTTTTACAATTTCAGATACTACTACGTAGCATTTTTTTGTCTTACTCCAAATAACATTATAAATTCGATTCATAATTATCCTTTCTTACCGAAAACTCAGTAAAACACACCACTTGTGTTGCATAATATTGCAAAGATAATAAAAAGAAGAAGTATAAAGATTAATTATCATCTACACTTCTTACACCAAATATTAGTATTCCAAATTACGATCTGAATACTATAATTATTCATGATTCTTCATCATATACTCATCCACGGCAATACAATATCAAAAAATTTCTATCTTGTAAACAACTTTTTTCATCTTTTCTTCATTTTTGTCGTTTATTTATTTCTAATTTAATACTTTTTAATTTTAAGAAAAAGAATCTTCATCTTTTCTATCATTTATTACGATAAATCCACATATCGGAATATAACGATTATTGTAATTACGTAATCAATTTCATATTTTTAGACTTCTCAGTTTAGTACTTTCATAGATAAGATAATTTTATATACAGAAAAATTATCACCTACAGGTACACGAAAAAGCCGAGGCCCTAAAACCTCGGCTTTCATAATATAAATCATATATATAAGTATTCTATTTTTTATTGACCCTTACACGTTCAATAGTTGGTTGTCCTTCATGATTCTTGGCAATAGTATCCACACGGAATAACGCCATTTCAGGACCAAATTCAGATACGAGGCGATCATCGACAGCAACGCCGTTTTGAATAGCTCGGTACACAATTTGAGCAAATTCATAACGGGTCAACATACGGTCTCCTCCGAATGTACCATCAGGATATCCTTCTACAAGACCCCGTCGAGATAGATCGCTAACCGCCGCATATGCCCAGTGATTATTCGGTACATCAGGGAATAATGTGCTGTGGTCTGCTTTCATATTCGTTCCGGCCAATCCATTCAAAAGAGCCGTCAACTTTTGAATCTGCGCATTTTGTACCGCTACAGTTTTCTTAAGTTCCAAAACTTCCTTACCGATGGCTACACGAGAACGGGATACATTACTGTGAGCACCAACTTTTACGGACATACCGGCATTCACAACGGTTTCGCCATTACCGACAGTGGATCCTACACTAAATTGCAAGTCCTCATTCGGTCTGTAAAAAGCCCCCAATGCAGCGGCATTACCGTCATGGTAGTGGCCATACCCAGCAGCAAAGTCCCATTTTGCATCAGGATCGAAATCCAACGGATGCAAGGCGGCAAGTGCAGCCGCTCCAGCCACAGATTTGTTGACCTTTTTATCGAGACGAGCTACATTCCGTCCCATATTGGTTACGTCCTGCTTGATATTAGTAATGTCACCTTGAATATTGGTTACATTCTTTTTAATATTGGTCACATCACCTTGTATATTGTTAAAATTTGTTGTGTTATTTGTAATCTGATTCGTTATATCGTCAGATAGGCTTACCTTATAATCTTTGGTCGTTCCGTTCGTCGTAGTTGTCACATTAATATGCTTACCTGCGCTGACGGTAGTGGAGCCGTTCGCATTCACTTGATTTTGCAACTTTTTGAGCTGTGCCACATTCACCGCATCCGTATCCTTTGTGCCGGCTGCTACGGATGTAATCTGACGCGTAATATTGTTATTTACATCACCGACAGATACGGCCGATTTAGTCGCCTTCCACGTAGAATCTGTATTCGTAGACTGTGCTTTTGTGCTCGGATCATACCCAACGGACCCAGCCGCTACAGTAGCCTTCGATTCGCTACCCAATGCAACGCCACCCTCTACGGTTACATTCGTATTATGTCCGACAGCGACCGCATTATTAACAGATGTCGTAGTCTTGCTATCTGTGGAACCGATGAGAACCGCATGATTGGCATCTTTCACCTCACGATTATCCCCCATCACAAGACTGTTCTTAGAATTAGTCACCGTATTTTCAGACCCTATTACGGTCGTATTGGACACCTTATCCGCCGTATTGTGAAAGCCCGTCAACATGGTATTCTCACTTTCTTTGCCTTGAGAGCCGGTCAATGTATTATTGACACCCATAAGTGCGGAGCGAAGTGTATAATCCGCCTTATTACCGCTACCAAATGCCATAGTAGAGCCGCCACCATTAGAATTTTTGACAGCGGAACGTAATTTCTCAGATAATTCCTTAGCGGAATTACCGCCCGAACTTGGCGCTGAAATACTGGTTACAGAATTCGTTATTTCATTCCCAGCACCAAATACGAGAGACCCATTGGAGTTAAAGGTCCGATTAGCAATACCTACAATACTGTTCGCAACACCCGAATAATAGCTACCCGTTTTTGATTCAATGCTATTCAATGTACCATTAATGGTGGCACCGAAATTCTTTGTAGAATTTGCAAATCGTCCACCATTATAATCACTGGAGATAATATTATATACACCTGTACTTGTAGTGAAAGCCCCATTGCTAAAGCTATTAGCACCAATTGTTGTAGCATATACATTTAGTGCATCTTTTCTTGTGGACGCACTATCTACCGTAGTATCCCCAAGGTCACCTTTATAATTATGAGATCCAATCATGGTGCTGCCAGTACGAGCAAATGTATTGTCACCGATAGCGACACTGCCTACCACCTTTGTAGGATCTTTAGGAATCCTCGCCGATGATAACCAAGTACCACTGTAGGTCGTCTGCCCCAACGCAAAGCTAGCCTCTCCACCACCGGCCATATTTTCGACCTTTGCATTTTTACCGATAGCTATACTACCACCCTGGCTAGCATAGTTATTAATACCTGCACCATTGCCGATAGCTACATCGCCCGTAGCCGCACTAGCACCATTCGAGTAAGAAATACCGGCACCTTTGCCAATGGCAACGTTTTCCGCCTTTGGTGCATTGCTACCCGTACCGATAGCTACACCGTTACCGCTGCCCAGTGTCATATCCACCGCTCCGGCCACATATAGGCTCGATAACAACACACCATTAATCAACACAGATAATATAAGTTTACGCTTGCTCATTTTATCCTCTCCATTCCCTAATGAATTCCACGTGTAACTTATTCTTCATTATAGATTCATGAATATTGTGCCACTCTTTTTCTATTTTGTAAACAAAATAAATTTTTATGAATTAATGTATAAAAAAAGGAACTGTCTTTTCATATCAGATGACAATCATCTAATACGATAAAACAGTTCTCTATGTTGCTTTTATCTAAAAAATAAATATGGATTCTTATGCTACTTTTATCAAAATAATAAATATATATATCTCAATCTATCAATCAACATGCACCGTATGTTGGCGACGCACATTTTCCAGCATATTCGCACGAACCGATGCTTTTGTATCCGATCGATGGTTACCACCAAACCATGCCGTATCAACACCGGCTAGACGGAACATAATTTTTCCGTACGGACTGCCGTGCTTATGCTCCGGCTTGTTATAGCCCATGTCCACGGAAATCCTCGGCGTGAGCTGCAACTCCGTACCGATGCGCAAGCCATGCTTATCCTCACTATGCCGCAACTGCCAACGATAGGCTTCCATGTACACGCGCGCCCAACGAGCATTCTTAAAGCTAGTCCCATATTCCGCAGTATATCCGTTAGACACATTTTCCAAGCGTGACGCACCATCAAAGGAACGCTCGCTAGACACACCGCGATACCAGTTCATGCGAAACGCACCGATCCCCGACACGTACTCCAACCCGACACTCATGCGACCGTGATTGCCTCTGAACCGATGGTCATAAAACAGATTGCCACCGTAATAGTGTTCATCGTTTGCTGCGATTCGGCGATAGCCGATACCTATATTCGCCGTCGTTCCTGTATCCGCTGCATTCGCCAAACGCTCCTGTGTAAACCACACATGGCGAGATGTCTCATCATAATGACCTAGTGGTTGCAAGGTTTCCACGCCATACAAGGGCTTCCAATTTTTCTGAAAGCGCAATGATACGACGGTTCTCTGCATCCACGGTTTCGCCTTTGATCCGTGCATTGCAGAATGAAGACCCCTCATGACCACCGCCTGCAACGCAGAGTTGACTGCATCCGTATCGGAATAACGAGTCGTCTTTTTATCTGTGGAGTCTGGCATCTCCAATCCGCCCTGACCGATGACATGATCTGGAGTATGAGATGAATTAACATGGAATGTATCTAAGTCGTCAGATAATACGGTCTTACTTTCACTATGAACTTGTTTTACCGTAGTCCCCTGCATAGGCTGCTCTGCTTTATTTACCTGCTCCCCCGATACGGGCATAACGAACATGCAAAGGGCACTCATCAACACGATTATATATTTCATTACACACTCTTACGTACAAACACACTTCTCATTACTTAATACCGTACATACTTAATCATGTACATAATACTTAATTACACACGATTACGCATGCCGATAACTCATGATTTTATCATGAATAACACATGAAAGTATTTCTATTTTATATAAATATATAGAGGATTGTCAATCCATATAGATTGCAATTTATAGAATAAATAAATATTTAAACTTTATAATTATGTGTCAAAGATTTCTTATCAACTATAAATACCTATAGAATATATTGTATATTTATTGGAATTATACGAATATTTTATTTACAATATACCTTTTTGGTATTATAGTAGCCATGTAAGTCTTTTTATGAAAGTTTTGTGAAAGTTTGTTTGTACACAAAGGAGTGTATACGATGAGTAAGAAACGTTTTGTATTAGCAAGTGTTGTAATGGTAGCTTTATCCGCCTCAGTTTATGCGGCGCCGGTTAATATCGTTGATAACAATGGTAACATCGGCAAGGAAGGTCAAACTTTCACCGCAGGAACAGGTGGCAATATCACCCTCGGTGAGAACGCCGGTGCGGCGAACGGAAAAGGAAAGGGGCCCAATGCCCAAGGCAATAACATAGCCTTAGGTTCAGCTGCTGGGGCCGGCTCATCAGGCGGTGGCAATATCAACCTTGGGGCGAAGTCATTCCGAGACAGTACCGGCGATTTTAACATAACCGTCGGTTTCGCCGCAGGTAATGCAAGCCAGTTGACGAACTCCATTGTCATGGGGACTCAATCAGGGGAAAACTCCGCAGGTGATAAAAACGTGTGGATTGGGAACTTCCAAGGTGCTAACAGTAAAGCCAGCAATTCTGTAGCCATCGGGTCAAATTCGACAGTAAACGGGCAGTTCGACCTTGCCGTAGGGCATTATGTGAATGTAAATGCCGCAAAAGGTTTGGCTGTCGGCTCTTATAACACACTATCTGAAAAAGCAACTGCATCTGGCGTATTCGGCCAAGGCCAATACGGTAAAACAGCTATTGATGCGGCCAATTCTTACAGTATAGGGAATTACAACCACATTTCTGGAGAAAACACCTTTGTTCTCGGCAATAATGTAACTACCTCTCTAAAAAATGGCGTTGTCCTTGGCAATGATTCCGCTGACGGCGATGTGGTTAGTACAGCAAGCCATACCTTTGAAAATGGTACTACCGTCAACTATGCCGGCACCGCCCCTGTATCAACAGTATCCGTAGGGGCTAAGGGCAAGGAACGGACGATTACCAATCTCGCAGCAGGTCGCGTGAGTGCTACCTCTACAGATGCGGTCAACGGATCCCAACTCTACGGCGTTCATCAAATGATTGATACCCTTGGTAAAAGTACAAGTCAACAGCTTAATAATTCTATCATCACTATTGAAAAATCTGTACAACATGTATCTCAAGAGGTACAACGTGTTGAATCGGAATCCAATAAAGGTGATGCTCGTGCCGCTGCATTAGCTGCATTACATCCATTACCATATGATCCGGATAATCGCGTTCAATACATGGCGGGCTACGGTCATTATAAAAATGCAAATGCAGTAGCTCTAGGTGTAGGCTATTATCACAAAGATAATCTTTTACTCACCACAGGGTTTACGATGAACAATCACGTTATGGCCAATGTAGGTATCACCTATAGACCAGGAAAGTCTTTGTCTACTGCTATGTCCCCTGCCTCTTATAACGCACTAGAACAACGCGTACAAGCATTAGAAACTCAAAATAAAGATCTACAAGAAACAGTAAAACGCTTGGTAGACAAACTTGAAAAATAATAAGATCCCTTTATGGTAGTCCTATAACTACTTTCACACAAGCACACTAAAACCAAAACACAAAAAGCTGTACACACAGTCGATTTTGAACTACCTTTGATGTTACATTGGTTTTAACATCAAAGCCGTTCAATCAAATCTATGTATGTACAGCTTTTATGATTATTTATATGTAGTTATTATAATACTGTTTTTCATCTCAATTTGACGATATATATTTTTATCCCTATAATATAGGTAGATAGCCAAGCGAGTAGTCACGTCGGGCTCATCTCGAAACTTAATAGAAATTAGGAAATGGCCTTTTCGTTTTATCTAGCTACCAAGCGGTAACGAAGGGCTATTTGCTTTTTTTAAAGCAAATAAGTGCTACTAGAGCTCCGAAAGCGATGACAACAGCCATTACTTGAAGCAGGAGCATGATTAGTTCATAATCACTCATAGACACCCCTCCCTTCATTAACGAAGAGAGGCCCAACCTCGCCGGCTATCCTAAGATAATTATATGGCGAACATATAAGCGAATCAATAAGAATCTATATATAGAAATATACGAAAGTATGTTAACAAAAAAGGCAGCGATTTAATCGCTGCCTTTTATTCTTATCTACGCGCCACGCGCATAGCTGCCATCATGCCTGGAGATTTCCAGACGGATTGGCCATTATCCGATACGAGTTTATTATTATCGTAAAACACGTCTGCATTGTAATAGTTGTCATCACTAGATGTCACTTTATAGCTAAGACCTGCTGTTGTGTACACCGTAAAGTTGAGTATATCCCCCACTCGCTTTACAGAGTCTTGATCTACATACCAGTTATTACCGAGATATGTCGTAGCATACACATCTTGACGAGCTTCTACATCGTTTGTGCTAATGCCAATTAATACAAGCAATACCGCTAACATATACAAGAATTTACGCATTATAATTACCTCCCGTTTTATGGTAAGAATACTTATATATTATACCAAAAAACACCGATAATCGCATTATAATGGCAGCACTTTCTCAACCCTTGACTGAATCCGGTCGAGGCTCGGCGTGATTGCTTTCATCACAGGTTTTTCTATGAAAGCTAACCGCACATAGTCTACAATCATACCGATGACAAAATTAAGCACCACTACAAGAACTGCATACAGAGGTAATAGCATTGAATCATAGTACTGATACGTTACCAATACATTATCCCACATGTAATGAAGGAATAGCTTATTATCATGCAATAGGTATATGCCAAAGGTAGTAGATGCTACCGCATTGATCCAAGGACGATAAGTGATCTTTGCTTTCAAAAAAATAATAAATAAGCCAATGCCTAATAACAATTGAAAGAAGCCATAATCATTTTGCGTAAAGTAGAAAATCTGTTTCATATACGCTGGATCCGTCATGGCTAGTACATCAACGAGGATATCCCCTAGAAAGGCCCCTACAAAGCCTATGGCGGTAAAAATAATACCTATTTTCTTTGTTATATGTGAGCCGTACAGCTTGATATACGCCCCCAACGAATAGAATACGACAAAGGAAAAGATATGTTTAGATCCAAAGGTGGTATGCGGTACATTAGGCCACAAATTCAGCACCGTCGGTATTAAGAACCAAATTACCGTGGAAGCCACTAGGAGCATAACGTAGTATGTATGCTGTAGCCAATGAAGTACTTGATTAATAATAGGCGTTAATAAATAGAGTACTAAAAAGTTCTGGGCGAACCAACTCATGACACCAATGGGCAATAAAGCGAGCATCATATTCCTTGACGTCACCGTATCGAGTCCTAAACCCATAGCTACGCCCAGCATGGCAATGCTGTAAAACCATATTTGCCCTACTAACTTCGCAAACTTGTGCAACTTGAAGCTACTAGAAATCATAAAATAGCCTGTTATCATAACAAAGACAACTACACCAGCCTTGCCTCCAAGTCCAAATACTTGGAGAAACACCTTATTAAACGTTAAATCTGGTGTAAAGGGGAAACAACCGTGCACGCTGAAATGATGCATAATAATTAGTATCATCGAAATGATACGCAACAACTCAATATTGCTCGCTCTCATTCTCTATACCTCATATTCTTCCTCTCAAACTATATGAATACTACGCCAACTGGTAACTACCTAGATGACTTGTATACATCATAAAACATATCAGAATATTATGGTATTTTTACGTAAATTACATTAACAATTATTAAAATATATTAAATTTCAGCAATTTTTGAAAAAGCTTAATTGTAGAATGAAATTGAACAACTAAAAAATCCATAGTGAACCTTGTGTTATGATTTAAGTGACCAAACATAATCTAACCGAGGTAATCACTATGGACTATATTAATCATAACACGACATTACGTACAAACATTTAAACTTTGAAGAACGCTTTTATGTAGAAAAGAGAATCACCGCCGGTGATTCTGTTACAGCTATTGCAACTGTATTAGGACGCTCTAGAACCACTATTTATATAGAACTAAAACGTAGTTCGGTTATCCAAATTCGACACCGTAAAGCTCGTCTTGTATATTCAGCAAATTCAGGGCAATTAACATATGAACAACAATGTCTTGGCTCATTTAATACAATGAAGTTAGGATCCATAGAGTCTTTCATACTCTGGGTTGAAGAAAAAGTATGTAAAGAACATTGGTCCTTTGATGCTACTGTTGGATATGCTAAACGTCAGTGTATATTTGCACGTAATGAAATGGTTTGTACTAAAACTTTATATAACTATCTTCATCAAGGACTACTTGGGGTAAAAGCTATTGATCTACCTCTAGTAACACGTCGCTCACTAAGAAAGTCCGTTTCGAGTAAGTATAAACGTGAACTAGGAAAATCAATAGAACTTCGTGATGCTACGATTGAAACTCGAGAAGAGTTTGGACATTGGGAAGTAGACACTGTTCGTGGAACAAAAGATAAAACAGATGATGTATTGATTTCTTTAATAGAACGAAAAAGTAGATTATATGTAGCGTTACGTTGTCCGTCAGCACGTGCCAGTGATGTAAAAGAAACACTAGAAACCTGGTTAAGTACGTTTAGAAACAATGTGGAGTTAAGATTGTTATGTAAGACGATAACCGCTGATAATGGTTTAGAATTTGCGGATATATCTGATCTTGAAGATGAGATACTATCTATCTATTTGGCAAGGCCCTATTCAGCTTGGGAACGAGGCTCTAACGAAAGACATAACGGTTTACTTCGTCGTTTTATTCCGAAAGGAAAACGAATAGAAAATATCTCAGAACATACACTACGCCGAACTCTTCACTGGTGTAATAATTTACCACGTAAGATATTACATTACAAAATACCACAAGAAGTCTTTTAGAAGAAGTTAATAAAATAGTGGATTTAGATACTGTTCAGTTTCATATTACAATTTAAAAATTTTTGAAAAACTTAAATGCATAACTTGAATTGCAATAAGTAATGCGACAAAATTAAATTAATTTTCTAATCTCATGTTTTAACATATCAAATGGTGTTTTAAATCCAACGCACCTAGGTCGATTATTAATCAGCATTAGTGCTTCTCTTAGTTTATCTAGTGTTACTTTAGCTAAATCAGTTTTCTTAGGGAAAAACTCTCGAAGTAAACCATTACTATTTTCATTAGTGCCACGTTGCCATGCTACATAAGCATCGGCAAAATACATTGGTATTCCAAACTTGGTTTCAACCTGTTCATAGCATGCAAATTCTTTACCACGGTCTACCGTAAAGGTTTTACGTAGTTTACTTGTTAATGTATTGTATAGAGAACTAATAGCTAAAAACATAGGATCCTTAGTTCGGTCCTCCATTTTTACTGCTATATAGAATCGAGTTTTGCGTTCAACAAATGTAGCTAAACAGCCTTTACTTTGTCCTCTGGATGAAACCATTGTATCTAGCGCCCAATGACCAAAAACATTCCGGTCTTCAACTTCTTGAGATCTTTCTTTAATGGTTCTTTTAATAGTGAATCGTCCATGCTTTTCTTGGGTACCAGGCTTTTTCCCTTTCCGTCGAAGTACAGCTTCTGTTACAGTAAAAAAAACATGATGGATCCAAGAATATATTGTCTTAAAGCTTAGAAATCCAACTAATTCAGCACCAACTATTTCTTCTGGAGACCAAGTTTGTTGTAATCTAGATTCAATTAAAGCCGCTAATTGGGGTGTTAACTTTGTTGGTCTGCCTTTATTAGCAGACTTACTAATTGCTAACTGTTGTGCTTTAATCGCAGAATATTCGCCTTCAACGCGATTTAATTCTCTTGCTACGGTAGAATGTGGACACCAATTAAGCTAGCAATTCTGCGAACAGAGTAACCTTCTTTTCTTAAAACTTCTATTTGACTTCGTTTTTCTATGGTAAGATGTATATAGTTCATATTAGAGACCTCCGTGTCATGTATTTGTGGTTATTTACATTTTACACGAGATCTCCAATATGAATTTTTTATTTGTCGCAATATATTTTACAATTCATCATAAAAAATTTCACCTTCAAAAATTACTTCTAATTTTGAGGATGAAATTATTAATTTTTTATTATTTTATTCTCTTCATACTCTAAAATTAAATCCTCAATAACAGCACATTCAATTCCTAACTCTTGTTTTTGTTTATCTAAAAAAGCTACAACTACCATAAATATATTCAAAAATAGTAAAACTATAATAGCATTATTAACAAATGCTTCTAATGATCCCTTTTTTGCAAACTGTGCTATTATAAAAACTGATATAAATAAGAAATAAAATATACGTGTTTTTATAGTAAATATCCTTTTAATAGAAAAATAAAAATATCCAATTAATGGAGCAAATATAACTATAATAATCACACCCCAACCTATAAAGTCGACTATAGATTGATTTAGATTTATTGATATATCAGAGGATATAAAATTAATTACATTAATTATATTAGATACAAATGTAACTAAAACGGCACTTATAAAAATAGTTGTCCACGGATATGACATGTTTACATTATAATCAACAGACCTAATACTTTGTAGTCTTCGTAGCTCTTTAATACTTAAATTTCTATACTCTTCATAAAATTTATCATATAGCTTATCCCAATATCCTAGCTGGTTATTACAATTAATACATGATTTTATTTTCATAAAACCCTTACATATATACTTATAGAAAACGTTTAATTTAGACATATATGCTCCACTAACATAGAGTTTTCATCTAATATAGTTTTATACTCGATAATTTAACTCTAACTCATTACTATAGTTATTTAAATACCTTTCTTTAGTATTATATTTTCTCAGCTATTTCAACCTTAAATCAATCAAAGCTATATAATATAAATGATATTTAATTGTCAAAAATTTTATAAAAAATATAAAAACATATCGTACACTAAAAGATATTAGGAAGGTCTACATTTGATTAATTTATTAATCACACTATTGCAATAATTAGTAGACCTTCCTTTTTTATCATGAATAATACCATAAAGTACATAACTCTTACATAATAGACAATTTATGGCGAACAAACTGAAACCAAATGATATTAGTTATACTATTTATATTCCTTATATCTTTTATTAATTATACCTACTAAATAATCTTCAAGTGGCTTATACAATTTTTGTATAATGTGCGATATTAATATAATTAGAATAACTATAAAATAAAATAAGAATACTATACCATATTGACTGACCTGATCAATAGGAATATGGTGCATTACAAGATAGATAACAACATGCTGAATTAACATAATAGCATATCCTATTATTGCCAATTTATTAATATGTCCAATACCTGGAATAACTTGAAATATACGCACTAAAATAAATAAAAAATATATACTAGGCATAGTTACTAAAAATGATAAAGGATTTAAAGAAATAATACGCCATAAAATATGTGTATCTTGATTAAATTGGTAATTTACTATAAAACCAGCTAAACCTATAGCTAAACAACCATATATAATCTTTTTCTGTATTAAGACTTCTTTATATTGATATAAAATCATCCCCAATACAAATTCTGGCAAACGTGTAACCCATAACCACCAAACATAATCACCTAAATGATGTAAAAGCATATATGATCCAATTGAAATTGCTATTACTCCTATAGATGTAGTAAATACAGATTTACTTAATCCTTTTTTTATAAATGGTGCAATAATATACATAATAACAAGTGTCCCTAAAAACCACTCGCCAATAAATAGATACTCAAAATTATAAAACTTAGCTACTAGATAGGTCTCATAAGGAACCATAAATAGAATTGATTCAAATAAGCTTCCATTTTGAAATATCACCTTATAAAAAGGAACATCAACATTATAAACAGGACTTATAAACCCTATGCAGATAATAATAAATGTCAATACCCAATAAGAAATAAACCATGGAATGACAATACGTATGAATTTTGTAGCATAGAACTGTATAAGACTATCTAACCTTTGTAGACTAATAGATGCTAAATATCCAGAAATGGCAAAGAATAGTGATACACCTAATCTTCCAGTTAATCCACCAAATATACCAGCTATATTCAAGTGAACTGAACCTTCATATGTATATGAATAGTGAGATAAAATTACCAATAAACATGCCAAGACTCGTAATGTATCAATACTAGAATCACGATTTATAATATTTATCATAATTGCTGTATCCTATTTACATATTAATCTATATACTCTTCGTATACTACGATAAATAGATTCTATAGATTCTAATAAAAGTTTCTTATGTTTTAAACGATAACGAACTCGGTCCTTTAAGAACTCTCTATCTAAAAAATATAAACAGATAGCACGTTTCCATAATGGGTTAATCCAATACGCATAACCTTGCCCCCCACCTACACTAAAACTATTAACAGCAGCAATCTGCCCAGTCCAAAAATGGTTAAAGTTCACATCTTCACCAATACCTAAATTATCTTCAAACGAAATACTAGAAAATAAAGACTTATCTAACTCTTTGGGGCTATGATTAAAATACTCATGAACCAAAGCTAAATCTTCACGCTGATAGTGTAAAAACTCAATATCCGTATTAAAAATTGTTACAAAATCATTTACAAATTCAAGAGCATTCTTTTGAATTAAATCAACAATATAATACTCATCATAATCAATAGAATATTCTTTATATTCATATATAAACTCATCATTTTCATCTACACTTAAATGCTTTAGCGATGGTTCCATTCCACTAACCAATAATTCACGCAATAGACCTGTTACACCTGGCGTATGGGCAAAGAATGTCTTAACATCCATTTGATTCAACTTTCCTCTAGATAAAGCTATATCATTATTAATATGAATATAATAAGGAGTTATATCAAATCCATAACAACGGTTTAAAGCACTTTCAACTCGACAACTGTACCCTACATCAAAGGTAGCCGATTTTCCTCCAAATATTTTTCTAAAACTATTAAACATTTTATGTTGATACGTTTTAGTAGCCTCCTCACTCCATATATCATTGCCAAAAATAGTAATAAATTTATACCAGCTTTCATAAGTACCAAAAGGTCTGTCTAATAGAATATTAGCATTCAATAAGATAGCTTTTGCCTGTTCCATGCTAACCTTCAAGAAATCTTTGAATATTACTAATACCTTATTAGGCGTTAAGTTACGTATATTAATATTTGAGTTATAAATTTTATCAAGATCACTCCGGTTAGAAAGTTGCAAAGGCAAGACCGCATCACGAGAAAAACGAACATAGTTGACTTCAGTATCTATTGGATAAATCTGTTTTAAGATATTAAAAGCTTTTAGTGGTAAGTATCCATCTCTAGCTAAAAAATTTAACGTATCATATTTTAAAGTCTGAACATCTTTAATTAGCCAATGCATTAAAGAGAAAATATATGGTCCTAATGCATAGTACCCTATTATCTTAGGGTCTGCATTAAAGTCTGATCCTTCCATAAATTCTGTATATGGATTATCAAATAATGTATTCGCTACAAGCCCTAATACTGCTTTCATACCTAAGAATCGTTCAAAATAATATGCGTTTCTCTGCATATAGGATTGTTCAAAAATAATATTAAAGGCATTTCCTGTAAAGTTTTCAGGAATTCGGCCTTTAAGTAAATCAATAGCCTTTGGCAAAAAGAAGGAGTTCCAACCACGCTCTCTAGCTCTGTTAACATCAGAATGCATTGTATCACCAATATGAATAAACTCTTCTGATTTATAGCCTAATTCTTTTTGTATATAAGAATATAAATTTCCAGATGCCTTCGTTAGATTTAGCTCACTAGACACATATATATTTGAATATCCATTAAAATTTTGCTTTTCAAGCAATAATTCTAATGTATCTTGATGCAAATACATATCAGAAGTAATAATAATCTTTTTCCCCATATATAGAGCAAGGTCAAATAATTCTTTTGTAAATTTACGTTGGTAACAATACTTTAATTCTAAATTAATTTCTTCATTTTTTATAATATCTATAGTTTCATCATCATAATTGGATATTTCTTTAAATGCATCATAAATATCATCGATTGTAATATCTTCTAATGAGGGATTCTTGATATGTTGTAATTCTCTAGCCCTTTGTTCTGCATCAATACGTAACTGCTTTAATTCTAAATGATCTTTACTTTGTAACTTAAATGCAATTCGTTCTGATAAAAGTGAAAATAAATCTGTAGGTTCACAAAAAGGCCTAAATACCAATGTATCAAAAATATCAAAGCTAACAACTCTAATATTATCATTGATAATGGCGAGCTTTAATTTCTCTCCAATTAATTTAGTATTTGGTGTATGTATAGTAAAGAAATCTATTTTATTCAACTCTTTTTCAGAAATACCAAATTTTGTCTTAATATGTTTATACAAAAACACTGTTTCTATTTTTGATAATTTACTTTCATATCCTTTTAAAACTGATTGAATTGTATGTAATATCCACTGTTTTAAATCATAAGAAACATCTAAATGAGATTGACTGAAAATCTTATTAATAACAGTAATAATAGACTCAATACTATCTATATTCTTCTTATATTCCTTCAAAGATTTAGAATAGCTACCTATTTCATGATACACAAAATTATTCTTAATATTGACAATTTTATTTGTATGATAAAATGCTAATACATTAAATATATACCACAACGCAAAATTAGTGGTAATAGAAATATTCTCAAGTTTCCCTACAACAATTGATAATAAGGACTTAGATAAAAGCTTATTAAAAGTATAGAATAAAGAAAAATCAGATCCACTTTGCTTTAATAGAAACTCTTTACATGCATCTCCTTCTAGATTTAAATCAAGTAATCTATTGTGAGCATATAATGGGTACTGAATATTTTCATCATTTATAAAAAGATGCTCCCCCATTACAAGATTAGATTTAGTAGATATACCTCGCTGTACCATAGTACGATAAAAATCGCAAGATACATATTCATTAGATGTTAAGAATGAAATATAATGTCCATTTGCCTGTTTTAATGCTATACGTGCCAATTCTAAAATAGAATCACTTTTATCACTAATAGTAACTGATACATTATCATATAAATCAACATATGTATCTAAAACTTCTGATTCAGTTGATGCGACTACAATTAATTCAATATTTTTATATGTTGAATTAATAATACTATCAATTACTTTTTCTATTTGTTTCTCTTCTTTTTCTTGTAAAGATACTATTACAGATAATAATGGTTCTTTCATATTATAATTCCCCTTAACTTACTTTATATGCTTCACAGATTTCATCAGTATTGCCTATTCCTTTAACTTTTCCATGATCTAACCACAAAACTTTATTACAAACCTCTTCTATTAAATCTATTTCATGAGATACGATAATAATTGTTGTACCCTGATCAATCATTTTCTTAATACGTTTAATACATTTTTCTTTAAATCTGTAATCCCCTACTGATAGTACCTCATCGACAATTAAAATATCAGGATCGACAACAGTTGCAATAGCAAATCCAAGTCGTGCATACATACCACTAGAAAAATTCTTAATAGGAACATTAACAAAACTCTCTAACTCAGCAAATGCAATAATTTGATCAAAATGTGCATCTAAAAATTTTCTACTATATCCTAAAATAGCCCCATTTAAATAGATATTTTCACGAGCCGTTAGCTCTGGATCAAATCCTGCTCCAACTTCAATAAGAGGAGCAATAGAACCTTTTACTGATACACTCCCCGCTGTTGGCTTTAATACACCAGCTAAAATCTTAAGCATAGTACTTTTACCAGCTCCGTTAAACCCAACAATACCAAGAATATCTCCTTTATCAACAGTAAATGATACATCATCAAGACTTACAAATTCATTATAAAATAATTGTCCTTTTATGAATCTCATTACATACTCTTTTAATGTATCAACGCGTTCCTCCATTAGATTAAAAACCATACGAATATTTTTAACCTCTATGACTGGCACCATATATCCTCCTCCCTATTATAAATACATAACAAAGGTGTTTTGCTTTTTATTAAAATAATAAGTCCCGACTAAGAGCGCACCAACTGAAAACAAAATACAAATACTAAGCAACTCTATACTTGGTAATGTATTATTATACGCTACCTCTCTAAAAGCGCTTAAAAAATAATATAATGGATTATATTCCACTACAAACTTATATTCCTCAGGAATAATATTAACAGGGTAAAAGATTGGTGTCGCATAATTTAAAACAGTAATAAGTACACCATATAGATGGAATATATCTCTAAAATATACTGCTAATGCTGATATAAATAGACCTACACCAATACAGAAAAAATACAGTAGCACAAGGGGTAATATACAAGCTATTAATGTTACTGTAATTTCATGACCAGTATATAGCATAATTACTAACATAGCTGGCAGTGAAAACAATAGGTTCACTGCACTTGAGGATACTCTAGATATCGGAAATAAATATTTTGGCACATATACTTTTTTTATAAGTGATCCATTTTCTAATATAGATCCCATTGCAAAACTAGTAGCTTCGGAATAAAATGTAAAAATTAATTGACCTGTCAATAAATACAGAGCAAAATTATCAATTTGAAACCGAAATAAGTTAGAAAATACCATTGCTGTAATCAGCATAGTAAGGAGTGGGTTTAACATACTCCACAAATAACCTAATATACTTCGCCTATATTTCTTTTTAATATCACGCATTACTAACTCAGATATTAAGTTTCTATACTTAACTATATCTAGATACACTATTATTGCCCCCTTAATGACTCTATAATAAATTGTATAAGTAATAAAAATATATCCTGTCTAATATATCTGTCCAGTATTCAATAATATATTTTCAAATTTTCTCCGACTTATATTTCAAAAGTAATCGTAGCTGATTACTATGATTTAATACGTCTAAGAACAGATTAGAATTACCTAAAGCATGCAAGAAACCCGAAGGCCAGATACTATTCTTAAAATCCTTAGCCAATTGTTTTGGATTGCCAAAATAAAAGTACAAAGACTTATTCTTAACCATCGGCTCAAAGAAATCTATATATACTGGATACGGCCCCCAATAAGCTACGTCTTCATCATCAGGATGCAAGACGAATCGGCTAAAGTTCGTCATCACCATGTCCGCATCAATAGAGCCATATTGCATCATATCTAGCGGATAGAACTGATAGAAATCCTTTGCCCCTTGATGTAGCTCCGTTAAACGGTTTTTATATGCCTCAGGCATAGAGCTATATTCGTATTCCTCTAATAGAGGCACAGCCTCATATTTTTCATTGTACTCATAGCCCAAAGTCGTGCCGTGTGGCGCCGTGAAGAATACCTCCAAGAACATATAACCTAAGCGCAAAGCCGTTTGCAATTCATAGTTTTGGGAAACATCAATGTACGAATCCTTTGGTTCATGACTACTTTGTAAGTACAAAGGAATCCAATCAATGTTATAGTTTTTGATCGTACTATATTGCTGGAGTGCAGATACGATAGTACCAGCACCGAGATCTACAACACCAACTCTACCGTAATCCTTATACTGTTTGAGGTAATCAGACAATAACTGACCTTGCTCTTGTGAATTGTAATATACCTTTGATCGCACTTGGCTGTATAGAGCTTGGATACGCTCATCTTGCGACAATTCAGCGCGCGTGAAGGTAGAACTTTCACCTAAGCCAACGGAACAAACAGCATCCGCATCATAAGGAATCCCCAAACGATTAAACAAGGTATTAAGCGTTATATGCGGCTGCCAAGATTTATATAGACGCAAGATATCCTCTAAGGACTGTCGATATTGAATCATAGGAATTACCACAGATCGACGGGATAAATAAGAGTAGAAACTAGTCAACTCTCCCTCTTGGTCGCTAATTTCTTGTAACACATAACCATCGCGAGCCAAGAACAGAATAGCATCAAGATTATAACTATCCTTATATGCCTTAATCCATTCCATAAAGCCCTTAACGATAGGACCAAACACATCAAAACCTAAGCGATACGCCAAAGAATCTGGCGTTTGAGGCGAATTATATTTCGTAATAAAGCCATATAAAAGAGAATAATCTAAATCGCCCTTTGCCTTACTTTCATTTACATACGATTTGCGACTAGGAGGCTTGATTAAATACGCATCTAAACCAACAGCTTTTGACTGCTGAATATCCGCTTTAGCATCATTTCCGATGTGCAGCACATCTTTAGCATCTGCTTGAATTTCCTCTAAGACAGCACTAAACAAGGCACCCTGTTCATGTTTAGTTTTGCGATATATACAAGACACAAATAATTTATCGTATCCTGAAATCTTATTGTGTTCTAACACCTGTCCAATAATGGTATCCGTCAAATACATATCGGAGATAATATATACCTTTTTCCCTTGTTGCAATGCGTATTGATAGGCCTCTATGACCTCATCATTGGAAAAAGTTAAATTAATTTCTAATTCAATTTCAAGGGCCTTACATGCATCGGCCAATTCCTGACCATATAAATCAGCGAAGACTTCGTAAATTTCATCCAGCGTTATCTCTCGGTACGGATAGGTTTTACGCGCCTCGTGGTCAGCTGCTTCCCGTTTCTTATAAAAACCAATGGGCTTTGCATGATTTCGCTTTTGGTATTCCCGATCTACTAAATGCCATAGATCTCTATCTTTATAGATAACACGACATACTAGCGTATCATATACATCAAATGTAATGACCGGATGTACATCGATGGCTTGTTGTAATGCTAACTCCATTCCTTCTCCCCAATTATTATGCTAGCTCATGATAAGCTTCTAGTAATATCTTCTCTACACGTTCTGTTTCGTTTGTAATATCATAGCCTGCTGCTTTTAATTCTTCATAACGACTCTGTCTATTATGTTGTTTACTATTTACAATTGTTTCAGCCCACACTTTTGGACCGGCTTCTAATGAAATGAATTGAGTAGATGGTAAAAGTCCCAATTCCTTAGTCACCGTATCAGATAAAAGCAGTGGCAAATCCGATGCTTGTGCCTCGATGCCCACAACGGTAAGACCTTCAAAGAAAGATGGCATCACCAGTACATCTGCAGCTTGCATGATTTTATTTACATCATCTCGTCTGCCTAGTAAACGAACGGAATCCTCTAAACCGTATTCTTTGATTTTTCGCTTAACTTCCGTTAAGAATTCACTCTCTTCGCTGGTGTCCCCTACGAGTAACAACACAGAATCAGGCTGATTTTGATGCACTTCCTTAAATATATCTAGCAAAAAACTATGGTTCTTTTGATACGAAAAACGCCCTACATGTAACAAGGTTAATTCCGAATGTAATCCTAAGGATTGACGAGTTTCATTGCGAACCACTGGATTTGCATCATATTTTCTAATATCGATAGCATTGTAAATAACGTGATATGGGTTGTCTTTAAACATCCATTGACCTGCAAATTTACTACATGCAAAGCGCAAATTAACACTCCAAGCGAGTAATTTCTTGTTCATTCCTACCAAGAGACGACGGGCTAAACCTTGCTTATTTTCAAAACCTGAATTATGGCTATGGATAACCCGAACAGGTATGCCAAAGACCTTCCCCAACACGAGAGGGAACACGTATTCCAAACTATTCGTATTCAAGACGATCACATCATAAACGCCTTTATTTTGTAATAGTATAGTAAACCACTGCCAATAATGGAGCAGTGGATTTTTATGTCTAGAAACAACCTTAAAAATCTTGCTACCAGATGCTAAGATTTCATCGTCATAACAAATGGAATACTCCCCTGTGATGTTCACAAAATCATAATCAATTTTACTTTTATCAAGATGTCTAAATTGTTCTATCAAATATGTTTCTATGCCACCTAGATTACGTGTCATACCCACTTGTAACACACGCAATCCACGGGATTCTCGGTTTGTCATAATCGTGCTTCTTTCTAATTAGATTTGATCTTCGCAAATACACCTTTTAAACGATGGCGCACAAAGGAAATACACTCTGTGCTAGCTATAATTCCTAAATTGCATTTATATTTTAACAATCCAGACAATATACCAATAAGAGAGGCTCCGCCCTTCATATGAGGCTGCATGGCTTTATATACATTGTCCTGCCATAACTCTTGTAACCATTTGTATTTTCCATATAGCGAAGAAACAGCGCCCATACGCTCCAACGCAGAATACATGTACTTAACGTATAATACACTCAATAATTGGTAACAGTACACATCATCAATGGCCGCATCAAGCATATATTGATGAATAGTTTGGACCTTCAAGCGATACATTTCGTAATACTTGGGCTCCCATTTCTTAGATAAACTCGTCTTATCTAAGTCAAGCATATAGTGATAATACACATAAGGAATGGTTCCCATAGACTCAACATAAGTTAAATATTCAAAGGAGAACATAAAATCCTCCATAATATATTCAGCTGAAAATTGAATATGATATTTTTTGATGATGGACCGTTTATAAAACCCGTTGCACACATAACCAAAGAGCGGAATATATTCCATTTCTAAAGCCATCCGAAAGATAGCTGTAGCATCACTAGATACAAAATCCTCTACGCCATTTATCTTATCTCTAAGGCTTTCACCATGCTCAATATAATGCTCAACAACGCCATATTTCCAAAAATCTACATTTGGATGCTGGTTATAATTATCGAAAAAGGAGGAAAGAATATTTTCACCATAGTAATCATCGGAGTCCATAAAGGTAACAAATTCACCGCCTGCAATGGACATGCCATAATTGCGAGCATTACATACGCCACCATTAGGAATATGACGAATAGTAAGGCACATATCAGGATAAGAACTAGCCAATGTGTCGAGTAGTTCCTTCGTCTTGTCCTTAGAACCATCGTTTACAATAATCAATTCATATAAGGATCTGTCAACAGCCTGTGAATATACACTGTCAATAACTTGTTTAATTGTCCTTTCCGCATTATACGTTGCAACGATGATAGATAGTACTGGATTCACAACGATACCTAGCCTTTACTTTATAAACCAAATTTACGCAACACAAAGGAACTCCCCTTTTTCAACCAGTTTTGTGGCTCCATGAAGGATACATTTTGTTCTTTATAATTAATGTTGTTTGCTTCAATCCATACGTCGAGCAAGATTTCGCTTACAAAACCATAAATACGTGCTTCGTATGTATCGTAATCGGAAATATCGACGCGATGTTCAATCTCTTCCAAGATAGAGAACATCCACTCGCAGTATTGATCAAACAAGTCGCGGCGCATGACGAACATATTAAACATATGTGCCCAAGTGCGATTGCAAACCTTTGTGAAAGCAGCGCTATATTCAGGATATTTTTCAGCGATGATTTGCTCTGCCGCATCAAGGCCGTCGCTATGATGAGCATGATTATAATGAGAGCGATTAGATTCAATATAATATTTACGTTTATCTGCTACTACTACAGGATATTCTGAAAGTAATGTTTCCCATTCAGCACCAGTAAGGATTTGCTCCTTTTTCGCCTCTACAGAGCGAACCTCTTTGCGCGTAAAGTAACGTCTATAATGAACGAGACCGATATAGTCTGCATCAAGGTTTTTCCAAGCCCAATACAGGCCTGTCAACTCACAATAGTTCGCATTTTTTGAAGATATGTTATCTCCCGTATAATCACCAGTATAACCAATATCAGCCTTACCTTCTCGACCAACATGAATTGGCATATATACGGGGTCTTCTGGCATCCAATATTGCTTATGTGTGGCAACTAAAATCTTAATATTCACTAGTACTCTCCTACTTGAGTATTGACTCTCTAGTCGATTCACCTACCATATGAAAATTCGTTCAGGCTAGCTCTTTTTCTACTAATAATAAAGCACTAGCAATGACCTTATCCATATCGTAATATTTATATTCCCCTAAACGACCACCAAAGATAACATTGGAAATCGTTTCAGCCTTTTTAACATATTTAGCATATAGATCCAAGTTCTTTACATCATTTACTGGATAATACGCTTCTTCACCGATTTCCCAGTCCTTTGGATATTCTTTTGTTACATACGTAACGGGCTGTGTTCCAAACTCAAAATGCTTATGCTCAATGATACGAGTATACGGAATTTCACCTTCCGTATAGTTCACCACCGCAACGCCTTGATGGTTTTCCTCTTCGAGACGCTCAGTTTCAAAGTAAAGACCACGATACTCTAAAACCCCTTCAGAATAACCAAAATATTCATCTATAGGACCAGTATAGATAATCGTTTCTGCCAAGGCTTCGTATTCATCGCGATGTTTGAGAAAATCTACGCCCAAGCGCACTTCGATGCCTTCTAACATGCGTTCAATCATCTTAGTATAACCGCCAATAGGAATTCCTTGGAAACGGTCATTAAAGTAATTGTTATCGTATGTATAACGCACTGGCAAGCGTTTAATGATAAAAGCTGGTAACTCTGTACATTTACGTCCCCATTGTTTTTCTGTATACCCTTTGATGAGCTTTTCGTAAATATCTGTACCTACGAGGCTAATAGCTTGCTCTTCTAAATTCTTTGGTTCCCCTGAAATAGCAGCCCGTTGTTTAGTAATGATATCTTGTGCCTCTTTTGGAGTTCGAATATTCCACATTTTAGAGAATGTGTTCATATTGAAGGGCAAGTTGTACATCTCGCCTTTATAGTTTGCTACAGGACTATTTACATAGTGATTAAACTCGGCAAATTGATTGACATAATCCCACACATGTTTCAAGGATGTATGGAAAATATGAGCACCATAAACGTGAATATTGATATCCTCTTTACTTTCACAATAAAGATTCCCTGCTATGTAATTGCGACGGTCGATGACAAGTACAGATTTACCACGCTTGTGCACCTCATGAGCAAATACAGCACCAAATGGGCCTGCCCCAACTACCAAATAATCGTATTTCATTAATAGGCTCCCTTTGCTTTACATACAACTAGTACTGTTTTCAAGAGATATACAATATCGATCCATACGGACCAGTTATGCACATACCAAGAATCCATTAACACCCGTTCTTCATAGGTGGTATCACTGCGACCACTTACCTGCCAAACACCAGTAATCCCTGGTGGTACAAGGTAAAAGTCATTAATATAATCGCCGTATTTTACAATTTCATCTCGAACAATAGGTCGTGGACCTACGAGGCTCATGTCCCCAACGAGAACGTTCCACAACTGCGGCAATTCATCAAGACTTGTCTTTCGAAGGAATTTTCCGATTTTTGTAACCCGAGGATCATCCTTTAATTTAAAATCTCGTTCCCATTCTTCACGAGCAGCAGGATTATCCTTTAAATATTGCTCCAAAGCCTTTTGCGCATTTGGCACCATAGATCGAAATTTGTAACAAAAAAATGTTTTCCCACCCTGTCCAACACGTTTATGACCAAATACGATAGGTCCTGGAGAGTCCAAGTAAATCAATATAGCAATAATAGCGAGAATCGGTAAAATCAAAATGCCGCCACATACGGTAGCTACAATATCAAAGATACGCTTTGTAATACGGTTAGACTTACGAGCTAAATTATTCTGCACACGTAATATAACCGCCTGCTCTTCCATCATGCCATGAGCTGTAATATTACTTGTTGGTAAACCGAATAATTCAGGAACAAAGGCCACCCTTTTTACTAATACTTGTAATCGATTAATCAAGGATACTAATTTTTTAGACTCAAGTCCGGGAGCACAAATCAGTACAGTTTGAACACCTGTATCTTTAATAACGCTTTCTACATCTTTAAAGGCTCCAAGGCATGGATATTCTTTAGCGATGGATGATGATTTAGGATTATCATCTACATAACCAATAATCTTATAGGTAGTAATCGGCATACGCTCTAATGATCTCTGTACAAGTTCCGCTGTCTTTCCCGCCCCAACGAGAAGAATCGGAATTGTTAAATATCCTGTTTTTGAAAGTATTTTTCCTACAATAAAACGCTCGCTAAAGATAAATACGAGCATACATATATAAGCAAAGGCAACAAATAAACGAGACACATCATTAATGACATGTCCTGTGTACATGAGAACAATAGATACAACAACACCGATCGTAATGCTACGGAATAAATTTTTCATCGTATCCCAATAAGGTGTTACCACAGAATAGGCATTATTAAGCAACAATATAGTTAAAAATACGATAGGTACAACACCATATACGTAAATTTCTTCTACCTTAAAATTTGAACTTACCGGTAAAATTGATAAGTTTAAACGCAAATAATAGGCTGCTAATGTTCCCAAAACAATAGCTATATAATCTGCTATAAGCACTATGAGCTTACTAATAAATAACTTTTTATTATTGTTATTACAGATAGAACTATTCATACTAATACCCCAAATTATAAGAAAAGGTTGTTTTCTCAATCTCAAAATATTAAGAAAACAACCTCTCTATCATACGAATACAATGTACCAATATTTACATATATTGTATCATATTTAAATATGTAAAACTATAAAAAAACATAGATTTCACCTATCTTTTATGTAGTTATTTATTCTTTAAGTCTATTTTTATCCTACTTAATTGTCTATTAAATGATAGTTAAATGCCTTCCAATACAGCTATATGATTCTCAATTATCCCGCAATTGAAGCATAATCCCCATAACAACCCAAAAAATGCGAATACCCGATGAATTACCCCAAGTATAATCAATAGATCCAAATAAAAATAAATAACTAATAAAACCTACAATGATTGATAAATCATAAGGATTTGTAGATATAATATAGCTTTTTACTGATTTATAGATTGTGAAAATTGAGAATCCTAAAAACCCAATTAGACCTAGTATGCCAGATTCAGAGGCTATTTGTAACATATTATTATGAGAATGACCTAAGTCTTGGGTTTCTTTTTCTGATTTATACTGCTCTCGATATATTTTCTGCCACAAACCTGGACCAACACCAATTACAGGATGATCCATAATCATTTTTCTATCCGACTCCCATACATAGATACGGCCTAAATTTGAGCCATCAGTAGTTACATTAAAGGTGCTTTCAAAACGAGCCATATAAGCTTGATTACTAGTAAATATAAAACTGATTCCTATAACAGCCACAAGAAGTACCAATAAATAACGAATGTTAACAAAGGAATAGCGCAATGTAATAAGTACACCATTAATACCATTAAATAGCCAAGAACCACGGCTTTGATTGCCTAACATTCCCAACACTATACTAAATAAAGAGAATACAGCTGATTTTTTTACATAAGAAGGAAATGTTTTATCATAAACAGTAATTAAAGCTAATGGAAAAGCGAGCGTTAACAACATAGCTAGCCCCATCATAGAGCCATTAATGACACCACCTGCACGACCCTCTGTTCCTACATTATACCCCAGTAAATATTGTACAAAGGCAGATAGAGCATCGATGCCTATATACACAAAAAATATTGATAAAATAGTATATAATTTGCGAGAACTCTTGATAAATAGCAAGATTGGTACGATAATTAAAATCTTCCAAATCCAAATATTAAAGAAGTACTTAGTCGTCACTCGTATATTATCACTAATAAATGCAGACGGTAATATACATAACAGCATACCTAAGTACGCCCATCCATATTGGCGTATCGAATTTGGTATAGAAACTTCATCTCTTTTATACCACCATGTTAAAAGTGTAACGAGTACTATAAGTCCATAAATAAAATTACCAAAAGCCATAGATGACCGCGTCGTACATATCATAATTGAAATGAGTACAGTAAGTATCATTTCATAATTCTTAAGTATCCAAGATTTCATACTAACACCCTTATCCCCTTATTGTTATTATCTAATAATTAAGTATAGTTACGACTTACATATAACGTATAAATGTATACTTATTTTATTAAATTTTTCATATGTTCTTGAATTTCTTGTTCATATTGATCGAGTAATTCATAGCGTTTACGATATTGGCTACGTTTTTGTGATTTAATCTCCTCAATAGGCTTACGATATTCCTCTAAAGGAATTTTGAAAAAACGTTCATCACTACATAGTACACCGCCAGATTCCTCCCACAATGAATCTAGCTCAGCTACCTTTGCACGATGACCGCGAACTAAATGAGTATTCGCGTAAAAGCCTTCATCAGATACAGCGTAAATAGATTCTACTTTACAAATGACTGCAATATGACGTAATAGGAACATAATAAAGTTTTTTGGACGATAGCCAAACATCTTTTTCGTAACTGTTTTAGCATTATCAAGACCATCTTTATAACCTTGAATTGTACCAATCCACATAGCAGATTCCCCATTAAAGCCTTTGCCAAAGCGAAAATTAGCATGGTATACGCCCTGCTTACCCAAGGTGAGTAACAAGGTCAAAAAACCTTCTTTACGCTGACCAGGTCCATAATATAAACGGGCCACCATATCAAGGTCTTCTGATTCCCATACGATAAAGCCACGATTCATACGACTTACATCATCATAAATATTCTCTGGATCTACAGAGTACATTTCACGAATCGCCTCATCTGTAAATATATCTTTCAAATAATCAAAATGATTAACAATGGCCTCTAATCGTTCCTGAGGTGTAGAACTTTTAAACAAGAAAAATCTTGTCATCAACTCAAATAAACCAACTTGACGATCTAATAGTGTTAAATCAGGCGTGTAATTTGCAAAGTAGTTCTCTAGCGCCTCTATTTCTCGTTTATTTCGTATGGAGCGCATTGTATGTAAGAAGGTACGACGTGTTTCCCTCCAACTACGCTTGCCGTAAATCTTACGACCTCGCTGCCATTGTATTTGTAAATATCCCATCTCATACTCCTATCCACTAATACAACTAACAAACTTTATCATTAATGATTAGTGGAGTGTAAATTATCTATAATCGCAACTAATTCATCAGCTACACGATTAACAATGAATCGTTCCTCAACAACACGTCGTGCATTTGTGATAATACTTGATAAATCTACCGCATCACTCATCACATGCTCCACTGCTTGTTGTAATGTATGTTCATTCAAAGGATCAACAATAAATCCAGATATACCATCTTCTATAATTTCTCTCTGAGCCCCAGATCCACTCGTAATGACTGGTACACCGCAATACATAGCCTCACAAATAACAAGACCAAAGGCTTCACGCGTTACAGTTGGCAATAACAAGCAATCAATTGATCTATATAAACCTTCAATATCAGGTGTAAAACCTATAAATTCAACATAAGAATGCATGTGATGCGCATCTATATAGTCTTTAAGTTTTTTGATTTGATCCTCTGTACCAGCCCCCGATATAATCAACCGAATATCTGGATTGTTTTGATGAATCTGTTCAAGAGCACTTAAAATCAGATATAAACCCTTACGTTCTGTAATACGCGCACTATATCCAAATGTAGTAACTTTAGATTTCATTGGCACATTATCTGCAAATGAAAGAAATCTATTTGGATCAATACCATTATAAACAATATAATATTTACTAGTATTCTTAATAATAGGTGTCATAAGGTCATCATAAACGAGTTTAGATACACATACAAAGGCATCTACTTGTGAATTGATCCATTTATGATACATATCTGTTTTACCAGGTACAAGATTATGTTTAATAAACATCAATTTAGCACCCGTTAACTGCTTAAGAGCAATACAGAATAAGATATATTTACCAGAGTGGCATACAATTGTATTAATTCCTTGTGCTTTCATCTGTTTGGCTACTGCATTAACAGATAGAAAACCCTTCAAAGTATAGAGATTGGCAGTCATCACATGGCCGACTTGAGCATAGCGAGATTGCATCTCTTCATTTGATTGGTCTACTAAGGTATAAGCAGCCCTATGTCGTTGTTGTAATTGTTTACAAATATCATATACATATTGTTCACCACCGCCCCAAATTTTGGCGCCTACAATATTGATTATAGACATAGGTTCCTCCTATCATATACAGATCAATACACATATAGTGGCATCCATTGATGTATTCGAAATAATGTTTACATATACATCAATAGATATCATCGTCTAATTATACTACGACTTATTCATACTGTCCTCATGATTAATGAGCCACATGGTCAACAATGTCCAATCACGAGCATCATCCCCATGATTATCAATAGGCCGAATTGGCTCAACCGGTTTATAGGACGGTATGTTGCTTTCACCATAATCCATGCGAACATCGCCCATCATATGCGGCGTAATCCACTGGTACGGCGTAACTAAAGTTTCTGGCTGCTCATCAAACAAGGACGGCACAATGGAATAATATTCAAAACCCTTTGGTGCAATGGTTTCAATAATAGTAGGCATGAGGCTCATATGCGTGCCAATGGGCACCGTAATCACATCCTTAGTGAAAGCAGGATGTTGTAACAACCCTACGGTACAGAATGTATCGCGCAAGGTATAGTCCCGTTGAATTAAAGATGTATTATTCAATGAGCCAAATAGATTAGAGTGATCACCTGTAACAACAAATAAACTATCTGGAAAGGCCTCTTTCATAGCATTTACAAAGTTAAATATTGCCTTATCACTATAGCGATAGGTAGCCAATTCTTTATTGCGTTTCTTATTAGATTTTAGATCATCCCCAAGATTCGGCATGACCTTTTCAGGATCATAATCTAATAAGGAATCCTCCATTTTATAAGGACCATGATTGGATGTAGTGTAAATAAAATGGAATGTCGGATGATCTAATCCTTTAATTTGTTCCGTTATATTCTCTAAAAATACGTGATCGTATACACCCACCCAAGTTTTAGGTGCATCAGGACCACAGAAAACAGAAGCGCTTTCCACGCGATCAAAACCTTGGGCCTTACCAAAGTGATTAAAGTTGCCATACGATGCATTCCCGCCATACCAATAAATCGTATCATAGCCTAATCGCTTCATTTGAGCTGCCAAGGCAGTCGGTAATGGTTCATGCCAAAAGGCTTCTCGTTCGTTGATTTCCATGCCCGCATCATATACTCCAGATAATAGACTCACAATAGATGGACGAGATACATTACCAGCAGGCAAGAAATTAGGTACTTGCGCCGTATGAGGATTATCCTTAAAATCCCATAAACCAGGACATATATTGAGATCCTTATAAGGTTCATCAAGAGACCATTGTGGGATACTTTCACCAACAATAAAGAATATATGCTGGGGTTTCTTAATCTTAGGGCCCTTAGCAATTTTTTTGAAAGCATATAACGGATTATCTAGCTGCTGCCATATATCTTTATATTTACTAGGAATAATGCGTCGAATCGCATCATTAATATCCTCAGAAGATGCGGTATATTCATCACGTAGCGGATGTTTAAACACCGTTTCTAAGGCACATAAATCTGGCACTGTAGCACGAGCAAAGAATATATCCTCTTTTACCACTGTAGGAATCGTATCCCATTCTGGTTTATCATCATGAGATAAGGTACCACCGTAGCGGAACCAATAGAAGCCTAGAACAGATGCCGCCACAAGTCCTATATTCCAAGCTACAGTAGGCCAGGTTCCTTCAATATTTGGATATGGTATAGATGGCAAGGATAAGAAGAAACCTCCCATGAACCAGGATATAACTGCAATAGGAATCAATCCTAGAATGACAAGAATTCCTCGGTCTTGATTAAAGAATACATCAATCAAATTCCGTTTCTCTGCATGATTTCCATAATGAACCATATAGTTGTACGTATCATGGAAATGCTTGTAAAAGATCATTTTTCCTGCAAAGGCTGCGTACAGTACACAGGAATAAATTGTTAAACCTACTAATCGTATAGAATCCTCTATTTGATGGTACCCTTCAAACCATAGTGCAGGGACTGTCACCAAGACTAAAGGTAGTAAGAATACATAGGCATCAAAATCCATGCCCCACCAAAAGCCGTAACGCAATGAACCTAGAGCTGAATTCCAACGACCTTTCCATGTTGGATACGGATTATAAATAATCATAAAAATGATTCGAAAGATACTACTCAATATGGGTGCCCAAATCATTAATTTTATATTTTGTTGTAGGGATAGAAAAAATTGTTCACTCATTCGTACTTACCATATCTAATTCAAGAACAATACTCCCCCCATAATAATCTATTGAGATATACTAATTTACTAACTATAATTGTCCATTAGATTTATTTAAATAATATAATTTTACATATTTCGTCATAGTGTACATCATATGATAGATCGATAATAGAAATCCTATTTTCCCATCTAATATGCCACCTTGCAAAATATATATCTTAAAAAATGCCCATGTTGGACGCAACAAAATATCCCCTAAAAAGCTACAAGACTTCCCTTGTGCCTTGTATTTATTGGCTGCTGCCGACGTATACTTATTGAACTTCTCAAAAAATTGATGCCAATTATCATACGTATAATGATACAATTTTCCCTCTAATGTATCTTGTGGATACGGACTGATAAAAGCTTCGTGAACAGCCCCTTCCACAGTTGCTCCCTCTCGAGGCATCAATCGTAACACCTTATCAGGTCTCACCACACCATGGGTTGCCTGATTATGATGGAACAAATTATATCTACGTAGCCAATAAGCCTTCCATTCACCCTGAATAACTCGTTGAATAGACTTTGCTAACTCTGGTGATACACGCTCATCAGAGTCAACAAATAAAATCCATTCACTCTGGGCTTGTGAAATACCAAACCGTCGTTGTTGTGACCAATCTCCATTTAAGGGATGTGGTATAACCTTTGCACCTAATCCCGTAGCAAGTGATACTGTCTGATCTGTACTGCCATCATCGATGACTAAAATTTCATCAGCAAATTGAATACTCTTAATACAATCTACAATATGTTGTTCTTCATTGCGCGCTAAGATAATAGCCGTCACAGTACTCATAGATAATCCTTTAACTTACAAATCAATTAAATTTAATGGATAAAAATATATATTTCTTTATTTGATGACATCCCCATGTTTAATGCGCCATGCCGCAAGTTCACGCATGTTTTTAATCATATCCCCATAGGATTGAGGCATGCTCGCACTTTGTTCTAACACTTTGCCACTTTTATCGAGATATAGTCTATGATTAAATACAAATTCCTCTTGTGTAAACAAGCTTGGTACCATTGCTTCATAGGTTTGACCAGGTCGGCCTACCAATTCCGCTAAGGTTGGAATAATTTGAATGCTCATGCCGAACGCATTAGGCGCAAGCCAATCTTTATGAATGCCGTGGCCGTAAAAAATAATCGGAATAGTAGATGCCACATTAGGACCTACTTCACGAGCAAAGTTAAAGCGTTCGCTATGGTCACCGGTAATGACGAAGAGGGCAGACGGATCTGCTGTTTCTTCGCGAACGATAAAATCACCCATTACATGGTCTGCGTACCAAATATGGCCCATTTCGTTCAATTGCTTATCGTTTTCTTCGATAGAATCTGGCAAATGACCTTTTACCTTATTCACATCGTAGCCTTCCTTAGCCACATTGATGCTATACGGCGGATGATTAGAGGTGGTCATAATCACATTGAGGATTTTTTCCCCTCTATGCTGATCCATGTAGGCAGAAATAGCTTTAAACAAGTCTTTATCGCCTACGCCCCAAGCGTTGCCGTCTTCGCTTGGCATTTCGGAGGCATCGTGGAATTCATCGAAACCTTGAGATAAAACAAAGTTTTTAACATTTTGCCATGTGCTAAAACCACCATACCAGAATACAGTCTTGTAGCCTAGCTTTTTCATAACAGGACCAATGCCTAAACCATAAGGCTCTTTGAAACTTTCACCTTCATAGTTAGGATATAGCCCTGTATCAGGCATCCCTGTCAACAAACCATTGATGGCTGGCATCGTGCCTGTGCCTTGCGCAAGGGCTAGCTGCGTGCTCATCGCTTGAGGGCTAGCAGCATATTTACAACCTTGCTCAACGAGGTACGCCCCAGGCTCGTTATATTCAGCGAGGAACGGCCACAAGCCATAGGATTCTCCAAGAACGAGGTTTATAGACTGCGGTTGATCCGCTAATCGTTGTGTCGTAATGGTTCTCGTGAAAGAACCGTCAAAATTTGTACCGTTAAACTTACCACCAACGGCAGTGATTTTTTCATTTAACTCTTGAGGCGTTAAGTTAATAACCTCAAGCTCAGCCGTCCGTTTTACAATGCTTTTAACACGATAAAGAGCCTGTACGTCGTCTAGAATATTTTCGTTCAACAAATTGGAACTAAGTCGGGCCGCACTTTCCCAGTTGATGGAATTTGTATAGCTGAAAGCGCCGCCGAATCTAAAGAATAGGCCGAGTACACCGATAGCGACAGTTAATCCAATGCCCGTCATCCATTGCGTTTTCTTCGATTTAGGATACCAAGTAGTACAAAGTCGTTGATGATCTGCAGAATCACTATTTCTTAGAGTATCTGCATCATCACCATTCCTTAGGTCAACAGCGTAGTCACTATATTTCTTCGTGTTCCACGCTAAAAAACGAACTAGGAACCAACAAAGAGCTGCACTCAATACAACAGCTCCAACGATGTACATCAATGCATTATATTCATTGATGGCTGTATTGATAATGGCACCGATATCATCGTTTTTACCATTGATGAGCATCGCATTATAGGAAGAATTGAAGATTTTATAGAATGGAATACGTCCCAGGAATAAGAAAGTTAACAACACCGTTGCAATAGAGTAGACAACCTGTTTGATCCGTAAGGACGGCCATTTAGGTACAAAGGTATGCACCAAAGTGCCCCCTAAAAAGCCCAATAAACACAAAGAACCGACGGTCTTGAGACTCAATCTAAAGCCTAGCCATAAGGACGTGAGGATATTCTCCATCGTCACAGAAGCTAGTTGTGATTGAAATACTGCAAGAAACACGATTCTAAATGCAGTCAACAAAGCAGAGAAAAAGATAAATACCTTAATCTCTGTTCGTATGCCTTCAAATAATCGCTGCCATCGGTTCATCATTAACCCCTAACTGTTGAATCTTATAACCAAATTGTTAATTCACTAATCCAACTATATTGTTACAAATATAACAAAACTACATAACTATCAATTATTTCGGATATTTCTTACATTTAGGACCTTTACATCGTTTGCATTTACCGCATCCACGGTCGATAGTCTCAGCACCTGCTGATTTCTTTGCACTAGCACTCTCCTTGACCATCTTTTCAGAGGCCTTACTATTCCATACGGAAACTATCGATTCTGCTTTTTTGCGGATTCATCCTTTTTGGATTTTTTATCCTTTTTCTTGTCTTTCTTCTTATCTTTTTTCTTGAAAGTATCAGCTAAGAAGACTGTTTTTAACTTATCATTTAAGACTTTAAGCTTCTTTTCAGCTTTGTCTTTCTTTTTCTTTAACTTTTCTTCGTCTTTAGAACGTTTTTGTTCCTTAGACTTCTTATGTTTTTTCTCTTTTTTATCTTCTTTAGACTTTTTATCTTTCTTAGATTTTTTCTCGCCTTTAGACTTTTTGTCTTCTTTGGATTTCTTATCCTCTTTAGATGTTTTATCTTCCTTGGATTTTTTATCGTCCTTAGATTTCTTATCTTCAGAACCGTTGATACGCGCCCATTCATCGTCAACGCGTTTCAATTTCTTTTTAAGAAGCTTCTCCATCTTCTTATTTATTTTATCGGACTCTAAACCAGCTTTACCAAATAACAAAGCATTCACCGCCGTGTATGGATCGATAGACGACATATCCTCATCGTCCACGTTAGCTTCCTCTGATTTCTTATCTTTTGAAAGTTCATCAAGACCATCTACATCTAACGCTTCATCCTCATCTAAATGATGAATTGCTAAGCTTTCAACGCCTTCTAATGGTTTTACATCAAGGTGCTCAATCGCAGTATCTTCAAAATCCGCCATTTCCTTACCGGAGCTTTCACCAAAACCAGTAAAGAGACCACCTATAGATTTTAATTCATTCAATTTAATATGATTCATGCCCACCGTAGAATCATGATGCACAGGAACATCAGATAATTGTACCTGTTCCATAGCATATGCATCATCATTATAACTAGCGCCCTTGCCAAGTTCAGATGTATTAGAAATGACGATATCTTCCTTATCGTCGCCTAGCACATCGCCAAATAGATCTTCTTCTAAAGATTCGTAAGAATGCAATAAGGCCATACGTTTTTGAACATCTTCAATTTGATTCCACAAATCAACGAGAGAAGATGTATAGTACACCCGTTCTTTTACCTCTAAATACGCTTGGTAAACGATAGATAATTCGGTCTCATTAAGGCCTTCCTCTGCACCAATTTCTTCAATCATTTGTTGAATCTGTTGATCTCGGTCATATCGTTTAATTAACGCTTTACGAATGCGTTCAATCAACATTGTATCGATGAGTTCCATATGCACCTCCTATATTCAATACACTCAGTCCTACCCGCTACATTAGCGTATACGAATCAATGTATAGAATCATAAAAATGAATTGATTTTATAATCTCTAATATATTATTATAGCAGAATTTATCTGCTTTTTCCTTAATAATATGTGTAAAAGTTCCTTAAAAATAGAATAAAACCTCAATTTAAATACGTCCCTAATAGTATGCATTTCATACTACTAAAACACTATTCAAATCGAGGTTATTTAATCAAATTTATATACATCATATTCATATATAAACTTACTATATTAAAGTCTGATATTTATTTGTTACATCAATATAATATGTATTGCATCAATCTAATATGTATTGCATCCATCGGATTTTTAACTATTACATCAAAATATATCTAATTGTTACATAAATGTCTTTAAAGGTCTTAAATTATTTTATTATAAAAGTCTTAAATTACTGCACTAAAACAAGTTAACTGAATAGACGAGAATTCGTTCCTTTGTATCGCTTCCTTCAAAGAGGTCACTACAATCAATAGGTTCCTCTTGTTCCAAGCGCACATGGTTATTTAAAAAGTTCTCCACCTCGTCATTAACGTAGTAGAAAAATAACTTAATCTCCCGAGGATTATGATATAGCGAATCAAAAATATTTCCTAATACCCGCTTAATCGTATGGAGTGCAAAGGGATTAAAGAAAAAGCATCGATCAGCCTGATCTGGCAATTCATACAGCGCTGCATCACCTAGTACAAAGCTTACACGATTACGAGTTGCCGGGCTTTCACCATTAATTAAAGCCTTTTCATAGAGCCGTTCATCGTATTCGATGCCTATAGAATGGCAGCCCGTTTGGTAAGCCATGAAAATACTCACTCGGCCCTTGCCACTACCATAATCGATGAGCGTATTTTTCTTGCGAATATGACCACTATTTGCTAAACGCTCCAACACGCAATAATCCGTCGGCTCGTACGGATGATGCTCCGTATCGGAACGACTATCATCGCGACCAGAGGTTTTAATTTGTAATACACTTTCCCACTCTTGCTCTGTTGCCATCTATATAATCCTATTATGAAGCCTAAATTATATGACCTAATACTGATATTAATCTTAATTTCTATACATACTATACCCTTATTAGGGTACTATTTACTAGTCCAGTAACACCTATAGTATATAACAAAAGCATCCACATCGGGTGCTTTTGTTATATGAAACACTTATTAATGTCGATATGGTATACTAGGAGTAATATTTCTATTATTCTCATGTGCAGAATTATATGTCATTAAAAAGGAGTATCTACTTACATGGACAGTGATCTGACCTTAGATTTTATCATTATCATCGTATTAATCATTGCAAATGGTTTATTCTCCATGACGGAGTTAGCCATTGTAAATGCGAAAAAACGTAAACTTGAAGAGTTAGCAGAATCAGGCAATGAACGCGCGAAAACAGCCTTTGAATTATCAGAGAACCCAAATGAAATGTTCTCTACCATTCAAATCGGCATCACCCTCGTAGGTATTTTAACTGGTTTGTATTCTGGTGCCACCTTCTCTAGTCCATTAGAAGAAATTTTAGTATCAAATATTCCAAGCATCGAACCATACGCAGCCTCTGTGAGCTCCTTCATTATCGTTTCCATCATCACCTATTTATCCCTCGTTATCGGCGAACTCGTGCCTAAACGCTTGGCCTTAAATAGCCCTGAAAGCATTGCCGTTGTAGTAGCAAAACCAATTTACTGGCTATCTGTGGCGTTAAAACCAATCGTTAGCTTCCTCGGCGTTTCCACAGAATTCCTCTTAAAAATGCTAGGCGTTACTGTAAAAGAAGAAGCACCTGTTACAGAGTCTGAAATCAACAAGATGCTCACCGAAGGCGTTGCCATGGGTGCTTACGAAGAGGAAGAACCTATCCTCGTAGAAAATATCTTCCATCTTGCAGATATGAACGCAGGTGATATAATGACACCTCGTACACAGCTCAAATGGATTGATCTTAACGGCACGGAAGACGAAATCATGGAGGTTCTCAAGAATGCCAACCATTACCGCATTCCTGTAGGTACCGATTCCTTAGATGAATTAAAGGGTCTCGTTACCGTATCCGATGTATTAGTTCAAATTATGCAACGTCCTAGTGAAAGTTCCATTCACGATATCATCAAAGCTTGTTTGAAAGAACCTGTTCTCGTTCCTGAATCCATTTCACTCATGAAATTATTGAACGTTCTACGTACAGAAGGCGTTCACGAAGCAATTATCCTCGACGAATATGGTGGTTTTACTGGCCTTGTCACCTTGCATGACATCATGGAGGAAATTGTAGGTCTGATGCCTTCTGGTGAGGAAGAAATCAAGGAAGAAGAAAACAAGATCATCGAACGCGATGGAGCATGGCTCGTAGATGGCCTTCTCAACGTAGATGAATTTAAAGAATTCTTTCACATCGATCAAGAATTACCAGGTGAAGAAGACGATTTGTACAAAACTATGGGCGGTCTCTTAAACGTCCTCTTCGGTCGCATTCCAAAAGAATTAGACAAGGCAAAATGGAACGGCTATACCTTTGAAGTCATTGATATGGATCATACTCGTATCGATAAAATCCTTGTAACCTATGAAGAACCTATTGTAGAACAAGAAGAACAAAAATAAAGTTCAAATTATATAGACAAAAGCTAAAGAAGTGAGTTCTCTTACTATGAACTGTACCCCAAAAATTTGACATATTTTTGGATACAGCTCAATTAATAGAGGACTCACTTTTTTGCTACAATTTTGTATTCATAAAATAAGTAATACAAATACTAGCAAAATATATAGATCACTTTTAAAAATTATCGTTAAAAATTATCATCAATTATATAAATTAAGTATATAATTCTTTAATTTTCTGCATAAAGGCTAGAACTTTCAATATAAATATAGTATTATTAAATTGTATAAAATATATAATTAGAATGTTCTATAAAATATATAATTAGAAATTAGAGTTTTCTAATATACATATAGAGTCCTATGATTACTGCCTATGTGTAGTTCTGTGTCATAGGACTTATATGTGGTAGTCAAAGGAGAGATTCTATGAATCAACGAATCATAGCAACCATAGGAGCCCTATTAATAGGGACCGCGATTATTAGTGGTTGTGGATCAGAAAAGCCACCTGAAGATACAAGTCTCAAGGTGCGTACCATCACTATAGGTGAAGAGTCTGGAACTACTGATGCTGGCTATGCAGGCACCATTCATAATAAAACAGAAACAAACTTAGCCTTTCAAATTGGAGGACGTGTCATCAACAAATTTGTAAATGTTGGCGATGTAGTGCAAGCAGGCCAAGTCATTGCTCAAGTCAATGGTTCAGATACATCAGCTCAGGTACAAAATGCTGAAGGTGCTGTAAAAGCTGCTCAATCGGCCTACGAATTGGCAGAAACCAATGCTAAACGATACCGCGAGCTCTATGCACAACAAGCGATTAGTAAATTGCAATTAGACCAAGCTGAAAACCAATTGAATGCCACATCTGCTCAATTACAACAAGCACAGGCAAGCCTTAATTTGAGTAGCAATCAAAATAGCTATACTAATTTGACGGCCCCTGATACAGGTATTATTACAGCTTTCAATATTGAAGCAGGACAAGTCGTAGCAGCCGGTCAAAGCGTTGGTACCTTAGCGGCCGGTCACGATCCAGAAGCAGTCATTGCCCTTCCTGAACAAGAGTTGAGTAAAATTCATGTAGGTAGCCCTGCTACTATTACCTTCTGGGCCTTACCAGATGTAACAGTACAAGGCGTAGTACGTGAAATTTCACCAGTTCCTGACCCTGTAGCCAGAACGTATACCGTAAAAATTACCTTACAAAATGCGCCTAAAGAGGTACAACTAGGCATGACGGTCAATGCTAATCTATCTACCACAGATAGTACCAATATTTCTATTCCGTTGACGGCTCTTGTGAAAGACTCAAACGGTAATAATGCGGTCTATATCATCCGCGATAAAAAGGCTCATCTCGTGCCTATCAAAACTGGTGAGTTCGGTAAGAACTCCGTCATCGTCACATCTGGTTTAGCTAAAGGTGACATTGTCATCACCGCAGGTACCCAACAATTACAAGAAGGGACGGCGGTTAGTCAATGAAACAATTTAACTTAGCCGAATGGGCTCTTAAACACAAGTCCATTATCTACTACTTCATGGCTGTGCTCCTCACCTTCGGTATCTTCTCATTCACCCATATGGGACGCATGGAAGATCCTGATTTTACGATGCGCACCATGGTGGTCGGTGTTGCTTGGCCTGGGGCTTCTCCACAAGAAATGTCGGATCAAGTAACGGACAAACTCGAAGAAAAACTACGCGATCTTCCTGGTGTAGATTATACAAAATCTTTCACAGATGGCAGCAAATCCGTTATTTATATCAATCTAAGAGAGGATTTGCCATCCGATAAAATTCGCCCCGCTTGGGAAGAAGCGCGGAATATGATCAACGACGAATGGAAATCATTGCCTGCAGGCGTTCAAGGACCGACCATTAACGACAGGTTCGACGATGTATATGGCATTATCTATGCCATCAGTGGTGATGAGTATTCGTACGAAGAAAAACGACAACAAGCAGAAGACTTAAAACGTCAGCTTTTATCTGTTCCTAATGTTAAGAAAATCAGCCTCATTGGTGTGCAACAACAAACCCTCAATGTAACCATAAACAAGGATAAACTCGCATCCTATAAAGTCAGTACACAACAGCTGTTAACAGCGCTTAAACAGCAAAGTATGATGGTTCCAGCTGGTGTGATTACAACGGATACAAACAATGTATATCTCCGCGTCAATGGCCTATTCGATAGTCCTCAAGCGGTGCGAGATATGCCGATTCGCATCAATAACCAAACCTTGCGCCTCGGTGACATGGCTGATGTAACCATGACCTATCAAGACCCTAGCGATCCACAGTTCTATTACAAAGGTAAGCCAGCCATTGGCATCGCTATCTCCATGGATGCAGGGGGCAATAATATCGAATTCGGCGAAGCCATCGACAAAAAACTCGGGGAATTACAGAAAACGATTCCTGCCGGCCTCGAACTAAATCAAGTATCGAATCAGCCCCATATCGTTAAGGAATCTATTGGCGATTTCTCTCAATCCTTATTTGAAGCCATCGCCATCGTATTGCTCGTAAGCTTTGCATCCCTTGGTTTACGAACAGGTATTGTGGTAGCCCTTACCATTCCAGTCGTTGTGTCTACGACGTTCATCTTGATGTATGAAAGCGGCATCTATCTACATAAGGTTAGCTTAGGTGCCTTAATCCTAGCTTTAGGCCTCCTCGTAGACGATGCCATCATCGTTGTAGAAATGATGAGCGTTAAGCTCGAAGAAGGGTGGGGCCACTTTAAATCAGCTACCTTTGCTTACCAATCTACAGCATTCCCTATGCTATCGGGTACGCTCATTACCTGTGCAGGTTTCTTGCCATTAGCATTGGCACAAGGTATGGTAGCAGAATTTACAAAATCCCTATCCATCGTTGTATTTATGGCGCTCATCCTATCTTGGTTCGCCTCTGTTCTCGTCAGCCCTGTATTGGGTTATAAAATCATCGAAAACAAGGCTCCAAAGCCAGAATCGGAATGGACTAAACGAGACCGTATCATGCACAAGCTCAATGTAACCTTCTATGATAAGTTTGAAAAACTATTACATTGGGCTCTAGGACATCACAAGGTAGTCCTACTGGCCACCCTAGGTGCCTTCGTTTTATCCTTGCTTTCACTACCATTGATCAAACAGGAATTTTTCCCATCATCAACGCGTAATGAAATCATTATATCCATGCAATTTCCTCAAAGCTCGTCCATTGAATATACTGCTAACCAAGCAAAACTCATCGATGAACATTTGAAAGACGACGAGCGCATTGCAACCTTCACCTCCTACATTGGACAAGGTTCTCCACGTTTCGTCCTCACCTTGGAACCGGAATTGCAACGGAATAACTTCTTACAATATGTGATTGTTACAAAATCCTTAGAGGATCGCGATAAACTCTATGCTGAATTGACTCCTTATTTAAACGAGCAATTCCCATCGGCCCTTGTAAATACGCAATTCTTACAAATCGGTCCACCATCCAAATTTCCAGTCATGTTTCGCGTTGCTGGCCCTGATCAAAAGGTGGTAAAAGAAATTGCAAATCAAGTAAAAGCTAAAATGCAAGACGATAAAGACTTACAAAATATCGCCTTTGACTGGCCAGATACAGAGCCTGTAGCTAATATTCACATCGATCCAAACAAGGCACGTTTACTCGGCATCGATAGCTATGCTGTATCCTTGCACTTGCAAAGTCTATTGTCTGGTACTAAATCTGGTGAATACTACGAGGGGAACCAAACCATTCCTGTTACCTTCCGTTTAGGTGACAACGAGCAACATAACTTAAGTGCTCTTTCATCCTTGCCAATTCAAACAGGAAATGGCTCTTATGTACCACTTAGTCAAATTGCAACCATTACCATGACACAAGAAGATGGTATTATCTGGCATCGCAATATGATGCCAACTATTAGTGTGCATGCCAATGTAAAAGCAGGTGTATTGGGTAATGCGAAAACAAAAGAGGTTTACAAATCCTTACAAGACATTCGCGATTCCTTGCCTACAGGCTATTCTATTGACCTAGACGGCGCCGCTGAAAAGAGTGAAACAGCCGTTCAAAAGCTATTAACGCCAATGCCAATTATGCTCTTTGTAATCATGACCATCCTCATGTTCCAATTAAAGCGTATCGCCCTCATGGTAATGGCTTTACTCACTGCTCCATTGGGGCTAATCGGTGTTGTATTAGCACTCAATATTACGAGAACGCCGTTAGGCTTTATGGCTATTCTAGGGATTATCGCCCTCTCGGGTATGATCATCCGTAACTCCATTATCTTGTTAGACCAAATTGAAATCCACAAGGCAGAAGGACAAGAACCTCGTGAAGCGATTATCAACTCCGCTACACTTCGTTTCCGCCCTATCATGCTCACCGCTATCGCAGCGATTTTAGGCATGATTCCGCTCATGGGATCTGTCTTCTGGAGCCCATTGGCCATTGCCTTCAGCGGTGGCTTACTAGTGGCAACGGTTCTAACACTCATCGTATTACCTGTCATGTATGCAAGCTGGTATAAGGTAAAATAACTAATATTTAGCTAATAAAATATATAATATTAATCTAATGAAATGTCTAATATTTTTCTAACGAAATATCTAGTATTTACGTAACATTATAAAATCTAGCATTAGCTAGTAACTTCATTTTCTTAGTAAAAATCCCCTAATCGTTGTGAAAGTTTACACTTAAACATCGATTAGGGGATTTATATTATTTATTATTAAACTACTACAGCTGTACCATTGCATGTAATCATAAGCATACCATTTTGTGCACCTACTGTGCTGTATTGGAAGGATACGCCAATAATAGCATTAGCACCCAATTTAGAAGCTCGTTGAGACATTTCGTCAAGAGCTGCTTTGCGCGCATTCATCAAAGAATCTTCATAGCTGCCACTACGACCACCAACGATATCACGAATACCGGACATAAAATCTTTCACAAAGTTACGGCCTTCTACGACTTCACCAAATACAATACCTTTGTACTCTTGTACAGGTTTGTTTTCAATATGCATAGTTGTAGTAATAATCATAATTGTATCCTTTCTAATTGATTACAATATATTTTAATTTATTATAACAAGACTTTTAGATAAAAACAAATATAAATATAGCTTTCACATAAAACAATTACATATTGTATCTCCAAAAATTACTTTAAATTGCAATATGAAATTGAACAGTATGTAAATCCACTATTTTATTAACTTCTTCTAAAAAGACTTCTTGTGGTGTTTTGTAATGTAATATCTTACGTGGTAAGTTATTACACCAATGAAGAGTTCGGCGTAGTGTATGTTCTGAGATACTTTCTATTCGTTTTCCTTTCGGAATAAAACGACGAAGTAATCCGTTATGTCTTTCGTTAGAGCCTCGTTCCCAAGCTGAATAGGTCCTTGCAAAATAGATAGATAGTATCTCATCTTCAAGATCAGATATATCCGCAAATTCTAAACCATTATCAGCGGTTATCGTCTTACATAACAATCTTAACTCCACATTGTTTCTAAACGTACTTAACCAGGTTTCTAGTGTTTCTTTTACATCACTGGCACGTGCTGACGGACAACGTAACGCTACATATAATCTACTTTTTCGTTCTATTAAAGAAATCAATACATCATCTGTTTTATCTTTTGTTCCACGAACAGTGTCTACTTCCCAATGTCCAAACTCTTCTCGAGTTTCAATCGTAGCATCACGAAGTTCTATTGATTTTCCTAGTTCACGTTTATACTTACTCGAAACGGACTTTCTTAGTGAGCGACGTGTTACTAGAGGTAGATCAATAGCTTTTACCCCAAGTAGTCCTTGATGAAGATAGTTATATAAAGTTTTAGTACAAACCATTTCATTACGTGCAAATATACACTGACGTTTAGCATATCCAACAGCAGCATCAAAGGACCAATGTTTTTTACATACTTTTTCTTCAACCCAGAGCATGAAAGACTCTATGGAGCCTAACTTCATTGTATTAAATGAGCCAAGACGTTGTTGTTCATATGTTAATTGCCCTGAATCTGCTAAATATACAAGACGCGCCTTACCTTGTCGAATTTGGACAACCGAACCACGTTTTAGTTCTGTATAAATAGTGGTTCTAGAGCGTCCTAATACGGTTGCAATATCTGTAACTGAATCGCCAGCGGCGATTCTCTTTTCTACATAAAAGCGTTCTTCTAGGTTTAAGTGTTTGTTTGTACGTAATGTCGTGTTATGATTAATATAGTCCATAGTGATTACCTCGGTTAGATTATGTTTGGTCACTTAAATCATAACACAAGGTTCACTATGGATTTTTTAGTTGTTCAATTTCATTCTACAATTAAGCCTCCAAAAATTACATACTATATATCAAAAATTTACATATTATACATAAAAAAACCTGTTCACTACTTTCATAATGAACAGGTCTAATTTTATATTTTTATCTATCAAAATCGCGGTCTAGGTTAACCTCTTTCAACGGCACAACTTTAGTTTTGTTGATGTATTTGTAACCAAGGTAGACTGCAAAGAAGATTGGCAAGCCAATATAGGCAACGGATACGCCGTACCAGTCGATGGTATCGCCTGTGAAAGCGGAGTAGTTTTGACCACAGATGATGATGACGCAAAGAATAAACGCCAAGATTGGGCCAACTGGGAATAACCACGCTTTGTATGGCAATTCACTAAGATCTCTGCCTTGTGCAATAAAAGCACGGCGGAAACGATAGTGAGATACTGCGATACCAACCCATGCGATGAAACCGCATAGACCAGAGATATTAACAATCCATGTATAAGCTGTACCTTCACCGATAAAGCTTGTTAAGAACGCAAATAAACCGATTGCTGTCGTTAATATTAATGCAGGCACTGGAACACCACGTTTATTTAACTTAGCAAAAATTTGAGGTGCTTGACCTTCCTTAGCGAGCGCGTACAGCATGCGCGTAGAAGAGTACAGACCAGAGTTACCAGCACTCAATACAGCCGTTAAGATGATAGCATTGATAAAGCTAGCAGCAAAGGCAAAACCAAAGCGGTCAAATACGAGTGTAAATGGAGAAATGGATACGTTCTCTACACTAGAGTTCAACAGATTTGGATCTGTGTACGGAATCAAGAAACCGATAACCGTGAAAGCACCTATATAGAATAATAAAATACGCCAGAAGATTGTATTAATCGCTTTTGGCACGTTCTTTTCAGGGTCTTCCGCTTCACCAGCGGCTACACCGATCAGCTCAGTACCTTGGAAGGAGAAACCAGCTACCATAAAGATAGCAAGAATAGATTCCCAGCCACCTACGAATGGAGCCTCTCCTACGGTCCAGTTCGCAAATCCTGGAGATGTGCCACCGATGCCAAAGATGAGCATAAAGCCACAGAATAGAAATACAAATACGGTAATCACCTTGATGCTAGAGAATACATATTCACTTTCACCAAAAGAACGAGTAGATAAATAGTTCAAGCCAAATAAAATGAGCAAGAACAGAGCAGACCATACGATGGCAGGTACATCAGGGAACCAATATTTCATGATAAGCGCCCCTGCTAATACTTCAGCAGCCAAGGTAATAGCCCAGTTAAACCAGTAATTCCAACCTAAGGCAAAACCAAAGGCAGGATCTACATAGCGTTTTGCATAAGTCCCGAAGGAACCTGGAATTGGCAAGTATGTAGCCATTTCCCCAAGAGATGTCATAAGGAAATAAACCATGATACCAATGAGCCCGTAAGCTACAAGAGCACCACCAGGACCAGCTGTACTTACCACTTCACCACCGGCAACGAATAAACCTGTACCGATAGCACCACCTAATGCAATCATATTCATATGACGCGCTTTTAAGGAACGTTTTAGGTGTTGATCTTTGTTAGACGTAAACTCTACGTTACTATTATGATTTTCAGACATGGGTCACCTCTTACAAATCTAGATTACGCACGTATTTTGCGTTATCTTCAATAAATTTACGACGAGGCTCTACCTTATCACCCATGAGAACCGTAAAGATTTTGTCAGCTTCGATAGAATCTTCTAAGCTAACTTGTAGAATCGTACGATTATCAGGGTTCATTGTAGTTTCCCATAATTGTTCAGGATTCATTTCACCTAAACCTTTGTAACGTTGGATTGTAGTACCATCGCGGCCTACTTCATCAAGTTTAGCAGTCAACTCTGCATCAGAGTATACATACCAATGAAATTTACCCTTCTTGATTTGATACAAAGGTGGTTGAGCAATATAGATATGGCCTTCCTCTACCAATGGTTTCATATAGCGGTAGAAGAATGTTAATAACAATGTACGGATGTGGGCGCCGTCAACGTCTGCATCTGTCATGATGATAATCTTGTTATAACGGGATTTTGTAATATCGAATTCATCGCCAATACCTGTACCAAAAGCGGTAATCATGGAGCGAATTTCGTTATTAGCTAAAATCTTATCGAGACGTGCTTTTTCTACGTTAAGAATTTTACCACGTAATGGCAAAATTGCTTGGTAACGACGATCGCGACCTTGTTTTGCAGAACCGCCTGCAGAATCACCTTCCACAAGATAAATTTCAGTCATAGATGTATCTTTTTCGGAGCAGTCCGCCAATTTACCAGGAAGGCTAGATACTTCCAACGCATTTTTACGGCGTGTTAAGTCGCGGGCTTTACGAGCGGCCTCACGAGCACGACTTGCCATCGTTGCTTTTTCAATGATTTTTTTCGCATCTTGAGGATGTTCTTCGAAGAATGTTTTAAGACCTTCTGTAACGATAACATCTGTAATACCTTTAACTTCGCTATTGCCAAGTTTAGTTTTTGTTTGGCCCTCAAATTGAGGTTCCAACACTTTTACAGATACGACAGCTGTCAAACCTTCACGTACGTCTTCACCGGAAAGATTGGACTCACTTTCCTTGATCAAACCAGATTTACGGCCATAATCATTGAGGGTACGAGTCAAGGCAGCACGGAAACCAGATAGATGTGTACCACCGTCAATCGTATTGATGTTATTTACGAAGGACAACAAGTTTTCACTATAGCTATCGTTATATTGCAATGCTACATCTACCACAACATCGTCTTTTGTATTTTCAATGTTGATAACAGTTGGATTAATTGCTTCTTTATTTTCGTTCAAGAAGGTAATGAAAGAAACCAAACCACCTTCATAGTGGAAGCTTTCAACACGAGGTTCCTCTAAGCGCAAATCGCTCAATGTAATGCGAAGGCCTTTGTTAAGGAATGCCAATTCCTGTAAACGCATTTTCAATGTATCAAAGCTAAATACGGTAGTTTCAAAGATTTCTGCATCTGGCTTGAAAATAACTGTAGTACCAGTGCCTTCGGCCTTGCCAATTTCGTGCAACTCGGAAGTTTTATGACCACGAGCAAAAGAAATCTCTTGGACAATTCCATTTTGAGATACTTGAACCTTAGTCCATTCACTCAACGCATTAACTACGGAAATACCTACGCCGTGAAGACCACCAGATACCTTGTAGCCGCCACCACCGAATTTACCACCGGCATGCAATTTCGTTAATACTAACTCTACTGCAGACATACCGGATTCATGCATCCCTGTTGGAATACCACGACCATCATCGACAACGGTAACACTGTTATCTGGATTGATGGATACTTCTATATGTGTAGCATAACCAGCAAGCGCTTCGTCCACAGAGTTATCTACAACTTCGTATACGAGGTGATGCAAACCACGAGCAGACGTACTACCAATATACATCCCTGGGCGTTTACGTACCGCGTCTAGACCCTCAAGAACCTGAATATTCTGAGCGCCATAATTTTGTTCAGGCATGAAACAAACTCCTCCTAACAATCTATCATACTGCACTTGATTGAAATAAAGTAACAAAACATGTACAGGATTAAACTTTATCTCTTTATTATACTATAAAACTCGTCAATCCGTCTCATTAAAGTCTTAATACTGATACCAGATCCATACACACAATCATCAGTGACCACATATGTCTTGATTTGCTCCTCTGGCACCATGGCGATATATTCTAGCGTTTCATAGTGATGAATAGGACTTTTATGGGACTTTCCGCCCTTGGCATGAACCATCGTAATAATGGATTCTATGGGCACGGAAATGGTATCTCCAATATGAACGTACATAAGAATGCCCCCTCTACTTTTCTAATGTCCCATTAAGGGCATCGATTTTGCGTTGCTCCTCTTCAGCGAGGAACTTAGACCGATATTTATTACACAAATTGATGACGTGCTGATTCGTCAACTCATCAGGCTTTTTGTGAGTGATGAGCATAGCCACCATAAACATATGACGGCGATTGATAGATCCTTTATAAATCTTATCAAGGTAAAAGTATATGGATTCCCGCATCGCTTCTGCAAAGTCTGAAAAACTACACTGTATAAATTGCTGGCAGTCGCTGTATTTAAAATACGGATACTTTCGAATAACAGCTTTAATGTCCTTAATATGAGCCCGATGCAATTCATATTCACAGGTTGGACAGATTTCCTTTTTAGATTTCATATGCATGCCACATCGCTCACAACGATGGTATCCATGCTGCTCTAAATAAATTTCTCGCTTTCGAGCCGTAATCTGTACTTTCCGGAAAGCAGCTTTTAATGCTTCGTTATCCGTTTGTTTCAACGATGTATCGATAGCGTCTACGTCTTCTTTTGAAAGCACGATATTAGAAAAATTAATACGTTTTGTAATAATCTGTTCATCAGGAATCGTGAGAGACGTATTAGTTTCTACTTTCACATAGCTCTGACGTTTCATGATGAAGCGAATATCGGTGATTACCTCTTGGCGATAATACTTGTTGATAGCCTCTATGATACGACGTTTTTGCATCTGTAATTCCTGCATCCACATGGAATTATCAGCACTAATAACCATGTCTGGAGGCTTGATGGACACAATTTTCGTATGATCCGCAATGACATCGCCTACTACATCACGCCACTTATGAACGAGGGTATTTAATTTATATTGCTCCAGTAAATTCAGTTCTGCTAAGGCCTTTGGTAAACAAAGATCAAGGCTGTCCATACTGAACCTGTCCCCCTTCACAAGAAATAAATTGAACGGATTTCAAATCTTTAAAATCGTGAATATCTGTAGTGGTAATAAATGTTTGAATTCGTTTATGAATAAACTGCAATAAATTCGTTCGTCTCGACTCATCAAGTTCGCTCAATACATCATCCAATAGAAGGACTGGATATTCTCCTACCTCTGACTTGATAAATTCAAGCTCACTCAACTTTAAGGACAATACAGCGGTTCGTTGCTGACCTTGCGATCCAAATTTCTTTAAATCCATAGCATCGGAAAAGAATCGTAAATCATCGCGATGAGGGCCAACGCTAGTGCTTAAACGATGACGATCCTGCGGCAACGCTGCTTTTATACGTTCGTAAAAGCCTTCCTTTGTATATTCCAAAGAACCATTGTCCATATACGGCTGTTCATAACCAATGGTTAAATTCTCAAGGCCACCTGTCAATTTACGATTCATCAAATCGATGAGCAAATTGATTTTTTTTAAGCTTTCTAATCGTTTCTTTACGATAAAGCTCGCCATATCTGCTAGCTGCAAATCCCATTCTTCAAGAGGAATAGTATTCTTTCCTCTATATTCTTTTAGGACTGCATTTCGTTGCTGTAACAGCCGATTGTACTGCATCAATTGATGATAGTAAGTAGCGCTGGTCTGAGATATTTCCATATCGAGGAACCGCCTACGTCCCGATGGAGTCCCCTTGATGAGCTGTAAATCTTCAGGACAAAAGATAACTGTATTTAATGTACCAATCAGTTCTTTTTGAGATATTTTTGTGTCGTTTAATCGAATATCCTTAGGGCCTTGACGGAATAATTTAATATTTACCTTTTGAGGCGTATCTTTTTTCTCGAATTTTACAACTATGCCTGCTTCTTCGGCATTAAACATGAGCATATCCGAAGTATCGTTAGTACGATGGCTTTTACCAATCGTACCAACATAAATCGATTCGAGGATATTCGTCTTACCAGCCCCATTAGTGCCATATAGAACAATAATCTCAGGATTAAACTGTATCTGTACATCCTTATAATTACGAAACTGAAATAACTGCAGTGAGTCAATTCTCACCGATTATGCCTCCTCTTGTGTAATCACGAGGTCTACATCAAGACCTTCACAAGAAATCACATCACCAACACGGCATTTCTTGCGTTTTTCCGTTACGACCTGACCATTCAAGGTAAGGATGCCTTCATCGATGAAAGATTTAATTTGACCACCTGTTTCAATAATGCCTTCTAACTTCAACAACTGATCAATTTGAATGTACTCCGTATGAATGGGTACCTGCTGTTGCTCTTTCATAACGTTCTCCTAAAGTAGACAATTAACATAAGCATATATATCATACTGAGTCCAGGTCGCTCGCTGGGCATTTTTCTTCGAAAAATTGCACGCTCCGACCAAAGTTATATTTGGTTGGAGCCCAAAGCACAGTTCTTCACTGTGGATTTTCTTAGATAACTTTGTTATCTAGAAAATCTTACGTTCAGAACAAAGCGATGCAGTGTCTCTGTCGTCGCAAGCTCCTCCATTGACTACTGCCCTGCTTTTACTTTTATGCATTTGTGCGAACTGGTGTTACTACGTATGTATAGTTCGGATTATTGTCTTGTCGAATAACAACAGGACCATTTTGTTTTAAGAACAAGTGGATATTATCGCCTGTGCTGTGACGCAAGATGTCAGAGATGTAGCGACCATTGAAGGAGATTGTGAAAGGTGTGCCTTTAAATTCAACAGCTACGTCTTCTTTTGCCATACCGATTTCAGTATTTTGAGTAGACAATGTGACATTACTTTCAGACCAATCATAACGAATTACATTATAGCTGATATCTTTAGCCAACAAAGATACTCGATCAACAGCACCAGCGAATTCGCGGCGGTCGATAACAGCACTAGAGTCAAATTGGGAAGGAATTACTTTTTCATATTCAGGGTATGTACCTTCAATCAAGCGAGAAATAATATAAATAGATTCAAAATTAAATACGATTTGTGTGCGATTCCAAATGATATTGATCATAGCTGGATTATCTGTTGGTAATAAACGAGATACTTCAGCCAACGTTTTTGTAGGAATGATAGCGCGCATTGGAGTCGTTGCTGGTTCATCGATGGTAATTTTTTTAACAGCCATACGGTGTGTATCGGTAGCAACCATAGTCACTTCGTTTTCTTTGATTTCAAGAAGAGCACCGGTAAATACAGGACGATCTTCATCAGTAGCAGCTGCATAATTTGTTAAATCGATGAGTTCTTTCATAGCAAAGCTATCGATGTTTACATGATCTTGGTCGTGAATTTGTTCCACCAAGGAAAAATCATCTGGATGTAATGTAACAAGGTTAAATTCGGAAGATCCAGATGTGATAGTCAAAGAATTTCCGTCTTCTGGTTTGTAAAGTTCAATAGTATCGCCAGGTAATTTGCGAATTAATTCTTGGAAATAGCGGGAACCTACCACTAAAGTACCAGGTTCTTTAATGTCTCCATCGATGGTTAAGCGAATGCCGAGTTCAAAGTCGTTACCTTGTAATTCTACTTGACTATTTTTTGTAGTCATGTAAATAGCGCCTGGTAAGTTGGAACTTGTTTTATTTTGAGATACCTTTTGCAATACGTTAATTGCTTTTTGGAGATTTGCTTTTGGGAATGTAATATGCATATGTTACTCCTTTATAATTTTTATATATTGTAAAAGCACTAATAATTACTTGCTTTGTTTGTAATATTCTATGTTTGCTACCGTAGATGCTCTTATAGATATTCTACGTTAGATCTATTTCTACTGGTTTTTTGATTGTTTGTTAGTTTTAGTAGTAGTAATAGTAGGGGCCTGTTTATATGTGTAAAAGTGATTTGGCGCTACTAACTGTGTGAATTATGAGTTGTGTATAACTATGTTGATAGTTTGTACCTACTTATCCACATATTAACATCAAAGTATGAGTTTTAGGATATCCACAAAGTTATTCACCGTATATCCACAGAGTTATCCACAGGTTGTTAATTTCTGTTTAATTTCTGCAACCATTCGTTTAGTTTCTTCGTTTTTTTCAATTTCCTTCGTTATTTTATCGTACGCATGGAGAATTGTCGTATGGTCACGCGAAAAAGCTGCTGCGATTTGAGGATAGCTTTCATTGATCATATCGCGGCATAGATACATGGCGATTTGCCGTGGAAATGCGAATTGGGCTTTTCGTTTCTTGCCGAGTAGGTCTTGCTTTTTAATATTGAAATAAGAACTTACAAAATTCTGGATGCTTTCAATATTAACCATATTCACCTCTTCGGTATGAACGAGGCCCGCCAAGGCGTGTTTAGTATATTCAAGGTCGATAGATTCGAGACGTTGATCGATAGACGCTGTACCGATGAGCTTGGTGAAAGCACCTTGCAATACGCGGACGTTTTCGCTAAATTGCAGCGCTACATAGTTGATTGAATCATTATCGATACGAATAATGCGATTCTTTTTATATTCTCGTTCGAGTAGTGATCTGAAGATGGCGATGCGCGTTTCTAAATCTGGATTTTCCATTGTGGCAATGTAACCAGCTTGGAAACGAGAGCGAAGACGATCTTCGAATTGCTCCATATCGTTTGGCATTGTATCAGAAGTAAGTACAATTTGCTTATTATTGTTTAATAATTCATTAAACGTATTAAACAGCTCAGTTTTCGTACTTTCACGGCTTTCAAGGAACTGAATATCGTCAATCATGAGCACATCGATATTGCGGAACGTGTTGCGGAATAATTTACCTTGATTGCGCTGCAATGTTTCGACGAAAATATTCATAAAGTTTTCGCTCGTAATGGACATGACCTTCATATGTGGATGATTTTCTTTGATAGCATTGCCGATGGCGTGCATCAAGTGTGTTTTGCCGAGGCCAGATGGACCGTATATAAAGAGCGGATTATAGTCTCCACCTGGAAATTCAGCTACATTTTGTGCAGCCCCAAATGGTATACGGTTGGCATTACCTGTTACGTAGTTATCAAAACGGTACGCCGGATTGAGATTAGATAACGATAAATCCACAGGTACATTGTCAGACTGCAATGTTGGCGTTGTTTCTGTAGATTTCTTTGGTGTCGTTACCATTGGTTCGTCTGGAATCTCCACAGGCGCTGGCGCGCGGTCGATATAGACAGGATCTTGATAGACTGGTGTGTAAAACTCCTCTTGATGAGCCTTTTCCTCTACTATAGGTGGTAAAGGCATTGGCGGTGCTACAACTGGCGTATCGATGAGACTTTCATCAACAAAATTTGTATCTATACTCTCTTGATTAAAATCGAATAAAACCATATCTCGAGGAGAGCCGATGACCGTGGTAATCGCATCTTGTAAAGCCTTGCTAATCTGCGGCTGCTGGTCGATTAAGTTTTTTACAAATGTTTGCATGACCCCAATATGGATCGAATGACTTTCGAGAGACATGGGAATCAACGATGACGTGACGCGCAAATACAATGCGTCAGGTAAATGCTGCATATTCTTTTTCGCCTCTTGCAATATATGCTCCCATATATTATTTAAATCAAATGATTGCATGACGTGCCTCTTGTGAATAACTATTGCGATAAATGTGTATAACTTTAGGAATAATGTGCATAACCATTGTAAAAGCTGTGGAAAAACCTATTATTCCTGTGTATAACCTGTGAATAAGTAAAAATAAAAGTCTATTTTATATAGATAATTACTGACTTTTTAGTTTTTATAAACTAAAAGAGAAAAAATGTGGATAACTTCGAAAGTTATCCATCAAAAACCTATAAAAATATACAATTTTTCCTAATTTCAGTTATGATTGTACCAAAAAATCACTAGTTTGTCATTTATTCTGTGGATAACTTTTGGTTATCTGAAGGAAATGTGTTAATAAATCAATAATTATCTCATTATTTGTTCATCAATTACTTTTGGGGAAGAAATGAAAACTACTTTTATCGCTCCATTCTAACGCAAGTCGCTCAAAAAGTAGTTTTCATTCCCCTCCTCCAACCATATAATTTTATGATTTTTATACATATAACCGAAAAAGTAATAGATATACCTTTTATCAATCTACATTAGATCTGTTTATAAAACGTTATCAACACAACTTAAATGAAAATCGGGGAGAGAAGTCAGAGGAAATTAATAGCATCAATTGTCCCCCTTTCCTATCAAGAGGTTAAAAGGTAAGATTTGTTAAATCTTAGATCCGTATTCTGAAAGACTTTTAGATTTCCTATAAAAACTGATACTACTTTTTATACTGGTGGTAGGTGTATGAGTAGTCATTAGAGTGTGTTAGGAGCAGGAATAGATGTGGATTTTTGACCGACTTACGATGAGTATGGAGGGAAAAAACCACATCTATTCCTCCCTTCTCTTCAACTAGAGATCAAAACATAAATTTGCCAAAGTATAAAAAGATTTGAATTGTGAGTTCTTGTATGTTGATAAATTGATGTTACGTTTACATCGTGTAGTGGTGTTGAAGGTGAAATTAGGGTTGTCTTAGGGAGGGAATATAGGGTCCTTTTGAGCGACTTTACGATTAGTATGGAGCGATGAAGGAGCCCTATATTCCTCCCCCTGGAAACGTAACATCAATTACAGGATAAAATGTGTAGTAGAATTATTTTCAGAAATACAAGAACTCATAGCAGAACCCCTTTATTATATTGACAAATTTACGTTTTACCTCTATAATTACCCTGTTATGGTATAAGTAAAACAATACAGAATGACGAGGAGGTGTTTTACTAATGAAACGTACTTACCAACCAAATACTCTTTGGAGAAAACGTACCCATGGTTTCCGTGAACGCATGAAAACTATTGGTGGCCGTCTCGTTTTGAAAAGAAGACGTGCAAAAGGCAGAAAACGCTTATCTGCATAATATAATAGCTGTTAGGCAGGAGAAAAAACTTGGCGCTGCTGCCAAGTTTTTCTATTCTTAGGACTTAAGGACAATGCATATGGATTATTGCCTTGATAAAGCAAGACGACTGACGCACAATAATGAATATCGCCTTGTATATAAGCACGGTAAATACGAAGTAGGCCGCATGTGTGTACTGTATCGTATGCCCGTGGCAAAGCAACCTACGCGCATTGGTTTTGTAACAGGTAAAAAGGTTGGTTGTGCAGTGGAGCGCAACCGAGCTAGACGCCTGATGAAAGAGGTATATCGCCTCAATCAGCACTCCATTCGCGAAGGGTATCATATCGTAATTGTTGGACGTGGCCCTCTGAAAAACGCTACCTATGAAAAAGCGGAAAAGGAGATTTTGTATCTCTTGCGAAAAAGCAAATTATTGATACAAAATGATAAATAGGACCACAAGTTAGAGGCTTTGGTCCTTTTTGTGTATATGGAGGTTTCCATGAAACGCTGTATAACCATGCTTTTACGACTTTTAATTAGGTTTTATCAGCTCGCCATATCTCCCTTAAAACCTGGATGTTGCCGTTATTATCCGACATGTTCCACATATACTCTGCAGGCCATCGAAAAATATGGTCCTTTGAAAGGTAGCTGGATGGGTTTAAAACGCATTCTTCGCTGTCATCCTTTCCATAAGGGTGGCTACGATCCAGTTCCCTAACCCACGTGGGATTAGGCTGGATGTGTTCTGTGAAAGTTACTTTCACCATCACCATCAAGCACAGTTTTGGAAATACCTGAGCATCTGTATGGATGAAATTTAGACCATACCATAACGATATATAGATGCGCAAAGGACGATTTCGGACTGTATGAAAAAGGAGAAACAATGGACTTTTTAAGTGGTATTTTCCAACCTATCGTTGATTTAATGAGCACATTGGTAACTTATGCGTTCCAATTGACTCAAATGATAGGTTATCCAAGCTACGGTGTGGCTATTATCCTTTTAACAATCGTTATTAAAGCGATTTTGGCACCACTTACTGTTAAGCAAATCAAATCCATGAAGGCTATGCAAGAATTGCAGCCTCGCATGAAACAATTGCAAGATAAATACAAAAACGATCCTGCAAAACTGCAAGCGGAAATGGGTGCATTGTACAAAGAAATGGGCGTTAACCCATTGGCTGGTTGCTTGCCATTGTTGGTACAAATGCCATTCTTGATCGCGATTTACTGGGCTTTGAAAGATTACCCATACGATCCAAACTTTGTACAATTCTTGTGGTTGCCTAGCCTTGGCGATCCAGATCCAATGTATATCTTACCTATTTTGAGTGCATTATCCACATGGGTTATGTCTCGTCAAACTAGTAATGGTGCAACTGGTGCAGCTGCACAACAACAAAAGATTATGACAATCTTTATGCCTTTATTCATTGGTTACATTTCTTTGAGCTTCCCATCTGGTCTCGTTATCTACTGGGTAGTTTCTAACGTATTCCAATTGATTCAACAGCATTTCATTTACAAAAATTTGAACGCTAAGTAGGAGGCAATTATGGAATTTATCGATGTATCTGCTAAAACCATTGAAGATGCCATTGCTAAAGGTGTAGCTCAATTAGCCGCTGAAGGTCAAGAATTGGTAGAAACTAAAGTTTTAGAACAACCTTCTAGTGGATTTTTAGGCATTGGTCGTAAACCAGCAGTTGTTCGCTTATTCTTCACTGCTTTGGCTCAATCTGCTACTGCAAAAGAAGTAGCTAACGCAGAAGAACAATCTGTAGCTATTGCTTCCGAACCAGTGGCAACAAGCGAAACAGAAGTACAAGATACAGCAGTTGAAACTTTTGAAAGTACTGTAACGGAAAAACCTTCTAAAAAAGAACTTTCAAAAGAAGATCAACAAGAAATTGCTGAAAAAGGTAAACAATTCCTCGATGATATGTTTACACAAATGGGACTCACTGTGGTTATCGAAAAAATGATGACGAAAGATAAAATCACATTCCAAGTACACGGCGAAGAGCTAGGTATTTTGATCGGCAAACATGGTCAAACCTTGGATGCTATTCAATACTTAACAAATCTCGTGGCTCACAAGGATGTATCTGGCCATTGCCATATCGTGGTAGATGTGGAAAACTATCGTTCTCGCCGAGAAGAAACATTGGTAAATCTCGCAAAACGTTTGGCTTCTAAGGTGAAACGTAACCGTCAAAAGGTTTCCTTAGAACCGATGAATGCTTTTGAACGTAAAATCATTCATACTGCCCTTCAAGGGGATAAAAACGTTGTTACCAACAGTGAAGGGGATGAACCATTCCGTCACGTTGTGATTTCGTACAAAAAATAAAATATAGTGGTGCAGCTTTCAAGTAGCTAGGATTTTCCGTTACTTGAGGGCTGTTCCCTTTATTCTTTAGGTTATGGTGAAAGCTAACCTAAGTTAATCTTCGCATGCAAAGATTAGTTTAGTTTAACTTTCACAGGCGAAGAACATATACAAAAACAAATACTAGATAATCGAAATACGGAGATATGTATGTATATAGATGATACAATAGCGGCCATTGCGACACCGCCCGGCATCGGTGGGGTTGGTATTATTCGGGTCAGCGGCAAGGATAGTTTTCCTATTGTAAATAGCCTGTTCAAGAGCACTGGTACCGTTCCTTTGATGGACCGCCAAAATAGAACGATTCAATATGGGACCATTGTGGATCCGATGACGAACAAGACCATCGATGAGGTTCTTGTACTATTAATGAAAGGGCCTCATTCCTACACGGCGGAAGATGTGGTAGAAATTCAGTGTCACGGCGGCATTGTGCCTGTTCGACAAATTCTGAAATTGCTCGTCAATCATGATGTACGCATGGCTGAGGCCGGCGAATTTACGAAGCGCGCCTTTATGAACGGACGTATCGACCTCACCCAAGCGGAGGCGATCATTGATATTATTGAAGCAAAAACGGAGGACTCCCTCTCCCTCGCTGTGGCACAGCTAGACGGAACTGTTTCATCTTTTGTGAAAGATGTGCGTGAACAGCTCATCGCCATGATTGCTCATTTAGAGGTAACCATCGACTATCCTGAGGAGGATATCGAGGATGTAACGAGCCAAGAGGTTCGTGAACAGTTAGAGCCTATTTTGAAAGCCATGGATGATCTCTTGTCCACAGCCAATACAGGTCGCCTCATTCGGGACGGTATTACGACGGTTATTGTAGGCCGTCCAAATGCAGGTAAATCGAGCTTGATGAATGCTCTCTTGCGCGAAAACCGTGCTATCGTAACAGATATTCCAGGGACGACACGGGATAGTATTGAAGAATATATGACCGTAGAAGGCATTTCTTTACGCCTCATCGATACGGCAGGTATTCGGGACACACAAGATACGGTAGAAGCTCTTGGTGTGGAGCGTGCTCGCGATTATATCAACAAAGCAGACATCGTGCTCTGCGTTATTGATGGATCTACTCCATTGACCCCTGAAGAAATCGAAATTTTGACCTCTGTGAGCGGTTTGAACACCATCGTACTCCTTAATAAGTCCGATGTGGCTCAAGTCGTTACAGACGAACATATTAAAGAACACGGATCCTTTACAGCTATTGAACGAATCAGTGCCAAAGAAGGCGAAGGCTCTGCAGTTCTTTCCAAATGGGTACAAGAACTCGTCTACGGCGGTCGCGTAAAACAAGACAACAGCGCCATGATTAGTAACGTGCGCCACATTAGCCTTATGGAACAAGCAAAGGCACAAGTCGAACAAGCCCTCTCCTCCATCGACATGGGCATGCCTGTAGACTTTGTAGCTACCGACCTACGCAGTGCCTGGGAACTACTAGGCGACATCACAGGCGATACCATCCGAGAAAGCATGATAGATGAATTGTTTAGTCGTTTTTGCCTTGGTAAATGATTTAAACTTTCACAATAAGATAAGTAACAAATATAAGGAATTTAATTGATATGTACACAGTAGATAATTATGATGTCATCGTCATCGGTGGTGGTCATGCTGGTTGTGAGGCGGCTCTCGCTACTGCCCGCATGGGTCATCGCACGTTGATGGCGACCATCAGTTTAGATAATATTGCGCTTATGCCGTGCAACCCTGCCGTGGGTGGTCCTGGTAAAAGCCATCTTGTTTACGAAGTTGACGCATTAGGCGGTCAAATGGGTATTAATGCGGATGCTACGGCTATCCAAATGCGTATGCTCAATATGGGTAAGGGACCTGCCGTTCATTCTTTGCGCTGTCAATCCGACAAGATTAAATATCAACATTTGATGAAACAAACATTGGAGAATACAGATAATCTTAATGTTAAGCAAATCATGGTGACAGAGCTTAAGGTGGAGGATGGCAAGGTCACAGGTATCGTTACGGAGCTTGGTGAATTTTATGGCGCTAAGGCTGTTATTCTTTGTACAGGTACCTATTTGAAAGGTAAAATCCTCATCGGCGATATCGATTATGTGGGCGGTCCAAATGGTCAACGCGTAGCGGAACATTTCTCTCAATCCTTGCTCGATAATGGTGTTGAATTGATGCGCTTTAAGACGGGTACACCAGCACGTGTAGATAAACGTACTTTAAACCTCGAAAATATGGTAGTTCAAGAAGGCGATGCACATCATCACGCATTTTCCTTCATGGATGAATGGATTAACCGTAATGAAGATGTATGTTGGTTGACCTATACTAACAAAGAAACGCACGAAATCATTCATAGCAATATTCACCGCGCTCCTATGTATAGTGGAAAAATTGAAGGCGTAGGCCCTCGTTACTGCCCTTCCATCGAAGATAAAGTAGTGCGCTTTGCCGATAAAGAACGCCATCAATTATTCGTAGAGCCAGAAGGTACAGGCACAAATGAAATGTACGTTCAAGGCATGAGTACATCCCTTCCAATGGATGTACAATATGCGTTCTTGCGTACTATTCCAGGACTTGAGAATGTTGAAATTATGCGCCCTGCCTATGCTATCGAATACGATTGCTTGAATCCAACGCAATTGACACCAGCACTTCAAGTGAAACATATTGAAGGCCTCTACTCTGCAGGTCAAGCCAATGGTACATCTGGCTATGAAGAAGCGGCTGCTCAAGGCCTCATGGCTGGTATCAACGCAGCATTGTGGCTTGAAGGTAAAGAACCGTTCATCCTTGCTCGCTCTGAAGCGTACATCGGTGTTCTCATCGATGATCTTGTAACAAAAGGTACAAATGAACCGTACCGCATGATGACAAGCCGCAGTGAATACCGCTTATTGCTTCGTCAAGATAATGCAGACATGCGTCTTACGGAAAAAGGCCGTGAAATCGGTCTTGTAAAAGATGATCGTTGGGCTAAATTTACAGCTAAAAAAGCTGCTATCGAAGAAGCAATGGATATGTTACGAAATACACCTGTCAATCCATCCAAGGAAACACAAGCTTTGCTTGAAAGTTTAGGTACAGCACCTATTAGAACAGGTATTCACGCTTATGATTTAGTAAAACGTAACGAACTCTCTTACGCCATCGTAGCCGATGCATTTGGTTTGAAACGCTATACACCTGACGTAGAGGAAGCTGTCGACATTTCCATTACCTACGAAGGTTATATCAAAAAGCAAATGGAGCAAGTCGATAAGGTTCGTAAACTAGAAGAAAAAATTCTTCCAAAAGAATGGGACTATACACAAATCAAGGGTATTTCCCTTGAAGCTCAACAAAAGCTCAACAAAATTCGCCCTCACTCCATCGGCCAAGCAAGCCGTATCTCTGGCGTATCCCCTGCGGACGTATCTGTTCTGTTAATCCAACTCGAACAATACAACAGAAGTAAATAAAATAGTATGTAATAACATGCATTTTATATGAACTTTTTAGAAGATATTTCTTACAGATTTTAAAAGATATTTCCTACAGATTTTATTGTCCTATACATATTAGACAATTCATTAGGAGTACTTATGAAAGAAAAATACGATGTGCCTATAGCACCTCAGTCTGAATTTGTTTCGTACATGATGGAGCAAATGAGTCATTTTGGCTTGCCTTGTACGGAAGAGCAAGCAAAAGACTTTTACATGTATTATGCGCATATGATTGAAACAAATAAATATCTCAATTTAACGGGTATTACGGATATGAAAGAGGTCGTGGTTAAGCACATGATTGACTCCCTCTCCTGTTATGATTCTGAAATTATCAAATCTGGCATGACGATTATCGATGTTGGTACCGGTGCAGGTTTTCCTGGTATTCCATTGGCTATCTATGACCGTAGCCTCAAGGTTACCCTGTTTGATTCTTTGAAAAAACGGCTTACCTTTTTGGAATCGGTTATAGATGAACTAAACCTGACGAACTGTACTACCTTACACGGACGTGCGGAGGATTTGAGTCATCAAGATTACCGTGAAAGCTTCGATATTGCTACGAGCCGTGCCGTGGCACGCTTGCCGATTCTTTTAGAATGGACTGTGCCATATGTAAAAGAAGGTGGCTACGTCGTTGCTTTAAAAGGCGCTATCTACGAAGAAGAAGTTAAAGAATCTAATAAAGCCCTTAGCAAACTAAAAGCTACTATCGAAGAAGTAAGAACCGTTACTTTGCCAACCTTAGAGGATAAACGAGCAATCGTGTATATAAAGAAAATTGGAAAAACACCAAAACAATATCCACGAAAACCAAAAGAAATCAAAGACAAACCGTTAGTATAGCAGCTAATGATTTAGGAGTAGAAACTAATATAAATTAATATAACTAAACCCCATGCTATATTGCTACATAAAGAAAAAGAGGATGCAAATCATAGATTTGCATCCTCTTTTCCTTTATGTAGTAACGAATTAGTTCGCATTCCCTCTCCCACCCTATATCTATTAAATGATATCGTTTACGACAAAATTATATATTTTGTTCACTATATGAGGCGGAGATAAAGATACATATAACACCTTTCCCTAAGAACGACTTAGTTCACTATGGAGGTCGTGGGAAAGGTGTTATATGTTAATCTCAGAATGACTTTATACGTGATCAATAATATATAATGTTGTATCGATATCATTTAAAGGCATAATATGTACGCCTGCTGCCATTTTCTTGATTTGTTCAAGTGTTTCGATTGCAATTTCTGTACCCGCTTCTTTACCACCTTTTTCCATGCGGTCCAAGATTTCTTGAGTAAGATTGATTCCAGGCACTTTTTCATGGAGGTATGTAGCCATTTTAAAGCTTTTAAGTGGAATCAAACCAAGCATGATAGGTACATCGAATTCAGACATCTTGTCAATGTAGCGTTTTGCCTGTTCTAAATCGTAAATTGGTTGTGTTTGTACAAAGTGAGCGCCATTTTGAATTTTAGCAGCTAATTTTTGGCGTTCAATCTCTAAATCTGGAGCACCAGGATTACCAGTTGCACCGATGTAGAAGTTTGTAGGTGCGTCTAGGTCATTACCTGCAAGGTCTTTGCCTGCATTTAATGTCTTAGCGATGTTGAGTAGTCCCATACAGTCGACTTCAAATACGGATTGTGCAAATGGATGGTCCCCATTATCTGGTTTATCACCAGTGAGTGTTAAAATATTATGCACGCCTAACGCTGCTGCACCGAGTAATTCAGATTGCAATCCGATAATATTACGGTCGCGGCATGTAAGGTGGAAAATAGTTTCAATTTCTTTGTTATGTTGTAACAAATAAGAAAGAGAAATTGGGCTCATGCGCATTTTGGACATAGGGCTATCAGCGATGTTGATAGCATCCACCTTCCCTTTCAAACGGGCTGCTTGTTCGAAGGTCTTTTCTGCAGAACTGCTTTTAGGAGGATCCAATTCAACAGTAATGGTGAACTGCCCTTGTTGATGTTTTTCTCTTAATGTCATCATGTACCTCGTTACTATACATTATTTTTCTAGTGTTTCAAAGAAGTCATTGGCGTGGTTAACAGCAGCGATGCCGTCTTTAGCGTAGATATCTGCACCTGCTTGGTCTGCGTAGTCTTGAGATACTACAGCACCACCAACCATGACCTTAGTTTTAAGGCCTGCTGCACGGATAGCAGCGATAGTATTGTCGATTTGTGGCATAGTAGTCGTCATTAAGGAACAGATGCCAACGAGGGCAGCTTTGTTATCTTTAATGGCTTGTACGATAACTTCTGGGTCAACGTCCTTACCAAGGTCGACGATTTTGTAACCATTGTTTTCGAGCAATGCTGCTACGATATTTTTACCTAAATCGTGAATGTCGCCTTTAACTGTAGCTACGACAACGGTGCCTTTATCTAAGCTTTCACTAGCAGGAATAATTTCTTTAATGGTGTTGAAAGCAGCCTGCATTGTTTCAGCAGCAAGCATTACTTGTGGTAAGAATAATTTACCAGAACCAAACTTATCCCCCACTACGTTCATCGCTTCAGATAAGCCTTTTTTCGTAAGATCTAATGGATCGATACCATCTGCTAAGGCTTTTTTTACAAGATCAATGATAGCTTCTTTTTCGCCTTGTTCTACACATGCGCGAATATTGGCTAAAGGATCATTACTATCGAAGGATTTTTTATCTGGCCCTTTAGGAGCAGAGTTACCAGGAGCGGTAGTTTCGTCTTCATAGCCGTATTCTTTAATAAATTCAGCAGAACCTGGGTCCCAGCCTAGTAAGGTAGTACTAGATACAAATGCTTTTTTTGCTGGATAATTGAGTGGATTCATAATCGGTGTTGTTAAGCCACATGCAAGGGCCATTGTTAAGAATTGGCCGTTCAAATATGGACGCTGAGGCATACCGAAGGAGATATTGGACAAGCCCATTACTGTTGGGAAGCCAAATTTTTCTTTATATAACTGTAGCGTACGCAATGTTTGGCGTGCACTATCTTCACCACTGGCAAGTGTTAATACTAATGGATCGAGTAATAAATCATGTGGGTGAAGACCATAACCGTAAGCGCGATTTACGATACTTTCAGCTAAAGCAACGCGGTCCTCTGCTTTTTCAGGTAAGTCACCACTACAGATTGGCAAGCAAAGTAATGCTGCACCATACCGTTTAGCCAAAGGCATTACGTGCGTAATAGACTCCTCCTCCCCATTTACGGAGTTGATGAGGGCACGACCTGGATAGTTTTTAAGAGCTATTTCCATAGCTACTGGGTCTAATGTATCAATGGATAATGGTGTTTCTACGAGCATGGATAACTCAAAAATGGCACGTTCCATTAAGGGCGATTGATCCATGCCAGCTACACCCATGTTTACATCGAGGATATCTGCACCTGCCTCTACTTGGTCTAAGGCATCTCGTTTTACACGGATGAAAGAACCATCGCGCAATTCTTGAGCGAGGACTTTACGACCAGTTGGATTAATACGTTCGCCAATGATAAGTGGTTTTGTATGATGGCCCAACTCTAAAAGTTTAGTACGGCTTGTAATAATTGTTTTAGGTGCAATGTGGGCGCGTTCTTTTGGCGTATGAGCTTTCACAGCATCGGAAATAGATTGAATATGAGCTGGTGTTGTACCACAGCAGCCGCCAACATAGCTTGCACCAGCATCAACAATTGGAAGCATCAAAGGCCCCATCTCTTCAGCTGAAAGTGGGAATACAGTTTGTTTATTTATTAATTGAGGCATACCGGCATTTGGCTGACAGCTTATTGGTAAATTTGTAACGCTTGCAATCTCTTCGATAAGTGGTGTAATTTGTTCAGGTCCAAGGGAACAGTTGATACCAATGATATCAGCCCCTATAGCTTCTACGATAGTAGTTGCTACTGCTGGTGGTGTACCTGTAATAGTACGACCGTCTTCACTAAAAGAAAATTGACAGATGATTTGTACATCATCTTTTGTCTTCCCTGCTGCTTCACGAGCATCTAAAGAGGCTAATAAAGCGGCACGCATTTCCTGTACGTCGATGATAGTTTCAATGATAATAAAATCAACGCCACCTTCGATTAATGCTTCGGCTTGTTCACGATATGTATCATAAATGGAGTCAAAGCTCATATTGCCTAATGGTTGTAAAAAACGACCTGTAGGTCCCATAGAACCTGCTACACGAGCAGTTGGTTTAGTCTCTGCAATGGCTTCTTTTGCTACCTTCACAGCTGCAATATTGATTTCTCTTACGCGATCCTGTAAATCATAATCTTCTAATTTAAGACCACAAGCACCGAATGTATTGGTAGTGATTACATCACTGCCATGTTGTAAGTATTGAGCATGAATATCCTTTACTACTTCTGGTCTTTCAATATTAAATAGCTCTGGACAATAGCCTTCTTCTAAGCCTGCCGCTTGAAGCATTGTGCCCATAGCACCGTCAAATATATACATAAACATCTTCCTTTAACATCCTAAATTACAATGTTTCACGTGAAACACTATTGTATTGGTTGCCCCTTCATGGCAATACCAGAAATGTCGGCAGTAGTTTTACTACCTTCCTCTTCTCCCCCATCTTGGGTGTTGACTGTTGCTTTCTCTGGTAATTTTCGAGATGCACAGTTTTGTTGTGAACAAGATGTACAGCCTCGTTTAGTTTTAATATCTTCGTTTGCTGGCATTAAACCGATGATAGCCGTTACAGACTTACGTGGGAATAATAAATAGTTCTCTGTTACTTGTAAGCCAATCATCTCTGTTTTGATGATTTTAGCTAATTGTGGTTGGATTTCTAGTGGCCAGTTGCCATAACCAGGGCTAAAACGCCAAGTTGGCTTATAGCCTTGTTTTTTAGCAATTGTATTGATTACTTCGTTTACCTGATCAGCTACCTGTTCTACAGCAGTTGTGGCTGCTGCATCAAGTAATAAGCCTACCGTATAGTTACCTTGTTTAAATAACTGTTCACTACGAATTTCTACATCTTCTCCAACTGTTACGCCTAATACGTATACTTTAGTAGATTTTTCTAGATGCTTTTCGATGATAGACCCTTCAATTTTAAGTGGTGGATTGCTTAAAATTGTTTTTGTTTCTGCATCGTAATCATATTCTTGATATACACCCCTAGGTGTAGCCAATAATTGGATTTCCTTACATGCTTCGTCAACATAGTTTTGTGGGAAATCCTCAGCGTGACGAAGTCCTGCGTATCGTTTTACTTCTGCTTTGTCGATGGCAGGAAGCATTCCGTTATAGATGGGCATAGAAACGCCTCCTCTTCAAAATAAAAAGCTCTGCGTATCCGTAGAGCGTGTGCTTACTGTTATCAATTGTATATATAGATCTTATAAAGTGATTTTTCTAGACTCTTAAGATTATCAATCTAATTACTATCTAACTAATAGTATATAGATATGAATAATACCTGTCAAAGTATATGGGGCCTGTATTCTCATATAATTTAGTAGTATATAGGTATAGTTTAAAGTTATATCAAAATGATTTTTGTTCATAAAAGTTATTGGTGATGAAGGTTTTATATGTTTAATGTTAACCATAATGTTTCACGTGAAACAATTTATTAAATATAATCTAATAATTTGTTATGAGTATATAAGTATATTAATATTAGTTCATTACATTCCGTATATTACTGTTATATATAATGTTACCGATCAAAAGTTAATTACTTTATACCTTTCGCTAATGGTGTTGTTCTATAAATAAAAGAAATGATATAAAATAATTTTGTGTATATTTGTCTATTGGTATAGATTTATATTAATATGATAATTTTTTACTGTAAAATTTTTTATTAATTTTATAACTTAATTTTTGCGTTAGATTTTAATCCTTAAATGTTTCACGTGAAACATTTAATCGTAAAACTTATAAAACATTTGATGTAATTTTTCTTATTTTGTGTTGTACTATATAGTAAAGGAATAAATTGCTATGTTTCACGTGAAACAATAAAAAATAAGTGTTGTAATTATATTAATGAAGTTATTTACCTATAAGTTTATGTGCGTAATATAAATGTAAGTGGGAAAAATGTAGTAGATAAATAAAATAATATAGTAGATAAAAAATTAATGAGAATTTGATTTATAAATACCGTAATTAGCATTGTTTTATGTTATAATGGAAAAGAAATATTTTGAACGAAGATGTGAGGTGAATTAAGTGGGCAAAGTTATAGCTATTACTAATCAAAAAGGTGGCGTTGGTAAAACTACAACATCAGTAAATTTGAGTGCTTGTTTAGCTGATGCAGGTAAGAAAGTGTTACTGGTTGATTTGGATCCACAAGGTAATGCTAGTTCTGGGTTAGGTATTGAAAAGGATGATTTAGAACTCTGTGTGCATGATGTTCTAATTGATGGAGAACCAATTGCTGATATTGTACAACCTACAATGCTTGAAAACCTATTTGTGGCGCCTGCAACAATTCAACTAGCTGGTGCTGAAGTAGAACTAGTTTCCGTTGTTTCACGTGAAACAATGTTGAAAAAAGCATTAGCGTCAGTACGAGATACATATGATTTTATCGTCATTGACTGTCCACCATCTCTCGGGTTATTAACATTAAATGCCTTCACTGCTGCTGATAGTGTATTGATTCCGATTCAAAGTGAATTTTACGCATTGGAAGGGGTTAGTCAATTAGTTAAAACGATAACAATTGTACAACAAACATCCAATAAGGATCTTGAAATTGAAGGCGTGCTATTGACTATGTTTGATGGCCGCACAAATTTATCTATTCAAGTAGCCGATGAAGTAAAAAAATTCTTTGGCAATAAAGTATATAAAACAATTATTCCTCGTAATGTACGTTTAAGTGAGGCGCCTAGTTATGGGGAGCCAATCATTGTATATGATCCAAAATCCAAAGGTGCTGATGTATATACGAAATTAGCTAAAGAGGTAATTAAAGCATCTAAAACTAAATAAGCACTAAAGATAAATAAGTACTAAAGCTCAATAAACACAAAAGCGAAGTAAGTACCTAAAGGTAATAAGTATCTGTTATATGTATGTATCTAATGCTAAGAATATTAGTTTTTGGTGGTTTGCGTGATTTACATATTTTAAATTTGTAAATATTTGTAAGGCCGAGAGAGGTTAGTTGTATGCCAAGAGAAATTAAAAGCAAAAAAAGCAAAGCGTCTGGATTGGGGAAGGGCCTTGAGAATTTAATGAAGGTTGACTCTGTAGAGTCTGTATTGCCTGAAAAGGAGATACATGAACTGCCAATTTCTGAGTTAGTTCCAAATGTAGATCAACCGCGTAAAAGTTTTGATGAAGATAGTCTAGCTACATTGGCTGAATCAATCAAGAATCTTGGTATTTTCCAACCGATTGTAGTTCGTAAACAAAAGAATAAATATCAAATTGTAGCTGGTGAGCGCCGTTATCGTGCTGCTATGATTGCTGGATTGAAAACAGTACCAGTTATTGTTAAAAAATATAATACCGAAGAAATGACAGAGGTTGCTCTTGTAGAGAACCTACAACGTGAAGGATTAGATCCCATTGAAGAAGCATTGGCTTATCAAGGATTGATGGATACTTATAAGCAAACGCAAGAAATGATTTCTGCTCGTCTTGGCCGTAGCCGTTCATATATTGCTAATATGGTTCGTCTTTTAAAATTATGTGATTCTGTACAAAAGGATCTTATCGAAGGTGATTTAACGGTTGGTCAAGCTCGTCCATTATTAGCGTTAAGAAGTGCAGCTCAACAAATAGAAGCAGCTGAACGTATTAAAGAGGGTGAGCTAAGTGCTAGACAAGCAGAGGCCCTTGTTAAGTCTATGCAAAATAAATCGTCTAAAGCAAAGACTGGTAAACCTCAAAATACGGCAGAGGTTCGTGCCCTAATGGACCGTTTAAAACTAAGCTTAGGGTCCCCTGTGAATATTAAATTCCGTGCAGGCAAAAAAGTACAAGGAAAAATTGAAATTGCTTTCTCCTCTGAAGCTGAATTAGAAAGACTTATTGCATATATGGATGGGCAAGATCAAACAGAAGATGCGGAAACAATAGAGTTTAGAGTATAATTGGCTAGCAAAAGCAATAGCAAAAGCAAAAGCAATAGCAAAAGCAAAAGCAAAAGCAAAAGCAATAGCAATAGCCGTAACACCAACAATAATAGTAACGATAATAGTAACAACAATAACAATAATAACAGCTATAGCAATTGCAATAGTCGTAATAGTAATAATAACAATCTGCAGTAAAAGTGTAGTCTACGGGCTGCGCTTTTACTGTATTCTAAAGAGATTATAATAAATAATATGATAAGTTATTAGATAATTTATCAGAAGCTTTATAATATATTTTGTAATATATGTGAAGGTTAAGTAACAAGGATAGGTTATGGAACAAACACCTAAGGCAAACCGCATACATATTGCCTTTTTTGGCCGTTGTAATGCTGGTAAGTCTACATTGATCAATATGTTAACTGATCAGCCTGTATCGTTAGTATCCGATGTGGCAGGGACTACAACAGATCCTGTAAGCAAAGCTATGGAAATCTTACCACTTGGCCCTGTGGTGATTACTGATACTGCTGGTATAGATGATACAACTGAATTAGGTGCATTGCGCATGGAGAAAACCGAAGAGGTCGTGAAAAAGATTAACTTGGCTGTTTATGTGCTTCGCACCGATGAAGAGCCAACCTCCGACGATATGCACTGGTTAGGTCTTTTGAAACAAAATAATGTACCTGTTGCACTTTTCATTAATGAGATTAATGCGGTGCCAAACAATTTAACGGAGTCTAAAGCTAGTATAGGCAGAGATATACTGGGAGAGCGTTATATAGCAGATCATACGGGTTTATCTGAATTGGTTACTGTCATTGGCTCTGCTGACTTCACATCTGATGCGAAACGATTAGAGTTGCTTGATCTACTCGGTGGGCTAACACCACTTGATGTAGAAGGGGAGCAAACTCTTTTACAAGGTTTAGTTGAAGAGGGGGATACAATCATTCTTGTATGTCCTATCGACAGTGCCGCACCAAAGGGGCGACTCATCTTGCCACAGGTACAGACTATCCGAGAAATTCTCGATCATAAAGGCTTAGCTTTAGTCTGCCAAACAGAAGAATTACCGGCTATGATTCACTCGCTTAAGAATCCCGCTAAAATGGTAATCTGTGATTCCCAAGCATTTGATCGGGTTGATGAGTTGACACCCGATTCGATTCCATTGACATCCTTTTCTATTTTGATGGCGCGGTTCAAGGGAAAATTACAGGATTTAGTAACTGGTGTTAAGGCTATTAAGAATTTGAAAGCTGGTTCCAAGGTACTTATCAGTGAAGGTTGTACACATCGTCGTCAATGCGATGATATTGGGACTGTAAAAATACCTAATCTTTTAAAAAAGCAAGGCTATACAGATTTACAGTTAGAATTCACTAGTGGGGGAGCATTCCCTAAGGATGTATCACAGTATGATTTGATCATCCACTGTGGTGCTTGTATGTTAACACGCCGTGAGGTGTTACGTCGTATAGAATGCGCTGTTGTACAAGGTACACCCATTGTAAATTACGGTGTACTCATAGCAGCTCTACATGGTATACTAGAACGAGCAATAAGCCCATTTGTTGACGAACTAGAGGGCTGATAAATAGCCTAATAAATAGCATTGTAATATGTATGTAACACATACATTTAGATATACATTACATACTTGCTATATAAATTGTTATATAGATATCGTTTATCTATATTAGATATATTAAATTAAATTGCATGCAGTCATTTAACTTTCACAATTGGAATGGTATAATTAACTGTTGGAGTTTTGATGATTGTATAGGAAGGAAAATACATGTTCGAATCGATTCAACCGTGGATAGGCATGGTTACCATCGTTCTTGTTATAGTGTTATTCGTATATTGTGTAATCTTACACATCCGCTTAGGTAGCTTGAAAAAGAAATACGATTTCTTTATGCAAGGGGAGCATGGTGCGAGCCTAGAGCGTAAATTATCTGTAGAGGTCAGTGAAATTCGCGATGCTGCGAAGGGCCTTGAGTCCTTGTTATCCGAGCAAGTGGCAATCCGCAATATTCAGAGTAATACGATACAAAAAATTGGCTTTATTAAGTATAATGCCTTTGAAAATATCGGAAATGATTTGTCCTTTGCGCTTACCTTGCTAGATGGCAACAATAATGGTATCTGTATCTCTAGTATTTACGGTCGTAGCGAATCTCGTATTTTTAGTAAACCTATTGTGAAAGGTAAAAGTTTAGTAAGTCTTTCACAAGAAGAATTAGAAAGTTTGAACGAAGCGTTGGGTGAGCGTACTAATGAGGAAGCGTTGACGAGCGCTATCGTTTCGAAATAAGGAAGTTTTATGTTGAAAATACCGGCATTCATTTCAAACAAAGTTGAAAGAAATGGTGACAACTGCATATTGACATTAACTACCAAGCAAGCGAAACTCGTTGCCATTATTGGTTCCGTAGTATTGGTCTTGGCATTGGTACTCGGTATTTGGGGCATCGTGCGCCAAGCTGAGATTGTGCAATTACGTCAACAAACGCAATTGCAATCGGAACAGTTGAAATTGTTACAACAAAAAACAGAAGTTCTGGATAAGAAAATTCAAAACTTAAATCAAATTAGTGAAGAGAATAAGCAAATGCTGAAGGGCGCTGAATCTGGCACACCAGCTCAAGGTGGCGGGGATGGTAGCGACCCAAAGCAGGAAGCCGCTGATAATAGTGAAGCACAGACGTTAACAGCGGCACAATTATCGGCTCGACTATCCAAAATGGATAAGGAAGCACAAAAATTGCTTGTTAGTTTCTATACGATGCGCAATATCCTTCGCGATGGTGGCGCACAAGATTTGATGGCATTACAATCCATCAATTTCTCCGCTGGTTCTGGTGGTGCTGTGAATAGTACGACACCTAGTATTTGGCCAAGTAAGGGCGTTATTACATCTCCATTTGGTAGCCGTGTTGACCCTGTTACGGGTGCTATTGGTGCATTCCATGAAGGTATCGATATTGCCGATGACTATGGTTCCCAAATCGTGGCTACTGCGGCAGGGGTGGTAACCTTTGCGGGGTATACAAGCGGCGGTTATGGTAATCTCGTTGAAATCGATCATGGCAATGGCTTTGTTACCCGTTATGGCCATAATAGTGCCGTATTGGTAACGGTAGGGATGAGCGTGAAACAAGGTCAAACCATAGCTTTGATGGGTAGTACTGGTAAAAGTACGGGTGCCCACGTTCACTACGAGGTACGCCTTAACAATACGCCTGTAGACCCTATGATCTTCTTACCAATTAGCAATTAGAAATATAAAAGCTTATATAAGACCTAAAAAGAACTTGTTATGCGTGCATATGCGCTTATAGCAAGTTCTTTTTCTTTCCTTTTGTATATATATATTGTAAAATAAAAGTATATGAACGGAGGTATATCTATGAAGGCCTATGTACAAGTTTATACCGGCGAAGGCAAGGGCAAAACAACTGCCGCAATCGGCCTAGCCATTCGTGCCATCGGCGCTGGCAAGAAAGTCCTCTTCTTACAATTTATGAAATCTAAAGTATATAGTGAGCATACTATTTTACCTACCTTAACAAATTTAACCTTAGAAACTGTGGGCAAGCCATTCTTTATCATCAAAGAAGGGATGAAGAGTAAGGATGAACTTGCTAAATGGGGCGATGAAGTCGTTGTCTTTGAGTCTGGTAATCCTCCGAAGGATTATGTAGCGCTCATCGAAAAAGGCTATGAACGTGCACTCGCTGCTATCAGCAGTGGTGAGTACGACCTCGTTGTACTTGATGAGTACAATATGGCTCTCTTCTTTGAACTCATTACATGGGATAAAACTAAAGCTTTACTCGATGCTCGTCATCCAGAAACGGAACTCGTATTTACGGGACGTGGGGCTCCTCAAGAATTAATTGATGAGGCCGATCTCGTAACGGAGATGAAAGAGATTAAACATTACTACCTACAAGGCGTAATGGCTCGAAAAGGCATTGAAAACTAATCATAGGAACACCTAAGGAGGTGATGTGGTTGAGTACAGTGGCTATTGTGGTCCTCGTTATTGTGGCCATTATTGTAGCACTCATCTTGACTATCCTACTGGCACCAATCACATATAGCATCGAAATTGATGGACGGACGCCATATCGTGGTGAGTTGCGCATCAAATGGCTGTGGCGCGTATTTTCACTCCACTTAGCGTACATTCAAAATAAACCATTTTTTAAGGAATTATACGTTTTAGGTGTACTTAAGATCGGTCCTGTGAAAGATTATGAACAATGGCTTGAAAATCGTGTAGATGAAGAATATCAAAAGGTAATGGACGATGATGGCGACATGGCAGAAGCCTTTGCAAAGGCTATGCAAGGAGGCGGACAAGGTCCAACTACAAGCTCCAGCGGCACAAGCTTTGATGACTTGAAGAGCGCCCAAGGCTCCAATACAATCTTTGATGATGAAGAATCACCAGGGGCGGGAATCTCACCTAGGGCAAAGGAGCGCATTGAGCGACCTGATGCGGTTTCTAAGGATATGGATGCACAAGCTCGTGCTGATCGGTATGACTCGATTCAACAAGATCCAACGGCTCACATTCAAGATGATGATGAAGTAATAAGTCATGTTACTTTCAATAGTGACGGCTCTATCAAGGAAAAGGTATTTACAAAGGTAAATGATATTAAAACGACTGTGAAACAACGTTTTGGAAAGCCTGATCCTAATGATCCGGTAGCATCATTCAAATCTGAAATTCCTACGTTCTGGTTCATGAAACACTTGAGAAATACGGAGTTGTGGCGTCAGATATTCCTTGTGTCGAAACGATGCTATAACCACTCTAAACCACGTGATATGGCTATAGAGGGCCGATTTGGTATTGGCGATCCGTATCGGATGGGGCTTATTGCATCTATGTTGTATAGTATTTGGCCTGAGCAAGCAGAGTCTATTGAGATAGATTATGTGAACTGGGTAGCTGAAGGTAGCGGCCATATCAAAGGTCGTATCATTCTTGCTGTATTGGCGTGGTATGGTACTAGATTCTTGGTATCTAAGCCTATGCGTTCCCTGTTAGGTGAAAGTGCTCGTGTCTTCTGGGTTAAACGGAAGGAAGCAAAGCAGCTAGAAAAGCTAAAAGTCGAACAAGGTCAAACAGCGTAAGGATATATAAAGTCAATTGAGTATATGAGCTGTATTATTACAGCTATAATACTTTCACAAAAAGCGGAGGTACTGTGATGGAGAACAGTAATGTAAAAGAGAATTTGGAAGTCCTATTCGAGAAGTTTAAGAATATGATTAAAGTGGAAACTGTAGTTGGTGAAGCTGTGCAAATCGGCGATACTACACTCGTTCCATTTGTTGATGTAACCTTTGGCTTCGGTACTGGTACAAACCACTGCACAGCCAATAAAAATCAAGAATCTGGCGGCGGTGGCGGTGGTGCCAAGATGGAACCAAGTGCGATCCTTGTCATTAAAGGTGACCGCATCGAATTGTTCAACATTAAGGGCAACCCTTACAGCAGCAGCTTTGATCGCCTTATCGGTTTGGTGCCTGATCTCGTGTCCAAATTGAAATCCGATAAATACATCTATTTAAATGATGAACAATAATTCGGTGAATAATAAACCATAATTTGATGACAAATTATAAATAATTGGTGAAAGTCGAAATGCCCACATGTGTGTTCTGAATATGTCTGTATCGACTGTTTTAAGGGTCTCAGAGTATGCTTGTGGGTATTATTTTAAGTTCTCATAACTTTCATAAGTAGTTCATAGGCCTTTATTATGCTATTTATCATAGTCTTGTGAAAGTTAGCAAGATTTGTTATAGTAAAAATAGTACACTATTGGATTGTATAGTGACACTTTTAATCGAGGAGGATTTCAGATGAAATTATCTAAAAAATTGACTACCTTAGCTATCGTTGGTGCTATGTCTGCTACTGCTGCAGTAGCAAGTGCTGCTAACATTGGCTTAGTAAATATGAGCCAAGTAGTAAATAGCTACCCTGGCTACGGTGCATTAGATATGAAAATGCAACAAGTAGACGCTCAATACCGTCCACAAATTGAAAAAAAAGTACAAGAAATTGAAAAAATTAAAGACTCTGCACAAGCAGAAGCAGAATTCAACAAAACTGTAGCTCCATTGCTTCAAAAAGAAAACGAAGAAATCAATAAAATTGCTCAACCTATGATGCAAGCAATTCACAACACTGTTGAAGCTATTCGCGTTGAAAAACAAATGGACGTAGTATTGGATGATCCATACACAATTCGTGCTGCTGACGCTAACAGCAAAATCGAAAACATTACTAACGAAGTAATTAGCCGTCTTAAAAAATAATAAGCACAAAACCCCCTAACTGAGTAATCAGATAGGGGGTTATTTATTATATAAGATACTTACTGTTTTAAATATATTCTGTCTTGCCTATATACTGTCTAAACGTTACAGTTTATATAGTCTAGGTTATGTATCCTAGGTAGAAATTTGTACACTTGGTAGAAGTGGTACAGGACTTCTTTTGGTACATAGAGAATTATTATACTATGAGGATTATATAAAGGATTATATAGTGAATTTCTTTACAATATATTAGCTTATTTCATCTAAGGAGTGAGATTTAATGAAAGAATTTAAAGCATTAGCCACAGAGCGGTATTCAGTTCGAAAATTCGATACTCGACCAGTGGAGCAAGAGAAGGTAGATATTTTGTTAGAAGTAGCTAGATTAGCACCTACGGCTCATAACTATCAGCCGCAAAGACTGCTTGTATTAAATACTGAAGAGAGCTTAAACAAATTAAAAGGCTGCACAAATGGTCACTTTAATGCACCGCTGGCAATCATTGTTTGTTACGATAATACGGTGAGCTGGAAGCGGGAATACGACGATGAGGATTTAGGCGTTGTAGATGCCAGCATTGTAGGCTCTCACATTATGTTTACCGTAGCCGATATCGGTTTAGGTACAACGTGGATTGCTCACTTTGATCCTGCTAAAGTACGCAAGGCATATAACTTGCCTGATAATATCATTCCTGTAGCCATCTTCCCAATTGGTTACCCTCATTCAGACTGTGTTCCTGCACCAGGTCATACGAAACGCTTTGATGTGGGGGAATTTACAACTTATAACTCCTTCACCATATAAAAAGGACAGTTGCTTGTATCAACTGTCCTTTGGTATTTTATTCAGGTTTGTGAATGAGGTTTACAACGAACTCGCTGTCTTCTACGAGTGTTGCTTGGATGTAGTTATCGCCGTTGAATTCCAATACTTGGCCTGGTACGAGTACATGTTCTTCCGTTTCGTTAAGGAACACTTGTACTTTACCTTTTACAACTGTAAAAATGACATTAGCTTCAGGGTGGTTGTGTTTTTCCACCTTTTCACCAGCTTTGCCGCCTTTTTTTACGATTACATAGTTAGGGCCTTGGAATAATAAACCTAATTCTTGATTAACTGTGCCTGCCATAATAGACCTCCTAATTCTAGCTTTTTGTCCATTTTCATCCGCTTATATTTTTTTAATCAAACGAACTGTTATGGATTTATTTTTTCTTAATTGTATATAAACGTGTGCCGTTTTCTTCTGTCGTTACAAGTTCAAAGGCTGGATCGATAGCTTTTACAAAAGCTTCGAACCATGTTTGGTAGGCTAATGCCATGAATTTAGGGTCAACGCCCGCTGTACGCCAGTAGCCTGCTTGTAATCTGTGGTCGCCAACCCAGGTAAATTCTTCTGGGCTTTCAGAAACCACTTGGTCACCGCCATCGCAAGGCATGCCATTTACGTAGAAGTTTTGTAACGCATTGTAAATCGCAGGTGCAGTGTGTTCTTCAAGGCTGTCTTGAGCCACAACGCCACATGCTTGGCCTTGTACTGCAAAGGCATCGAGGATAGCGGTTACTACGTGTACTGCTTCATCGCCAGAATTTGTGTCGAGCATGTCTTTGATGAAAGCCGCTTCACGAACGGAAGCAATATTGATTTGGTTAGCTAACCAGCCGTGAATATTGCCATGGTCGATGATATTTTCCAAGGGAATGCTTGGATTAATTGGCTCGCCGTATGTATCTACGGAGATGGAGTGTAGTTCCTCCGCCAAATCATCAACAACTTTAGAAGTTTTTTCTAAAATCAAATTTTCACGCTCAACGAGCAATTGAATTTTGCGATATAACCAGTAATGGATGTGACCTAAGAATGCGGACATATTAAGCTCCTTTTCGTGCTGTTTCTAATTTCTCTACTAAATCGTATACATTAAAACCGTGGATTTCTGCGGCTTGCCATAATGGCTCAGCTGTTGCAGATGGGCAACCTAGGCAGCCCATACCAATACCTTGTAATACAGGTACAACATGTGGGTAGGTTTCAACGATGTCGCGAATAATTGTGTCTGGAGTGATAGGGGACCCTGCTTCGAGACGTGGTGCTTCTACTTCAGGATCGTTACCTTGACCAGGCAAGAACACAGCTGGTTCTTCGGACTTGCTTTCAGCTGGAGCCCCTTCAAGGTCGCCCAATACAGCTGCTTTGAAAGCCTCTAAACTAATGCGGTCGATGAATTCGCCCATGCGTTCGATTTGTGCGTTTTCTTTATAGTATGTGATGATTCGATCAACTAATGCAAGAGCTTCTTTTTCAGTTTTAACCTCTGCAATGAGGTCGCCGATGCGAGGATGCGCACCGCCGCTACCGCCAGCGTATACATTCCAACCATCTACAGTACCGATAACGCCCACATCTTTCATGCGGCTTTCAGTACAAGAGTTTGGACAACCGGACACGCCGATCTTCATTTTACTTGGCATTTCAAGAGATAAATATTTGCGTTCAATTTGCATGCCAAGGTGTACGCTGTCTTGTTTAGCACGTTTACAGAAGGTAGTACCTGGGCAGATTTTTACGCTGCGCACGCGGTTGGACACAGTGTATGCTGGCTCCATGCCAAGCATTTCCCATGCTTTATCTACGTCTTCTGCTTTCAAATTCGTAATCATAATGCGTTGGCTGCCAGTTAATTTAAGAACAGCGCCGAACTCATTTGCTACGTCGATATATTTTTGTAATTGATCTGGTTGAATGAAACCTGCAGGAACGCGAGGTGTAATTGCATAACGGCGTTGACCGTTTTTTATGCGTTGTAAATTTGCTGCAATTTGTGCCATATTAAATCCTTTCTCGAGCCCTCTCTGCGGAGAATAGTGGCTAAAACTACTTAGTTAATCTATAAAACTCTTTATATATTAATTATTTACGCCCTAGGGTTTTGTGAAAGCTTCGCACATATATACGGACAAGTGGGATGAGATCAACTAGGCGATGCCTCATCAAAACCCGGCGTAATGATCAGTATGGGTATTTAGAATACTGACCCGACGCTCTTAGTATAAACCATTTTAACAAACAATAATGTAACTCAAGCTACAAAAATAGAACTTTTTTAATATTAATTATTGATTGTTTACTAACTATCATTATATACGATACTGTTTACAGATGAAACCCAAGGTTACATATCGTATAATAGACATATAGAATGTTCTTGATGTAGGAGAAACGATGAAAGTCCTTTACGATACTATTTTAAAAGCAACATACATAGGTCGCCCGAATCGTTTTGTGGTGACTTTAGATTTGAATGGTGAAAGTGTACTCGCTCATTTGCCAAATCCTGGTCGCATGTGGGAGCTCTTGTTTACGGGGGTAACGATGTACATCGTGCCTCACGACAAGCCGGATGCGAAGACGAAATACCGTGTGGTAGGCATCGAGCGCGATGGCGTTGTTATCATGCTCGATACAAACTACAGCAATGATGTAGCGCAACATTTGATTGAAAATAAATGTATCCCTGGTTGGGAGGAGTGGCGCGTAGTGAGACGGGAGTATACGGTTAAACTACACGGCACATCATCTCGCTTTGACTTGCTCCTCACCAATGATAAGGGGGATGAGTTTTTATTAGAGGTTAAGTCTTGTACCTTGTTCTCCAAGACGGGAGCCATGTTCCCTGATGCTATTACAGAGCGAGGGCGCAAGCACTTATTGCATCTGAAAGAATTACAAAACGAAGGCTACCACACAGGCGTTCTATTCCTTGTACAATGGGACCAAGCGCAGTGGTTCTTGCCAGATTATCATACGGATTTGGAATTTGCTAAAACCTTTAAAGAGGTGGCACCTTCATTAGATTGGAAAGCTGTGGCTGTGGCGTGGGATGAGACTTTCACCATGCCTACGGTGACACATGAATGTTCCTATCCTAGTTATATCCTCGACACAGAGGCTCATGATAGTGGCGTGTATGTGATGGTCATGTACCTCGATCACGATTTAGATCTGGAAATCGGTTCTAAAGCGATGATGCATTTCAAACTTGGTTACTATATGTACGTTGGTTCCGCGAAGGCAAATTTGACGAAACGCATTGAACGTCATAAACGAAAACGGAAGAAAATGCATTGGCATCTAGATTACTTCCGCGGTCACTGTGCAATGATAGCGGGCTTGCCGATTCGTACTAGTGGGCGGCCGCAGGCTATGACAACTTCTGCTCAAGAACGGCGTAAAGGTAAACTCTCTGATGATTCGGCTGCTCGTGAAAACACAGATGTAGATTTAACCAAAATTGACGTAGAATGTGCTCTCGCTGATGCGGTGCGAGCTATTGCGGAATGGAATGTACCGAACTTTGGGTGCAGCGACTGTGACTGCAACAGCCATCTATTCGGAATGAGCGAAAATCCGATACACAATCAAATCTTTATGAACGTAATAGAAAATTACAGGATGAATATGCTAGATGAACTAGTTAATAGGTAATTATTATTGATGGGGCCCGAGAACTATATACGTAATTAATTAAAAAGTGCTATTACCTATCTCTTCGCTCCATAGTGACCTAAGTCGCTCATCAATAGGTAATAGCACTTTTTAAAACACTAGCTATAGAGGTGTCCCATCAATAATAATATAGTCCTATCCATAGTTATCCCAGCATATTCATTCTATAGTTTCTACATAGAGAGAGGGGAGGTTTTGTGTATGAGGTTGTTTGTTAAGTTTGTGTTGTTAGGTATCGTTGGTGTTTGTAGTGTTGTGTTGAGTGGTTGTTCTTTCATTTGGACGACGGAGAATGGTGATCCTGCTACACCAGAGGATATCAAGTCTAGCGTGGAGAAGGAGTTTTCGGTTGTGCATCCGAATCTTGTTCTTCAGTCATCTGTGGTGGAGAAGGAGAAACCATTCCAGCGAAATGTGTATGTGTTTTATGATGAAAGTAATGGCATTTCCTTTACTACAAACTCTGTAGTCAAGAGGCCAACATTGCCGGCCCCTGGTGGCGAGCGAAAAAATGATGCGGATTTTGCGTATTCACAAGCGTATTTAGTTCATTTGAATGGTTCGTTAGTGGAACGTGCTAAGCAGTATGGCATGCGGATGGCGACGCACGAGGAAGCCTTGGAGTTAGCTAAGTCTAAAGCGACACGTGTAGCAGGTACTAATAAGATATCTCTATTCACATATGATGAGATTATCTTTGTAGACGAATCTGTAAAGGGTGGAGATATTCTAAACTTTATGAAATCTATATATAGCCTGTATAAACCGCAAGACAACCCAGCGTTATTGCACCCTCGTTCTGATAGAAGCGTAGGATTTTATTATCTACCAAAAGGAGAAGCGGACAAAACAAAAGCTAAGTATTTGATCGCCTTCCGATTTATGGCAAAAAATGATTGGAAAGAAACCATGCTAACAGGTATTGGTAGTACTGGTAATGACACTTCGGCTGTAGAACGAGATTTTGTTAGCATTTTAGACCATATGATACAACATGCGGTGCATTAAATATGAAGTTTATAGTAGTAACAGCAAGATGTAGGTAGGCTAAAGTAATTCATTTGCTAAAGGATTTAAGATGATGACTGACATAGGATAATATTCATAGTTATGGTATAATACAATAGAAAGAGATAGTGTATTATTTTATAAGATTTAATTAAATAATTAGCGGTCTGACAAATTTGTCGGACCGTTTTTAAGTATTTTAATTTTATGTGGGGAGTACGTAGGATTATTTTAAGGTGAGGTGTTATTAAGATGCCAGATGAAAGAATGCTTGAACGAGAGTTTCAAGAAAAAATTTATAATAATCGAGAAATTCAAGAGAACATAATTAATGCACTTGAAATAGACCCAAATAATTTTTTGTTTAATCGAGAAATTGAATTTGTTAATGGGATAACTTCAGATTTTATTATATCTAATACAGAAACGAATCAAATGCAAGCAATTATAGAATGTAAGCGTGCAGATATTGGTGTTACAGAATATGTTCGTGGCGTTGGTCAGTTATTTCAGTATGAACATTTTCAACGAAAAGGTATTCGACCTAGAAATTTATCACATATTATTTATGATAATGAAGAAAATAGAAATGTATTAGTTATACCCTCAAGTTTTATTGCTAATACAAATCTTAATATAGGGCTTTTCTGCTACCCTGAAACTGCTAAGATACTTGAGATTCATGTTAATAATAATAGAGTTAGAGAAATATCTAAAGATGAAATTACAAAATTAGCAGATGCAACAGTAGATAGTCTTAAAACAATTTCTCAATATTATGTTCGTGATAATCGTTTATTTGAATGTTATATAGCATTACGTGTTATTGGAATATTAAAGCATTTACATATAAGTCTTAATAGAGTTGATATTGAAAATAAAATTCTAAGGAAGATTGAGGTTATAAATAATCGTAACTGGAGAAATGCTTTCATAACTTTATCTAGTTTAGGTTTTATGAGTAAAAGAGCTGGGCTTAGTAATACTGAAGCTCAACTGATACCAGCAGAAGTATATAGTTTTATATCATCTATGTATAAAGACTATTTGTATCCATATATTGATATACTAATGGATATTTTGATAGAGAATAGTACAGATGGTATGTGTAATCTTAATAATCAACAAATTAGTAATTTAATAAGAAATCGATATGATGGTAGAGATGTTCTTTTCTTAACAGAAAGTAATGGACGATATATTTCTAGTTGGCTTAATATTATGCGAGATGATTTTGGTTGTATCCAATTTGCAGCAAGGAGCTCTGAACGTAAGATAATTTATAAACCTAGTGAGCTACGGCAACCAGATTTGACTAGAAAAATTAAAGAATATTCAAATGCCAAACAATATATAGATAATTTTGAATCAAAAATTAATGATATCATTGTTGATATATTGGCTCAAAATAGAATACATTTTAGTTAGGTGGTGAGTAGATGTCAGCAAATACAGGATATACTATATTCGAAACCTTCGTTGGTGCAGGTGGCTCTCATATAGGGTTTATGCAGGAAAATTTCAGAACGGTTTATGTTAATGATTTTATTGACGATTGCCTAAAGACATTAGTATATAATAATCCAAATTTAATTGAAGAGGGGGCTTATATAGATAATACCTCAATTGATAAAATTGATGCTGTAGCATTAAGAAATAAACTAGGTGTTACTATTGGTGAAATCGATGTTTTTTTTGGGGGGGTTGTTTGTAAGGGGTTTAGTTTAGCTGGAGAGAGAAATCCAATAGATGAGCGTAATTATTTATACCATGCACAGCTAAATCTAGTTAATGTATTTAGACCTAAGATTTCTATTATTGAAAATGTACCAGGAATGCGTAACGCTAAAGTTTTAGTTGGAGATGACGAGAATCTTCGTAGTGAGATAGAAAATCTATGGCAAGCATTAGAGAATTACAAGGGGAAAAAAGCTGCATTACGCAAAATCAATAAAATTGATGAGGCTTTTGAGGCTGAAGGCAAAGCATTAAAAAAACGTAAAGAATTGCTTTTAAGGCGTTTACAAAATTCACCGAATTATATATCTGTAGTAGAGGATATTAAAAGATTGTATGAGGAGATGGGATATACTGTTCATATGGATATCCTAAATTCTGCATGGTATGGTGCTGCAACTAAACGTGAAAGATTGATTATTGTGGCAATAAGAAATGATGTTGAGGATATATTTGAGTATCCTCAACCCCAATACATGGATCAGTCGATATATAAATCTGGGCTTGATAGAGATTTATTAAATTTGCCTTCACCTAAAACTGTTAATGATGCACTTAAATTAGTAGATTATGAAGATGAGGATGATATAGATAATTTGCCTATGAATCATAGCGAAAAGACTATTAGAAGATTTAAATATATTCCTGAAGGTGATAATATAGCAAATCATATGGATTTATTACCTGAAGAGTTGAAAATCAGTAAGTTTTATTCACGTGGTGCTACGATGCGATTGGATGGCACTCAACCAAGTCCAACTTTAGTACCTGGGCATAGCAATTTTCCAGTTCATCCTAAAGAACATAGAAGTATAACTGTGAGGGAAGCTGCAACAATTACTGGCTTTCCTTTGAAGTATAAGTTTTTTGGAAATCATTCTAAAAGATGTGAACATGTTGGGAATGCTGTACCACCACCACTCGCAAGAGCTCTTGCTCAATCATGTAAAAAAGTCTTAGATAATTATTACAAAAATCAATAATTAGTAATATTTAATCTAAAAGTTTTAAGTATTAATAGGAAATATTGAAAGCGGTATATAATCATTAATATCTATAAAGTAATCTTTATATAGAATGATTAATACCGTTTTTTAATTTCAATATTCAATATAAGGGATTCATGTATTTTCTATAAATATGGTTTTCATTGTCTAAAAATGCTATAATTATATGATGAATTAGTATCAGTGTTAGTAAAATGAGGTGAGATTGTGGCAGACCAACAATGGTCCCACGGGAATATTCATCCCGTTCAGATTGATAAAGAAATGAAGAATGCGTACATCGATTATGCAATGTCCGTAATCGTTATGCGTGCGCTTCCAGATGTGCGCGATGGCTTGAAACCAGTACATCGTCGTATTTTGTATGCGATGCACGAAACAGGCATGACGCCAAATAAACCGTACAAGAAATCCGCTCGTATCGTCGGTGACGTACTCGGTAAGTATCATCCACATGGTGATAGCTCCGTTTACGATGCGACGGTTCGTTTGGCGCAAGATTTCAATACGCGCTACCTCTTGGTAGACGGTCACGGTAACTTCGGTTCTATCGACGGCGATAGTGCTGCTGCGATGCGTTATACCGAAGTACGTATGGCGAAGATTACAACAGAAATGCTTGCCGATATCGACAAGGAAACTGTTGATTTCATGCCGAACTATGATGAAAGCTTGCAAGAACCAACTGTATTGCCAGCGAAGATTCCAAATCTTCTCATCAATGGTTCCAGTGGTATCGCCGTAGGGATGGCGACAAATATTCCACCACATAACCTCAACGAGGTATGTAATGGCCTAGCGATGCTCATCGACAATCCAGATGTGACGGTAGATGAATTGATGACCGCTATTAAAGGTCCAGACTTCCCGACTGGCGCACTCATTTTGGGCCGAGAAGGCATCAAAAAAGCGTACTCCACAGGTCGTGGTAGCGTTAAAATGCGTGCTCGTGCAACCATCGAAGAGATGTCCAAGGGCAAGCATAAGATCGTAGTGACTGAGATTCCGTACCAAGTGAATAAGGCTCGCGTCATTGAAACCATTGCGAACTTGAGCCGTGATAAGGTTATTGATGGCATCACAGCACTTCGTGATGAATCTGACCGCCAAGGTATGCGCATCGTTATCGAATTGCGGGCTGATGTGCAACCAGATATCATACTTAACAAATTATATAAACACACTCAACTTCAAGAAACATTCGGCGTGATTATGCTAGCTCTCGTAGATGGCCATCCTCGCGTATTGAATTTGAAAGAAGTATTGGGTTACTACTTAGATCATCGTCTAGATGTTATCGTACGCCGCACTCAATTCGAGCTTAACAAAGCCGAAGCACGTGCTCATATCTTGGAAGGCTTGTTGATTGCCCTCGACCACATCGATGAAGTAATCGCTACAATCCGCAGTTCCCAAACTGACGAAATTGCACGCAATGCATTAATGCAAAAATTTGGGCTTTCAGAAAAACAAGCGGTTGCCATCCTCGACATGCGTTTACGCCGTTTAACAGGCTTGGAACGCGAGAAAATCGAAGAGGAATACAAGGAATTGTTGGCATTGATCGAAGATTTGAAAGCTATCTTGGCTAACGAAGCGCGTCAACGACAAATTATCAAAGACGAACTCGATGATATGAAGAAAAAATACGGCGACCCTCGTCGTTCTGAAATCACCATCGATACGTCCGACCTTGATGTAGAAGACCTCATTGCTGACGAAGAAATGGTTATTACCTTGACTAAACAAGGTTACATCAAACGCATGAACGCGAACGTATATCGCAACCAACATAAAGGCGGCGCTGGCGTTATCGGTATGAAGACGAAGGAAGATGATTATGTAACGCAAATTATGCATGTGCGGACCCATAATACATTGTTATTCTTCACATCTACAGGCCGTGCATATCGCCTCAAGGCGTACGAAGTGCCGGAAGCAGGCTCCCGCAACTCTCGTGGTACCGCTATGGTTAACGTATTGCCACTCGCAGTAGGCGAATCCGTTACGACTATGATCGACCTTGAACGGGTCCATGAAGATGTAAATTTATTCATGGTCACTGAGTTCGGCGTTGTAAAACGTACAGCTATTGAAGAATACCGCAATATCCGTCGTTCTGGTCTCAATGCGATTAATCTCGACGAAGGCGATCGTTTGATTTCCGTTAACGTAACGACTGGCAACCAAGACATCTTGATTGGCACTAAGTTGGGTATCGCTATTCGCTTCAGCGAGCACGATGTGCGCCTCATGAAACGGGCAGCTCACGGCGTGCGCGGTATTAAATTAAATGCAGGCGACGTGGTTGTAGGCGCTGGTGTTCTTAATACTGATGAAAGTGAAGCACAAGTGTTTACTATCTCTGAAGAAGGTTTTGGTAAACGCAATGATGCGGAAGCTTATACATTGCAAAAACGCGGTGGTAAAGGCTCTAAGAACTTCAAGATTACTAACAAAACCGGCGATGTAGTAGCCGTAGAGGTTGTTCATAACGATGACGAAGTCATGCTTATCTCTGAGCAAGGTAAAATCATCCGCTTCAATATGAATGACATCGCTGTGAAGAAGGGCAAAGCTATCTCTGGTGTGAAAACACAAAACCTCGACGAAGGTGATAAGGTAGCTAGTATTGCTGTTATTCCAGGCGCTGAAATCGAAGAAGAAGTAGAATAATATAAAACACTATATAACTATTAAGTAACCATGGGCGATCATCTTAGATGGTCGCCTCTAGTGTTGAGGAGTTTAAAAATGAAAAAATGGCTAGCTGCTATGTTTGCAGCAGGAGTTTTCTTTGTAGGTGGCTTTGGTCAAGCTAGTGCTGCTGACTGGTACTATATCGATGCTGATGCTGACGATGCGGCATGGTTTATTGACAACTCTTCTGTATATAAAACAGATGATGCGGCTACAGTACTTGTTAAAATTAACAATGTAGAAGGCTTTACATATATCTACACAGTACGGATCGATCGCAAAGAAAAAACATGGACAGAACTTGATACAACAGTATATAGCAATGCTGGTATAGCATTGCTATCCAGTAAAGAAGCACAAAAACCTACGAAAATTGAACCGGATACCATGGGGGCGGAAGTTATGCAGGCCCTATGGGGTAAATAATCCAACAATTTAATAGAAGCTGATATTCGCTCTGTCTATTTAGATACTCAGAACGTATAAGTAGCCCCGAACTATCCTGAAAGCCTCCATAGTGACCTAAGTCGGTTTCAGAATAGTTCGGGGCTTTCTATATTATTAGTACTCTTACAGGGCGAATATCAGCTTTCAAATCCGTTGGATTATTTAATCCCATAAGGGGCCTTGCTAGACTTCCTAGGGAGAAAAAGTGACCTAAGTCGTTTTCAGAGTAGTTCGAGGTTTTCTATATCATTAGTACTTTTACAGGGCGAATATCCATATTCAATCGTGTCAGATTCATTTTTTCATACAGAGAGAATATTCCAAGGTGAGTGTGTTTTTGTTTTAGGTAGGTATGTTATTGAATAGATATGACAAAGAGGCTGTAATTAAAACTTAGTTTTAATTACAGCCTCTGGATTAGATTGTATTAACTATTATGATGGGAAAATTTAAATACTTCTTTTAAACTTATAATAACCAGAATTAGTGTAATTCCCCATCCAATTCGAGTTGCTAATAATAAATCATTTAACCAGATATTTAAGCAAGTTGCACCAATAGCTGAACCGATTGAAATCGCAACATTTTGCAGCATTCGTTGCAAAGCTCCTGTACTTCCTTGGATTTCCATAGGACTGGCTTGCATAATACTGGCAATATTAGCAGGTTGAAAGTATCCTCCACCAATACCGTAGATGAATAATCCTAATGTTAAGAGTTGATAAGGCCAGTTAGGATTGATCAGTAAGAGAAAAATCAAGGATATGATAATAATACTTAGACCAATATGGCTAAATAGCTTATTTTTATTGCCGTTATTGATTTTACTGGATATTCTTGAAAAAAGCACCAGCCCTGTAGGAGCTCCTAGAACAAGAAATCCAGTTTGCCCCACTTCTAGATGATATGATTGTTCAAAAATGAAGGGGGGAAGTAAAAAGATCATTGCAGAGGCAAAGCCAAAAGTAACTGTTTGAAAAAGGTAAGAGATTACTTGAGGATTATTTTTTAATCCTTTGATATCGATAAGTGCGTGTTTGTTATTAAGTTCCACATAGTAAAATATAATTCCGAGCAACAAGCTAGATAGTATCAGGATTATACCAACTACAAATAGATGTGATTTGTTTAATAAAGATAATCCTAATAAGAGAGAAACTAACATGAGAGTGTTTATAGTAATTCCAAGCATATCTAATTGTCGGTTGTTGTTTTGTTCGGAGAGTTTATTGAGAAGGAAATTATTACATGCAATTCCAAAAATTACAAAAGGAATATTTATCAAAAAAATAAGTTGCCAGAAACTTAACGAAAGTATGATCCCGCCTAAAGAGGGCCCTAGAATAGGGCCTAAACCAATCATAATTCCGAGGATACCAATAGAGCTATTTTTACGTTTTTCAGAAACTAAAGTTGTAATTAGTGCGGCAGAAGTAGCTTGTAAAGCAGCCGCTCCTATGCCTTGAAAAATTCGTCCAATAATTAATAAACTGATATTGTTAATTAAGCCACAAAATAAAGAACTTAGACCAAAAAGCACGAATCCTAAATACGAAATTTTTAATTTTCCAAATTTATCGCTTAATACGCCTAAAGGTAGGATAGAGATAGCTAAAGCTAAAGTATAACCGGTTATTGTGAAGGCTGCAATATCAGTTGAAGTTTGAAATTGTTCTTTTAAAAAGGGTAATGCTATATTGATAATTCCTGTATCGAGAGTGGATAATAACATTCCCATACCTGCAACAATTGTTATGAGTAAATCTTGCAATTGTTTATTCATAAAGATTTCTCCTTTTCTTTAAAACTATTAAGTATAATATAATAAGTCTAAAGTCTATAATCAAACGATTCAAAAAATATCGAATCGTTTAGGAGGATGTTTATGTCTATTACAATTCGGTTTAGCGATTATGCTTTGGAAACAAATGAAACGTTAATACAAAGAATACAATTTGTGTATTCCCCTTTAAATGAACTTTTTAGAAGTTTACATGTGCTTTTAAATCCGCGCCATCATGGAACTAATATTGATTGGGTGATTGAGATACAAGATAAACTTACTGAAGAATTTTATGAGAATCTTCATTATTTCCAACTTTTTTATGAACTGGGGGTCTCTCCTATTTTACTTTGTAATTTTCGTTATCATATGACAACGATTGAAGAGGAAATACAAAATTTAAAGAAATTTCTGGTTAATTATCCGACTATTCAATTAATTGAGTATTTGGAGAGAATAATAGATGATAGAGAAAATGCCTTTATTCCAACATTAGCAAAAGGACTAGAGTGGAAAGATTTTTCTTTAAATGAAAATGATCAATTGCTTAAAGATTTGAAGCGAAATGCTACAAGTGTTTATAGGAGACTTTTTTCTTTTATTGATTGGTATAGAAAATCAATTTTTGATGATACTTGGAAAGAAAAATCAATTGAGCAAAAGCTTTTAATTGAAATACAAAAGCAATCTTCATTTTTGAGGGAAAAAGGTTTTATAGAGATGTTTAATCATTTACAAATTGATCGAATCCATTGGGAAAAAGGAGCTTTAGCTATTATTAAACCTTTTAATCAAGAGGTTTATTTAAAGGACAGTGACTCTATTATGTTGTTACCAAGTTATTTTATTTGGCCGCATCTGTTTGTTGAATCTTTTAATCAAGGAATTGCTATTACTTATGATATTGCGGAGCAACCAAGTTATTATAACTCCACACCGGAGGGATTAGTTACTATTTTTAAAGCCTTGAGCGATTCAGTGCGGTTGCAAATTATGAATTATGTTTTGGAAAAACCAAGTACGACACAGTCTTTAGCGCAAATTTTATTAATGACTGAATCAAGCGTATCGAGACACTTACAAATTTTAAAAGACGCAAAGTTATTGAAAGCAAGAAAAGTGAAGAAGTTTGTTCTATATGAACCGACAGAGTTAGTTACTCAACTTATGCCGAATTTCTATCGCTTCTTTCGAAATTAAGAGAAGATGAATTACCATGTTGTGGGTTGATAGAGATAGTTTTCATATAACATTTAGTTTTCCCTTATATACTAGTTTGTATATTTTTGTATTTTCTTTGAGAGGTATTAATATGAAAAAAACATTGGCAGCTGTTTTGGCAGCAGGTGCATTATTAATCGGCGGTATTGGTAGTGTTGATGCGGCTAATTGGTATACAGTAGGCACTGATAGCAATGGTGTTACTTGGTCTATCGACAATGATTCCGTTAAAAAAGATGATAAAAAAGCGGTAATGGATATTAAAGCTATGGACTATGAAGGTTACCATTACATTGTGACTGAAGAGTTTAATCATAAAAAACGGGAAGTTAAGGATCTTAAGGTGACTCTTTATAATCCACAAGGTTATGTTGTGAAAGAGGAACAAGTTAATAAAAATAGCCGTAAAGTTGAGCCAGGTACGCCTGCGTACGCTGTATTCCAACTTATTTGGGGCGGTAAATAATTGAATCCTACAGACGAGTACACTATTGCTTAGTACCGGCTTGTCTAGATTGAATGATTTTGTGAAAGCTTCACTGGCGCACGTTCTTTAGAAGAACGTGCGTTTTTTATGTATAATATAATTTTGTTTTAGCTCTTATAGTATTAACAATTAAGCCATTAGTTTTTATAGTGCTAATAAGTAAGTCACTTATTAAGGCACTTATTAAGGCACGTTAGTTAATGCCCTTAAGATAGGTGAATTATTCATTTTTTCATGATAAAATGTGATTTATAGTACACTTTTTTAGAGGTTTTGTGCAAAAGTGTAACAATTCTACATAGTATAAACTTTCACCATAGCGTATACTATAGGTAAGATGCAGAAGTATGGCTTGGGCGCAGTGCTCCGTAGTTTAGCATATTTCGCCCCAATAGGTTTGGTAGTTATAGTTTGTTAGAGGAGGTCCTCATGTCTCAATACGAATTTATCGATAAACGCGTGCCGATTGCACTCGACAATCCATCCATTTATCACGACATTTCCAAGTGTAAAAACTGTACGTTATGCCGTCGCGCTTGTGCGGATGTAATGAGCGTACTTGATTACTACGACCTTGATGCAAACGGCGATGTGCCTGTATGTATCCATTGCGGTCAATGTGCGGCAGCATGCCCATTCGACTCCATGCATGCTAAATCCGAGCTTGAAAAGGTAAAAGCAGCCCTTGCTGATCCTGAAAAAATCGTCGTTATCCAAACGGCTCCTGCTGTTCGTGTATCCATCGGTGAAGGCTTTGGCTATGAACCAGGTACATTTTTGGAAGGCAAAATGGTTGGTGCCTTGCGTAAACTTGGTGCAGACTATGTAGTAGATACTAACTTTGGTGCGGACTTAACCATTATGGAGGAAGCATCCGAGCTTGTGGAACGCCTTAAAAATGGCGGTCAAATTCCTCAGTTTACAAGCTGTTGCCCAGCGTGGGTGCGCTTTGCGGAAATCTATTTCCCTGAATTGATTCCTAACTTGTCTTCCACACGTTCTTGTATCGCTATGGAAGCGGCTATGATTAAAACGTACTTTGCAGAGAAAAAAGGCATCGATCCTCGTAAGATCGTATCCGTATCTGTAAACCCTTGTACGGCTAAAAAAGCAGAAACGAAACGGGAAGAAGAAAATGCGGCGGCTCGTTACCATAATGATGAATCCCTTGGCATGGATACAGATATTTCCATCACAACTCGTGAGTTCATCCGTTGGATCCAAGAGGAAAACCTCGACTTCAATGCCGTTGAAGATTCCCAATTTGATGACTTAATCGGTATGGAAACTGGCGCATCCATCATCTTCGGTAACACTGGTGGGGTTATGGAAGCGGCGATGCGTACGGCTTACAAGCTCATCACTGATAAAGAGCCACCTCCATATGCGTTGACTCACCTCGAAGACGTTCGCGGTATGGAAGGTGTAAAAGAGGCAACTGTTCAATTGGGTGATGATGTAACATTGTCGGTTGCTGTTGTTCATGGCGGTAAAAATACACGTGACTTCTTGAATGCATTGAAAGACAGTGGCAAACACTACGACTTCATCGAAGTTATGGCGTGCCCAGGTGGTTGTATCGGTGGCGGTGGTCAACCGCGTACTAAATTGCCTCAAGCGGTTAAAACTAAGGAAGCTCGTATCGGCGGTCTTTACGAAGCTGACGAAAACTACAAATGGGTTGCGTCCTATGAAAATGAAGAAATCCAAACATTGTACAAAGATTTCTTAGGCGAACCATTGGGGCACAAGGCACACGAACTTTTACACACACACTACACAAATCGTAGTGCAGTTCTTGGTACTCGTAAAGATGTAACACCTGAAACGTGCCCAACATCCCCTAAATTCAAAGGCTAATGATAGCCGATTGCTTAAATAGCAGACTAAGCAATCAAATGCTTATAGACTCATAGTAGCGTTAGCTATTTAGGGTACAACAACATAAAATAGAAAATCCTACGGGTCATGAGTGACTTGATACTCACGTAGCCTTTTGTTACAGTGCGGTCACTTTTTAAACGATTCGTAGGATTTTTTTATATAATTATTCAAAATTCACATATTTTTACTGTATAACTTTATTATAATAATCCAGTATAAAAAAATTATTTTATTATGAGGAAAAGATGAATCATTTAGTGTATAATATAAAAATATACTGTACGGATCAAGAGGGGACTTATGGGTGTTGCATTGGGAGAGCAACATAGAAAGCCCATAATATTCATAATATTGCGTAAGCATTAAGGAGCTTTTAGGAGAGATGAACCAGTTTTTTCGGCGGGTCCTGAGTGGCCTTGCCTTACTAGTTGCTGTCGTTGGTACAACTGGATGCCAACATGAGAGTCAGGCAGAACAAGAAACGGTACGAACCGTATCGTACCGTGCCGTCCTGGAGTCCAACAAACCCGTGTCTGAAAAGGTGGACACTTGGATTGCGGCCATGTCTCAAGAGGATAAGGTGGGGCAGCTGATGATGATCAGCCTTCATGGTAGTACGATAGGACAATCCCAAAAGGATGTGATCCGAAAATATCGTGTCAGTGGCGTTATGTTAACGAATGAAAATCTTATTAATAAGAACCAAGTGAAAACTTTCACTAGCGATATTATGCAAACGGCGATAACCTCTAGCATGGTGACACCCTATATTGCGGTGCATCGTGATCGCATATTGCATGGGAATGAAAGTTTCTTGCGGTTGCCGAAGCCCAATCGATGGGGGCAATTGCCTATGGATCGTATCATTAATTTGGCCACGCGATCTGCTATTGAAATGCGGGATATGGGCTTTAACTTGGTTATTGGGCCTAATGCTAACCTTGGCGTACCGAATATGTCCTATACATCTGATCCCACGTGGGCAGGTCATATAAACCTTGCCATGGTGGAGCGTTACCAAATTAATCATATGTGGTCTGCTTATAACTACTTTCCGGCAGTGACCTTAGGGGATGCGTCCTTTGGCTCAGCTAATGAGGCAAAAGCATATCTCAGCAATAATGATGTAGCCGTTTTTAAACGGCTCATTGCGCAGACGACGGCGAATAGCTATATGCTTGTGATGAGTCACATCCAGATTCCTGCTATCGATAACGAACACTTGGCGAGTTCCTCTAAGCTGATTATAGACGGTTGGCTTCGCAAGGAGCTCGGCTATAAGGGGATTGTTATGACGGACCGTATCGATGTGGGTGCGTTGCAATCTAACCAAAAGATAGGCGATTACGCTGTGGCTTCCATTTTGGCGGGCAGTGACCTCATTCTTGTTGATGCGGATACGATTCATATCGATGAAGTCCATCGTGCGCTGACGCAAGCGGTGGCGGATGGAACGATTACGACCGAGCGGCTTAACGAATCGGTTAAGCGCATCTTATTGATGAAAATGCAAACGCAAATGGATCCATAAGATATTTAGGAATATTAGATTTTGTAATTAGGAATTTACGAATTAGATATTTACAAGTTAGATATTTACTATTAAGAAACTTAGTATAAGAAAATTCGGTAACAATTTAATATACTTTATATGCAAATGACGTGCTATACCTCTCAGGTAGCACGTCATTTTTAAAATATATAGATTAAATTATACATATTAAACTATATAGATTAAAATCTATAGTTTAATATGTATAGCTTATAATGTATAACTTATATAACCACGCCTTATAGGATATGTTGATATCAAATGTATATGAAAATAAAGTAATCATAAGGCCTTTTATGATGATAAGGCAACATGTATCGCATAAAAGCTCTGATTTGATGCGTAAAAAAATTAACATAATAAAAAGCTATGTTAACTATATGAAAAAAAGTTTAATAATGATTTAAAATTATGATATAATAATTTCCGTAAATAGTTGGAGGTGAGTATATGAATTTTGTGGGACGTGCTGAAATTATAGAGCGTATCCAGTCCCGAATTGCAATGGGCCAAATGAGTTTATGTGTTGTATATGGTCCTCATCGCAGTGGTAAATCCTATGTGGCTTCGCAACTTGTACGCCGTCATAAGGCGATATATTTGGCGGGGCGCATGGCCAATGAATCAGTCCATGTGGCTGATATAAATAGAGCTCTTGAGGCACGTTTTGTTCCTGCTAATGCTCAAGATACATTCGAGCCTGTAGAGAGTTTGCAGCAGGCTTTTGTGAGACTTTTTGAAAGCAGTGTGAAAACACCTCAGACTGTGGTGATTGACGATTATCCATCCTTGGTGGAAGCAGTTCCTCAGTTTCCCATTCACTTGCGCGATTTATTAGATACCTATAAAGATACGAGTCGTTTGAACATCATATTGATGGCTAATGGTCTGGAACAGCTCGATGGCCGCATCATTGGCGATCGCAGCCTTATCGGTCCTTTCGTGTCCGAATATCTTGAGGTGAAACCATTTTCCTTAGTTGATATGAAATCCTTGGGACTTCACTATGCAAAGGATGATTTGCGCACCGTCTTTGCCGTAACCGGTGGGTTACCTGCCTATGTGCAATACTTTGATAATGGTGAAAGCATCGATACGAATATTATTAACTTGTTCTTCTCAGTAACAGGAGCTCTCTTTGAAGAAACACAATATATCTTGCATCGAGATATGAAGAATATAACCGGTGCCAATGCTATTCTAACGGGCCTTGCTAGCTTGGAAAGACCGTACTACGTGGAGCTTTTACAAGAAAGCCAAATTAAAAGCGGCACCTTTACATCCCGTTTGAACGATCTCATGTCGATGGGACTCGTAGGCCGCATTCAAGCAAGTAGCCGTGGAACAGCAAAGTACGCGGATTACCATTTCACGAACAGTATGTTCCATTTCTGGTACCGCTATGTGTATAAATACTGGGGAGACATTGTGCGCGGCTATGGCGCTGATGTATATTATAATCATGTAAAACCGCAGCTAAAGGACTTTGTCCAAGCCGCGTGTATTGCGATTTAATCAGACAATTTCAGATTGAATACTACTATCTAAAGATTGAATACTATTACCCAATGATAGTATATTTCCTCTTATAATGACACCACATTACATATGTGGTGTCATTTTTAGTAATTATATATTTTCAGTAATTATCCTTTGGATTACATACTTATGTTGTACTTTGGATAGAAATTAAGGTTCAAATATAACAGAATATAGGGAAATTCTTAGGAATTGCTGATTTGTCAAAAAACTCTTTCCGCAGTATTGTGTACATAAGCGCTATGCCATGGCAGGAAAGGGGATTTATGTTATACACAAACGAAGAACCTTTAGTACAAAAATCATGTATTAAAACTGCAAACTTACAACATGACAACTATCAGTCAGAAACGTTAGAAACACAGGCATTACCATCTCATTCTTTACTATCGAAAGCTAATGAGTCTAGGGAAAGTATTCCAGAGGAATTGAAATTACAGACCCTCGTCTGTGGTCATCAAGTTTTATCGTCCTTGTCGGACAAGAGCCTCGTGTCCATCTGTCAAAAGCCGAATATGCGGATTCAGACGGTAGGGTATCAGCCGTGGTCCGTTGATGAACTTCGTCATGATGCGGCACAAATCGAGCTTTGTCGCAGGTATCGACCGCTCATCTTGCACTATACGAATCGCATGGGAAACCGCGAGTTCCGCGAGGACGTAGAGAGCTATCTCTGGGCCATCCTCATAGAATCGATTTATAGCTTTGATTTGAACGGGACCGTACCGTTCCCAGGCTTTGTGAAAGCTGGCGTCATGTACGGTTACATGCGGTACTGGAAGCGTGAACGATTGCGTTATCGCCGTGAAATACACATCCCAGATCGCACCACTGATGATGGAGAAGTCGCCTTTGGCATGGATATCTTCGCATCTGGCGAGAATGTAGCGGATATGGTGATGAGTGCCGATGAAGAGCATAGGCTTCGTGCGCGTCTCGTGTGGGCCTTAGGTAGATTGTCTCCTGATCAACGAGACCTACTGCGCCGTGTCTACGGTGAGTGCCAAAGCTTGGTATCGGTTAGTGAAGAATTGAACTGTAGCCGCCAAGCCATCCAACGGCGCCACGAACGAGCCATTCGGAAGCTGCGCAGGTATTTGAGTACGGACTTTGAACACTTGTGTGTGCATTAGTTATTATAATTTAATTTCTTATTTATATCCTATATATTGCATATTTCTTTTAATCTCGATTAACAAATATACATAGAATATGCAATTCTCAATTTAAATGAGAAAATAATGACACATCAAGGTATATATAACTTTTACAAGATCATAAAGTCTTTAAATATACGTAAATTTCTATAGTTTTGTATATATATTTACAAATTATACAGGCTGATATACAATTAAGTCAGCAGCAGATTAAAGCATGCTAATCTGCTTTCACAGAACACGTGTTCATTGTATTGTTGAAAGGAATGTTCCTGATTAGATTGGAGAGGATTCCATGGCAATAGATGATAAACTAACAGATTTGATGGCCGCTCGGCTATCTAAGGGAGAAGATTTGGATTTGATCTATACGAATCCAAAGAATCACATTGTTTGTTTTATTCCTACCTATCAACCTAGTGGTGGGGACAGTACGAAGTGTTATTTTGTGGATGGTCGCGAAGAAATGGTCCATCTGCCGATGCGCACAATCACGCGAGAGCTGGCGATGCAGGAAGGGCTGAGACCCAATTACATCATGACCAGCGACGGTCGACGCAGCAGCTATACCGCGCCTAAGACCTATGGTCCGCATCTAACCTTTGCTCATATTAAATGTCGCCGCCCTATCGGCAAGGACGTGGTGTATGGCCTTTTTAACGTGGCTATACCCTATGAATATATCGTTACAGAAGGTCCGGAACCCGATACGAGCTATATTCATGTGGCGGACTTTGCACCCATCTTGGTGTACCAATCCCCGCGTCATGTCAAACACAAACTGAATGAAGCGATGCTAGAACACTGCAACTACGTGCGAAAAATGCTAGCCCGCATCAAACTCAGCCAAAACCCTCAAGTCGTGGCCGAACTATTTATCGCCTGGAGAGACCTAACGAGATAACTCGTTGGACGGTGAAAGTAGAAATAGGAGGGTGGAGAGAAATCTGGAAAAGGAGGATAGGCGTATAAGAAAATAAATAGAACTGCGGGAGCAGATGAACTATTGAAAATAAGTTACATATGGCACCTCAATAGAGCTACCTTATATAAGGTGGCTCTATTTTCATATGTTTTTCATTAATGTTAGTGATGTGCTATAATAGACCTAGATTTAATCTTTGCAAAACTAAATCTGCGCCGTTGTGATAGTGGCGCGGTTAAATGGCATTATTTTAGCTCGCTAAAGTGCCTTTTGGGGTGGATTTACAATCTCCGCCGTTTTTTGCATTTTGGAACTAGTAAATAGCTGTTGTTTCAAAGACAGGGTTAAATTAAATAATCCCCATTAGGGGACGGAAACTTATTTAACTGTTGTTTTCTCATGATTTCACCCATAGCAAGTTAAATTAAATAATCCCCATTAGGGGACGGAAACTAAAAGTCAATTTGAATTGATTTGCTATTTTATTCCCTCGTGTGTTAAATTAAATAATCCCCATTAGGGGACGGAAACATACCACGTTTTATCATGCGTACCACTACATATGCGAATACCAACGGTTAAATTAAATAATCCCCATTAGGGGACGGAAACATACCGTCAACAGTTTTCAACTGTTAATATTCTTATTCAGATAAAGTTAAATTAAATAATCCCCATTAGGGGACGGAAACTGACGTGCAAATACAAACACATTCGCAGGTTTAGTATTTTCGAGTTAAATTAAATAATCCCCATTAGGGGACGGAAACATGCTTTCCTAGACAATACATTTGACGAAGTAATAGCAGACTAGTTAAATTAAATAATCCCCATTAGGGGACGGAAACGTTCACATACGCAGCAGCTATAGCTTTCTCCCGTATGGAGTCATGTTAAATTAAATAATCCCCATTAGGGGACGGAAACTGACAAGTCAAGAAAAAGCACTAGCAAGAAAAGCAGTCAAAAAGTTAAATTAAATAATCCCCATTAGGGGACGGAAACCCAACCCCTATAAGTTTTTCAATTAAATCTGTAGCGTTCCATTCTGTTAAATTAAATAATCCCCATTAGGGGACGGAAACTCTTGAATTGTTCTATATGTATATTCCATATAAAACGCCCTCCGGTTAAATTAAATAATCCCCATTAGGGGACGGAAACCTTATTCTGGTTCCTTTATGGTAAAAGCATTGCATCAACAAGGTGTTAAATTAAATAATCCCCATTAGGGGACGGAAACCTTATTCTGGTTCCTTTATGGTAAAAGCATTGCATCAACAAGGTGTTAAATTAAATAATCCCCATTAGGGGACGGAAACTGTAATGTTCCATCACAAGGAATATAACAAAGCTTGTAATTCGTTAAATTAAATAATCCCCATTAGGGGACGGAAACGGATTGTGAAAGGGCTCACGAAGCTACGCATTGGCCATAGATTGTTAAATTAAATAATCCCCATTAGGGGACGGAAACGAGTCGTTTTTAGATAGTGCTTTCAAGCGTTTATCATCCTCTGTTAAATTAAATAATCCCCATTAGGGGACGGAAACATCTTTTAGAGATTGAGATATCAATAAAATTCTATTCCATATGGTTAAATTAAATAATCCCCATTAGGGGACGGAAACTAGTCTATGAATTCTTTCAAATCGTTTCTTGAAAGATTTTTGGTTAAATTAAATAATCCCCATTAGGGGACGGAAACAGATATTATTTAATTCTTCATAAGAAATAACATCATACAAGTTAAATTAAATAATCCCCATTAGGGGACGGAAACAAGAGTTATTATTTCTTTTGACTAGCTAGAAATTCAGCTAACAGTTAAATTAAATAATCCCCATTAGAGGACGGAAACAGTTTCTCTACGTAGTGCTTGATTTTCTCTGCGTCCGACAAGTTATTAAATTAAATAATCCCCCAATGGGGACGGAAAAATATTATCGGCAGCCTCGGCATGAGTGAGGACATGCCCAATATCGTTAAATTAAATAATCCTCTGATGGGGGCGGAAACCGGTCTACCACTGGTAACTGTTCCTTTTCCTCAAGCTTGCGTGTTAAATTTAATGATCCCCTAATGGGGACGGAAACTTTCAGCAACGCTTTTTCACTATCGTTGGATTTCAAGGCTTTCGTTAAATTTAATGATCCCCTGATAGGGACGGAAACTAAAAGCCCCGATTGATACAATGCATTTGTACGAGGTCAATCGTTAAATTTAATGATCCCCTGATGGGGACGGAAACACCTTTTTATCCACCTTCACATACTCACAAGAAACTCTTGCTAGTTAAATTAAATAATCCCCTGGTGGGGACGGAAACTCAACGTTTTGTTCTAATAGAGCTGTACGACTTGTACCCACCTTGTTAAACTAAATAATCCCCTGATGGGGACGGAAACCTGCAGCTAAGCTTAAATGCATTCCTGCGTCAATCCATGTCATGGTTAAATTAAATAATCCCCTGGTGGGGACGGTAACTTCGGGTTAACGATATGTTATACTTTAAATAGATGTTTTTCGTTAAATTAAATGATCCTCATTAGGGGACGGAAACGACCACGCTATCTGTAACATCGATAGTGTTTTCAAAGTCTGTTACGTTAAATTAAACAATCCCCTGGTGGGGACGGAAACTTTAGCATATCTTGGTATCCATGCGCCATGCGGTTATTTTGAGTTAAATTAAATAATCCCGAGGTGGGGACGGAAAACCGATTGTAGTCTTGGCTTCGTTCAATTCTTCCTTTTGTTTCACGTTAAATTAAATAATCTCCTGCTGGGGACGGAAACCGCATATCTGGATTGTCTTTCAATTTATTTGCATATTCCGCTAGTTAAACTAAATAATCCCCTGATGGGGACGGAAACCATTTAATTAACGCCTCGCCAGTGCACCACCAGTAAGCATTTGGTTAAATTAAATGATCCCCTAATGGGGACGAAAACCGTCATCAAACTCATTTGCCATTGTTTCTGCGGTATTAATCGCATTAAATTAAATAATCCCCTGATGGGGACGGAAACAATTTATTGTTTTCTTTTCTTAGATTTTCCACCTCGCTTTGTAGTTAAATTAAATAATCCCCTTACGGGGCCGGTTCTTATGTCAAAAACTCATATAAGTACAAAAATATAGCCAGTATATTCTTTTTAGTGAATATACTGGCTATATTTTTGTATAAATCGGATGGTTTTTCTATTGGTTTTAAACAGAAATGAATATATAATGAAGTCAATAGGTTTTTTATTTCTTAAGTAGAGTTTGGAGGCGATGTGATGGGTAAATGGGATGCACTGGTAAAGGGTGCATTGCTTCATGATATCGGCAAAGTCGTGTATCGAGCTAATCAGGGAACCGATGCACATTCTAAGCGCGGCGCTGCTTTCATTGAGCCCTATTTTTCCGATATGGGCTTAAAGCAAAGTATTACTCATTGTTTGAAGTATCATCACGGGAAAGAGCTTAGTGCAGCTCAACTAAAAAATGATGATTATGCATACATTGTGTACGAAGCGGATAATGTTGCTGCAGCTGTAGATCGTCGAGATCTTGAGGAAGGTGAAAATACCTCTACACAGAAGTTTGATAAAGAGTTACCGCTTCAATCAATCTTCCGTGTATTTGGCGGTAAAACTAGTACTCAACCCTTACAGTATTATCTACGTGGCATTGATATATCTGACCATTTTAATTATCCTGAAAGTGATAAAACTATATGTGCATCAAGTGATAAATATAAGGCACTATATGATGTATTAGTACAGAACTTTCAGCAACAACCAATAGATAATATGTCCGTTAATGAGTTGTTGAGAATTTATGAAGACACTGTGTCCTATATGCCATCTAGTACGGCAACAGATCAAGCCAATGATATCTCTTTGTATATGCACTCAAAGATAACAGCTGCTGTGGCACATAGTATGGTGCATTATTTTGAGGAACAAGGCATTACTGATTATAAAGAATATTGTTATCAGAATTCTAAAAAGTTCCGTGAAATGCCAGCGTTTCGATTAATATCTGGAGATATTTCTGGCATTCAAAATTTTATTTATACGATTCCGTCTAAAGGTGCATTAAAATCATTACGTGGTCGCTCATTCTATTTAGAAATTTTGATGGAACAAATTGTAGATGAGCTATTAGATGCATTGCAGTTAACTCGGGCAAACCTTATTTACAATGGTGGCGGTCATTTTTATGTATTGGCTCCTAATACAACAAAAACTTGTACTGCTATTGAATCTATGGAAAAATCTATTAACAAATGGTTCTTAACCGTATTTGGTACTAAATTGTATTTAGCACTCGGTTCCGCCACAGCTACAGCTGCCGAGTTAATTCAATCGCAACGTACATTATTCCGTAAGGTGAGCCAATCTGTTGGTGAGGCTAAGGCTAAACGATATTCTGAACAGCACCTAACAGATCTATTTAATCCAAATAGTACGTATAATACAGTTCTTCATGGTGAGCGAGAATGTTCCATTTGTCATACTTCAACAGCAACATTATCGCCTTATGGTAAGGATACAGATGCTGAGGCGTGTCCAATTTGTAATGGCTTGTATCGTTTAGGGGAACAGATTGTTGACAGTCGAGATACGGTCTTTGTATTAGCTAGCCCTAATACGAGTGATGATAGTGAAAGTATCCCTAAGGTTGAAGTATATGTTAATAATTTGAATAGCGATGCGAATAATTTGAAGTTATATCTTTATGTGGTCCCTGAAGCATCATTACAGAAGTTTGAATCTAGTCATGAGATTTTTAGAATTTACTCTAAGAATACAGCTAAAACTGGACATAATGTATTTAATCGTATTTGGTTAGCGGATTATGTAGCACGCAAGGATAATGGTCAAGTTTATGAATTCGAAGAACTTGCCGCATCTAGTGGCTTAGGGGATGATAAAGGTATTAAGCGACTTGGTGTATTACGAGCAGACGTAGATAACCTTGGTGCTGCCTTTATCGGAGGCTTTATTTCTGAGGGCTCTGATAAATTTAAATATGGTACTTTATCACGATATGCTGACTTATCTCGTGATTTGGCAATGTTCTTTAAGGTTGCCGTTAATAAAATGGCTCAAGGTGATGTGCAAGGTTTTGGTAGATCTGTTACACCATTTACTATTTGGGCTAATAAAAAAGTTACGACTAGAAAAATTCACGTTATTTACTCCGGTGGTGACGATGTATTCCTTGTTGGTGCATGGGACGAATTGTTAGAATTAGCAATTGATATTCGTGAAAAACTGGCAGAGGTTACAGATAATAAAATTACTATGTCTGCTGGATTAGCTTTATTTTCTCCATCCTATCCAATTAGCCAAATGGCTGCAATTACAGGTTTACTTGAAAGTGTAGCTAAAGATAATGAGGGCAAAGATAGTATTGCCTTGTTTGGATTTGAAACAAATAAAAATGCGAGTGGCGAAGAACGTATATGTCGTCATGTATATAAATGGGATGAACTCATTGATAATGTAATAGAAGATAAAATTTATACACTAAATCAATTATTTGTTATCCCGGGTATTAATGAGAATCAAAAATCCAAAATGAAATTGGGTAAAGGTTTAATTTATAAGCTAATGGAGTTACTACAAGGTGTATTAAATGATAGAGCCTTAGGTAAACATATTAATGTGGCTCGTATACTCTATTTATTGGCTAGATTAGAGCCTAAGAAAGATAATCCTACCTATGAATCATATAAAAACTTTGTTACAGCTATTCATAGATGGATTCAATCAGAAGAAGATTGCAAAGCGTTATTAACAGCTTGCAACCTCATTGTTTACTATATGCGTGATACAAAGTGAGGAATAGTATATGATACAAGGTAAATTTAATTGGGATATAGATATTGTCAATAAGGCAGAAGAAACTATCGATCGTTTAAGATATAATCCAAAATGCAGAAAAACAGATGAAGTATTTGACGTAAAGTATGCACAAGTGCGTAAAATTTTATCTAGTGTAGTGGCTATTAAAAATAAATTGGGTGTGGAACAACGTAAAAGCAAATCCTTTGATAAGCTACCTGAAAATATAGCGATGGAGGTTCGTTTTCTAAAAACTACATTCTTATATCAAGCTGGTCGAGATAAAGATAATAAATACCCAGTAAAAAACTTTATTGAAGATAGTCAATTGGTAGAGATGGTTGAATGCATTGGTACTGATGTTAAAAAATTTGATATGTTCTGTAAATATGTAGAAGCATTAGTCGCTTTTTATAAATATAGAGCTGTCAGTGTTATTGCAGCTGCTAATGAAGCATGGAACAAAAATAAACCATTTAGTAATCAAAATTACAATCAATCAAATGGAAATCGCCGATAGGAGGGGTATAACATGGAGAATAATGATAATTTAAAATCCTTACGTGGTAAATTACTAATTACAGGTACTATTAAACTAGAAACGGGTATGCATATTGGGGCTAGTAATGATTTTGCACCTATTGGCTCTGTTGATACACCATTCATTCGTGATGTAGTTACTCAAGAGCCAATTATTCCTGGTAGTTCTATTAAAGGCAAATTACGTACCTTACTAGCTAAAAGTCATTGTAACGATTATATAATGAATGATATTAAAGAGGATAAAGAAGAAATTAAACGTTTATTTGGCTCCGTAAATCCTGTAAAACCAGCTCGTTTACAGTTTTATGATTTATTTATCACAGATGAAACTCGTCAACTGTTTGCTAATATAGAGACAGATACTTATATGGGTGAAATCAAGTTTGAAAACACGATTAATCGTGTTGATGGTAGTGCTAATCCTCGTCAAATTGAACGTGTTCCAGCAGGTACTGTATTTACATTTAAAGTCGCATATAACATTGAAAATGAAGCCGAAGTTACTGAAGATATGAAGATTTTACAAGAAGGTCTTGCATTACTAGGTATCGACTATTTGGGTGGTCATGGGTCTCGCGGCTACGGTCGTGTAAATATTTCTATTGATGATGTGAAGCCAGTAGGTAATAGTGCTATTAATACGCAGGATTTATTAGATATATTAAGAAAGTAGGTTGTTATTATGAACTACTATCTATATCCATTGCGTTTTCTTACACCGGTACATTTCGGGGATACCTCAGAAGGCGGTAGTTTAGAAACTATTTCTCTTACATTAGGCTCTGATGCACTATTTGGTGCATGTTGTCATGAAATCAGCCATGATACAGGTTTACTACAATCTTTTGTCGACTCTGTAAAAGAACAGCATATTGTACTATCTAGTTTGTTTCCGTACTGCATAGATAATGGGGAATATCAATTGTATGTACCTTCACCTATTATGCAAATTGATTCAAAAGAGCTGCCTATTACAAGTTTTGCAGAGACAAAACGTTTAGCGACAGAGCAAAAGAAGATTAAGAAGATTGAGTATATCCGAACATCACAGCTACAAAATTTTAGTCAATATATAGAGTCAGATACATCACAAAAACATATGCCTATATTTGGAACTAAGCAAGCCGTAACACAAGTAAATATGCGTGGAGAGAAGAGCCGACCATATTATGTGGGGAACTATCAATTCATGTCACATACGGGACTATATATTATAGCTGGATTTATTGATGATGATAGTCGTGAGTTATTTGAGGCAATTCTTGAGCTACTAGGCCTGTCTGGTATCGGTGGCAAGCGCAGCGGTGGTTATGGGAAATTTGAGTTAGCCGATGATCCCATTCAGTTGGAATCTGAAGGCATTTATAAAGATGACTCTGCTTTATATGAATTGCTTCACAATAATCAAGGAAAGATGATGTGTATTAGTGCTTGTGTTCCGACTCATGAGGAAGTCGCTACTTTAAAACAAGGTTCTTATAAATTACAAAAACGTGGTGGCTTTGTTGGATCTGCTGGAAGCATGACTCAAGTGAAACGTAATTCTTATTATGTTGTTAAAGAAGGCTCTGTTTGTCCAAAAGCATTAGTAGGACAAATGCTTACTATTACAGGGGATAGTTTACCTCACCCTGTATATCGTAATGGTATGGGCTTATGGATTGGGGTGGATTATGAGTAATCGTATAGATCATGCACAATTATCGCTCACTATTGTGAGTCCTACCAATATTGGTGGCCCTGAAACGCTAACGACTAAGGACTATATGTACAATTACGATGCTGGTGAAGTATATCTACTTAATAACTACGAGTGGTTTCGATTTTTAGCACAGCTTAATAAATTAGCTGAATTTGAAGAATATATGCAGAATGAAATGGTGAGACCAAATGGTCGGACTATGTATGGTTGGGCAAAAAATACTATTGGTACATCTCAATTAACAAAAGCTAAATTAGGCCGTGCTATTGGCTCGATCATGAAATCATCGATATATAATAAAGGGCGTAAAAACTCATTGAATGATATTACTCCTCAGATTCGTGGTGCTAATGGAGATGTTTATATTCCTGGTAGCTCGATTAAAGGCGTTATTGATAGTGCTATTATTTCGCATATGCTTCGTAATAATAAAGCATTTAGGAGTAATGTACAAAGAGAGTTAAGAAAAGTTTTAGATGTATATAAAAGAAAGAATGCTAGAAGCCTTTTCAAAGATATATTTAAGATGGTAAATTTAGCTATTCTTAAACATATTCATGTCCTTACGAACAATGAAGGAAAACCATTTAAAGGTATTTTAGCTAGCGCTTTCCGAGGCATTTCTGTTTCTGATGCTATGCCTATGAGTGTGATTCAAACAGAGGTTTTAAAGAAAGAGGATTCTTGTGTTGAAGAAGATGGAACTCATGATATTTCTGTACATCGTGAATGCATTTTACCAAATCAACAGTTTTCTTTTACATTAACCCTTGATACAGCTATGACTAAAGAAATAGGGATTACTAGTATCGATCAAGTGTTAGATATTTTACAGGAAGACTTTGATGCTACTCATAAGTTATTAGCCTCTAAATTTAAGAAAGTTAGTCCATCTATTTTTAAAGCTCTAGAACCAGCTAATGCGTATATTGGTAGTAATACAGGGTTTATTCAGAAGACTATTATTATGGCTGCTTTTACAGATGATGAAAAAACAGGAATTGATATTATTAGAGCTATTTTAGATGTGAATTTTCAAAAGGCTAAACATGATAGTAAGGATAAATTTATGGCACCACGTGCGATCAAATTAGTAAAGTGGAATGGCAATTATTATGAGATGGGGGGCATTCATATTGGCAGATAATGTTGAAATTATGGCCATTGAGTTAGGAATAACAGCAGATCCATCGATTAAAATTGTGCAGTCCATAGGTAGTGTACTACATGGCGTCTTAATGGAGTTAGTGGGAACAGAATACGCAGGTCAGTTGCATGAAACGGGTCTGCGTCCTTATAGCCAATATATCTATTTTGATAAAGAAAAAGGTCAATATATTTGGCGCCTTTCTGCTGTAACAGCAGAGGCTGTTGAGCGTATATTACGACCAGCACTAGATATACCTGAAAAGATTTTTTTGAAACAAAAACGAGGGCATATTTATATTCAAGATAGAACCATTTTAGAGGAAACCTCCTATGAAGCATTAATGGCTAAGTTTTGGAGTGGTGAAGCAGAATATGCGCAGGCTAAATTGCGGTGTGTGACTACAACAAGCTTTAAGGTAGATCAACAATATACAATATTCCCTGAAGCATTTCGTATATATCGCTATTTATTGCGTCAATGGAACCAGTTTACTACGTTTGAAATGATGGATTCTGAAGATTTATTAGCTGCACTTGAATCGGCAGCTTTCATTCGCGACTATAATTTACGTATGGGCATGTATGGTTTAGAAGGGGTTAAAATCCGTGGTTTCCGTGGAGAGATTGTTATGCAATTTAAGCGAAATTTAGTGATGCAACGCATCTTATCTCTATTGACCTACTATAGCCAATTCACAGGACTCGGAATTAAGACCGCATTAGGTATGGGTGGCATACAAAGTGAGGTAATACAATGAGAATTCTTTATACCCCAGTAGGGGATACAGATCCTATTCGTGGGTGCTATGATGGAGGGATGCTTCATATCGTGAGGCATTATAATCCCGATATGGCAATCCTCGTATTGAGCAAGGATATGGAGCAAAAGGAAGCATCTGACAGCCGATTTTCTAAGGCTTTAAAACATGTGAAAGCCGATTTAGATATTAAGCTTATACATACAGGTCTTGAAGATGTACATCGCATTGACACTTTACAACCATTTGTTGACCATTTCTATGAGATGCTTTCAAAGTATCCTGATGCAGAGATATTGATTAACTTAAGTTCTGGTACACCTCAAATGAAGTTAATTATGTCTTATCTCAGCGTAGAGCATGATGCGGTACGTGGTATTCAAGTTGATAGCCCTCAAGGTGGTTCTAATCGTTCTGAGCCAGCAGTCAATGATGACGAAGATATTGAAATTATTATTGAAAATAACCTTGACGATCAAGAAGGTACTGAAAACCGATGCCATGAACCTCAGATGGGATATATTAAGCGTAACAATCTTAAACAATCCCTTCATACACTTATTAATAGCTATAAATATAAAGAGGCTATAAGTCTTTATCATGGCTATAAAAGAACCTTTAAAGATGGTGTTGTTATTGATGTATTACCACTCTTAGAACATGCTCAATTGCGATTGGGTTTAGATTATGATAGTGCTTTACAAAAGTCTCGTAAAGTAGGCTCTATAAACTTATCTTCTATATTTACCGATAAGGTGCTACGCAAATTACATGAGTTTTTAATGCTTATGGAAGTGCGGTTAAAACAAGGTCAAATTGAGGACTTTATTTTAAAAACCACTCCATTTATGTATGAGTTGATGCGTTATTATTTCACTAAGGAATTTAGTGTAAACTGGCGTCAAGTTGAGAAAAAAACATCTAAGGGAGTGCGCCTTGACATGGTAGCATTTAAAAATCAATATCCTAAACTTTATGAATCATGGCAGGAGAACTCTGATACTCCGTATCTAAAAGAACTTCAAGTATCTTTTTATCATATGTTACATATGTTAGAAAACTATGATACAGTTGATAGGTCTTTATTGAAGCAGTTAAAAGAGATACGTAGAATTGAGCAAAAAATTCGTAATAAAATGGCTCATGAGATTGTTGTCTTTACAGAAAGAGATATCTGTAGTGCTGCAGAGATTCAATCATTGCAATCTTTCTTACATCAGATTAAGGATGTCTTCTTTATTATTACTGGACAAGAAAAACAGAATAAACTAATTTACGATACCATCAATACATATGTGTTAGAACAAATTCAATAGTGTGAAAATTCATTAAACTGAATAATTTTATAAATCATCATCTTTAGATCCAAATTGATTCCTTAGCGTATTCATTTGTATAAAGGAGGCGACTATATGTCATCCTTATATGTTACAGAAGCAGGATCGTTTATCAAGCGTGACGGTGGTCATGTTGTAGTTGGTCGTAATAATGAGGTATTGTTTGAGGTTCCTTTAGAGCGGATCGAAGATATTACTGTTTTTGATTCAGTATCTATAACAAGCTCATTGGTAACTGATTTTATTGAACGTGGAGTACCTATTACATGGCTATCTGGTTATGGCAAGTATTTTGGTACTATAATCAATACGAATACTATTGACATTAACAAACATAAGAAGCAATTTGATCTGTTAGATGATAATGCATTTAGAGTGGCTATGTCACGTAAAATTATTCGGGCAAAGGTGCGTAATCAGTTGACTATTCTTCGCCGCTACGCACGCAACTTGGAAGAGGATATTAATATAGATGTACAGATTGCGAATATTAAATCTGTACGTAGTCATATTGGTGAATGTATGCGTGTATCTGAACTCATGGGTTATGAAGGGCTGATAAGTCGTCTTTATTTTGAAGCACTAGGTAAAATTGTGCCACCTGCCTTTGCTTTTACAAAACGTACAAAACAACCGCCTCGAGATCCGTTTAATGCTATGCTCGGATTAGGATACAGTATGTTGTTCAATGAAATCTTGGCAGGTGTAATTAATGCAGGTCTACATCCATTTGTAGGCGTTATGCATAGCCTAGCTAAAGGTCATCCAGCCCTCGCATCTGACTTAATTGAAGAATGGCGGGCGCCAATTATAGATTCTATGGTGCTATCTATGGTGAGCCGTAATATGGTAGATTTATCCGAATTTGATAATTCTGATAAAGGTTGCTACCTGACAGCAGAGGGGCGTAAGGCATTTTTAATGGCCTATAATAAGAAAATTCGTTCTGAAAATCAATATATTGATGATCGAAAAAGCTATCGTGAATCTATCTATAAACAGTGCAAGCAATTTGCTAGTGCAATTATACACGAAGATGTAGATTTGTATACGCCATTGGAGATTCACTGATATGAAAAAGTTTATCGTCCTAGTTATCTATGATGTGGTGGATAACAAAACGCGTAACCGTCTTGTTAAATGCTTGGAACGTTATGGCGTTCGTGTCCAAAAGTCTGCGTTTGAAGCTTTGCTTAATAAGAAGCAATATGATGCTATGATGCGGCGAGCTAGTAAGATGATTAACCCTATAGAGGACTCCTTACGAGTCTATGTCCTTGATGACATTATAAATATCTATACTTGGGGTATTGGAGAACGTAAGGAACAAGACTGCATCATTCTTTAAATATAAACAGTTACTCTCGATTAATACTGTTACGATGTAGAAGTGTAATTAACAATAATAGAATCATTAATATTGGTAAAAGTATTTCAAGACTTGATGTTTTGTATTGATGATTCTATTATTGTATTATCTATTTTCTTATATGATATAATGGGTCTAGAATTTAACTCCTGAGAAATTAAATCTGCGCCGTTGTTATAGTGGTGCGGTTTAACGGTGTTATTTTAGTTTGCTAAAGTGCCTTTTAGGATCAATTTGTAATCTCCGCCGTTTTTTGCATTTTGGAGCCATTAAATATCTGTTGTTTCAAAGACAGGGGTTAAATTAAATAATCCCCTAATGGGGACGGAATGTCTTTTAATTGTTCCGCACGTGTCATATTAGACCTCCTAGGTTAAATTAAATAATCCCCTAATGGGGACGGAAAGAAGGTTTCTTATTTTTGTCTTTGCTAAAGTTGGACTGGGAGTGGTTAAATTAAATAATCCCCTAATGGGGACGGAAAGACCAATACTATTATAGATATGTTCGAGGTATTATATAATAACAAGGTTAAATTAAATAATCCCCTAATGGGGACGGAAAGTCACTGAATATAGGGAATCTATCATAGATTCTTCTATCAGTACGGTTAAATTAAATAATCCCCTAATGGGGACGGAAAGGTTTAATACTTGTACAATTGTTACTATATAGATACTTCCTTGTTAAATTAAATAATCCCCTAATGGGGACGGAAAGTCAATAGTAGTAGATTTCTTAGTCATGATAAATCTCACTTTCGGTTAAATTAAATAATCCCCTAATGGGGACGGAAATCCTCACTCACTTAATTTAATGATTAATTTTCTAAAGTATGCATGGTTAAATTAAATAATCCCCTAATGGGGACGGAAATTAGTAGTTTTAGGCTTTTCAGTAGATTGAGATTTTTCACTTGGTTAAATTAAATAATCCCCTAATGGGGACGGAAATTTTTCCGCATTCTTTAATAAGATGGCTTGTTGTTGTTGGATAGGTTAAATTAAATAATCCCCTAATGGGGACGGAAATTGAAGGAAAACGTGCGCAATCCAACCTATTTGATGAAGAACGGTTAAATTAAATAATCCCCTGATGGGGACGGAAACAACATCTTCTGCTCTTCAGGAGATAGTACATCTTTAGCTTTGCGTTAAATTAAATAATCCCCTGATGGGGACGGAAGTTTTTAGATTTCTCATTTTCGTTGTCTCCTCTTTGAGAATATAAGGTTAAATTAAATAATCCTCTGGTGGGGACGGAAACCTGTATGTAAATTAATCTCATATGCCCAGGACAGCTACATTAGTTAAATTAAATAATCCCTTGATAGGGACGGAAAAACAACCTTATCAATCCATAATGCAAGGAACCCTACTAGTGCAGTTAGTTAAATAAAATAATCCCCATCAGGGGACGGAAACACTCTAAATACTGGTGGTGGATTATCAACTATACCTGAGGTTAAATTAAATAATCCCCATTAGGGGACGGAAACAATAGTATTTCTTTCAATTTGCATTGCTGTTGGTTTAAACACATGTTAAATTAAATGATCCCCATCAGGGGACGGAAACGCATACACAATACCGATTGTTAATAGTAAAGATGTAGCTGCTAGTTAAATTAAATAATCCCCAATGGGGTCAAAAAAAAGCACTATCTTATTATTTGTAGATAGTGCTTTTTCTTATTTTATATAAACATTAATTTTTTACGGCTGCCATTTCGAGTATCCAAATCCCATCATAATAATGCTCACCACGAGCATGCCGTTACCAAGGGTAATGGTGCTTTCATTAGTGGCTAGACAGGTGATAAAGGATCCGATGCCCATAATGATTGTGCCTAGTATAGCAGATAGTTTATAAATTGCCATGATAATCACCCTTTACTTTCACTAACAACATTAGGTTTAACAATATACGTAATGACTGTGTACAGTAGGGCACCGATTACAATCCCGTTCAGCGAAGCCAGTCCGAATGGTATGAATTTAACACAGACCAATGCGATGGCCCATGTGATCCATGGAACTAGATTCCATTTTTTGAAAGTCGCTTTGTTGTAATCGATATATTTTCCGCGATGAACCAGGTAAAAGTCCGCTAAGATAATACCGCATAGTGGCGGAACGATGATGCCTAGTGTACTTAAGAATACAAAGAGGGAGTCGATTTTATATGGTTGTGTCATTGTTGCTAATGCAGAGATAGCAATGAGCACGGCTAGCATAATATTTCTGTTTAGTTTGAAAGAGTTTGCTAGGTTCAATGATGTGGAATAGAGGTTCGCACCATTTGTGGTAAAGATATTTGTAGTCAACAATAGTAAGCTTGGGAACACAAGGCCAAAGCTTAATAGTACGTTGATTAAGTCACCATCATTCATAGCAACGCCTGCGATAGCACCGCAGCTGATCATTAAAGTGTTACCGCCTAATAGACCAATTGTGCTAGCTGTAATAACGTCTTTCTTGCTTTTACCATAGCGCATAATATCAGCGATACATGTAGCAGTAGATAGAATCCATGTACCGATAACGATGGTAATGCCTGACAGTAAATCGATAGGTTGCAATGGTACATAGTTAAATAATTCTTGCCAGCCACCGATTGTTTGAACCGAGCGAGCCGCCGTTCCTAGTGAAAGGAATACGATAGATGGAATCGCAATATAGCCGAATACGGCGAGGGATTTAATGCCGAGAACTGCAAAGATACCCATGATAACGGCGCTGAGCATCATAGCAATGACTTCGCCTGTGTAGGAAAGGTTGAATATTTGAGCAATAAAATGTCCATATAAAGCCGCTTGAATAGTGTACCAACCTAGGTTAACGATAGGAACGAAGAGAGATGCAATTCTAGATCCTTCCTGACCAAAGCTGTATCGAGTCAAAAGGGCGAAAGTAAGGCCTGTCTTATAGGCAATAACACTCACTAGCCCTGCAATGATACATAAGAAAATATTGCCTAGAATCATGGCTAATAGTAATTCGTTGAAAGTCAGCCCCGCAGCTAACCCGCCACCAGCCATCATACTAGTAACAAGAAAAACGAATCCGGTCCAAACAATGGTGAGAGAAAAACAAGACTTCCTTGCCCCTAACGGCACAGGCTCTCTCGAGTACTCATTATCCGTGTTTGTATCAACTGGTTCTACAAACTCTAATTTCTCCTTACTCATACATCTATACTCCTTTACGTAATAAAAAAGCTACCATGATGTGTTTAAGATTTATATAAGCATGGTAGTAAAGACCTATTATGTAGCGTAAATATAGTGAATTTCTCTAATAAAGGATAGATATTTAATTTGTCATAAACGAATCGTATTTATCTTCATTAAAACATACGTAGAATGAATATTCAATATGCATATTATACATACTAGGTAATGTTGAGAATGATAGCTCTTATATTATAGTTCCTATATTACTAGTAAGTTTTAATGTTACAATAGGTATAGATTACGTATCATTCTTAGTGTGTATATAGTTTTATAATAAAAGGGTGTTGTATGTATAATGTAACAATTACAACGACAGGCATTTTTAATGAGATTCGTCCTTCTTTGTTTCCTCTTGTAGAGGGCAAGGAAGGGATTACGTTTATGAATGCTTTGGAGTATAGTACGGATGATATTTTGCCTTTTGAAGAGGGCGATGATATTACGGATAATGGACCTGAGATTGAGCTAGAGCATGAACGGATTCGAGCCTTTATAATCGCTCTTTGCGCAGAACATGGTAAACCGTATAACGAATTACGAGATGAGTTCGTAAAGGCTTTGCCTGAGTTTATGCTAGATGGTACCTATAAAGGTGAGGAGCTACTTTCAGCAAAGAGAAGAGGGCGTTACAATGTCCATGCCTTGTATAAGAGCGTGCGAGGACGAGATTTACTATTCCAACGCAATTATGGAAATACGAATGGGATGCTTTACTTATCTGACCATATGGTGGGATATTTAATAGAGTCTTTATATGGTAGGAGTGGAATTTTTGGAATGGCAGCAGGAGCACAGCGTATTACCACTCCTTTGCGGTGTTATACCATTCATCAAGCAATAAATCGCGTTGATAGATATTATTTACCTGAGTTGATTGCAGTTCAAGCCCTAGATAATACCTATTCTATGGATGAATCAAATCGGTCCGAGTTTCTGCTGATTGCTGATGCATTGGGGGCTTATATGGTGCAGACCATGCATGGTCAGACAGAATCTGAGCAGTTAGATACATTGTCCAAAGATCCATTTTTCCGCAAAATTTGTGAACCTGTTCATCGGTTTTATAGGAACTTGACCAATGATGCTATCATTTCTGTATATGATGAAAGCAACGACTGGGCTGATAGTTTATTACATGATTATATTTATAATCTGTATGATAGATTCAGCGAGGGACTCGACTACTGGGAGGAAGGAAATGAAGGCGTACTTGGTTATGTGAGATATCGCATTCTGAGCCCTTTGGCGGATGATCTCATAAGAGAGTTATCTCAGGAAAAGTTACGTATTGATTTGTATCCTGGTTTTGATAAAGCTAGAGCGTATTTTGATTTTTTGGTGCCTTATACTAACCATGCAAAGAACATGCTTATTAAGATAGGCGTTAAAGAAGATGATGACTACCAGAACGATATGACTGATGATGGGAATACTTGTGAAGGTCTATTTTCTCATGTAGAATCATTGTCCCACAAAGGAACTCAGTTGACGGCATTGGAACGTATATATTGTCTCCTAGATGCTTGTTATGAGGCTGTTCGACGATACCAGAATTATAAAGCTCTAGAGTCTATCGTTGATAGTTTGGATGCAACTATAGGTGAGGTAGATATCGAATCTCCTGACTCTTGGCAGGCTGAGTATGTGCAGCGAGTATCTCGATTATCTAAATGGTACCGCATGCTAGGGAATGCTTTCACAGGAAATAATACCTATTGGAATTTATTGCAAGACCTCATTACAGCACAAGAGCAAGCGCCGTTGGTTCATGAGCCTTATTTCAATAACTATATTTGTGATGTAAGCTGTCAGGACAATGTCTTTAATTTGGAATGTTTGCGGTATTTATTGTTGCATCATGATATTGAAACAGATAATCGTGAAAGCTACGAGCACCGTGTTCAGCCTATCGATCATCCATACTTCAAGATGCCTTTCGAGGCGTATGGGCAAATACACGATTTGCTAGACTTAGAGACTGAACTCAATAGTAATGATATTGTATATTTCTTAGTTCTCTTGAAAGCAATCCATCGTTTCTACCTAGATCAATTAGACCAAAATCTATGGAAAGAGTTGCTCCAATTATGGTCTATGTATGATAAACGAAATTTCCAAGACTATTATGCAGAATGCTTATGTGCTAAGTATATGACTTACCTAGCTGTTTATATAGGAGATAGAGAACAAGCAGAGCACTTTAAGCAGGATTTACACACAAGCTTTGAGAGGGCAAGACATTGGCATGAGCCCGTACCAATTGACTATGGATGGTCTACCTTTGCATTCTATACGATGGCTCAAATTGACGAAGCCCTTGGTAATTTAGACTCAGCTCAAGATAACTATGATAAAGCCTATGTTACACAAGCCTATACACAAGCTAGCTGGGCTTACAATGAAAGCAAATATAGCAGCCTCTGGAACGGAACTCAACCATCAACAATTGAAAGAAAAACAGTAGCAACTGAAATGAAACTTGTCGTAGACGTAATCAAACCAGATTTTGAGACTGTTATACAGGAGAATAAAGGTAAATTCTCCACTATTGACGAGTATAAAGAGTACTTTAATACACATATGATTTATCTATATAGATAAATCGTTGTATAGGATAACTAAAAACGCCTTACAAAAAGCAAATAGCCCTCCGTTGCCTAGTGTAACTAGATAACTGAAAGGCCATTTCCTAATCTTTTTCAATTTCGAGATGAGCCTGACGTTACGACTCGTCTGACTATCTTCTTATATTATAGTAAGGTTATTATATATCGTCAAATTATGATGAACACGTGTATGGCATATAGTTTGATGATGGTATTGTAAAATGAGAAAACTCCTATTGGCTTTCACCGATAGGAGTTTTTGGTTTTATAATTGTAATTTTATAGCACTTTTAAGTCTATTATTAAGTTACAGATTATAATAAATTGATTATATTTCTTTTACATCATCAGGTATAGCCGGAGGAGCCGGTGGTTTACCCATGGCTCTTTCAATGCATACGACAGCTACAAAGACGATGAGGCTGACGATGGAACCGAAGATGATGGACATAATGCCATATGGGTTGCCAACAAATTCCCAGTACACGCCTGCGATAGAGCCGAGCACGATGGACCAAATGCCAGCGCCAGCTGTTGCATTTTTCCAAGTGAGGCCAAGTAGGAATGCGGCGAATGGGCCAGCGGATCTCATTGTGAAAGCAAATACGAGCATCGGAATGATGGCTTTGCTTACGAGGGAGATTATGATAGCGATGATACCGAGGAATAGCACACATAGACGGCTATATCTAGTGAGCTGTGCGTCAGTGAGGCTTTTACCAAAATGATGTTCCACAATATCCTTAGTAAATACAGTTGCGGCGCCTAAGAGGTCGCCTGCGCCTGATGAAAGTGTGGCCGATACGACCGCGGCCATAACGAAGCCTGCCATTACTGGAGGCATGAGGTTGAGAGCTACCGTTGCCACTGCATTGTTCGCCTCGATGTTCGGAAACTCAGCTAATGCTACGAGGCCTAAAACCGCAGGAACAAAGGCGAATAGAGCCATGATAATGCCACAAATGATAGAACCGAGAACGGCCGTTCTTTCATCCTTCGCTGCAAAGTACCGTTGTACGGATTCTTGGCCGGTGGAGAAGGTCATGAAGTACATGATAATGAGGCCGATGATGGTTTTCCAACCAACCTTTGTAAACCCTAACTGTTCAGGCGGCAATTTCGCCACTACCGATTCCCAGCCTCCCACATTGTGCAATACGAATGGCACCGCGAGGGAGAAGCCCCCAACGAGAACGAAGAAATGGATAACGTCCGTCATCGTAACGCTCCACATACCGCCGGACATGGTGTAAATTACGAGTACCGCTCCACAGATGAGGATGGCGAGCTCTGTTGAAAGCCCGGTGAGAACGCTAATAATGGTTGCAGTCGCCGTAATCTGTACGCCTGCTAGTGTAATCGTTGCCAGCATGGACAGAATGGAAGTAATGAGATGGCTAGACGCGCCGAAACGACGGCCGATGATCTCTGGCACTGTTGTTGCCATGGCACGCCGTAAGAGTGGTGCAATGAAAGCAACGAGGATAACACCAATCCCTGCAGATACGACGTACCAACCTGCAGATAAGCCCCACGAACCATACGCTTTCGCTGCTACACCTACGGTGCTCCCACCACCGATTTCTGTAGCCGCTAATGTGCCTGCCGTCATAAGAACCCCAATACGACGACCTGCGAGTAGATAGTCAGTACTATCTTTTACACGAATATGACAATACACGCCGACTAATAAATTCAGTAATAAATAGGCGCAAACAATAACCCAAATAATAGTCAGAGAATCCATATGACACCTCCAAAAATTTACACTATCTAGAGATTCATACTAAATCACCCTTACTACTTGCGGTGCATATATCAAGTATAGTTTAATTATCCATAAAAACTGGGGAAAATACAAAGAGGAGTTTCTTGGAACGTTGGAGAATGTATATATATTAGGAACTAAAATATAAAATTATTAATCATAGGCACAGCCTTATTTACATAGTATACTTATGCTAATAAGACTGTGCTTATTTTATTGAGAGACAAGATTCATTTTTTGAGAGAGGTTTTTATGATTCAACGTATTTTGATGCTAGCTCTTGTGTTGCTGGCTTTCACCATGCCTACAGAGGCAATTACATTTCAGGAGCTGAAGACGTCACCACAGTTTAAGCTAGTTCATCAGCATGAGTATGAGAAACCGAGTGCAATTGTTAATGATGGTGGTATGTATGTGTATTTAAATACCTATTCTGTGGAGGTCCAAAAGTATGCGCCGCCACAGTATACATTGAGTGCTATTTATTATGTGGTACATACGTCGCACTATCAGGCTGAGATTATTGAAAAAAGGCTCACTGTAAATTATGATGCAAACTATTCATTGGCCACATTGATTAAATCATCTCATACGATGAATCCGAGTCCATCTATGTTGGCTTTGATTGAGGCTAGTGAAAGTAAGTCGGGCTTATTTATGTCTGATTCAGACCGTGCAATTTATACACTGGATGGTGCGCTTAAGAAGAACCCATCTTCGGAAGGTACTAGGAATCTTCCGCTTAATCGCAAGAATATTATTATGTATGATTTAGCAGATGCTATGTTTATGTCTGCCTATCAGCAGCATTTTGATGATATTGTGGCCCAATGAGGTGGATGATGAAACGCATATATTTACTTTCACTATGGTTACTAAGCTGCCTCGTGTTGCCAATGCAAATCCAAGCCGTATCACAAGCTGACTTATTAAACGCAGAACGATTTGAACACATCGATTCGAGTGCTGACTCTGGAAGAGGAGATGGAAAATATTTGGATCTTTCATCTGTTAAGTCTGTAACGGCGCCGAATGGCCATCGTCGTATTGAAGCCGTCATTTATGTTTCCATGCCTGCTGCGAATATGATTCAAGGACTTTCAGTACAATACGATTACCAAATGGATCGTTCTTTGCGCCATTTGATTAATGATCATGATAGAAGTTTAAAACAAGGTGATAAGACCCCATATATCTCTATTTGGCGTGCAAAGCAAGGAAGTTCAGGAATTACAGGGACCGTTAATGATGGCGGTACCTATTACAATAATGGACAAATTCGCCAACAACGTATATATGCAGAAAATCTAAAAGCTATGATTCTACCTGCTGAATTTGGTGATGAAAAATATAAATTGCCTAATTTGATCTATAAAAAGATCTTTGGACTATCTTATGATGATGAGTTGTAATATTTATGTATGGCACTAGAGTGGTTAAAACAGTGAATAAACATAGATAAAACTTGTTTTTGGACTCCTAATAAAGCTTGTGCTTTTACTTATTTGGGGAATCTCTATTTGGGCTTTCTATACATTGCTCTATGATTGATATGTATTAGAAGCATATCCATTAAGGGATTATTTGCCAGTATTGATATTTACCTTTGGGAATATTTGGGTTTTACCGTGGCTTATTTTGTGGCATGAGAAACTATATCCAGCGTTTGATAAACCAAAAATTTATTATAGAGTGAAAGCTTGGTACTTTTCTTTGAAAGACCAATCTTTAGTGGGGACATTTATCTTTTATAGTATAGATTTTGTTATAAAGCTAGGGATATTAATGTATGGCACTATTATTGTTTTAGCTATTGTTATTTTTGTGTTTCTTACCTGGCTCCGATTCTGATTATTATTGGACTGATATTTCATTAGCTTTTGAAAGCTCCTAAATACGCATATTAGATTTCTGATATATTTTTAACTTATTTACATAATGTAAAAGCCAAGCTATTCATAGTTAGGAATAACTTGGCTTTTATTAGTTTATTCGTATATTTATATAATATAATGCTTATTGTATCGCATATTAGTTCGTTCTATAATAGACTTAGGATAGTTAGGCGAGGTTGGGCCTCTCTTCGTTTTTGAAGGGAGGGTTGCTTATGAGTGGTTATAAAATCATTATGATTATCCTTGGGATTTTATCAGTCATGATATCCTTTGGAGCACTTGTGGCGCTTATTTGTCTAGAAATAGCAAAATAGCCCTTCGTTTCTTCGGAAATTAGATAAAACGAAAAGGCCATTTCTACATGTTATTTGTTTGTGAGATGAGCCTGACGTCACTACTCGTCTGACTATCTACTTATATTATAGGGATAAAGGGATATATCGTCAAATGGAGATAAACCTTATATATACCAATTATAGATATATCATACATATACTAAATTATAAAATTATTAATAATAGGCACAGCCTTGTTTACATAGTATACTTATACTAATAAGGTTGTGCTTATTTATGTTGTAATGTGAGAGAAAAAGAGAGGGTTTTATGTTACGTAAAAGTTTGATTATCATGGCTGTACTAGCTGCTTTCACCATGAATGTAAGCGCTGTACAGATAGAAGTGCCAGCAGGACAGCCACCTATACCAGGGTCAGATGCGAATATCCCTGCCAATGCCTATGAAAACTATCGGGCCGGTAGCTTGAGCAATGTAGGAGCTAGTGATGTTATAAAATTACATTCTGAATCTAAAAAACGCATGGACATGTATGTAACTGACTGGGGACTAACACGAGATGAAGTCAATCAGATAGCAAGCGATTCGGAGAAGTTGATGGACTTACTTGTTAATGAGTCTGCAGTTGTGTTGTTGCATGATGAGCGTAATAACATTCGGGCATCTGTTCCTGGACTACTATTAGCAAGTAAGTATTACCCAAAACGCAGTGATGGTGAACGTTTATCTATTGTAAGAGAGAATTCCATATTTTTTGCGATTGGTACAAAACAGAATTATGATGATGCATTAGGCAAATTAAAATCAGAGCGAAAAGGGGAGTTTACATATCCGGGTATCACACATGGTAAATGGGCTATTGAAACTGAGTCTTTCGGTGAGAATACGCCTGCTATGGTTGCTGTAGTTGGTTTATTTAATCAACCGAATCAAGAATATATGGTAGGTCTTAGCTACAAAAATCAGCCTGTTACCGGCAAGCTCGAGCACGTTATGAGTAATTATGTAATTCCGTCGATTCGATCGTTAGATGACATGGATCATTATAGTGAAAGTATTCAATGGGATAATTTCACATATCGTATTCCTAAAGGGCTCAAACTAATAGCACAGAAATCGTTAAAGGACTCTGCCGAAATGAGAGACTATCGTGGATCAGGTATCCGACTTATTGTAGCTAAGAAACCTGTAAAAGTAGATGATAAATATATCTATTCATTTATTGACGAGATTTCGGAAATAAAGCCAGAAAGTCAAATCATAGGTGATGCACCTATTCAATCAGCATCTGTTTGGAATAATGGCGTTCCTAGTCTTTTAGTAGATAACTATCAACCAGGAAAAACGTCTTTAATGCATCGATTCTTACGTGATGACAAGAATGTATATATAATGAGCTTAGTTTATATTGATGGGGCTACGCCATATTCTCATATTCAGCTGCGTAATACGGTAGAATATTCTGATTTTGCAAATGTTGAGACACTGCGGAATAAAGTAATCCGTATGCAAAGTAAAGATAAAATGTAATTCAGTTGTTTATAAGATCGTTCAGGAGAGAGAACATGAAAAGAAAATGCATGATTACGGGGCTTGTTATCGGCCTGCAATTGGTAAGTGGTTATAGTTATGTGACAGATGCAAGTTGGTTGAGCAAAACGTGGGATCGCCTTGAAACAAATGCAGCGAAGCAGTCTTATGATTGGCCAAAAGCCGAACAATATAGACATTATAGTATTGGTCAGTATGTAGGTGAGAGATTGTCACAAGAAGAACTTATGGTGCTTGGAGTTCCATTAGGTAGTACTTTTGATGCGGTGAAAGCCAGTCTAGGCCAACCAACAAAGGAAACTAGATATGGCTTATCCTATGGTGGGGTAACTTTTGGTAATACTGTATTGGGAGGTATGGATAATACTGTTACGTATATATCGATTACGAATCGTGATGCGGTAACTTATAGAGGAATAGCTGTGGGAGACTCTATGAGAAAAGTCTTAAAAGTTTATGGGCGCCCAGATTACATTGATTATGATGATCGTTGGTTTTATGGATTATTACAATATAGAACTGATATGATGAACGGCATACTATTTGAACACAAAGGAGATAAAGTAAGTAAAATTATGATTTATAAATGATTATATTCTTACCATATCTATGAAAAAAGCCGAGCTTTTAATTCATAGAATTAGCTCGGCTTTTATTACTGTATTCATATATTTGTATAATATAATGCTTATTGTATCGCATATTAGTTCGCTATATAATAAGCATAGGATAGTTAGACGAGGTTGGGCCTCTCTTCGTCATCGAAGGGAGGGATAAGCCTATGAGTGATTATGAAATAATCATGCTCTTATTACAGGTGATAACTGTGGTTATTGCTTTTGGAGCTTTAATAGCGCTTATTTGTCTCACAAAAGACAAATAGCCCTTCGTTATCTTAGATGATTCGATAACTGAAAGGCCATTTCTCAAGCTTTTTTGTTTTCAGAGATGAGCCTGACGGTATGACTCGTCTGACTATCTACCTATATTATAGGGGTAAAGATTTATATCGTCAAATTGAGATAAACTGGAGGTTCTTATGAAAGCATTTGAAACAAAGGATTATAAAGCTTTTACCATGTTTGAGAATCGTTGGGCTCTTGTTACGGCTGGAATGCTTGATGATTTTAATACATGTACGGTTAGTTGGGGCAGTATGGGCAACATATGGGGCCCTAATGGTGGCGATATATCCACGGTGACAGTGTACATTCATCCAGCGCGTTATACTCAAGAGTTTATGGCGAAATATGATACCTTTACAGTTAGCTTTTTCTCTGAAAGTTATCGCAAGGCTCTTGGTTATTTAGGTTCTCATTCTGGCCGCGACGAAAATAAGGTGGCAAATTCTGGCCTAACGCCAGTTGTGGCAGGCGATGGGGTAACTTTCAAAGAAGCAGAGTTAACTTTTGTATGTAAAAAGCTATATGAACACCAATTCGATGAAGCCCACTTAGCAGATAATGTAAAGGAATATTATGCAGCGAATCCATCTATGTATACTCAAGTTGGTAAAGATCGCTGGGAACCACATTATATGTACATCGGAGAAGTAGTTGAGGCTATAGGAGTCTAGTTTTATATAAGATTTGTTCATGTTGAGAGAATGATATGATTAAGAGCGTGTTTTTAATAGGTTTTTGTTCACTTGGCTTTATGGTAACGGCACATGCTGCCAATATAGATCTTCCTGGTGGAGATGCCATGGTGTCTGATACTGCTTATGAAAGCTATTCTTATAATAGTGTTGATATGGATTTGGTAGAGGCTCAGTTTAGACGTCACTCAGGCCCTGTGGTAGCACAGACTGTGAAAAATGGGCGTAGGACGGTAGAGCAAGCTAAGGCATATATGGATGGCAATGCCAAGTTTTTAAAACGCCAAGCTAATCAAAGTACGGTGTTCATCTTTGACGATGGTACACAGCATATTCGCTTTTCTATGCCTTATCCAAGTCTTGAAAGTAAGGCGATTAATGATAACACTAATTCCGTTGTTAATGTCGTAAATGGTATCCCTCAATATTATATTAAAAGTATGAATGCAGATATCGTAGTCGATGTGGATGATAAGACTACCTATACGGATCGTGCCTTCACATATAAAACGGTAAAAAATGGTCAATGGCAGCAGAAGTATGGGATTATGACACGTATCTCTGGAAAAGAAGAGAAAGCTGAGCCGCGTACGAGTACGGGTGTTGAGTTTTCCCTGCCTAGTGATACGAACCATGTGTATCGTGTTAACATCATAAATCGAGGTAATGGCAATCCAGATCATATTAGGTATGCAGAAGGGGCTTTAGCGAATTATGTGATTCCATCGGTAGAGGATACAAAAGCGATAGATCGCTATTCTAATGTTGAGAAATGGGGAAACTTTGAATATCGTGTGCTCAAGAATAGTACGAGAAAAGCCGATTATGAGCCTACCTCCTATGGTGAGGAAACGCGCGTTTATAAGGGGGGCGATATAGTGCAGCTGATTAAGCGCCGTCCGATTTTTTCAAATGATGAAAAACATTTTTATTCAGGTGCTTTTTCTACGATGGATACGATGAGCCGAAAATACCCATATTCAGTTAATGATAATGCGACCATTTGGCGTAATGGTATGCCTGCATTTAGTGGCAGTGTAAAATTTGATAATGGTATTAATTATACATATTTTACAATCCGTGATGATAAATATGTGTACAGCATTGAAGTTGCTTATAAAGCCAATATGGTGAAGACGTCTTATCATGATATTCGTAATATGGTAGAAATGGCAAAATTGATCAATCATCCGCATAAGCAAGCGTTTCCTGCGTTGGAGTACCTTTGGGAAGCTGATGTTTTTAAACTGCCTTAAAGCTAAACTAATATTTTGTCTATATGTAGATACACTTAGGTATAAAAAGAAATAGAGAGAAATAAAACAGTCAGTATTGTGATTCAGTACTGGCTGTTTATTTACATATCTGATAGTATTAGGTTATTTTTGAACAGTGTTTTAATATGTATCGATTTCCTATGCTTCTGGAAATAGAACGTGTTCTTGCATTTTAAAATTAGGATTATTGGTAGAATCAAAGAACTCAATCATATTCCGTAATTTTTGAACTTCCTCAGCACTTAAAAACCTTGGATAGAAGATAGTATAAGTAAAACTATATATGCCATCATAGGAGTTAAAGTTTAGAATGTGATCATCCTTATTAGGTTCATAGCTGTGTATGGATAGACCAGGGATGTTATTGTTCCATACAACTGAGTAATTGATATAGTCTGATGCTGATGGATGGTAACGGTAAATATCCCAGAACGTATTTAAATCAGTTTTAAAATTGTAATGACCGTTTATAACAAGTTCGTGCGCATATGGGTTTCTAGGAACATTGTCAGTAGAAACAAAGAATGTTATATCTCCTTTTTTGTAGTATCTAATATCTTGGTGTTCAGAGCCCTTACTTTCACCTTCGTATATGGCGTCTTTTGGTACGCGGTATTGTACACCGTTTAAGCTTTCTATGCGTGAATATTGATTTAATTCATTTAGGTTTTGTACAGAGGGAAGCACATAATTAGCCAATAATTTATCTGTAGGAACCTTGTTCAGGACGGGGTTGTTATCATAATAGACAAATCCTGCGTGATATAAGGGATGACGCATGTTATAGCCCTTAAATTTAAAATTGATCGTGTCGATGGTGAGCGTTGTTTTTTTACCGTTTTTAAAGTGTGGCATCTTCATGCTATCCCAAGTGCTGTAGGTAACAGTAGGATATGAAAATACAGTGCCCTTTATATCAGAAATCTGTTTGGAGGACTTTCGTTTCGCATTGTCTTGCAAGAAATTACGGACGTCTTTGTCTGTTAGCTTTTCATAAGCTATTTTGGTGTTGCGCCAGTCGTAATCTTTAAAATCTGCGTAGTCAATTTCTAAATTGAGACTTCCATTATTGGTTAACACTCGATAGTCCTCAATGGTTCGACTTGGATTTTGGTAACGTCCTATATGATAATCACTTTTTATGCCCGCTACTGGGAATGAAAGGCGAATTTGGTTGTATTGATCATGAACGGAAATGACCGTATTATGGTAATTTTGACCGCGATATGTAGAGGCTGCTTTAGTATACTCAATTTCGTTTTTATTAATACCGTTAGCCTTGTCCGTTAACTTTAATGTTTTCACATAGTTTGCTACATCCTTTTCAATATCAGGGTTCGTGGTTTGGTAATTTATGTAGGCATCCTTGGAAAACTTAGAATCTGCACCAGGAATATTAACATCGATGGCTCCTATTGGTGATAATATAGTGCTCATGATGAAAGCACACGCTAATAGTGGTAGTTTAGTCATGGTGGTATCTCCCGTTTACATTTCTATATTTATTAGTATTGTAGTAATCCGTAGGTTATGTCATTAAGTATAATTATATAACTAAATGAATATATTTTTAAGTGACATGGAGCGTGTTTTGCTTACATGCTATTACTTCCTGTAGGACATGAGTGCTTTTTTATAGATATTGTAGGTATATTTTTTGAGCACAATGGCAGTAAGGTGACGAAAATTATTATTAGTGACAACTAAACTGCTTTTATTAGTGAAAGCCTTAATACATACATGTAGCCCTTTATCTATTAAAATGGATAAAGGGCTTTTAGAATGATGAAATAGAGAGGAATAGCTTTATAGTAACTTCTTTTGTTGATCAGTACTATAAATAGTGTAAATTGATAAAATTTTTATAAAATATAATCCCACAAGAACTGCAAAATCTGATATAATATTAATATGAAAATCGATGTATGTAAGGACTAAACAATGGTGTATATGAAGTGATTTTCTAGCCTAGAAAATCGCTATATCCTTGGTATTCAGTCGATATAATCGGAATGTTGTATATATGAAATGACTACGCAAATGCGTAGTTTTTATTATTTTTTGTTTGGTGTAGGTAGTCCCATGAGTGTAGTGAAGCCCTTATTATGGCTATTAGAACCGTATATTGTATACAAAGCCTATTTGTGGGGTGCCCGTTTCATGGCACAACCCTTCACGTGGGAAGGCGAATTAGATTGGTTTGCTTTTATGTTAACCCTATTGCTCGTCATTGATGTGGTGGCGTTGCCCTTGGTGATCTTCTATTGCCCTGGTTTGAATCCTGGGGTACGTGTTCCAGACTGGATTCGCCGTTTAGGAATGCCTATTTACACCGTCCATAATTGGCTTGATAGTAAGGTGGGTGGCGACACATCTACGCCGATTATATGGCTTCGTAAAGCCTTGCATTCCTTGCTTTTATTCATTTATTATCTAGTGTCATTTTATGTGGGTGGTCATCTCATAATGGGCCTCGTAGTAGCGCTCATGTATGACGTCCTCGTATGGGCTCATGGAGGTGTGTGATGACGACTTGTGAATGGCCGACGACGCCTTTATATCAGGATTACCACGATTACGAGTGGGGCCGACCAATTCATGATGACCAACATCAATTTGAACATCTTTGTCTTGAAAGTCTCCAATGTGGACTCAGTTGGCTTACGATTTTGAATAAACGGAACATCATTCGAGCATGCTTTGATCATTTTGATATTGATGCGGTGGCTGCTTATGGTGAAAGCGACATTGAACGCATCATGCAGACGGTGGGGATGCTTAAGCATCGTCCTAAAATTGAAGCCATTATCAATAATGCTGCTGCTTTTAAACGTATTCAATCTGAATTTGGTTCGTTTTGTAACTATATTTGGGGATTTACAAATCATAAAACGATTATTTATGAAAACCATCCAGAAGGTCATTTTCCTACAAAGAATGGTTTATCTACGCGGATAAGCAAAGACTTAAAGCAGCGGGGCTTTAAGTTTGTAGGTCCTGTTACAATTTATTCGCATCTACAAGCTAGTGGCCTCATCAATGATCACGGTAAAGACTGCCCTTGCTTTGAAGAGATTAATAAAACAGCAGATATCGTATGGTTACCTGTAGACGATGAAGCGTAAGGGCGATAAGTATAAATTAGTTAACAATAGTTTTTATGCATACTTGTGTTTACATAATTGAATTTGTTGTTATGTGGAATTGGGTGTACACTAAAGTCGATGAGGCGATAGCGACTCATCTCATGTCGGCCCGCTTTATATATAAACACATATACTCTCTCTCTCCTAAGTGGGTCTATCATTAGTTCTCTCTCAACGCTATAAACTATACAGAGCCTCTATCTTTATTGGATAGAGGCTTTTTGCTGTATATAATGCTATAAAAGGAGTCATACTGTATTAGGAAAACCTATAGCAGCATTAATCAGGCTCTATGTATGGTCCTAAAAAACTTTAATTAATCCAATTTCAACTATATATTTTACGCCATATAAATTGATTTATTTCGATATGATTGCTATACTGAAGTAAATTGATAGTGTTACTTTCACAATTAAAGAAGGGAAATATATGATTGGTTTGGGAACGGCCATTAACATTGGCCTTATCATAGCTGGTAGCCTATGTGGCCTCGCGTTTGGTCGCTTTATGAAAGAAAATTTAAAGCAAACGCTCATGATTGTGAGCGGTATTATCGTGCTCCTCCTCGGTATGAGCGGGGCCATGCAGTATATGCTTGTCATTGTCAATGGATCTCTACAGACAACGGGCCCGCTGTTGATGATTATTAGCATGGTCGTAGGCGCCGTTATTGGTGAAATTATCGACCTTAATCATTGGATTACTGTGTTTGGTGACTGGGTGAAAGCTCGCACTGGCAACGCTGGTGATCCAAAGTTTACGCACGCCTTTATCACTGCATCTCTGACGTTTACCGTAGGTGCTATGGGTGTACTTGGTTCTATTCAAGACGGTCTTACTGGAAATTATCAGACATTACTTTTAAAAGGCATCCTCGACGGCATCATCGTTATGGTTATGGTATCCTCTATGGGTAAAGGGGCGCTGTTCTCCTTTATTCCTGTAGGTATTACGCAATGGCTCATTACGGCTATGGCACATATTGCAGCGCCATTGATGACACCTAGTGCCATCGATAACCTATCCTACGTTGGATCTATTCTGATTTTCTGCGTTGGTATCGACCTCATCTGGCCTGGCAAAGTACGTATTGCAAACCTTTTGCCAGCCATCTTCGTGGCAATGGGACTTACATTTTTGCTATAACTAGTATTATAAATAATACATAGATTTTTATTAGAGACCTATATTCTCTCAACCTTTAATATGTATTTTATACATGATACGGTCGAGGATGTAGGTCTTTTTACTTTTTAAAATTAATTTAGTTGAAGTGGGAATTAATGATAGTTTTAATTCAATTATGACGATAGGGTAAATTGATTACATTCCGAAATAGGTGGCCAATAGAGTCATCTCAAGTGTAGGAATTAGATGATGTTTTATAGAATCTTTTTATTAAAATTATTTGTAGAATAATTTTAATTCTATGTATAGTTTTTCATCAAGTATATGTTATTGAATTATACCTGTTAAACAGGTATAATCAAAGGAGAGATTCTATGATTATCGGATTTGTAGATTATCATTAATAGAGAGGAAATTAATATGGAAAAGTTTATTCCTACACCTACCATTAGTGAAATATTAAAAGAAGAGTTTATGGATCCATTAGGACTATCTGCATATCGATTGGCTAAGGATATACATGTGCCTGTTTCACGGATTCAAGAAATATTGAATGGTACACGATCTATTTCAGCAGATACATCGTTGCGTTTAGCGAAATACTTTGATGTTTCGGAAGGGTATTTCTTGCGTTTACAGATGGATGTTGATTTGCGTACAGCAAAACTTAGTGAGGGGATGGATGAAGTATTATCCTCTATTGCACATTGTGCTTCATTAGAACCCGTAGATTGTCAATAAGAGATTGATAATTTTCGATGTATTTGGTACAATTATCTTAAAATAGTAAGTTGTTATAACATTGAATATTGATATAAGGAGAACCTATGTTATTCGTTGAATATCCTAAATGCACAACATGCAAAAAAGCAAAGAAATTCTTAGATGATCATAACATCAAGTACACAGATCGTGACATCAAGTCCGAAAACCCTACAGCTGAGGAAATTGCTGCTTGGTATCCACAATCTGGTAAGGATTTGAAAGCATTCTTTAATACGTCTGGTATGATTTACCGTGAACAACAATTAAAGGATAAATTGCCAAACCTTAGCGAAGAAGAAAAACTAGCTTTATTAGCATCTAATGGCATGCTTGTAAAACGTCCTATCTTGGTTCTTGAAGACAAAGTACTCGTTGGATTTAAAGAAGCAGAATGGATTGAGGCGTTGAAGCTCTAATTTCATATTAGTTAACCGAAAGAACAGGTCTCTAAAAGCCTCCATAGCGAGCTAAGTCGTTTTTAGGGACCTGTTCTTTCTACGTTTTAATAAAGAAATTAGAGCTCACAACTAAGGCCTCTTTACGGCTAAGTCATTTTTAGAGATAGGGGCTTTTCCTTTTATATGAAATTAGGATCTTCAACTAGTGCCTATTAAAATGAGCTCCATAGCGAGCTAAGTCGTTTTTAGGGACTTGTTCTTTCTACGTTTTAATAAAGAAATTAGAGCTCACAACTAAGACCTCTTTACGGCTAAGTTATTTTTAGAGATAGGTCCTTTCATTTATTAAAAAATTTGATTTGTATATTTCTTTTATGTTTTGTATAATAATTACACCATAGCAATACCCCTATGGGTATTTTTAGGCGTTAGCAATATAAGTGTTAATAGTATTATTTATAGAAGTAAAAGGTATTTCCGGATTAAGTAAGGCCGGTATCTGATTTATAGAGAGGTCTATATGAAGTTTTTACAGTCTTTATCAGCGCAGGTGTCTCTGCGTACGCAGGGGGCTATTTTGGCACTCGGCTTGTTATTTATCATATTAGATGCGCTTACGGAGCCTATGAACCCAGCTATTGATTTGGCGTGGGTAACGGTCATCATTTGTGGCTTGCCATTGCTCATCAACAGCGTGCAAAGTATTTTGGATCATTTAGAGATTCATGCTAATTTTCTCATCGTGATAGCCATGGTGGCTCTTATTGCGATTGGAGATTACCATACGGCGGCTTATGTAGGCCTCATCGTACATGGTGGCTTCTTCTTAGAGCAGCTTATTACGGGCGATGTACACTATACATTGGATGATGATATGTTGCCGACCATGCCTACACAGCTTGTAACCTTGCGTCAGGGCATCAACAATTATTCATCCGTTATCGTTGTGGCTGTCATGTTACTTTCCATGGGTTCCTATGCATTGACGCAGAACTTTATGCATACCATTACATTGCTAGTTATTCTTTGCCCATGCTCTTTGGAACTTGTTCTTGTGGCACTCATGATGGGGTCTCTTGTAGATGAAAACTCTCCGACGGCGGGGCTTTCAAAAGAGGCGAAACAATGCCATTTGGGCCTACTCATCGTGTCCATTTTGTTCCACGTTGCTATCATCGGTGCTGGCGTGTTAGGATCTATTAATCCTGTAACAGCTGCTGCATTGCACGGCTTGGCGCGACTCGGTCTCGTGTATAATTTGAAAGTATTAAACGGCTCCTTGTGCGTCGCATAAAAAATTAAACTCCCCTAGTAATCCTAAGATTACTAGGGGAGTTTTGTATATACAACAGTGAGTTGCACAGTATGTATTTTACATTACGTATTATATAGTACGTAACGTATTATATGGTACGTAACGTATTATATGGTACGTATTATACAGTACGTATTCTATTGTTGTCCTTTGTCTCCAAGGGTGAGGAGTAGGAATACGATGGATAGGATACATGCACCAACGAGGGCAATGAAACCACCATCCCAACCGTAGAGGTCAACCATGAGACCCATGAAAGCACCAGCACCAGCAGAACCGATGAGGTAACCAAGAAGGCCTGTAAGACCAGTAGCACCACCTGTTGCTACGCGTGGTACCATGTCTGCAGCTTGAAGGCCAATCATCATAACAGGACCGTAGATGAGGAAGCCAATAGCGATGAGTGCTAAGTTATCGATGAGGACATTGCCTGCAGGATTAAACCAGTATACAAGGATCGCTAAGATAACGAATAACATAAAACAAATCGTAGCTGGAGCACGACGGCCGCGGAATACGCGGTCACTTAAGTAACCACTTACAAGCATGCCTGGAATACCAGCCCATTCGTATAAGAAGTAAGCCCAACGGGAACCTTCTTTTGTGAAACCTTTCACCGCTGTTAAATAGGTCGGTGCCCAGCTAACTACGCCGTAACGGATGAAGTATACAAAGATGTTCGCAATCGCAAGATACCATAAGTATTTATTATGCAAAATATATTTGTAGAAGATTTCTTTGAACGTACTTTTTTCTTCATTTTCTGTATGTGTATGAACGACTTCATGTTTGTATTCTTCGATAGGCGGTAAGCCACAGGATTGAGGCGTATCTTTCAACAATACAAAGGTAATAATCGCTAACACGATAGAGATAAGGGCAGGGAAGAAGAAGATACTATGCCATGTACCGAATAGGTAGATGCCAAGCGTAGCAAGAGGAGCGATAATGCCGCCACCTAGGTTGTGGGACACGTTCCACCAGGACCACCAAGCACCGCGTTCGGAACGGGAGAACCAAGTTACCATATTTTTCGCATATGGAGGGTAGCCCATACCTTGGAACCAACCGTTTAATAAGGCAAGAACGCACATGATAGGAATACTGCTCATAACACCTGGTAAGGTGCCGAATAATAACATAACTAAAGCACTAAGCAATAGACCTACTGTGGAGAAGTATTTTGGGTTAGAGCGGTCAGACGCATTACCCATAACAAATTTACTTACGCCGTAAGCTACGGATAAGATGGTCATAACTATACCGAGATCCGCTTTAGTGTAGCCGTACTCAGCAATCATGTACGGAACAGCCAAACTAAAGTTTTGGCGGATCAAATAGAATGTAGCATAACCAATAAATGTACCTGCAAAGACTTCGCGTCGAAGACGTTTGTAGGTGGAATCGATTTGCGCCTCTGGTAAACGTTCAATATGAGGAGCAGGAGAGAAAATCGACATCGTTACACATCCTTTCTACAACATGTCATTTGTAATAATACCATGTAGGGTATGTAGTCGACTATACTTAATTTTCTATTATAATAAATAGTTATTAGAAAATTGAATTATAGATAGTATTGATTAGGGTGAAATAGTATTGAATAGGTTGAAAATCATCAAAATATCTTCTATGTAAAAATTATTAGATTTGCAAATACATATATGAATAACTGTTCATGCATTTGCGTAATGAGGCTATGCATGAATAATATAATCTTATTGAATTCGCATTTTTCCTGTACTTTTGAGTGTATATGAATAATTGTACATATTTTGTTATTGACACAAGGTAATGCGAAAATCGTTAGCTTGGCTGACCGTTGGGCCACATGGATTGTAGTGATTGCGTTATTGGCCGCGGTTGGCACCTATGTGGTAACTGGAGAAATCATTCGTGCCGTAACCATCCTCGTTGTGTTCTGTCCTTGTGCTCTCGTATTGGCAACGCCGGCAGCGATTATGGCAGCTATTTCTAATGCGAGCCAACACGGTTTCCTCGTGCGCCGTAGTAGAGTCCTTAAACGAACTTGATGTGATGCCTGTTCTTTTAACAGGTGACCATGTGGCAACAGCAAAAACGATTGGTAAACGATTGAACGTATCCAATGTGATTGCAGACTGTTTGCCAGAAGACAAAATGGATACAGTGGCTCAATTACAACAAGACGGCAATATTGTAGCCATGGTTGGCGATGGTGTAAACGATGCACCAGCCCTTAAAAAATCCGATGTAGGTATCGCCATGGGCGGTGTTGGTAGCGATATCGCGGTAGAGGCAGCAGATATCGTTCTTGTAAACGATAATGTAAAGGAAATTCCTCACTTAGTGGCATTATCTAAACGCATGATGACTACTATTAAAATTAATCTTTCTTTCTCCTTGCTTTTGAATTTCGTAGCTATCATCTTGGCTATGATTGGTACATTATCCCCAGTTTGGGGCGCCCTTGTTCATAACGGTGGTAGTCTTCTCGTAGTAGCGAACTCCGCACTACTCTTACGATGGGCTTACAAATCTAACCACGTCGTAGAGGATGGTCATTCTGTACTCGTAAAAGCAGCACGCAAACGCGTATTTGAGGCTTAATGGTAGTTCATTATAAATATACGTATGGAGTGTGCATCGATTTGACTACTAAATCGGTGAGAGTTAATACATACTATAGTCAATAAAAAAGTGCTATCAATTCCGATAAAAACTCTATATGAGTAGTGGAATTGATAGCGCTTTTATTTTGCTTTATTTAGTATATACGAAGCTATTGATGTTACATTTATTATCTTATAGGCATAGTTGTGGATAAACTATATCATTAATCCACATATGTCACTTTGTAGCCTTTTGGCTCGATTTCACGGCGGTTAAGACCATTTGGTAGATCTGGGTAGCCGATAGCGAGGCTAGCGTAGACTTTTTCGTCTTCGCTAAGACCTAGTTCACGCATTTTGGCTTGGATGCGTTCATTATCTTGAAGATGACGGATTTGGTTAACCCAGCAACTACCAAGGTCAAGTTCATTGCAAGCAAGCATCATGTTTTGCATAGCACATGACACGTCAGCAAAGTTGTTGGCATAACTTGGTTTACTAGCCAATACGATGAGTACAGGCGCTCCATAGTTGAATACAAATTTGCCTTCGGCGGACATCTTAATGATATTCACCATGTAAGGTAAAGTATTTTCTGTAATCGGCATTTTGCCGTATTCTTCTTGAATGAGTGTTACTAGTTCTTGAAGCACATCTTGGTTTGTAATGACCATGAAATGTGTTAATTGTGTATTACCGCCGGATGGAGCGCGGCGACCAGCGTCGAGTACTTGGTCAATAAGTTCTCGAGATACTTGATCTGCTTTAAATTTACGTGTACTATGACGAGTTTTGATGCACTCTAAGGTGTTCATATAGGCCTCCTATTATAAGTTAGCTTTGATATAGAATTTCTTTTATTATACTACAAGGAAGGACCTAGTAGGGGGCGTATTTTTACTAAGTCATTTATTAGGAGACGGTCCTGCAACGAAAAAAGATTTCATTGAAAACAGAAGTTATAACTTTCTAATTTGATATCAAATAGACTTATAAATAAAGTAACAATTTTATGGTATGATTTTTACCCATAAATTCTATAGAAGTGCCTAATTCTTAACGAATAAGAAAATAAATATTAATTGACAAATTTAAAAATATCTGTTCAAAGTAGGCTTTTTGCGTTGACTGTTTACCGTAAAATTGTGTACAATTAATTAGTAGATAATTGTGTGCATATGGAGGTAGAATATGGCAGAAATTGGTGTACTCGAAGGGTACAAACATAAAGAAGATGTTCCTGATTCAGAATATTTAAGATTGGAAAATCAATTGAGCTTTCCACTTTATGTAGTGGCGAAGGAAATTGTTAATGCATATCGTAATCACTTAGATCCTTTAAATTTGACATATACTCAATACATCGTAATGATGGCATTGTGGCAATATGGTGATTTATCAGTTAAGGAATTGGGCCAAGTATTGCGCCTTGATTCCGGTACATTAACACCACTTTTAAAGAAATTAGAAGCCAAAGCATTTTTGAAACGTAAACGTAGTCGTCAAGATGAACGCGTAGTTATGGTAACTCTTACTGATACGGGTAAAGAATTACGTGATGTAGCTGTTCATATACCACGCCTACCACGCCGCTTGGCTGAAGCGTCAGGTCCTATTTTTGACGTAGAAGAAACACGTCAATTGCGTATGTTGCTCAATAAATTACTAGAAGCAATCGATAACGCAAATGCAAAAACAGCAGAGAACATGAAGGGCTAATTTGATACAACCTCATATGCATATATTCTGTAACCTTGGAAATCTAAAAATTTTATTAAAAATGTGATATACTATACCTATAGCGTATTGTATTCAGGTCATGTGAGAGTATGACTGATTCGTGATTTGCCCTCGTGGCACAAAGGAGAGCATTATGAATAAAAATTTATTAGGTGCATTTGTATTAGCCGGTACATTATTAGTAGGTGGTGTTGCAAACGCAGCAAACTGGAATGGGTTAGCTAACTACCCAGAGGTTCCAAATAGTGCAAATGGTACAGAAACGTATTTCTTTGATAAAGCATCTGAGTTTAAAGGTATCGATAGCAGCCGTAACCATGTATTTGGTGTTAATGTAATTAATATGCATAATAACCAATACGGGGAAGCTACATTGTTCAAATATCTTGTTCATCCAAGCTTACATACTGTATATCGTTATGCTCCAGATGGTCAAGTTTACCAAATTCAACCTGGAACAAATGAGTTCAATATGTTCATGGCTGCTTGGAAAGAAGTATACGGCACAACTTTCGAATTCCCAGCGTTATAATTTGATGGCCCGTATCGTAATAATTACATAACTATTGCTGGTGAAAGCTCCTTTTGGGCTTTCACCAGTGTTGTTTATGGAGGTTTTTTATGTCTAAATCTGAATTTGCTCAAGCCTACACGGAGCGTATGTTCCCTGATATTGCAGCCCCAGCAGGTTATATTGATCCAGAGTTTGAAGTATTGTTTGATAATTTTGCCTTTGATGAAGTCATCACCGAAGAAGGCCGTAATGTACCGGCAAAGGATCGCTTTTTAGCCATTCTTGCAACATTAGTAGGCGCCTCTGCTGTTGATGAATATGCATTAATGCTACCGGCAGCATTAAACTTTGGTCTTATTCCTGATGAAGTAGTAGAGCTCATTTATCAAGCGGTGCCCTATCTTGGCATCGGACGTGTGCGCCCATTCTTTAAGGTGACCAATAAGATCTTTGACTATCGAGGAGAAGCTATTGTTGATCCATCTCGCAGCACGATCACTAGCGAGTCTCGTCTTGAAAAAGGCGTAGAAAAACAAGTGGAAATCTTCGGCGAGTCTATGCGTAATTCTTACCAAGAAGGGCCAGAAGATATTCGTCATATCAACAAATGGCTTGCCAATATGTTCGGCGATTACTATACGCGTAAAGGCCTTAGCGTGGCTCATCGTGAAATGATTACTTTCTGTTTCCTTGTGGCTCAAGGTGGCTGTGAAGCTCAACTCAAGGCTCATGTAGAAGGCAATTTAAACGTAGGGAACAGCAAACAATATTTGATTAACATCGCATCCCAATGCGTGCCGTATATCGGCTATCCTCGTACCTTAAATGCCCTTCGTTGCATTCAAGAAGGCTACACCGCATGGGAAGCTAAACAATAAAGGAGTTCTATGTTTGATTTAAATCCGGTTCAGATATTAGCAAGTATTCCTGCTATTATGATCGTTTTTTCTATCTTTGGATATGCAGAGGCGAAGGTAGCAACTTGGTTTGGTGATCCAACGCCGCGTCTGGCGGGACGCCTCACATTGTCACCAATGGCGCACCTTGATCTAATTGGGACCATCTGTATTATTCTTGTTGGCTTTGGTTGGGCAAAACCTATGTCAATTAATCCATCTTATTTTAAAGATCCACGACGTGATATAAGCTTGCTTGCTTTTGCAGGTCCTGTGGCAGGTCTTATAGCAGGCTTTATATTCACCTTTATATATATGCTTCTTGGAAAATTAGGCCTCATGGAGTCCCAAGGTCTTGCCATGGTTATGCAATATATTATTTTATATAGTATTGGCTTATCAATCTTCTGTTTGATTCCGTTCCCACCATTGCCTGGATTTAATATCATCTTGCCGTGGTTGCCTACAGAGTGGCAGATGAGATATTACCAATTAGGGATGCTTAATTTACTATTCTTTATCATCCTTATTAACACACCCATTATTTCTATGGTGATTCGTCCATTACAACAAACGATATTTAAAATCTACTTTGCTATTATTGGGCTCATACTATAATTATATTTTGTGAAAGTCTCTACCATAAAGATAATATCTTTATGGTAGTTTTTTATAGATAGATTTAGTATATATATCGTGTATTTGTACATTCTACTGTTTTTTATAGTAGCAGGTTAACTTTTGACTGTTCTTTAGATTTTATATTAAAAACTATCGATATAGTTCCTCGATTGTGTTATAATGAGTACGGAAATCGTAAATTTTCGATATAGCAATATTATAGTGTTTTATTAGATACTATTGATATAGTAAATCGATACACTAAATCGATATACTAAATTGATACTGTATATAGATATTCAAGTGAATAGAAGAGGAATTACATATGAATTTTGAAGAAAATCAAGTGCCAGAGGCGATTCTGGACAAGCTTACAAAGGTGTGCACATGCCGTAGTATTACGCGCAAAACGATTAAAGAAGCTATTTTAAATGGTGCTCATACATTTCCACAAGTAAAAGAAGTAACTCGTGCTGGTACGGGCGCTTGCGGTGGTAAAGGCTGTGGGCCTCGCATCGTAAAGTTGTTAGCTGAAATGAAAGAACAAGGCAAAATTTAAATTAAAACATCCAAAATATGAAATGTAAATTACGAAATTTCAAATTACAAAGTCAAAGCTAAGAACTATAAGCAATATAATATAAATTTAAAAGTTGAATCTATAAGCTGTAAATAGTAAACTTCAAAGATTAGATTAAATACATAAAGATTGTTGCTTAATCCCGCTATCGGACGTATCCGCAGGGGTTGGGTAACAATCTTTTTGTGTTGTTGGGGTGGTCTTTATTTTTTGATATACTATACATAATACTTTTTAGAGATTTTGGAGGTATATATGTTTCGACGTTTCGTGGCAGCTACGATGATTGGCGCCTTAGCGCTTACAACGGGTTGTGGTTTACATAATCCATTTACTTCAAAGGCAGAGCCTGTGACCTATGAGTCCGTAGTACAAAGCGAGCTTTCACCAGAGCAAAAGGTGGACAAGTTAGTGGCTAACATGTCCGATGCGGACAAGGTGGGGCAATTGTTGATGATTGGCATTCACGGCAAGACGTTGAACGATGACGCAAAGTTTATGCTCAACGAGTACCGCGTGGGCGGTATCATCTTGTTTGATCGGAACATGGAGTCCAAGGATCAAGTTAAAACGCTCATTGCAGACATTAATAAGGTTGGTAAAAGTGCGGGTTTAACGCCATTGTTCCTCGGCATTGACCAAGAGGGCGGTGCGGTAGCGCGCATGGAGGATCAGCTCATCAAGGTTCCTCCTGCAGAAGAATTGGGCAAGACATCTGTTGAGCAAGCGGTATCCTTAGCAAAACAGTCTGGTGCGGAACTAAAAGATTTGGGCTTTAACATTAACTTTGCCCCTGTGGCGGACTTGGGATTAACCTATGGTCGTTCTTATAGTACGAACCCTGACGAGGTCGTTCGCTATGCAGGCGCCGTTGGTAAGGCTTACGATGAAGCGGGCTTGTGGTATTCCTATAAACACTTCCCCGGCATTGGCAAGACTGACGTAGATTTGCACGCGGACACAAGCATTGTTCCTGTATCTAAAGAAACGCTGCTTTCAGAGGACACAAAGGTATTTATAGATCTCATCAAACAGTCTAAACCGAATACCTATACAATTATGGTATCTCACGCGATGTATCCACAAATCGATCCAGACCATCCGGCTAGTTTATCGAAGGCGATTATTACTGATTGGTTGCGCAAGGACATGGGTTACAATGGCGTTGTCGTAACGGACGATATGGATATGGGAGCCCTCGCTAAACACTATACCTTTGGTGACATGGCGGTGCAATCCATCCTCGCAGGCAGCGATATCTTGCTTGTGTGCCACGAATACGAACACATGCAAGAGGCTTACAATGGCCTTATGAAAGCCGTGAAAGACGGTCGCATCTCAAAAGAACGACTCGATGAATCGGTGAAACGGATTTTGCTTATGAAAATGAGCAAAATTTAGAATCATTACAATAGAAAAATATATAGTGTATACATAACGAGCTTTCAAGGATTTTATTAAACCGATAGAGAATTAATAGGTAAAGTGATTCTCTGTCGGTTTATTTTTTATTGTATAGTTTGTTTTGTTAGGAGTGAGGTATATGGCTCGGAGAATTATGTTGAACGGCACGTCTTATTTTGGGCAAGGCGCGATTCAGGAGATTGTGAACGAAATTAAGAATCGCCATTTCAAAAAAGCCCTCGTTACATCTACGCCAGATTTATTTGAATTTAAAGTGGCTACAAAGGTTACGGATTTGCTTGATGCGGCAGGTATTGCTTATGAAATCTACGATGGTATCAAACCAAATCCTACCATCGAAAACGTAACGGCTGGTGTTGAGGCTTGTAAGGCGGCTGGCGCCGATGTTATTGTTGCTGTTGGTGGCGGTAGCCCAATCGATACAAGTAAGGCAATTGCTACTATTATTACGAACCCTGAGTTCGCCGATGTACGCAGCCTTGAAGGCTTGGCGCCTACTAAGAATCCTTGCTTGCCAATCATCGCTGTTACTACTACATCTGGTACGGCAGCAGAGGTTACTATTAACTATGTTATTACGGATGTTGAAAAGAACCGCAAATTCGTTTGTGTTGATCCTCATGACATTCCAATCGTTGCCATCGTGGATCCTGATATGTCTGCGTCTATGCCAACAGGCCTTTGCGCTGCCACAGGTATGGATGCCCTCGTACACGCCGTAGAAGGTTATATCACAAAAGGTGCGTGGGAGCTAACTGATATGCTCCATTTGAAAGCTATCGAAATTATTGGTCGGTCCTTGCGCAGTGCCGTGGCCGGCGATTACGCAGGTCGTGAAGCTATGTCCTTAGGTCAATATATTGCAGGCATGGGCTTCTCCAACGTAGGCCTCGGCATTGTTCACTCCATGGCGCATCCATTGAGTGCTGTGTACGATATCCCTCATGGTAAGGCTTGTGCGATGTTGTTAACAGCAGTATTGAAATTCAATGCCCCTGCTACAGGTGAAAAATATCGTGAAATCGCGCGTGTTATGGGCGTTCCGCATGTAGATACTATGGATGAAAGCACCTATCGTCAGGCTGCAATTGATGTAATTCAAAAATTAGCTGACGACGTAGGCATTCCTAAATCTCTTAGCGAAGCAGGTGTAAAAAGGGAAGACATTTCATTCCTCGCTGAATCTGCTTTCAATGATGCATGTACACCTGGTAACCCACGGGACGCATCTTTAGAAGAAATAATCGGCATCTATGAATCCATATTCTAATTAGCGTCTTTACATATTTCAAATGCCTCCGAATGTGTAAAGAAAATACATTTACACACTTGTTTAACAAAACTAGCCATCTCTTTTTAGAGGTGGCTAGCTTTGTGTTTAAAGCGTCATCTATTGTTTTGTGACTCGGACCTTTGATCTCGTGTTCAGTGAGAAAGCTATTTTTATACGTAATCCTTTCTTGAAAATGGTGGTTTACATAAGTATACTAAGGATATAAATGCATAGTTCGTGTAGACCTATGTCGGCAAAGGAAGGGTTGGTTTTGGTCACTGCTAAGGAGGATGTTATGAAATTATGGAAATTTAATAAGCGTAGTTCTACCTTGGCAGATATGTCCATGAATCGAGTGCTCTTAACGGAGCTCATTGCAAAGGGTGCTCTTGTTGGGGTGATTGCCGGCTTTTTTGGGGCATCATACCGCTATTTGATACTTGAATCAGAGCATATCAGGTGGCATTTGATGGATGATATTACTATGGAATGGGCCATAGGTTGGCTTGTGGTAATGGTCATTTTTGCGTTTATTGTAGATCGATTGCTCGCATGGGCGCCATTGTCTGGTGGTTCTGGTATCCCGCAAATCGAAGGGGAAATGCTTGGACTCTTTGATATGAAGCCCTATCGGACACTAGTATCTAAAATGATTGGTGGCGTACTGACCGGCTTTGCAGGATTTTCCGTAGGTCGTGAAGGGCCAGCCGTACAGATTGGCGGCTCTGCTGGGAAGATTGTGTCCTACTGGATGAATTCGGGGCTACGAGAACAGCGTATTTTGACATCCGCAGGTGCTGGGGCAGGCTTAACAGCTGCCTTTAGTGCGCCCGTATCGGGAGCGATGTTCGTCTTTGAAGAGGTACATAAAAGCTTTTATCCGTATCTCGTTGTACCAACTTTCGTGGCAACTTTGATTTCTAACTATATTACAGTTAGTATCTTTGGACTTACACCAGCGTTAGGCTTTACGGTGACCTCAGGGGTTCCTATTGAATATTTTCCAATATTGCTCATGGTTGGTGTTATCATGGGGCTATGTGGCGTGTTATTCTGCCGTATGATTTTTGCTTTCAAGAGGTTCTTTGATTGGTTCAAATGTTCTCGATTCTTTAAATTAGCCCTTACCTTTGTGGCAGTGGCAGCCATTGGCTTTGATTCGCAGCTCCTCTTGGGTGGGGGCAATGACCTTGTGGGTCAGCTTGCCTTTCAATCTCATGGCGTATTGCTCTTAGGTGGCATCGTATTAGGCAAGATTTTACTTACCACCTTCTGCTATGGCAGTGGTGCTCAAGGGGGCATATTTTTGCCCATGCTTGTAATTGGTGCCGCAACAGGTGCTTTTTGTGAAAGCTTACTTTCAACCTTAGGACTTATTTCTCCTGATTTTGTACCACAGTTCGTTATCTGTGCCATGGGTGGCATGTTAGCGGCCGCTATGCGGACCCCAATTTTGGCGATTTTGCTCGTTCTTGAAATGACGGATAGTTTCTCTAATATTTATGCTATCGGTATCGTTACGCTCGTGGCCTATCTTGTGGCGGAGCTTTTAAAAGAACCGCCGATTTACGATTCCTTGTTGCAAGCCATGAGTGGTCAAAGCAATCTAGAATCGGTGCAAACCTTCTTTCAAACGAAGGTGCCTGTGGTGGCAAACTATACAGATGTACAATTACAAGATTTGGCCTTGCCAGATGGGACGCTCATCGTAAGCATTCGTCGCAACGGCACATACATTGTGCCCCTTGGTGATGTGAAGCTCGAGCCAGGCGATGAATTACAAGTCTCCTGTGAACGTGGCCGATTGAAGGCGGCTAAGGAATTTTTCCAATCAAATTAGTCATTATATCTAAAGCTAATCGTTGATTCGTGGTATATATTAGGAGTAGTTTATGAAAATTGTGAAAGCTACTGAGTCAGATGTATTGGATCTGTACCGTTTGCAATTGCTTACATTTGAAAGCGAAGCGGAGATGATTGGAAGTCGAATGGTTCCTGCATTGATGGAGTCGGAAGAGGAGTTTAAAGCTACTTTCACCCAATGGCATACCTATAAACTGGTAGATGATGGGGGAAGAATCATCGGAGGTATTCGCTATCAATATGACGATGGCGTGGTAGAGGTCGGTCGCTTGATGGTGCATCCAAACTATCGGCAACAAGGGTTGGCTCGGAAGTTATTAGTTTTCGTAGATGAACAATGCAGTCAAGACCGGCGTGTATTATATACATGTACGAAAAGCTGGATTAATATAAAGTTATATACAAAAATGGGGTATAAAGCCGTTAGAGAAATACAGGATGAAACGGGATTATCCTTTGTATATATGGAGAAACAATAATTCAAACGGCATGGGAGGTTTTAATGTGCTTGATAATATAGTGACATTTTATATATTCTTTACCGTAGTTGGCTTTTTAGCAGCTATGCTTGGCACCATCATCGGTGCCGGTGGGGGACTTGTCTTTGTGCCTCTCTTTATGTACTGGTTCCCAGAGTGGTCTCCATCTATGGTCGTAGGAACATCGCTTTTTTCTGTTATGTGTAACGCCATTTCTGGATCTATAGCGTATCTTAAGCAAAAAAAGGTATACATTAACGCTGCTATCATCTTTAGTCTTGCTACCTTCCCGGGGGCTATTTTAGGTGCCCAAATGTCTGGATGGTTCTCTGGTAAAGGCTTTATGTTTGCCTTTGGATGCTTTATGCTGTGTGCATCCGTATTGATTGGTTTTAAAAATTTTAGAAAAGGGGAAAGAAAGGAAGAAAGCCTTACTCTTGAGCAGTTGAGCTATAGTAAACCTATCGGTATTAGTATTAGCTTTTTTGTTGGCTTTATTTCGAGTATCTTTGGTATCGGTGGTGGCCTCATCCATGTGCCGGCTTTGATTTATCTCATGGGCTTTCCTACCCATATGGCAACGGCTACAAGTCAATCTATTCTCGCCGTATCAACAACGGTGGGGGTTATTACACATTTAATTGAAAGCCACATCATATTTAGTATTGCTATCCCTACTAGTATTGGCGCTATCTTTGGTGCTCAAGTAGGTGCTCGTATTGCAAAACGTCTCAAAGCAAAAGCTATCCTCGCCCTCATGAGCATAGCTGTCTTTGCATTGGCGGTACGTCTCATTCTTAAATCTGGTATTTTGGGATAATATGGTTTTATAATTAATCTATCTTTAATAAGCATAATTTAGTAAAGCTCTCTAATGGTGATTCGTAAGTGTTTATCATTAGAGGGCTTTCTGTATTTTCAGCATTTTATAAAAGGGTATAACTAAAAGTCATAGAGAACTATAAATGAGAATGAAAAATTTAAAATATATAAATCATACTATTTTTATGCATAATGTTAGTAATGTATTTACTATAGAATTATAGGTAGTACGAATCGTTATTTAGAGAGGTTTTAGTATATAATTACTGACTATATCTATACATGCTTAATAAATAAGGATTCTTGATTGCATATGTGGAAAAATGGGTACATGATAATGCTAATGAGATGTACTTTCAAATGAGGGAATAAAAGGGTAATTCATATCGATTTTTATTAGAAGAGATATAAATTATGCATAATTATAGTGAGGAGAATGAGAACGGCGTATACTAAAAGTAATAGATTCCTTAAGAAAGGATAGGAGGAAATACAAGTGAGTACACTTATTAGAGATTATGAACGTTTTGCCAAAGAGGCAAATGAGATTTGTAAAGGTCGCGTATATACCGATCATTTACGTCGTTATGCATATGGCGTTGATGCGTCTTGTTATAGTTATTTACCAAAGGTAGTCGTTAAAGCGGAGGATGAACGAGAAGTAAGACGTCTCATTCGTTTGTGTCAACAATGTGGTACACCATTTACGTTCCGTGCGGCCGGCTCCTCTTTGTCTGGTCAATGTTCCAGTGAAGATGTACTCATCGTATGTAATGATGGCTTCAAGAAAATGGAAGTTATCGACGATGGCAAGGCTTTAAAATGCGAATGTGGTGTTATCGGTTCCGATGCGAATGATTTATTGAAACCATACAACCGCAAAATTGGTCCAGATCCTGCTACACTTGCAACAGCATTAGTAGGCGGTATCTTGAATAATAACTCCTCTGGTATGTGCTGTGGTACGGCGCAAAACTCTTATAAAACAATTCGGTCTATTCGCGTTGTATTACTAGATGGCTCCATCCTTGATACGTCTGACCAAAAGAGCATTGATCAATTCCTTAAAGAAAAACCTCAAATGGTAGAGGATATCTTACAATTGCGCAAGGATATCTTGGCCGATGAAGAATTGACACACTTGATTCATCACAAGTACAAAATCAAAAATACCACAGGCTACGGCTTGAACTCCCTTGTTGATTTCGAAGATATTATCGATATCATCAACCACTTGTTCATCGGTTCTGAAGGTACATTGGGTTTCGTATCTGAAATCGTGTACAACACTGTTGAAGACGTACCATATAAAGGTTGCGGTCTCATGTTCTTTAAAACATTGAACGATGCATCTCTTGCGGTTGTAGCCTTGGCTAATATGGGTCGCGATAAGGTTGTAGCTGCTGAAATGATGGACTATCAATCCCTTAAGGCCGTTCAAGCGCTAGATAATGTGCCTGACTTCGTTCGCGAAGTTCCTGAAGGTACAAGTGCTATTTTGTTCCAAACTGAAAGCTACTCCAAAGAAACTGTCGATGAAAACTTAGCTTTTATTAAAGATAAATTGAAAGATATTCCAACAGCTATTCCAAGTCTTTACTCCCAAGATCCTAAAGAATACGATTCTTGGTGGGCTATCCGTAAAGGCATTTTGCCAATCGTTGGTGGTCAACGTAGAAAAGGCACCACTGTTATTACAGAAGACGTATGCTTCCAAATCGAAGACTTCACTAAGGGCATCGAAATGCTTACCGAACTATTCCACAAATACGATTTCGTAGACGGTGGCGTAATCTTTGGCCATGCGTTATCTGGTAATGTTCACTTTAACATTACACCTGACTTCAGCGATCCTAAAGATACTAAGAACTTCGGTGACTTGGTAAAAGAAATGTCTGAACGCGTCTCTGGCTTCGGTGGTTCTTTAAAAGCTGAACATGGTACAGGCCGTATGGTGGCACCGTTTATTGAAATGGAATGGGGGCGTAAAGCGTACGAAATCAACCGTCGCATCAAAGCTATCTTTGACCCTGAACGTATCTTGAATCCTGATGTTATCATTACTGATGACCCAGATGTGTATAAGAAAAATCTTAAAGCTCAATGCGTTATCGATGATGCTTTTACAATCTGTATGGAATGTGGTTTCTGTGAAAAACATTGTCCAAGCCGCAATTTAACATTGACTCCTCGTCAACGTATTGCATTGTTGCGTGAAACAAAACGCCTTGAAAACGAAGGCAATTTCACATTGGCTGCGGAACTTAAAAAAGGCTATGAATATTTTGGTGTAGATACCTGTGCTGCGTGCTCCATGTGTAAAGGTCTTTGCCCACTCAGCATCGATACTGCTCAAATTGCATTATCCATGCGCCGCATCGATCCTCCAGCACCGGAATTAGCTAAGAAGATTTACGATAATTTCCCTACTACACTTCAAATGGCTCGTGCCGGCGTAAGTCTTGAAGGTATTGCAGGTTCTATTGTTACACAAAAAGCGATTTCCAAGATTACAGAAGGCTTACATGGTGTAACAGGTATTACTCCGTACATTCCTAAGACTACACCTAAGGCCAATCGTTACAGATTGAGAAGCCGTATTAAACCGACTAATTTTGAAAAGGTTGTATACTTTAGTACTTGTGCGAACCGCGCCTTCAAACCTAATCAAGGTTACGATGATGAACGCAGCTTGCAACAAGTAGTGGAAAGCCTTTGCAACAAGGCCCATATCGATATTATCTACCCTCAACATATCGAAAACCTCTGCTGTGGCTTGAGTTTTGAAAACTATGATGACGTTCATGAGCGTGCTGTTAAGGACTTACACGATGCATTGATGCAAGCATCTCAAAACGGTAAATATCCAATCGTGATCGATCATAGTGCATGTTTCAACCATGCTTTCAAACACATGCCAAACTTAGAAATCAACGATATTTCTGAATTCTTGTGTAAATACGTTGTGCCTCATCTCGATATTGAAAAATGTGATGAACGGGTCATCGTACACAAACAATGTAAGATTAAATCCTTGAATAAATCTCAATATATTGAAGATTTAGCTCGTCTATGCACAGACCATGTATTTAACATTAAATCTTTTGCATGCGATGGCTTTGCTGGTCAAAAAGGCTTCTTCACACCAGAACTCAATAAATCTGCTACCAAAGACCTCGCTAGTGAAATCGCTGAATACGGCGCAACATTAGGCGTAAGCTCCAGCTCTACCTGTGAAATCGGTCTTGGCGAAAGCGGTGGCATCCCATTCGTTGGTGTTGCATTCCTACTAGACCGTTGCTCTAAGGCTAAGAAATAAGTCTTGTATATCTATTGCTATTTACTTAACGTTGCTAGTAGTTTATGTTAAAGTAACTGGTAGTTTATATTAATGTTGCTTTAATATTGCTCGCAAATTATGTTAAAACTAGTAATAGTTTTTTAAGGGTTTTATGAGATTTATTGCTAATTCTTTATTTTTCTAAGAAATGTGGTATACTAAACGTAGGTAGTAGAGTGTATGAAATTACCTGCAATATAACCAAAAAAAAGGACGAGTGGCAGCTCGTCCTTTTTCTTGCTTATTTTTTGTTTTTATTGTTAAGCCAGTAGCTGTAGGTAGTTACAACTAAGGCAACAATAATAGGGGCAAGCAAGGTGCCCCAGAGTGCATAAAACAGCTCCTGCAATATACCACCTCCTTTCGGGAGGTATTTTATATTATATCATCATGCTAAGGAGTCTTGTATATAATTAATGATCGGAGAATTCTTAATGAAGAAATTTGTGCTTTTCTTTCTTTTAATAATAGCTCTTACGGGATGTGGATTGAATCAAAATACGAATAGTAATAAAACAGAATCAAATGTAACTAGTTCTGCTACTGCAACTGGTTCCTCTACATCTGCTGCGGGAAACAGTCAAGCGACTACTAAGCAAGATGACCATCTAATGGCAGCAAAGCAAGCCTTATCCGCTGGTGAGTACACGAAAGCCATAGACGAAGCTACAGCGTCCATTAAGAATAACGCTAATAATGCAGAAGCCTATTCTGTACGTGGCTTTGCAACAGCATTAAACGGTGATGCGGCTAAAGGTTTGACAGATACTAAAAAGGCTTATGATTTAGACCCTAATAATGTGGCCAATTACTATAATATGGCTATGGTTTATAAGCTACAAGGTCAGTTAAACGATTCTAAACAATGGTTTGAAAAGGTATTGGAAAAGGACCCTAGTAACACTTGGTCTGTGTATGGTATTGCTACCATTTATGCAGACCAAGGGGATGATACTAAGGCCCTTGATTGGCTAGAAAAGGCTATAAAAATTGATCCTTCTGTAAAAGCTGTTGCAGCCGAACAAGACCATTTTGAACGCTTTCACAATAATAGGCGATTTAAAACATTGGTCGGATTATAGATATGGATGTGAAACAGATGATTCGCCTTATTATAAAGGTGATAGGATTTATATATTGGCTTATTTTTCTATACCTTGGCGGTCTAATGGTCGTAGACTGGTCAGGGTTTATGACTCGGTACAATATTAAAACACCAATTTTCCTTAGCTATATAGTGGTGGTAGGGTGTATTGTTATGCCTTATTTGGTGTTTTATTGGAAAAAACTGAATCCTAATGTTAAACCGCCCTATTTTGTGCGATGTCTTAGTGCCTATATGGACCGTCTAGAGGACCAACATAGTATATGGTTTGATGTACTATATGTACTCAAGCTACTGCTCTATTTTGTAATAATCTTGTGGATGATCTGTATACTATTACTAACCTTAGCATCTATTGCATGGACAATAGTTCTAATTTTACTGAGCAATTGATGATGTAAATTACATTGTTTTCTCTACTAATGCTTCTTGTAAAAGTTGAGAAAAATTAATTCCTTTAGCTAATGCTCTATCGTTTAGCCAGGCAGGAATCGTTAGAGTTTTCTTTACGGACTTACTATTTTTAGCTAAATCAATATCTGTTTGAACTAATGTAGGATATGTTGTATCGGTACATGGTAAGCTGCGAATAGATGTGGGGGTAGGTAGAGTTTGTCCATCTTCTAAAGCGCCTAATATATAGAGTTCCATAGCCTCTTGTGCATTGGTTATTAATTCTGTTAGTGTTGAGCCGGTGCTACTAGTGTATTCGAGATCTGGAAATTCGGCCCAGAAACCATCGGCATCATCATGGATTATGGCAGGGTATATAAATTTCATAGGTCCTCCTTATTTTAGTCCCGTACGTTTCAAAATGGCATTTAATAAACCGATAGGTACATCTTTTCCATGTACGGCAATAACTTCAACTTGATTATCCTTTTTTAAACGATGATGACTACCTCGTTGCCGTACATCCTTCCAGCCATTTTGCAGTAATAATTTAAGTAAATCCTTATCCTTCATATTCTCTCCTTTTATGATAACACGTGTATACGTACAAAACAATTATTAGGAGTTATACATTCTTATTTATAGTCTAATAGTATATAAAGGAAAATAGGGGTGACCATTGGTCACCCTTGATTCTATTAGTCACTTGACAAAATTGATAAATGACCTTTATATATTAATCCTATTCATAAAAATCATATTAGTATATAATTAATATATATAAATTAGGTTGTGTATTGATGGAAGGAGAGGATTCATCATGAAACCATTCGGTAAAAGGGTAGCAATGGCTGTGTTGTGTGCGGCGACATTGATATCCCCATTTTTTTTGAGCGGTTGTAGTATGTCAGAATTATGGCAGGGTACTGAACAGAGCCGCAAGGAAATTGCGCAGCGGTCTGAGCAGGATCAGGTGCAGTTATTTAATCAATATGTGAAAGCTGTAAGTCGATACAATCGCATGGCTGTCATGTTTGATTATGCGAATACGCCAACTCTTAATGAGTTAAAAGCGGGGCAGCATTTAACTGTATTTAATGCACCGAACTTTAAGCAGCTACAAAAAGAATTAGAAGAGGCCAAGCAAGCTGGTATTCCTTATGATGAAATGAAGGAGCCTTTAGATAAGCTACTTTCAAAATTGAACGAAATTACACCGGTAGCGGAAGAGCTCGATGCATACTATAAATCTAAAGGGTATACCACAGATAACTATGCTAAGGAGCAACAATTAGGCCCTAAATATGTTCAATTGTATGAACAATTTGTTCCTATTTATGCTGACTTTGATAATGTTATGCATAAAATCAATACGGACCGCTTGCAACAACGGTTACAACAATTGCGTGATGCAGGCAAGAAAAATGCCGCTGCAGCACAAGAGGTTCATTTGCGACTTACTGCGGTCCTAGAAAAGATCGATAGTGAAAAACAACTAGATGTAAATGCTATCAATCAAGAATTACAATCTATTGGTGATGTATCAAATGGTATTACTAGTCCTAAGTATGATTCTGTTAAGACCTCTGTAAACTCTACGATTGGTGCAATCCGTACCTATATGGGTTCAAAACAAGATAACGATTATAATCGTATGATTGAGGCCTATAACCATTACATTTCTAATCTGAATACGACCAATATGAATGAGCTAGATTAAAATAAATTAGATTAAAATAAGTTAGATTAATACGTCTATATAAAAGAAAGCTGTATCAAATGAGAGTGTCATTTGATACAGCTTTTTAGTTGATATATAGGATATACCTTACTTTTTTAGGTTAATGCGCGTTGTAATTTGGCTTGATAACGAGAATAATACTAAGGCTATCCAGATACAACCGAAGGCGATCATCTGTGGTGTGCCAAAGCTTTCACCAAAGTAGAAGATGGCTAGCAACAAGGCAATGGTAGGGGATACATATTGCAAGAAGCCTAGTAGGTTGAGTGGCAATAGCTGCGCACCATAGGAGAATAGCACTAATGGAACAGATGTAGTTAGACCGCAGGCTATGAGCAACATGGTTGTATACCAGTCTGTGCCGAAATAGGACCACACGGTATTATCGACCATGGTCGTATATAGTAAGGCTAGCGGTGTTAATAGCCAGGCCTCAAAGGCGATGCTCGTAAAGGGGGAGATGAGTAGTTTCTTTTTTACGGCTCCATAGAGGCCGAAGGAAACGGCGAGGATCATCGACACTAATGGCAAGGATCCCACTTGATAGGTGAGTAAGGCGATACCGATGGTAGCGATGAGGACACTTAGCTTTTTCGGTATAGATAGAACCTCTTTAAATAGGATGACACCTAATACTACATTGAATAGTGGATTGATGTAATAACCAAGGCTCGTATTCATAACTTGATTATTAGCGATGGCCCAAATGTAGGTGAACCAGTTTACACTGATGATGACTGCCGCAACTAAAAGTAGGAATAGTTGTGAACGTTGTTCTTTTAGTAATTGAAAGTCCTTTTTGAATTGTTTAAAGTGTAGGCCAAATACAACGATAGCCATGCAAACACCTGACCAGATAATGCGCTGTGCCAGTATATTATACGGTGAAACATGGTTTAATAATGCCCAATATAGAGGGAGTAAGCCCCAAATTATATAACAACTAAGGGCTGTGATTAACCCTTTTTTACTTGTATGCTCCATAATGCCTCCTCGTGATAGTATTTATTATATCACTAATTCTCAAATCATGCGTTTTAATTATTGCATATGATTTTCAGTTATAACTTTAGTTTTGGTACTTATGATTAAATGTTATGTTCATTGACTTTGTGCATATTGTTACACTATATTGGACTTAGAACAACGAATATAGAGAATAGGTGTCGCAAGACTTAATAGAGAAATCGGTATAAGCCGATGCGGTCCCGCCACTGTAAGGATGAGCCTGCTTTTATACATGTCACTGGAGTAATCTGGGAAGGCGAAAGCGAGGTGACGATCCCGAGCCAGGAGAACTGCCTATTTGATAATCACCGTTATGTACCTACGAGCGATAGGAAGGGGATTGGGGTATGCTGGCTACAGTATTTTTAGTGTACCTTTCAATAAGAAACCTTACGTGTCACTTTTAGGTGGCACGTTTTTTATTGCCCTTAGAGTGGATGTTGAGTATAGGAATCAGGTTTTATAGATATCAAACAGATGGACACATTTTGAGGTTGATGTGGTCCAATAAGATAAAGCTCGATTGATTCATATATCTAACAATTCGCAGGTACGGTGCGCTGTTTCTCGGTATGGTTTCGAGTTGAAAAGGAGGCACATATATGTCTGACAAAAAGACTTCAAAGGATGCTGAACGCGATTTATTAGCACCTGTATCCTTTGATGAGTTTAAGAAACCTACGTATGAACAATGGCAGGCCGAGGTTGAAAAAGCGTTAAAAGGTGGCGACTTCCATAAGAAGATGTTCACTAAAACCTATGAGGGAATTACGTTACAACCAATTTACACGCCTGCATTGCATGGAGAAAAAATTCCAAAGGGTGTATACCCTGGAGCAGGTGAGTTCCTACGTGGCACAAAGGCAAGTGGTTATATTAAAGACTCTTGGGGCGTATCCCAATATGTAGACGAATCCTTTCCTAAGGATGCTAACCATGCAAGTTTATACGAAATTGTAAAAGGTGCTACCATTCACAATATTCGCCTTGATGAAGCAACACGCCATGATCAAGATGTGCAAGTAGGCGCAGCTGTTGGTATTGGCGGTACGTCTTTGTCTACAATGGATGATTGTAGACAATTGATTGAGCGTTTTAATTTGAAGGAAAATCCTTTATACATTGAAACAGGTGCTTCTGCAGCTATCTTGCTCGGTATGTTAGCCGCTACGGTGAAAGGCTCTAAAAAACAGACTTCTGACTTGAAAGGTCTCGTTGGTGCAGACCCTATTGGTGTTTGGGCTAAAGATGGCACATTGCATATGTCTTTAGATACAGCCTTTGATGAAATGGCACATACTGTTGTATGGGCTAAAGAACAAGCTCCAGAGCTTAAAACTGTACTCGTATCTGGCGATGTATATGCTAATGGCGGCGCTAATGATGTGCAAGAGGTTGCGTATACATTGGCAACAGCCGTTTGCTACGTGCGTCAATTAGCACAACGGAACATCGATATTCATACTATTGCTAACAGCATGATGTTTACATTCTCCTTGGGTGCAAACTTCTTTATGGAAATTGCTAAATTGCGTGCATTGCGCGTACTTTGGGCGCGCATCATGGAAGCGTTCGGTGCTGAAGAAGCTGACCGTGCCGTTCATGTACATGGCAGAACATCGGCTTTCACAAAAACTGTATACGACCCATATGTAAACTTGTTGCGCAATACAACACAAGCATTCTCTGGCGTTGTAGGCGGTTTGAATAGCCTTGAAGTATCTCCATTCGACCAACCAATTCGCAAAGCGGATGATTTCTCTCGTCGTATTGCCCGTAACATCCAAGTGATGTTGCAAACTGAGTTCGAGTTGCGTCAACCAGTAGACCCTGTAGGCGGTTCTTGGTATGTGGAAACTTTGGCAGCTGAATTATGCGAAAAGATCTGGGCTGAGTTCCAAACTATTGAGTCTAAAGGTGGCATCATAGCAGCTTTGAAAGAAGGCTATCCACAAGCTCAAGTTAAAGCAGTTCTTGATGAACGCTTCAAAAACCTTGCATTCCGCAAAGATGTGGCTGTAGGTAACAACATGTATGCGAACATGACTGAGGAATTGCTTGATCCAAAACCAGAAAATCAAGAAACATTGCGTCAAAAACGGGTTGCTCAAATCGAAGAGTACTTGGCGAGTGCGGAGCCAGATGCGGTTGTGAAAGCACAGGCTACCCTAGAAGCAGGTACTACGGAACCAGGCGCTTTGATTGGCCTTATTGAACTCGGTGCATTACATAAATTAACAATACGTCAAATCCGGAAGGCTTTAGACGCTGGCGATATTGCTTCTGAAACGATTGAATCCATTTCAGCTCATCGCTGGACTGAACGGTTTGAAGCACTTCGCATGCGCACCGAGAATTATAAACAACGTACGAAAGATAATGTGAAGGTATTCTTGGCTAATATGGGCCCAATCCCTCAACATAAACCTCGTGCGGACTTCTCCACAGGCTTCTTCGAAGTAGGTGCTTTTGAAGTTATCAAAAATGATGGCCATGAAACAACGGCTGATGCTGCAAAAGCTGCTCGTGAAAGTGGTGCTGATGTTGTCGTTATCTGTTCTACAGATGATACCTATCCAGAATTGGTACCACCACTTGCTAAGGAATTGAAAGCAACTATGCCTCATGTAACGGTTATTTTAGCAGGGGCACCGCCTAAGGACTTAGAACCTGTATACCGTGAAGCTGGCGTGGACGACTTCATTTCTGTTCGTGCAAATTGTTACGAAATCTTGAATACGTTACAAGATAAGAAAGGGATGTGAGCTCATGTTCAAAAATCCAGACTTCTCCTCTCTTGGCTTGGAATCTCAGAAAGCAACATCTCGCGATGCATGGCTTGCTGAACTTCAAAAAGAAACAGGAAAAAGCTTTGAAGATTTATATAATACAACAATGGAGCAAATCCAACTAAAACCTCTCTATACAGAGATGGATTATGAAGGAATGACACACCTTGACTATATGGCTGGTGTACCTCCATTCTTGCGTGGACCTTATTCCACAATGTATGTTACTCGTCCTTGGACAGTACGTCAGTACGCTGGTTTCTCCACGGCGGAAGAATCCAATGCGTTCTATCGTCGTAACTTGGCAGCGGGCCAAAAAGGTTTGTCTATCGCCTTTGACCTTGCTACTCACCGTGGTTATGACTCCGATCATCCTCGTGTAGTAGGTGACGTTGGTAAAGCGGGTGTTGCGGTAGACTCCATCCTCGACATGGAAATTCTATTCTCCGGTATCCCTCTTGATCAAATGTCCGTATCCATGACAATGAACGGTGCCGTATTGCCAGTAATGGCGTTCTACATCTTGGCTGGTGAAGAACAAGGCGTAGATAAAAAGGTTATGGCTGGTACAATTCAAAATGATATCTTGAAAGAGTTCATGGTACGTAATACCTATATTTACCCTCCAGCTACGTCCATGCGTATTATCGGCGATATCTTTGCGTACACGTCCCAGTACATGCCTAAGTTCAACAGTATTTCCATTTCTGGCTACCATATGCAAGAAGCGGGCGCTACTGCGGACATCGAATTAGGTTATACATTGGCCGATGGTCTTGAATATATCCGTACCGGTGTTAATGCAGGCCTTCATGTTGACCAGTTCGCACCACGGTTGTCCTTCTTCTGGGCAATCGGTAAAAACTACTTCATGGAAGTGGCAAAAATGCGTGCGGCTCGTATGTTATGGGCTAAGATTATTAATAGCTTCGGCTCTGAAAATCCTAAATCCATGGCACTTCGTACGCACAGCCAAACATCTGGTTGGTCTCTTACAGAACAAGATCCGTTCAACAACGTGGCTCGTACATGTATGGAAGCGATGGGCGCGGCTTTGGGCCATACTCAATCTCTACATACGAATGCGCTTGACGAAGCGATCGCGTTGCCTACGGACTTCTCCGCACGTATTGCGCGTAATACTCAGCTTTACATACAAGATGAAACTAAGGTATGTAAGGTTATCGACCCATGGGGCGGCTCCTACTATGTAGAAGCGTTGACAGATGAATTGATTCGTCGCGCTTGGGGTCATATCCAAGAAATCGAATCCCTTGGTGGTATGGCGAAAGCTATCGACACAGGGCTTCCTAAGATGCGTATCGAAGAAGCTGCCGCACGTCGCCAAGCTCGTATCGACTCTGGTCGTGAAGCGATCATCGGTATCAATAAATATCGTCTAGATAAAGAAGATCCATTGGATATCCTCGACGTAGATAACACGGCTGTACGGGAAGCGCAAATTCGTCGTCTCGAACAATTGCGTGCTAACCGGGATGAAGAAAAGGTTCAATCTTGTCTTGAAGCGATCACAAAGGCTACAGAATCGGGCGAAGGCAACTTGCTTGCCCTTGCACTTGAAGCGGCTCGTGCTCGTGCATCCTTGGGTGAAATTTCCTTTGCTGTTGAAAAGGTATGCGGCCGTCATAAAGCGGTTATTCGCTCTATTTCCGGTGTATACTCCAGCGAATTTGAAGATGACGATGTAATCAAAGAAGTACGCCAAATGGCAGATAACTTTGAAGAACTCGAAGGTCGTCGTCCTCGTATCATGATTGCGAAGATGGGCCAAGACGGTCATGACCGTGGTGCCAAAGTTATTGCTACATCCTTCGCGGACATGGGCTTTGACGTGGATATCGGACCTTTGTTCCAAACTCCAGAAGAAACAGCACAAGATGCGGTGGATAATGACGTTCATATTGTCGGATTTAGTTCTCTTGCGGCGGGGCATAAGACATTATTGCCTCAACTTGTAGAGGAACTCAACAAGCGGGGCCGTGGAGATATTTTAGTTGCCATCGGCGGCGTAATCCCTGCTCAGGACTATGAATTCCTACGCGAACATGGCGCAGTGGCTATCTTTGGCCCTGGTACAGTTTTGCCAGTAGCGGCGAAAAAATTACTAGAAACATTGACTAGTCACGTTCAAGACGAGTCTCATGACTGATAACAAACGTCCTACTCCGGATGAATTGCGCAATACACAGGACGCAACTTTCACCACTGGTGAAGGCAAAGCCCCTGAATTAGGTGTAAAAAACGCAAGCACCGAGGGTAGTACTTATCGTCCCGACTGGGTGCCAGAAGAAGCGAAGAAAGATGACACTTACGCGTGTCACGTAATGAAAGGCGTCAAGGAAATGCATGACGGCCTCTTATCCAGCTCAGCTCATCTGGCTCCAGCGGTACGTCCCGTACAGCGGCGAAAGAAATTAACTGTCGCTGATTATGTACGCGGTATCGAGCAGGGGGACCGCGTTATACTTTCACGGGCTATTACATTAGTAGAAAGTAATAATAAGGACCATTTCAAACTAGCTCAACAAGTGTTGCAAGCCGTATTGCCTCGTACGGGCAAGGCATTGCGCATCGGTATTACTGGTGTGCCTGGGGCCGGTAAAAGTACGTTTATTGAAGCCTTTGGTAACATGCTCATTGAAGCGGGTTACAAGGTTGCCGTATTGGCGGTAGACCCTACGAGCCAAGTCACAAAAGGCAGTATTTTGGGTGATAAAACGCGGATGGAAACGTTGACGAAACATCCAGAGGCTTATATTCGTCCATCGCCAGCTGGTGGTACGCTAGGCGGTGTGGCTCGTAAAAGTAGAGAAACTATGCTACTTTGCGAGGCCGCTGGGTACGATATCATTCTCGTTGAAACCGTTGGGGTTGGGCAAAGCGAAGTTACCGTGCGTTCCATGGTTGACTTCTTTATGCTCATCGTTTTAACGGGGGCAGGCGATGAATTGCAAGGCATCAAAAAAGGCGTTATGGAACTTGCTGATGCTATTGTGGTCAACAAGGCTGATGGGGATAACCTCAAACGAGCTCTCATTGCTCGTAGCGATTATGACCGGATGTTGCATTACATCCGTCCGGCTACGGAAAAATGGAAGACTCAAGCCTATACATGTTCAGCTGTCACAAAGGATGGCCTCGATGAATTGTGGGATGTTATCCAAGAATTCACTGAACAAGGCAAGGAAAATGGAGTCTTCTTAAAACGCCGTCAAGAACAATCCCTTCGTTGGGTACGCGATATGATTGACGAACACTTGCACAACCTATTCTTTAACAATGTAGTCATTCAAGGTCGCATGGGCGAAGTCGAAGCCGCTGTCTTAGACGGTGAAATGAGCGAATCTCAAGCCGTTGAAGAACTTATTGGCGTTTTCGATAAGTCTTTACAATAAGTAGATCGGTAAATACATATTGTATTGTTAAATATATATGGTATTGCTAAATATATATTAGATAAGCCGGCATAACTTATCTTAATACGCACTCCGTTAGCAATCGTATGTATTTCGATATAATTAAAGATGTATTTGTAAAAGGCATAGTATCAATTTCACTGTTGGATTTGGGACCAATAGTAGTTGCATACTATGCCTTTTTCTCTGTCATAATAACTAGTCCCCATTAATTGTCTAATAAAAGATGATTAATATATAAGTTCATCTTTTTAAATTGCAAAAGTCAGTGTATAATTAAGTTATATTATTTATTAATCGTTTAATGTTACGAGAGGGGCATTCAAATGAACAAAAAATTATTATTACCTGTAGGTGTAGTTGTTCTAATTATTGGTATTGCGATTCTATTATTAAATCCAGATCCAGGGGCAGCTAATTTGGAAATTGCGAGAAACGCTACAAATGCTCAAGCGGCAGCAAAGGCGATTTCTGAGAATAACCAATCTTACACATTGTGGTATTCTATTGGCATGTTCTGTAGTGGTTTAGGCATTGCACTGTCAGTAGGTGGCTTCATTGTAGGCTTTATTAAAAAAGACTAATCTATTTAGGAACGTATAAAAGGCTGTACTAGAATGTATATCATTTCTAGTGCAACCTTTTTGTATTTTAATTTTAGGGTTATAGGACAAAGCGTGTTGGTTTTGCCCTATAACCCTAATTTTATCCTGTGGACTTTAGCTAGCTTATATCTATCTAGCGAATTAGTCTATATTTATCTTGCAAGTCGTCCTATATCTATTTATGTTGTGGTTTTACGCTCTATATCTGTTTTCGGTGGGATAAAACGTGGTATAATTAACCCGGATAGAGCCTAAAGGTATGTGGCTTTTGGAGGTTAGTATGAGTAGTATAGCGCATTTATTTGTAGCTGGTGGATTTGTTATGTATCCGCTGGTGATTTTTTTACTGTTTACCTTGATGATTGGCATTGAACGTATCTTTCTATATCGCAAGTTTACAAAGGACTTGCGCCGTTTTAATAAGGTCTTAGAGAAGAATCAATCTTGGATCCTGTTACCAAGTGTTTTAGAACGGGATACAGAGGAACTTGGTTCTTTATTTGCCCGTGCTATCCGCAATGCAAAGAATTATAATGGCTTGGAAAATCGCCTTCAAGATGTGGTGTCGTACGCTGATGAACGTTTAAAACGCGGCCTTAGTTGGCTCAGCATGGTTGTAACAATGGCTCCGTTATTGGGGTTGCTAGGGACGGTCCTCGGCATGATTCGTGCGTTTGCTGTGGTAGGCGGCGATATTGGGGCTCCGACCATTATTACAGGCGGTGTTTCTGAAGCCTTAGTGGCAACGGCTACAGGTTTGACCGTGGCCATTATTGCCCTTGGCTTTCACAGTTACTGTGCAGCAAAGGTCAATGATTCTGTGGCGACATTAGAACATGAGTGCGGCAACATCCTTGATGCGTACAACGAGGAACATGATATATGAGACGACGCACGTTAGGGGTTAAAAAAGAGCCTACCATCATGATTATTCCTATGATTGATATCGTATTCTTTTTATTAGTATTTTTCATGGTAGGCACGCTGTACATGAATACAGAGCAACAAATTCCGCTTAATTTACCATCTGCATCGACGTCTACGGCGAAATCTATCGAACCTATCACCATCACCTTGACCACAACGCACACGCTGTATATCGATAATCAGGAAATTTCTTCGGATCGCTTGGCGCAAGAGGTCAAATCTATCGTTACACAAGCACCTCAACAGGCCTTTGTGATTCGCGCTTCAAAAGATGTATATTATAACGATGTTATCGAGCTTTTGGACATGCTCAAGGTGAACGGTGCTAAATATATTAGCGTCGCTACGGAACGGAAGTGATTCCATGTTTGAATCACATTATCTGAAACCTTTTATTGTATCTTTAGGCATTACCATCATGCTTATCTCTGGCATGGGGCTTTCCTTGCGTGGCATCGTTGGAACCGGTGTGGCTTATGATGCCGCAGAGGTTAGCTTTCATCTGCCTGAGGATAGTGAAAGTGATGTGGAAACTACGGCTATTGAGCCTATACCTAAGGATAAACCACCGGTTGAACCTCCGACTCCAGAAGGGCCTGCGCCTAAGGCAGATCCTCTTGTAACGGAAAATACAGGTGATGAAAGTGTTCACAATTTAAATGCCAATAAGACTACATCTAATGCTCGTCGCGAATGGGCCGTTCCAAAGGCCATAGAATCGGAAACGACTAATAATGAACAAGCTGTTGTTACGGGTGGAAATGATTCCAAAGACGGGAAATCCTCTAAGCCTGACAATGCTCCTATGGGTAAGGATATAACATCTGATCCGAATGCCAATGGAAACGGCTTTGCCGAAGCTAGTGATTTATCCTTCCTATCTGATCTTGCGTGGGGGCTCCTAACACCAGGGCAACAAGCGCTTTTACAAAAGTCGGATATCAACCCCCAAGAATATTTACGAACTGTACAAGAACAGGGGAAGGGATCAATCATAACCGGTAAGGTTGTAGTGCGCGTTAACTTTGACGTTAATGGACATGTCATCGTAGGAGAACATACACCGCTCATCGCAGAGGATGTACCGCAACCAGTCAAAGAGGAAGCAATGCGCATCGTTAAAAGCAGTGGTTCTATTATCAATCGAAGAGGGGAACCCGTATATCTAGCAGTTCCTGTCGTTTTAGGACAATAAAGAGGCATACCTCTCATACGCATGTATGTAAGATATGCCTCTTTTATGTTATCAATTAGTCTTGATTTGTAAGCATCGTTTTCGTAGAGTTGAAGACGGCTAGATATACGATGGCGCCGCCGATGAATAATGTGACTTGCATAGGGGTGCTGAATTGATTAGCTCGCCACAATGCAAAAGCGTAGAAGAACATGGTAATCAACATGATGAGAAATGCAATGATAACGCGTACGTTGGTATGTACCGCTAATGATGTAGTAATGCGGGATTTATTCATCATTACGTAAATTAAAGACACCACAATATCTGCGGTAAAGATGGGGAAGATGAAGTTATAATCAAACTCGCCCAAAAGGACTACCGCCAAGCCGATAAAGCTGAGCCCAAAGAATAGACGTAATAGAATACCTATAGTATTAGATTCGTTGCGCTGTGCGCGGCGTTCTTTACGATTTAAAGTTGCCATGAAAGCCTCCCAGTAATGATATACAAGTCCATGTATATTTCAGATGATTCTAGTATATCATTTTATTCGGGTAAATACATAGAGACAGCATTAATATAACTGAATTTTGATAGTTACTGTATCTGTTATAAATAATTGATTACAAACAAATACGAAATCACCAACAAACACGAACAATAAGTAAAATTAATATAATTATCATTCGGAAAATTTAGCTCCATTCGTTGAATGGAGCTTTCACATATGGTACAATAATCCTATAAATCTAGCTTTTATCATGCAAAGGAGACATCATGATACCACGTTATACACGAGAAGAAATGGGCCATATTTGGAGCGAACGCAACGAATTTGACACAATGTTATTGGTGGAGACCCTCGCATCTGAGGCACAAGCTGAGTTGGGCGTTATTCCTAAAGAAGCGGCGAAAACAATCCGGGAAAAGGGAAATTTCGATGTTGAGCGCATTCATGAAATCGAAAAGGAAACGAACCATGATATCATTTCCTTCGTAACAGCAGTGGGCGAATACGTAGGTCCTGAAGCGGCTAAATACATCCATCTTGGCCTTACCTCTACAGATGTGAAAGATACGGCGCTTGGGTATATGATGAAACAAGCCTGCGATATCTTAATTGATGACTTAAAGCGTTTGCACGAAGTATTGCGTCGTCGTGCAGCTGAGTTCAAATATACTCCTATGATTGGCCGTACCCACGGCATCCACGGCGAACCAACTACATTCGGTTTGAAATTGGCGTTGTGGATGGCAGAGGTAGAACGTGATATTGAACGCATGGAGCATGCGCGTAAAAGCGTTGCCGTTGGTAAATTGTCCGGTGCTGTTGGTACATACTCCAATATCGATCCATTCGTAGAACAATATGTGTGTGAAAAACTAGGTCTTGAACCTGTTAAAATTGCTACGCAAGTGGTGCAACGTGACCGCCATGCTGAGTTGTTGTCTACCATCGCTGTTGTAGGCGGTACATTAGACAAAATCGCATTGGAAATCCGTCACTTACAACGTACAGAGGTGCGCGAAGCAGAAGAATATTTTAGCCCTAAACAAAAGGGTTCCTCTGCGATGCCTCATAAACGCAACCCTATCACATGTGAAAGAATTTGCGGTATGGCTCGCTTACTTCGTGGCTATGCACAATCTGCTTACGAAGATCAAGCATTGTGGCATGAACGCGATATTTCTCATAGCTCTGTAGAACGAGTTATCTTGCCGGATGCGACAATCTCGTTAAATTATATGTTGCACCTAACAATTCGCACCATTGATAAATTGTTGGTATACCCTGAAACTATGCTTAAAAACCTTAACCTTACAGGGGGCCTCGTATTTAGCCAAACAATTTTGACACACCTTGTCGACAAAGGTGCGGTACGTGACGAAGCATATCGTTGGGTTCAAAAACATGCTATGGAACGCTGGCTTGAAGGCAAAGATTTCGCAACAGGTTTAAAAGCTGATGAAAACATTAAGAAGTACATGACTGATGAGGAAATCGATGCATGCTTTGATCCGTATAAATTGCTAAGACATGTAGATACAATCATGGCTCGCTTTGGCCTATAATTGTAGGGTACTTCCCACATAACATATGAAAGACTAGGGTAGGTATAGACCAACAAGCCTATGGTACATGCAGTAGGTGTTGGCTATATCTACCTTTTTTGTTTTGAAAGCAATATGCCATTTTAGATAGAAGTATATTATTTTAACAGATAATTATAAATTAGTTTTCTAGCAGGCTTTTATATACTCGTCTTACATTAGGAAACCATCTATTTGTTTTAGGAGGTTATATGAAACGTATTATACGGAAGTACGGACCGCCTATTTTTCACTGTATTAATGACTTTGGTCAAGGTTCGCTGGCGGCCCTCATACCGTTTTTTATCGCTAACTTTGGCCTTAATTATTATCAATCGGCTTCCATCATTTTCTGTAATACCGTGGTGGCTTCCGTGGCACAGCCCGTATTGGGCTATGTGGCAGATCGGTGGCGCGTACCCTGGTTTATTCCCGTTGGGTTTACGGTGACTCTTGTGTCGATTAGCGCTATGGCATTGGCTACGAGTTACGAAATGATTCTTGCTTTGTCGCTCTTGGCCGGGGTAGGTGCTGCGTTATTCCATCCTGAGGCAGCTCTACTGGTAAATCGTACGCAATCTCATGAGCTTGGTAATGCTATGGGGCGCTTTGCAGTCGGTGGTAGCGCTGGCTTTGCACTTGGACCTCTCCTCGCTGGGGGTGTATATGTCTTTGGGGGACAATTCCTTTGGGTATTTACGATTATCGCGCTACTCGGCGTATTGCTATATCTCTATGCCTTTATGGGCGAGGGTGAAGCTGATACCGCTGATACTGCTGATACTGGTAACCGTGAAAGTCATTCTAAGGTTCTTAGTACCGGTACAAATGATTGGGCGAGCTTTGGTAAGTTATTTTTTGTGATTGCCTCTCGATCTATACTTTTCTCTGTATTGGCTATCTTTATTCCTATTTTGTATATTACCGTTATTAATGGTGACGCTAGTGCATCTAGTTTGGCCCTTACTGCGTACTTTGCGATGGGGGCCGTTCTTACCTATATGGGAGGGACTTTATCTGATAGACTTGGATTTCTTAAAACTGTGCGCTTAGGTAATCTGATTTTCTTGCCTTCTGTTTTAGTATTTATATTTGTGTCTAATATTTGGGGCTTCTTTGGCGCCATGATACCGATGGCCTTTGGTGTGTTCTCACAATACGGGCCAATTACGGTGTTAGGTCAAAAATACCTTGCTAAAAATGCGGGCTTTGCATCTGGTATTACGCTAGGCCTTGGCATTACCTTAGGTGGCCTTGTGGCACCTTATGTAGGACATCTAGCAGATATCTATGACGTACAAACAGCATTGATGACCTTGATACCGATAAGTGTTATAGGTTTATTGATGAGTTTTTGGTTAAAAGAACCAAAATGACATCGCTGTAATAGAGTAATAGAGCCATATTAAAGACGTGATGGCAATCCATCCTTAAAAACTTTACAGAAAATAGCCCATGCGTTTGGGAAGAAACTAAAGATTGAATTTGTATAAATACTTTCACAGAATCCGAACATTGTTGTATAATGATATTGAATTATTTAGACTTTCATATGGAGGATATAGATATGGCAACTAGTATGGTTATCGGCACTCAATGGGGTGACGAGGGGAAAGGTAAAATTGTTGACTGGATCGCAGAACGTGCGGATGTTGTGGTGCGCAGTCAAGGTGGTAATAACGCGGGTCATACTGTTGTAGTTGATGATAAAGCGTTTGCACTTCGCCTTTTACCAAGTGGTATCTTATACGATAACAAACAAAATATCGTGGGTACTGGTGTTGTTATCGACCCTAAAGTTCTGCTACAAGAAATTGAAGGTCTTGAAAAGCAAGGCAGATCTGCTAAATCCCTTCAAGTTTCCGACCGTGCACATGTCATTATGCCATACCATATCGCTCTAGATACTGCAGAGGAAGCATCTAAAGGGGATGCTAAAATCGGTACTACTAAAAATGGTATTGGTCCTTGCTACGCTGATAAAATCAATCGTATCGGCATCCGTATCTGTGATTTGTATGATATGGAAACATTTAAACAAAAATTAGCGTACAATGTAGAGTTCAAAAATAAAATGCTTACTAAGGTATACGATGCTGAACCTGTTAGCTACGATGAAATCTTAGCGGATTACATCAAATACGCTGAAGCCTTGAAACCTTATGTAACAGATACTAATGCGGCTGTTCTTAAAGCTGTAAAAGAGGATAAAAAGGTATTGTTCGAAGGTGCTCAAGCTACTATGCTCGACCTTGACCATGGTACCTATCCATTCGTAACATCCTCTCATCCAATTGCAGGTGGTGCTTCCACAGGCGCTGGTGTGGGTCCTAACTACTTAAAAAACATCTTTGGTGTTGTAAAAGCATATGCTACACGTGTTGGTGCAGGTCCGTTCCCTACAGAGCTTCTTAACGAAACTGGCGATAATCTCCGTGAACTTGGTCATGAGTTCGGTACTGTAACGGGTCGTCCTCGTCGTTGTGGTTGGTTAGACCTCATGGTTGTAAAATACGCAGCAGGTCTTAATAGCCTTGATTACTTAGCTATTACACGTTTGGATATTCTTGATACTTTTAAAGAATTGAAGATCTGTGTAGGTTACAAATTGAATGGTAAAGACGTAGAAGGGTTCCCAGCTAACTTAAAAGATCTTGAAGCTTGCGAAGCAGTTTACGAAACATTGCCAGGTTGGGAAACTGATATCTCTGGTATCCGTGAATATGATAAATTGCCTGAAAATGCTCGTAAATATGTAGAACGTATTGCAGAAGTAACAGGTGTGCCTTTAGGCATTGTATCTGTTGGTCCTAACCGTAGCCAAACTATCGATTTAGTAAATGTATTCTAAGCTATACTAATTTGATATAATAGAAAATTTGCATTTGGTAGCATTGATAGAGTGTTATATATTTTAACATTTCTCGCTATGCAATCGATTTATAGAATTATACAGATTAGACCCCTCACAGAGGGGTCTTTTGTATTGAATGGATGCAGAATACAAACGTGGATCCTCTATATCTAATCCTTTAGGTTGCTACAGTAGTGCGGTATATCGAAGTATGCTTTATAGTTATTAGAGTGTGAGTATATCGAGAAATATATAACAAATAATAGAGTGTAATTGTTATATATACAGAAAAATGTATATTCAAATAAACCTATCAAATAAAAAATTGTTTAAAATATTCATTTTATACAAATAGCTACGTGCTTAAATTAGTTTATAATTAGGCGAAATTTACTTATCTATAATTTTTTTGTATTCATAATAAATTATTAAGATACAAATATAAAGAAAAAAATAGATTTACATTAAGAAATAGTATATAATAGTACCAAGAAGTAGATTGATATTTTTTGATAAGGATCTGAGGAGTTAAAGATATGGTTGAAGTTTCTTACGAACGTTTAGCGACGATTTTTAAGGCATTAAGCGATGAAACAAGATTACACATCATCGATATGTTGTCTTGCAATGAATTATGTGCAGCCGATATTTTAGCGAGCTTCAATTTGTCTCAATCTACGTTGAGTTACCACATGAAAATCTTAATTGATGCAGGTGTAGTTAACTCTCAACGTAATGGTTTATGGACGCGTTACTCCATTAATGAAGCTACATTTGCGGATATTTTAGATATTCTCCCTCAATTATACAAAACTAAAGATGAGTGCATTTGCGCGCAAATTAAATACTGCCGCATTTCTGAGCACGAAAAAGAAGCGTAACAATGAGACGTTGGATTATGCATGTTGATATGGATGCATTCTTCGCGTCCATAGAACAACTGGATCATCCAGAGTATAAAGGCCACCCCGTAATCGTGGGTGGTCTTTCTTCACGTGGTGTTGTAGCTACCTGTTCCTATGAGGCTCGAAAATTTGGTGTTCACTCTGCGATGCCAATCTCGAGGGCTAAGAAACTCTGTCCTGATGGCATCTATGTATATCCTCGGATGGATCGATATAAAGAAGTGTCGAACCAAATTTTTTCCATCATGAAAGAATTCACCCCTTATATTGAGCCTCTATCTATTGATGAAGCCTTTCTTGAAGTGAGCGGTATGTCTACCATGTATAGTGGTCCTAAAGCGCTAGGACAAGCCATTAAAGATCGTGTATTCGAGAAAACAGGACTTATTATCTCTGCAGGCTTAGCACCCAATAAATTCCTTGCTAAATTAGCCTCTGATTTAGATAAGCCAGATGGTCTTGTGGTCATCCCATACGGTCGTGAAAAAGAGGTGCTAGCTCCTTTGCCTATTAAACGTATTTGGGGTGTTGGCCCTCGGACAGAGAAAATTTTGAAAGCTGGTGGCTTTCATCTGATACGTCATATTCAGTCTTTGCCTGATGAAAGCACTTTAATTCCTCTTGTGGGAAATCAGGCAAAGCGCATATGGGAACTTGCGAATGGTATCGACGATAGACATGTTGAAACAGACCGAAAGATACAATCGATTGGCGCTGAGGAAACCTACGAAGAAGATCTCACAGAAGGCCGTGCTATTGAATTAGAATTTAGGTACTTTGCAAACCGTTTATCGAAACGGCTTCGTAGACGTAGCCTTTATGGACATACTGTATCTATCAAGGTTCGGTATGATGATTTCACTACCGTATCACGGCAGAAGCGGCTAGATACGCCGTCAGATCATGAGCATGTATTTTTTGAAACTGCGCTGCTCTTGTGGAATAAGCTCATGCAAGATAAAACGAGTAAGAATCCGAAAGGTACAAAGAAAGACGTAGAAGCACTAGGGGCAACTATGAAAGTGAAATCTACTGATTTTAGATATAGTAGTTCTAAAGATAATCGTTCTAACCATATTGGTTCTAAATATAGTAGTTCCAGTGAGATTACTTTTATGGATCCGCCTGGTCCTATCCGTTTATTAGGCCTTACTGTGAGTGGTCTCGATGAGGAGGTTCCTATGCAGGACAGTCTCTTTGAATCCCCACAGGATAAAACAGAGGATAAGCTATCTAGTGTGTTAGACTCCTTAGAGTCTAAATTTGGTGAAACCGCTGTCATGAGTGGGGCGTTATGGCAACGCTTTCACGGAGACAATGGAATACGCAGAAAACGGTCAGAGTTGAAAGCGGCAGTGGATGCACAGCCTGATCAAGAGGATAGGGAGTCTACTAACGTTGATGTAGTCTCAACTAAAGAGGCTAATCGGTCTACAATTGCAGATACACACCCATCTATTGAAGGACCTAAAAAGACCGTCAAAAAGGACTTATAAAGATTATATTGAATACTTTCGCTAATATAATTGTTCGTGTTACAATATGGGTGTAGTGTTAATAAATTACCGCAAGAGAGGTATAGATATGAGTTTATTTCGTGTGGCCATTCATTATGGCGTAAACAGCAATGGTTTCTTGTCCTATGATACAGAAACAAAAACAGTGTCCGTAGATTTACCTGAACAAGAGTGGGTTGATAAGGTAATCGCTTACTTGAATAATGAACATGCTATTGAGCATGCTACAGGTCTTGATACGTATGAACGATTGACCGTAAAACCATTAGAATCTTTGGATAATCTTAAGTTAGCTTTAACACGTATGTGGGAAGCAATCGACGTACAAGTTGACTGGAGTCGTCCGGCATAAATTGAATGAAAACACCTTGTGATCTACAGGTTAGTAGAAACAAGGTGTTTTTTGTTTTGCGTATTTTTGTAGGTACATCTTAACAGCATTTAAATATATAACATTGAAATTCTCATTTTAAAATTATAAATGATATCGTGTATACAAAATTTATAAAGATTTAGGGTTGTTCTGTTAAAAAATTTATGCTATTCTAATTACATATTAATAGATAATAATTATCCATTAATAATTTTTATCGTAATTGAGATATATGATTTAAAAATTATGTAAAGTAAATTACTTTAATTTTGATCTCTAAGTAGGAGTTTGTAACATGAATAATGAAAAGAAACTAACAACCGCCTTTGGCGCTCCTGTACCAGATAATCGCAACTCTGCTACAGCAGGTAAACGTGGTCCTGTATTGATGCAAGATGTTTGGCTCATGGAGAAATTAGCTCATTTTGAGCGCGAAGTGATTCCTGAACGCCGCATGCATGCTAAAGGATCTGGTGCATTTGGTACTTTCACAGTAACTAACGATATTACAAAATATACGAAAGCAAAAATTTTCTCTGAAGTAGGCAAGCAAACGCCGTTATTCGTGCGTTTCTCCACCGTTGCCGGTGAGCGCGGTGCGGCCGATGCAGAACGCGACATTCGTGGCTTTGCCGTAAAATTTTATACGGAAGAAGGAAACTGGGACCTCGTAGGTAACAATACACCGGTATTCTTTATCCGCGATCCATTGCAATTTCCTGATTTGAACCGCGCTGTAAAACGGAATCCGAAAACAAATCTTCGCGATGCGACAGCAAATTGGGATTTCTGGACTAGCTTGCCAGAGGCTATGCACCAAGTAACAATCGTAATGAGTGACCGTGGCATTCCTAAGTCTTATCGCACAATGCATGGTTTCGGTAGCCATACATACAGCCTTATCAACGAAAGTGATGAACGTGTATGGGTTAAATTCCATTGGGTTTGCCAACAACCGATTGAAAACCTTTCCAATGCTGAGGCGGCGGATCTTGTGGCTAATGACCGTGAAAGCCATCAGCGGGATCTTTTCGATGCTATCGAACGCGGCGATTTCCCTAAATGGAAATTATGCATTCAAGTGATGACGGAAGAACAGGCTAACAACATGCCATACAATCCGTTTGACTTAACAAAGGTGTGGTATCACGATGAATTCCCATTGATTGAAGTGGGTGTGATGGAACTTAATCGCAACCCAGAAAATTATTTCCAAGATGTAGAACAAGCTGCATTTGCACCAACTACTATCGTTCCTGGTATCTCTTTCTCTCCTGATAGAATGCTACAAGGTCGTTTGTTCTCCTATGCGGATGCGCAACGCTATCGTCTAGGGGCAAATTATTATCAAATCCCTGTTAATGCCGCTAAATGTCCTGTAAATATCTATCATCGCGATGGTCAAGGACGTATAGATGGAAACCATGGGTCTACAATTGGCTACGCACCAAATAGCTTTGGTGAATGGGCTGAACAACCGGAATTCAAAAATCCTCCTCTCGACGTATCTGGTGCAGCCTACCAATATGACTTCTATGAAGACGACTCTGACTTCTTTACACAACCAGGTAAATTGTTCCGCCTCATGAGCCCTGAACAACAACAAGCCTTGTTTGACAATACGGCAGCGGCTATGAATGGTGTACCTGATTTCATCAAAGAACGTCATGCAAAACATTGCTACCAATGTGATCCAGCTTATGGTGAAGGCGTTGCCAAAGCATTGGGCATGGACATTGATTTTAGTGATGTGAAATAAGACTAAAGATATTATTTAAGCAACATTAAAATAGTTTATCTAAATAATACTAACGATTGAAAAGAACTTTCTTAACTAATAACTCTCTTACACTTATATAAAAACAAATCTATAAAAAATCTAAATTCACACAAAATTTTTATACACTGACACCAATTATCTTATAAACAAATAAAACCCTTTAAGGGGCCTTTGCTAATCACATCTAAGTTAAGAATCATCAAAGATGTGTAGCAAGGGCTCTTTTGCTGTGTTAAAAATATACAAATTTTAAAAGGATTTTAGTATAACTATGTAGAAATATATGATGTGTTGAATTTGCACGAAATGTTACATGTGAATAGGAGGCAGTTATGAAATCTAGTAGTTTGGCATGGTATGTGGCGGTAGCTTGCATGGGAGGAAGCCTTTGTGTTGGATCTGTAGTACAGGCGAATTCTCTAGCGATGGTGAAAGCAAATAACTCTGTTCCCGCAGCTATTGTAATGCAAGCCCAAGCAGCTCAGCCTGTTACTGTTACAGCAGATAAGAATGATAAAGTTAGTGCTACAGCAAATCATACAGTAACTAATAATGCAGTAGCTAATAATGTAGTAACTAATGATGTAGCAGCACAGGAAGCCCTCAAACAAAAACAACAGTACCAAGCCGACACAGAAACGATGGGCTTGCTATGGATGCGCACCTCTGCGGAGTACAGAGCATTGGCGTATCAAGGGTACAATGTGGCAATAAATGCCGTTAAGATGGCCGTTACTGATCCATCTCATCAAAGAAAACCTTTAGCTATCGTTCTTGATGCGGACGAAACCGTAGTGGACAATACCAAGTTGATGGGTGAAAGCATTGTAAATGGTAATGGTCGTTTTGATGCTCCTTGGTGGCGTCAAGCCGTGCATCAAGGCAAATCGCAAGCCATGCCTGGCGCTGTTGAATTTTTAAATGAAGTACATAAACAAGGGGTAGAAATTTTCTACGTTTCCAACCGCTACGCACCTGTTAACTACGATGCAACAGTACAAAACTTTAAGGCGTTAGGATTCCCATCTGTCGATAAAGACCATGTGCTACTATTTGAAAAAGACTCGGATAAACAACCTCGCTTTGATATGATTGCTAAAAAATATTATGTCGTTGTATATATGGGCGATAACGCCGGTGATTTTCCTATTGGCACAAAAGGTAAGACCTTAGCTGAACGAAATGCCATCATCGACAATCATAAAGAGGACTTTGGTACTACCTTTGTAGTATTTCCAAACCCTGCTTACGGATCCTGGGTAAGTGCACTAGCGAAAGGCTACCAAAACCTAAGCCCAGAAGAACAAAAACAAGTGAATAACCAATACCTACAACAATAAGGACGCCTTGCGTATACTTTATTAAAAACGATATAATAAAGTATACATGCGTCTATAGCTCAGTAGGATAGAGCAGCAGTTTCCTAAACTGCGTGTCACTGGTTCGATTCCGGTTAGGCGCACCAAAAAAATAATTAATGAGCATATGTTTTTTAGTATTATGCCTTTTTAGGAGCCAAGATTTAATTCTTGGCTCTTTTTAGGTTTTGAAATTTAAAACACCGTTTCTATAGAGCAGAATAGGTTTGAAAACTTATACTTATCAGAAATTATCAATATACTAATTAAACATAAGATTTATGATAAGTATTCCTTAATAATGATATAATTAAGATATATATATTCAGTTACATATTTAGTTACATATTCAGTTAAACATTATATGTAAACGGCAGTATATAGTGGAGAGCATGTATGAGTATTTACAATTGGATTCAAGAGAAACTCTTCGATAATTACGAAGAGTGGCATATGAAGAGCCCTGATTATAATCGAAATGGTTTTAATATAGTAGGAATAGATAATACCCTAAAGGCTATGCATGATGGATTTTTCATGTATATAGAATTGTATCCACCTTATGCCATCGATGGTTGCACTGCCATGAAAGCGCGTGTAGGAAAAACACCAGATGCAGTAGATATATTCTTAGACATAGATGGTAAGACGTATCGTATGGCTGATGTAAGTTATCCTGATGCAGTGAAGATGATGCGGGCCTTTGTGAAAAAACGCAGAGTACCTGATTGTAGTTTATGTGTAGAAGTAGCGTATCTAGATATCGATCAGATGAAACTGACATTTACAGAGTTAGCAACGTTGTTGCTAGGCGATGCTAAACAAGCTAAATCGTTTATGACCAAGGCTAAGTTGCGTTCCATGGAAGAATTAGAAGATAGCTGGTGGAACCTTTATGAGAAACTAGTCTCTAAAGGATATGCTGTAGAGCTAAGCTGTAAATGTGAATTAGAGGATTTTATTTATAATGTACAGAAATTAATACGTAACAAGTCTTTAGATACCGGCGAAGATCTAACTATTGACCTATCAGCATTAGATGAAGATCAAGTTATTATGGACTGGTGTGCTGATCTTAATTCTAAATGGGAAAACTATACGTTAGCAGGCATGGACATCGGAACCGATAGCTTTGTACTTATGGTGCTTTCAAATGAGGAATTCAAAACAGCCAAAGAACTAGGAAAAGAACTATTACATAGAATCGATGTAGCAGAACGTCTGTGATAGGTAACAGAACATGTTAATGTTACAGAAGCAATTATGCTATGGCATCATCTATAAAAGGATGTATTTCTGAACTGTAGAACCGTAAAATGTGATGAATAGGAGAGAGTCATATGAGTATTGTACGTCTACCAGAATATGAAGCAGAGTTTGAAGCGGAAGAGTTTGAAATCTATGCATTGCCGCGCAGTGATGCGAATGGAGCTAGTCCTTATTTAGAGAAGTACCATAGACCACTAGTGTCTACCGATGCTATCTTAGATACTCGAACTGGCGTGCTTGACCGTAGCGAAGGCATTTTGACGTGGATTATTGAAGGTTTTGACACTGGTTGGGGGTATTCTTTTGAGCCCCATGGTGTTTACAAATTGTTAGTTAAGAAAGCAAAACCTATAGAGGACTTGGGCTACATGCGCCCTTCTTGGAATAATCGCTATTATGTGCTTGAGGTGTTAGAGGAACATGCTAAACATAGCGAGCTAGAGGCGTTGTCGGCGTATTTGAAAACTCCTAAATACCTTCATACCGACAAGGGTGACTTCCTGTTAAATCGAGAGTATCAATATTACACAGCGAGAATTGATGATTATGCATTCACCCTTGATGTGGATGAGGGCTCTGATGAAAGCTGCACCGTAGCATTGGCTGCTTTCAATACAATCGATAATTTCAAAGCATTTGAACAACGAATTAGTACCTATATTAGTGAAAAATTGCTAGACCTTGCTAATGATTGGCTCGACAATGATGACCAAGATCCGATTACATCAGACGTATTTGCCAAGCGTATTATGATGGGCGAATTGGCGTTTCGCAACGATGGCACTATAGAGGTATATTATGACGACGATGATATTTTCTGGGGGCACTGTATCATAGTCCATATTGATGCGGATGGGAACCCTATTGATGCAGATATTGCAGGATAATCAATTAATGGAGAGTCCTAATGAGAAAATCGGAATTAATGACATTATGGAATGTTGAAAGCTGGTCTGAAGAACCTTATGGTGTTTACTTTGTATCTCGCCGATTGGGTACTAATCGTTTAGAGAATGTAGGACAAGCCTTTAAAAAACTTAATATTAGTTGTACCGGTTATACTGAAGATGATGTACTTTCACTATCAATATGGGAGCAATTATATGTTCAATTAGATGAATTAGACCAACTGGCGAAGAGGCTCATACAAAAGGGAATACCGCAAGAAGAGTCTGTTGTACTAACGCTAACGGATATAATGCTGGATAAATCAGGTTGTTACGATGCATTTGCACTAGGCTATGATGTGGGAGAATCCCCAGCAGGACATCTATATGTTTTGGTTCCTTTTGATGAAAACTTTACGGCTCAACAAGATGTGATATACGAAACCTTATAGAGTTGTTTTAAAGTGGTGATACTGGTGTTGTATTCTACCTAAAAATATAAGTGATATGCAGGAGAGAGACTATGGAAGATATGTATAAATTAGTCAAAGATTTCTTTAGTCATGATATGGATTTAGATGATTTATTTGATTCCGAAGCTATCATCTGGATTGACTGGCGCGAGGATGACGAAGGTGTGGTGAACTATTTTAATGACATGATGGATGAGCCTATCGACATTCAAACCGTTAGCAATGGAAAGCAGTATGGTGACGATATTGTACTACAAAAGGGCAATAAAAAATTGCTAATTCCCTACGGTGATGAGAAAGACCGGGATGTGACTATCAAATATTTCAACGACTTCGTTAAACCTGATTATGAGGTGCGCTGGTTTGCTGAAAGCCTTGGCGATGATACGCTCGGATTTACCGTGCTTTCAGGGACAGAATGGCTAAAGCTAGAAGATGAGTTTGGTGCAGATATAGTTTGTTATTATTTTGTACCTATTGATTTAGAAAGCAACATGTTTAATCTCAGTATGAGCGAGGTTTCTGCGTTGTTAGAATTACGAGAAAATAAGAGATGAAATAGAGAGAATAGACGAATCTATAAGAGGTAACAATATGGATTATTTAAAAATATTACATGAAGATTCTAACTTGGCAGCAGATTTTGATGCACTATTTGATTTCTTTCTGCTTGATGAACCTACAAAACGTGATGAGGTAGAGGGGCGATGTACCTTTTCCGTGGATGGAGTAGCCTTTGCTCGTGATGGTGCAGGCGGTGAATATCATCAACTAGAGGATGGATCAATTGGATATATGAGTAGCGAAGGTGAATGCGGTCGCATAGCTGAAAGTATAGACGATTTAATTTGTTTATTGGTGTATAGCATTTGCTGGCATGACTATTGTGACTCTAGCCAATATACGGATGTAGGAATTCTTGAATCGTATGCTAAGGAGCGATATGCTCAAATTACATCTTATACAGAAATGGACGAATGGGAAACAGTTGTTAAGGCGCTAGGCATGCCTTCTGAAGCAAACTTGGCTGCTGTACTGCAAAAGTTTTACGATGCGGCACATCGAGAACCTGTATACCAAGGCTTTTACCATGAAGAAGATGGTAGTATTACGGCTTATGAAGGTCTATTCTTTTAATATGTAAAATGGGAAAATAATCAGCAATAAAAGAGTGTTTCAAGAGGTTTTGTGTTGTAATAGGAGAATCGTATGGCAATTGATGGAGTAAAGATCATAGACAGCGATGACGGTCATGATATTTATAATGCTATTGTTGAGCGGTACAAGGATGGTATCAGTGTCGATACTATAATTTCTGAAATCTTAGGTGAGGAACAAAATTTTTGTACTGATGAGTTTTACACAGAAATTTATTGGACTGCGGTGGCCTATTCTTTATGGAAGATAGGGCATCTGTCTGAGGATATCAAAGAGAAAACCTTAGACATAATCGCTCAGGGCCCTCATGAGTTTTGGCTAGACATTGATAGTAAGGCACTTAAACAGCGCCAAAAGGTATTAGATAAGTTAGCAGTACAGCTACAAAGTGAAAATCCAAAGCCTATTAAGGTTCGTAAATCTAAAACGAGGAGAGAAACTCATTTTAAGGTGGGCGACGTATTAGCTGTTAAGTTTGAAAACGACTATGGTGCCGTCTTTGTATCTGACGTGGATCAATCACCGCGGAAAATCGAATATCATTTAGCCTGTACGCGACTTTTACAAGAAGAAAAACCTACAATGGAGCAGTTTTTAAATAGTAAAATCGCCTGCCGGAAAGATAATACAAATTTCGGTATCGATACAGATTGTTGGTTTAATCATAAAGACCTAGGCCTATTGCTAGACGATTTAGAAATCATAGGGAACGTCGAACTATATCCGTGTAAATTGTGGAAACTAGCACCAGCAGGCACGTTGGAAGATATTTATGAGGAGATTACAGATAATCCTAGGATAGGAAAACTGCGTCTCATAGACACCTATGAACTGGTGAAAAAGGTTATTCAGAAATAATTATGGGGTAAACGCATTAATAGGTGGGCGTATATATAATGCTAAAGGTATAACTATAATGGATACTGTGACGAAACAATATATAGAAACTGTGAAAGTCAGTGATATACCGTGGCATCGGTTAACCACAACTTACGGTCGTGCCACAGATTTTCCTACAGAGCTTGATGTGTTGTGGAGCATGAAAAGTATTGATGCTGTTGATGCGGCTGGTGAGGCGTTAGCAATGAATATTGAGCACCAATCGACATTGTGGCATGCTACACCATTTGCTATGATTTTCTTGCTTCGTATTTTTAAGAAAGCCCTAGAAGAGAGAACTCAGAATGAAGTAGCTCATTATTTAGCAGAACAATTGGTAGACCTATTTACTGTGATTGCTGAGTGCATCCGAGATGGTCTCGTGCTAGAGCATGCAGATCCATTACCTCATTTTGTGGATATGCTTAACGAAGAATACCTTTGGTCTGAAGAATACGATGAAGACGAAGATGTTCTTAGATATGAGGAAGAAGACGTATTTCCTGATGATTTATTCTTTAGCTTTTATTACTACTCACTGCAAGTGCTTTTACTAGCTATTCCGTTATTAGATAAATCTCATGAAGGAGAAGCTAATTTACTAGACTTACTGACAGAGATAGAGTACTAAATGAGAGATAGAGTACTAAATATCTAAGGGGATAGCAGATTATTACATATCTACTGAGATTACAGGATTAGGAGGTTATGGGCTATGGGACTAATTGCAAATTATAGCTGTTTAAGCGATGCGAATTTAAAAGAAATTAAAGCCATGGGCTCAGAAGAAGAGGAAATTCTTGAAAGCGTTGAAGAGTGGAATGACGATGATGAATTATTGCTTGATATCGATAAAATGTGGGATGTACTTCACTTTGTGCTAACTGGCGTAGGCACTGACCATAAGGACGATAAGAATCCTCTTAGCCAAGCTGTGCTTGGCATAACAGCTGTTGAAGAACTATCGGATTACTTAGCGTATACGGAACACGATAAGTTAGCAGATATCGTGGCGGCTCTAGAGCAGTTTGATATGGAAGAGGCTCTTGAATCTTTTGATATGGCAGCTTGCAAAGAGGCTGAGCTATATCCAGATATTTGGGATTACGATGAGGAAGAGGAGGAAATCAAAGACGAACTTCTTCATGATTTCGAGCAAATGAAACGTTTCTACAAACAAGTACTAGACGCTAATGGGAACGTGCTTGTATCGATTTGCTAAGTTCATAAAAGGAAATTATTATCATGGATAAAGCACGTAAAAAGGAATTGTTAAAAGCATATGCAGATAAGCAGAGACAATCGTTTAAAGATAGTTTACCTATGGATGAAGAGTTGTTTTGGAATCTCTTTGATTATGTAGACGAGAAATTAGAGGAAAATGACGGTTGCGATCATAGTTTGACTTTCACTAGAGAATTCTTGGAAAAACAAAAGGTAGATGTAGAAATCGTATTAGACTGGATCGTCAACGAAGGTGGCGGTTGTGACTGCGAGGTTCTCTACAATGTAGAAGAGAGATTTGAAGAGTAATATCTATGTAATTGGGAAGGTTTTCGTATACAGCTTGTTTTTGACTTAGAGCAAACTGTAAGCAGTCTAATGAAAATTTATTTGTGATTTTGGTAACCAAGTAATCTTTGGTAAAAAATCATAGTATACTAGAAATGTTAAATACTGCCGGCGATATTAGCGATTTTGTCTAAGAAGCGCCGGCGTTTTTCGTCTGAGCTGTTTTCTGTGCCAGCCAACTGGGTATGTGTAACCGGTTTAATGCCACAGGATTTCAGAACTTGATTTTTCAATACCTTGCCATAGTCCTGAATAAACGGCGTCAAAAAGGCGGGAGTATTGTGGGTGGTGATGATCCAGGCGGATTTTCCCTGTAAATGACCTATAAGTCCTCGTTTTCCGTATGAATAGGCAAAGCCCGCTGTAAACACGCGATCGATAAAGCCTTTGAGCATTGCCGGCATACCGCTCCACCAAATTGGGTAGATAAAGACGATATGGTCTGCCCAAGTAATTAAGTTACGATACTTTTCCATGTCCGGTACAGTGCTTAAATCTCGACGTTTGTGCGTGTCATCAAATCGTAATATAGGATCGAACTGCTCCTCATATAAATCCAAGGTGTTCACATTGTGGTCTTTTGAAAGATTCTGTTGCACTACTTTCAGAATAGCGTCATTAAAACTTTGATGATTAGGATAGGTGTAAATGATTAAAATATTCATGGCTAGTTCCTTTCTTGTTAATCATCGTCAGGTTGAGAGAATCTGTATAGTAAAATGGTAGCTATATTAAGTTAAAGTCTAGTGAAGAGCACCTATTCTAAACGTAAATAACGATAAATGTTGGGAAGAGTGTATTATTAATTCCTTCTGTTTGCGGGTGTTGTTATAAAGGTATATAGTATAGATATGCGGTGTATTTTATCGCATATCTATTTTTCTTTATAAGGAGGACGCTATGCAACACGTTCAAACCCGCAGTACTACGTCCGCGTTAGTACTCACAGCCGTATTGATTGCCCTCGCAACATTGTTTACCATGTACACGAAAATCCCAGTACCTGGCATTCGCGGCTATTTCAATGTAGGAGATGTCGTTATTATGACGTCAGCTTTATTATTAGGTCGAAAATATGGCGCCTATATTGGTGCTATCGGCCCGGCGCTAGCTGATTTATTCCTCGGCTATGCAGTTTTTGTACCCATTACCTTCGTGGTGAAAGGCATTGAAGGCTATCTTGTCGGTACTGTCTATAACCATAAGACAACTACCTCTGCCTTGGTAGCAACTATCGTAGGCGGTATTGTTATCGTAGCTGGCTACTTTATCGCCGAATACTTTGTATTCGACCCAGGCGTAGCCATTGCAAGTATTTTAACTAATACTATTCAAGCTGTTATGAGCGTTATTATTAGTATGATTTTATATGCTATATTACGGAGACGACTTGCGTAATAGTATACTTATTGGTATACGATATAGAAAAAGATGTTAGTATAGTTAATGATGACACTCAAGAAAGTACAGCGCTAGTAGCGCTGTGCTTTCTTTGTTTTTATTATAATTATCCATGAACTTTTAATTGTCATTATTTACCTTAGCGTATTGAGGCTTAGATAAATGGACATATTTTATTTGTTTTGTTAATATAAAATTCAATAATAATTTTATGTTGTGTGTTATGATTGGTGAAATTTTATGTTTAGAGTTATATGTTTGTTTTTATTGTTAGTTGTTTTGAGTCCTATTAATGCTTTTGCTGATTATCAGAGGGACACGCTTGATATAGAACTCTCTCTTAATGAGCAGATACAGTCTCAGTTAAAGATTCCGGCTGAAGTCCTTAGAACGAAGATTGATAAAGATTATAGTTTTGCATTACAGGTAAGAACGGATTCTCAAGGACGTATTACTTCTGTTGAGTTAGATCCAAATGAGTATATATCTAATGATGAGATATATTCAAAATTAGTACAGTCTGCAAAAGATACAGTTTGGAATATAGGGGATATTGATGTTAAAGAAGAGCTTGTTATTTATATTCCATTTAATTTTATAATATCCTCTAAGGATGATGTAAATTGACAGTCTTTAGAATTCAGACTATACTATAAGTACAAAAGAGCCAGTTAACGTGTTCTTGGCGTTAGGCTCATCAAACAAATTGGAATTTGATAAACCTAACGTGTCTAAGTATTGCCGTACTTAGTCTTAAACGTTAGGTTTATCTTATTTTATAATCAATATATTGATTATTTTTTAAGAATTAACACTACGAGGGTAGCGAATAAAATCATTAATGATAATGCTTCGTATACAGTCATAATGTCACCTCCCTCAAAAGACGGAGATGAACCCAACTCACGTTAATGGCTCTTTCGTTATTAGTATATAGCAGAAATTATTGATTGAAAAATATGGATTAATTTCGTACAACTTGTACACGAATAAAAGGGAGACTCTATGAAGAGTCTCCCTTTGTTAGTTATAAATAGACTAATATTTATTAATAGATTTTTTATTGCATAGAACATAGGTTCGGTTTATAATGAAGTAGATAGCCGACGAGGTTGGGCCTCTCTTCGTTTATAAAGGGAGGGATGCTTATGAGTGAATTTGAGATCTTTTCGACTGTTCTTGGCTTTTTGACAGTTGGTATTTCCTTCGGGACACTTATTGTTCGTATTTGCTCCAGAAAAAGCAAATAGCCCTTCGTTACCGCTGGGTAGCTAGGTAAAACAAAAGGCCATTTCCTGAGTTTTCAGTTTTTGAGATGAGCCTGACGTGACTACTCGCTCGGCTATCATTTATATTATAGGTTGTATCTCATATATCGTCAAATTAGAATAGATATCCCTGAACAGTTCGAACAATATCCAATAGAACGGGCATCATTGTAGAGCTTTTGCTTTTAATAATATGGTATAATACTTTCATTATGTAGTGAAAAAGGAGATTTAAATGGCAAATTTACCTAACTGCCCTAAGTGTGGCGACGAGTACACATACGAAGACGGTCATATGTTTATCTGTCCTATGTGTGGCAACGAATGGACAGCGGCTGACGCACAAGCTGCAGCTGAAGCGGGTATCATTCGCGATGCTAACGGTAACGAGCTCGCTGATGGCGACACAGTTGTTGTTGTAAAAGACCTCAAAGTAAAAGGCGCTGGCGTATTAAAACAAGGTACGCGTGTAAAAAATATTCGCCTCATCACCGATGCAAGCGATGGTCACGATATAGATTGTAAAATTGATGGCTTCGGTGCGATGGCATTGAAATCTGAAATGGTTAAGAAAATCTAATCTAAGGAATCCCTACCGATAAAAATTCGGTAGGGATTTTTTCGTGGTATAATCAACTTATAATGCATATAGTAAGAGAGTTTTTAGATGAGAGGAAACTATGGTTAACCGTGTTATTTTATTGGCCTTATTAGTATCTATGATGAGTCCTATTAGTTCTCTAGCTGCAGATTTAAAGCCTGCGGACAAGCGTAATTATGAATTGCAACAACAGATTTCTTATAATGTGATCGTTCCGCCAGAGGCTTTTGAAACGAGTGCAGATGGAACATTGATCGTTCCTATAGAGATTAAGACGGACGATAAGGGCAATATTGTAGCTGTTGAAGCAGGTCCTAATAATTGGAAACTAGATCGTGAAGCGTACCCTATCTTTGAGGAGGCTGCTAAAGAAGCAGCTTGGAATACTAAACATGTTGATACTGATGAAGCGCTTGTTGTAACGATTCCCGTTAGTATTGTCATGCTACCTGATGCTAATTCTAAGAAACGATAAAGGAGGGCTTATGGAAACTACGAAAGATTTAGAGAAATATACTTATGATCTTCTCGCTGAGCGTGGTGTCACATTAGATGACATTGCAGAGCTTGTTTTTTACGTACAAAAACCGTATATGCCGAATTTAGAACTGGAAGAGTGTCGCACAAGTGTGGCTTCTGTACTATCTAAACGGGAGGTGCATAATGCGATTATTACGGGTATAGAGCTTGATAAGTTGACAGAGCAAAATAAATTATCTCAGCCATTGCAACGTATTGTTGCTAATGATGAAAGCCTATATGGTATTGATGAAATTTTAGCTTTTTCCATCGTTAATTTGTATGGATCTATTGGCTTTACAAATTATGGCTATTTAGATAAGGTGAAGCCAGGTATTATCAAAAAACTAGATAGCGAAGAAGGGGGACGCTGTAATACATTCCTCGATGATTTGGTAGGTGCTGTAGCGGCAGCAGCGGCAGGGAAACTGGCACATAATGAACCAAATCGCGTGCAACATGCTATAGTAGAAGAATAGAAGTCCGTCATATATCTACTTGTTGATAAAGTATGAGGTGGGCTTCGATGACTCATTGATAACACTTTCACAACAATTTGATGACACTTTCACAACAACTTGATAATAATTTATAGAGTTGGTAGATACTATTGATGTTATAAAGAATAAAGAGTATAAATAATATTGATTGGAAATAAGTACTTTGTTTTGTAGCTATATACAGGAGGAGCTATGCAAAAGGTTCTGGTAGTAATCGATATGCAAAATGATTTTGTAGATGGTGCACTTGGTTCATCGCAAGCACAGTTAATCGTAGATAATGTGCGTAAGAAAATTGAAAGCTTTGATGGTCCTATTATCTTTACTCGTGATACGCATGATAGAGATTACTTGGAACACCAAGAAGGAAAGCTTTTACCAGTGCCTCACTGCGTTAAAAATACCGAGGGCTGGCATATTGTGGATGGCTTGATTGAGGCTGCAGAAGGTCGATCAATTATGAGTCCTGTATCCTTTGTAGATAAACCAAACTTTGCCTCTTTTGAGTTGCTTACACGGTTAGAGGGCATGGATAGGGTAAATCCTATTGAGTCTATTACGCTCATCGGCTTATGTACAGATATTTGCGTTGTGTCCAATGCGATTATGCTGAAAGCAGGCTTGCCAGAGATTCCTATTCATATTGATTCGAGTTGCTGTGCTGGTGTAACAGAGGAGTCCCATCAAGCGGCATTAACAACGATGAAAATGTGTCAGTGTATCATTGACTAACTTGTGAATCAAATTTATATAAAACTATATGTGATTGCTGATCAAAAGTCATATAACAATTAACTAATTAAAGGCTGTAGGAGTTCCTTTGGCCTTTTATGTTAGTCTTTTATATTGACGTTTTTCTATATAATGTGTACAATTAGATAAAGAATGATAATTCATATCAATTTGTTAGCTAAAATATTATATCCTAACTTCTGGTTACGTTAGGATAATCAGTCTCTTCTTGAAGTATATATGCTATGCTAGTAGATTGATTCTATATTACCGATGCAGGTGCATCGAATCGCTTTCACAAGAACGATGATGATACGAAATAGTTAGCATTGTTCTATGCCCTAAATTTAAGGAGGACTACTATGAAACCTTTCGAACTCGCACCATTACCGTATGCGTATGATTACCTTGAACCTGTTATCGATACTGAAACAATGAAATTGCATCATGACAAGCATCATCAAGCCTATGTTAATAATTTAAACGCTGCTATCGCAAAATACCCTGATCTTCCGTATGGCTGTGTAGACTGTATTCTCGGCGATATTGCTAATGTGCCTGAAGATATCCGTCAAGCAGTTATCAACAATGGTGGCGGTCACAAGAACCATACCATGTTCTGGGACATCATGACAAAACCAGATACTTCTAAATTGCAAGGTTCTTTGAAAGAGGCTATCGATGCTGAACTTGGTGGATACGATGCTTTTGTTGAAAGCTTCTCTACTGCGGCAGCTACACGTTTTGGCTCCGGTTGGGCTTGGCTTGTAGTTAACAAAGATGGCAAGCTAGAAGTGACATCCTCTGCGAACCAAGACAACCCTCTATTGGAAGGTAAAAAAGCAATTTTATGTTTGGACGTTTGGGAACATGCATACTATTTGCACTACCAAAACCGTCGCCCAGACTATATCAAGGAATTCTTCCGCGTTATTAACTGGGACAAAGTTTCTGAAAACTACGAAAAAGCATTGAAACCACATCATGATTAAGTGGTATACTTGTTAGAAACAGAAACAGAAACAGAAACAGAAACAGAAACAGAAACAGAAACAGAAACAGAAACAGAAACAGAAACAGAAACAGTAATAGTAATAGACAAGTAATTTAAATATATAACGGATAGTTGATGTGTCTCCCTTCATGTATGAGCCGGGATGGATAATCATCTATCCGTTATTTTTATCTCTTTTTACTGTTTTCAAGCGTATAATTTATTTTATTGGTAAAGAGTTACTATTGGTAAAGCGTTATATGATATTTTGAAAATTTTTTGAATTACTTTCAAAAGTATTGCCACGGATACAGATTTTCTAATCGATATCGTTTATCATAGATTCATAGGTCATTATATATAGACCTTTCACAGTAAATAGATAGCCTTATATGCGAGATTTTTACGTATAGGGGCTCATTAATATTAGTAAGTATTTTATAAAGATTTTGACATGAGGGGCTCAAAATGGAAAAGAAATTAGATCTATCCAAATCTGTATATGATTTGGTAAAAGAATATCCTGAAGTAGCAGATATTATGAAAGAATTAGGGTTCAGCGAAATCACAAACAAGGTGATGTTGAACTCTGTTGGCAAAATCATGACCATCCCGAAAGGGGCTAAGATGAAAGGCGTATCCATGATTGATATCGTGGGCGCTTTCATGAAAGCTGGCTTTACCTTAGAAGGTGAAATGCCAAATCTATCTGGTGATGATGCGGAAACTACGGGTCATCCTGGCGTAGCGCCTACCGCAGCGGCTACAAAGTCTAATGTTACGGATGCATCTGCTAACGTAGCATCTAGTACAGTTGTAGCAAATGCAGTAGAAAACAGTGAACCAGTATCTACTACAGCGACAGCTAATACTGATGAAGATTCCGAAACTAAGGCTGAAGATACAGTTCAAGATAGCGAACGAGTAGAGCAGCTCAAAGGCTTCTTGAAACGTTTAGGCACAGGTGAAGACCTTGGTGCGGTTCGTGAAGACTTTGCTAGTCAATTCGCCCATGTTGAGGCTAGTGAAATCATGAAAGCTGAACAAGGCCTTATGCGTGAAGGCACACCACTAGCAGAGGTTCAACAATTATGTGACCTTCACTCTGCCTTGTTCCACGGCTCCACTATCCATGAACAAATGGAGTCTGAACACGCTAAGGTTGAGGCTGTACTAGAAGCACAAGAAAAAAGTCAAAGCGTAGTAACGCTAGTCGAAACAGTAGGTCATCCACTCAATCGATTAACAGAAGAAAACAAAGCTCTTGATGCGTTGATTGAAGCTACAAAGGTTAAGGTGGCCGATAAAACTGCTACGGTAGATGATGTGAACGAAGTGCGCCAAGTGTCTATTCACTACGCTAAGAAGGGCGACCTTTTATATCCACATTTGAAAGTAGCCTATGATATTTCTGGCCCATCCATGGTTATGTGGACGGTTGATGACGATATTCGCGATGGCTTTGGTCGTCTAGCTCGTGCTAAGTCTATTGATGATGCTTGGTACGAAGAGTTTGATGGTCTTCTCACACGTGTTCAAGAGATGATCTATAAAGAGCAAAATATCTTGTTCCCAATTTGTGCAGAGAACTTTAGTACTGAAGAGTGGTATCAAATCTACAAAGATACAGCGCAGTATGAAGAAATCTTTGGGGTAAAACGCACTGTTTGGACAGAGGCTGAAGCCGCATTAGCTACACAAACAACAAAAGCAAGTGGCGATGATAATACTATTGCTCTAATAGGTGGTAGCTTAACTGTAGATCAATTAAATGCCATGCTTAATACAATGCCAATGGAAGTAACCTTCGTTGACCACGAAGACATTAACCGTTACTTCAACGATGGTGAAAAGGTCTTTAAACGCCCTACTACAGCTATCGGTCGCGATGTATACTCTTGCCATCCTCCAAAGATAGAGCCTATCGTACGCGGTATTATTGAATCCTTCCGCAAAGGGGAACGCGATAATGTGGCGGTATGGCTTGAAAAGGTAGGTCGTCCATTCTATGTAAACTATATGGCGGTGCGCGACCAAAACAATAATTACCTTGGTACATTAGAATTAGTACAAGACATGCAATTTGCAAAAGACCATTTCAAACGTTCTTAGTAAATTTTATTTTAAATATCTTTACTAAAAGGCCATTTTAAACATTCTTAGTAAAAGCTATTTAAATATCCCTGCTAAAAGGCTTTTCAAACGTTCCGAATAATCGATTATTTCAAATACTCCTGATAAATAATTGCTTTAATACTCCTAATAAAGGCTTTAGATGTCGTTAATAGTAACGTATGATTAGCTAAAAGTAGGTTTAAATATAATAAGAGGCAGTCATAGACGTGTTATAAACAGCTGTGACTGCCTCTTTTGATTATATAGTGATATTGAAAGTTAACTATTATTTTAAACCTGAAATATTTAAATGTTTTGTAGGATAGCATCCGTAGCAATTTTGATGTTCTCAAGGCTTGTGGCCAAGTTCAAGCGCACAAAGGTTGCGTAGCTTTCACCACCAAACCATTCACCAAAGCTTGGTGCAATACCGCATTTATTTTCAAAGAAATCATGTATTTCCTCTGGTTTAAGATAAGCGCTAAAATCGATCCAAGCCAAATAGGTGCCGTCCATAGGGCTAATGCGAAGTTCAGGCAAGTTGGCAAGTAGTTTATTGTACATATAATCATAGTTTTCTTTCACTACAGCGAGTAGGTCCGTTAGCCATGCTTCTGCTTCTGGATGCGTGTAGGCAGCTGTGATGGCTGCCTCGGCAATGACGTCCGAATCTGTATGATATACAAGGGCTTTAAAGGCGTTGTAATGATTTCGCAACTCTTCGTTAGGGATAATGACCTCTGCGTGGTGCAGGCTAGCCATATTAAACGATTTTGACAACGAGGACATGGCGATGAGCCTGTCTGTATACGCTCCGTTAGACACAGTTAATGCAGATGTAAATGGTGTAAGTCCCGTGATGAGGTCCTGATGGATTTCATCACTAATGATAAGGATCTTATGTTTCTGGCAGATACTAAATAGTCGATCCATTTCTTCTGCAGTCCATACGTGGCCTACTGGATTGTGCGGATTACAGTGAATAAACAATTTTACATCGTGTTTAATGATAGCGGCCTCAAAGGCTTCATAATCAACGGCATAGCGATTATCTTCGTTGCGCGTCATGGGAACGGCGATGATTTGCCGCTTCGCATCGCTGGCGCTACTGTCGAATGCGCCATACACAGGGCTTAACACTGCGATGGCATCATTTGTTTTTGTGAAAGCTGCTATGCACCACATGATGGCTGTAATAACATTGGGAGCACTGGTAAGCCAGTCGCTAATGATTGTGCAGTTATGACGACGTTTATACCAACTGATAACGGCCTCTATATAATTCGGATTTGTCATGGTATAACCTAATGGATTGGCTTTGACATAATTACAAATGGCCTCTTGGATGCACCGGGGCGGCATAAAGTCCATATCTGCAACCCATAATGGTAATAGGTCGGTGCGACTGAATTTTAAATGCTGACCGTCCCATTTTCGGGAATGAGAACCGCGGCGGTCTATATAGTATTTGCTAGTGAATTCTGCTGTGTTCATAAGAAACCTCATATAAGGATATACCTTGAGTTGTATGTCTTTAATTCTTATATGTATATATTCAATTACAAAATAGATATTTCTATTCCGTAAGGTGTATCTCTAATTCTTATTACTGTATCTATTATCAGTATACATGCATCCTATTATATGTAAATGGACTTGTATAAAATCTATGCAATCCTTGCATGAATAGGGGCTATATTCGTATACAAAAGGTGTTATATTTGCTTGACTGTTGGGACTTTCACAATTTAGAATATACTATAGAATAGTGTGAGTCTGACCAGTGACCACACGTCTATCGAATGGTTACAAAAGATAAATGTTAGCAGCATGTGGCGGCGTCCCTATGTGAGAGGGCTCATCGGAATGCTTAGGTGCATGCAACGCTGTAAGTATAGTATACTGGATCCTTGTTAGGAGGCATGTGCCATGAGTAACGAATTAAAACCACTACATTTTGATGCGGATTATACGATGGAGGAAGCGCTCGCGGAGGCGAAACGTTGTCTAAACTGTCCAAAGCCATTGTGCCGTATGGGTTGTCCTATTGAAAACGAAATACCTCGTTTCATCCAAGCTATCGCACGTGGTAATTTTGGTGAAGCTAATGATATCTTGGCGGAACGAACAAATTTACCGTCTATCTGCGGTCGTGTGTGCCCACGAGAAAATCAATGCGAAGGCAACTGTATCATGAATAAGGCGAAAAAACCGCCTATTAACATCGGTAAATTGGAACGCTTCGCTGCTGACTTTGAAAGCATCAATGAACTTCGCAAACCTAAGAAGATTAAACAAGATCTTGGTAAGGTAGCGGTAGTAGGGTCTGGTCCTGCAGGTTTGTCCGTAGCAGGTGATGTGGCTAAACTCGGTTATGAAGTAACCGTATTTGAAGGTCAATCTGAACCAGGGGGCGTACTCTTATTTGGTATTCCGGAATTCCGCTTGTCTAAAGCCGTTGTACGTCGTGAGATCGCTCGTCTTGAAGGGTTAGGCGTTAAGTTCGTATGCAATACATTTATCGGCCAAGATAAAACTTTGGACGATCTCTTTGCTGAAGGATATGATTCTATCTTTATCGGTACTGGTACGCATATTCCTCAAGACGTGCGCATGGAAAACGATGAAGTACCTGGTGTATTCCAAGCAATGTACTTGTTGACGAATGTACAATTGGTAGAAAATGGGGAACTTGATGAAAATCAAATTCCTGTTAAAAAAGGTGACCGTGTTATCATCATCGGTGGTGGTAACGTAGCGATGGATGCGGCTCGTACATGCGTACGTTTAGGCTGCGAAGCGGTAACAGTAGCATATCGTCGTAGCCAAGAACAAATGCCAGCCTTGTTGTCTGAATACGAAGAAGCGCGCGCTGAAGGCGTTCAATTCCAATGGTTCGCTTCTCCAGTAGGCGTAGAAGGTACAGATAAGGTTGAAGGCTTCAAATATGAAGTGATGGCGCTTAACGAAGATGGTGCAGGTATCCACGGCACTGGTAATTTCCAAGTAATGCCTGTTGATAAAATCATTATCGCCGCAGGTCATAAACCAAATGCTCGTCTTGTAGGTGAAGGTAATAACTTAAAGGTAGATGAAAAAGGTTATATTATTACATCTGAAGATCCATATGGTATGACTAGTCGTGAAGGCGTGTTTGCAGGTGGTGACGTTGTTCATAAACCTGCTACCGTAGTATTGGCTATGCGTGAAGCTAAAAAAGCTGTTGATGGTATGGTTAAATACATGGAAATCAAAAAAGCACAAGAAAGCGCAAATCAATAATTTTATATAAATACATAGAAAGGACTATACAGTTCAGCTGTATAGTCCTTTTGTATTGTTAATAAACTTATTATTCCTAAATGTATTTTAACAATATTGCGTATTTACTATATATCGTATAGTCTTCTTGTAGTATTAATAGTGCTAAATAGCGCCAGGTAATTTTATAAATCAAGTGTATGCATAATGTATGAATACTGTATAAGAATTGCAATATATAGATAATACCTGTATTTTTGATTTACTATCTGTATTTTTAATGATAATAACTTTTATATATACTAAAATTCCACGAAATGATGAAATCCTACGCAATGAAATCTGCATAGCACAAAAGCCTTAACTAAAATGATTTACACATTAGTTTTTGTTAAGGCTTTTGTGTTATCGCTTTTCAACCACTACTAGGAAATGATTGAGTTCAGATTTATAGTAAAGGTATAAATATGTGTTGAGGGAGAAAGTAGATAGAGGTTGGTATGAATCCTATCGTATGTTGTCAAGATCTACAAGTTCGACAAGAAGTTCACAAGCTTGGTGTATTGATTTTACTTTGGCGCAGACAATTGGGAATGACTCAATATCAATTGGCAGATAAATCTGGTTTAGCCCAATCTTATATTAGTGACCTTGAAAGTGGTGCCGTAGATCCTCGGTGGTCCACAATTTACAGAGTCGTGTATGGACTAGGAGAGATGAATATACAAGATTTTTTGAATGGGCCGCAAAACATTAGAAGCCTAAAGATTCATTAATGATGATGACTTCCATGGATTGCATATTGCGCATCTTTTTATAGTAAATCGTTAATGCATTACATATGCGGTCGGGAGAACCACAGTCATAGCATTTTTCTTCTAATCTAGCACATGGATTGAGAGAGCTCTTTTTATTCTTTTTACTGTTGAGCGGAGCGGCTACATTGCGTGCACGATAGATGGCGGAAGCTAAATCCGGCGTAATTTTGTTGATGCCTAGCACAAAAAATACCTCTTGAGAGCCAAAGAGTGAGGCGGCAACACGATTACCCGTACCATCAATATTGACCATTTCCCCCGTTTGAGCAAGAGCATTTACAGAGGTGAGAAATACATCACGCCCCATGGTGCGCAATGCGGTGTCGCGGAAGCTTTCACCAGGAAGGGGACGTTGAATATCCGTTACATCTTCGTTGACTTCGGATAGGGCTTCATAAGCATTGAGTTTTAGTAACGTGCGAGAGTCCCCGATGGCTACATGTTTGTTTTGAATACGATCTTTTAAATAGGAAATAGCTTCAGTACCAGTTTCGAAATAATGGACTACAAAATTATTGCGTTCCAAGGCTTTAATTGTTTTCTCTATGTCTATAGGTGTGTCATTGTATTTTGGATGTATAACAGCGTTGATTGTTGTCTCTGTATTCGCCATAAGACCTCCTAAATGGGTGTATAAGGAATATAAATTGGCATTTGGCTATCCGTATTTTGTTTTTATTATTGTAGCGTATTATGTGTAAAGAGTTCAATTATTGGTATGTAGTTCATAGATAAACATTAATTGAAGTGCTGTATGTTTAAATTTAAAGTAAAACTTTAGGAATCTAATCCAATTTTATGCTTAAAATAATAAAAATTTGGAGTGAAATCCAACTTTATGATAAAATTAATATGAAGTTGGAATGGAATCCAAATTTATTAGGTAAGTGATATGATATCTGATATTACTAATACATGGGTTCCATCTATGAGAAGGTACATAGATGAGGAGGCCCTTATGAAGTTAATTCAGCGCCAAGGATATCTAGATTTTTTACGGCGTAATCGAGAGCGGCCTATTATTAAGGTCGTTTCAGGCATACGCCGTTGTGGTAAATCTACATTGTTTAGGCTGTTTAAAGATAAGTTATTGGCAGATAATGTGAAGCCTGAACAGATTATTTCCATTAATTTTGAAGAATTGGAATACGAGCATTTGCGAGATTACCATGCGTTGTATCAATATATTTTAGAACGTATGCAGCCTAATGAAACGAATTACATTTTTCTTGATGAAATTCAGCATGTAGATCAATTTCATCGTGTCGTAGATAGCTTGTTTGTAAAAGAGAACACAGATTTATATATTACGGGCTCCAATGCATACTTTATGTCTTCTGATATCGCCACATTATTGACTGGACGATATGTGGAAATTCAGATGTTGCCATTGTCCTTCAGTGAGTTTTACCATAGCAAGTATGAGGGTAATCAGTATTCTTTGATTCCTGCCTATGAGGCCTATCTTCGTGAAAGTTCCTTCCCTTATACTCAGCAATTAGGGGGCGAAGACTTTGATATTCAAGAATATTTACGTGGATTATATAATACTTTGTTATTGCATGATGTTGTGGCTCGATTGAAAATTAATGATGTCACAATTTTACAAGATATAGTGCGGTATATTATGGCGAATGTTGGTAGTTTACTTTCACCAAATAAAATAGCCAACTCTCTCGTTAGTGCAGGTCGAAAAATCGATAATAAAACTGTAGAACGGTATTTACAAGGATTACAGGATAGCTTGTTGTTATATAAGGTAAATCGCTATGACGTACGAGGTAAAGAATTACTACGTATCAATGCAAAGTATTATAGTGTTGATGTAACATTACGAAATTTGCTAGTGGGGAATGCGAGTCGTGATACAGGTCATATTCTAGAAAATATCGTTTTTCTAGAGCTCATTAGACGAGGATACACTGTATATGTAGGGCAACTTGCTAAGGGTGAAATAGATTTTGTAGCACAAAAAGGGGGGATTACCGAATATTATCAAGTTAGTGAGACCGTACTTGACTCTAATACTTTGAGCCAAGAACTAGCACCGCTTGAGGCGGTACAAGACCAATACTCTAAGTTTTTGCTCACCTTAGATGAACTAAATAAAAATGCCAACTACGACGGAATTCAACAACGAAATGTTTTAGAATGGTTGTTAGAGAGTCGTTAACTTGCTATAATAATAGTATTGATATGGCGTAAAGCCAATGTTAAGGAGGCAAAAATCGTGGATTTAATTCAAAAATTAAAAGACCAAGTAAAACCATTAGGTAAAAAAATCGTGTTGCCAGAATACAAAGATGAACGCGTATTGAAAGCAACTGAAATTATTTTGAAAGAAGGTTTTGTAACACCTGTACTCGTTGGTAATCCTGCTGAAATCGCTGAGGCTGTTAAAGCTGTTGGTGTATCCATCGAAGGTGCTGAAATCATCGATCCTGCTAACTACGATCGTTACCAAGAAATGGTTGATACATTCGTAGAATTGCGCGCTAAAAAAGGTATGACTCCTGAAAAAGCTGACGCAACTATGAAAGGCGATTGCTTGTTCTTCGGCGCTATGCTTGTTCGCCTTGGCGCAGTAGATGGCATGGTTGCTGGTTCCGCTTGCCCAACAGCAAACGTATTGCGCGCTGCATTGCAAGTTGTAGGTACTAAACCAGGTCTTAAAACTGTATCTTCTTCCATGTTCATGTTCACAAGCAAAAAAGAATATGGCGACGACGGTATGCTAGTATTCTCTGACTGCGGCGTATTGCCTAATCCAACTAGCGACCAATTGGCTGATATTGCAGAATCCACTGTAGAAAAAGCTCGCAAAGTTGTTGGTATGGCTGACCCTCGCGTATCCATGTTGTCCTTCTCCACAAAAGGTTCTGCTTCCACTCCAGAAGTAGATAAAGTGGTTGAAGCTGTTAACATTTTGAAAGAACGCAACGTTGATTTCAAATTTGACGGCGAATTACAATTGGACGCTTCCATCGTTCCTTCCGTAGCAGAAAAGAAAGCTCCTGGCTCCAACGTAGCTGGTAAAGCTAACATCTTGATCTTCCCTGATCTTCAAGCTGCTAACATTGGTTACAAATTGGTACAACGCTTCTCCGGCGCTGATGCTCTTGGCCCATTGATTCAAGGCTTGGCTAAACCAGTTCATGACCTTTCCCGTGGCTGCTCTGCTCAAGACGTTGTAGACGTTGCTGCTATCGCTGCTGTTGAAAGTATCTAATAGCTGCCTACACAATTATATATACACATATGTTATATATGTTTTGATATGCTGAAAGCTGGCTCTATAGGGTCAGCTTTTTGTATGTTCAATATATATCCATATATTTTTATATTCATTACTCTATATTATTTTCTACAGTATTATCATTATTGTCATGTTACTTTCAAATTCGTAGCCACTGCGACAGACAGAATCCATGGTTGGTCGTATAGTATAACTATAAGAAAATAGATCGGCGTAAACCATTGGAGGTGTATCTTATGAGTTTTGGAACTATTAATAAATCCATGACCGTAGCTGATGCGGTTAAAGTAAATCCAGAGTTAATGGATGTATTAGCAAAAGATGGAATTGATTTTTGTTGTGGTGGCGGACATCCTTTAGCGGAGGCTATTGCAGAAAAAGGTAAAGATGTGGATGCATACATTGCTATGCTAAATGATGTACAAGTTGCTCAGAAATCTTCTCGTGCAGAGGTGCTTAGCTATTCTAAAGACCAATTGATTGATTACATTGTTCATACCTATCATAGAGAACAATTAAATATGATTGATGAAATTGACCAAGGGTTGGCAAAACTGCTAAATGTACATTATGACCATCATGGTGAGGAATTGACAAAGATTTATCAAACCTTTTTGCAACTTAAATCTGCTCTTGTACCTCATTTCCGGCATGAAGAACATGTAGACTTCCCTGAGTTTAAAGCGGGTAAACCCGTAGACTTTGAAGAACTTCGTGCTGAACACGAAGCTGCAGGTGTACTTTTGGAATCCTTAAGTGCATTGACCAATCAGTACACGGCACCAGCAGATGGCTGTGCTACTTATGTGTATGTATTTAAGACCATGAAAGCCTTAGAAGAAGGCCTTCATGAACATATTTTCTTAGAAAATTCTGTTTTGTTTGACATGAAATAGATTATAATATCATCTGTATAACGACAAGGAGCTATTACAAAAGGGCTACTTGTATGTAGTAAAGACACCAATCGAATGGTTGGTGTCTTTTGTTATCTTGAGAATCATGAGTTTGTAGCTATAGTATGGCGGAAATACATCATTTGCATAAATTCATATAGAAGGTGTATGATTAAATTAGTTATATTTGATTAATATATTTAATCAATATATTGAGTAAATGCACTTGATATATACAGGTGTAGTTATGTTTGAAGTCGTGAAAAGGAGAGGGCTATGATTTCTGTATTCGACACAAATCCTGTTGTTTTTGAAAGTACGGATCGTACATTGACGGTTAGTTATAATGGTGTACTCTGCAAAGATGCAAATGGACAAGTTATAACTGACATTGATTTTGATGATGTAAATGAGCTTCATCTTACAAGATATTTAAATTCAAATAGTAACTATTCGATTATATTTAGAGACCACAATTGGAAAAATATAGAAGGCCAAGATTTAGATACAGACCGTAAGGAATCTAATGCTGGTCACAATATTCGTGAAACAAAAGCAATCATTGCTGCTTTTGCCCGAAATAAATTGACTGCGGACTTCCCTGCAAATTTAGACACTCTTCAATTGCCACTAGATTACTCCTATATGGGTAAACGAGAAATTACCATTAAAAATGGTGTTATCTCAAATGGTAAGGTAGATATTCCTATTAATGAAATTCGTCGCGTAGTATGTGCATCTAATGGTACAATTAGTAAATTGTTAATATATAAAGAAGAAAAACCTAGTTCCTTCTTTAAAAAGATTTTCGACAAATGTGATATGAAAATTACGTTGAATGCCATTACGTTGCCTTTGTTGGAAGCTATCGTAACACGTAATACCGGACATGGTATCGACTTCTCCCGCGGTAACGGTTTTGATCAAAAGGATTCCAATTATATTATCATTCGCTATCTTGATTCTGGATTCTTCCTTGAAAAAGATGGTACAGCAACAACAGAATGGCAAAAAACTGCGGCGGAAACAACGGCAAAATTTAATTATGATGTGAAAACATTATTAGTGTAATAAAGATTTTTAATTTAAATTAGGAGATTCCATGTCTGTATATCAATTTTCCCTGCCTACTAAGTCTGGTGAATTACAATCCTTACAAACTTATGAAGGTAAGGTTCTTATCATTGTTAACACGGCAAGCAAATGTGGATTTACTCACCAATATGAGGGTCTAGAGGCTCTTTATAAGCAATATAAAGAGCAAGGATTAGAAATTATTGCTGTTCCTTCCAATCAATTTGGAGAGGAAGAACCTGGTTCTAATAACGAAATCCAATCTTTCTGCAAATTGAATTACGGTGTTACTTTTACCGTTATGGGGAAAGCAGATGTACGCGATGAAAGTGCATTAGACCTTTTCAAATACATGATACGAGAACAACCATTCCAAGGCTTCCCACCTAGTGATAAAACTGAAATGCTTACAGATTATCTCAATGGTATCGATCCTAATTATTTAAAGGACGATGAGGTAAAGTGGAACTTCACTAAGTTTGTTATAGATCGTAAAGGTAATGTGGTAGGGCGCTTCGAGCCTGTTGTAAAACCGATGGAAATGGAAGCTTTCATTAAAAAACTCATTTAGTAGAGTCATTAGTATGGTAAAGAAAAGAACCGCTAGTTTTTGTAACTAGCGGTTCTTTTGTGTAAATAAATAAATACATATATATTTATTTATTTTTGTTTATACATAGTAATGTAAGGTTTTATGTGAATAGGAAATAAAATTTCCTAGGAGATTTTTGTATCTTTATGGGCTTAAAGTATGTTTTGAGGCTCATCCTCAAAGATAAATCCTGTCATCGATAGGGAACCCAAACTATAGGTTTGATTAAATACAGTCGGTTTTGTACTTTCACTAGCACCCATAATATAGATTAATGGCAGATAGTGATCTGGTGTAGGTGCAGCATAGCTAGCCTGAGGATGTCGAGTGTAATTAACAATAGCATCTATATCGTTTTTTAAGACGGCCTTAGAAATATATTGGTCAAACTCAATTGTGGCAGAGGTGCCGGATGGATTATCCCATTCTATGCGTCTTAGATTATGAACGATATTACCACTGCCCATGATAAGATAGCCTTCATCGCGTAATGACTGAAGCTTTGTTCCTAGTTGATAGGCTTCTTTTGGGCTTAGGTATTTATTGATAGATAGTTGGACAACGGGAATCGATGCATCAGGAAACATGTGAACTAATACGGTCCACATGCCGTGATCGATGCCCCAAGTGTCATTTATAGAAACGGAGTTACCCAGTAATTTTTGTACTTCTTTCGTTAAATTGCTGTCACCTTTTGCAGGATATACAACTTCGTAGAGTTCTTGCGGAAATCCATACATATCGTAAATTTGTTTTGGATTCTCTGTGCTTTGAACATAGGTGCCATCTGCATACCAATGAGCAGAGATGGCGAGTATGGCTTTTGGTTTGCCATAGTTGTTGATTATATTTTGTCCTATACGGTTGAAAGTATTTGTTGTTTCTGTATGTTCTAAAGCCATCATAGGGCTGCCGTGACCGACGAATAGTGTAGGCATGCGTTTCATAATATCACCTAATCCTTCAATTGATAATGTGTAATCTGTTTAATGCTGTAAAATTGATACAATTGTTTAGCTATAAATGTTGATGATTAAATCTAATAGTTATTGATTCACCAACCGATAATTGTATTTAGTTAGTGAGTTTATTATATATTGGTGCAAATATTTTGAATAGTAGAATTATTTGAGATAGGTACTATCAAATATGATAGAATTGTGATATTTACTGATTAAAAATTTTTCAAAAATTTTTGTACCCTAAAAAATGATACTATAAAATACTTGCAATTCTAAAAAATTGTGATATGATTTGAACTACATTAAGTGGAAATATTTCTAATACCGAAATAGAAATTGTAGTGTAGCTATAAAGAGTAGCTTAGTTATAGATGTTAATTTTGTTATAACAAGCTACTTAAGCTAGATATATAAGGAGAATGACAATGGCAGAGCAACTTGTAAATGTTCATGATTTAGTGGGGCGGTGTCCTTTTGCAACGAGCCAAAAGTTATTGGCTGGTAAATGGTCTTTGTTGATTATGCATGAATTATCTGAAGGTCCTGTGCGCTTCCGTGAACTAGAGCGGAGATTACATCCAATTACACAAGCTACACTTACAAGAGCGTTGCGCCAAATGGAAGATGACGGCCTTGTACATCGTGAAGTATATGGAACCATTCCACCAAAGGTTGAATATAGCCTTACCGAAGTGGGAGCTGGTTTTAAAACTGTATTAGCTTCCCTTGAAAACTGGGGTAACCAATATATCGACTATATGAAAGCCGCTGGCCGCATCTAAGAAATGCCAGCGGCATTTCTGCCCTTATTATGATACATATGGGGCACTATATATTTGATAAGACTTTAAAAAAGTCCTTTATATGTGTCATGAATAGCCATTTGTTTATGCCATGTATTTAGAAAAATATGGTATAATAAAAAATACGAATGATATAAATTCTCAATAAATTAGAGGTATTGATAATAATGTTACATGTTACTTTTTTAGCGCATAGCGGATTTCTCGTAGAGGATGGTAAGCGTTGCTATGTGTTTGATTATTATAAGGATCCTAATAATATTGTTTGGCAGTTGGCTAAACGAGGTCGTGAACTTTGGTTCTTCGTAAGTCACACTCATGGAGATCACTTTAACCCATCCATTACGGAGTTTGATGGTCCTCAAACGCGCTATATTTGTCATCAAGATGTGCCGTTAGAGGGCAAGGTAAAAAAATGTATTACCATGCGCCCTGGCCAAGATGCACTATTAGATGATGTAGGCATCCATATGTATGGCAGCACCGATGAAGGTGGCTCTTTTTACATAAAGACAAATACGGCGAATATCGACTCTGACTCTATCTTCCATGCAGGAGACCTTAACTGGTGGCATTGGCTTGGTGATACGCCAGAAAACAATGCGGATGCAAAGCGTATGGCTTGGCGTGAGTTCAAGGAATTAGAGGGCTTGTCCGTAGATGTAGCGATGTTCCCTGTAGACAATCGTTTGGAAGACGCTATGGAATGGGGCAGTATTGAATTTTTGCGCCGTGTACAGGTGAATAAAGCCTTTATTCCAATGCATTTGAATGGTCCATTATGGACACCGTCTGTGTACTTTAAAGCTCTCTTTGGGGAGGTGTCGATTTGGGAACCTCAAAAAGATGGCGATGAGGCTACATTTTAGATTGTAGATATAAGTGTGAAAGTCCGTAGACCTCGAGGTCACTACGTTATATAGGAACAGTCTATATGCGTAATTGAGTAAGTTAGGATCAAGTGATGATGAAAACTAAACCAGTGGCAACCACCCTGTTGGTTGTCATGGCTATTATATTTTTAATTTCATATCCGCAGCGACATGATACATTTTGGGCCTTTATCATGCATATCTCTGGGGCAGCTATGATAGGCGGCCTCGCGGACTGGTATGCAGTAACGGCTCTCTTTACGAAGCCTTTAGGCATTCCTTTCAAAACGGCAATCTTGCCGCGCAGTAAGGAACGATTAATTCAGATAGGCCGCACTATGCTCAGCGAAGAGCTATTGCGCGTGCCACAGATGTATTATGCTATCAAAAAAGAACGCGTTATGGTCCGTATCGTTGAATACGGCATGAGCGATGTGGGACAAGTTCAAATTCGAAATCTCTTATACGGTGTGGGCAATCAAGTTTTATCTCATATGGATATTGAACCGATGCGCCAAGAGATTAATAAGGCCATTTATAAGGGGGTTACAAACTGGAAAGCAACACCCCTTGTTATTCTCTTTGGTCGTTGTATGCTAGAACGTCACACAGCAAGCGTGTTTTGGCTTTATTTTAACCGCACATGTCAGCGTGTTATTGCATCAAATCAGGTATATCCCTATTTGTATCGCGTCATGCTAGACATTATGAAAACTTATACAAAGGATTCTTTCTTTCGCGAATTGGCCATCGCCTTTGGTGGAGATGGACTTTCACCAGAACGATTGGTAGAAACGGTACAGAAAAAAGCCGTTCAATTCTTGAAGGAAAATGAATCTATTGACTCTGCATTGGGGCGCTATGTATGGGGCCAAGCTATTCGCTTTTTCAATAATTTGGAAACTAATACAGAGTGGCAAGCTTTCATCGAAGAACATAAAAATCAGTGGATTAGAATGGTTCTTGAAGAATGGGAAGGCAAACTTATCGATGGGGATACATTGGATTGGAAACGCCTCATGGACATCGTTATGGAGCGCTTTAATGTGCTCGGCACCGAAATTTTGTTGAATCCAGACAAGCAGGCGCCGTTTGAGCGGTTCTTCTTGTTGCGTAGTATTCCGTGGTTGCAGAAATTGAACCCTCTCATCGACAGTGTGGTAGGTCAGGAATTATCTCGCTATTCGCCTGATGAAATCACTCAAATTGTTCGCGGCAAAATGTACTATGACCTTCAAATGGTGCGTATTAATGGTTCCCTTATAGGGGCTGTCCTTGGCGGCATCTTATACGGTTTGACCATCATTGTAGAGGGGGTGCTCAAATGATTAGTTATTTGAAATCCCTTACTTTGAAACAGCGTGCTAATGGCATTTTAGGCTTGACTGCCGTATTGTATTGTTTTGCTTTTGTAGGACAATTTTTCTTTGGCTATGAAAGTTGGTATCAACCGTTGTACTGGGCTGTTCAATCTGCCCTCATCGGCAGTGTGGCCGACTGGTTTGCTGTAACAGCATTATTCCGTAAGCCACTAGGTTTCCCATATCATACAGCGCTAATTCCTCGAAATAAAGATCGCCTCATTAACGGTGTCATTAAACTTGTAGAGACGAAGATGCTTACCAAGGAGCGTTGTAAAGTATTGTTGAAAAATGTGCAATTTGTGCCATTGTTTGAAAAGTTCTTGTTGTCTCCTGAGGGACAGCGAGCAGCACGTCTTGTGATTCATCAAGGACTACACCTTTTATGGAAATCTCAAACTAATGAAGAATGGGCACAATGGGGGGCAAAACGCATTCGTGGATTGCTTCAACAACATTCTCTCGTGCCCGTTTTGAAACACGTATTACTCGATTTATGTGAGCATAATCGCTATGAAAGTATGGTTGTGCAAGTTCTAAACGTGATTCAAGAACGGATTAATCATCCGGCCATGGTTACCTGGCTTACCGCTGTCGTAGCAGAAGAGGCACATAAGAAAAAGCGAAAAGGCTTCTGGTCTGATTTTCTTATTTCTATGTCCGAAGCTACCGATGTAGTAAACTATCAAGAAATGGCAGAGGCTATTGTCCAAGAGGCCTATGCGATGCTGGAAAGCTGGAAGCGGCCAAATAGCCCCGAACGAACTGCTTGGTTGCGACAATGGGTAGAACCAATTCGTAATATTGAAGAGAACCATGAAGTCTGCGATGCTCTTAACGAAGCGTGGGAACGTTGGATTCGAGAACAAGACTGGGAATCTGTTATCGAAAACCATTTATGCCCTTATATAGAAGAACTATTACTCGTAGGAGATGAAAACGGAGAGACTCCGGCTCAGGTTTTAGTTAATATTGCTCTTGAATTATGGAATGTATACGGTCAATCGGACGATCTTAGAAATCGTATTGAAAAAACCTTACACGATATTGGCGACTACGTACTTGAACAAGGGTATGACCTCATTGAAACTATCATACGTCAAGTATTAGGTGGCCTCAGTACAGATAAATTTATTTACTTTATTGAATCTAAGGTGGAGGACGATCTCAGCTGGATTCGTATTAATGGCGCTATCGTTGGTGCTGTAGCGGGTCTGCTTGTATGGACCTTCTTAGAATATGTATATATGCCGTTTTGGCAACAATTTGTAGGCTAAAGTTAATTATCTATAATAAGTTGCTTTAAAATTAAATACACAAAAACTAGCATATAGAAGGAGCTTCTATATGCTAGTTTTTTATGGTTTAATTAATTCTACATTATGGGCTTTTTGGATTAAAATTGATATAGAAAAGGGACTGACCATTGGTCAGTCCCTTTTGTGTTATTCTTCCGTTGTATTGTACGGCAATCGCACGGTAAATGTAGTTTTTACTTGTGGTTCACTCGTGGCCGTTACTGTACCATGGTGTAAGTTAATAACTTTATTTACAAAGTAGAGGCCTAAACCTATACCGTGATTAGATTTTTTGTTTCGCGATTGTTCCGTCTGATACATACGATCCCAAATATGATCCAAAGCTTCAGGTTCAATGCCAATACCATTATCTGTTACGGTAATGACTAAGTCTCTGCCTACGAGTTTAGCCGAAATATCAATAGTAGAGTTTGTAAACTTAATGGCATTGTCCACTAGGTTTGTGATAGCTCGACGTAATGATACTTCGTGAGCATTCATATGTAAATTAGGCTCAATATGAGATGTAATCGTAATCTGTTTATCTGTATTTTCTGTACAGAGTCTTGTATAGTCGTGGACCATATTGGATAACATCAATGATACATTGACAGGTGCAAAGCTTAAACCTTGTGCATTTTCAAGGCGGGCTACATCAAGCAGTTGGCTTACGAGGTTAGTCATGAACTTAGCTTGCTCTAAGATATGTGTTAAACCTTCCCGTAAATCTGCTTCCGTACGACCGTATTTTAAAGCAAATTCACTTTCTGCTTTAATAACGGCAATTGGTGTACGTAGCTCGTGAGATACATCAGAACTAAACTGTCTTTCACGATTGGAAGAATCCTCAAGACCTGAAATCATACGGTTAAATGTTGTGGTCAGTTCGTAGATTTCATCTCTCGCTGTGCGAGCAGGAATGTCGATACGACGGCTCAAGTCGTTGTTTTTACCGATGACTTTAGCTGTTTTTGTCAAAGTTCGGACCGGTTTAAGTCCTTTTTTGATGAAAAGATAACCGCCTAGGGAGGAAATTAGTAAGAAAATGATATTCCCTAACAGTAAGCTGTATAAAAGGTTTTCCGTCTTTTTAGAGGCCGTTTTTACTTTTGTAACAGCACGCAAAATACCACGATAGTTTGGTTCGTTAACCGGTGTATCGTAGTAGTAGAAGGTATCATCACCAGCAGCAATTTCACCAACTTGGCCTAAGGAAAGGATTGTTTGGTTTGGAAACCCATCTGGCAAGGCGCCTTTAATAATATAGCCGTCTTGAGTTGATACAAAGAAGAATGTATTATCTTGGTACGGTTTAAACTTGCGGATATCCGTAGCCATAATCATCGCTTGCTGCTGTAAACGCTCGCGCACTTCTTTGTTATCGGATTCATGTGTATATGCGTAAATCCATGCGGATGCAACCATCAAAATGATAAGCAAAAAGATGGTATACCACGACATAATTTTAAAGGTTAGGGGCAGCCGATTAAATAAATCGGTGGCTGCCCCAGACATGGTATCTAGATCTCGGTGAGGATCATTAGTTTTCTGTTTTGAGGACATACCCTACTCCACGAACCGTTTGAATGAGTTTTACATTTTCATCAGTATCAATTTTCTTGCGCAAATCTTTAATGTATACGTCGATAAGGTTAGAGTAGCTTTCATAATCGTATTCCCAAACATGGTCAAGGATTTGTTGACGAGATAATACGATATTTTCGTTACTTGCTAAATAGAATAATAGGTCGAATTCTTTTGCAGTCAATGTAATTGTTTCGCCGTCGCGTTTAACAGTACGTTGAGGAACATTGATGGTAAGTGGACCTACATGGATATCGTTTTGTGCATGACGCGCATTACGACGAGCCAATGCATAAATACGAGCGGTTAACTCTTCAAGATCGAAAGGCTTTACAAGATAATCATCTGCACCAGTGTTAAGGCCTGTAACTTTATCTTGCAAGGAATCCTTTGCTGTTAAAAGCAATACAGGTGTTGTATTACCGTCGTTACGCATTTGTGCAAGAGCACTGATACCATCGAGGATTGGCATCATAATATCCATTACGATAACGTCATAGCTAGATGTGTTAACGTAATCGATCGCTTGTTGCCCATTGAAGCATGTATCAACTGTCATATTTTCTGCACGTAAATATTTAGCCGTGATACCATTCAGCATTTCTTCGTCTTCTACAAGTAAAATTTTCATTCTCTGTTCTCCTTATGTATGATTTAAAAATATAGCTCTCCAACTACATTAATTATAGTCATTATATATATATAAACTTTCTTTTTTTGAAAGCCACAACACCATATAAGGTGACTATATATATAATATTATATAACTTATTTATCTATTATCATACCTTATACAATGGTAATGAGCAAAAGATGAATGTACATGCGAGTTTACAAGACGTTTCTTCATCTTTGAAAGCCTTAAAAATGGTGAAAGACTGAAACTTAATGAATTCTGCTAATGAATAAAATCTAACTATATCGAAGATTGCCGTATGCGCATAGATGAGGGTGATTTTATCGATTTTAGATGATGTGCGATAAATCACTAAAAAAACTTATGATAATTATTATCACAGAAATAAATGCTTGTTATAAACGGAGAAATACGATAATTTTCGATGATTAAATTCGAGGTAAATTTAGTAGGAATTTAATGAATATTAATTATTAGGAATGGTTAGCAATAATTAAAAAGCTAGTGTTTATGCGAATTATATAGATACCAAAGGAAATAAAAACATAGAAAAATTTCGGAACCGAACTACTTTCGTAAAATCCTTAACTTCTTGTAAAAATTATTCATATAGGTAATTTTTTGACTCCTCTTTTTACCTTAAAAATGCTAAGTGAAATAAATTATCAATTAGATTAATCAAAATTAATTATGCATAATAGGGTTTAGACATGACCTGAAATGCTCTCTATAATTATAGGTAAAGAAATAAGAAAAATCGCATAAGTATGGGGTTTTTCTTGAAAGAAAAATGATTAGGTTATCAAAAATTTTTATAAGTTTTTGAAATGAGATAGTCTAACAGGTTTCTTATTAATAGGTAGTTATGAGGAGGTCATTATGGAACAGTTTGATGTTCTAGTAGTAGGTAGCGGTGGCGCCGGCATGCGTGCGGCTCTTGAAGTAGGTCGTCGCAAAGGCTTAAAAGTAGCTCTTATTACTAAAATTTTCCCAACTCGCTCTGCAACAGCAATGGCGCAAGGCGGTGTAAATGCATGTTTGAACAACGTTGCAGCTGAAGATACAGTTGAAACTCATACTTTCGATACTGTAAAAGGTTCTGACTATCTTGGCGACCAAGATGCAATCGAATTCTTCTGCTCTCGTTGTCCAGAAGGCGTACTTGAAATGGACCACATGGGTGCTCCATTCTCCCGTACTGAAGAGAATAAAATTGCGCAACGTAACTTTGGTGGTCAATCCTATCCACGTACTTGCTACTCTGCGGATAAAACTGGTCACGTTATTTTGCACACAACTTACGAACAATGCTTGAAAGAAGGCGTACACTTCTTACAAGAATGGTATCTTTTAGATCTTGTTAAATCTGCAGAAGGTCACGTTGGTGGCGCTGTTGTGTGGAACATGAAAGAAGGTCGCGTAGAACAAATTAAAGCGAAAGCTATTATCTTGTCTACTGGTGGTGCAGGTCGTATCTTCTGGACTCGTACTACAAACCCATTCCTTTCCACAGGCGATGGTATGGCAGCAGCATTCCGCGCTGGTAACGGCTTGAAAGATATGGAAATGATCCAATTCCATCCAACTGGTCTTGGTCGTACTGGTATCTTGATGTCCGAAGCGGTTCGTGGTGAAGGTGGTTACCTTCTTAACGCTGAAGGCGAACGTTTCATGAAAAAATATGCGCCTAACAAAATGGAATTGGCATCTCGTGACGTTGTAGCGAAAGCCATCGAAGATGAAATCGCTGCAGGTCGTGGTTTTGGTTCTGGCCTTAACGCATATGTAGTAGCTGACCTTCGTCACTTGGGCCCTGAAGTTATTATCGAAAAACTTCATGGTATCCGCGACTTAGCTATGTGCTTCGAACATTGCGATCCATTGACTCAACCGGTACCTATTCGTCCTACATGTCACTATACAATGGGCGGTATCGACGTAGTGGATTACAAAACTTGTGCATGTGAATTGCCTGGTTTGTTCGCTTCTGGCGAAGCATCTTGTATCTCCATCCACGGTGCGAACCGCTTGGGTGGTAACTCCTTGGCAGACGGCGTAGTATTCGGTAAAGTATCCGGTGCTGGCGCAGCTGATTATGCTGAAACACATGAACAACCTAACGTAGATGCGGAACTTGCTGCAGCTGCAAAAGCTTGGGAAGCTCGTTTCACAGAAGTAACATCCCGTGAAGGCGGTCGTCCGGTTGTAGAAATTCGCGATGCATTGGCTGATGCAATGTGGAATAAAGTAGGTATCTTCCGTAATGAAGAAGGTATTACTGAAGCCTTAAAAGAAATCGAACAATTGATTGAAGATTATAAAACTTGCTATGTAGGTGACCCTGAACGTACTTACAACATGGCATTCGTAAACTATTGTGAAATTGGCTCCATGTTAACAGTAGCAAAAGCTATTGCTATGGGCGCTTTACACCGCCGTGAATCTCGTGGTGCTCATATTCGTGAAGACCATCCTAAACGTAATGATGAAAGATACTTAAAACATTCCTTGATCAAATTAGGTGCTGACGGTCAATACGAATTAACAGAACGCGACGTAGTGTTCACTAAATACGAACCACAAGAAAGGAAGTACTAAGATGAGACAAATCACCTACCATATTCACCGTTACCAACAAGGTCGCGCGTTTGTACAGACTTTCAAATTCGATTATGAACCTGACCGTACAATCCTCTGGGGCCTTCAAAAAATTAAAGATACTCAAGATCCAACATTGACATTCTTGGCAGCTTGCCGTTCCGCAGTTTGCGGCGCTTGCTCCATTCGTGTAAATGGCGAAGCGATGCTCGGCTGTGAATCTAAAATCGATGAATTAACAGAACGTTATGGCACAGACGAATTGACAATCGCTCCAATTGGCAACTTCCGTGTTATCCGTGACTTAGTTGTTGATTGGGAATCCAAAGTTGATCGTTTGAAAACAGTTGCTCCTTGGATTTTCCTTAAAGCTGAATTCAACGAAGGAGACAAAATTGTTCGCCAAACTCCAGCTGACTTCAAAAAATTCGTTGCTGGTACAGAATGTATCCTTTGCGGTTGCTGTGCGTCTGAATGTAACAAATTGACTGCTCGCGAAGACGACTTCTTAGAACCATATGTATTCACAAAAGCTAACCGTTTCGTATTGGATAGCCGTGATGATGCACCTATGGCTCACATTCAACCTGCATTCGACAACGGTCTTTGGAAATGCGTTCACTGCATGAACTGTATCTCCCGTTGCCCTAAACACTTAAAACCTGCTCAAGACATTTCCAACTTGCGTAAAGAAGCTACAAAAGCTGGTCTTACTAATAGCAAAGGCGTTCGCCATGCAGTTGCTTTCAAAGAGGATCTTTACAAAACTGGTCGCTTGAAAGAAGTTTCTATGAGCTTGAAATCTGATGGTGTTGTAGATTCCGCTAAACAAGCATTCTATGCATTGCGTTTGTGGAAACACAGCAAAATCAACCCATTTGAACTTGTAGTACCTCAAAAACCTGTAAACGGTATTGATGGTGTTCGCAGACTTATGAAAGCAGCTGAGGAGGTAAGCAAATAATGAAATACGCATTTTTCCCAGGTTGCGTTCTTGAAAGCGCTGCCAAAGAAGATTACTTAGCAACAGTTGCTGTAGCTAAAAAATTAGGTATTGAGTTGGAAGAACTTGACGGCTGGACTTGCTGCGGCGCTTCCCACGTTCAAGATATCGCTCCAGAAGTTACACTCGCTACAAACGCACGTAACATTGCATTAGCAGAAGAAAAAGGTTTGAACCTTTTAACTGTATGTAACACTTGTACTTTGATGCTTCGTGAAGCTAAAAATGAACTTGATGCAAACGAAAAAGAAAAGAACGAAGTTAATAAAAAATTAGCTCAAATCGGTAAACAATACCGCGGTACAACTGATATTACTCATTTCTTATGGGTATTGATCCGCGATTACGGTTTGGATAAATTGAAAGCTAAAGTTGTTAAACCGTTAACTGGTTTACGTGTAGCTGAATACTATGGTTGCCATATTCTTCGTCCTCAAACTGAAATGGGCTTCGAAGATTATCAAATGCCTACATCCTTAGCAGATTTAATCTCCGCTATCGGTGCTACACCAATCGACTTCTCCCGTAAACTTGATTGCTGCGGTTTCCATGCTGTATACCCTGCACATGATTCCGTAATGCAAATGACTGGCTCCATCAATAAAGATGCGGCTACAGAAGGCGCAGATTGCGTAGTTACTCCTTGCCCACTTTGCCAAATGCAACTTGATATGTTCCAAAAAGAAGCTAAAGAAGTTGTTGGCGGTGGCAAAGATATGCCAATCTTGCACATGTCCCAATTAGTAGGTCTTGCTCTTGGCATTTCTCCTGCTGAAATGGGTATGCCTAAACGTCACTTAACTGATACTGCGGCAGTGACAAAATTTGTAGGTTAATTCGTTTGATTTAGACATGATCAGAGTTGGTCTATATAGTAGTCTGAATCTAAACCTATTATCATAATTACCAGAAGAATCCCCTAGCTTAGGCTAGGGGATTTTTCTTTTTTATAAATAGAGCTCCAGTAATGTTAATGGTAATAGATTTGGATTTAAGTGTACTGAAATATTAATCGTGAAATATATATAAACCGATAAATGTAAAATAAATACAGTAAAATACTAACTTTATAAATAAATTTGATTTTGATATCGATTGATAATTGTAGTATAATAAGTACACAAATTGTATACACTTATATGAGTAATAGCTAATATGTTGTAATTCATAAATTATTATAATGCTATATATACTAGACTATACAATATAAATTTGGGAGATATTATATTGGAAATACTAGTTATTATGCTTTGAGAGGGTGATTAGCATTATAGAGTGTATATACGGGGGGAAAATAATGAATGATATGCTATTAGAATATATCGATCGAATGATTGATCAAGAGACAGAACATCGTGTTTTTTCTGTGGATTTTAACAACAAACAGTACTTTGTAAAACAGGATATAAGTAACCATCGCTCTAGTTGGATTAAGCCCGCACCTAGAGCTTCTTTTGATTATGAGTTTTACAAGATTTCTTTTGTGAATACGCAATTACCAGTAGCTCCTGTTATTGCTGGTTTTAGAGAACATTATTTTGTTACAGAAGATTGTGGCAAAACGTTAACATATTATAGCCAATTGCCTGCTCAACATCCAGAGGATGATAGTTTGCAAGATATGTTAAGTCATATTTTTTATATGTTTGGCAAGACATTGGGTCGCTTGCATGATTATGGTTTAAGCCATGGTCGTCCTGCCATGCGAGACATTACTTATGAGCCAGAAGAAGATAAGATTACTCTGCTAGATTGGGAAAATAGCCGTCGTTGGCCTGAGTTAACACCGCAAGGCTGGGATTTACTCGTCTTTGTTCACAGTTTTTTCCGAGAGGATAATTTACCTATATGTTATCTATATGCTATGATGAATGGCTATAGCTCAGCTTGTACAGCCCGTGAGACCGTTCTACATATAAAAGACATTCTGGGTAAACATGAATATCTTTTTAAATTCTGTCGTATGTTAAATCCTCTACATTTTGTGGACACTGAAGCCGCTGTTAAAGCATATGACTTTATGTTGGCTTTGAAAACCGAATAATATGTATATGGATAGTACTCGTAGTAAGAGCACTTTATAGACCTTTACCGGTGTTATCTAGATTGATAAACTTCTAGATAACATTAGGTAGAGGTCTTTTTCTATTTCAATTTATAGTATTACAGTCAGAGTTCAGCTACTTTCACCATAAGTACCTTAAATAACGGTAAGAGGGTTGTCGAATGAGGGCCTCAGGAATATAAGAGGGTGAAAGGAGGTGATACGATGGCCAATATTAAACGCACTAAATTGGTGTTGCGTTTTAACATCGGTACCGAAGATGCGCCGAAGTACAAAGACGTAACCTATACTCGTGTTGCGGAAGAAGCGTCTGACGATCATGTGAAAACCGTTGGTAATGCGCTGGCAGCCTTGTATGACCACAGCTTGTCCGACGTGGTCCGCGTCAATGAAGTATCCTTAGGACATTAAGTGTAGGTTTTCTACCATTTTGTTTTAGGTGATCCAAACACATTTTTAATTGCTGGTTTCGTACATTCTTATATAGTCGTAAAAAGGTGTAGAAATAGCAAGTCCACACATTCCCATCCTTATTGATATGAATCGAAGATAGGCATATTTGTAATTTAACTTGTTTATATAGTCTATTTAGATTCGATGAACTTGTTTATGAAACGTGAAAGGAGGCGCCCACATGGCGGAAAAACGCGTTGTATATCTTACATTTTCTACGGTCGGTGGTAAAAGCACATCAGTCACAATTAGTGCTCCTCGTGCTGGAATTACTTTACAAGATGCTAAAACAGCGGCTAATGCGTTAGTGGCTAACAAAGTCATTTTTGGTGCTGGTGATGCAGAATTAGCAGCATTTACTACGGCTCGTGAAGTAAAGACACAAACTACTGAATTGCAATAGTACTGATTATGTACGATGTGATTTTGTTAGTGGAAATATAATTTAATAAAAAGAGACCTTGATCAAAGCAAGGTCTCTTTTTGCGTTGCAATTGAGACGTAAGTTCAAATTTATTTCAGGTTTATAATTTATAATATCCTTTATAATGACTGGTATTTATATGATGTTGGAAAATATAGTATGATATGGTAGACTTATTAAGTGATTTTAATTATCGTTTTGATGTAACTTGATTTATTTAAAACTAGTTTAGTAGGGGAGAAAATAAGTTTATAGAATTAAGCTGTTAATAAAGGAGGTTTACGATGAAAGAGGCTTGGGAATTATTCTTACATGGTGGATTTGTTATGTGGCCATTACTAGTGGCCCTTATCATTGCCGTAGCTATAGCGATTGAACGTATAGCTTATTATCGACAATTGAAGCGGGAAATGTTTGCTCTGAATGATGCATTAGAAGAGAGCGAAATGAACTGGCAATCCTTATTAACTACCTTAGGATCTAAATATACAGCTAATATTTCGTATAATCTACCTCGCGTGCTTGGACAGTGTCAGAATCGTAATGTATTGCAATCCAAAATGGAGGATATGGTGGCTCATGTTTATACGCACGCTTCTCGTGGCCTTGATTGGCTCTCTACCATTATTACGATAGCACCATTATTAGGCTTACTTGGTACTGTAACGGGTATGATTGGTGCCTTTCAGGTATTCGGTGCTGACGGTGCGGTACCTACTGCTATTACCGGTGGTGTGGGGGAAGCCCTTGTCGCAACTGCTTCCGGGCTTTGCGTGGCTATTGTAGCATTATGTTTCCATGCTGCATTTACCCATCATGTACGCATGACGATATCTCGTTTAGAAGATTCATTTTCTCGTGTTTTAGATTCTTATGATCGGGGGCATGCTGCATGAAACGAATGAGTCGTATGGAGGGAGAAAAGCCTACTTTAATGGTTATTCCTATGATTGATATCATCTTTTTCTTGCTCGTATTTTTTATGATTAGCACCATATATACAATTCCACAACAATCCTTATCTATTATGCTGCCAAAAACGAAAACGCAGCAGTCCGCTGAGTTGCGCCCGGTTTTAATTGATTTTGAAAAATCTGGGCAGCTGATGATAGATGATGGGTATGTGACGAAAGAACAGCTTATTAGCTCTGTGAAAGCCAAGATTGGAGAGAATAAAAATCAAAATTTCCTTATTCGTGCCGATAAGGATTTGAGCTATGGCAAGGTCGTGGAGTTAATGGATGATATGAAAGTAGCCGGCGCTGCAAGTATTAGTATTGCCACTGTTAATAAATAGGTGATGCTATGCCGAAAAAATATGTAGATGTGTGGAAATATCCACATATGACCTATAAAAAAGCCTTTGTTATTGCTACTATTATCAGTATTATTACGGTTGGTGTTGCTTTTATTTCCTTTTCTGATTACATCGAATCTCAAATGATCGGATCTTTGCAAATTAATTTTCTAACGGAACAGGAAGCGGAGAAACAAGTAGAAGAAATTAAAGAGCAGATTAAAGAAGAGAAGGTTCATGAGCTTCAATACCAAAAAGAATTGGAAAATAATAAAGTTCAACCTGATAACGGTGGAGCCGGTCACGGAGGACAAAATGGGAACTCTGCTGTTCCTACAAAAAGTGATGTAAGTCCGTCTAGTCAACAAGCGCGTGCTGGTGAAACAGGTACTATTAAACAATCTTCTGTCGGTAGCAATACGGGGAGTGGACTTGTCGGGCCTGAAGGTCCTGGAATTGGGTATGCATCAACAGGAAGTGGAGAAGGGCTTAGCGATCGTGAAGGTACCGGAGGCACTGAAGCAGATGTCGGTGGTGGTGGCGTATTTAGCTATGATGGGTATTGGAGTAATTTACAAAGTGCAATTAATAGTAATTACCCTACAGATGCATATACTATGGGGATTCAAGGTGATGTAACACTAAGAATTTATTTTGCCCCAGGTGGCAGTGTTGCCAGTGTGGAAGTTCTTAATTCTGATGATCCTATATTATCAGAACATGCTATGGAATATGCTCATAGTGTAGGCGGCGCTGAAAATTCTACAGGTACACAACAATATGCAGATATCACAATTCACTATAATTTATAAGTATAATGAAAAACTAGTATCTTTATGGATACTAGTTTTTTTATATGTATATATATTACTTTGATAACATAAAATAATATTGATAGTTATTCCTGATGAATATATAATTGAGATTAGATATCGTTTTATACTATTAGAGCCCTAATATATTTTCTGGAGGTGTGTGATGAAAAAGTCATGGGCAGCACTATTGTGTGTTGTATATCTAACGTCTGTTGCAGGTGTGGTAGGTGCAGAAAATAATAGTTCTACAAGTGTGGATAGTGTGAATGAATCTCAAAATACTGTGAGTAATGAGCAGTCAAGACGCATGAAAGATATTACGGTTACGGCTACTCGTACGGAGGCATTAGTTCGCGATGTGCCAATCGCGACAACGATTATTTCACAAGAGGAAATTAAAGATCGCCAATATCGTAATTTAGAGCAAGCCTTACAAAGTGTGCCAGGCGTCGCTTTCAGCACCGATGCTCATGGTGGACAAAATATTACGATGCGTGGCGCCGAATCTCGTCATACATTAATTCTTATTGATGGACGACGTGTTACGGGAGAGTTGACGAAAACGAGAGCTAATGCCATGGGCTGGCTTCGTCAAGGCATGGATAATGTGGAACGCATCGAAATAACGCGTGGTCCGTCGAGTGCACTTTATGGTTCTGAGGCGAACGGTGGGGTTATTAATATTATTACAAAGCAATCCAGAAAGCCAAGTGTAGAGGTTAATACTGAAATCTCTCGTCGTGATGCATCGAGTGCGACGGGATATAACTTCAATGTATTGGCTCGTAGTGGGCAAAAAGGAAAGTGGAACGGATCGGTCGGTGCTGGTATTCGCAGGAATATAGCGGGTAATAATGATTCTGGCTCGGATAATAATTATCATGGTGATCGGATACCGCTTCATTTTGACGTATCTTATCAAGCGGGAAAAAGGGATAAATTTTCCTTCTTTATAGATCGAGAAACTGAAGACTTGGATATGAATACGAAAAAGGGTAGCTCATTAACTCAATCGGTTGATAAAAATACGACTACTACAAGCACAGGTCTTCGTTGGAATGGTCGTCGCGGTCGGTCATCGCTTATGGTGCAGTCTTACTACAATCATTACAAAGACACTTATGATCAATATAAGCGCACGGGTGGCATAAAAAAACTATCCATCTGGGATGAATATTATAATAAAGAATGGATTACGGATGCGCAGGTTAATACATCAATCGATAAGAAGAATCTCTTAACGTATGGTGTTCAATTCCGTCGTCAAGAAGCGATTAGTACGCGTATTAATAATGGCTCCATAGCATGGTCAAGAACTCGAGAAGGTATTACAGATACCGCGGGTAAGGCAACCATTAATTACGGTAGTTACTTTGTGCAACATCAATGGAAACCTAGTCGTAAATGGGTAATTATTCCTGCTGTTCGCTACGATACGTCAAATGCATTTGATAGCCATTGGTCGCCTAAGATTGGTGTTACCTATAAAGCAAATGATAGTCTTCGCTTTAAAATGAATTATGGTGCAGGCTATTCCACACCTGGTATGACGGAAATGTATCATCATTGGCTTATGGCATCTAATGTGCCGAGAGGGCGATTAGGAGCTTTCGATATATATTTGCAAGGTAATCCTAATTTGAAACCTGAAAGCTCATATAACTTTGATTTCTCTGTAGAAAAAGATTGGAAACGGACAAATGTTAAGGCGTCCTATTTCCACAATGTTATTAAAAATTATATTGAAAGTGGTGCCAATCGTATTGATATGGCAAATCGCCGTATTTATGTTTCGTATTCCAATTTACCTCGTGCTGTATTGCAAGGTCTGGAATTATCTGTAAATCATAGACTCAATAATAAATGGGATGTATTCGGCAACTATACTTATTTGGATGCCAAAAATGACGTGACTCACGACCGTCTGTTAAACCGTGGTCGCCATGTATTCAGTGGTGGTGTTAATTATCATCAAGGTCGCTGGACTGGTGCGTTCTGGGGTAATTATTACATTAACTACCTCGATGGCATCGATGCTATCGTTGTTAACCCACGTCTCAGCATTCCGAAGAAGAAAAATATTCAAACTTGGAATATTATGGTGACTCGTCAGTTGAATGATAATGCATCCATGTATGTAGGGGTTGAAAATATATTTGGTGAAAAACAAGACTTACGAGATATTCATGGCGCCACTTATCGCATGGGCCTTAACTTGCGTATGTAATAGTGAGATATTAATGTACGCATGAAATGCTGAGGCTTTAATGCATGTATTTCATACATAATATAGTGGCATTAATTTGAAATTATAATCTATGAGGTTTAGCTTGCATAAGTTATCTGCGAGGTGATCATTATCAATAAGCCATTATTATGTTTATTGGGTATTGTTGCCGTTGTGGGAGCTTTCACTACGGGTATAAGTTTTGAAGGCAAGCGAGAGGTATTCAGCGAGGTAGGTGCTATTCAGATTGAAGATGATACGAAGCAAATTGTGTCATTGCCGAGTGTAGCAAGTCGAGTAGTATCTATTTCTTCGGCGGATAGTGAATTGCTTATCGCTTTAGGTGTTAGCCCGGTAGGCGTAGTAAATTCAAGGGAGTTACCGGCAGAGGTGCAGGCTAAAATTGCACAGTATCCGAATATGAATAGTGCTGTATCTCCAAGTATTGAACGAATTATTATGTCCGACCCAAATCTCGTTATCGGCATTGCCATGCCGTTTCAAACGGCGTTGCGCAAAGCATTTAATGCGAATCATATCCCTAGCTTTTACCATCTATCCTCCAATTATGATGACATCATGGACCATATTCGGCATGTGGGCACCATGACTGGTCATGATAGGGAGGCGGTTGCGTTGGTCCAGAAATATAATGATATCCTATCAGAAATCATACAGCGTCATAAAGATGAGTCTGCGTCGCGTGTCCTCATCGTTTTTGGGACACCTACGAGTTACCAACTAGCCTCCAGTAAAACATATGTGGGAGATATTTTCCAAAGATTAGGAGCAAAAAATGTGGCTGATGTATATTTGCCGCAGGATGTATCGGAGAATGCTTTGGATGGATATATTCCGCTTAATCTGGAGACGATGGCCGTTCTTGATTGTGACAAGGTTATCTTGATTAATCATGGCAGTAGCGGTGAGAAAGATATAGCAGCTTTTAAAAAGGCTTTTAAAACGCCGGCATGGCAGAATGTACCTGCTATTGCTAATGGGAATATAGAGGTCTTGCCGGGTCCGTTGTTTGCGTCGGTGCCGACCGCCCGAATGGATCAAGTGTTATTATATGCGGAAAAGGTGTTATATGGACAATCTCATTAATGTGCAGGAACGTCGTGGCTTACGCGTTTTTGTGGCTGCGCTGATTCTGTTAATAGCAGGTGTGTTGCTGAGTATGAAATTGGGCGCCGTTCCATTAACTTGGAGCGATTTATACCAAATCATAACTGGTGGCGATACATCAAAAATTGGTCAAATTATCATGACTATACGTTTACCACGTGTTGTAGTGGGCTTTTTAGCGGGCATGAATCTTGCCTTAGCTGGCGTGATTTTACAAGGCATCTTGCGAAATCCTTTGGCGGATCCCGGCATTATCGGTATTACCTCTGGCGGTGCTTTGGCGGCTATGATCATCATGATTCTCATGCCTACTTACGTTATGCTTGTTCCTATTGGTGCTTTTGCTGGTGCATTAGTGGCATCGTTTTTGGTTTACGGTATTTCTTGGCAAGGTGGACTTAATCCGTTGCGCCTTATCTTAGCCGGTGTGGCTGTAGCCGCTTTCTTCGGCGGGTTTAATACGATTTTGTCCGTTTTTTATCCAGATCGTGTTCAAGGAACGGTGAGCTGGATGGCAGGTGGTTTTGTAGGGCGCAGCTGGGACGATGTGATGATGATCTGGCCTTATACGGCTATAGGCATTATTGGATCTATGATATCTATCAGATGGCTTACATTACTCAGTTTAGGCGATGATACAGCACGTACCTTGGGGGTGCATGTTGAAAGATGTCGATTGTCCTTGCTCGTATTAGCCTCTTTGTTAGCCGCATCAGCGGTGAGCGTGTCGGGGATGTTGGGATTTGTAGGTCTTATAGTGCCTCATGTGGCGCGCCTCATCGTAGGTGTGGATTACCGTTACTTGATTCCTACGTCCATGGTCTTTGGTGGTATATTAATTGTTTATGCAGATACATTGGCGCGCATGATGATTGCGCCTGGTGAAATTCCTGTAGGCGTACTGATGAGCTTCTTGGGTGCTCCATTCTTCTTGTATCTATTGAAAGGGGTGGGGCGAAGATGAGTGTGTTAACCGTCGATAATATAACGGTAGGCTATGGGAAACGATTGATACTGGAGAATCAATCTATCGTCTTTGATAAACCGGAAATAATATCTATCATTGGTCCAAATGGTTCGGGAAAATCAACGTTTTTGAAAGCTTTGGCGCGGCTTATCAAGATAAAACAAGGGACTATATCGTTAGATGGAAAATCTTTACATTCGTGGAATACAAAGGAATTAGCGCGTCATATAGCTTTGTTACCGCAAATTACGACCGCCCCTGAAGGAATGTTAGTTGAGCAGTTGGTTCGATCCGGACGAAATCCGTATGTATCGATTTTTAAGGAACTATCTGATGCGGATTTAGCTGCTGTGGAGCAGGCGATGAAATGCACAGATGTATGGAAATATCGGTATCGGCAAATAGGGGAACTATCCGGCGGTGAACGGCAGCGCGTATGGCTTTCATTAAGTTTGGCGCAAGAACCGAATATTTTACTCCTCGATGAACCGACTACCTATCTCGATAGTCGCCATCAAATTGAGTTGATGGAGCTAGTTAAACGCACACAGCGGGAACGAAATATTATGGTCGTTATGGTGCTCCATGATTTGAATCTAGCTTTGCGCTATAGTGACCGCATTATTGCTATTAAAGAGGGAGCTATTGTAGGTGATGGAACTCCGCATATGATGATGACCCCAGAGAATTTAGCAGAGTGGTTCGGTATTAAAGCGGATATTTTACAAAGTCCTCGCAGTGAAGAAACATGTCCTATATGTGTACCATATGGTCTTGCTTAAATAGAGGAACTTAAATGCTATATACTAGTTAATTGTTAGCTGTTTTTACTGAAATGTACACAATAGCAAAAAAGCTATTTCGAAAATTGCATACTGTTTATACCTTAAAGAGACCCCACCTGTGGTGAGGGTCTCTTTATTATGGTAAAATATATGGTGTACCAAATGGTTGGGTGAAATTTTCACGAAATGATGTACAAGCATAAGTACATTATAGAACCCGGATGGGGATTTTTAATGAGGTAAAATAGTGGAATATATTATTTCGTTTATGGAAACATATGGCTATACGGCCATGTTTATTGCAATGGTTCTAGAAAATGCTAACGTGCCTATTCCAAGTGAAATCGTACTTGGTTTTGCGGGGTATTTGATAGCTCAAGGCATATTTGATATGCATACAACAATGGTGGTAGGTATCTTAGCAGGTATTGTTGGTTCTATAGTATCCTACTGGATGGGTGAGCATGGTGGGCGCCCTTTATTATTGAAATATGGTAAATATATATTCTTTAATGAACATAAATTTGAACTGGCAGAAAAGATGTTTAATAAATATGGCGGTGTAGCTGTATTTTTTGGTCGACTTTTACCTGGTGTTCGTACCTTTATCTCCTTCCCTGCAGGAATGGCACGCTATCCCATGTGGCATTTCATCATCTGGACGGTACTCGGTACGATTCCTTGGACGATTTTGCTCGTTTACTTAGGCAAGGTACTTGGTGAAAATTGGCAAGACCTTATCGAGTACAATCATGAGTTCTTGATTGTTATGATCGTTGTATTTGTCATTATAGCTGTAGTACTGGGCTTTAGATACTATCGTAATCGTCGATAAGGAGGCCCTTATGAAACTCTCTCGATTAACACCAGTCGTATTTATTGTGTGGCTAGTGTTTTATATGTTTGGCAATAATATGTTGCCTGTTACAGATCCCGTTGAATCTAATTATGCGTTAACGGCAAAGGAAATGGTTCTTTCAGGTGATTGGCTATCTCCGCAGATTTATGGTACTTATTGGTACGATAAACCCATCATGATTTATTGGCTCATTGCTCTTGGCTTTAAAATTTTTGGAATTGCTGATTGGGTGGTGCGCCTACCGAGTGCTATTTTCGGTGCTTTGTCGGTGGCGACCATGTATCAATCTACGCGTACCATGAGCGGTAAGTGGGCACTTGGTCTCATTGGGGCATCCGTTCTAGGCACATCTCTCATGTTCTGGACCGTAGCTCATGGCGTTATTACGGATATGGTGCTCCTTTATACGACATTGATGGTCATGATTTACTCCTACAAGGGACTGGTGGAACAGAAACCGTATGCCATGATTGTGGCCTATGTATTCGCTGCGTTAGGCGTACTCACTAAAGGTCCGGTAGCCATTGTGTTGCCTGGTATGATTCTACTTGTTTTTGCAGGTATTAATCGTTCTTGGTCTATGGTGAAAGCCATCTTCGATTGGCGTGGCATTTTAGCCTTTTGTGTAGTTTGTTTGCCGTGGTATGTATACATGTATAGTGTTCATGGTCAAGACTTTATCAATGGCTTCTTAGGACTTCACAATGTAACGCGTGCTACTCAGTCGGAACATCCAGAAGATAATGTGTGGTGGTATTATCTCGCTATCTTCCTTGGTGCTTCTATGCCGTGGACGGGTGCTGTTATTTACGGTATAATCGATGGCTTTAAACAACGTCATACAGGGTTTATCTATAATATGACTTGGGGTGTTGGAATTGTGCTATTCTACACCTTGATGGCAACAAAATACCCTCTATATACCTTTGTTAGCTTAGTCCCATTTAGTGCTATCGGTGCTTTGGGCGTTATGAAGCTTATTCGCAAAGGCAAATCTAGAGCCTTAAAATGGATTATTATGGGGCCGACGTTGCTTTTGTGGATTGCTTATGTAGCAGGTTCTTTCTTCGCACCATGGGGTTTTTATTGTTTGCTCTATGTCGTGGTTGCTATGGCAATATTGGCTATGTTCTATACATGGTATACGAAAAGAGGATATCGTTTAGTTACAATTATTGTCCTTGGTACGATGGTTATATCTTCTATAGTTGTTATGGAAGGTTTAGAGCCATTCGTTAAGCAACGTAGTAATATTGATGTTGTTCCAGTAGTGGATTCCTATGAAGGGGATGTCTATTACTATAACGGCTATAGTACGGCTGTTGTGTATTATACGGGCCATAAGGTTATCAAGATTAATGGTGATGAAAGCCGCTGGGATGATCGAGATAAATTAAAAAAACGTAGCGCTGAATGGCAGAAGAAATATCTTATGGAACAAGTAAGTGAAGAGGAATTTAACAAGATTATCGAATCTGGTAAGCCACTTATGTTAATCGTTCCTAAAGGGGAAATTAAGCATTTCCGTCAGTCCTCCATTTATCCACATGTGTCTGAGTCTAGTGAAGCAGGTACATCTGAAGTTTACGTACTAAATAAAAAGACTCTATTCAAATAATTATGAAAACTTAATAAACATTAAAAACAGGTAGTATCCAATGATATGTATCCCCTTTACTGGTTGTCTAGTAAAGGGGGGGTACATATCACAACGAATACTATCTGTTTTTTGTTAATTAGCACCTTACCACTTTTTGTTAATTAGTTGTTTGCTGTTTTTGGTTAATTAAAATCTTGCAGCTTTATGTTATCTGAAAGTTTACTGGTGTTGATCCTCTATATACTATCTATTTATTTGCCTTTTATATTAAAATAATTATTTAAATAAATAGGATCTTGTCTATATTGACATTTTTCGTACATAAATAATAATACCTACAATATTAATATGATTTATTGACATAATTAATACATATTGATATAGTAGGATATATTAAGTTTAGAAGACGAGGTGTTCTAAAGCCTGATTTCATCTAAGGTTTAGAAAAATGCGGAAAATGATATGAGTCATAAACGCCCCTTGTTGTGAGGTAGAAAGAGGGGACATTATGAAGAAATTTTGGTATCTATTCATTGCTATCGTGCTGTTGATAGTAAGTGGGCTAGCGTATGGTTATCATGAACACAGTAAACCAAAGACCGCCCAAGAATTAAAAACCGTGCGCGTTGCGTATTTACCGATTACGCATGCGCTACCCGTATTTGCTATGAAGGAACTGGAGACAGCAGATGGTCCCGTTCATGTAGAGCTTGTTAAATACGGTTCCTGGCCGGAACTCATGGATGCGCTCAACACCGGTAAAGTAGACGCTGCAGCCGTTCTCGTTGAGCTCGGTGTAAAGGCTCGTGAACAGGGCATAGATGTGCGCGCAGCGGCATTAGGTCATACGGAAGGTAACATTATCGTTGTAAATAACGATATTAACTCTGTACAGGATTTAAAAGGCAAATCCTTTGCTATCCCTCATAAGCAATCAACTCAAAAAATCCTCGTAGACCTCATGCTTGAACGGGCGGGTCTTAGCGAGAAGGACGTACAGATAGTGGAGATGAGTCCTCCCGAAATGCCGTCCGCATTGTCGGTCGGTCAAATCGCTGGATATAGCGTGGCGGAGCCTTTCGGTTCTCTTGCTATAGAAATGGGAGCTGGAAAGGTCTTTGAAGACCCTGATCACTTATGGCATGACAATATTTGCTGCGCCCTCGTATTCAACGGTCAATTCGTCGATGAACACCACGATTTGGCGAAGGCTTTCACAAAAGCTTATCTCGATGCAGGTACATATTTAGACGAGCATCCGGAGGCGCAAAAGGAGATTTCCTTAAAATACATGAAGTTTAAGGATCCTGTTATTGAACGTTCCCTCAAAGTGATTGGGTTTAAAGATTTAGCCTTTACAGAGGAGCGTTACAATGCGCTCGTGCATCACATGACACATATTGATTTAATCAAAAATGTGCCGAGCTATTCAGAGTTTGTAGATCAAACATTGTTACCATAGGAGGGGGACCATGAAGAAATATACATATGTGCCAGGCTCATTTATCGCAGCGTGGCTAATTTGGGAATTAATCATTCGCCTCGGCGGATTTAACGAAGCCTTGCTGCCGACGCCATACAAAGTGTTGCTCGGCTTTGGGGAGCTCATCGGAGACGGCGTGTTATTCAAGGATGTTGCGGACAGTTTGGTGCGCTTTTTCATAGGCTATATCATTTCCGTCGTAGCCGGCGTGTTTTTAGGACTTATTTTAGGCTGGTATAAGGGCATTTGGAATTATATCAATCCCATCGTTCAGGTGATTCGTCCCATTTCACCGGTGGCATGGTTGCCGTTTATCGTACTGTTCTTTGGTATCGGACAGGCGCCGGCCATCGTCATCATCTTTATCGCGGCGTTTTTCCCGGTTCTATTGTCCACGGTGTCCGCGATTCAGAATATCGACCCCGTATACATCAAGGTGGCTCGAAATTTTGGTATCAAGCAGCCGGAACTGTTATTTAAAATTGTATTGCCCGCCGTGTTTCCCGGTATTGCATCGGGACTTCACATCGCGCTCGGAACGGCGTGGATCTTCCTGGTGACGGGGGAAATGGTAGGTTCCCAGACGGGGCTTGGATTCCTCATCATCGATATGCGGAATAATTTGCGTAACGATCTTCTGATGGTGGCGATTTTGACGATTGGATTCGTGGGACTTTTGCTCGATTGGGGCGTATCCCTCATCGAAAAATGGATTTATAGACGTTGGGGCATTGAAAAATAGGAGGTGGACGCATGGGTTACATTTCGGTGCGCAATGTACACAAGGAATTTATGAAAGATGGAGAACCGCTCACCATCCTTGAAAATATTAATCTGGACATTGAACGAGGTGAATTTATTTGTCTCTTAGGTCCTTCCGGGTCAGGTAAAAGTACGCTTTTAAATGCTATGGCAGGCTTTGAGCTCGTTACTTCGGGCTCCGTTACCATCGACGGCGCGGAGGTGAAAGCACCTCAACTGCGGTATGTAACGGTCTTTCAAAATTACGGACTGTTGCCGTGGCGAACGGTGGAAAGCAATATTGAACTGGGCCTTGAAAGTAAGAATGTGCCTAAGGAAGAGAGACCTGCTATCATCGACAAATACGTGAAAATGGTGGGGCTCGACCATGCGCGCAATCGCTATCCGGCGGAGTTGTCCGGCGGGATGCAGCAACGTGTATCCATTGCGCGGGCGTTGGCGGTCGATCCGGACATTATCTTCATGGATGAGCCACTAGGGGCCCTCGATGCGTTGACACGCATCAATTTACAGGATGAAATCTCCCGTATCTGCCGTGAAGAGGGTAAAACGGTCGTATTCGTTACGCATGATATCGAAGAGGCGGTGGTTCTTGCGGATCGCGTCGTAGTGCTCGCTGCTAATCCGGGACGGGTGCAAACCATTATCCCCGTCAATCTCATCGATAGGACGGACCGGACCTCGGCGTCCTTCGTCAACATTCGAAACCACATATTTGAACAATTCCAACTCGCCAAAGAAGACAAAATCGAGTTTTATATATAAATGTGATGTTGCATGTAGATATATTTGAGTATTAATTTTGCATCAAACTTTCAGAAATAGGTGCTACTATAAATATAGTAACAGCAACATTTTATGTAGTGCGTGATTATCGGATATAGTATCACATATCATGATTGGGCATCGTAATATATGGATTGTATTACTATAGGTTTTAGTGTATAAATACAGTATATAAAAGCTTGATAATCATGATATACAGCATTATTAATTATATGGGTCGATAGTATAAATTGGGGGAAATCCTATGTCCTTATTTGCACCAGAGGAAGAAAAAACGCTGCCTTTTGATGAATATATAGCCTCGTTTGATACGAATCAGATTGCAAAAGTACAGCAGTTTGTAGATTGGCTCGGTCAATATAGGGGAGAGCTTGTTCACAATCCGTGGGGTGAGGTGAATACTGCTCTCGAAATTGTTCGGTCTGGCTTTGATGCGGCTCAGGTGCGTCGTAATAATTTGATGGCGTATTTGTTGCCGCGTTTGGGACGCTCCAAAATCTTTGTGGTGGCGGAGGCTGTTGGATATCAAGGCGGGCGCTTTTCGGGCATTGCCATTACTTGTGAACGCATGTTGTTGGATAAGCATAAAACGATTCGGGCGCATCAGATAACGCCTGTTACATTACAAAGAACTAGCTCCCCTTTGAGTCCAATGCTGAAACGTACTCAACAGGAACAAGGGTTCAACGAACCTACGGATACGGTAGTATGGAGTGCCATCATTGAACAGGGAATCGATCCGTACGATGCACTGTTGTGGAATATATTTCCCTTTCATCCTCATAAGGCGGACGAACCGCTCACTAATCGGACACCGACCGAGTCGGAGCAGCAGCTAGGTTGGGAATATACGAAAAGACTGCTGGCATTGCATACCAAATTAGGTGGACCGAAGCCGCTCGTGCTCGCTGTCGGTCAAAAATCGGCGGACACGATGGGGCGATTCGGCCTTTCAGCCATCGGTCTTAGACATCCGGCTAACGGTGGGGCTAATTTATACCGTGAAGGTTTTGCTAAAGCTATAGGCCAATCAATATGGTGAGGCGTTGAGGAACATCGCCATTGACAAACGGTTGGCATCTATTATGAAGATATCGCCTACGAGCAGCGCTTTCACTACTCGAATTCTCGTTGTATTGCTGGTGAATGCATATTGAAGGATTTTATAAAAGTATGCCAGATGATAAATAATGAAATGCTTTGGGACGGTTCAGTTTGAGCCGCCCTTTTAAGTAGTAGTAAAATTTTATGTTACTTTTGATGAATCAAGCGTAGAACTCTTTTGTTTATGTTGTTTTTATGTTATAATGAGCACAACGTATGAAAGTGAGGCTTTCATCAAAACAGATCGGACTATATTGCACTGCGCATCGGATTGAGATAAAAATAGAAGTCTCTTGCGGTTGAAGCATCTGATAGTGCACTATACTCATTTGCTACGGCAAATGGCACACAAACTAGGAACGGCAAAATTTGATAGCGCATTTTTGCGCCCATTTGACGAGACGCTAGTATAATAGCGCCTTTTTCTTTGTGTGACATTTCCTCGTGGCATAGATCAATTCAAGTGATAGGTGAGAAAAACTATGTTAAATAAATTAATGAACAAAATTTTAGGAGGAACTGTGAATACAACAGATAATCAGGTTACTGCGCAAGTGAAAGCAGAACCAACAGTAGCAAAAACTGCTACTCTTACAGCTGTGGCTGAAGGCGAGCAAAAACAAACGCGTCGCCGTACAAATACACGCCGCCCTGCTGGCGAAGGTCGTACGCGCCAACAAACAGCTGGTGAAGGTGAGGGTGCAACACGCCAACGCCGTTCTACAAATACTCGCACAAGTGCGAATGGTGGCCGTACTAATACGACTCGCCGTACAAATACACGTCGCAATGCCGAACAAGGTGAAGGTCAAGAACGCAAAACTCGTCAAACTCGTGCACCGCGTGGTGAAAATACACGTAATACGCGTACTAATAATGGTCGCAATGGTCAAAATGGTCAGAACCGCAATAATAACCGCCCAAATAACCGTTCTACAGGTTGGAATAATCAAGAGGAACAAGTGGAATTAGTCGGTCGTACGCCAAATGGCGCCAACAAGGGAAAATTCCAAATCATTCCACTAGGTGGTCTTGGTGAAATTGGTAAAAATATGACCATCTTCCAATACGAGGACGAAATCATCGTTCTTGACTCTGGGCTTGCATTCCCTAGTGAAGATATGCTTGGCGTAGATATCGTTATTCCTGATATGAGCTATATCATCGAGAATAAAGACCGCGTGAAAGCTGTCGTAATTACTCATGGTCATGAGGACCATATCGGTTCTTTGGCGTACCTTATGAAAGAAATTAGTTGCCCAGTATACGCAACAAACCTCGTTTGTGGATTAATCGAAGGCAAGTTTAAAGAACATAAGGTATCTCCAAAATGTCTGCGTACGATTGCTGCCGGCGATGAAGTTCAAATTGGTCAAGTGACTGTTGGTTTCATCCAAACAAATCATTCCATTCCTGACTCCTGCGCTGTATACTTTAATACACCAATCGGGACGGTTCTTCATACAGGGGACTTTAAAATTGACCAAACCCCAGTTGATGGCCGTTTGATGGATATGCACAAATTTGCTGAGCTCGGTAACAAAGGCGTATTAGCGCTATTATCGGACTCTACAAATGTAGAAAAACCAGGTACTACCGGTTCTGAAAGTTCTGTAGGTCCTGCGATTAAACAAGCTGTTGGAGAAGCAAAAGGCCGCGTTGTTTTGGCAACATTCGCATCCAACGTATCCCGTATCCAACAAGCTATTGATGCGGCGGTTATGTTCAACCGTAAGGTTGTAGTTATGGGCCGCAGCATGGTCAATGTTACAGAAATCGCCCAAGAGCGCGGATACTTGAATATTCCACCAAATACAATTATCGACGTAGATGTAATGCACAACTACACAGATGACCAAATCATGATCTTAACGACTGGTTCTCAAGGTGAACCGATGGCAGGCTTGTCCCGTATGGCAACAAGCAATCATCGTACTGTAGAATTGGCACCGAATGATACTGTTATCATCTCCGCTACACCAATTCCAGGCAACGAAGGTGCTGTAGGTAGAACTATCGATAACTTACTTCGTTTAGGTTGTAATGTGGTATATGGTAAAGACCGTGGTATCCACGTATCTGGTCATGCGAGCCAAGAAGAGCTTAAAACAATGCTTAACCTTGTTCGTCCAGAATACTTTATCCCAGTTCATGGTGAGTACCGTATGTTGCGTCGTCATGGTGAACTTGGTGTGGCCATGGGCGTAGATCCTAAGAAAGTTCTTATCGGCGATAATGGTCAAATTTTTGAATTTGATAAAGATGGTGGTCGCAAAGGTGGCCGCGTACAAGCTGGCGCTATCTTCGTTGATGGCCTTGGCGTTGGTGACGTAGGTAATATCGTTATCCGTGACCGTCAACAATTGGCACAAGAAGGTATGGTTATCGTTGTTATGGCGATGGACAAAGCTTCTGGTACTATCGTAGCTGGTCCAGATCTCGTATCTCGTGGCTTCGTATACGTTCGTGACGCAGAAGAACTTATGCTTGCTGCAGAGCGCCGTGTAGAACAAGTTCTTGAAGATTGCGAAATGCAACGCATCAAAGATTGGACAACCATTAAGCAAAACGTACGTGACGCATTGGGTAAATTCTTCTATGATAAAACCCGTCGTCGTCCTATGATTTTGCCAATTATTCAAGACGTATAGATATAATTAAGACAAGCAGTTGTTAAAGTAGTTATTTAACAACTGCTTGTTTTTCATTGGTATATAATTGTAAAATTAATGTAATCAAAGTAGGAGTTTTACAATTGGTAGCGAATACTATTTAGTAGAAGAGTAATAAGGGATAAAAGGAGGTGATGGTATGTCTGAACGGTTCCCAGTGAGTGGGGCTATTTTAAACTGGTTGCCTAAATATAGTGGTAAAGGTTATGAAGCTTTCTATAAGCGATTTCCAAAGTATGGAGAGTGGATTGCAGGTCGTGTGCATCCGACAATTTGTCAAATACAGGCATTAGCTACTTTTTCCAATGTACCGTTAGGATATATTTATTTAAAGAATCCTCCACCGTTATCGGATAAAGAGATTACTGATTTTAGAAAACTGAATGGTGAAATCGCTGACAGACCATATAGTCCTGAGTTAAGAGATACTATTTATGATATGCAGATTCGACAAGATTGGTTGAGCCAATATCGAAAGCTTAATTTAGGAATAGATGCGTTACCTTATGTAGGGAGCTTTTCTAAACGTATGGATAGCAGAGATCTTGTGCATCAAGCTTATTCGTTATTAGATATAGAGGCTGGCTGGCAAATAGGTGTAGCGGATCCGTTTACATATATACGCAAACGCATCGAGACTATAGATGTTACTGTATTTGTTAACGGCATCGTAGGCTCTAATACTAGACGTAAATTATCCGTTGATGAATTTAGAGGGTTTACATTAATTGATTCTTATGCACCTATTATTTTTATCAATGGAACTGACTCGAATCATGGTAGGCTGTTTACGATTATTCATGAGCTTTGTCATATATTATTAGGTGAAGAAGGCGTTACTGATAGCTCTTCTGAGCCGTATTGTAACAGCTTTGCAGGTGAATTTCTTGTGCCGAAATCCCAATTTATTCCTTTGTGGAATGAACATCCGGAGGATTATGAAACCATAGCTAAGCGCTTTAAGGTGAGTGAGTATGTTATCTATCGGATAGCATTAGAGCATGGATATATTACTCGAATTCAATATCATAACCTAGTGGAATGTTTTAATCAGAGATTAGAAAGCTTACCTGAACGAGAGACAAGAGATGGTGGAAATTTTTATGTCACTGCTCATGCTCGGTTGGGGGAAAGTTTTAGTCGTACTGTTGTCAAAGCCGCTCGAGCAGGCGAACTGGCATATCGAGATGCGTATGAGTTGTTAGGCTTACGTGGTAGTACTTTTACAAAATATGTGAATGAATATAGTTTTTAGGAGAGAAAACTATGTATGTCCTTGATAGTAATACCTTTATAGATGCAAAGAACCGATATTATGGGTTTGATATTGTTCCATCATTCTGGAATGAGTTGATATCTCACAGCAGAGGTAATATTTTAACTATTGATCACATTAAAAATGAAATTATGAGTGGTAATGATGAGTTATCTATTTGGTTTGACACTCATTATTTGAGGTTTACCGAAGCGACAAATGATGTTGAGATACAAAATACATATGCAGATATAGCTGAATATGTGATGTTAAATCAACAATATAAGGATGCTGAAAAACATCGTTTTTTGGCTAAAGCGGATCCTTGGCTTATAGCTTATGCGAGTGTCCACAGAGGTGTAGTTGTAACCCACGAAGTTCTAGCGGGACCAAAGACTACAAAAGTCAAGATACCGGATATATGTGAGCATTTTGATGTTTCATATGTGAATGTATTTGAAATGATGCGTCAATTACATATGGTAATATGAGATGAGGAGCTACTTTAGGTGGCTCCCTATTTTTCGTTATTTATATGTATTGCCAGTACTATAAATAGCACCACTATCGCAATTGTCTACTATATGGGGTATTTGAAGTTACCCTTTTAAACTGTTATAATTAAAAGATACCAATTAATATATCTTCTTATGTAAGAATGGTGATTTATGAATAAAACAAATACAAGAGCGATGGTAGAAACTGCGTTTGTTAGTGCTATAGGTGTTATGCTAGGTGCTATCAGTGTATATGTGCCTGGTTTCGCTTTTTTAGCATTTTTGGTTACGCCTGCAGCGATTGGAATAATTGGAACAAAATGGGGCCGCAAGTATAGTATATCGGCAGCCGTTATTACTACATTTTTGTCAGTAGTGTTATTCGGACCATGGAATGGATTGGCCGTAGGGTTATTTTCTGTTGTAGGCGTAGGGGTTGGAGAAGGCAATCGTCTTTCGTTGGGAACGATTAAACGGTTACTACTTCCTAGTATTGCCATGTTTATTGCTGTATTAGTTAGCCTAATTTCACAAGTATATATATCTGGTATTGACTTATCAATGATAGATACTCAAATAACTGAACAAGCTCGTACATTAGCAGAACAGGCGTTACAAACAAATCCTAATATGACACAAGAGCAAGCGGATTTATTCTTAGAAAGAATGAATAAGCTTACTGCTTCTTTGAAGGATATGTTTTTTGTAGCTGTGGCAATAGCCGCAGTAGCATATAGTTATGTAACAATTCAGATATCTATATGGTTAGGCAAGCGATTACATATTTCCATACCTCGATTTTTACCGATTGAAGAATGGAAGATGCCTATTTGGAGTGCTGGTTTATATGCACTTGGTATCATTGGGATTTATGGCGCTCCACATATTAATATGGAGTCTTCATGGATTACAACTATTAGTAATAATTTAGTTCTTCTTGGTAGTTCTATGTGTTCTGTTCATGGCTTTGCTGCTTTAGCAGATTTAATGAGTAGTTATCGCATGAGTAATAAATTGAAGTGGATATTACTTGGTGTATATGCCTTCTTCTTTGGACAAGCACTAGCGATATTTGGTGTTATAGATATGTTTTTAGATTTACGGACACGTTACAAAGCGCGTCAATAGTAATAGAAAGGAGGCCGTTATGAAATCCTTTCAACGGAGATGGAAAGGTTTAGAAATTACCATTGTTGCCGTTCTCGTATTATTGCTATTATTGTTGGCCTATTTAAATTGGGCTATTGCAATTTTAGCATTAATCATTGTAGTAGCGGCGTATTTGGTTAATTATAATACCCTTCATAACCGGCGTCGTTTAGCAAGAGAACAGTTTAGTGCGATGATGAAAAACGTCACACAAGCTTCTAATTTTGCTTTACAAAATTTGCCAATGGGGATTGTTCTTGTTAATAAGCAAGGCACATTGGTGTGGAATAATAGTGTTTTCGCTGACTGGGTTAAGGTGGATTGGAATAAGCTCCAAAAAATGTCTGCTTTGTTGCCTGGTTTCCGTATCGATAAAATCTGGGGTAAGTCCGGATATATGACGGAAAAATATGAAAATCGATACTTCCAAATTATTTATAAATTTATCGATCCTCGGGATACGCGATCAGATATTGATAGTGAAGATGAACTTGCGGAACATGCAGTGATGGCATTGTACTTTAAGGACATTACTGACCTAGAAAAGGCCCGTATTAAAGCGGAAGAGGGACAGCCTGTATGGGGCATGATTCAGATTGATAATCTCGAAGAATTGACAAAAGGTCTTAGTGATCGTGAGTATACTAGTATTTGGACAGATATAAATAATATCATCATGGATGAAATTGACCGCTACGAAGGTTTTATTCGTAACTTCCAAGATGATATGTATACCTTTGCCATTTCTCGTGGTGCGCTTCATGAGATGGAGGAAGACGGGTTTAAAGTGCTCGAACGAATCCGTAAAGTACCTTCTCCGCGTCAAGTACCAGCTACGATTTCTATTGGTATTAGTGAAAATGTAGGTTCTGTGAAAGATGTATCTGGCCGTGCTCGTGCAGCCTTAGATATTGCATTAGGTCGCGGTGGTGACCAAGTGTGTATTATGGATGGTGAAAGTACGCGCTTCTTTGGCGGTAATACGGCAGGCGTTGAGAAGAATACGCGCGTTCGTGCTCGTGTTGTATCTCAAGCGATACATGAGCTTATGATTGATTCTGATAAGATCCTTATCATGGGGCATCAGCGCGAAGACTATGATGCCTTAGGTGGCATTATCGGTGTAGCAGCCATTGCTCGAGCACTTGGTAAAGACGTGCGCATTGCGCTTTCAAAAGAAACTAGCGCCATCGATAAAATGGTGAATGTTCTTAACGAGTCAGAGTTCTGGAAAGAGAATATTATTACTGCAGAAGCTGCAAGAGTATGGGTAGATGCGAATACGCTCACTGTCGTGTGTGATACGCATCGTCAGGAAATGGTGGCGGCTCAAGAGGCGCTTGAAATTTCTGAACGACGCATCGTTATCGACCATCACCGTCGTGCAGCGGACTTTGTAGAAAATCCATTACTTACCTATTTGGAACCATCTGCATCGTCTACATCTGAGCTCGTAACAGAGCTTGTACAATATGCAGGTGTTCCTGTGAAACTTTCAAAAGCGGAAGCTACAGGCATTTATGCAGGTATCGTATTAGATACGAAGAACTTTGTTCAACAAACTGGTGCGCGTACCTTTGAGGCTGCAGCATTTTTGCGCCGTGCAGGAGCGGATATCGACAGAGTTAAACAATTGTTTATTGAAACTTTCGATTCTATCCAATTGCGTGCTAAAATGGTATTTGAAGCAAGTCGTACTGAAGGGATTGCTATTTCCGTAGCGCCTGAAGGTTTGAAGGATATGATGGCGTTGGCTGCACAAAGTGCGGACATGCTCATTAGTAATGAAGATATTGAAGCAGCTTTTGTACTATATTCCCTAAATGATGGCGGTATCGGCGTCAGCGCTCGATCCAAAGGCAAGGTGAACGTACAAGTTGTAATGGAAGCCTTGGGTGGTGGCGGTCATAGAACTGTGGCTGGTGCTCAATTACAAGGTATGACCATAGAGGAAGCGAAGCAGGCCATTTTGGAGCATGCTCTTGATGCGCTTCATTCCGTAGAACAAGAGGAGGAACAACAATGAAAGTAGTATTGTTAGAAGACGTTAAAAAAGTTGGTAAAAAGGGCGAAATCGTTGAAGTTAGCGACGCATATGGTCGTAATGTATTGATCAAAAAAGGCCTCGGCCTTGAAGGTACAGCAACTAACGTAAATAATGCGAAACAAAAACAAGAATCCATTGCTCATAATAAAGCCGTTGCAAATGACGAAGCTAAGATCTTGGCAGCTCAATTGACTAAGGTTGAAGTAACTGTAAAAGTTCGTATGGGCGAAGAAGGCCGTGTATTCGGATCCGTTACTGCTAAAGATATTTCCGATGCTGCTAAAGCTCAATACAAAGTAGATATCGATAAAAAGAAAATCGAAATTAAAGAACCATTGAAAACATTGGGCGTACATGACGTATTAGTTCGTGTTCATCCTGAAATTACAAGTACTATCAAGGTTAATGTAGTAGCCGAATAATAGTATTCACCATGCTCTTTGAGTATGGTGAATTCTTTTATCCATAGTGGTTGTGTGAAGGGGATTATCATGGATGTACGCATTCCACCGCATAATCTAGATGCGGAAAAGGCCGTTTTGGGGGCTTTATTAACTAATGGATCCAATATGGGTGCCGTTGTAGATACGGTGACGAGTATTCTTAAATCTGAAGATTTTTACCGAGATGCACATCGTATTATTTACGATGCTATTCTAGAAATCGTGCATGCCAATAAGACGGCTGACTTTATCACAGTTGGTGAAGAACTAGACCGTCGTAAGCGCCTTGATGCAGTAGGTGGTCTTGCTTATATTACATCTCTTGCGAATGAATCGGTTTCCTACAATGTAGAGGAACATGCGAAAATCATCAGCGAGAAAGCTCAGTTGCGCCGCCTCATCGATGCAGGGAATAAAATCGTAGGCATGACGTATGCTGGCGAAGATGAGCCGACGGCAATCCTCAATAAGGCAGAGCAAATGGTGCTAGACGTAAGCGGTCAAACTCAGTCTGAATCCTCCTTTGCAGCTATTGGTGAAGTGGTTTTATCTAATCTAGATAAACTTAATGCACTGCAACAGCATGATGGTGCTATTACAGGTGTGCCAACAGGCTTTAAAGATGTGGACCATATTTTCAACGGCTTACAAAAATCTGACCTCATCCTCGTAGCGGCTCGTCCTGCGATGGGGAAAACAGCTTTCACCTTGAACATTGCTCAAAACGTAACGATGTTGTACGACAAGACGGTGGCGTTCTTTTCCCTGGAAATGGGCAAGGAACAGCTCGTTGGTCGTATTTTGTCCTCCGTGGCAGGTGTGAGCTCTGAAAAATTGCGCCGTGCGAACATGGATCCTGCTGACTGGGAAAAGGTTATTGCCGCAGCGGATCGCATGAGTAAATCCAAGCTCTTTATCGATGATACGCCGGGTCTTACCGTACAAGATATGCGCTCTAAATTGCGCCGTCTCAAGGTGGAACATGGCCTCGATCTCGTTATCGTCGATTATATTCAGTTGATGCAAGGTCGAAATGCTGGTAAGGGCAGTGAAAATCGTCAACAAGAGGTGTCCGAAATCTCTCGTAATCTTAAACTGATTGCTCGTGAATTTAACGTACCGGTTATCGCTTTGTCTCAGTTATCTCGTAGTGTTGAAAGCAGACCAGATAAACGGCCTGTACTTTCGGACCTTCGTGAATCTGGTTCCCTCGAGCAAGATGCGGATATCGTTATCTTCTTGTACCGCGATAAATATTACGATGAAAACTCCGAAAAAGGGGACAATGCAGAAGTCCTTATTCGTAAACATCGTAATGGCTCCATCGGTACCGTAGAACTCCAATTCGTTGGAGAATTAACACAATTTAGAGACGTAGAATTCCGAGACTTAGGGCCGGAACAATAATGAAAACTATCGTGGGGGTGCCCTATATTGATGGGGCCCCATAACACAGCTACATTTTAATTAAAAAGAAAGGACTATACTTCTTTGCTCCTCGTGACCTGATGTCGCTGCATAAGTATAGTCCTTTCTTTTTATCACTGTAGATATGAAGGTGTCCCATCAATATAGTGGCACTCGATAGTTTTCGTTGTATTGTTGGGAGAGGAGCGTATGATGGTTAGAGGTACTGAGTTTTTTGTGTTTTACTTCTTTTGTGTGGCTCTTGGGTTAATAATTAGTGGGTTGTATTTAATTATCAAACGATTTTTATTACGTCACAATGGAACTCCAGTAACGATTGTGTCTATACTTCCACGAGTTACAAAGGAAATACCATTTAGAGTGATTGGTGCGGATAGATATATTTATGGTTATGATATTAAGTATATTTTGAATGGTGAAACTCATACTGCTGAGAGTGTAGAGTTTTATATTCCTTTTGCACCAACCAGTGGACCTATGGTTCAATTTAGTCCGACAGGTGTGCTTGCAAAAAATGGAGAAGTAAGTATAGATAATGTGACGATAACTATTGAGTATGGCGCTGTTTCAATTGTATTAGGGGGATTAGTGTTATTAAGTTTGTTTTGATAGAAATAAATTAGCTATCTTTAATAGTCTGTTAAACATATGGCATCTAACATTAGATTATATATCTAGAGTTAGGTGCTTTTATTTTCTATAAATTTACTAGCATAAAAACAAACATATGTTTGAAAATACTTTGTTTTTTTGTTATACTAGTCATACAAATTCTTGTGTTCTTAATTTTTGTAAAAGCTACTTGTTTAGCGGTTTAGGGAGGTGTTTGTATGGGTTCAGCTGATACGGATCGGCTGTATATGTGTATTGATTTGAAGTGTTTTTACGCGTCTGTAGAATGCGCCGATTTGGGACTGGATCCGTTTACAACGCCTCTGGTGGTGGCCGATGGTTCTCGTGGCAAGGGTGCTATTACATTGGCTATTTCTCCTGCCTTAAAAAAGTTAGGTGTTAAAAATCGCAGTCGATTATTTCAGATTCCACCGCATATTGAGTATTTGACGGTGAAGCCACATATGAAGCGGTATATGCAGGTGTCTGCTGAGATTTATGGAACCTTGCTCAAGTATGTGGCGCCCGAAGATGTACATGTGTACTCTATCGACGAGTATTTCATCGATATCACGCCCTATTTACCACTATATAAAAAGACGCCTCGTCAGTTGGCGCAGATGTTGCTTGATGCGGTGCTAGAGGCAACGAAGATTTATGCCACCGTTGGGATTGGAACGAATTTGTTTCTCGCCAAGATTGCCCTCGATATTTTAGCGAAACATGCGCCTGATTTTATAGGCTATCTTGATGAAAGTCTCTTTAAAGAGAAAATCTGGTATCATCAGCCCTTGACCGATATATGGCAGATTGGTAAAGGCATAGCTAATCGTTTGCATAAGTATGGTGCTTATGACTTACATGGTATTACTATGATTCCAGAGGCGAAGTTGTACAAGGAGTTTGGTATTAATGCAGAGCTCATCATTGACCATGCTTGGGGTCGTGAGCCTTGTACGATTGCGGATATCCATGCATATCGACCTATTAAGCACTCTATCTCGCACAGTCAGATTTTGTTGCGTAATTATACCTATGAAGAGGCATACGTGCCTATGCGCGAAATGGTAGAGTCCTTGGTATTAGAGCTTTTACAAATCAAAGGGGTCACAAATCATATTCATGTCCATATCGGCTATGCTGATGAAATGGTGCGCTCTACAGGGGGTTCTAAAAAGCTTAAGCAGTACACAGATTCTCTACAAACGTTGACGGCCTCAGTTATTAAATTATACGAGCAGCATTGCCGTAAAAATGAGCTCATCCGTCGCATAGGAATCAGCTTTGAGGATTTAGTCAATCGATCTGCCATACCTCAAGAGGTGGACCTATTTAGTACTCTTACTACAAATGCAGAGGAAAAGGAACGACAGGTACAAGAGGCTATGCTATCCATTAAGGAACAGTTTGGTAAGAATTCTATTTTGCGTGCATCGAGCTTACAAGAGGAAGGAACCATGCGCTTTAGAAATACCTTGGTAGGCGGTCATAATGGGGAATAGATATTATAATGGATACATTAGTCGCGTAAGGGGAGGTATACATTAATGAAACATCGCATGTCTCGTTTACAGCGAGCAAAACAATTTATGCCCTTTGCGGCATTGAGGGGCTTTGAAGCTTTATTAACCGCTATAGCAAGGCCAAAAGAAGATCGGGCAGAGTTGTCAGAGGATCAAATAGATGAATTAAATACAGTTTTACAATCTGTACGTTGTGGGGAGTGGGTGCGAATTGTTTACTATAACAAACGAAAATATACGGAACTTATAGGCGCTGTTGATATGATTAGTGAGCAATTACAAATTCTCTCTGTACAAGGGACTGTTATTCCTTTTAGACATATTAAAGAGCTGAACATGTATGATATGTAAATATAAATATAACGGCTTTTGCTGTGTATGGTAAATAGACTAGAGTTAAGGAATAATTAGGTATACAATGGTATTATGGGTAAATATAGCTTGATAAAGATTTTTTGAATTTGGTTAGCTGTAGTATACCTATATAGTTTTTTATTTCTTAACTTAGAAAGGCGGTGTATGTAATGCATGATGTCATATCATTACTTATCAATCGCTATGATTTTTTCCTCCAGTTGTTATGGGAACATATAGAAATTTCAGTATTAGCTTCTGTTATTGCTACCATCATCGGTGGATTATTGGGTGTGTTTATATACGAATATAAACGGCTAGCTGCGCCAGTTATGGTAGTGGTTAATTTCCTATATACAATTCCATCTATATCGATGCTAGGTCTCTTGTTGTACGTATCAGGTGTTGGTAATACGACCGCTATTATTGCATTGGTTATCTATGCTTTATTACCGATGGTACGCAATACATTTACTGGTCTTAACCAGATTGATAAAGCCATGTGTGAAGCGGGGATTGCATTAGGACTCACGCGGATTCAACGTTTGTGGAATATAGAGATTCCCTTGGCTATGCCGACGATTATGGCTGGTATACGGACCATGCTCGTTATGACCATTGCCTTGACAGGTATTGCATCCTTCATTGGTGCTGGTGGCTTAGGTGTGGCGATTTATAGGGGCATTACAACGAATCAAAGTGCTTTGACGATTGCCGGTAGTCTACTGATTGCCCTATTAGCCATTACCGTTGATGCTCTCTTTTCTCTAGGTGAAAGAGTAACGCGTATTAGCCCTCATATGAAGCGTTATACGATTATATTTGTTTCGATTATGACGATAATTGCGATGGGTATAGGTGGCTGGGCTATGTATTGCCGTCATGTGAAGACCGATGTTATTCATATTGCAACGAAACCTATGACGGAACAGCTTATTTTGGGGAATGTTTTAAAAGAATTAATCGAGAAGAAGACTGATTTAACCGTAGAGGTTACAGAAGGTGTAGGCGGTGGTACATCAAATATTCAACCAGCTATGCTTTCCGGCCAATTTGATATATATCCTGAATATACTGGTACAGCTTGGTCTGCTGTGCTGAAACGTACGGATGCGTATGATGAAAGCTTATTTAATGAGCTTTCACAGGCCTATAAAGAGAAATATAATTTTGAGTGGGTCGGCATGTACGGTTTTAATAATACCTATGGCATAGGGGTGCGTAATGAAATCGCTCAGAGTTATGGCGTAAAAACGTATTCTGATCTTGCTCGTATAGCACCAGCCCTAACATTAGGAGGGGAATATGATTTCTTTGGCCGTGAGGATGGCTATGCTGGATTACAACGTGTGTATGGCATGAGCTTTAAAGCTACTAAAGATATGGATATAGGACTAAAATATACGGCTATTAGTCGTGGTGAGGTGGATGCAATGCCGATATTTACAACTGATGGACAATTAAGTATGGCGCCAATTACGGTGTTACAAGATGATAAACATTTATATCCATCCTATATGGCTGGTAATGTGGTGCGTAGTGAAGTGTTAATCGCTCATCCCGAACTGCGGCCTGTATTAGAAAGTTTAAATCATACGATTACAGATCAAGAGATGGCAAAGATGAATTATGCCGTTGAAACGGAACATCAATTACCAGCTGATGTAGCACATCAATTCTTGGTAAAACGAAACTTGATATAAACTGAATATAGTTAGATCTAAAGTAAATAAAATTTGATATATAGTGAATATAATTTTGTATTGACATTTAATCTCCTTTAATGTAATATAAACATATGAACAGATATTCATATAAATAAAAATATCTGATGAATAATGTTTAGGAACATATATAACAAGATATGAAACAAGATATGTCTAATAAGTATTAGAAATAGACAATAAATTAACTTATAATACAGGATAGAAACTTTCACTATTATCAAAGGAGATATCATGGAAGAAACATTATTGTTGAAGGATTTGAACTGTCCGAACTGCGCAGCAAAAATTGAAGATCGTATCCGTAAAATGGATGTTGTAGAGACTGCCAATTTTACACTTGCTACACATCAATTAAAATTAACCGGCTCTTGGGAAGACCGCGAAGCTCTTAAACGTGACATTCAAGACATTTGTGATGCCATCGAAGAGGGCGTTACAGTAGCTGATTATGAACGTAAATCTAAAGCGACTATGGATGACCATGGTCATGATCACGACCACGGTAGTGATGCTGTAACAATTGCAGTCATCGTAGCAGGCTTGTTATTCATGCTTTATGAAGTTTTGTCATCCTTTGTCCCATCCATCGGCTTGCCAGAGAGTATTGAAACTCCAATTTATTATATTGCCTATATTCTTCTTGCGTTCCCCGTATTGCGTATCGCAGGTCGCAATATCTTAAAAGGTCAAGTATTTGATGAAAACTTCTTGATGTCTATCGCTACATTGGGCGCCATTGCAATCGATGCATTGCCTGAAGCAGTAGGCGTTATCTTGTTTTACCGTATTGGTGAGTTCTTCGAAGAAAAAGCAACTGATCGTAGTCGTACAGAAATCATGAACGCTGTCGATATGCGTCCTCAAGAGGTGCGGGTTGTAGATACAGACTGCGGTGGTGAAATCGTAGTTATGGCTCCTGAAAAGGTTGAAGTAGGCTGGACTATCGAAGTTCGTCCTGGCGATTTAATTCCTCTAGACGGCACAGTGCTTGAAGGTGAAACACGCGTTAATACAGCACCTGTAACAGGTGAACCTGTACCTGTTCGCGCCGTACCTGGCACTCAACTTATGTCTGGTTGTATCAACGAATCTGGTCGCATTACAATGCGTGTAGATAAGGTTCTTGAAGAATCTATGGTTACTAAAATTCTTGATGCCGTGGAAAATGCAGCATCCTCTAAACCTAAAATCGACCGTTTCATTACGCGTTTTGCTCGCGTATACACACCAATCGTTGTAGCTTTTGCATTGGCTGTAGCTATCATCCCATCCCTTATTACTGGTGAATGGCATAAATGGATCTACACAGCCTTAACATTCCTCGTTATTTCTTGCCCATGTGCATTGGTGCTTAGCGTGCCACTCGCATTCTTCTCCGGTATCGGCAATGCGTCTAAACACGGTATCTTATTAAAAGGTGGTCGAGTTATCGAGGCGTTGGCTAATGTGAAAGCAGTAGCTCTTGATAAAACTGGTACTATCACATCTGGTGAGTTCAAAGTTCACAGCGTAGAAACTGTAGGCTCTCATGTAAGTTCCAGTCAATTGTTATCCATGGCGGCAGCTATCGAAGCCGTTTCTACACATCCAATCGCAACAAGCATCGTGTCTGAAGCAAAAGATCAAGGCCTTACAGTGGAACCTTCTGATTTCGTTCAAGAGTTAGCTGGTGAAGGTATGGTAGGTATGGCAGATGGTCAACAAGTACTTATTGGTAACCGTCGTCTCATGGAACGCTATAATGTGCAAGGCTATCCAACAGAAGCTGCTGAATATGGCACAGAAGTTCTTGTCGCAGAAGGTAATACATACTTAGGTCGTATCATCATCGCCGATGAAGCTCGCCCAGACTCTGCTGAAGCGATTGCAGATCTTAACGGTCAAGGTATTAAAACAGTCATGCTTACAGGTGATGCTGAAGCAAGTGCTAATTATATTGCCAAAGAAACTGGCGTAAGTGCCGTTCGTGCTCAATTGTTGCCACAAGATAAATTGTCCGTTGTACAAGATATTCGCTCTGAATATGGTCCAACTATGTTCGTAGGCGACGGCATCAACGATGCACCAGTGCTTGCTGGTGCTGATGTAGGTGGTGCGATGGGTAGCGGTGCTGATGCGGCTATCGAAGCGGCAGACGTTGTATTTATGCGTCCATCCTTGACTGCCATTGCACATATCCTAGACTTGTCCAAAGCAACATTGCGCGTTGCTTGGCAAAATGTAGTATTCGCTATTGCTGTTAAAATTCTTATCATGGCGCTAGGCCTTATGGGCTATGCATCCATGTGGTGGGCGGTATTCGGTGATACTGGCGTATCCATTCTTTGTATTTTGAACTCTATTCGTATCTTGCGCCGTTAATTTGGCGACAGTAATCGTATAGATTTATATAGGAATATATAAGCTATAGGATACAAAGCATATAAAGCATATAATATAAGATATCTAATCTAAAAGGTTAGAGTCAAAATAAATAACCTCTATATTAGCGACAAGCCAGTATAGAGGTTATTTTTATAAGCTTTAACCTAATGATATATTGCTAATTATTTGTTTGCATACTTACTCACTGTAAGTTTTAGTGGTCTAATCTTTTGGTGGATTTTTTAGTTTAGCAGCCTTATTAATCTATCTATTCGCTAGATTTGATATAAGGATAGTTTTAAGATGCTTTTAACATATACAATTGTGCATTCTTAATAGACATAAAGCGATTTATGTATGTACTACATAAACAAAACTTTCACAATTGAATTGAATAATAGCTATAAAATAGTATATAATTTATTAGATGATTACTATATGTTCGTTGGAAGGAGGGATAGCATGATCACGGTGTACAAACACATAGAAGAAGAGTTAGTTTCAGACTGCACTGTATCAGATGCCACAAAAGGTTCTTGGGTAAATTTGGTGAACCCAGACCCCGATGAGTTGTCCCTCATCAACATTTTGACGGAAATTCCAACGGACGTTTTAAAGACCGCCCTCGATATGGAAGAACGTTCTCACGTGGAGTTAGAGGACAACTATATTTTCGTGGTTATCAACATCCCTGCGATTCGTGGTAATGATATGTACGATACGGTGCCACTTGGTATCTTTTTGACACCTGACTTCTTTATTACCGTATGTCTTGAAGAATCCGAGGTGTTGTATCCGTTCATTTCAAACCAACTGTCTACGTTCTATACGTATAAAAAGACGCGGTTTTTGTTCCAAATCTTGTACCGTACAGCCACATTGTTCTTACGTTATTTGCAACAAATTAATCGCCGTACCGACGATATTGAAGTTCAGTTGCGTCATACGACGAAGAATAAAGACTTCTTCCAACTATTGGAATTACAGAAATCCATGACATACTTTACCTCTGCGTTGCGTACGAATGGAACTGTTATGGAACGCCTATTGCGCTTGCGTGGTCACAGCACTTATAGACATTTGCTTAAAATGTACGAAGAGGATGAGGATCTTTTGGAAGACGTTATCATTGAAAATAAACAGGCCATCGAGATGGTTGAAATGTATTCCAATATCTTGATGAACATGATGAACGCCTTCACATCTATCATCTCTAATAACCTCAATATGGTTATGAAAATGTTGGCGACCCTTACCATTACAATGGCCGTGCCAACCATCATATTCAGTTTGTGGGGGACAAACGTGCACTTGCCGTTCCAAGATGATCCAGACGGCTTTGTGAAAGTTGTCGTTATTTCTGTTATTTGCTCTGCCATTGCCATCTTTGGTATGTGGAAAAAAGACTTGTTCTAAGATGCTGGAGCAATAGTTGAAAGTTTGATTCAACACTAACTATACATGAAAAAAGCTGGCTATGAGCCAGCTTTCTTGCTTGATTAACTATTACGTTATTGCTTATTATTGGACCAATCTGATATAATAGTACCGTTATGGAGAGGTGTCCGAGTGGTTTAAGGAGCTGGTCTTGAAAACCAGTGACTCCGCAAGGGGCCGTGGGTTCGAATCCCACCCTCTCCGCCATTCATTTTTATGAGTTTTAATGACTATCAAAGAATATGAAAGAGTATATAAAGATAGATAACACCTACATTCTTGATACTCTTAGATATTCATGAGTAGTCTATAGTTTTAATATAATTTGCCCCCTTTTTTGCCCCCTAAAATTTTGTGGTAAAATAGAGGTGAAAGCAGTAACTATAATGTTTTCAAAATCATATAATCACTTCTAAAGCCCCTTAGGTTTATTCCTAGGGGGTTTTTATTTTAAACTTATTGACTGGTATAAGGAAATATAAAAGAAAAATGAAATATAGGATATACAGAATGATACATTATTGTTAAAATAAATATAATATATTAAGGAGGAATAATCATGGTTAAAGCTTTAGAAGTTGCTAAATACATTGTACAAGAAGCATTACATAGAGAAAGCCCTGTTAGTAATTTAAAGTTGCAAAAATTGCTATATTTTGTACAAGGCGTATCTCTAGCCTTAAATAATGTTCCTGCTTTTGAAGATAAGATAGTTGCATGGAAATATGGACCTGTAGTTGAAGATGTTTATTATGCCTATTCTATGTATGGTGCTAATGATATTATTATCCCATTTGAAGTAGATTTAGACTTAGCCGAGGAATTGAAAGATGTAGTAAAATTAGTTTTAGATGAGTTACTAGAATTTTCGGCTATAGAATTAGTCAAAGAAACGCATGTAGTTGGTTCGCCGTGGAGTGAGGTTAGTTTGAATGATATTATTTCAACTGATAGTATAAAGAAATATTTTTTGGAACATTATATAAATGGCTAAAAAATATGAATAAACGAATATTTTTTAAAATAGATAAAAGTAAAGATCTAGATCCAGTTGTATCTAATAAAACGGTTACTAAGAATAGCTCTCCAGTTCAAGAACTTATAAAGTTTATTTATGCACTAAGTGAGAAAGATGTAACTGAATTTAATACTAGTGACGAAAAAGAGCATGCTTTAACTAAATTACAGTCTATTTATATAAATGATTTTAGACATTTATATTCTGAAATTTTTAGGTGTATGATTGTTTTTTGGGATAAGGGAATTGCAGAAGGAAGTCCTTTAAATAATTTAAATACTAATATGAGAGTATGTTATGACTATATAATGGGCTTGGATGAAACTGTTGCTAATAATGACCTTAAGAAAAAAGTATTTAAACTATATGATCATATAGCTTTAGAGTATGCGAGAATAGCTTATTGGGCTTCTCATAAGGAGGAGATTAATAGGCAATTAATTGATACAAAAGATAGTATTGTTAATATTTCTAAGCAATCCAAAGAGTTGTCTGATAATGTTAATAGTGCTAAAAAAGAAGCAGAAAACTTAAAGGCTAGTCAGGTTACCGTTTTAGGTATTTTTATTAGTATTTTGGTTGGGTTACTAGGACAGGTATATATTGTTGGAAAAAGTTTATCAGGGGTAACAAATGGTGAAAACTTAGGTCCTCTGTTAATTTTGATTATTGTTGCATCAGTTTGTACAATATCTGCAGTAGTCGCTTTATTATATATAGTTGCTAAAATTATTGACAAAGATCTACTTTCTAAATGTCCTAAATCAAATACTTGTAATACATGTAGTAACTGTATAGTGACTGTACAAAGGATAAAATATCGTCTTCCATATTTATATGGGTTTTATCAAATTGCAATAGCACTACTTTTATTAGTGATTATAATTTTTTATATACCTTGGAATAATATATCAGACTGGTATGAGGCTATACGTAATCTATGTCAATCAAATAAATAGTATATATTTTAATTGTTTTTATATAAGCAAGCCCCTTAGGTTAACGCCTAGGGGGTTTTTACTTTTCCTCTATATTAGGATATGTTAACTTTTGTCAACCTTTTATAAGGGGCGTTACAATGTAACACCGATGTAATGCAAGTGAAACACTTGTGTAACATTGTTATAAGCATCTATCTTATTATAGATGACCTTAACTTTTATTAACTCTTTTTAGGGCATCTGAAATATTAGGAAATTAAGTTATTGATCTATGAGGTAGGAGATAGAAAACTTAGTCTTTTATATAGAGTTTTGCTTGTTCTACTGTAGGCAGTTCAATAGACTTCTTTAGTATTTCCTTGATTATACGGCTTGTTTTTGTTGTGCTAACGCTTGTTATTTCGTCTATATAGGCGTCAATGATATATCTAATGTCAGAATAGGGCAGGGCAGTTATATCCTGTAAACGTCCTTTAATATATGACCACATCAATACAATATTAGCGAATTTGATGCCAGTATCTTCGATTTTAACAAGTTCATCTGATAAATCGTGTTTCTTATTGGTATGTGTTGAAGTTCTTCCGTATGTTGATATTTTGGCGGTAGGGTTATAATGCTTGATAATTTCCTGTAATTCTAGGTACTGGTTATTAAGTTTCTTATAGCTTGATAATATGACTCTGATGCGGTTATTTTCGCTTGCTTTAGGCGTATTCTGATTGGTTGTAATATTGTTTGTGAAATGGAAAGTATAAGAGGGGGTTTTAGGCGTTTCTTGTCGCTCTATTTCTCTTTTTAGTGCTTGCTCTTCTCTGTATGTTCTATAGTCAGTTGCGTTCATAGTACCTGCCTTGTTATTTAATAGTGTTGTATACATAGTGTATCCATATTGTATACATAGCTTTGATGATAGATATATTCTTATTATTAAAATCTTGATAGGTGGTATAGTGGTTTATCTTTGGTTGCCGTATGGTTGCCAGTTGAATAACAGTAGTATCTATTATACTGTTATTCAATATGTATAATACCTTTGTTTATCCTTTATTATACATTGCCTAGTGTTGGTTATCGTTTTAATGATAGATCATTGAGTAGTATTAGATATAAAAAATAGGCGAGTATTATAACTCGCCTTATTTAGTGTACTCCCTCTTAATAATCTCCCTCTGTATCTCTCTCTTTTTTTATTCTTCTCTTTTCTAATTTTTAATTTTTTTCTTTTTTTTTTACTCTATATCTAAATCTACTCTATTCTATTCTATTCTTATTCTATATCTATAACACTTTCGATACTTTTCGTAACGCTTTTGATACATTTCGTAACTTAGAGAAAGAGGGATATATTAGATAGACTAGTATTTAATTAACTTAGTAGGCTATTTTGTTCTTGTTGTTTCTTTCTTATACGTGATCGCTGCATACGTACTTTTTGCTCTTCCGCACCAGTATATTTTTCAAAGTCATGAATATATAGAATCTCATTGTCATTTAATAGTGTGGCTCGCTTGTTATCAATTAAAAAATTAATTACTTCTCTACAACAGTCTAAATCTTCGCCTATTAAAATAGCTATTTCTTGAATAATATCATCACCCATACCCTCAAAACAGATATAACCATTATGTTTAAGGCTTAATAAGATAACTCTTTGATATATGATAGTTAGAGTATCGCCATTCGGTTTTCTTGCTCTTAGCCTTTTTATAATTAGTGCATCAAAGAAATCATGAAATAACTTTATCCAAAAGTAGTGTTGTTTATCATGGATAGGATTTATAGGTTCTTCTGTTTCGCTTTCTAATGGATCTAAAGTAGGTACACCATTTAGTTTAAGTAATCTGTTAAAGATATCATTAAAATCACAATTTTCTCCTGCTTGTATTCTTTTATCGTATTCTTTTTGGGCTTGATTTTTTATAGTTTCAATTTCGCCTAATGGCATATAATCACCTCTATTTATTTTAGTGTTCACTATACTTGAAAGGTATGTTAAGATAGAGGAAAGGTAGTAAGTACTATTTGCGTAGATATAGCCTTTCCAGTTGCCTATGATATTAGCAGTATCATGGGCTTTTTTTATTTGTGTAGTCATAATTAGTCTTCCTTTGTTCCTGTCATTTTAAATACACCTCGTTCAAAGGCTTTCAAGGTTACAAGGGCAACTAACTCATATATATCTAGTAGATTGTTATCGTACTTATCAATGTATTCTCTACCTATTTCGCATAGTTCAAATTTAATCTTAGTGCTATCTAGTACTGCTTTCATTTGTTCGTTCATGGTATTACTCCTCATTAGTTGGATCTATATAACATTTAATTTCGGTAGTTTGTGTACAGGTGTCTTCGTTGAATGTAGTTTCAAAGGTGATAACCACATCAACTTCAAAGTCATTAAGACCAATGACGATTTTATTTTCTGTGTTTTGTTTGATTGTAATATCTCTTTCCATTATGCTTTTAGTCCTTTCAAGTCTTGCTCTTTAAGATAGTTAGTAAACATTTGTACATCAATTAGTACGAGGTTTCTATTTAGACGAGTAATGCAACTCTTATATTTATCATCAAGTAGTATTTTACTGATAAGCCGTGTTACTGTACTCCGACTAATACTAAACATGAAAACAATGTCTTTAGGTTGTACCATGATAGGCTCAAAAGTTCCTGCTCGTGGAATGGAAATGTCAGTATTCATATAATTTTTACCTTTCTCTAAAAATAAAATTCATTTATTTAGCCTGTATGCTCATTTTTGTATGTGCCTTGATAGATTATACCTAACAAGATTTAAAAGACAATTTAGAGTGAATTAGGCTATGTAAATTAAAATTATTGAAGTATGATATATGCAGTAATTACCTATATCTGTAGTGCTTTTTAATGTAGTTATTACTGAATATCTGTGAGTATCAATGTTAGGATATATTACTAAAGCTAGCGAGGTAATTATATGATTGAAAATAAAATGCCTTAGTAACATATATCATTGTTAGTCATTTTATAGTGCTAATTTAATTTCTTGATAGCATTTACCCTCATTTAATAGGGCTATTGTTTTGTGTTCTAAATGTTCTAGCTTTTGAATTTCTTCCGCTGTCATATCTTCTTTATGTTTAACCCTGCTTTGTGATGCGGTTTTTATAAGATGTTTATTGATATTCATAATACTTTTTCTTTTGCTCTCATCGTCTTTATTGACATAAGCAGGGCTATTGAATACCGCATCATGTAGCATCTTTTGTAGATCTTTACTTCCGTTATGGGCTATCATACCTTTAGTAAATGATGTTCTTAGTTTCTTTAATTGATTAAATACCCAATCTCTAAATTGTTCAGCTTTAGCCGTATGAGAGATACACCCAATTTCAAATATTCCTCTTTCTGTAAATAATCTGACTTCTTGATACTGTACTTTTGATTTTGTGGTACTTACGCATTGAGGGGTACCATAATTTCGTACAGGAACCTTTGAAATGAAAGAATATTTTTTATCCTTTAAACGTGGGTTCCTGTTTAAGATTTGTTCAATACCATTCTTGCTCTTATAGCCAAAGCCTAACGCTAATTCATTGATAGTCATGAAAATATCTTTTCGCTTTGTACTGTAAAATGAGAAAACATTTCCGCCATAGTTTTGTGTTTTAATTAATTCCATATGATCACCTCGATTTTACTCAAATAATTCTGTAACAGGTTTAGAGAGTGCATCGGCTATTTTATTGCAAGTTTTAGCCGTTATAGATTTTCCATTCAGAATGTTAGCAATCGTTGATGTTGATACTTGGGCTTTGATACAAAACTCTTTGTACGTTACCGCATTCTCTAAAAATGCACTTTTTAAAGCATTTTGTTTTGCTGTATATTTCATTATTATCACCTCATTGTCTTTTTAAACAGCAATTCTGTAATTTAATATTACACTTTTGGAATTGTTTTGTAAATAGGCACTTTTGCAATTTACAAAAACACTTTTATAATTTATACTGAAATAGAGGTGATTATATGATATTTTCAAGACTGCAATCTATTATGTTGGAAAAAGGGATAAAGCCTTATCCGTTATCAAAAGAACTTGGTGTTTCTAGGACATTTATATATAGCTTAATGAGTAGTGATTTTGAACGTATTTCTGCTAAAAGCCTTAATACTTTATGTCATTATTTAGGTATTAAATCTTTAGAAGCCTTGTTGGTATTTGAACCTGTAGAATTTTATATTTATGATGTTAATGGAAAAGATACTGAGTTAGAACCAGTAGTTCGTAATGTTGAGGATGAAGATTTTAACTTTTTCCAGTATGTACATCAGTTGGATGAGATGCATTCTAATATTAAGTTACGTATAGAAATTGAGGGGAATAAACACGAAATAGATGTAACTTGTAATATTATTGGGGAAGATGATGATAACTATGAGGAAAAAAACGTTGGTATAAATTTCTCATTTAGTAATTTATCATTTGTTAAAGAACTACCTATCCAATCTTTTATGCATATAAAAACATGGTTACATGTATTTTTTAAATATTATATGCGTAGAACTGTAGGGAAAAACCCGTCATATTCTACTTATCCAATGGAATTATTGAATTTTGTTGAAACGGATGATAGAGATTTATTAGATGTTGTAAATGAGATTTCAGAAAAGCAAGATCACTATTATCGGTCTATAATGTCGCATCTAATAGAAAAAAAATAACTTTCCTCATATAGTAGCAGTAAAAGGCGGTACTATGTGGATAGAAGAAAGACAAAGTAAAAAGGGTACACGATATAAGTATTGTGAACGCTTTGAATTACCGAATGGCGAGATACGGAAAGTATCTGTAATTTTTAATACTAATAGTAGTCATGCACGCAAGCAGGCAACAATAGAATTACAAAGAAAGTATGAACAGGCGGTAAAAGAGATTGATATCAATAAGGTAGTAACTTATTATGATGTGGCTATGTCATGGCTTGAACATACTAAACCGACTGTAAAATGATCTACACACATAAACCATACAATTTATGTAAATAAGATTTTCACATACATTGATAAGACTTTACCTATTGCGGACTTAACGGCGGTTACACTAGAAGATGTATTACATAAGGTCTATTATATCGAAAACCTTTCATACTCTTATACAAGGGCTACATTTACAACGATAAAAGCTATATACAAGCACGCTAAACGGAAGAAATTAATACCTAGCCTTATTGATTTTGAAGATATTGAGATAAAGAAAAAGCCTTTTAGCCATTCCGATATAGCTAAAAAGCAAGGTAAATTTCTTGATGCGGTTGAGTTGAAAGAAACACTAATGCAGTTATCAAAGATTGATAGCCGTATAGGTTTATTGTTTGAGTTCATTAGCTTAACAGGTTTACGCATTGGCGAATTGCTAGCGTTACGATATAGCGACTATGACAAAGAAAACGCTACTATAAATATCAATGGTACAATTCAATACGATTATAAGAATAGTAGCGAGATTAAGAGGGGAACACCTAAAAATATATATTCGGTTCGTGATGTATCTTTATCAGATAGGGCAGTTAGTATTCTTGATAGTATCATGTTAGAGAATAAACGGCGGTCGCTATGGTTCGAGGGGTATATAGATCATGGATATATATTTACTTCTAGCCGTGGTAACCCTTATGATATTCAATTCTTAAATAGGAGATTGAAAGGGGTACACATTGAGGGTAAACACTTAACTACTCATATCTTTAGACATACACATATAAGTATGTTAGCGGAGTTAGGCGTACCACTTAAAACAATTATGCAACGTGTAGGACATAATGATCCTAATACAACGCTTAGTATTTACACTCACGTTACTAAATCAATGCACGATGATGTAATTAATAAGCTAAACAAAAGGCAAGCATAGAGGGGGGAATATGTATAGTATAGTCCCCCCCCTAGGTCTAGGTTATTTTTTTAGAAAAAGTCATAAGACCGTACTGCTCACCACAATTTACATAATAATCCCTTTTGTACATGTGCGTGCGAATATATATTTATATGTATTGTGCTTATTGATGCAGTATAGGACATTTGGCGGACATTTAAAGACATTTGTCTTATGGTTTAGTATTTGCCCCCTTTTTTGCCCCCTAATAGGTATTCAGATAAACAAAGCCAGTATTTATCTGTAGTAATTGCTCAATACCTACTATCTCCGCCACCAATACATACAATTATCACAGATTACAACAAATCGTAACAAACTATAACAAACTATAACAAACATAGTAAGAATAAAGGTTTATAATGGTATTATAGAATTGAAATTATAACGAATTATAACGCAATTTTACCACCATTTTGCCACCAAAAGAATAAAATAATTTGCCCCCATTGCATGCAGTATGTAATGGGGGCATTTTATTTATATTCTATAAACTAACACTAAAATGTACTGTCAAAATCTAACTTATCTTGAACAAAGTTACCAAATGTCTTTAATGGCAATTGTATGGAGGAAGAGATTATTTTTTTTCTAACTTTTTCTGTTCTTTTTCTAATTGTTTAATACTTTTTGGTGGAGTAGGTAGGTCTTCAGGCATAGTACCACCTAATTCTTTAATTGTTTGACGCACTTTTGCACCGACTTCTCGATGCGCTATGTTTGCATTTTCTTTACCTTGAATATTATCGCGACGTAATTTGCCTTCTGTTTGTGTCAATCTAAACAAATTGGCCGCTAATTCCTCACTTCCCATATGATCTAATATTTTTTGTGAAGGTTTCAGCCCTTTTCGCTTATGGATTTCCTTGTTACCTAAGCCACCATATAAACCTTGATAGCCTGAGTTATGGAATTTAGCAAAGTCCTGAGGTGTTTCAACTCCTGCATTATTGGCTGCTTCTGATAATGCTGTATTATGTTCCTTTATATCTTGCCTGATTAGTAATCGACGTTCATCCTCGGACAAGGATATAAATTGTTCTTGCATTTCACGTTCATGAGTTTTAACTGCAAAATAGGTTTGGGCCTGTGCGATAACCGATTTTTTTGAATCGCCATTCATCGCTATCAGGTAACAAGCATATCTAGATAATACAATATCTTGTATCTCTCTATTAGCAACCCCAACATGTACCATTTTCCCGACGTCGGCAAAATGGTCGGAAATAGATAATTCGCTATTTTGACAAGCTATTTTGGCTTTTTCAATAACATTTAAGAAGTTATCCCATTTTGTATATTCTAAAATAGCTTGTAAATCTCGTGCATACCAAAATTCATTTCCATTAGCATCAATTTGTTTGATAGAGTCGAAAGAGTTTTCAGTACTATTGCCTATGGGCTGAATATCATTAAAGAAAAATATAATACAATCTCCTATGCGGGTAATTACAGATTAGTAATATTTTTAGCATCTATAGTTATATTGCTGGAGATACTAAATTATACTATGAATATTAACAACAAAGACTCTTCATTGCTTTCAGTATAGCATAGGTGAAAGTAAATGAGAATTGACGATAGAGAGAATAGTTTTATGTAGCCAATCTTTACTCACTTATGATATGCTATCGATATATTTATTAGATATTCTGTAGAAAGGAGCTCGTATGAATCGACTTAGTTTCTCGCGAACTCAGATTTTAATTCTCCTTAGCGTGTGGCTCACGTTCTTGTTGAGCTTTGTTATGCGCTTGTCCTGGGCATCTGTTATGCCTATCCTCAATGAGGCGTTGCATTTCACAGCCAAGATGGGGGCTCAACATATTTCGGCCTTTTACTTTGGTTATGCGTTAACGGTATTACCAGGTGGTATTTTAGCCGATAAAATCGGTTATAGACGCACCATCTTGTTTAGTTTGATCGGTATGGCCGCTGTAACGGCTTTGATGAGTACCATTACAGACTATACCATGGCTTGGGGTTTGCGCTTCTTATTAGGGGTTATGTCTGGTCCTGTACAAGCTTCTTGCTTGAGTGCTATCGGAGATCACTTCGGTCCGAATCAACGGGGTGCGGCCGTAGGTATCTTTATGAGCTGTACGTCCTTTGGTATTACTACGGTAAACCTTTACGCACCATATGTGGCAACACATTACGGCTGGCAAACGGCATTCCTTGCTACAGCAATCTTGCCATTGTTAGTACTTGTATTATGTTACTTCACGGTGCGTAAGCCGAGTGCAGAAATTCTCGCACAACGAGAAGCTGAGGCTTCTGAAGCGGCTGCTAAGCTTGGCGTAGGTCAAACGTCTTTAGTAGAAAACTTGAAGCACATCATTTCTAATCGTAACATTCGTTGCTTAGCTATTGCAGGCTTCTTCGCCACAGGTACGACTTGGGGCGTAACGCAATGGGCGAACTTATACATGGTTAAACAATTAGGTGTAACTGCTATCTATGCAGGCCAAGTCATGAGCGTATTCGGTACGGCTGCGCTCATTGCGAAACCAACAATTGGTATTTTATCTGATATTTTGCCAATTAAGAAGAACCATTTAGCGGCGCTCGTTATGTTCTTATTTGCGCCCGCTTTAATCTTGTTTGCAAGTACGGCAAATCCAAACATGCTCTTTGTAACAGGTCCAATCCTCGGTATTGGTGCCTTTATGCATAGTGCGTTGACTAATGCTCTTGTAGTTCAATCGGCAGCACCTCATTTACGCGGCACTACAGCGGGCTTTGTAAACTTGTTTAATCAAATTGGGGCTCTCTTGGCGCCACTACTCTTGGGCAATGTCCTCGTCATGACGGGCAGTTACCAAATGTCCTTGATGTCTATCGCTATAGCACCTATTATCGGTGCATGCGCATTGTTCTTTATTCGTCTTAAATAATATAAAAGGATCCGTAAATAAACTGCCTTTCTAAAAATTGTATCTAATTGGAGGGCAGTTCAAAACGGGTCCTTTTTGTAATTAATAGGTATATTGTGTATGGTTTTCTTTTATTATATGATTGAGTCATAGTACAGGAGGGATGTAAATGGAAATTATCTGTTTTGGCGATAGCATTACACGTGGCTATGATGTGCCTTATGGACGGGGTTGGGTCGAAATCTGTGATGCTTCCATAGAGAATGTTAATTTTACAAACTACGGTGAAGATGGTTGTTCCGTACAGGGTATGATTTATAATATTGAAAATTGGGCAGTTACTGCTGTATTCGACCCGACACGGCATATTTTCTTGATGTGTGGCACTAACGATATTTTACAAGGTAGAGATAGTAGCTATGTGTATAAGACTTTGGTGAAAGCTATTGAGCTGGCTAGTACAAAAGGGATGGTAATCATCGGTTTAGAAACTCAAATTGATAGCGATATGGATGGATTAAATCTGGTTGTACGAGAGGTTAATGAACAGCTAAAAGCCTACGCAGCGGAGCGTAATATTAAGGTCATAGATTTCTATACCACCTTGTTTGAAGCGGATCAAATTGGACAAATTGTCTTTGCTGGAGAGGTACATCCCAACGAGCGCGGTTATCGATTAATGGCGTATAAGGCATTAGAGGTCTTTACGCGATTATAACGGCACTATAATACGACTGTAACGGGACTATAATGCAACTGTAATATAAAGAACATAAAAACTCCCCTAATGAGTTGCCTCATTGGGGGAGTTAGTGATTTATAGCCTTTTGTGCTAGCGAAAGTTGGGGGGCTTTCACCAGATACAATTAAATTCGTAACGAATTATTTTTTAGATTTAGTAGATACTTTATTGTTGGACACCTTAGCAGATTGTGCGATTGCATATGCAGTGCCTTTTACTAAATCAGAAGCTTCAGCAGTGTTGCCAGATACGGTTACAGCTGCTACAGTGTCTTCGGTTACTGCAAATAATGCAGTTGCATAAGGGTGTTGCGCACCATTTGGTACAGTTACAGCACCGGATTTAACAACGATGTAATGACCGTTGTTGTTGAAAATATCATAATGAGCTGCTTGTTTTACACCATCATAGCTTTCATTGTAAGCGAACAATGCAGCTACTTCACCACTTGCTACTTGACCAGATTGTTGCATGGAACGCAATTTAGCAGCTGCTACAGCTGTTGGTTGAGTCATGTTTACAGTGATGCGCAAAGAGTTGTTGTTTACAACTGCTTCAGTGATTACGTTTGTAGAGAATACATTCGCAACACCGTTGCCAGCACGGTTGTAAGAGCTAGCAGTTTTCACTTGGTAGCCGTTAGTGTATGCAGGCAAGTCATATGTGTAAGTTTTACCATTTAACAACAAGTCGAAAGCGTTCAATTGGTTAGCTTTGTAGCGAGAAACGTAGGAGCTGCCGTTGCCATTAGCTGTTACGGAGTTTACAGTTTCTTGGTATACAGGTTGGGCTTCAGTAGGGATAGGATCCATGATTTGAAGACCTACAGCTGTTGTTTGTGGTGCCACAAAGATTGGATCACCTAATTCTTTAGATACAGGCATTTGTTGAGCCATATCACCTGCTGTATAAGGCACTGCTGGCAATGGTTTGTAGCCAGGGCGTGGTGCACTTGTGGCATAACTAGTTTGGTAAGCTGGCGTAGCCGCTTGTGGTGCAGGATAAGAATATTGTTCTGCTGAAGCACGTTCGTAAGCGCGTGCATTAGCATCAATAGTTGCAGCAAAAGCAGAGAAAGACATCGTTGTCGCTGCAAACACTGCAAAAGCAGTTGCTAAATGTTTTTTGTTCATAATAATTTACTCCTAAATACATGATTTTACAAATAACACAGATACTAACTTGTATTATATAGGAATTCATGCTAATTGTAAATAAAATATAAAATATTATCTTAATTATAAATAAATATAATCAAATGAGTCAAATATTGTACAATTAGCCATAGAATGTCATATTACTATATAATAATAATCAGTATAGTAATTTATTATATCGAAAAATTTCGTTTAATGCTATATCTAATTCGTATAGTGCTACAATTAATTTGTGTAGTGCTATTCTAATGCGTTAACTGATATGAGCAATATAAATTTGTGGATTATATTAATTGAGATGGTGAAAGTTTCACTAGGGAGGTCTCATGAGTATTAGCGTCTATTATGGACGAGCTGGATCAGGCAAGACGCGCGCCGTATATGAACGCATACGTCAGGTCATGACAGACTGTCCAGGGGAACCAATAATTTTGCTCGTTCCTGAACCTGCCACCTATCGGGTGGAACGGGAGTTAGCTGAATTTATGCCTGAGAAAGGCTTTACTACGGTTCGCGTCGTAGGCTTTGGTCGTTTGGGTTATCAGATATATCAATCGATAGGCTCAAAAGGGGTCGGTCAATCAAGTTTATCAAGCTTTGGCCGGTCTATGTTGTTGCGCCTTGTAATGAAACGAAAACAAAAGGAACTCGGGCTGTTAGAACAGGCCACAAAGCGACCTGAGTTTTCCTCTGTATTGCAACAACTCTTTTCTGAGTTTCGCGCCTTCCGTGTAGGCCCTGCTGACCTAGAACGAGGTGCAGAATCTGTTAACAATAAAGTATTACAAAAGAAATTGCGCGAGCTAGCTATTTGTATGTCTGCCTATGAAGAGGAACTCAGTCGCCATGGGGAGCGCGACATCGATCCTATCATGGAAATCGTAGAGGCTTTGCCACAATCTCCTCTCATGGAGAATAGCCACGTCTTTATCGATGGTTTCCATTGGTTTACACCCACACACTATGAGTTGATTTATACCTTGTTTGACTTGGCGAAGGAAGCCGTTATTACTATCGATTTACCGATGGCTCCAAAGGTGTTACATCTAGCGCGTCGAGGGGAGCATCTCTTCAGCCGCCCTTTAGAGATTTACGACACCTTAGTCGCTCGTTATGGCTCTGGTATCAACTGGGTTGGCTTTGACGGGAAACGAGGCCCTCAAATCGTTCAAGCTCTAGAGTCTAATTACTTTATTAGTCCTAGTAAGAAAAACCCTACAGATGCAACGATTCCGCTTATTCGAGGCTATAACAGGGAACGCGAAGCAGATGCTGTGGCTCGTCGTATTTTAGCCTATGTAGAATCATCTGAAGAGGCGCGTTACCGAGATGTATGTATTATGCTCCGCGAGTCTGAAACCTATGGTGACACTTTAGAAAAGGTCTTTGCTCGCTACGGTATTCCGCACTTTATCGACCGTCAGCGGCCTATGAAAAACCATCCGTTAGGCGAGCTGTTGACGGCTCTCTTTGATATCGTACGTCATAACTATAGTCGAGACAGCATGTTCCTCTTGCTCAAGACGGACTTGATGCCGCTTACTCGTGAGGCTGTAGATGAGCTAGAGAACTACGTTCTCGAGTTTGGTATCGACCATTATAAATGGGAACGTGAAAGCTGGCCGTACCTACGAGGCTTTTATGAGGGGCAAAATGAAGATAACCACGTAGATGCACCACGTAGAGCACGTGTAAACAAAGCAAGACAAACCATTATGGATGTTTTATCTCCGTGGTTTGATTTTGCGGCTTATAGTGATGGACATACGGGCGCAGAATGGGGAGCTCAATTATATAGTTTGTTAGAAACATTGCAAGTGCCAGAGCGCCTTTATGAATGGGCGAAGGACGCAGAAACTGTCGGTGATCAAGAATCTAAAGCTAGTCATGAACAGATGTACAATGCGGTCCTTTCCTTTATAGACGAAATTTCTATGGTCATGAAGGATGAAATATTGACCTTGGATGAGATGATGCTCCTCCTCGAAGAAGGCCTTAGCGATGTAAACTACTCTATGATTCCTCCGTCTTTAGATCATGTGGTAATCACCACTATCGAACGTGGTTACAGCCAGTGGTGGCCTAAGGTATTTGTAATGGGCCTCAACCAAGGTGTGTTCCCTCAAAGTATGGGCGATGAAGGACTCATCAAGGATAAGGAGCGTCAAGAATTGGCCGATGCAGGCATTACCTTAGCAGAAGGTGCCTTGCCGAAGGCTTTCAACGAGAATTTTCTATTATACCTCGCCATGACGCGGGCATCTGACTCGTTAACTCTGTCCTATGCTGGTTCTGGTGAGGATGGTACAGGCCTTGAACCATCTCTTATTGTGAAGCGATTAGAATCTCTTGGTTATGTAGGGGAAACTGTAGATATACCACTAACCATCGCGCCTGATACAGAGGCGGATTACGTGTGGCGCCCACTTCAAAGTCTATCCTTATTATCCGAGCGCTGGGGTGCTCTCTTTAGCGGACTTGAGGTCAATCCTCTTTGGTGGGGCCTCTATAACTGGGCTCGTGAAAGCGAAGCCTATCGTCCTCGTTTAGCGGAGGTGTCACGTGGCATTCGAGATAACAACGATGTGCCTGTCATTACGCAGGATTTAGTAAATGGGTTGTTCTTGTCTAAAGGCTATATGTCTGGTTCTGTGACGCGCCTTGAACGATACCAACAATGTCCGTTTAAGTTCTATGCTCAATATGGTTTGAAACTAGAGCCGCGTCCAGTGCGCTCCTTTGGAGCTCCTGAAATTGGTACGTTCCTACATGCTAATTTAGAGCGCTTAGGAAATTATCTATTAGAAAACAACAAGCAATGGCGTGACCTTGACGAAGAGGAACAAGAAAATCTATGTCACGCCGTGGCAGACGAAATCTTACAAGAGAATCAACTAGGTGAAGAAACGAGCGATGCCTACCAAAAGGCCATCGAGCAACGTGTACAGAGAACATTGCATGTGACGGTAGACCGCCTCGTAGAATGGTCTAAGCGCAGTGATTTTGATACGAAGTATTTAGAGCAAGACTTTGGTCGTCAAGGTGGCTGGGATCCTATTCGAGTCCCTCTTGGTGAAGACCGTTACTTGCGCCTCATCGGTCAAATTGACCGCATCGACGAATATACGCGGGATGGTCAAACCTATGGCATGGTTATCGACTACAAATCGGGTGGCGCTCATGTGACGGCCCAAGATGTGTATTATGGCCTTAAACTGCAACTCATGACCTATCTGCTAGCGTTAGAATCCGCTTATGGTAAAACACATGGCGAATCTATGTCCCCTGCAGCGGTGGTTTACTCTTACGTGAAGAACCCGAAAATCCCTGCTGATGCGCCTATATCTTATGAAGATGCTATTTCGTTGACTAATGAAAGCGATGCTTGGCAAAACAGTGGGTACTTCTCCGATGATATAGAGCTGTTGACGCATATTGACAATAAGTTTTTATCCTATGGTTCTAAACGAGGCCCTTATGTGCCAATTGCTACGAAGAAAGATCAAACTATTTCCAGTAGAGATTTACGTAAGGTTAAGAGTACTGGTGAGTTTGATGTAATGTGCCGCTATACAAATCACGTGATGGCTGAGACAGGCCGTCACATTGGGGACGGGCAGTTCCCGATTAAGCCATATCAATTGAATGGCCTTAGACCTTGTACATACTGCGATTACAGAACGGTATGTCGCTTTGACTCTAGCCGTAATCGATATAATTATTTGTCTAGACTGTCTGAAGATGATGCATTAGAACGGATGAAAGAGGTCTTAAGCGACGGAAACAACAGTAACGACAGAAATAACCGCAACGAAAAAAATAACAGTAACGAAGGAAATAATAGTAGCGAAGGAGGTGAAAACCATGGGTGTTAAATGGACGCCAGAGCAGGAGTCTGCCATCATAGCGCCTAAGGACTCCTCCTTGGATAATCAGACCTTACTTGTTGCGGCTGCTGCCGGTTCAGGTAAGACTGCGGTCCTCGTAGAGCGCATTATTACGCGCCTTAAGGATAGGGATAATCCCTTATCCGTTCAAGAACTCATGGTTGTAACTTTCACAAAGGCTGCCGCCCAAGAGATGAGCGCTCGTATTGGCCTTGCTTTGGCTAAAGCCATGGAATCCACTGAGGATGCAGTAATGCAAGAACGCCTTGAACGACAGCTTAACCTATTGCCGTCTGCTCATATTTCTACCTTGCACTCTTTTTGCCAATGGGTAATACGTTCCTATTTCTACAAGCTCGATATTAATCCAATGGCTCGTATCGGCAATGAAGCAGAAATGGCGTTGTTACAACAAGAGGTATTAGCCGATTTATTAACTAAGTCCTATGAAGAGGGCCTTTATAATATCTATGAGCTAGCGGACTTCTTCAGCGACGATAAATCCGATGCAGGCTTAACGGCAAAGATTATGTCCCTATATAACTATGCCATGTCCCTCGCTAATCCCGATGGATGGCTAAGAAAAGCCTTAGAGCCTTATAAAGAGGCGATGAACATAAACCCTAGTGATACGATGTGGGGCGAATATATGTGGTCGAATCATTTAGCGGTTATCGACCGTATTCGAGAGCGCTTAGAGCGGATGGAGCAAATTTTACTTGATTCCGTAGGTCCTCATAAATGGCAAAATATATACGATAATCAACTGGCTGCACTAAGTATGCTTTCAGCAGCTCAATCTTGGAATGATATGGGCGATGCTTGTAAGCATATGGATACCTTTATTAAGGATCAATTCCGTATGGGTTCAAAAGAGGCACAAGCTTATGACCCTATGTTGGTAGCAGAGTTTAAATCTTTAGGTGGTCAAAATAAAGATGACCTCAAAGCCATGCAAACCGCTATATTCACCGTTCCGGAAGCTATCTTGCAAGAGCAGTTTAAGGCTCAATATCCAATCATAGAAGGCCTTGTAGAGCTGACGATTGCTTTTCATAAAGCCTATAGAGACATGAAGCAAGAGCAAGGCATCATGGATTTCAGCGATCTTGAGCATCTATGCTTGGCGCTTCTCGTTGAACCTGGCACAGAGGATGACCCTCAGCCATCTGAAGTGGCAAAGGAACTGCAAGACACTTTCAAAGAAATCATGGTCGACGAATACCAAGATACGAATGGCGTGCAAGAGACGATTATCAACTTGATTTCTCGCGTCGATAATAGGTTCTACGTGGGGGACGTGAAACAGGCTATTTATAGCTTCCGTATGGCCGACAGTTCTCTATTTATGGAGAAATACAACACTTATGGAGGTACTGATGCGGTAGAGCGACGTATCGACTTAGCGAAAAACTTCCGATCTGACACAAATATTTTGGCGGCTACGAACTTTTTGTTCTATCAAATCATGACGGAAGACGCGGCAGAGCTTAATTATACAGAGGCTGAATCGCTTATTCCTGGCCGCATCGTAGAGGATGCACCAGAGGATTGGGTTGGAGGCGACGTGGAATTGCAGCTCTTAGATGTGAGTAAGGATACCCTTGGTGCTAGTGAAAGTGACGAAGATGAAGGGGATGACCCTGAAAACAACGAGCGTGAGCTAGATTTCATCATTCAAAAAATCAAGGAAATCCATGCTGCTAAGAAACAGGTGCAAAATCCAGATGGCACATTCCGTCAAATCGAGTGGCGAGACTTTGCTATTTTGCGCAGATCCTTGGCGGGTTGGGGGACGCGTGCCGTAGAAGCCATGCGTCAAGCGGGGATTCCTGCGGTTGTAAATGAGCGAGACGGTTACTTTGAAGCACAAGAGATTCAACTTTTATTGGCATTGTTATCCATCATAGATAATCCGGAACAAGATTTGCCGATGGCTGCCGTATTGCACTCTGGCCTGGTAGGCCTTGATGCGAACGAACTAGGAGCATTGCGACTGTCTGGTGAGGGTTCTCTATGGTCGCTCATGCCAACCTATGCAGAAGTGGCTCAAGACGAGCGCTTATTAGCTTTCATTGGTCATATGGAGCGATGGCGTACCTTGTCGCGTCGTCACGGTGTGACTGATTTACTATGGGATATTTACGAATCCCAAGACTATGTAAACTATGTAGGGGCTATGCCGAATGGTCTCGTGCGCCGCGCTAATGTGCTTGCCTTATATGATAGAGCTAAGGGCTATGAAGTCTCTGGTTTCCGCGGGCTCTTTAGGTTCTTGCGCTTTGTGGAAAGCTTGCGCGACAGCAACCAAGATATGCCGCTTGCCAATGTGGTGAGCGAGGCGGATAATGTGGTGCGCCTCATGACCATCCATAAGAGTAAGGGCCTTGAATTCCCTGTAGTATTTTTATCTGGTGTACAAAAAAGATTCAATATGATGGACTTGCGTTCAGAGCTTCTTATCGATAAAAATGCAGGCCTTGGTTTGAAAGGGTATTTCCCAGATATTCGAGTGTCCTTCCCGACCATGCCTTGGTTCTATGTGAAAGATGTAAAAGAGGCGGCCCTCAAGGCGGAGGAACAACGGATTCTATATGTTGCCTTAACACGGGCACGAGATAAGCTGTTCATGACAGGCTTTATTAAAGGCTTTAAAAATTCTAAAGGTGTATTAAGCACCATGGGTGAGCTCATTAAAAATGCGGCTTCCGTAGAAACTCAACAGTTACCGACAGATATTATCACGCAAGCCAATAGTTATCTAGACTGGCTGATAATGGGGTTGGCTCGCCACTTAGATGGTGGCAATCCGTTGCGTGTAGCTATTGAATACGAAGGACCTACCTATTTTGATTTGTCTGATAAACAGTGCCGTATTAAGGTTGAAGTTCATGATGGTTCTCTCTATGGCGATCTCGATTATAAAGCAGATGTCGACGAGACTACGATTAACAAGGTACGGGAGTTGAAAGCTGTTAATTCCGTAGAATTACCGCAGGAAATCGTGGACCGATTCAACTATAGCTATCCGTACAATGATGCTACTCGCCGGACCGCAAAAATCTCCGTTAGTGAATTGAAACGACGATTCCAAGAGCGAGAGCTAGAGGCAGGAAATATAAACACTCTTAATGAATCGGTTGCAATGGTAGATTTGGGTGCTAAACGAGCCGTGTCGGATGCGGTTCAGGCTATCAAGCTAGATACAACGAATCCGAATCTTAGTGCCGATGACACTAGTAATATTAGTGTTCAGCCTGTTATAGTTTCGGAGGATGATTTAGCAAATTCCGTATTCGGTCGAAAGCCACAAGCACTACAGTCCAAAGAAGATGTATTGACAGGTGCCCAATGGGGTACCTTGATGCATGAGGCTATGCAATGGTTACCTCTTGTTGAGTATACGCAAGCTTCTTTGACGAAAGAGCTTGATGCATTGGTGGGAAAAGGGACTTTCACAGAGGAAGAACGAAATTTATTAAGCGATACAAGTTTGTATAAATTTTTCAGCTCTGATCTTGGTAAGCGCCTTATCAATGCAAAACGTATCGAGCGAGAATTGCCATTTAGCATGCTCTTTGAAGGAAAACGCGTATATGACACCTTAGAGGACGGGGAAAATCTGTTCCTTCAAGGTATTATTGATACGGCCTTTGAAGAGGATGGAGAATGGGTTCTCGTAGATTATAAAACGGATCGCGTTACATCTGGAGAAGACCTCATCAAGCGCTATAAAATTCAAATGGACCTCTATAAAGAGGCCTTGCAGCGATTGACGGAGATGCCCGTGAAAGCTTGCTATATTTATAGCTTCCGCTTGCACGATGCAATTATTGTGGACTAAAGTGTATAGATTCTTATAAATTAATAAACACAAAAGCTCTCTATTCGTTGATAGAGAGCTTTTGTGTTACCAATTACTTGTTATATATGTGGTAGTTTAGGCAGATTTAAGGCTTTTTTCTTTTTATGCTTTGCAGGTGCAAATACTTTGAGTACGCGCGGCAATACTTCAATGTCTACTGGCATAGCAGGACCTGCATCACCATCCATATTGGTCGATAAATCATCGACGTCAGATAGAAGTTCGATATGAGCTTTTTTCACAGTTAATGTCGTTGTATAACGAGAGTTATAGATGGCACCACTGATAATGAGTGGTAATACGCTGAGAATATCGAGGATAAAATATTCTTTGAAGATGATGATACGCATATAACCATCATCTACAGAGGCTTCTGGCATAAAACGCTCAAAGCTAGATACTACATTGGTAAGTAGGGCTAAAACGAGAGGAGATTTGCAAATGAAATCATCGTCCTCTGTTTTAATGCGGTACGTGTAGTCCTTTGTAGTGAACAACGCTTGGCCTGCTTTCAAGAAATACGCGAGAGGGCCGAGTATGCTCTTTTCCTTTGGTGTAACTTCATCTACAACCTTAGGAATAACGCCAGCTGCAATATTATTGCAGAAATACCGATCATTACAACGGCCGATATCAATGGTTCGAGTTTCATTGATATCGATACGTCTGATAGCTTGCGTTGGATTTTGGTGAATGCCGAGCGCACGAGACATATCATTTACTGTACCAACGGGGATAAACCCAAAGGTACAGGAGAATCCACCTTGGGCAATACCATTAACGGTTTCGTTAACAGTGCCGTCACCACCCATGCAGAATACGGCATCAAACCCGCGTTCACAAGCGTCCTTAGCAAAACGTGTAGCATCGCCTTCGCCTCTGGTGAATTTGACCTCAATCGTTTCGAACAAGGTACTCAATTTCCATTGTAAATCGAGGGCATAACGGCGCGCTGCACCTCCTCCTGAGACAGGGTTGATGATAATCAAACAACGGCTCATAGTATACTTCCTTACTTTCAAAAATGAGATATAGCTATTATCTATAGTTAAATTGACAGTCTTAATGATGAGTTCTATAATTGTAATGTATGCACTTAATTTCGCACAACATACTTTCTAAGATATGTTGTATACTATATTATACTCATTTTAACCGTTCTTTGAAAGTGTGAAAGCACGAATGGTTAGTAAGGTTTAGGGGCTAGTAATGGGAAGACAAAGTTCAAAAGATAAATACAAATTGTCCGCAGTGGATTCTATCGAAAGATTACCTCTCAGTGAACAAGTATATTTAACATTAAAAACAGCTATCTTAACAGGCAAATTGATGCCTCAAGAGAAGCTTAACGAAGTAAAGATTGCAGAACAATTACAAGTGAGTGCTACACCTGTACGTGAAGCATTCCGTAAATTAGCTAAAGATAATCTCGTAGTTATCGTTCCTTGGAAAGGCGTTACTGTAAAAGCTGACACTCCAGAAGAAATTGTAGCACTTTACCAAGTTCGCGAAGTAATGGAAGGACTTGGTGCTAGATTATGTGCTCGTCATGCTACACCTGAGCAAGTACAAGAGCTAAGAACCCTTTGTAAAGAGATGCATGAAATTGAAGATGCCACAGAACGTGTTGATGTGAATAGCCGATTCCATACAATGATTGCTCATTACTCTGGCAATGAACGTATTGTAGATTATTTAGCCGGCTTCCGTGAACGCGTTAATCGTGACATGTACATCAGTTCTTTCAATGCTGTACGTACACATGACTGTGATGATGAACATGACCAAATTGTAGACGCTATTGAACGCCACGACGAAGTAGCAGCAGAAACGGCTATGCGTCAGCATATCAACAATGCATTTATCTTCAAAAAAGCAAATGCAGAAGTACAACATAAAAAACTTAATGAAGTATAATGCCTGCTGATGCTGATGCTGATGCTGATGCTGATGCTGATGCTGATGCTGATGCAATGGGCGTAATGACATATGAGAGGCTCCGCCAATGGTGGAGCTTTTTTAATTATTATTTTGAATATTTAATTCAATTTTCATTTAGAGTACTTAGAGCATCTTGATATAAATTAGTTATCATTTGTTGTATGTAATTAACCGTTGTTTTAGACTATCGGATTAGTTTGCTTTTGTTTGGTTTCGAGACGTTCTCTTGGTGTGGTTCAGAAGCTCTAGCCGTTTATAGTGTGATGTTAGGTGCGCATTACAGTTTTTATAATCTATAACACGCAGTCTTACGAGCTGACCTACGTTGATTTGAAAGGCTTGAGCGATTTTAAAAAGAATTTCTAAAGACATGCCCGAGATGCCTGTACCACATTCTAATTTACTTAAATAACTACGACTGATACCAATGTGACGAGCTAACTCTTGTTGAGACATATTTAGGGACACACGAATAATGGCGATTTTATGACCTAAACAAACATATTGATGTTGTAAAAACGGGTCTTCGTACGTGTTGATCCGCAGTTCGGTGAGCGGTGTAGCCGAGGGGTTCATAGGGACTCCTTCCTTTTCCCTACTCTCTAAATATAGTATACTGAGATTGTTAGCGTCTGACTAATATAGAAAAGTAGATAATTATCGGCTATTACAGATAATTACACGAATTGTGAAAATAGTATTACATGTATGCTATAGTAATGTGATCATAACATCTAGTATGTTATCGTAAGTAAAGGAGGCACTATGGAAAAATACATAGCCGTTGCCCTCGGTGGCGCCACTGGGGCCTTATGCCGTATGGCTCTCGGTGAATGGGTTATGACAAAGGTCAGCTCTTTTCCGTATGGTACGGTAGTAGTAAACCTCGTTGGTTGCCTCATTATCGGTTTAGTCTTAGGCCTTTATATGCAAAAGCCAGATCTACCTCAGTGGGCGAGATTTTTCCTCGTTGTAGGTGGGCTAGGTGCATTTACCACCTTTTCAACCTTTGCCTTTGAAATGCTACAGCTTATGATGGCTGAATCCTATGTACAAGCATTATGGTATGGTGTAGTACAAGTCGTGGGGGGCTTAATCCTCTGTTGGGTTGGTATGCTAGTAGTGCGTCTACTCTGTAGTATTTAAACATATTAACATTGAATAATAGTATTAAATACATTTTGATGTTATATCATAGCGTATTTTATTATTAATGACTTGGGAGATATTATGAAATCTATTAGAACGCAAGATGCCGTAGGGCACACATTATTACACGATATCGTAAGAATCGTCATCGGTGAGGTGAAAGATACGCCCTTCCGCCGTGGCCATGTTATCACAGAAGAGGATATTCCAAAATTATTAGACCTTGGTAAGGAGCATATCTTTGTGATGGAACCAGAAGATGAAGGTTTCTTGCACGAAGAGGATGTAGCTCGTGCTTTGTATCATATGGCAGGTGGCGAAAACATGCATGATGGCCCTATGGCGCAAGGTAAAATTGAAGCCATTGCAGATGTAGATGGTCTTTTCAAGGTCGATGTGGAACGATTGCACGCTATCAACAGCATTGGAGAGCTGACTATTGTAACGAGATTTAATAATACACCTGTGAAAGCTGGTGATAAATTAGCAGGCATGCGCTGTATTCCATTATTGTTAGAAGAACAACAAGTGGAGGATGCCAAGAAGATTGCTAACGGTGTGCCTTTACTCAATGTGAAGCCCTTCGTACGCAAAACTATGGGTATCGTTACGACTGGATCTGAAGTATTTGAAGGGCGTATTAAAGATGCTTTCACCCCAATCATTGAAGAACGTTGTGCTGAATTTGGTGTTACAAAGGTAGCTCACGAAATTGTAACGGATAATACAGACGATATCGTGGCGGCTATCGACAAGGTGAAAGCGGCGGGTGCCGATATCATTTTCTGCACTGGCGGTATGAGCGTAGACCCTGATGATTTAACACCAGGTGCGATTAAACGCTATGCGGATCGCGTTGTGACGTATGGTTTGCCTGTGTTACCGGGTTCCATGGTTTGCATTGCTTACTGTGCAGATGGCACACCAATTCTTGGTGTACCAGGTGGTGTATTGTTCAGCAAACCGACTGCTTTTGATGAAATTGTGCCACGCCTCATCGCAGATGATGAAATCACCAAAGAAGATTGTATAGCGATGGGTCATGGAGGATTCTTGGGCTAATAGGCTAGTATAACTAGAATAGTTAGAATAACTAATATAGCTATTCTAAGTAATATAGCTAAAGCAAACAATATAACTAGAATAATTAGTATAGCTAATATAATGAATATAGTTAATATAGCCAATATAAGGAGATAAGATAAATCTTATCTCCTTATATTGTTACTATGCTATTAATTTATAGTATGATGAATTTGGTAGAATTTTTATTTATCGATAAAATTGATAATTTTATCTATTTTGTTAAAAAATCGTTTACTTCATTTAATATTTAAAGTACAATAATAGTTAAGGATAATGATAATACATTATTTAATAATGGACATATTTTATGCTGAGTTTTGTTGAATATATATTATAAATGATAATATATTATCATTTATAATTTTAGATGTAGGGAGGAATAGTAAACGATGAAAAGCAAACAAGTTGCATTATCATTGGCAATACTACTTGCGTTAGGTACGGGAACTGTATTACATGTAGAAGCACAAGGAAATCCGACAGAGTATTCACGTCACTTTGGTGATGAAAATACGGTTACCAGTGACCATAGTTTAGCAGTAGGTTTCAGAAATACGGTATCCGGTTCATATTCAACTGCTGTAGGACAGTCTTCTACCGCATCTGGTGAGACTTCACTAGCTATCGGACGAAGTGCACAGGCAACTGCTAATAATACTAATGCTATTGGTCGGAGTGCACGGGCAGAAGGTGAAAATGCTACTGCAATAGGTCATGGATCAGTTTCTTCAGGGCGTAATTCAAATGCCTTTGGTTCATCCGCTAAAGCATCTGCTGAAGCTTCTACAGCGGTTGGCAATAGCACAAAGGCTAGTGGTATTTCAAGTACCGCTACTGGCTTTAATGCCGAGGCATCTGGTAATTTCTCTTCAGCATATGGTAATGATGCTAGAGCAAAGGGAAATCGTTCAGTAGCTGTTGGATATAATGCAAAAGCTGAAGAGAGTGCAACTGCTGTAGGTAATAATGCTAATGCTGGTGCTGCAAATGCTGTTGCACTAGGTTCAGGTAATACGATTACTGCACGTGGTGGAGTTGGAATTGGTAGCAGTAATTCTGTCTCTGGCATTGATTCTGGCGCTTTTGGGGTTAGAAATAACGTAGCGCAAGCAAATACATATGTACTGGGCAGTAATGTGACGTCAACACAAGGAAATAGTGTTCTCTTAGGCAATGCATCTACCGATAGAGCTGCCACAACAGAAACACAAGCTAATATAAATGGTATTAACTATTCCGGCTTTGCTGGGGTAGGGTCAGCTCGTAACGGCGTTACGAGTGTTGGTGCATCTGGTAAAGAACGTCAGGTGATTAATGTAGCATCTGGGAAAGTATCTTCTGATAGCACGGATGCTATAAATGGTAGTCAATTATATGCAGTAGCAAATACAGTGGGCGGAATTCTTAATAATCACAATACATTAATTCAAAATAATATTAATGAAATCGATAAAAATAAAGAAAAAATTGCCGACAATGAACGAAAATTAAAAGATCATACAGATGTCTTACAAAAACATGAAGATATTTTAAATGGACATAGTCAAGAATTAGAAAAACATAATAAATTAATTGTAAATCATGATAATCAAATTACTCGTTTAACTAAAGAAAATCTTCGTCAAGATGCTGATTTACTTCGTCATGAAGATCAAATTCAAAATCATGACATTCAATTAAAAAATCAAACTGAACGTATGAATAATCAAGAAAAACGTATTGACAATCAAGATAAGCGTTTAGATTATTTAGATAATCGTGTTGATAATCATGATGCTCGAATTGAAAATCATAGTGAGCGTATCGAAAGTCATGAACGTCGTATTGAATATAATAAGACTTTAGCCACAGAAGCATTAAAAGAAGCTAAAAAACATACTAGCATTTCTGCAGGTAATAATGTAACTGTAACTACAAGCACAAATGCTGCTGGTGGTACTGATTACAAAGTATCTGTAGATAAAGTTAAATTTGGTAATGTTTCTTTGGACAATAAAGGTCTAAATAATGGTGGCAATAAAATCACTAATGTAGCCGATGGTGAAGTTTCTGCAACATCAAAGGATGCCGTTAACGGCAGTCAGTTGTATCAAGCAACTAACGGTATTAGTAATGGCGTGAATCGATTAAATAGCAAAATTGGTAAAGTTGGTGCCGGTGCAGCTGCATTAGCGGCTATTCATCCATTGGATTTTGATCCTGATGATAAATGGAACTTTGCAGCCGGTTATGGTAACTATGCCGGTGAAAATGCTATGGCATTAGGTGCTTTCTACAGACCAAATGAAGATACTATGTTCAGCGTAGCTGGCTCTATGGGCAACGGTGAAAACATGGTTAATGCCGGTGTTAGCGTGAAATTAGGTCAGAAAAATGGCGTATCTACATCCAGAGTAGCTTTGGCTAAAGAGGTTCAGGACTTAAAGGCCATTGTGAAAGCACAAAATGTAGAGATTCAACAAATGAAAGCATCCATGGGAATGTCTCCTCAGTATGAAATGAAAGATGTGAACTTCCCTGATGTACCAGCTAACCACTGGGCTTATGAATATGTAAAAGACTTGGCTGATAAAGGTCTTGTTGAAGGCTATCCTGATGGCGAATTTAAAGGTGACCGTGCATTGACTCGTTATGAATATGCTGCGATTATTTACCGTGCTTTACAATTGGGTGCACCAATTGATGGCAAAATGGGTCGTGCAATTAACGAATTTAATCCCGAATTGGCTCGCCTTCGTGACTTGGATCGCACTCGTGTAGATCGAATCTCGGGTAAAGACAATGACCGTCATAAGGTAGAACGACTTCGTGTAAACAATAAAGACAATAAGCAAACTAATGATTACAGAGATGTTTACGGTAGTCATATTGAGCGTAATGCGAAGTAATTACTTGTCTTGAAATAACCTTTTACACTAAAAGGAAGACAACAAAATAGTTCTTTTATAAACTAAAAAAAACAAAAGAGGCTGTGATAAACAGCCTCTTTTCATCTAGCGGATAGTTGATTTAATAACAATCTGTACTTTCAGAAATGAGAAATTATGTTCCTTTTCTGGAGTGCAGATTATAGTCAACTATCCGCTATTTTATTATTTTGTTCAATTAATTACATTATTGATGGCGTTATTAAAATGATTTTTTACCTAGTGTAGGGTGGCTACAACGTTTTAGCGTTAGGGTATCAATCATATGGACTGCTTCGTCCAATGTGATATCTTCGCGCTTCGTTGGTGTTTCTAGGACTGCTAACGGATGCTCCGTGCCTACCTCACCAGAAGGCAAGTAAATATATTCTTGGTTAACATTATCACCAAAGATATAGCCAGCTTGTAAATGTTCTTTATGAATGCGACTCATGGTTTCTCCTTAGATAATTTGCTTTAGCTTAAAATCTAGATAGTCTGCAGATACCAATTCTAGTTTTGTCGTACCAAATTCCTTTGGAATCCGGTTAAAAGAAATTTGATCGTGTAAGTGGCCAAAAATGCAGATATCTACGTTATATTGCTCCATGAGATCCGTAAAGCCCGAAGGTGCGTTGGACTCGTTGAATGGAGGGTAGTGTAGCAATAATAACTTTGTTACAGGAATATTTTCTATATCTATACTTAAATCAGATGTTGATGATAAATAGGCTGTTGCCTTATCCATTTCCTGTAGTGCTGCTTCGGTACGCATCAGTTCTCTATCGTAAATGGATTGGTCCGTTTCAGGTGAGAAGTGGGAGTCTCCAGGACAGAGGTAGGCACGCGTTCCACCAAATGCAATAATGCGCGGCCCTTCTTCGGTTTGGATGACTTCTGCGGTGCCGTGACCTTGTATAAAGGTAATAGCGTCACCCATGAGATTATGCATCTTGTTTGCTGATGCCCACCAATAATCATGGTTGCCACGAATCATATATTTTTTACCAGGCATGGATGCAATTTCTTGTAAATCGCAGGCAGCTTCATCGAGACGGAGCGCCCAGCTCATGTCACCTACAAGAAAGACGATGTCTTCGTTGGTTACATTGGCATTCCAATGCTCTTTGATGCGGGCCCAGTGATCATTCCAGTGAGGACCAAAAATATCCATCGGCTTTGTGGGAGGATTGCCAGATAGATGGAGGTCGCCGATGGCAAATACTTTCATAAAAATCCTTTCAAATTATGTATGATTATAATCATATATGTTCAAAATTATATGTGGTCAGAACTATTTATATTCAGAACTATTTTGTTGCATGGAAGTACGGTGTAATATCGTGCATGATTTTTGCAGCTCGTTCCTCATCGCAAGTTTGAGGAATCTTGTAGCCCACATAGAGGGGCGTCGTTACATAACGAGCTACTACCTTGATGTAATCATAGCCGTCCTCAAGATTGTATACGAAATAATTATAAGACTGGCTAAAGTTGGCTACACTGTGCAATACATAGCGCAAAATTTGCTGTAGTCGAAGGGCTACAGCACGAACTGGCGCATCTGGTTTGAAGCGAATATTGTACTCAAAGAACCCGATAATTGGATGGGTGGACAAGGTGATACGCACATCCTGATCCTCGTGTAAGAGCCAGCCCTCCATATTTTGAACCGTAATATCTTTGTGATAATCGTAATTCTCAAGGCCTATAATTTGGCTGTGTGGATGGCGAATAGAACCGCCGGACATATAGCCGTAATTCTTGAAGAAGAGTACGGATTTAAACTCTTTACGCTGACGAGTTTCGCGCCACTTATCGAGACCAAACTGGAGAATGTGAGCCGCTTCGTCCGCAGGTAAGGTAGAAAACTCGCCTTCGTCAGTTTCCGTTTCAATAATAACGGTAGGCCAAGTTTTTTCTAAGACTGGATATTTGTTCATGAGCCATATAATATGACCTGACGTATCTAGGATATCTGTTAATTTGGAACGATCACAGAAGGGACAACGCACTTGTTCATTGCGAATATTGACGGGCTTTGTGCGCCCTAATTCGATATTAAATCTAAGTGGTTTGTTCATCTAGTGCCTCCTTCCTTGCAAGAAAATCTATATTCTTAATCATACCACAACTAAGGCATTCGTACATAAAATAATGGTATAATAATAGAGTGTTATTTTTATGACTAAGGAGGTCCCATGAAACCGACGACACTAGTATTTCCCATTGATGAACAAAATCGTATATTACTAGGGCGTAAGAAGCGTGGTTTTGGGGCTGATAAATATAATGGTTTCGGGGGTAAACTAGATAATGGTGAAAGCTTCCGAGAGTGTGCCATTCGCGAATTATTCGAGGAATCTGGCCTTCAAGGGCGACCGGAAGACTTAGAATGTGTAGCGGTTTTTGATTTTCAATTTCCTTTTGATGAAAGTTTAACGCACGTAAGCTATGTGTATTTCTTGCGTACTTTCACAGGTACTGTAGAGGAAACAGATGAAATGGAGCCTCATTGGCTAGAACCGAATCAAATTCCTTACGAACATATGTGGGATGGTGACCGTAGATGGTTGCCGATGTTGTTAGAAGGAAAGAAATTAAAAGGACCTATTGTGTTCGGCCGAGATAATAACATGGTGGACAAGATGGATTTGACCACTGTTGATAACGTTCTTGAAAGCGAACACTTGGCGCGCATCGATCTGTATATTAATGGATGATGAATGTACGATTTGTTACAATTTAACGTTAAAATCGTTATCTGGTGGGGATTGGAGTATAAAATAGGGATTATGTAGCCGTGAAAGTGGTACTAGACTCCTAAATTTATAATATATTGAGGTAATATGACTGATAAAAAGAACCCAAAGTGGGTGCCACAGCTATTGGCGTGGTATGATGTACATAAACGGGAGTTGCCGTGGCGCGGTTGTGGGGACCCTTATAAGATTTGGGTATCCGAGGTGATGAGTCAGCAGACCCGCATTGAGGCAATGAAACCCTATTATGATAACTGGATGCGTCTATTTCCAACCTTGGAGGATTTGGCAAAGGCCTCCGAAGATAAGGTGGTTCATGCTTGGCAAGGGCTTGGCTATTATAGTCGTGCTCGTAACTTGCGTCTTGGCGTAAAGGACGTCGTTGAAAATTACGGCGGTATCGTGCCTCATGACCGTAAGACCATGGAGTCCTTGAAGGGCGTAGGTTCTTATACGGCAGGGGCTGTGCTATCCATGGCGTACAACGAACCAGAGGTGGCTGTAGATGGCAATGTACTGCGCATCTATGCTCGGTTGTATCGCATCTTTGATGATATTTTGAGCACTAAAGGTAAAAAGGCTATTACGGCTATCGTAGAGGAGACTTTGCCTCACGATCGACCTGGCGACTTTAACCAAGCTTTGATGGACTTTGGGTCTGCCGTATGTATTCCAAAGACACCCCGCTGTGGCGAATGTCCTATTGTAAATATGTGCGAAGCATACCAACATAAGGATACAGATAAACTACCTGTGCGCATCAAGAAAACAAAGGTAGTAGAGGTGCCTTTGTTCGTGGGGATCTTGCAGTATAAAGGCTATTATTTATTGCATAAACGGCCGAACCGTGGACTTTTACGATCCATGTGGGAATTCCCATCTGTGGAAATGGTATCTGCCTTTGAGAACGGAGAACGAGGCCTTGAGGCATTAGTTCAGGCCCTTGGATTTGATCTATCTTTGCAACCAGTACTTGTGAAAGAAATAACACATGTTTTCTCTCACCGAAAATGGTTTATGAAAGCATTCCGCGGTGATTTAACGTACACAGTGGACGCTAATAATATATCGATTGCGGATATCCGGGCTCAATTGCCAAAGGACTGGATGCTCATCAAGCGCGATGAGTTCTCCGACTATGCTTGGGCGGGACCTCATGGTAAACTGACGGAAATTGCAAAATAATTTGTAGGAGCAATGAATGAGAATTCTATTTAATATCATTTTTTCTGCCATCCTTCTAATAGGATTGGTAGGATTTTGGGCTCTATTCCTCAACTTGTGGAAGCCTAAAAAGAAATGGCCTGCCTGGGTGGGCTATATAATCATTATCGGTGCGTGGTTCGCGGCTATCAGATACTATATACTCAATCAAGTAGATTTATATGGTACTATGTACTATCCTTTGATGAATATGTTCCGTACTGAAAGCTACGGATTCCTCTTTGGTCTATTCCTAGCGATTCCTGTATTTATCATACTTAGTCTATTATATTGGACAATTAATAAGATTTGGAGCAAAACACCAGAGGAAAATAGAACAGGTCGTCGTGCCTTTTTTAGAACTGCTGCAACTATAGTGCCGTTGGCTACTATCGGTGGTTGTAGCTATGCTGCCTTTGCAGGTCAACAAGAGGTAGTAGTAACGCATGAAAGCTTTGGTTACACGAACCTACCACCTGGTTTGAAAAACTATAAAATTGTCCAACTTAGTGATATTCATATAGGACCGAGTATCGATTTAGATGACTTTGATGAAATCCTGAAACTAGCGCTTTTACAAAAGCCTAATCGCGTTGTCATCACTGGCGACCTCATTGATAAGCTTGCATGGTTACCGCAAGTCTGTGAAAGACTGACAACCTTTGCAAAACAAATCCCAGATGGGGTTGACTTTATTTTGGGAAATCACGAGTATCATCACGATGTAAATAAGGTACTTGACGCACTTAAACGAAATACACCTATGAATATTCTCGTGAATAGTAATATTCAAATCATGGGCGGCAAACAACCTGTATATATTGCGGGCGTTGCGTACGATAACGATCGTAAAAAGGACAACCGGGAAGCCATGATTAACAAAGCTTTATCTGGAATTCCAGACTATGCCTTTGTTATTCTATTGGCTCATCACCCTGAATTCTTCGAAGAATCTATTGAACGAAAGATTCCGTTGACTCTATCTGGACATACCCACGGAGGTCAAATCGTATTCATGGGTATGCCGTTAGTACCAACAGGCACACCATATACAAAAGGTCGCTATGTAGAAGAACAAAGCGTATGCTACGTTAATAATGGTACAGGACACTGGTTCCCAATCCGTATCAACTGTCCACGAGAAATTACGGTTATTACATTCTTTGATGGAGTAGCTTAGTTTGAAAGACAAACTCACTATAGGTATACATTAATGTATAGTAAATCCTTTATTTATAAAATCCTTATATGTATTATTGTGCTTATGCTATTTGATATCTCTCTAATCTACGATATGACAGCGGATATATATAAGAGATATCTCAAAATAGCAATACTAGTGGCAATTGGATGCCATTTAGACTTATATCTGGAACTCAGTAAACAAGAAATACTGCTAATACAGGCGTTTAAGGATGATACATTTAACGAGACCTATGAACTGTTAAATACAAAACAGGCTATTTTCATTATAGCATTGGCCGTGCTAATGACTATACAGCTTATGTGACCATAGAGGATTAAGGGTTACCAAATAAAAGGGGTATTGTATTTAGAAATGCGGACATTAAAAAAGATTCTTATTACTATTCTAATTTTATTTCCTTTTTGTTGGTTCTATAATTTTGATTTAGACGGTACAATGAATTGGGCTTTAGGGCGATATGAATGGCCGTATCAATTTAATATGGCATTACGGGATAATTGGAAAAGAGTAGGAGTAGAAGGGTATGTCTTTTCTTATGAAACACACTTTCCTTTTATATATGTTTATGGGGCTGGAGGGTTCACAAAAATATTGAATATTCCGTTTATAGGTTATATAGAGAAACTACCCAATGATAGTTTTTATAATCAAAAAGGATATGGTGAAAAGTTAAGTTATGCTGATGATACAATAGATGATATGAAAAAAGCCTATGGTAGTACATTAGTTATTTATAGATCATTTAATGATTTTTCTATACAAGACCAAGAAATTTTTAGAAATATGGTAATAAATACAAAAGCAAATGATTACAGACCTCCATATAACGCAAATGCTATTCAAGAAGGATATGTTAATATTATTAAAGTTTTCAAAGGGTTAGAAACTTTATTAGGTCAAAAAATTACAATCTAATTTTTTAGTCTTATAAAATTTAAAAGGACGCTATAGTCTAATCTTCAGTAATAAGTAGTACTGAAGAATTCAAGACTATAGCGTCCTTTTATATTCCGTTCATTTGAGGTATGAGAGGATGTTACAGATATGTCATAGATATGAGAGAGATTTTATTTCATGCGAACTGCTTCGGCAAATTCGTCTTCGGTCATGAGTTTTTCTTCCAAGATGATTTCTTTAATAGAGCAACCGCGTTTGTACGCTTCTTTTACCACCTTGGCGCTCTTGTCGTAGCCAATATATGGTGTTAAGGATGTAGCAATCATGAGAGATTGTTCTACGAAGAAGTTGAGTTTTTCAGGCACAAATTCTACACCGTCGATACAGTGTGTTGTAAACGAGTTCATAGCATCTGCGAGAAGGCGACAGCTTTCAACAAAGTCATAGATCATGATAGGCATGTATACGTTCAATTGGAACGCACCGCTACCTGCACAGAGCGTCATAGTTGTATTGTGGCCGAATACTTGGGCGCATACCATAGTCAAAGCTTCACATTGAGTAGGATTTACCTTGCCTGGCATGATGGAGGAGCCCGGTTCGTTTTCAGGAAGATGCCATTCGCCGTAGCCACAGCGAGGGCCAGAGCCTAAGAAGCGCACATCGTTAGCGATTTTGAATAGGGTAGTCGCTAATGTGTTAAGTGCACCGTGAGCCATCATAAATGCATCTTTGAGAGCAAGTCCTTGGAATTTGTTATTCTTAACACGGAATGGAGCGCCTGTTACCTCTGGCAATACAGTTTCCATAACGTCTAGATAGCCTTTAGGCGTGTTCACACCTGTACCAACCGCAGTACCACCGAGTGCTACGTCGAGGAGGTGGTCAGCATTTTGAAGGAGCATAGTTTTGGCAGTTTTTAGGCCGTCCACAAAGGCGCTAATTTCTTGGTCTACCATGATGAAAGTAGCATCTTGTAGATGGGTACGACCAACTTTTTGCAAGCCTTTCCCTTTTTCTTGCAATTTTTCAAAAGATCCGATAAGGCCGTCCAATGCAGGAATTACGCGTTTTGTAATTTCAAAGTACGCACAAATATGCATTGCCGTAGGGAATGTATCGTTTGTACTTTGGCCGCGGTTTACATCGTCGTTAGGATGAAGCGGATTGGATTCATCTAACTGTTTAGCTCGGTGAGCGATTACCTCGTTCACATTCATGTTAGTTTGTGTGCCGGAACCTGTTTGGAATACGGTTAACGGAAATTCATCATCCCATTTTCCGTCCACGATCTCATCTACTACTTGAGCGATGAGTTTCGCTTTTTCCTCAGTTACTGCGCCACACTTTGCATTGGTTAAAGCACATGCTTTTTTTACAAGCGCAAGCGCCTTGATTTGTTCAATAGGGATGCGGTGGTCACCGATCTTAAAATTATTGAACGAGCGTTGCGTTTGAGGTCCGTAAATTCGTCTAGCGTCGACTTCGACTGGTCCCATTGAATCATATTCAATTCTTGTTTCCATAATGTTTACAACCTCCTTAAAAGACATGCCGACCCTACTGTCGGTACTTTAATTATATAAAATCCTGTATATTTGTACAGAATAAAAGAGAATGATTTCTATTTTCATATAATTGATAGGTGTATATGCATAATGCGCATATACACCTATCTCCTCCCTACAATATATATGTGATGATTTATATTTAATTTGTATATATGTTTTATATAATGCTGATCTGAGAGGGAGAAGGCGATAGCCCAAAAACGACTTAGCGACCCCGCGAAGCGGGGTGGGTGGCTTTGGAGGCTTTTGGGCTATTGCCTTTCCCATAGCTCAAGGGTTGGAGAAAATATGTATACATTATAAATATCGCATATATATTGAAATCATCGCTTTAACACGATAAAATGGAAGTAGCTTAGTATATTGTTTTAAGTTTATGATTTCACAGAGGAGGTAAGTACTTATGAAACATGACTTTACGAGCCATGACCTTCATCTGCCGGAACTGACGTTACGTGGGATGCTACTTGGTGCATTGATTACTGTTATTTTTACAGCATCTAACGTATATCTCGGTTTGAAGGTAGGTTTGACGTTCTCGTCATCCATTCCGGCAGCTATTATTTCAATGGCAATTTTACGGTTCTTCAAGGATTCTAATGTTCTTGAAAATAACATGGTACAAACGCAGGCTTCTGCCGCTGGTACATTGTCCGCTATTATCTTTATCTTGCCAGGTTTACTCATGCTTGGGTATTGGAATGGTTTTCCATTCTGGCAAACGTTTTTGCTCTGCGCATGTGGTGGTTCTCTAGGTGTGTTATTCACCATTCCATTGCGTCGTGCCATGGTAGTGAATAGTGATCTACCATATCCTGAAGGCCGTGCAGCAGCAGAAATTTTAAAGGTTGGCTCTCACAATGGTGAACAAGGCCCTCAATCTAGCTCCGGTATGACAGACATTGTGTCCGGTGGCTTTGTAGCTGGCCTTATTAGCCTTTGTGCAAATGGTTTCAAAGTGCTTGGCGATAGCATGAGCTTCTGGATTCCTGTAGGTGGCAAAGGGATTACTCAAATTCCTTTGGGCTTCTCTACAGCGTTGTTAGGTGCTGGTTATCTTATTGGTATCGCTTCTGGTATCGCTATCCTCGTTGGTGTACTCATCGCGTGGGCTGGCTTCGTACCTTACTTCACTAATATGTTTGCTCCAGATGGCGGTGCTACTGCCAAGTTTGCAATGGCTGTTTGGAAATCTAAAGTTCGTTTTATCGGTGCTGGTGCTATCGGTATTGCTGCGATTTGGACTTTGATTACCTTAATCAAACCTATCATCGAAGGTATGAAAATTTCTGTTAAATCCATGAATAGCAGCTCCGCAGAACGTGAATTGCATCGCATGGATACAGATATGAGTACAAAATCCGTTTTAGGTGTATTCATACTTATTCTTATTGGCTTAGTATTTACATTCTGGGATTTCGTATCTGTCGTACCTATTAGTGCAGGTTTAATGTGGACACTCGTTGTAGTAGGTATCGTAGTAGCTTTATTGATTGGCTTCTTCGTAGCTGCAGCATGTGGCTATATGGCAGGCCTTATCGGTACATCTGCTTCTCCAATTTCTGGTATCGGTATTTTAGCGACTATTATTTCTTCCTTAGTTGTATACTTTATCGCAGCGGAAAATAATTTATTTGCTACACAAGAAGGTGTTCAGTTCGCTACTGCTATGGCTATCTTTATGACATCCGTAGTTATTGCGATTGCATCTATTTCTAATGATAATTTACAAGATTTGAAAACTGGCCAACTCGTTGGTGCTACACCTTGGCGTCAACAAATTGCCTTGTTACTTGGTTCTGTAGCCGGTGCCATTGCAATTGCTCCAGTTCTTAACTTGCTTTATCAAGCATACGGTTTCACAGGTGCGTTACCACGTGCTGAAATGGATCCAAACGCTGCATTATCTGCTCCTCAAGCGACTTTGATGACTACCATTGCACAAGGTATCTTCAACTCTAGCATGGATTGGGACTATATCTTAATCGGTGTTGGCGTTGGTGTTGTGGCGATTATCGTCAACTTGATTCTCAAGAGCACAACTGCAACCTTAACATTGCCTCCGTTGGCGGTTGGTATGGGTATTTATTTACCACCTACTTTAGAAGTACCGCTTATTATTGGTTCTTTCATCAGCTACTTCGTAGGTCGTTATCTTGTAGCTCGTGCTAAAATGCGTGCCGGTGAGCTTGCTGACTACGATGTAGAGCAATCCAATCGCCGCGGTGTTCTCTTTGCTTCTGGTCTGATCGTTGGTGAAAGCTTGATTGGTGTAATCATAGCTGTTATTATTGTATTGTCTGTTACAACTGGTGGTGGGGAAGCTCCACTTGAATTAGTAGGTCCTGAATTTGAAAGCACAGCACAATGGTTAGGATTGCTTGCATTCATATTCGCTGGTCTCTATCTTGTTCGCCGTGTTGTTACACACAAGTTCAATAAAGAAGAAGCTCTTGCTATGAAAGCTGAGCAAGAACAATAAGAGGTTAAACAATGAAATTAAAACAGTCTGTACTCATCATTATGGCTGCTGCATTGCCAGTAGTCTCCTTCGCAGCAAGCGAAGTAATACCTGTAACGCAAGATACTGTAAATGTACAAGCAAATCAAACAAATGCGAAACGTGTAAATCGTAATGATTTAACATATCGTATTTCTAGTACTGCTACACCTGAGCAGAATCGTGCGTTGCGCTCTAAAGCGTCTAAAGTAGATCGTAATGCAGTTGAAGTGGTAGCTCCAAATGCGGACCGTTATATGGATCGCAAAGAGGTTGCTGTATCACCTGTGGAATCTACTACAGATCATTTGGATTTAGTATTCCCAGAGGTTAAATCTGTTAGCCCTGCGGTAGAAAAAGCAATCAATACGACCATCAAAAAGTATGTTTCTAAAATACAAAATGATGTAGAAAAGTTAAATGCTAAAGAATCTGATAAAACAAATGTAGTTATGTACTATGATGTTAAAACAGATAAAAACGGTATTTTCAGCGTATTGATTCACACATATACTATGCGTGATCATGATGCCAATGGTGTAAACTATGTAAAAGGTTTCACATTTAACACTACAACAGGTCGCCAATTATCCTTGTACGATCTTGGTGGTCTTAATAAAAAAGAGTTGGTAAATGCGATTAATAATAATCAAGATGTGAAAGATAAATTAGGTGGCGATGTAAATATCGATAAAATGCCTACTGAATTCTACACAACAGATGATTATTCCGTTGTAATGATTTTGCAACAAGATGTGGATTCAATCCATAGCGCAGGTACGGTATATGTACCAGTTGGTATCTTGCGTGACCGCGAAAATGATGTAACAAAAAAATAATCGAACTGTGTAAATTCGATTATGTGTGTATAGTAACAGCTGTTTAATTGTGAAAAGAACCGCTCCTAAGGGGGCGGTTCTTTTTTGTCTATGTTATTGTTTGTCGTTATAATAGTTTACGCGCGGTGGTAATGGGAATTGAATGTTTCCGTCTGACTTTGTAAGCGGCTCCGGTGGTAATTGTAAGAATACATTATCATGGAATTTCTTTTTAAATGCTTTCAACGTCGATTTTTGAATAGAATCAACGGTAATGAGAAGGGCACTCGTATCAGTATTTGGGGAGATGGAAAGGATCTTTCCTTGAGGTTCTTTTTGTTGGTAAAGGGCGATGGCATCGGATTGATACTCTTCTAGTTGAGCCTGATTTAATTTACCTTTTGATACGACTACAGTTCTATCTAGCTGTGGATCATGTGCCTCTGTAATTGCGTTGGAGATGAGGTCAGTTTTCTTTTGATCTGTTAAAGATGCATGTAATTGGCCTGCCTCCCAGAAGAGGGCCCCGTCTTGACGGAATTTGGTGAAATCATTGCCATAGCCTAATGCTTTGTCGATGATATTAGCTGTTTTGTTTTCTACTTGTTGCTTGAACAATGTATTGTGGAAGGCAAGTGCTTGTTCTGTTTGTGTCATGCGGTACGCAATTTCCGCTGCTTCTGCACGAGTTACATATTTTTCAGGGTTAAACAATGTACCTGGAGCGTAGTTTGTGAACCCAAGATAGGCAAGCTCGCGAACGGCATCTTGTGCCCAAGGAGCCACAAATTTTTGGTCTCCATAGGCTATATTATCAAGAACTGTTGGGTCTTCAGTGGTATATCCTAAGTAATGGATATAGTTATCTGCTACTACCGCAAACTCTTGGCGGGACATATATTTTTCTGGTTTATATGTGTCATCGCCATATCCGCTGATGATATTCTTGCGCGCTACAGATTCAATAGCAAGAGCAGACCAACGGTCAGATGTAATATCTTTAAATTTACTTGATAAAAAGGCGGCCGTACCATCATCCGTGATATTGTTGAAGAGAGCTGCTACTTCTTCACGTGTCATAGGTTGGTTAGGTCGGAATGTACCATCGGAATACCCCTTCATTAGGTTTGCTTTTGTTACAGTGCTAATCGAGTTAGCCGCCCAAAAATCACTAGGCACATCTGTAAAGATGTGGGCGCGGATTTTTTGAATATCTTGAGGTGTACCAATAGAGGTGTTTACAATTGCAGGTGATGCAGTATTAGTAGATTTAATTTTAGCTGTTTCGATTTTGGTTGTTTCCGTTTTAGTAACATCCATTTTAGCTACTTCTGTTTTAGCTACATCTGCTCTAGTAGTTTCCATTTTAGTGGCTTCAACAGTAGTTGCAGGAGCATGAGTTGTAGTGGTTGTGTTTGCAGAAGCAAAACCAAGGCCTGTTGTAGTCAATAATGTGCCGAGTACGAGGGCACGTAATGCGTGAGGGGTATTCTTGTACATAAAAATCCTTCCTAATCATGGTAAAGGCTAGCGCTTGATAGCCGTAGAATATAAACTTTCACCAGCATAAAAAGCTATATCCGTCGCATCAAAGTCAATTAGTTGGCATGCATAGTGATATACAACAAAGCAGCGTAGTACTGTCGAGTATACGCTGCCTTGGCTGGTTAAGTGTAACGCCGATTAGCGTTTTACTGTCATTTTTACTTTGGAACCGAATAATTTAGAGATTCCTTGTTGTGTTTCTTTAGATGCTGTAGATACAACTGCGTAAAGTTGGTTATTTTCTACATCAGGGAATGTAGCTAGAATTGTACCTGCTTTTTCATTTTTGTTGTAGTAGTTGCGGAAGTTTGTATCGATTGCATCGTATTCAGCTTGGCTGTATTGGGAGGATTCAACTACAACATAGTTATTTACAGTAGAATCACCACGGTTTGCAAGGTTGGCTTTTACTGTGGAAATATCGCTGTCTGTTTTCAAAGCTACGTGTAATTGATTGTCACGCCAGTACATTACGCCATAATTTTGGAATGCATCTTCTGTTTTATAAGTTTTATTTAATTCAGAAAATACTTTGTCTTCTAATGCAGCTTGTTGTTTTTGATCAAGTGCTTTTAGTGTGCTACGACGAACAGGGCGAACGGTGCGAGTAGGTTCAGCTTTTTCAGCTACTGCAGCATCTTTATTGCCTTTTACGTCTTTTTCAACTTTTTTTGCATCAGATTTTACAGCTTTATCAGCTTTAGCTACATCTTTTTTAGCGTCTTTACTTACTTTAGATGTATCTTTCTCTAATGCTGTATCAGCTTTTTTGGCATCTTCTTTTACAGCTGTTTCAGCTTTAGCTTCAGTTGTAGTGTGTTTTGGTGTTGCAAGGCCAGCACCATTAAGCATACGATTTAATATTGTTGCCGCTTGTGCTCTTGTTACAGGTTGTTTAGGGTTAAAGTTTTCTGTTGCCCCAGATGCTACGATGCCTCGTTGTGCCATGTATTGGATATCTGCCAAGTAAGCAGAGGAGATGCTAGCTTCGTCTTTGAAAGTTACTTTTTCTGCTTTTACAGGTGTAGAAAGATTCAATTTTTTAGCTAGACTAGCAGCAGATGCAACGAATTGTTCGCGGTCCATAGTTTTGCTAGGTGTGAAAGCTGTTTTAGATGTACCTTCCATTACGCCTGCAGCACTAACTAATTTGATAGCAGAGCTAGACCAACGATCTGCTTCCACGTCAGAGTAGGAGGTAGAGGATTCTTTTGTTGCAATCTCTGCTAATTCTTGTTCGTTTAAGTTGTGTTGTAGCACTTTGCCATAAATAGCAGCTGCTTGTTCACGAGTAATTTGTGCACTAGGTTTGAATGTATTATCAGCATAACCAGAAAGGTAACCAGCTTGTGTCATTGCTTGGATAGCATCGCGAGCCCAGTTATCTTTTGTGTCAGGGTATACACCAGTAGGTAAGTTTTCTTTAGTTTTTACAACTTTTTTACCTTCTACCTTTGCAGCATCTTCTTTTACATCATTTTTTACGGAAGTATCAATGCGTTTAACGTCATTTTTTACAGAAGTATCAACGCGTTTAGTATCGTTTTTTACGGATGTATCAGCGCGTTTAGCAGCGTTTTTAGCGGATGCATCAGCATGTTTTGCATCACGTTTTACAACTGTGCTACCATGTTTAGCATCATTTTTGACGGATGTATCAATACGTTTAGCATCGTTTTTAACAGATGTATCAACACGGTGTTCATCCGCTTTAGCAGATACCTCAGCTCTAGTAGCCACATTAGATACTTCAGATTTTATATGAGTCGCAGTTGTTTCAGCGTGAGCCATGCTGAATGTAGAACCAAGGGCCAATGTAATTGCTAAAGACAAAGATAATTTATTTAGTTTCATGAAAAGGGCTCCTTTCAAACTATACTTATATAAAATAAATTATAACACTTTTTAAATTTATACACTACTATAAGAAAATGTAATCTATAAGGATAAAACTTACATGAATTTGAAAATTTGAGTACCATTATATAAATATAGAATGAAATATAGATAAAAGTTGATTTTCTAGTAGTTAAAAATGCAAAATGATAAACATTCGCAAAATCTAGATTTTATGGGGCTTTTACAAGAAAAAATGATAAATGAAATAATAGATGTGATAAAATTCAATGTTTGTTATTACAAAAAGTCATAACGATATAAGAAATAAAAGGGTACATACGAATATAGCAATTCTTTGGACAATATCTACATGATTAATTTATAATTATAGCGATGAGCTTTTGAATATTTATTTGAAAGCATAAGTAATGTTCAGGGCAGAAATTTAGTCGAAAAATTCACTACTAAAAATTGCCATAACACATACATATCAAAATTTTTTATTAGGTTAAGTACTAGAAAAGACGAGGAAGATAATATGAAAATTCATCTTTTCCAACAGTGTTTGATTGACATGTTCTACCCTCATGTAGGTATGGCTGGTGTAGAAGTACTTGAAAGATTAGGTTGTGAGCTTGTAGTACCTAAGAAACAAGTATGCTGTGGACAAATGTTCACTAACTCCGGTTATAATGACGCAGCTATGGACGCAATTAAGAATACAATCGAATGCTTTGAGAACGCTGAATATGTAGTCAGCATGTCCGGTTCTTGCGCTTTTGCAATCCGCGATGAATATCATCATTTCTTAAAAGATCAACCAGAGTGGTTGGCGCGCGCAGAAAGATTGAGTGGTAAAATTTACGAATTCACTCAATTTATTACTGACGTATTAGGTGTTGAAGATGTAGGGGCTCGTTTTAACGAATCCGTTACATACCATACATCTTGCCACGTAACTCGTTTGATGGGCATTAAAGAGCCTCCTTTCAAACTCCTTAAAAACGTTAAAGATATCAACTTGATTGAATTACCACGTGCAGATCGTTGCTGTGGTTTCGGCGGTACTTTCTCAGTTAAAAACCCTGAAATCAGTGAAGTTATGACACGCGAAAAAGCATTGGAAATTGCTGGCACAGGTGCCAACGTTATCTCCGGTTCTGACCAAGCGTGCTTAATGAACATCGCTGGTATGCTTGATCGTCTTCATAAAGAAGGCGAAATTGATCGCCGTATCAAAGTTATGCATATTGCTGAAATCTTAAACTGCCGTTAAGGAGGAGACGACATGGCACTTATATATGACAATCGCCCCTATAAAACACGTATAAAAGAATGTTTGGCTGACGATTTCAAAGTTGCAGCTATTAAAAAAGCACAAGACGTGTTTTATGATAAACGTAATACAGTAGTTGCGGATGTTCCTGAATGGTTAGATTTCCGCGCTGAAGCGGCTAAAATTCGCGATCACGTACTTAACAACTTGGATTACTATGTAAGTCAATTTGCTGACAATGCTGAAAAAGCTGGTTCTAAAGTTCACTTTGCGTTCGATGACAAAGAAGCGACTCAAATTGCATTAGATATCCTTCGCCAACGCGAAGCAAAAATGATCGTTAAATCCAAAACTATCTTAACTGAAGAAATTGGTTTGAACGAAGTATTAGAAGAAGCTGGTATTGAAGTTAACGAAACTGACTTGGCTGAATTTATTTTGCAAACTGCAGTAAGTCCTCCATCTCACATCGTAGTACCAGGTCTTCATTTTGAACGTAACAAAATCCGTGAAATTTTTGCTGAAAAATTAGGTTATACAGGAACTGAAAACCCTACGGAAATGACTCACTTTGTACGTGGTTATGTACGTGAGCGCTTCTTAAAAGCTGATGTAGGTGTTAATGGTTGTAACTTTGCAGTTGCTGAATCTGGTACATGTACAATCGTTTCCAACGAAGGTAACGGTCGTATGGCTAGTTCTATTCCTAAGACTCAATTAATTTTCTTAGGTACAGAACGTATTGTTCCTGATTTCAAAGCTCTTGATGTTATGATGGAAATGTTGAACCGTTCTGCAGTAGGTTCTAAGATTTCTAACTACTTCTCCATGATGACTGGTCCTGCGCGTCCTGGTGAAGCTGATGGTCCTGAAGAAACTCATATCATCATTATTGATAACGGTCGTTCTGGCATCTTGGGTGGTACATTCCAAGAAATGCTACGTTGTATCCGTTGTGGTGCATGTATGAATATCTGTCCTGTATACCGTCACGTTTCCGGTCATGGATATGGTTCTGTATATCCAGGTCCAATGGGTGCTGTATTGACTCCATTATTCAAAGGTTACGATGTAGCCGGCGATCTTCCATATGCTTCTACATTATGCGGTGCATGTACAGAAAACTGTCCAGTAGCTATTCCATTGCATGAATTGTTGATGGAGCACCGTCATATCATGGCTGATATTGAAAAGACTCGTCCAAAAGCAGAAGAAGCTATCTTCACAGCAGCTGCTAAGATGTTCGGTAATGCAACATTATTTGATCTTGGCACAAAAGCTGGTGCTATCGGTATGAACTTAATTAGTAATAAAGAAGGTAACATGCCTGAATGGACTCAAGCTATTCCAGTTATGAACGGTTGGACTAAGTCTAAAGAGTTGGGTTCCTTGAAATTCAAGAAATTCCGTGATTTATATGCTGAACATGAAAAGAACAAGAAGAAGGAGAAAAAATAATGGATGTAGCTAAACGTAATCAATTTATTGCACGTTTATCTCGTGCATTAGGCCGTGATCAAGAAATGTGCCCTGCTTTTGTAGAAGGCTTTGATTATAGCCATGGTCCTCAAGAAACTATGTTCCAAGATTTGAGTCGGGATCAAATTTTGACAATGTTTAAGGAACAATGTCAACGTGTTGGTACAAAATTCGTTGAAACTACACCTGACAAACTAGGTGAAACAATTTTTGCAGCTATCGAAGACTGGGGAAACGGTAAAATTGTATTCCCAAGCTCTCCTGAAGTAGAAGAATATAAATTAAAAGAATTGTTCGAACAAGATGCAGCTAATAATGGTGGCACTCGTACATACTTCCAATGGGATCCAGCTAAAGGTCGTGAAGAATGTATTTCTAATACTGCTAATGCTGATATTGGTATTACATTCCCATACTGCGGTATTGCAGAAACTGCTACTGTAGTACAAGCTTCTGGTGAGGACTCTGGCCGTGCGATTAGCTTGTTGCCTACAACACATATTGCTGTGTTGTATACTGATACAATCAACCCTCGCATGACACAAACAATGGAACATTTGGCTGAACGGTATCACAACGATCCAGCTAAGTTCCCTACAAATATCTGCTTGATTTCTGGTCCGTCCCGTACGGCAGATATCGAATTGGTAACTGTAGATGGTGCTCATGGTCCTATCCAAGTAACTTATATCTTAGTTAACAGATAATATAATAGCTAGATTTACTAAAGGCGATTTTCTTCTGGAAAATCGCCTTTTTGGTGTATATATTACAGAATACATTAAATGTTACCAAAAATTAAATATTATACTTGTATTTTTTTCGATATATGCTATACTAAGTTCATAACCTATTGTTGTGATATGAATTAAAGAGGTGTATTATGAATATTCCATTCTTTACAGATTACCTCATGTTAAGCAATCCACTAAGTATTGGTATTATAGCGGTTTTTGTGCTCGTGTTAATTGGTATTTATGTATTGCAACGCAAGGGCACATCCTTCGGTAATCTTGTTATTATTGGTACTATTGCTGGTGCCGTACTTGGTATAGCGGTCCAAATTATTGCAGGCTTCCCTGATGATCCATCCAAAGTGGTTTACATCAAGGAAAGTACAAAGTGGTTCTCTCTCGTAGGGGGCGGTTTCATCGACTTAATCCGCATGCTTGTTATTCCTATCGTTTTTATCTCTATTGTTCACGTTATTTTGCACATGGAGGCAGGAGCTAACCTCAAAAAGTTAGTAGTTGCCATGATTTCTACAAATCTCGGCATGGTAGCTGTTGCTGCTATAGTCGGCCTAATTTTGGGGAATGCCTTCGGTTTAGGTCAAGGTTTTGATATTGTTGAATCTGGCAAGAAGATTCGTGAAATCAAACCTATGGTTGATACATTCCGAGCACTAATCCCTAGCAATCCAATTCAAGCGGCTGCTGAAACAAATGTTATCGGCATTGTCGTATTTGCAATTATCTTGGGTAGCGTAGCTCGTCTATTAAAACAAACAGGGACAAACTCTATGGAGGTGTTCACAAAACTATTTGATGAACTTCACCAATTGATTTCCTGGGTAGCTGATTTCATCATTGGTCTTATGCCATATGGTGTAGTTGCTTTGTTAGCTTCTACATTGGCAACACGCGGTGTACAAGCTATTCTTGATATGGGCTTGTTCGTAGTATTGCTTTACGTTGGTCTTTTGATTATGTTTGTCGTACAAGCAATCTTGATTACTAGCTTTGGCTACAATCCGATTACATACTTCAAGAAAGCGAAAGCACCACTCTTATTGGCGTTCACTTCTCGTTCTTCGATGGGGGTATTGCCATTAACTGTAGAGACTTTGACAAAACGTCTTGGTGTAAATGCTACAACTGCTAATACAGTAGCTTCCTTCGGTACTACTGCGGGCATGCAAGGTTGTGCGGGCGTGTTCCCAGCACTTGTGGTGGTGTACATCTCTAATGTAGCCAATATTCCATTTGATATGACTATGTATATCATGAGTGTTATCGTTATTGCTATTGGTTCTGTTGGTATCGCAGGCGTGCCAGGTACGGCTACAATGGCGGCATCTGTATCCCTTAGTGGTACAGGCCTTGGAGCATACTTCACCTCCATTAGCCCAATTCTAGCTATCGATCCATTGATTGACATGGGACGTACATGTTTGAACGTATCTGGGTCATTAACAAATGCTTTGGTAGTAGACAAAATTATGGGAACCATCGATAAGGATGCATACAATAATCCTAACGAAGGTCGCGTATAAAAACTAGCAATACTTAATCATATAATTATTATAAAAAGGGGCTGTAGCTGAATGTGGTAAAACCACATTTGGTTACAGCTTCTTTTGCCTTTTTAAAAGTGATAATTATTACAGATTGTAAACTATATTATTAATAATCGATATTGAAATTGTGAGCTTAGCTACTAACATACTTATGCATATATGGTATACTAAGCGTTATAAAGTTACGAATTATGCTTAATAAATATAAGCCAAGAGGGTAATAGTATGATTACACAAGAATTGAAAGATCGATTAATTGCAGATTATCCAAAGTTTGAGGATATGACACATAAGTTCTATAAGAAAGAACTATCCATTGCAGACTATAAAGGACAATCTGGTGCTTATGGTAGTTACGCTGAGCGCGGTGCAAATACTGGCATGAGCCGTTGGCGCTTCAACGGTGGTCGCATGACGCGCGAGCACATGCAGTTTTTAGCGGACTCCATTCGTAAATATAACCTGCAACACGTACATTTCACTACCGGCCAATGCTTACAAATGCATGGCCTTGATGGTGATACTATATTGAGTCTCTATAAGGAATGTTATGACCACGGTATCTATAACCGTGGCGCTGGCGGTGACAATCCCAATGTGGTGGCTAGTATTTTACGTGGCATTGATCCTCGTGAAACTTTAGATATTACGCCATATGCAACAGCTATTAGCGTATTTCTTATGGAGCAAATGTTCTATATCAAGATCCCTCGCAAATTTAAAATGGGTATAGATAATGGTTTTGATAGTACCCCACATTCTACGTTCAAGGACCTAGGTTTTAACTTAACAAAACACAATACTTTTGATGTGTATGCTTGTGGTGGTATTGGTCCTAATCCTCGCATTGGTATTCCGGTGGCACATGATGTAGCGCCTGAGGATGTTTTGTACCATGTGAAAGCTATGCTTATGGTTTTTGCTAACCATGGTAACTTCAAAAACCGCGGTAAGGCTCGTACCCGTTATATGCCTGCTGAAATGGGTGGGGCGGAAGCTTTCATCAAGATCTATGAAGAAACTCTAGCTATGGTAAAAGAAGTAGAACACCTAACTATTAATCCAGCTGATTATGCTTATGAAATTACAAAAACTGGTAAGCGTGATGATTCTGTGGAAAATTATCGTATTCACCGTCAAAAACAAGAAGGTTTATATTACGTAGAATACCATCCAGCAGGTGGTGATGCGAACGTAGAACACTTGTTGGCTGCCCTTGACTATGCAGTGACACTTGACCAAGTAGAAGCACGTATTGCGCCAGACCAAGCATTGTTCTTCATTAATCTTACAGCTGATGAAGCACGCAAAATTGCGGAAATAACTGATGATAGTGCCGAAAATGATTTCCGCCGTTCCGTATCTTGTGTTGGTTCTACTATATGTCAGATTGGTATGCAAGACTCTAACGGTCTGTTAAAAGATATCTTCGCACACCTTGAAAAAAAGGGTGTAGACACAAGAAAACTACCTCGTTTACATATATCCGGCTGTCCACATTCTTGTGGTACACACCAAATCGGTGAAATTGGATTCCATGGTGCTGTAAAATTAGTAGATAAAAAACCTATGGTAGCATTCATCCTTGTAGATGGTGGATCAGAACACATGGGTTCTGAAAACTTCGGTAAAATGGCTGGCAATATTGTAGCTACAAAAATTCCAGAATTTTTGGAATCTTTGGCAAATATTCTAAACGAATCTCCAGAACCAGACTTTGGGACATGGAGAATGACACACAAAGCGCAATACATGGAACTTATAAAAGCATTTGAGTAAATTCACTTCTCCGCTTGTGATGGGGCCCTGTTAGATTGCGACAACTCAATAAATAATAAAAAGAGTTCCCTCTTTGCTCCGTTCTTCGCAAAGTCGCTGCATAGGGAACTCTTTTTATTATTTGATCGTCTGCTATTAACCAGTCCCATCACAAGCTACATCTGATATTTACTCAATATGCTTTTATATGATGGGGAAAGGACTAGCCTCTGGCTAGTCCTTCCCCACGGTGGGCATGGCGTCACTACTATAAAGTTTATTATAATGTGTAAAATGATAGTGTTTTCTATGATTTATTTCAAGGTGTAATTGTAATGACTCTATATAAGTATTAGCTAGATTATTTACGCTTTTGGATGGGACATCTTTATAAATATAGTGATAAAAAAGTAAGAATACGCTTGTGCAGAGACTTTGCGAAGAACGGAGCAAGCAAGCGTATTCTTACTTTTTTTACCAAGTTGTATTAACGAGACGGGGCCCCATCCTAAAAGCAAATGAACAAATGTTAGTTGAGTCCCAATACAGTTAGAATAATTGTTTAAAACTAGATATGACTTGATTTTGTATGTTATAATAGGCTTTATAGTAGTATTTGGAGGATATTCAGATGTTATTTACCGTCAATACAGAAGTCTGTACACGATGCGGCCTTTGCGTTGCTGACTGTCCGACAGGATTGCTGGTGATGTCCGATGCTGGACCTGTAACTGGCAGGGGAGGTTGTATCTCCTGTGGGCATTGTATTTCCGTATGCCCAACGCTTGCTCTTGATAGCGATATGACACCGCGTAAAGAGCAAATCGATATTACAAAGGAACCTAAGTTAACGCCTGAGCAAGCTGAACTATTTATGCGTAGTCGTCGCTCTATTCGTAACTATCAAAATAAACCAGTCCCTGTAGAGCTCATTCGCAAAGTGCTAAACGTTGCAAGAATGGCGCCAACAGCAACTAACACACAAGGTATTTCGTATATAGTAATCCGAGATAAACAAACGTTACGCCGTATTGCTGATCTCGTTCTAGAGTGGATGCATTTAGCTGCAAAAACAGTGCCAATTATGCGCCTTTATGCTCGTGCGGCTCAAGCAGAAGTAGATAAAGGCAAGGAGTATATCTTGCGCGATGCGCCGGCTCTCGTCGTGGCAATTGGCTCTAAAAAAGATATTCATCGTACCCATGATAGTGGTCACTCTTGCTTGTCTTATGCTGAGCTATATGCGCCGACTTTAGGCCTTGGTACTTGTTGGGCAGGCTTTTTTGAACATGCTGGAGAAGCTGAATACCAACCATTATTAGATGAATTAGGTGTACCTGATGATAAAATTGTAGCTGGTGGCATTCTTATGGGATATCCTAAAGTACGATATCGCAATATTGTAGAGCGTCAACCATTAGATGTTACATTTGATACAGAAGAGTAAAAAAGAGATGCCCCAATGATTGTAATCATTGGGGTATCTCTTTTTAGTTATATAGTGACGATATAAACTTTATTAATTGGCAGTTGTAATAGTGCCTTTGAATGTTTCGTCGATGTATTGTTTAATAGCATCAGATTTGTAAATATCTGCAATTTTTTTGTATGTTTCGTTGTCTTTGTCTTCACTACGAACTGCAAGTACGATAACTGTTAGTGGTTCATCTTTAGATTCGAAGAAGAAACCTTGTTTTTCTACACTAAGACCAGCACTTTGCACATAGTTCATTGGAATAACTGCAATTGTTACATCATCTAGACTACGAGGTAATTGAGCTGCTTCTAGTTCTTGAATCTTTATATTCTTCGGGTTAGATGTGATATCTGCAACTGTTGCTTTGAAGCCGACACCATCTTTTAACGTAATTAATCCAGCTTTAGCTAATAATGCTAATGCACGACCACCATTAGTAGGGTCATTTGGGATAGAAACAGTAGCGCCTTCAGGTACATCTTGTACGCTGTGTACACTATTACTATATAAGCCCATACGCACCAAAATTGTTTTACCGATTGCTACTAAGTTGGAACCATTTTGTTTGTTAAAGTTTTCCATAAATGGTACATGTTGATAAGCATTCAGTTGAATATCGCCATCTGCAAGGGCTTTATCAGGTGTTACATAGTCTGAGAATTCAACTACTTTAAGATCGATTCCTTGTTTTTTAGCTTCTTTTGCTACAGCTTCAGCTACTTGTGCATGAGGACCAGATGTAGCACCTATTTTGATTTCTTTTTGTGTTTGTGTTGATTGATTTGATGTACTACCACAACCAGCGATAGCAAATGCAAGAGCACCGATAAGTAATGGTGCTAACAATGTTTTTAATTTCATATAATCATCCCTTTCAAGTCTTATAATGGTTATATCCTATCATGGATGAAGGGGATTTGTATATGATAAAAGCATATCAGTTAGCTATAGATTAAAACTATGGTGAAATTCTAGCTCATTTATAATACAATTCAATATAATATATTGATTAATGTGTTATATTGAATGTGTGATCGCTAGGTAGTAAATTTATATTTTAAATATTTTTGTATAATTCTAATATGGATTCATATATCTATATGTCGGATATATCTATATGTCGGATTAATGGAGGATGTATGTATAATTTTGATTTTTATAACCCTACACATATCGTATTTGGTAAAGACCGTTTAGATGAATTAGATACATTGGTACCAAAGGATGCAAAGGTGCTCATTACTTATGGTGGTGGCTCCGCTGTGCACAGTGGTCTTATTGATCGCATTGTGAAAGCTCTTGGTAACCGCAAGGTTGAGCAGTTTGGTGGTATTGAGCCAAACCCATCTCTTGAAACTTGTGAACGTGCGGTAGCTTTCATTAAAGAACATGGCGTAGATTTCGTTCTCGCTGTAGGCGGCGGTTCTGTAGTAGATGCTACAAAACTTATCGTTATGGGTGCTACCTATGATGGTCCCGTTATTGAGGTAATGAAAGCTGGTGTGCCAGAGGTTCCGGTAGACATGGTACCAAATCCATTACCATTTGGCACAGTTATGACACTACCTGCAACTGGTTCCGAAATGAACAATGGTGCAGTTATTACTTATGGTGACGGTAAATACCCTGTATTCAGTAGCTTAGTATTCCCTAAGTTCTCCATGCTTGATCCAACATTGACTTTCACCTTGCCTGAAAGACAAGTTAAGAATGGCGTTATCGATACCTTTGTGCATACCACAGAGCAGTATTTAACATACCCTGTAGAAGGTCGTATTCAAGATCGTTTCAGCGAAGGTATTTTAAAAACTATGATTGAAATCGGCAAAGAAACAGTAGAAAATCCAGAAAACTACGATATTCGTGCTAACCACGTGTGGGCCTCTACATTGGCATTAAATGGTTTAATTGGTGCCGGCGTGCCACAAGACTGGGCAACTCATCTGATTGGCCATGAGTTAACTGCGGCGTACCATCTTGACCATGGTATTACATTAGCTATCGTATTGCCTGCATTATTGGAAGTGAAAAAGGCTGATAAGCTTGAAAAATTGGCACAATACGCTACACGTGTATGGCATATCACAGAAGGTACAAAAGAAGAAAAAGCGGATAAAGCTATCGCAAAAACTCGTGAATTCTTCGAATCCCTTGGCGTATCTACTCATTTAAAAGATTATGGTCTTGGCACAGAAGCAATCGATAAAATTGTGAAACAATTAGAAGACCATGGCATGACACAACTTGGTGAAAAAGGTGACGTAACACCAGAAGTAGCTCGCGAAATTTTGACACGTGCTTTATAATCGACATGATTGATGATTGATGATTGATGATTGATGATTGATGATTGATGATTGACGACTGATTATACGATATTGAAAGGAAGATAGTCCCTTGAATGAGATAAAGCGTCGAAGTGCTTTTTCTTTTGCTTTTCCTATTATGGCTCCTATGGGCATAAGCTTATTTGTTATTGGTTTAGGCTTTGGTTTATATGCTACGAGCCAAGGGCTGCCTTGGTGGACGGCGCCTGTTTTGGCGTCTACTATTTTTGCGGGATCCATGGAGTTTGTGACGATTGGCATGTTGGTGGCTGGATTTGATCCTATTAATGCGTTTGTACTGACCATGTTTGTTAATGGTCGTCACTTCTTCTACGGTTTGTCTGCGCTCCAACGTTATATTCATATGGGGTGGAAATGGTTCCCCACTATTGCTTGGATGTGTGATGAAAGTTTTGCCATCAACATGGGAACGAAGCTGCCAGATGATGTAGATGAAAAGTGGTTTTACTTCCACGTGTCTTGGCTTAACTATGTATTTTGGGTATTTAGCACCTTTGTAGGTGGTCTATTTGGTGATTTATTGGCTGACGTAGATTTACGGGGCATCGATTTCGTATTGCCAGGGCTATTTATTGCGGTATTCCTTGAAATGCTACTCAATGCGAAGAATAATAAGATTAGAGCCTTTGGCGTAGCTGGGGTACTAATGGCATTAATCATGCTTGTATTGGTTGGTAAATCACTCTTTATGCTGCTGTCTATGACATGTATGCTTTTCGTCTGTTATGTAGCGTACAAGTGGGGAGGTGTACATCTTGACTAGTACAGAAATGGTCATTACTGTTGCCATTGTTGTAGCCGGTACATTACTTACCCGATTTGGAGCCTTCCTCGTATTTCCTCCAGGAAAAAAAGCACCAGATTTTGTACTATTTTTAGGTAAGGCATTACCAGCCGCTGTTATGGGCATGCTCGTTATATATACCTTTAAAGAGACTGTCGTGTTAGCATATCCGTACGGTATTCCGGAGCTCATAGCCTTGGTTGTTACGGTAGGTTTACATTTATGGAAACGTAACATGCTCATATCGATTGCTGCTGGTACAGTAATTTATATGATTCTTGTACAAGCTATATTTAATGTGATAAAATAAAATAAACCACGTATATCTATTCCTATGAAAGGTTAGATATACGTGGTTTTATTTTTACAAATACTATTTTGCTTATCGTGATGGCATGATTGTTATATTTATTGTAATTGTTATCAACAATGCATGTTACTTAGTATTTAATTAGTATATTATGTTTTATTTGAGTTGTAATAGCCTTTCAAGACCAGGCGCAGTATGATGATTTTCCAAGAAGGATCGTTGGTCTAGTAGTTCCATAACATCCATGTCGATGTTGGTGAGTTTGAAATCGAATACATCGAAGTTTGCTTCCATATGGCTCACGTTATTGGCCTTTGGCAATGGAATGATGCCTCGTTGGATGTGCCAACGCAAGATGATTTGATGTTTTGAAACACCGTATTTTTCTGCCAAGCTTTTGATGATTGGATGGTCAAAAATCGGTTGGCGGTCACGGGTAAATGGAGACCATGCCATGCCTACAACTTGATGCTTTCTCATCAATTGTAAAAGTGATTGACGTTGGTTGAACGGGTGGCATTCGATTTGGTTGACCACCGGCTTTACATTGCAGTGGTACAGCAAGTCAATGAGGCGGTCTTCGTAAAAGTTAGATAGACCTAACCCACGGAGTACATTTTGATCGTATAATTCTTCCATGGCGCGCCAAGAACCGTAGTAATCACCCAGTGGTTGATGTACTAGCATGATGTCAATATAGTTGGTATCTAATTTCTTTAAGGAACTTTCAACAGCACGCATCGTATTATCGTAGCCTGCATCAGTGTGCCAGATTTTAGTAGTGATGATTATATCTGTTCGTTTAATACCAGATGCTTTGATTCCTTTAGCCACGGCTTCTTCGTTGCCATAATAGGCGGCCGTATCGAGTAAACGATAGCCTACGCCAAGTGCATTGGCAACGGCCTGTTCAGTCTCTCCTTCGGTACCTGTTTTATAGGTACCATAACCGATGGAGGGAATGAAGCTACCATTGTTTAAAATTCTAAAGTCCATCCGTTCTTCCATGAGAACCTCCGTTATATCCATAAATTAAAGGAATTAGCTTTCATACAATTCTAACTGATTTTATGATATACTAAGGTATTGATAAAAATCAATATGATAGGAAGTGACAGAATGCAAATAAATCGTTTCTGCTCTGTAATTGCTATCCTTGGTGTTATGATTATAGCGCTTGCTATTGCGGGATGTGGTACGAAAACCGTATCCGTCGCAGAGGTAACGTACAAGGATATGCCGTTGCAGATTCATAATGATGCCAATGTAACGGCCCTTAATAAGGCGACGATAACGCCGACCTTGACGGGGCAGGTCGTGTATGCTGTGAAAGTAGGCGACCGAGTACAGCAAGGTCAAACTGTGGCAACTGTAGATACATCGGCTTTACAACAACAGCTAGCATCCTTGCAAGGACAATTAGCACAAGCCCAATCACAATCATATGCCACTGCTGTGACGACTACGACTGCAGCATCTATAGACAGTACTCAACTGGAACAGGCTCAACGCATGCGCGAAGCAGGCATAATCACACAAAAAGAATATGATCGTATTTTGGAACGATCTCAACCACAAATTACAACAGTCACAACTGGTGGTGGGGGAGGCGTCAATACGGCGGCTATCGAGGCACAAATTGCTCAAGTATCTGCACAGATGGCAGCTTCTACAATCGTGGCCCCTATAGCAGGTACAGTGACATCTATTTATAATGAAGACCGTCAAATGGCGATTGCGGATCGTCCGTTTATGATGATTCAGCAATCCACACCGATGGTAGCATCCCTCAGCATTCCCCGTGATGCGGCTATGAAGTTAGGTACAGCTGAAGCCAAGAATGGTATGAAGGTACTTCTCAAGGTGGGGGACCAAGAAATACCGGGTGAATTGACTTATGTAGATATTACTCAGCCTGAAAATGTGCCAAGTGTCCTCGTAAAAGCTACTTTCAACAATGAGAAAGGCCTAATCAAGGCTGGTGAATTCTATACACTCGTTATTGAATCTAATGTGAAAGCCAAGATGCTGACCGTTCCAACTAAGGCGGTTCGGGAAAATCAAGATGGCAAATATGTATATGTATTAACCGAGAATAATACAGTTGATGTACGTGTTGTTGAGGTAGGCATTACTGAAGGTGATGACGTAGCTATTATTTCTGGACTCAACGAAGGTGACAAGGTTATCACAACAGATGGCACCTTTGAGTTAGGTGAATCTGTAAAATTGTGATTACGACCCCTATGGGTTTAATACTAGATTGTTAGAATCATGTTTAAACATAATAGAATCGAAACTTTCACAGACCGTGAAAGTAACCTCAAAAGAGGAATCTGATAGGAGGGATTATTATTTTAGAATTTAAACGTTTTGAATTGCGAGATAAACCATTAATCGACAAGTATTTTGAACAACATCATTATGAAGCATCCGATAATTGCTTTACTACACTGTTTATGTGGCAAGATCCATACGGTATTCGCTGGGCTGAAGAGAATGGCGTATTGTACATCCAAGGTGGTGGCAAGCGTGAGCCATTCCTATTGCCTCCATTTGCTGGTAAAGATGCAAAGTTCCTTGATGGTTTGTTGCGTGCTAAAGAATGGTTCGTAGAAAATAAATTGCCGTTCCGTTTTAAAGGCGTTAGCAAAGATGTAAAAGAACGCATGGAAGACCTATGTCCTGGTCGCTATGCATTTACACCTGACCGCGACAACTATGAATACATTTACAAGTCCGAAGATCTTATCAACTTGTCTGGTAAGAAATTCCGTCAAAAGAAAAACCATTTAAATCAATTCCGCATGCAATATTCTAACTATGAATATGTGCCAATTACAGATGATATCATCCCATTATGTCGTGAAACGGCAGCATCTTGGGTAGAAACGCATCATGAAGAAGGTATCGAAGATGAATTGGTAGCCATCAATTTGTTGTTTGACAACTGGGATGTGTTGGGTCTTAAAGGCGGTGCCATTAAATTATTCGGTCGTGTTGAGGCTTTTAGTATCGGTGAACTTCTCAATGACAGAATTGCTTTGATTCACATTGAAAAAGCAAATCCAGATATTCGTGGTTTGTATCAAGCTATCAATAATGAATTCATTCGTCATGAGTTTAGCGAAGTAGAATTCATCAACCGTGAAGAAGATATGGGCTTGCCTGGTCTTCGTCAAGCAAAAGAATCTTATAACCCAGATCATTTTGCTGAAAAATATGACGCAGTATATGCTAACGAAGCAGATAATGCGACAGGTGGTAAATAAAATCTGAGCTATGAAGTCGATGTGCTTCATAGCTCATTTTGTTATAATAGAATTGTTAGACTATATATTTGAATGTAACTATCGTATCATCATGGCGATATGGCGATATGGCGATATGGCGATATGGCGATATGGCGATATGGCGATATGGCGATATGGCGATGTGATGTGCTTAAATTAGATCAGATTAGATATTATATGCTGTGACGCGACAGATAGATAACGGCTCTTATGATATAACGAGGACATAATTATGGAATTTAGAATTGCGACGGCTCAAGATACGCCTCATGTAGAAAATCTATGGGCGTACTGCTTTGAACCTAAGGAAGATCCGTTCTTCCAATATTATTTTACAAATTGCTATGAACCAGAGAATACAATGGTCGGGTTAGAACAGGACCAATTGTTGAGTACCGTTCATTTGCGTCAATACAATCTTAATGTACGTGGTGCCGTATTGCCTACGAGCTATATGGTAGGCGTTGCAACGCATCCAGCAGCCCGCCGTGGTGGTGTAGGCGGAGCACTGTTAACTGCTGCACTAGAAGAGCTTCGTAAACGCGGTCAAGCTATGACGATTTTGATGCCATCCAAGGCAGCGTTCTACCAACAATATGGTTGGGAGCTTTATGCTCATCAATGGGTGAATACCATGTCGCTAGAAGACTTGCGCCCTATGACAGATAAAACGTTGAGCTTTGGCTTGCTAAATAGCGTAGATCAATGGACTTTGTTAGATCCAGTATATAAAACATATACGGCTCGTCTTTCCGGCTACGCAGAGCGCGGTGAAAAGGAATGGAAACGATTATTAGGCAGCTTCTTTGCAGAAGGTGTAAATGTTGCTGTAGTGCGCAACGATGACCATGTCATTGAAGGCTATGCAGTGTATCGTTTAGGTCAGCCTGAAATTCCTGTTACTGAGCTGGTTTACACGACACGTCGTGCACAACGTGCATTATTGAATTATTTCTATAATCACCGTTCCCAAGGTACGTCTATCCGTTGGAATGAAGGCCTTCACGATACATATTATCGCTTCTATCCTGATGGTAGAACTGGCCATGCTACTATGCCATATATGATGAGTCGTATTGTAGATGTAAAAGCTGCCTTTGAAGCGATTCCTGTCAATCCAGAGGCGTTGATGATGCCTATAACAATGACCTTTGCAGTGAAAGATGGACTTTGTAGCTGGAATGAAGGTCGCTATGAAGTGCAATATGGCGGTGCATTAACTCCATCCGTTAAAAAGATTTCTGATACATTCGATGGCGAAGCGGATATTACCGTTGAGGTCGGTGCATTGAGCCAGTTATTAATGGGCACACTTACGGCTCGAGATCTCGTTTTTGAAGGGAAACTTTCAGTAAGCGAAGAATGGTTAGACTATTTCGATATTCTCTATCCTGAACAAAAAACATATATTAACGAATGGTGGTAATATGAGCTGGAAAACGTATACGGTGAAAGAACCAACAGAGTTGACGGTTTCTAAATATGTAAAGGAACGATTTTCCCTATCCTCTCGGGATATCCAAATGATGTTTCGCAAGAAACGGGTAAAAGTTAATAGCCGTGTGGCTCATTCACAACGGGCACTCAAAAAAGGAGATGTGTTAACCTTAGAATTACCACAAGATAAGGATTATGGGGTAGACGTAGAAAAGGGACCGATTACAGTTCTCTATGAAGATGCGCATACCCTAGTTGTAAATAAGGATCCCTTTATGCTCGTTCATCCTGCAGGGCAAACGAAGTCTTGTACATTGAGTAACTATGTGGCAGGGTATTATGCGAAGAAAAACGTAGTTCATAAGGTTCGACCTGTGCACCGCCTCGACCGAGATACATCGGGGTGCATTCTCTTTGGTAAAACAAAAGAAGCACAACAATACTATACGGATGAGCTACAAGCAGGTCGTATCGACCGCATTTATACAGGCCTTGTAGAAGGGCGTATTGATGCGGATGGTATGGTAGATGCGCCTATCGGGGTCGATCCAGTATTTGATAATCGCCGCGTTATCGATGAATTTGGGCAGCCTGCTCAAACAGAATATATTGTTCTTAATCATGAGGGAGACAATACTCTGTTACGTTTTAAGTTATTGACTGGTAGAACTCATCAAATTCGCGTACACATGGAACACATTGGACATCCTATTGTTGGTGATGCTATGTATGGTACGCGCAATAAGCCCTATACACGCCAATGTTTGCACGCATCAGAGCTAACCTTTGTACCTTATGGTAAGGACGAAGCTATTACGATTACCTGTGAAGTAGGGGATAATTTTGGTCGAGAATAATAACTGTAGATTTTACTACTCTAAATAATAAGTCCATCATATCTATCGGACGAGATGCTTATTTTCCCTGTATCCTTGTATACAAAAAACAATATTGATAAAAACTCATAGTCTATGCATGAAAAGCATAGACTATGTTTTTTTTATATTTTCAATTCACAGTGGACAGGAGTATACTGTGTATAGACATAAAATTCTATAGAATGTTGAATTGATAATTTTATAGAAAAATAGTTTGTTAGTTATACTTTTACCAAGACCGAACGGAACGATGCCGCAGTGCTTGGAATAATCAAGTGATATGAAGGAGTGCACGTTATGGATATGAAGCAAAGCACAATAGAGCAACAATGTCTAGATCAAGCTAGACTCGAAGCCAATGGCATGTATAGCAGCCAATTTGAAAAGGATGCGTGTGGCATGGGATTCGTTGTTAATATTAAGGGAAAAAAATCTCATGATATTATCGACGATGGTTTGCGCATTTTGGAGCGCCTTGAACATCGTGGTGGTGCCGGTGCCGATAAGGACACAGGTGATGGTGCCGGTATTTTGGTGCAAATTCCGCACGAGTTTTTCAAGCGTGAGTGTGAAGTGCTTGGTATTAATCTGCCTGCAGCTGGCGAATATGGCGTAGGTATGGTCTTTGCCCATAAATATGAAAGTCTCCGTAATGAGCAAAAACGAATTCTCGAAGAGGTTGTACGCGAAGAGGGGCAAGTTGTTCTCGGCTGGCGTGAAGTACCGGTTGATGGTACAAAGGTTGGTAAAGAGGCTGCGGCGATTCGTCCTTGGATGATTCAAATCCTCATCGGTAAAGGCCCCGATGTAACTAACAATAAGGAATTTGAACGCAAATTATATATTATCCGTAAATTGGCGGAAAAACGCATCATTCCATTAAGCAAGGAATTATCCAGCGATTTTTATATCGCATCTTTGTCTTCTAAAACAATCGTATATAAAGGTATGCTAACACCTGGTCAATTGCGCGACTTCTACCTTGATTTGAGCGACCTTGACTTTACATCTGCGTTGGCAATGGTTCACTCTCGTTTCAGTACGAATACATTTCCAAGTTGGGCTCGGGCACATCCTAACCGTTTCTTAGTTCATAATGGTGAAATTAATACAATTCGCGGTAATGTAAACTGGATCAATGCTCGTGAAGGTAAAGCGGAATCTCCATTGTTCCCAGATATCAAAAAGGTATTCCCCGTAGTAGATGATAGCGGTTCTGACTCTGCTATGTTTGATAACACATTGGAATTCTTGCACATGACAGGCCGTTCTTTGCCTCATGCAATCATGATGATGATTCCTGAACCTTGGGAACGCAATAATCTCATGAGCCGAGAAAAACATGATTTCTATGAGTTCAATAGCTTTATGATGGAACCATGGGATGGTCCTGCGGCTATGGGCTTTACCGATGGTACCGTTATCGGCGGTGTCCTTGACCGCAATGGATTGCGTCCCGCTCGTTACTATGTGACAACAGATGACCGCGTTATCATGGCTTCTGAAGTTGGTGTTGTAAACGAAAATGCTGAAAACATCCGTGCTAAAGGTCGTTTGGAACCAGGTAAAATGCTTCTTATCGATACAGATGAACAACGTATCATTTCCGATGAAGAAATCAAACATCGCGTTGCTACTGAATTACCGTACGATGAATGGGTAAAAGAACACGTTATTCACTTATCTGAAATTACTCAGGCCGATGAAAGCTCCATTCCAAAAATTGAAGATTTATTCAAAAATCAACAAGCCTTTGGTTATACTCAAGAAGACCTTGTGCGTATGATTGTGCCTATGGCAAAAGATGGTAAAGACCCTGTAGGTGCCATGGGTGCCGATGCGCCTTTAGCTATCTTGTCTGATAAACCACAATTGCTATATAGCTACTTCAAGCAAATGTTTGCACAAGTAACAAATCCTCCTATCGACTCTATCCGTGAGGAGATGGTTACATCTACACGGGTCATGCTTGGTAACTCTGGTAATTTAACAGATCCTAACAAAGCAGGAACCTATGCATTATCCATGCGTACACCAATCCTTACAAACCAAGAGTTGGCGTCCATCAAAGCTCTTGATTGTCGTCGCATGAAATCCGTAACCTTGCCAATTCTCTTCGATCCTACTAAGGGTGCTGAAGGCTTGCGTGATGCGCTAAATGATTTATGCGAAAAGGCAGAAGAAGCAGCTCGTACAGATCAAAATGTGTTGATTTTATCCGACCGCGGTGTCGATGAAAATCATGCACCAATTCCAGCATTATTAGCTGTAGCAGCTGTTCATAATCATTTGATCGACAAAGTGTTGCGTACAGAAATCGGCCTCATTCTTGAATCTGGTGAACCACGTGAGGTTCATCACTTCTGTACATTAATTGGCTATGGCGTAACGGCTGTCAACCCATATTTAGCACTTGAAACGGTTCGAGATTTACAAGCTCGTAAACGTCTTGGTGATATTACACCAGAAGAAGCAGAAAAGAACTACATCAAGGCCGCTGTGGGTGGCATCATGAAAGTTATGTCTAAAATGGGTATTTCCACAGTTCGATCCTACCACGGTGCACAAATCTTTGAAGCATTGGGCTTGAATACTAACTTCATTAACAAGTTCTTTGTAAATACGCCAACGCGTATCGGCGGTATTGGCCTTGGCGGTGTAGCACATGAAGCCTTGGCTCGTTATGAACGGGCTTTCAAATCCGATGAAACTGTACTCGAACCAGGCGGTTGGTATGGTCCTGTAAAAGATGGAGAAGAGCATTTGTTCAATCCTAAGACGATTGATTTGTTACAAGAATCCCTTATCAACAGCGATTATGCTAAATATAAAGAATACTCTAAAGCGATTCGCAACGATTACCACGTTACATTACGTTCCTTGATGGAATTGAACTATCCAGTAGGCGGTGGTATTCCTATCGAAGAGGTTGAGCCGGAAGAGTCTATCGTAAAACGCTTTAAAGCGGGCGCTATGAGTTACGGTGCCATCAGTAAAGAAGCGCATGAAGCGATTGCTATCGCTATGAATCGTTTAGGCTCTACATCCAACTCTGGTGAAGGTGGCGAAGACGTAGCTCGTTTCAAACCATTGCCAAACGGCGACAGCATGAACTCCGAAGTAAAACAGATTGCATCTGGTCGTTTCGGGGTAACAGCGAATTATTTGATCAATGCAAAAGAATTGCAAATTAAATGTGCTCAAGGCGCTAAGCCAGGTGAAGGTGGCCAATTACCGGGCAAAAAGGTATATCCTGAAATCGCGAAAGCTCGTCACTCCACTCCTGGCGTTGAGCTCGTATCTCCACCACCGCATCATGATATTTACTCTATCGAAGACTTGGCTGAGTTGATTTACGATTTGAAATGCGTCAACAAAGATGCGCGTATTTCCGTTAAATTGACATCTGAAGCAGGTGTTGGTACGATTGCTGCTGGTGTGGCGAAAGCAAAAGCAGATAACATCTTGATTTCCGGATACGATGGTGGTACTGGTGCGGCAGGTCGTACATCTGTTAAACACGCTGGTGTGCCTTGGGAATTAGGTTTGTCTGAAACTCATCAAACCTTGATGCTCAATAGATTGCGTGACCGTGTTCAATTAGAGGTAGATTCTAAGTTGATGACCGGTTTCGATGTGGCTGTAGCAGCTATGCTCGGTGCAGAGTTGTTCGGCTTTGGTACATTGCCACTCGTTGCAGTAGGCTGTAAAATGGCTCGTGTATGTAATCTCAACACATGCCCTTACGGCGTAGCCACACAAGACGAAAAATTGCGTGCCCGCTTCACAGGTAAGCCTGAGTATGTAGAAAACTTGATGCTCTTTATCGCTCGTGAATTGCGTGAAATCATGGCTCGTTTAGGTATTCGCTCCGTAGCTGAACTCGTTGGTCGTATCGATCTTGTGCGTCAAAAATCTCAAGATGATAACTTCAAATTGTCTCGCGTTGATCTTAAACGCATATTGTTCCGTCCATACATTGATTCCTCTGTGGGACATATGCACATGGTTGACCAAGATCACGAGTTGGAACGCACCTTGGATATGTCCAAACTTTTGCGTATGTGCCGTCCTGCTATTGAGGATCAAAAACCGATTCGCGCTAAATTGGCTATCACTAACATCAACCGCGTTGTAGGTACCTTGGTTGGTTCTGAGGTGACACGTCGTTATGGTGAAAGCGGCTTGCCAGACAATACAATCAAGTTGAATTTCGAAGGCTCTGCGGGTCAATCCTTCGGTGCTTTCATTCCTAAAGGCATGACACTAGAACTTGAAGGTGATGCGAATGATTACCTCGGTAAAGGCTTGTCCGGCGGTACTATCACTGTATATCCACCTAAGAAATCCATCTTTGAAGCTGATGAAAATATCCTTATCGGTAACGTTGCCTTCTATGGTGCAACCTCTGGTACATCCTACATCAACGGTGTAGCTGGTGAACGTTTCGCCGTACGTAACAGCGGTATCACTGCCGTTGTGGAAGGCGTCGGCGACCATGGCTGTGAATACATGACTGGTGGCGAAGTGCTCGTACTCGGTAAAATTGGCCGTAACTTTGGAGCAGGTATGTCCGGTGGCTATGCGTACATCCTTGATTGCGATGAACGCTATGTCAACACAGGTCTCGTAGAATTACGTACTGCCAATAATGATGACCTTAAACGCATTAAAGAACTAGTAGAACAACATGTATTGCATACTAACTCTGCTAAAGGCCGTCACATCTTAGAAAACTGGAATAACTTTGTAAACAGATTTACAAAAGTTGTGCCTGTAGCCTATGAAGAAATGCAAGCTGCTATTGAACGCTTCAAAGAACAAGGCTTATCCTTAGAAGAAGCACAATTGGCTGCATTTAAAGAGAAATATGCAAAATAATTTTTAATTTGATTGAATATCGTTTGGATAGGATATATGAAAAACCTCTATAGCTTTGACTATAGAGGCTTTTTCATGTATAATATTTGTATTGCAATATTGGATCATGGCAGTTCTCGGGCCTGTGCAATGGGGGCCTGTGAATCGTGTCAGGACTGAGAGGTAGCAGCACTAAGCGGTAACCTTCATGTGCCACGGGGAACCCGGGGGCTGTCGTGATCGAATATTGCAAGGCGGCCTGTGGGGCCGCTTTTTTTATGTCTAATTTAGGAATGTATGATACTTTATTCTGGACTATACGATGTTTTATCGTAAACCATATGATGGAATTCTGACTAGTAAATATCTACAAAGTTTATAAATAAATATATTACTTTGGGAATGTGGAGAGAACTATATTAAAGAAGTCAGATTTTCTTGAATATGGTATAATAAAGTATTGTAAGTTTCGGAAAAAGGGGGTGTTCTAATGGCATATATTGCGCTATATCGTAAGTATCGTCCGCAGACATTTACCGATGTAGTTGGTCAGCATCAGGTGTCTGATACGTTGATGCGTGCTATCCGGGAGGATAAGGTAGCTCATGCCTATTTATTTGCCGGTCCTCGGGGGACTGGTAAGACGAGTATGGCGAAGATTTTTGCGCGCGCTATTAACTGTGAGCAGGGCCCAACGGATCACCCTTGTAATGAGTGTAGTGCTTGTAAATCGATTTTGAGTGGACAGTCCATGGACGTCCTTGAAATCGACGCCGCATCAAATCGCGGTATCGATGAGGTTCGTGCTCTTCGTGAAAGCGTCAAATTTATGCCTGTTGAGGGGCGTAAAAAGGTGTTCATCATAGACGAAGCCCACATGCTCACTACAGAGGCGTGGAATGCACTTTTAAAAACCATAGAAGAACCTCCTGCTCATGTGATGTTTATCTTTGCCACTACAGAAATTGAAAAATTGCCTGTTACTATCGTGTCTCGTTGTCAGCGCTATACTTTTAGACGTATTACCTCTGATGATATCGCTCAGCGTTTATCATATGTAGCAGAAAAAGAAGGCTTTGGCCTTGATTCTGCGGCGGCGCAGCTCATTGCTGTTCATGCAGATGGTGGTTTGCGTGATGCCTTGAGTATTCTAGACCAATGTGCAGGTATGGCAACGGGCTCTATTACATCGCAAGTTGTGGAAGAATTAATCGGTCTCGTAAGTAAGGAATGGATTATTCACTTTCTAGATGCTTTGCGCAACGGCGATGGCCCTAAAGTATTATCCTACGTTCACGATGCATTGGCGGAAGGTCGCGATGCGACGCAGATTATGGAAGCCCTCATTCAACATGTGCGTGCCTTGCTCGTTGGTAAGGTGGCTCCTGATGCGGATGAGCTCAAGGTATACGATGCCTTTAAGGATGAGTTTTTAGCTCAGGCCAATAGTGTTGATTTCAATGAACTTAACCAATATGTACGCAGTGCTCAATCCATCATGAATGATGCGAAACAAGTGGACAATCCACGAACCATCATCGAAATGGGTCTACTCGTGCTTTGTGCTAAATTAGGCTCTGTTGATGAAAGCTTAGAAGACCGTGTATATGCTCTAGAAAGTGCTGAGCGATCTGAACGAAATGATTTATTGAACCGCATGGCTCAATTGGAACAACGAGGCCCAGCGGCTCCTACACCAGCTTATGGTGCTAATGCATTTGGTCCACCTAGCGGCTATGCGAACAGCTTTGTTCCTGTAGATAATGCTGCTGTACAGAATTCTTCCATGAGTAGTATTCAAAATACTGCTGTTGGCACTGTGCCACCTCCAAGCAGCGTAGGTATGACACCACCGCCTGCGAATGTGGGTATGACTCCACCGACTGCGAGTGTAGGGATGACTCCACCACCGATGGGAGCACCAGGTAGTACACCGCCTCCGATGAATGGAGTGGGTATAGCTCCGCCACCAATGGGCGGCGTTGGCATGGCGCCACCACCGAATAATGGAGACCCAGTTTCCCGAAAAAACACGAGAAACCAAGCTAAAGGTCGCGGTAAAAAAGGCATTAGTACACAGGCCATCATTAGTGACCAAATCTTGTCTGCTCAAGAGTATCGCAATGTACAATCCAATGTGATTAAATACTTGAAGGATAGCAATCGCAATATGACTTCTACCGTTATCGGTCAAGGTCAGCTAGTGTATGTAGACCAAAGCAAGGCGGTCATGGCCTTTAAAAATACATTACATCTCAATGTAATGACCAATGAAGTGAACTTGGCGGAAGCGGTTGATGCTTTCACCTATACACTGGGCTATGCAGTACACGTAGAAATCGTGGATGCCCTCACGCAAGTTTATAAAGACTATAAAAAGGCTGCTGGTAGCACCACACAACGCCAAGTAAAAGCACCCCAACGACCACAAGAACCGATGGTTGACGTAAAGACGACCTCTGGTGGGCAACCGACACAAATGGATTTAACCAATGATCCTCAAGAGAGTAAGCCTGATTCTGCAGCCGTGGACGCGGCTAAGGCTGCGGCTATGGCATTCTTAGCCAAGAAAACCGGCGGTGCTGTTGCAAATACAGCAGTTAGTGATAGTGCGAATACGACTACAATAACTGCATCAGAAACTGCAGTAGGAGCTGATGTAGAAACAGAGCCAGCATTCGGTGGTGATGTGCCGATTACAACTTTTGATGGCAGTCCATCTAATCAGGTCCCCGATGGTGAGATTCCTATTGAGTCTCTAGCGGGTTCTATTGAAGGGGATGATATTCCAGTTCATTCCTTTGATGATGTGCCTATAGATGATATGGAGGATTCTTATGTATCATCCTTAGATGATATGCCGCCACATCCATTAGATAGTGTGACTGTTATCAGCGAGGATGGTGAAGTGTTAGAGCGCCCTATGGATAGCGGTGCACATATCGAGGTTGAAGCTGTCCCAAAGTCTGATGGGGGTGAACCTCATGAGGAAACCCTGCATCAAAGTGATGACAAAGTTATGCTTTCATCAGCACCTATTGAAGTAGAGGCTATTGATAGTGTTACGGTGGCTCGAGAATACGCCTGGGATCCAGAGCATATGACAGAAGAGGAACGAAACAATCCTCTCTTGGCGGAAACATTAGAAAAATTATCTGAAGACCATGACATCATAGTCGAGGTTATCGAAGAATAGATAAAAAAGTAATTGTTATATAATAACCTTTGGCCTTAGGGCTATTAGGTGACACATATGTTATAAATCTATGTCATATATTGTTAATGATGTGGACTTAGAATGTTAGTATAGGACGATGTCTTAAAAGGAGGAAATACAATGTTTGGTAAAGGTATGGGCAACATGGCTGGCATGATGAAAAAAGTTCAAAAGATGCAAGAAGACATGAAGAAAATGCAAGAAGAGTTAAAAACTCGTACTGTAGAAGCTTCCGTAGGTGGCGGTGCTGTAACCGTTGTGATGAACGGTGAAAAAATCATCGAATCCTTGAAATTGAATCCTACAGCTGTTGATCCTGAAGATGTGGAAATGTTAGAGGATCTAGTAATGGCTGCGGTAAACGAAGCTAGCAAAAAAGTAGACGACCTCTTGGCTCAAGAAATGGGCAAAGTGACTGGTGGTCTAAACTTGCCAACAGGTTTATTCTAAATGACAAACGCTTTAGAACGGCTCGTAGAACAGCTGCGCCGCTTGCCTGGCATCGGCTCCAAGTCGGCTAGACGCTTGGCTTATCATTTGGTAGAAATGCCGAAGGAAGAGGTAGACCGCCTTGTGGAAACTATCGTAGAAGCGAAGGGGGCTACAAGGCACTGTTCTATTTGCTTTAACTTATCAGCTCAAGATCCTTGCGAATTCTGTAGCAATCCAAATCGCGATCAAACGACGATTATGGTTGTTGAAACATCTCGCGATGTGATTGCTATCGAGCGCAGTGGTGATTATAAGGGCTTGTATCATGTATTGGAAGGCGCTTTATCCCCTATGGAGGGCATTGGTGCTGACGATATTCGCGTAAAAGAGTTGATTGCACGCCTTCGTGATGGAGTTGTACAAGAGGTTATTCTCGCGACAGACCCGGATGTCGAAGGGGAAGCAACAGCTCTGTATTTGGCGCGCTTATTAAGTCCAAGTGGCATCAAGGTAACGCGCATTGCCCGCGGTGTTCCTGTGGGCGGCGATATCGAATATGCCGATGAATTAACGCTAGGCGGTGCCGTAGTGAACCGTCAAGAAATGAAAGGATAATAGTATGGGAGCTTTATTAGCATCACCGATTATATCGGCGGTTATTTCCATTGCTGTAGCCTACATTGCTTTCAAAGTAGCATTTTTCACCATTAAACGGGTGGCTATGAATGTTGTGATTGGTGGGTTAACCTACTGGGTATGCGTTCATATACTTAATATTCCAATGGATATTGGGGTGGGTATTTGGGCATTAACAGCAATTTTAGGCCCTATTCCTATGGTCTTAGCTGCTATATATTACGGCATTAAATAACAGGAGGTTTTTATGCTTATCAATCGTGAACAACAACGCGTTATTGATGAAGTGGAACAGAATATCCTCTTGTTAGCGTCCGCTGGGACGGGAAAAACGAATACACTTGCTTATCGGGTGGCTCATCTCATCGAGGGTGGCTATGCGAAAGCGGAGAATATCTTGTGCATGACCTTTACGAACAAGGCCGCAAACGAGATGAAAGGCCGCATTCAATCGCTCGTGGGCAGTCCTGCAAAGGCTGTGGAGGTTAGTACATTCCACAGCTTTTGCTTTTTCATTCTCCAACAAGAGGGAAAGCGCAATGAAACCTTGTACACGGACGTGACCGTTTTTGACGAAGAAGACTGCAAGGAACTCTCTGAACCGTACCGTCCTGGTAAATTGCGAGAAATGTCCTTTGCTAATGTTATCTCTATGGTGAAAGAATATCGTTCCTTATATGGCTTTTATTCTGATGATCTTGTAGGGGATTACAAGCGGACAATCGAACGCTTACAGAAGGAACAGCGCGAAGCCATTGAGCAGCTCTTCTCTAGCTTTGGTAATGTCCTCTACAGTGAACTCCATGATTTCTTGAACCATGGTCACGAATGGATTGCTGCGTATGATGAAAGCTTAGCTTCCGTGCACGGCCTAGATTTTACAGACCTCATCTGCGGTGTTCATCGCCTATTCCAAGACCCTGTAGTTCGCGAGCGCTGGCGCAGTCGTTACAGCTATATCTCTGTAGATGAAATGCAAGATACAGGCGTACTAGAGTACAAAGTTCTAGAAATGCTGTGGGAAGGTAATCACGTGCTACTATGTGGTGACTATTTCCAAACGATTTACGAATGGCGTGGCTCCGATCCGTTCCGCTTGCTCAAGCAATTTGATGCGGATTTCAAGCCTTTAAAAATCATCTTCTACGAAAACTATCGTTCTAATTGGACGCTCTTTACGATGGCTTTCAAAACCTTACAAAATATGTTTCCTGACCTGGTTGGGTCTATCTACACTGAATTGCCTCGTGCCAATAGTGAAAGCAAGGGTAAGCCTGTTCTCATTAAAGGTTGTAAAAATAGCTACCTTGAGGGCCGATATATCTACGAAGCTATTTGTGCATTACCGAAGGATGCTAATATCGGCGTTCTCGTGAGGGATAATAAAAAGGCACAGCAGTTAAGTGATTCTTTTGAACGTCTTAACGGCGAACGACCTGAAGAGGAACGCCGTCACTTCATGATTATCGACGAGTTTAAATTCTTTAGACGTCAAGAAATTAAAGATGTTATGGCCTACTTCAAACTGCTAATGAATCCAAACGACTCTGTCAGTGCGAAGCGCATTATCAAGCGATATGTTGCTGGTATTGGTGACGCTCGTATCGCTGCGATTGAAAGCCCAGAGACGCGCCAAGTAGGTTTAAAATTGACGGACTTCATGGATATGCCTATCTTTGAGGCGGAGCCTTATGCAAAGCTTGTCAGTGGTTTAGAGCAGCACGAAGTAGTTGTTTATGACGTGGAGAGCACCGGCACAGATACGTCTCAAGACCGCATCATTCAAATTGCAGCTATCCGCATCGATGAAAATGGACAGGTCTTAGAGGCCTTTGAACGCTTTATCAATCCAGGTATACCTGTTGGTCAATCCGAAGAGGTACACGGCTTCTCTGATGCGTATTTACAAGAACACGGCGAAGAGCCAGCTATAGTGTTACAAGCCTTTAAGGAATTTTCCAAGAATGCTATTATTGTAGGTCACAATGTAAACTATGATGTGACCATCTTTACGAATGAATTGGCGCGTCATAACTTAGGCAATCCTGAGTTCAAGGCTATTTACGATACACTCGATATTTACCGTCGTTTCTATCCTAATTTACCAAATCATAAATTGGGTTTCCTAGCATCTAAGTTCCCTATACACCATGAGCCAACACATAATGCAATGGATGATATCTTGGCCACTGCACAGCTTTTAATTTATGTGGTGAAAGAAAAAATCATACCAACTACAACGGGGCGCATGGTAGCTATAAATAAATATAAAGCAGCTTTCACGGATATCGCCTCTCAAATGGCGACCTTGCGTAGAAAAGCCTATACGGAGATGCCAACGAAATTATTGGCGTATATCATGAACCAAATGGGGGTTCTAGAATACTATAAATCTCATGGAGAAGCGGCAAAGGTGGAGCATATACGTGATTTGTATCGCATCATGGAAAAACTAGATGCGGCTTATGAAGGGCCTGCTGGTTTGGCTCGATTAAACCAAATCTTACAGATGGCGGCCCTTACGGCGGGTGAACCAGCACAACAGGTGAGAAACGAAGATCGCATTCCTATCATTACCATTCACCAAGCGAAGGGTAGCGAGTTTGACCATGTATTCTTAGCTGGGCTAAATGAAGGAACTTTCCCGAGTCCCTTTGCCATTTCAGAAGGTCGTGAAGACGAGGAAAAGCGTTTGTTCTATGTGGCCATCACGCGACCTAAACAAGAATTGACCATTACCTTTGAACAGACGAATATACGAGGTAGGGCAGTTCAACCAAGTTCGCTACTCAACTATATGCCACGAGATCCTGAACTCGTAGAAAGGAGATACTAATGGCGCGAAAAACACATCGCTCCGATGATATTCTGTGGACTGTGACAGCTGTAGATATAGAAGCTGTACTTAGCAAGAAAAATGCAAGACAAAAGCTAATAGGTAATGGTCAAGATATATCAAGTAAAAATCGAGATATATCGAGTAGCAATCAAGACATATCAAGTCGTGATTCTGAGCATATTGGAGAAATATGTGATATTTCACTTGGTGAAGTGTTAGATACTAGATATCCTAGAAAGTCCTTAGTTAAACTCTTTGAAGAGAAATTAATCCACATTAATGGACATAAGGCTACACCAAAGGATACAATCTCCGAAGGCGACGAGATTTGGATTGCTATGGCGAAGGAAAAAATAGATCATGACCCTATCGAAATGGACTTACGCATTCTGTATGAAGATACTGATCTCCTTATTGTGGATAAGCCATGCGGTTTGACGGTAAACTCCAAAGATCAAGTATCTCTTGCCAATGGTGTGGCGCATTATTTTAAAGAACATGGTATTAAGCGAAAGGTACGTTTCTTGAATCGTCTCGATAGAGATACAACAGGTTGCATTGTCATTGCAAAAAGTGGGTTAGCTCAAAGCCTTTATCAACAGCAAATGGATGATAATACCTTTGAAAAGTGGTATATGGCGACTGTGGAAGGCATTGTAGAAGCCGATGAGGATTCTTTAGTATTCCCTATGGAACGCAGTGCTGATGGGATTCATTACGAAGTAAATGTAAAGGGAAAAGAGACTCGTACAGATTTTTCCGTCCTATGTAGACATTCTTCGCAGGCTGTGGATAACTCTGTGAATAAGTCTAAAAATTCTGTGGATATAGCACCAAAAAATGTGGATATAAACTTAGGAGATGTTGATAAAAGTAGTCAAAATGTGGACAAAACTGTGTATAAGTCCAATAAATGTGGATATTCTAAGGTTTTAGTTCGTTTGTACACAGGGAAAACACATCAAATTCGAGTAGCTTTCAGCCATATAGGGCACCCTCTTGTAGGAGATATCTTATACGGTGCACAACCTACGGGACAGCCATTCCAATTACGGGCTCAAAAGGTAGTATTTACACATATGCGCACAGGCGAGCGTATTACGGTTACGGCATAATCTGATTTCCTTAAATCATTACGCGAGCCTAAGTACTGGTTTGATAATAGGTCTGTATTATATATTGTGAAGTCACAATACCTAAAACAATCTAATTGAGAAATGAGAATTATTGATAACTCAGCAAAATCAATAAGTTTAAAAATATTTTTCAAGAATAATAATGACAAATGATAATCGATAAGCTATAATAGGATTATAAGTAAATCGATATAGTTCAATTTAAAAACTATAAATCAGAATGTAAGAGGTGTAGTATGATTTTACAAGATAATAGTGCAGCACGTAATCGGGGGATTACGCTTGCCAGTATAAAAGGCATTATAGGTAATGTCGTTCTCGTTATTTTTAAAATGATTGTGGGCCTTGCGTCTAATTCCATCGCCATTATCCTTGATGCGGTAAATAACTTAACAGACGTATTGTCCTCTGTATTAACTATTGTGGGTACAAAATTAGCCGCCAAAGGGGCTGATAAGGAGCATCCATTTGGCCACGGTCGTATAGAATATATGACTACCATGGCTATAGCTTTCATCATTCTCGGTGCAGGTATTGGATCCCTTAAGGAATCTGTGGAAAAAATTATCCATCCTGAGGTATCTACATTTGATATTCCAGGTCTTGTTATCATCGCTGTTGCCATCGTTGTGAAAGTAGTGATGGGTCGTTATATCAAGGCACAAGGTGAGAAATATAAATCCGATGCACTCGTAGCATCTGGTATAGATGCCCTTTTTGATGCAGTGATTACCTTTGCCACATTGGTATCTGCAGGCTTAGTATTTTTCTTTAACTTTGATATTCAAGGTTATGTGGGCGCTGTTATTTCTGTTTTGATTTTAAAAGCGGCGTATGATATTTTACGTGAAATGTACAATCATTTGCTTGGTATTCGAGCAGATGATAATTTAATCCGTAATATTAAAGAAACTATCGCACAGCATCCAAATGTGGGTGGTGTATATGACTTGGTATTAAATAGTTATGGGCCAGGAGAAACAATTGGTTCCGTTCATATTTCTGTACCAGATACGATGACAATGGCAGAAGTTCACCCCCTAACAAAGGGCATTGCGGTTCATCTTTATAAAAAGTTTGGCATCAATATGACTGTTGGTGTATATGCTGAAAACAAACCAAGTGTAGAAGTACTTGAAATTAGAAAAGCTCTTGATCAAGTTATTAGTTTATATACACATGTAGTACAAGTACATGCCTTCTACGTACAAGAAGAAAAGAAGGTTATTTACTACGATATTATCTTTGACTTTGACGAAGAAGATCCACATAGTACATTAGAAAAAATCAAGACAGAAATGCAAAAACGGTACCCTGACTATACACAATTCGCTATTGTGGATACGGATTTTAGTAACTAGTTTAGTAATATTGATTTTAGATATCTAAGCGAATAGAAACTTCTAAGTATATCTCTTTACTATATGGGAAAATTTCATAACTAATATTATAAAATTAAAGGCTTTTACCAGTAATTGACCGAATATAATCGGTCAAGAATCGGTAGAAGCCTTTTCTTTTATTAATCGATAGATTTAGTTATACTATAGGTAAGAGAGGTGGTCCTATGTTGCAATGGATAAAGAAACATTATATTGTAAGTCTTTTAATTATCCTTATTCTTATTTTGTGTGCCTTACACCTCAGTGGTACGAGAAATGAGAAATGTATTTTACCAAAACAAGGGATAATTTTAGAAAAGGATATTACAGTTGATATTAATCGTAATCCTAATGCAATCTTAACAGTTATAAATGCAAGTAATTACTCTGAGTCTTATGCCATTGATGTATTACCTATTATGAAAAAATATAACTGTTATATTTTTGATTATCTTATCGTTAATGATGAATTATATCTGCTTGCACGCTCTAATGATACTATTTCTAATATGAATTTGTATCCACTTTTGATTTTGAGGGTCACTGATACATCTTTGACTGCTAATGTTATAGGATATGATTTTGATAAGTTTTCTGCTTCCTTAGACTATATCAATGGTAATATAATAGCCTCTAATAGGGAGGGAAAATATATTTTAGATGCTACTTTATCTGCTACTAAAATAGTTGATACAGATCCACGTTTGGTTCAACAAAAGAAAGTAAATAAACATGGTATTAAAAATGATAAAGTAATATTAGATTCTCTTATTCCTAGAGAATTATATATAAATGGTAAGGTAGGAGATACTTATTTACTAACAGTTACTCCTCTTATATATGCGAAACCAAATATGAATTTACCTTTTGAGTTTTTTAAAGCAGAACAGTATTATGGTATTCCTATATATGAAAATATGATGTTGTTTTGGAATGTTAAGACTAATAGAATGGAAAGTTATGATAATCTAAAGTCTATAACTTCTTTCAATATAAAATATATGGATATGAATTATAGTACTGAACTTTTCGAACAATGGAATCAAATAATTAAGAATGTAAATACTGAAAAATCAAATTAACTTGATATTATATAGCTTAATGAATATAATATATTGTATAAAATGTAATTTGTGTTGATAAATTCTCTAAGGAGAGATGGAATGAAAAAAATTGCTCTTACCGCATTAGCTGTAATGGCGGTTGTTGGTATGTTCGCGGTTCAGCCTGCAGATGCAAAAAAGGTAGAACAAGATCCAGTAGTGGCACCTATTGATATGCCTATGAATGATGAAATTCAACAGGTTAATGGTGTGTCTAAATCAACAAATAAAGAAACACGACGTTTGTCTAATAATTTAGCAGAAGCTACAAAAGTGATGATTAAAAAGAATTGGAAGACCATTTATATTAAAGCTGTTCCTACGGGAGATAAGGATGCTGTACGCTTTTATTACAAAGATAATAGAGGTCAAGTATACAATGGCCAAGTCATTAGAAATACAGGTCTATCCAAGGGTAAATATATGGCCGGTTCTTTACATCAAACAGAGGCCTTGCAAGAATTAGTTAATCACTTGCAACAGAATGATCAAGAAGTACCATCCTCTATTGATATCATAATCACTCAAGAAGGCTATCGCATTAAGACTATCTTTAATTACAATGAAGATACAAGTAACTTACCAGCATATCTACAACAATATGAACAACAAAACTTCCCGTCAATGAAGTAAAAGAAAAGCTCGTGCATAGCACGAGCTTTTTTGTTAGATTACGTAATCATCGGAATCGTCTTTTTTAGGTTTTTTGTAAAGTTCTTTTACGCCTGCCATTTCGATGAGTTCTTCCCCAAGGGCATCTTCATCGTCCGTGTTAAGCATGGAGTAGAAGGCCCAAAGAATAATAAACCAAATTGGTGTGAACAAGAGGGCAATTCGCGTATCTTCGTTTAAGGCTAGAATGGCTAAAACGAAAACGAAGAACGCGAGGATAACGTAATTCATTACTGGGTATAGAGGCATTTTAAATTTAGACTGTGCCACTACATCAGGATTTTTTTTGCGATATTTGAGATGGCAAATAACCATCATGGCCCAAATAAAGATAAAGCAGAACGTAGAGATTGATGTAATCATAACGAATACTGCTTCAGGCATTACGTAGTTGAGTACAACCGTAATCAATAATACGGCTGCCGAGAAAATCGTTGCTTGGTATGGCACACTGCTGTGAGTCAAGCGGCGCATCGAACTCGGGGCGTGACCGCGTTTTGCCAAGGCGTAAATCATACGACCAGTACTGAAGATACCGGAGTTTGTAGCAGATGCTGCAGAGGTAAGAACAACGAAGTTTACGATACCTGCAGCGGCTGTAATACCAACGGCGGTAAATACAGCCACAAATGGACTTGCAGCAGGGTTAACGGCAGTCCAAGGGTAAATACTCATGATGATGGCTAAAGAGCCTACATAGAATAAAATAATACGCAATGGAATATTGTTTATGGCCATTGGAATAACCTTTTCAGGATCTTCTGTTTCGCCAGCCGTTAAACCTACGAGTTCTATGCCTGTGAAAGCAAATACAACCATTTGGAATGATAGGATAAAGCCCATCGTTCCATTCGGAAACCATCCTCCGTAATTCCACATATTGCTAAAGGCGGCGACGCCAGCATCTGTGGTGAAACCAGTAACAATCATGATGATACCGATAATGATAAGAGAGATGATAGCAATCACCTTAATCAAGGCAAACCAGAATTCCATTTCGCCAAAATATTTTACAGCTGTCAAGTTCATTAACAGCAAGGCGACTAGAACAAGTAAGGCTGGTATCCATTGAGGAAGCCACGGTATCCAGTATTGCATGTAGAGGCCTACGGCTGTCAAATCTGCCATGGCTAGTGAAAGCCAGCAGAACCAGTATGTCCATCCCGTGATAAAGGCTGCTCGATCTCCTAAGTAATCTTCTACAAAGTCGATAAAAGAGTGGTGATTTAGGTTAGATAACAATAATTCGCCTAGTGCTCTCATAATAAAGAAGCACATAACACCTGTTATTAGGTAGGCGAATATGATGGATGGACCAGCCAAGTGAATGGCGCGACCGGAGCCTAAGAATAGGCCTGTACCAATAGCACCGCCGATGGCGAGCAGCTGTACATGCCGGTTCTTAAGACCCCGTTTTAACTGATGCGTATCAGACATAATAAAGACCTCTTTTCTACAAACTATCTATAAATATAAAGGCTATGGATTACCACAGCTTTAACAATCTATAGAATCTTTAAAACTATTTTTTTATAATACAGTATCTATTCTAAAAAGTCAAATGTATTTTTACAGTAGACAAAAGACCTGATGATTTTCTGATGAGAGTATACCCTTATATTGATAAACGCATAGAATATCCTTTTTTGGAAGTTAATTGACGAATAATATAAAATAATTTATAATAAGTATACTTATAATAAAGCACTCGTAAAAAAGGAGGATATAAAATGGAATTTAGTTTTAGTTTGAAAATAAAAGCAACAAAAGAAGCTGTATGGGCGTACTATGCGAATATCGAAAAATGGTATGACTGGGAAGAGGATCTAAAAAATATTACATTAAACGGTAAATTTGAGACCGGTTCATGTGGTACAATGGAGCTTGAAGGCATGCCGCCTATGGAATATCAGCTTACTCTTGTAAAACCTTTTGAAGAGTTTTGGGATAAGACTGAAACTCCATTTGGTGCTATTCTTTTCGGACATCAAATAATTGATAATCATGACGGAAGTGTAAATGTAAAGCATACTGTAAGCTTAGAAAGTGAAGATAAGCAACATTTAGAATTTTTAAGTCAAGTTTTTTCAGATGTTCCCCAATCTATATTTATTCTAAAAAACTGTTTAGAAAGATAAGGTGATTGCTGTTTGTTTACATCAAAATATAAAGACAATTCAGAAAAATCAACAGGATTCTTGTTCATGAGGGTGTACAATAAATGGCATTTTACTATAAAACAAGCGTTAAAAGAGTTGAACTTAACACATCCTCAATTTGTTGTTTTAGCATCTCTTGCATATCTATCACAACATGATAATGAAGTTACACAAGTTATGATTTCAAAACTTTCAGGGATAGATGTTATGACGGTATCTCAAATATTGAGCTTATTGGAAAAACGTGGTTTTGTAGAGCGAAAAGAGCACTCTAGAGATACACGTGCGAAAGCTGTTCTTTTAAATAAAGAGGGCGGTGCAATATTACAAAAGGCAGTTCCATTAGTTGAACAAATTGATGAAGTCTTTTTCGGAAAGCTAAAGAGTGATGAAGCTCAATTTAAACATCTTCTTGGCAGATTACATGAAGAGTAAGGTGTATTAATTTTCCGATTCTTGTGGAGGCTATTATGAGACGTCAAGATCGTATGGTTACAAATATAGATGAAATTAAGGGCATTTTAAATAGCACTCGCATCATTCACTTAGGTATGATGGATGGTGATTATCCTTACGTGGTACCTTTACATTTCGGTTATGAAATTGTAGATGATATACTCTACATCTATGTACATGGCTATCATGAGGGGAAGAAGTTTAATTTGATTAAAGTGAACCCCCATGTATTTATCGAAATTGACGGTAATGATGAGGCCCTCGTATCAGGTGGAGATATTCCTTGTAAATATAGCTCGGTTTATTCTAGTGTGATGGGCCGAGGAGAGGCTACCTACTTAGAGCGTGTTGATGAAAAGGCTCATGGTTTACAAGTGTTGATGAAGCATCAGACTGGTCGAGAATTTCCCTTTACTGATGCCATGGTAAACTCTGTGGGCGTCGTTCAAATTAAAGTTGTAGACTATACCGCAAAGAGACGAAGACAGCTTGAACAAGATATTATTATGCCTCCATTAACTAAATAATGACAAAACATCCTATTGAACTCTATTTTAATATAGCGTTTAGTAGGATGTTTTATTATGTATAACTAATAAGCATTAAAGCAGCTAATGGCTCATAACTATACTTTCACAATAGGAAAGATAAAAGTTTTATGAAGTAGCTAGGGCAACAGAATCGGCAGCATGTTTTTGATATAAATAAGAAAATATATCATTATATGTGTAAAGTATATATCAAGTTTTTATAAAGGAGAGATCATGAAGAAGCTTCTATTTAAGTCCGTTTTATCTGCTATGGCTGTAGGATTATTGTGTGCAGGATATGTTTCAGCTGATGTTGTTAATGATTCAATATCTACCGATAATGTTGGCGTTTCCGCTGCCGTTACATTTGATATGCCTAGAGTTCATCCTGATTCAGCAATCAAAGCATTACCAAGAAAGACTTTATTAGAGTGGCCTATGAAAACTCAAGAAGGGGCTCGTAATTGGAAAGGAATAGTAGAAGCTGCACAGCAACTGTCGTATGAGGTCAAGGCGCCTAGTTATATACCTTATGATTATCAGCTTTATACAGCACGTCAAGATCGAAATGATGTATTAGAGGTTGTATATTACAAAAAAGGTGTGACTATCTATCGGGATGGGAAAAAATATATAGATAGCATTATGGCCTATAGAATGGGATATTCCTTGGATACTGTGAGAGACACACCATATGTGCCATCTGAGTACGGTGATCTTGAATGGTCTAAATCAGGTGATTCTGGTGAGATTTATTATACAGGAAATCCTGAAACCCATATGGTTCGTAGCATTACGTGGGCGAAGGATGGCATGGCTTATTCTCTATTCTTCTTAGAACGGGTGAAAGAGGCTGATGCGGAATTCTATAAGGACCATGTGGTACCGTTGAAAAGTATTGATAGCTCTTGTTATGAACTAGTTGGTAACTATCTGACAACACCGATTAAACCTAAAACTATTGAAGAAATAAAAGAGGAACATGTAGTCCTATGAAAGCAAAGACTGGCGTGTTTTATTAAGATTACGTAGCACTATTAAAAGTCAGTGATCTGAGTTAAAAATGTAATAGATAAGTGATTACCTCGGTAATATATACTTATGAAATATCTAAATTTAGAGAGAAGAAATTATGAGATTGAAAATAACAAAATCATTATTAGCCATGGGAATACTAGCTGCTGTGGTAAGTAGCTTTGGAGTACAACCAGTTAGTGCGTTATCCCCTTTAGTGGATGAAAATGGAAATACTGTTACCATCGATACAGTGGAAAAGAATAAAGAGCTAATGAATCGTTATCGGTGGTATGATCAAGTTGATAATGGTGATATAGTACAGCTTAATGTTGACGCAAGTACAAATTATTTTGGATATGATTTACAAATTCCATCTTATATGCCTGAAGACTATGCAGTACGCGATGTAAAGTCAAGGGATCATGACGTATTAGAAATCGTATATACGGAAACGGGCCATGATGGAGAATATGGTCCGAAATTAACTTTCTCTAATACAGATATTGTGTATCGTATGGGGTGGGCTATCGATACCGTAGTAAAGCCTATTTTGGAAAAGACAAAATACAATGCTGATGATGCCGTTAGCTTTACTACCCCTAATGGAATCTCTGTACATACTTTAGGCTCTAGCAACGATTCTGTTCAAATTGCTTATTGGGAAAAAGATAACAAAGTTAATATGCTTTACTTTGCTTCCTCAAGAAACCAAAACTATGTAAGCAAAATTGTAGATTCAGTAGGGTCGTTAAGTAATGTGGCTTCTGATGATACTAGATTACGTGGTGACCGAAATGATAAGCAAAATGTTAAAGGCAATAATGCGCAAAGTGTTAAACAAAATGGAGAACAAGATAGACCTCATTTTGAATCTATTGGACTGCCATTGCGCACACATACGAATTCTGAGTGGCCTATACTTACGAATAAATCCATCGGCTTACCAAGCGGTGTAATGGATGCATCTCGTAAGATGCCGTATGACGTATTTGTACCAAGTTACTTGCCTCTTGGCTATACATACTATGCTACACATTTTTATGATAATGATGTATTAGAAACTGTATATTGGAAGCAAGATAAAGAGTACAAAGAACATAGCGGCCGTTGGGTAAATCATGTTATGGCCTTCCGCATGAGTTACTCTAAGGATACTGTATGGCCTAAAGAATATGTTCCAACGGAATACCATGACGTACAGTGGATTGACTCTACGCCAACAGGTGATGTGCAGTATACAGGTAATTTAGATAAGAGCTTAGTTCGCAGTATTACGTGGAGCAAGGATAACATGGCATATTTCTTGTTCTTTCAAGTGCCTGTGAAAGCATCTGAAGCAGAGTTTTATAAAGAACATGTAGTACCATTAAAAAATATTGATTCAAGTCGTACAGACTTAATCGGTGTAAAAACGATTCGTTAATACTAAACCCTAATAAGACTCTATAGTACGATTCGGTAATGCCATACGACGTTAGCATTTAGTAAAAGCGTACATAATAAAAAGCACCTATCTCCTAGATATTAGGGTAATATCTTTGGAGATAGGTGCTTTTAGTGTATGTGATTTATATATAATTTGTTCTTAGGTATTAGTGATTTTATAGCTATCAATATAAAGCAGCTTTCACTAATAGTATAATTATGGACATACGTTAATTAGAAGAATACGTAGCGGATGATAACGAGTACCGCCAATACGTACATAATCCAATTAACTTCTTTTGCACGTCCCGCAATAATTTTGAGTAGAGGGTATGCAATAAGACCTGCAGAGATACCGTTAGCGATGCTATATGTGAACGGCATTAATACGATAACGAGGAATGCAGGGAAGCCTTCTGTCCAATCATCGAAGTCAATATTGCGAATGGCACCTAACATGAGGGCACCTACGATGATAAGAACAGGAGATGTGGCTGCATTTGGAACCAAGGATACCAATGGAGCCAAGAATAAGCAAATTAAGAAAAGTACGCCTGTTGTGACAGCTGTTAAACCTGTACGGCCACCAGCCCCTACACCTGCCGCACTTTCAACGAAAGCCGTAATTGTAGAAGTACCGAGCAATGCACCGGCACTAACACCGATAGCATCTACGGTCATGGCTTTACCAAGACCCGGGAATTTACCAGATTTAGGATCTGCAATTTTCGCCTCTGTAGCAGTACCAATCAAAGTACCCATCGAGTCGAACAATTCTACGAAGGTGAAGGAGAAGATAATCGTAATTAAGCCCATGTGAAGCGCACCAGGAATATCTAATTGCAGGAATGCTGCTTTGGAGAAATCAGGAATAGCCAATACGGTGAAGTTCTCAGGCATTGTGGAAAGGCCTGTCGCATAGGAGATGATTGTTGTTACTAAAACGCCAATCAAGAGGGAACCTTGAATTTTGCGAGCCATCAATAAAGCTGTAAAGATGAGGCTGAATAGTGCTAACAATGTTTCACCACTGTGCAAATTACCAAGCGTTAAGAGTGCCTCAGATGCTGGAGGGACTAAATTACCATGTGTCTGTACAACCTGACCTAAGGAGTTTGGAGACAAACTAATGGAGATGGCCATCAAGCCGGATAACTTCAAACCGATGATAGAAATGAAAAGACCAATACCAACGGTAATGGCAATTTTCATGGAGGCTGGGATACCTTCAACGATCATTTGTCGTATTGATGTCAATGTTAATACGAGGAAAACGAGACCAGAAATGAATACCGCACCTAATGCTGTTTGCCAAGATACGCCCATACCGAGAACTACGGTAAAGGAGTAAAATGCCAAGAGGCCAACCCCTGGAGCGAGAGCAATTGGGTAGTTTACGAATAGACCCATAGCAATCGTCACAAGACCTCCACCTAAGGCTGTGGCAATGAGGACCGCATCCTTATCCATGCCTGCAAGACTAAGAATGTTTGGCGCCAAGAATAGGATGTACGCCATCGTGATAAACGTAGTGATACCTGCTAAAATTTCTGTTTTAACGGTTGTGCCACGCTCACTGAGTTGAAATAATTTATCTAACATTAGATAAAATCCTCCCTATATGAAATTAAAATCATACCTAAATAAAGATATTTCGATATATGTATAGTGTATCATATTTCCCACCATTTTTTGTATGAATTTGTGATATACTATTAATATATTATGAATGATATAGAGGTTAACTTATGAAAATATCTACAAAGGGGCGTTATGCCTTACGGATATTGGCGGATATTGCAGAACACGGGGTAGAAAAAAATGTACCGATTCGTGAGATTGCAGAACGCCAAGGATTTTCCGATAAATATTTAGAGGGGATTGTATCTCGTTTATCCTCTGCGGGCCTTGTTAAAAGTGGACGTGGTAAATATGGAGGATATCGTTTGGTGAAATCTCCGGCTGAATACAATGTATATGAAATTTTATATGCCGCAGAGGACTCCATTGCTCTCGTGTCTTGTTTAGAAGATGATGTAGAACCGTGTCCTATGTTTAATGACTGCTTGACAGCTCCATTGTGGCAGTATTTACAAGATGAGTTCCGACATGTTATGGAACATGTTTCCTTGCAAGATGTAATGGATCACAAATTTCCTACGGAATAATTGATAGTCCGAAAACTTTAGTTTGAATAATCTTTGAGGATTACTACATTGTATACCTATATTTTAGGTATTTTTTATGGAAAGAGTCGCGTTTCGTATGCGGCTCTTCTTTATATATGAAATTAAAATGTAGTAACATTTTATGAATAGTAACATAGATTGAAATCTAAGTAGGACTGTAATTTAAATGGAACTGTAATTAAAAGTGATTTATGTGTATATTAGTTTATCTAAACGATTTTATGTGGAAGGGAGGGTACTATGAGTACAAGTGTATATGATGCTCGCGGTGGCATGCGCAATGTATGGATTATTACGGCTAGTATGACCGTGCTAGCCATATGTTACACAATGATAATTCCTTTTCTGCCTATATATCTGTTGGAACTCGGTGTTCCTAAGGCTGATGTGGCACTTTGGTCAGGTCTTGTCTTTGGTATTACCTTCCTTATTGCTGGTATTATGGCGCCTATATGGGGCAAAATTGCAGATAATAAAGGGAAAAAACGGATGGCTTTGCGCGCTGGTTTTGCCATTGCTGTCAGTTATGTCCTCATCGGTATGGTAACGGATCAGTACCAATTGTTGATGGGGCGTGCCTTGGTAGGTTTTGCCAACGGTTTCTATCCTGCGGCGATGACCATGGTTTCCCTGAGCGTTGATGAGAAACAGGTGGGCCGTGCCCTCGGCATATTCCAAACAGGTCTGATTTTAGGCAATGTCATCGGCCCATTTTTAGGTGGTGCCGTTGAAAGTGTCGTAGGTATGCGCCCTGTATTTTATATTTCTGGTATAGCTGTATTCATTGCTACTTTGGCGGTATTGTTTCTTGTAAAAGAACCAAAACTAGAAGTTGAAAATACAACTTCTAAGGAGCAGTCCAAACAGCCGGTAAAAGCTACATCCTTGCGAGAAGATTTTAAGTCGGTTCAAGAACAACCTGTATTAGTAAGACTTTTATGGATTTACTTCTTTATGCAATGTGTCATCATGATGTTACAGCCTATTTTGGCGCTTTATGTAGGTGATATGCAAGGCACTATGGAAGGGGCAGCTATCATTTCAGGTACAATCCTCAGTATCGGTGGTTTAGCCGGTTCCTTAACGACCAATATATGGGTGCGCCTCGGTGAGCGTCGTGGGTACTTTAGAACCATTTCCTACTGTATGCTTGGTAGTGGTGTTGTTCTTTTACTTCAAAGCTTACCAGTAGGTATCTGGTGGTTTGGTGTACTACAAGTGTTAATTGGTTCTTGTATTGTAGGGATCAACCCATCTTTGAGTGCAGCTGTAACACTTAATACAGAACCAGGCTTTAGAGGTCGCATGTTTGGTATGACGACGACGGCTCAACAATTTGGTTCCATGGTAGGTCCAGTGTTTGCAAGTATTGTATCTACCTATATTGGAATATCCTATGTATTTAGCATTACAGGTTTGTTATTACTCTATATGGGATTCCAATCACGGAAACTATCCGTGCGACATGATATAACAAAAAATGACATTAATCGTTAATCTAAGAATACTGTTTTAGTGCATAATAACAGGCTTTCATACACTTTTAGTGAATAGCAATCCAATATGGGTGGATTGATTGCTTTTACAAAAATATTGGTATATAGTTAGTTTAAGGTAAGTCATTAGTCTCACCGTGTGGGACAGAAAGGAGTTATTATGGTCCGTATCGGTCATACTGTACTCGGCGAAAAGTGTACAAAAATATGTGTGCCTATTGTGGGCACAACAATGAAAGAAATTCTAGATGCCACTGCGGTAGCATGTAATACACCGTGTCACGTCGTGGAGCTACGCATTGACTATTATGAGCGGGCCCACTCCATTGACGCTATCATTGAATTATTAATGCTCATCAAGCCACAACTGAAAGGTCGTGGGTTGCTCTTTACATGGCGTACCAAAGGTGAAGGTGGGGAAAGAACGATTTCCACACAAGATTACTTTACAATGCTAGAACGTTTGATTCCTACCGGATTGGTGGATGCTATCGATATTGAGTTATTCTTTGATCAAGATAGAATGCTTAAAACGATAGAGTTTGCTAAGGTTCATGGAATTACTATTATCATGAGTAACCATGATTTCCATGGTACGCCGAGTCGTGAAGTCATTGTAAATCGACTCATTCAAATGAAAGAGTTCTTAGCGGATGTGCCAAAGATTGCCGTTATGCCTCACACAACTGGTGATGTATTGACGCTCCTTGAAGCAACAGCCGAAGTAAAGGCTTTGTATCCTTCGGATCCAATTATTACGATGGCAATGGGAGAACTAGGTGCTGTTACACGCACTGCAGGTGCTCTATTTGGAAATGCCATGACCTTTGCTTCTGCTGGTAAAACATCAGCACCAGGGCAAATCGATGTACATGCTTTAAAACGAATTCTAGATACCATCGACGTAGATGGCGTATTTGATGAACAACAACATAAACGCGTAAAAGTACATTAAAAAAGTCGGCGAAAGCCGACTTTTTTATATGTTTTGTATTTCTTGTAGTATATTCATTTTTGAAGGGCGAATATAAAAAATATATATGTTTTTATTAATGACTTTATATAGAAATACAGATGTAAATGCTCTTACTTCTAAAGATGTAGAAGGCCTTACTTATATAGAGGAAATAATCTTATAAATACAGTTATATAAACTCTTACAATAAGTTTGCTTCAAAGTCTTCGAGAATAGCCGCCACTGTTTCTGGTGCATTGCGATTATGTTCCACGATGCATTGTGCAAAGCTTTCATACATTGGGGTGCGAGTTTCCTCAAGTTCACGTAAACGTTCTATACCGCCACTAGATAGAACACGACCTGAAGTAGATAGTTTTTCTACAGGTTGTGTTAATTGGTAAATACGCCCATTTTGGCGCAGGTGCGCGTAGTTTTTAGGTACTGTTACACAGCCGCCACCAGTGGAGATGACAAGGCCAGTTTGAGTGCCTAGTTTTGCAATCATTTCTGCCTCTTTTTCACGGAACGCAGCCTCCCCTTGTTCTGTAATATAGGTAGAAACATTGCCAATTTCTTTTTCTAGCTCGTGATCCACATCAAACCAAGTACGGCCCATCTCTTTACCGATTGCTCTGCCTACTGTTGTTTTTCCAACACCAGGCATACCGATGAGGATAATATTTTCCTTTTCACGGCGCACATCTCGCAAGATTTGTTCTATCTCTTTCGTACCAAAGCTTTCACCTTGAAAATGATTAGCTGCCTCAACGCCTTGTGCTACGAGGAAAGGTAGACCATCACAGTGTGGAATATCCATCATTTCTGCTTGTAAAAGCAAAACTGTACGGCGCGGATTGTAGATGAGATCTACAACGCCTTCTAATTTGGAAAATTGCATAATATCTATCAGGCTAGCCGGATTATGCGGATACATCCCGATAGGAGTGCAGTTAATGATAATCTGTGCTGTTTCGTAGTAATTAGGTGCATCGGTATAGAGCGGAGCTGTTTTACGGGATAGATGCGTGATGCTCTTAGCACCTAGATCTTCAAGAGCTACGTGAACCGTAGCAGAGGAGGCACCATCGCCAAGGATAATACATTCTTTACCGGATACATTTATACCAGCGTGTTCTAGAGTAAATACGAAACCATCGTAATCTGTATTGTAACCATGCCATTTGCCGTCTTTACGAACCATCGTGTTTACACAGCCAATGCGTTCTGCGCGAGGGTCTACTACATCGCAAGCTTCAAGGGCGTTAACCTTGTAAGGGAAGGTAATATTAATACCTTGTAATTCTTGGTCTGCAAAGAACTCTTGCAGTTGGCTCGGTTCTCGTTCAAATAATTCATAATTAGTATTTCCCAAAGCATTGTGGATGCGTGGGGAAAAGCTATGGCCCAACGTACGGCCAAGTAAACCAAATTTCATAGGACCTCCTAGGTCAATATACACAAAATGGCTAATAGGCTGTCACCTATTAGCCATTGGAGTTTTAAAACTATATCCATTGTACTATATATGCCATTAATAAGCACTACCATAAAGGAAAATATCAATTTTCAGGATAATTGCCGAGCAAGCGGAATTTATCTTGCGATGCGTGGAGCTCTGCTAATACGGAAAGTACTTTTGGATCTGCCAAGGATGCTTCTAAATCGAGGTAGAACAAGAATTCAAAGTTATGTCCTACGATCGGACGGGACTCAAGTTTTGTAAGGTTCACACCGATATTAGCAAACTTGGTGAGCAATGTACCAAGCCCGCCTGGAGCATGACTTGCAGTCGTTACTACTGAGATTTTATTGGCTCCTGGGTATACGTGGAAATCCTTACTAATGCAGATAAAGCGCGTATAGTTGTTATCGCTATTTTGGATATTTCTCAACAATGGAGACAAATTATATAGGTCTGCACATTGAGGTGCTGCGATAGCCGCTACTCCAGGGTCATCACTAGCTGCTACGAGCTGTGCAGCTCGAGCTGTATTGTCATAGGAGCGTAATTCTACGCCTTCTAACTTATCTAGGAAGTGACTACATTGGCCCAACGCTTGAGGATGGGAAATTATGGTATGAATATCTTCTAGTTTTGTGCCTTTTTTCACGAGCAAGTCGTGAGATATCCAAAGGCGCGTGCCGCGAACGATATAGCATTTGCGCTCTTCTAATAGGTCATATACTTCTTTTACGGACCCATTGGAGCTGTTTTCGATAGGCAATACACCAAATTGACATTCACCGGATTCTACGGCATCGAATACGGAACGGAAACCTGTTACATAATGGATTTGGCTAAGAGGTAATAATTTATCACACGCCATTTGAGCATTACTGCCAAATACGCCGGCGCAAGCTACACTGCCTCGTTGAGGTGGCAAGGTAGGGGATTGCTCAATGGCTTTTTTCATTTTCAAAGTAAATTCATTGTCTTGAAATAGCTGCTCAGATTGGTATGTGCGACTTAAGCTAAATAATGCTTCAAAAAAACGGCGTGCATATAGATCGAGGTCTGGACCTGCATCTTTTGTTACCTTGTCGAGGATGTCGCGCTCTCGTTTGGCATCGTAAATGGCCTTATTCATTTCCTTTTTTGCTGCTGCTACGTCCTTAGAGAGTTCCATGCGCTCTTTGAAGAGGGCGAGCATTTGGTCGTTTATATCGTTAATTTTAACGCGTACTTCATCTAAGTTCATGGTCAATATCTCCTAAGAAATCAAGAATGACAAGAGCTGTAACGGCTTCGATAACAGGTACTGCACGGAGTGCTACACATGGGTCGTGACGACCTTTGATGGTGAGTAATGTGTCCTCTTTTTGTGAAAGCGACACAGAATGTTGTTCCTTATAAATGGATGGAGTAGGCTTAATGCCCACTTGCATAACGAGGGGCAAGCCGTTGGTGATACCGCCTTGAATGCCACCGCTATTATTGGTAGTTGTTGTGATTGTATCGCCGTCCATGGTGAAAGCATCGTTCACTTCTGATCCAAGGCGAGAACACATGTCGAAGCCACCCCCAAAGGACACGCCTTTGATGGCAGGTACGCCAAAGATCACGCGAGCTAATCGGTTTTCAATGCCGTCAAAGTTTGGATTGCCAAGTCCGATTGGTAGACCTGTAGCCACAACCTCAACGATACCGCCTGTAGAGTCGCCGTCTTTTTTTAGTTTCATGACCAAGTTTTCTACTTCAGAACGCTTGTCTGCATCGAGCATAGCAATTGGTTCTGTAGCAATTTCACGGAGTGCTTTCATATCTGGATGAACCATATCGATAGGAGTATCTTGGATTGTACCAACTTGTTTTAAATGGCCGTGAATTTCGATGCCTTTTTCACGCAATAACTGTAGTGCAATGCCACCAGCTACGCAGAGAGGTGCTGTAAGACGTGCCGAGAAGTGGCCGCCACCGCGCATATCTACTTTGTCACCATAGCGCATGCGAGCCGTAAAGTCCGCATGAGATGGGCGAGGAATGTCGCGCAAGTTATTGTAATCACCGGAGTGCTGCGATGTATTGCGAATCATAAATGCTAATGGAGATCCACTGAGCATGCCATCTACCATACCTGATAAGAATTCAGGTATATCGGCTTCTTTACGTTGCGTTTGTAATTGGTTTTGACCTGGCGCACGGCGCTTTAAGAAGGCTTGTAGCTCGTCGATGTCGATGGAATGTCCACAAGGGAGGCCTTCCACGATACCACCGATGGCGTACCCATGAGACGCGCCAAAGGTAGATACTTGTATGGTTTTACCGAAATTAGATGCCATTAGCATTACCTCCTAGTAAGTTCCAGTCCTCAAAGAAGTCTGGATAGGATTTTGTGATAGCTTCGCTATCTTTTAATGTTACAGGATTTTCACTGATGAGTGCCATCAATGTACCTGCCATAACAAGGCGATGGTCGTTAACACAATCACCTTGTCCTCCTTTTAGTATACCACTACCGATGATATATAGGTCATCACCATCTTCACGAACCGTACCGCCTAAATCTCTGACCAGATTAGCAACGGCTTCGAGGCGATCGGATTCTTTCAAGCGTAGGCGTGCACCCTTAACAAAGGAGCTTTCACCATGGATAGAGCAGGCTAGGGCTGCCATAACCGGCAACATGTCAGGCATTTGCTCGAGATCTACATGAATTGGCTTGGAAGCGCGACCTGTGACCGTTACATTCATACCATCCCATACAACATCACAACCTGCATCAATCATAACTTGCATGATGCGGCGGTCAGCTTGTACAGAATTTTTGTTCATTCCTGTAATCGTAATTGGTTTGCCCGTCATACCAGCGGCTACCATCCAGATTGCTGCATTAGACCAGTCGCCTTCGATTTGGTAATTATCACGGCCGATAAAGGACGCACCAAATGGTACAGTGAAAGCCTCATTGATAGTTGTATCTGGTAAAGTGTGTTCTACTTCGACACCAAAATCTCGCATTGTTTCAGTGGTTAATGTTACATAATCGCTAGATTGTAGTGGCGTAGTAGAGGTAATAGTAGATAAGCCGATTTGAGGGGCTGCCAACAATAAACCAGAGAAGAATTGACTACTTACATCGCCTACCATGGAGAAATTGCCCCCTTGAAGACGACCTGTCATAGTAAATGGCGGTTTATCTTGGGAGAATGTTACGCCATGCGCTTTCATCTCACCTAGCATAGGTTCGAGAGGGCGATCTGGTAAACGACCTTTCGCATCTACGTCTACATCGTTACAGATGGATGCAGCTACAGGTAATAAGAGACGTAATGTAGTGCCTGATTCGTGAGGAACTACATTGCCCTTTGTTGGCACAGGACCTGGTGTAACAGTGACAACTTTGTTTTCATATACAACTTGTGCGCCTAAGCCTCGCAAGGAGTCCATAGTTGCATCGATGTCTTTAGAGGTGCGGCTCAGTAGTATGGTAGATGGCGAGTTTGCGAGAGCTGCGCAAATCAGTGCACGGTGCGCATGAGCTTTTGCAGGAATGGACGCGATAGTCCCTGTAGGGATGGCGTTCGTTACGGAATGCATATAAATCTCCTTTATATCTCAGTCTAAATAGGTTGCAAGTTCATCGTGTGTTACCACTTTGAGCTCGCTGTGACCATAGCTAGTAGGTACTACGATTTTAATGGTTGCTCCTTCGCTTTTTTTGTCGTGCTTAGCGGCAGCTAGAATTTCTTCTTTGCTTATCGTTGTTGTGATTGGCAAATCGTGTGCTTTGATAAGGGTCTTTAATTTCTCTAAAGCTTCCGCATCTAATTCTCCATGTTTGACAGCACCTTGTGCCATGAGCACCATACCAATAGCAACGGCATAACCGTGATGTACCTTGAAATGACTCGCTTTTTCGATGCCGTGACCAAAGGTATGACCGAGGTTTAAGAGGGCACGAACGCCAGACTCGCGTTCGTCTTGTTCCACGATATCCGCTTTTGCTTGAATGCAACGAGCGATGACAGTACTAACACTATCGCGATGTTTAATTAATGGTTTATGTTCTAGTTGGGTTAATAAACCAGGTACGTCGAGGAAGCCGTATTTGATAATTTCACCGCATCCATTAATCCATTCCATATCAGGCAATGTATTGAGTGTAGCTGGATCGCAGAGGACGAGGATAGGTTGTTTGAAAGCACCCCAGAGGTTTTTCCCAGCTTCGAGATTGACCGCTGTTTTACCACCTACAGAGGAGTCTACTGCGGCTAATAGAGATGTAGGAACCTGAACATAGTCGATACCACGTAAATAGGTTGCTGCTGCAAAGCCCGCCATATCGCCTACAACACCGCCCCCAAGGGCGATGAGCAAGTCTTTGCGAGTCAATGATTGGCCCGCCATGTATTCTACTAAATCGATGAGTTGATGAGCATTTTTGGAGCTTTCACCAGCAGGAAACACATAATCACAAACAACATAACCCGCATGTTCCATATTAGCTTTCACAGAGTCCAAATAGTGGGGCGCTACATTACTATCACTGACGATGATAACACGACAATTTGGTTTTAATGGTTTAATATAATCGGTGATGCGTTGTAAAGCGCCTTCCTCGATGACAACGTCATACGGTGTGGATGCGTTAATATGGATGCGAGTCATGATGGTTCCTTTCATAAAAGAATAAGCTAGTATCTATTATAACGGATACTAGCTTATTTGTGTGATATTTGAGATTATTTAGTGCATTCCACCAATGCTTGGCGCAATGCGATAATTTCTTTCATAAGGCTAGTGAATTGGTCTGGACGCAATGCTTGAGGGCCATCGCACAATGCTTTGGAAGGATCATTGTGAACTTCGATCATAAGTCCGTCTGCACCGCCGCCTACGGATGCAAGTGAAAGCGGGCGAACCATGCGGCTCATACCTGCTGCGTGGCTAGGATCCATGATAATTGGCAAGTGAGATAATTCATGCATCATAGGAATTGCTGTTACGTCTAAGGTATTGCGAGTCTTAGTTTCGAATGTGCGGATACCGCGTTCGCATAATACAACTTGTTCATTGCCTTCGGACATGATGTACTCAGCAGCCATCAACCATTCTTCGTATGTGGCAGATAAACCCCGTTTTAATAGAACTGGTTTATTCAATTTGCCCACCTCTTTTAAAAGCGTGAAGTTTTGCATGTTACGAGCGCCGATTTGAAGCATATCTACATTATCGAAGTATTGTAATTGGGAGATATCCATAACTTCGGAAACGATAGGAAGACCTGTTTCTTTTTTAGCAAGCTCTAACAATTCTAAGCCTTCTGGGCCCATGCCTTGGAAGGAATATGGGGATGTACGAGGTTTGAAAGCGCCACCCCGAAGGATTGTGGCACCAGCTTCTTTACAAGCTTTAGCAGTGGCTAATACTTGTTCAGGTGTCTCTACAGAGCAAGGACCGGCCATTACTGCGAAGTGACCACCACCGATAAGTGCACCACCTACATTGATTACAGAATCATCGGGATGGAACTTGCGGTTTGCTTTTTTGTATGGCTCTTGAATGCGAGTTACTTTATCTACGAAATCTAGGGACTCGATTTGACGCGCATCAAGAGATGCAGTATCACCAATCAGACCTAGAATATTGTATCGCGTTCCTTCTACTGGGTGGATAACAAATCCTTGAGCCTCTAATTCACTGCGTAAACGAGATACTTCTTCTGCTGCTGCATTTTGTTTCAATGTAATAATCATGATAATTCCTCCTTGTAACTACAGTGAATAGTTGGGCTGACCATACGGATAGCAAACAAAAAGGGCTACCCGTAATCTAATACGGGTAGCCCTTTTACTATTCTAAGCAACTAATGTTGAATAATCCTTTATTAGCGCATCACAAATAGTTCCTTACCCGTACGTTGGATAAAGAACCAATAAAAGTATTGTTTTGCTGTGAGGCTAATTTGGTTAGTCATCTTTGGTTGCTCCTTTCTAAAATGTTGGGTATAGTATAAACCCAAATGATAAAATTATGCAATACCTAAAAATGAATTTCATGGAAGTTTTAAAATATTTTTGATATGGGAATTAACAGGAACTGAGACGTTTTGTGGTATTAAGCGTATTTTTGATATAATAAAAATAAGAAGCTTTTATTGCTTATAGGATATTTCGTAATACGCCTAAATCGATTCTTATAAATATGCTTATAATCAGAAAGGGCACCTATGATTATTCAAATCTTAGATCATATAACAGAGGAAATAAAACAAATTCGTGTCGATGTATTTATAAAAGAACAAGGGTTTGAAGACGAGTTTGATGAAATCGATGAGACTGCAAAGTTTGTGCTCTTATCCATTGATGGTAAAGCGGCTGGTACGTGTCGATATTTTCCCAGTGACACAGCTGGAGATGCACATATTGGGCGTATGGCGGTACGCAAGTTGTATCGTGGACAACATTTAGGTACTAAGATCATGATGGCCGCCGAAAATGCTATTCGTCGTGACGGCTTTAAGACGTGCTCCTTGTCAGCGCAAGTACAGGCCAAACCATTCTATGAATCCCTTGGATATCGTGCTGAAGGGGACGAATACCTTGATGAAGGCTGTCCGCATGTGATGATGCGGAAAGTATTATAAGCCGTTCAATAGTGTTGTATAATAAGAATTGATGGATATATTATTATTGTACATAGTATTTTATAAGTAAATTGATATATCTTTTTGAGAGGTGAGAGTTTATGAAACTAGCAGAAGCATTACAAGAACGATCTGATTTAAATTATAAAATAAGCGATTTAGAGCTTCGCTTAACTCAAAATAGTTTAGTGCAAGAAGGGGAAGTACCGAATGAGAACCCTGAAGAACTTTTGAAAACATTAGAACAATGTGTAAATAGACTTCAAAAATTAATTGCAGATATTAATTTAACAAATTGCAAAACTATTATAGAAGGTCGATCTATTACTGAAATCATTGCCGAAAAAGATTGCGCTGCTTTGCGCCTAACTGCTTATCGAACATTGGCATCTAGCGCAGGTAGTATTAATTTCCGTGCGAGAGGGTCTGAGATTAAGCTAATGCCGACCGTGAATGTGGCAGACGTCCAAAAAGAAGCTGATCATATCGCAAAACAAGTCCGCTTATTAGACAATCTATTGCAGTCTGCTAACTGGACAACTGAATTGATTGAAAGCTGATAATAGTTGGTAGTTTGAAACAGGGTGGACACAAAAACTTTTGCTTTTACCAAGCTTATTATGAATACATTCATGGGGCGAATGAAAATCTACGGTGTAGGCCTATTTGCGCACAAATGTATTGATACAATTTACAATGTATAACCATGTGTCAACTGTAAAAACGAGGGTGGCGTTTGGGGACTATATTTCTAGCAACATATACACTGATATGATAGTATTTTGTTTTTTTAGAGATAAATAGGAGAGAGCTGTTTAAACTTGCAGCAATTCCTCATAACTAAGGTTTAAAAAATCATGAAAAAAGAGCTGATAGCGTTATAGCTATTAGCTCTTTTCTATTGGCCCGTACGTCCCTAGATATTGTATTTTATAACGTCTATTATTCTAAATCGTCAAAGTCAAATGCTGCCGCTTTTGTATAGTTTGTAACTTTTGCTTCGAAGAAGTCAGTTTTTGTACTATTCAAGTTGGAGAAGCTTTCAATCCATTCCATAGGGTTTTCCTTGATTTCAGGATATAGATGAGGCAAGCCGATTGCTTCTAAGCGGATGTTTGCAAGGTATTTGATGTAACGTTCGATAAGAACATTGTTAAGGCCGAGGATTTTATCATCAGTGATGTACTGACCCCAAGCGATTTCGTTCTCTGCACCTTGGCGAATCATGTCAGTGATTTTTTCCTCTAGTTCTGGTGTGAATAAATCAGGGCGTTCACGGCGTAACTCGCGGATGATGTTTTGGAACAATACAAGGTGAGTTACTTCGTCGCGGTTGATATATTTGAAAATAGTAGATGTAGCTGTCATTTTACCTTGGCGTGCCAATGTGTAGAAGAAGCTAAAACCAGAGTAGAAGTAGATACCTTCTAAGATATAGTTAGCGATGATTGTGTGAATAAGGTTTGCTTCGCTAGGATCGTCGCTGAAACGTTGGTATGCATCAGCGATAAAGCGGTTACGAGCAAGTAATGTTTTATCTGTACGCCATTCGTCATAGATTTTGTCACGTGTAATAGGATTCGTTACAGTGTCCAAAATGTAGGAATAACTTTGAGCGTGAATTTCCTCTTGGAACGTTTGAATGTTCAAAAGGGATGCTACTTCGGACGCTGTAATATAGCGACTCAAGTTAGGCAAGTTTTCGGATTGAATAGAATCAAGGAAGTTCAAGAACGCAATGATTTTATCAAATGCACGGCGTTCGTAATCTGTTAAGTATGGGAACTGCTTAACGTCTTCGTTCAAGGAAATCTCTTCAGGAATCCAGAAGTTGTTGAGCATTGTACGGTACATTTGGTTCGCCCAATCGTACTTGATACGGTTCCATTCGCGAAGATTTGTGGTATTGCCACCAATCATAGATTGGGTGCCACGGTCACCATGTTCGTTGAAAATCAGTTTTTTATCCATAGTAGGACTCCTTTATACAACGATGCGACCTATACTGCTATAGGTCGTCATCAGATTTATAATGTTGGTGAAAGTATCTTTCCCGAGTTTAGTGCTCTCTACTTATAGTGTATAGTTTTTGTAAAATATAGCAATGATATTTTTAACTTTTACCATACTCTATATTGAGTAGAAAATACCTATTAAGTATTAGGAGGAGCAGCTTGTGCACTCGTCCATTTCAAGAGATTGGTTACGGATGTAGTAGATTGTTTTAATCCCTTGTTTGTAAGCCTCAACGTAAAGGTCTAGAATTTCTTTCGCTTTCATTTGAGGAGTGATATACAAGTTGAAAGATTGTGCTTGGTCAATATGACGTTGACGTACGCCACAAGCTTTGATAGACCATTGTTGGTCGATTGTGTGCGCCTCTTTGTAGAGCCAGAATGTTTTGTTGTTCAAATCTGGCGCAGTTTTTGGTGTGAAAGAACCTTTCTTTTCTTCGATGAAGAATTTTTTGAAGATAGGGTCGATACCAGCTGTAGTATTTGCAATGTTGGAAGTAGAACCAGTAGGAGCTACGGCCATCAAGTAACCATTGCGGATACCGTATTTAGCAACGTCTGCAGCCAATTGTTTCCAACGATCAGATGTGTAGCCACGACGTGTGAAGTATGCACCAGTTTCCCATTCGGAACCTTTGAACGCAGGGTATGCACCTTTTTCTTTAGCTAATTCCATGGAAGCCTTGATAGCATAGTAAGCGATGTTTTCGAACAATTTGTCCGCTACTTCAATGTGCTCATCAGATTCCCATTGGATATCGTGGTTTACAAGATAGTGGTGGTAACCAGAAGTACCAAGACCGATAGCACGGTATTTATCAGATGTCATGCGAGACTCTGGCACTGGAGCTTGGTTGATAGAGATAACATTGTCTAGCATTCGAATTTGAAGGGCAATGTTTTCTTCTAACTCTTCGTCAGTAATACGGCCAAGGCTGATGGAGTTCAAGTTACATGTAACCATGTCACCTGTATTTGTTTTCGTAGTGATAGTACCGTCTTCGTTGATAATTTCTTCAGCAAGATTAGTGAAACCAACGTTTTGTGCGATTTCGTGGCACAAGTTGGATGCGTAAATCATACCTGCATGTTTGTTAGGGTTTGCAGCGTTTACAGTATCGCGGAAGAAGATGAACGGTGTACCAGTTTCAACAGCGGAGCGCATGATTTTTTTCATCATGTCTAATGCTGGTACTTCGATACCGTGTAAGTTAGGATCTTGTTCACATTCAAGGTAACGTTTTGAGAATTCCTTATTGTCATCAGTATCGTAGTAGTCTTCTAAGGCATAACCTTTTACAGCTAAGATTTCATGAGGATCGAAGAGGGTGAAGTTTTCCCGAGCAATCATACGCTCCATGAAGATGTTTGGAACAGAGATAGCAGGGAAGATATCGTGTGCTTTACGACGGTCATCACCATTATTTGTACGAAGTTCTACAAATTCGTAGAAGTCTTTATGCCAAATATCAAGTGTTACTGTAGCGCCACCTTTACGTTTGCCCAATTGGTCTACTGCAACAGCTGTATCGTTGTACAAGCGAATCCAAGGAATAACGCCACCAGAGGAGTTTTTGAAACCGCGAATATCAGAGTTCAATGCGCGAACTTTACCAAGGTAGATACCAAGAGCGCCACCGTGTTTAGATACGCGGGAGAATTTGCTGTTTACGTCGTAAATGGACCATAAGTTGTCATCTACACCAGAGATGAAGCAAGAGGACAATTGATGGAATGGTGTACCAGCATTTGCCAATGTAGGTGTAGCTGTTGTCATTTTTAATTGGCTCATCAAGTCGTAGAATTTCTTAGCATATTTTACTTTATTTTCGCCTTCTACTAATGCCAAGTGCATAGCGATAGCCATGAAACGTTCTTGTGGCAATTCGTAGATTTCTTTGTTGAAGCCTTTTACCAAATAACGGTCAGCTAATAATTTAAGACCTTCATAGTTGAAGAGATAGTCTCGTTTAGGCTTGATGTAATCGCCTAATTCTTGCAATTCGTCATCTGTATATTCAGTAACGAAGAAGTCAGCGTATTTTTTCTCTTCTACAAGCATGTGTACAAGATTTGGGAAGTTACCATAGCCGAACGCTTTATAGCGACGAGTGATAGCCGCTTCTTTATAGAGATCGAATAAGAAGAGACGAGCCGCTACGAATTGCCAATCTTGGTTCATTTTATTAACTTGGTTGCCGAAGCCATCGTCTTTTTTAGAGATAACCTTTTCGATAGCTGTTTGTACTAAAGTTTTTTGAATCTCTTTAGTAGTCATACCATCAACGAATTGTAATTTCGCATCCATTTCCAATTCTAGTGGATCACAAGAATCTAACCCTAAACATGCGAAGGCAATCATACGTTTCGTTTTTTCAACGGATAAAGGCTCGAAATGGCCATCCCGTTTCTTGATCATAATCTCCATTACTGTTCCCCTTGAGTTTAAAAGTAATAAAACTGTTAATCTAAGCATATATAAGATTAGACTGAAAAGTATAAAATATCTTTAAGTTAAGTCTAATCAGAAAAATAAGAAAACTACAATATATGGTAGTTTTCTTATTAAGCTTATACATTATGTTACGATTATAGCGAAAAAATTCTATACATTCAATATTGACATTTAGAAATTTATGAATATACTATGCTTAAATTTATCGATATAGCTATAAATGCTAGAAAATACTATATGGGATGCATATATGATGATTTTGAATGATATATCTCTTTTCAGAATAATAAAATAGTACGCATAGTACGCAAAAATAGTACGTATCAGTAAATAACATTTCCTTCTATATCATATTGTGATTTATTTTATTAAACCCCTGTTATATATGTCCTATAATAGATATAAACTAATTAGGAGGTAAGACATGAAGTCTATTGTCATATATTCATCCCTTACGGGAAATACTAAACAAGTAGCTGAGGTTATTACTAGCGTATTGCCAGCAGGTACACCATGTGTATCTATGAAAGAATTGCCCACCGATTTATCATCTTACGATCTTGTGTTTGCAGGATTCTGGGTGGATAAAGGAACGGCTAACAAAGAAGCTTGTGATGTACTTGGTACATTACATAATCCACATATTGCCTTGTTTGCGACGGCAGGTGTACCACCACAAATGGCACATGCTAAGGAGAGTTTAATTAATGCAGCAAACTGTTTACCAGAAGGCGTAGAGCCTGTAGGGACTTTCATCTGCCAAGGCAAGGTAGACCCGAAGGTCATCGAAATGATGTATAAGATGTTCCCTAAAGGGCATAGCCACGGTCAATCTGCTGATCGGGATGCACGTCATAAACAAGCTGCAGTACATCCAAATGAAGAAGACTTTAAAGCAGCACAAGAATTTGCTAACGATATTATTATGAGGCTTAGCTAACAAATAAATATAAAACGTAGTTAACACATAAAAGCAGTACCCCTGTGGAGTACTGCTTTTGTCATATCTACATATAGTGTTGTAGGTATTATATGGTGCATTATGCTTAATTATAAAGTACATTAAATTTAAGTTTCCGCGTATCGAATTGGTTTATGAAGTACGACGTAATCAATAGCTTGTATCCATTGCCTTCTATAATGACAGGATCGATAGCTGTTTTATCGACTGTAAGGAACTTATCATAAATATGATGAACCTCTGTCACACCATTTGGTAGAGATACCTCTAAATCAAGACCTTTGTTGAGGAACTTAAAGGCGATGGAGTCAAAGTTGGCAGATTCTACTTGGTACTCCTTAAGGTCTTGTTCATAGACTATTAATTCGATGTTTTCAATGTATTTATCGTAGCCTGCAATGGAAATGACCTTTGGTGCAGTTATAGCATCAAAATTAATATACTCAACTCGTCTACCATTTACAGGGTTTGTATCTGGCAGTTTTAAATCGTCCACAGGTACATATGGTGTGCCGTAGTCTGTGAAGTTAGGATCAAAGGTAGCTGCTATTGGTAGGCTTGCATGCCATTCTCCATCAACTTTAGTATACGTAACAAATTCGCGATACGATGTATAGCCTATGAATGGCGTCAAGAGAACAGCACCTAAGGCAAGAGCCATAACGGTTGTGTGTACAGAAGGTTTTAAACCCTTCACAAGAGAATATACATTATGCACTAAGAAGATTAGATTGAATGCACTTACGTAAATAGTATTGAGCCAGAGGATTGGTTCATTAATAACACGCTTACCGATAAGGGCTAAGCACAATGTAGTTAACGTAATGAACAAGAAACACAGGATTTGCTGTGTTTTGCTACTTTCACTAGATCTAAAGCTAGCCAAGTAGAATAGGTAGAAAATGGCTACATACGGATAGTAGGTGTAGAAGAAACGCGTATCCTCTCGAAGTCCTAACAAGATCAAGACTAAATAGATGTTAGCTAAAATGCCTGTAATAATGGACGCCTTTGGCAAGATAATGCCGAACACAACGGTAAAGAATTTACTTGGTTCTGTGGGGCCCTCTGGATTTTCTTTGTAAGAACATACCATAGATAGGCAAATGAATATATTAATGGATGCGAGTATCTTAAAAATGGTTTCTTCAAAGTCGAATGGTTGGTCAATGATGATGAAGAAGAACCATAAACTCATGACGATAACAATGTTGTATAGCGTTGACGTAACAAGGGTGATGCCAATCCGTTTGATGCGGTTAATGATTTCACCGATGTAGTGTTCACCAGAGGAGGTGAAATACAAGGCAATCATGGAGTACAGCCATAGGTACGATATATTTTCCGTAGCCAGTTCAATGCCTCGCACATACCCGTAAGTTTCGTGAATTATATAAAGACCAACGCTGATTCCTATACTTACTAAGGTATATAAAATGGAAAACTTTCGGGCTTTTGTTATATAGCTTTGTAATATAACGATAAAGAAATACAGTGAGTAAAGCTTAAGATCAATTTCGGAAAACCAATCTTGTTCAATGTATAACGGTGTACATGAAAATACGGCAATTAATGCCAGCAATATAGGCGACTGCGTTGCTAGGTCCCGCAGCGAAGACCATAAATGTTTAATGGCAAATTTCATAGATATCTCTCCCTCTATAAATATAAATACCCCCTCTTATTATTAGTATACCTGTTTTCTGGTGAAAGTCCTATGAGGTTTTACATGCCCTTAAATATACATTACAATAGCACTAAGAAGTAGTTTTCAGAGAAACGAGGTTGTCACATGGAATTCTCTTATTTTTTACCTGTAAACATCCAATTTGGTTGGAATAAAGTAGATAGTGTTGCTGATTATGTTGCATCTTATGGCAAGAAAGCCCTCATCGTAACAGGTCGCACTAGTGCGAAGAAATCTGGTTTATATGACCGTGTAGTAGCAAAATTAGAGACTGCTCATATTGACTATGTCTTGTTTGATCAAGTTGATGCTAATCCATTAACAACGACTGCTTTAGCGGGCGCTGCTTTAGCTAAATCTGAAAGCTGTGATGTGGTTATTGCTATCGGCGGCGGTTCTATCATGGACTGTGCAAAGGGCATTGCCTTTATGGCCGTAAACGATGGTGATATTAACGATTATATCTTTAATCGTAAAAGTAGTGATAATGCATTACCACTCATTGTCATTCCTACAACATGTGGTACCGGCTCTGAAGGCAATGGCTTTGGTGTGCTTACTAATCCTGAAACGGGGAATAAGAAATCTTTGCGTTGTAATGCAATCGTGCCGAAGGTATCTATTGTAGATCCTGCTGTGATGGGAACCATGCCGCCTCATGTGTTAGCGTCGGTTGGCTTTGATGCACTATGCCATAATATCGAAGCCTATACCTCTAAAACGGCACAACCTTTTACTGATGCATTATCTTATTATGCAGTAACATTATTAGCACAATATCTCGTACCTCTATATAAACATGTGAAAGCCGTTGCTAATGGTAAACCTGAAGTACTGAATGAAAAACAACTTACAAAAGCTTGGGAATCAGTATCCCTTGCTAGCACCATTGGCGGTATGGTAATCAATACAGCGGGTGTAACACTGGCCCATGGTATGGAACACCCTGCCAGTGGCCTTAAAGATATTACACATGGTGTGGGCCTTGCGGTTATTGAACCTGTGGTAGTGGAATACACTTGGAGTGCTAACCCAGATAAATTCGGAGCATTAGCTCGTATCTTTAACCACGGCGATGGTTCTGAACTAGGTGAAGCGCTACGCTTTATCGTACATGACCTAGACCTTACTACAAACCTTACAGAACTAGGCTTTACGAAAAAAGACATCCCTTGGCTAGTAGATAACGTATACGTTGTAGCTACAGGGAATATTGCTAATACCGTGGCTGAAATAAATCGTAAAGATATAGAAGAGTTGTACAAAAAGATGTTTTAAATGTTGAAATTGTTATAAGTGTTGTAATAATAGGAGAGAGTTTTGTTCCAAGGATTTTATGGCCTATTAACGGTTATGCTATGTGTGTTATTCGTAATTGTGGCATTGCTATTTAACGTAGCACCTATTACATATATTGTTTTTAGTATAGCCATAGTGTTGAGCCTGTTGCTGCAATATGGTCGATTTAAGAAAAAGAACATATCTGAAAGTGCTCATAGCCGATTGGCTTGTGCTTTGTTTATTGTCATAAACCTTAGTATATCTTGGCTCGTAGCTGATTGGGTTAAATATGATACTCAAACGACTCATGATCAAATGGATGGTTTTGAGTTTAGCACAATGGATTGGAAACGGGGCTGGCCTAATAATGATGAATTACCGGAAGGCTTAAAGCGTCCAAAGGAGCTTCCAGAAGGGGTTCTCAGAGCTTCTGCATCTGGTGATAGCTTAGTTTGGGCAAATGCATATCCTACGAGATATACTGTATTAGAGGGAGACCCTAAAGTAATCTCACAGTATGAAATGATAGCTAAGCAAAATGCTACCTATACAGCGCAAATTGATGCGGATGGTGTATTGCGTGATTTAGACACTGGGGAGAAAAAGCCTTTTATATCTCATCCCAATAGCTATAACGTTATAGAGAGCATCGAGGAAGAACCTCTAAACTTACCACAACGAAATTTTATAGAGTGGTTACGCTTTGCACCTCGAAAAGAGACAAAAACTGTAGTTAAAGATACATATAACTCTACTCGAAATCATAGATTATATGTGTTTGTAGATGATGGGAATACAAAAAGACCTCATTTTGTAGAATTACTAATTAGTAATGATGGGACACGGGCTGTGTTTTATCAATCTAAGTAATTTGAGTAGGTATTGTTGTGGAGAGCGTAAATGCAACAGTGTTTAATTTACTTGAAGAAATTGTTTTTTTCTGATCCTTATAGAAAGAGTATATGGTTCTTTATAACTCTTTGGATATTAACTTTTTTGTTCTCGGATGAGATATCATATTCTGGATTATACTATCTGATTTTGTTAGTAGCTACGATTGTACTGTTGTTTGAGAAATGTGAAATAATCGATAGTGAGAACGCTATACGAAAAAGATTTTTAACATATTTTTATGTAATCTTTTTTCTATGTATGCTTCCTACATTAGCTGTTACCTTAGTGTTTTCTGCTGTAGGAATATCCCATTATGATATACAACGGTGGCACTCTACATGGCCTTCATCTAAGGCTGGGTATATTCCGTCTCCATTACAAGCACCTAAGTTTTTACCTGAGATTTTGAAAGTGATTTCTTCTGCTGAAGTAATTGGCCTTGGTGGGAGTTCTAGATGTTTAGTATTAGATGGTGATAAAGCAACGATTTCACAGTATGAGGAAACTGTTAAATCTAATGCTTGGTATTCGTTTGTGAATGGTAGGAATAAAGATAGTACCGTTGAAATACTCAATTCATTTAAATATCCTAATGATAGAAATTTATTAGTTAGTGAAGTGGACAATTATTATGAGATTATTACCATTAAACGGCAAAATTGGAAATTATTTCCCTGGTTAATTAATGGTGTACAAAGTGTCGGCGATGATCCTAACGAAGATTTTTATTATAGTACTCGAGTATCAGCTGAGAACTATATAGTATATGTTATTTACCATAACTTTGATCATGATCAACCAAGAGTGATTTATTTTATGTTTAATCCCGAGCGAACACGAATAATTACTGTAGATTTAGATATGTATCACTAGCGTCTATCTATCGTATTTTAAGAGTTAAAATAACCCATTAATTGAATATATTTATTTATATATCAAAATATTTAGGTTTGACAGTCCTAAAACATATTTTATAATATGTTTTAAAGAGACTAGGATATATCAACAATCCCAGCCCTAGGGTTGGGATTTCTTTTTTTTGTCTCAAGTAGTTTAATTTTTAGAGAGGTGTTTTTATGGCAGATCAAAATAATAAAAACGTAGATACCTTAGCTCAAGAGATTACTTTAAAAAGTCGTGGGCAAGGTAAATTACGGCAGTTCATTTTATGGATGGGTGCACTTATTATCGGTGCTATCTTAGGTTGGCAACATATTCCAGCCTTAAATGAGCTTTTTAACTTTATTGCAGCCGTGTTTACGCGATTATTCCAATTCATTGCAATTCCAACGGTGTCCTTAGCAGTAATTACTACTTTATCCATGCTTGGTGCTAAAAAAGATACAGGTCGTATCTTTGGTCATGCTGTAGTATACACATTGCTTACTACGATTGCTGCCGCTGCTGTTGGTTTAGGTTTGTACCTCTGGATTGCACCAGGTAACTTACCACTTGATGTAATTGGTGCTGGTGCAGCACAAGTACCTGAAAAACTAGGTCATGTAACATATTACGATCACTTCTTATCCGTTATTCCTAATAATATTTTGAAACCATATTTGGAAGGTAACGTATTGTCCGTTATGTTTATCTCTGCTTCCGTTGGTTTAGCTTTTGCGTTTATGCCTCGTACAGAAGGTCGCGAAGCAGTATTGAAAGTATTGTTCGGTTTACAAGAATTACTATTTACATTGATTAAAGCATTACTTTATGTATTACCAATTGGTATCCTTGCTTTTGCAGGTCAATTATCTGCTCAAATCGAAGCGGGCGTAATCGTTGGTGCTTTAGGTAAATACACTGCTGTTGTTATCGGTGGTAACTTAATTCAATTCTTTATCGTTATTCCATTATTCTTGTTGTTCCGTGGTTTGAACCCTGTGGACGTATTCCGTAAAATGTCCCCAGCTGTAGCTGTTGCGTTGTTCACTAAATCCTCTGCTGCAACATTGCCTGTAACATTGGCATCTGCTGAGGATAATTTGAAAGCTCACCCTGCAGTGGCACGTTTTGTATTGCCAATTTGTACAACAATCAATATGAATGGTTGTGCAGCTTTCATCCTTGTAACATCCTTGTTTGTAATGCAAAACGCAGGTATTGAATTGACTATGGGCACAATGATTGCTTGGTTATTCATTGCTGTTCTTGCTGCTATTGGTAATGCTGGTGTTCCAATGGGTTGTTACTTCCTAACATTGTCCTTGATGAGCTCCATCGGTGCACCAATCGGCTTGCTCGGTATCATCTTGCCAATCTATACGATTATCGACATGATTGAAACTGCTGAAAACGTATGGTCTGACGCATCCGTATGTGCTATGGTTGACCATGACCTTCAAGGTAAATTGGACGACTCCAGTGGCGACGATATGCCACAATTCCAAGGTGCTTAGTTTCATTGGTTTAAGATAATTAACAAGAGATATATCTATATCCTAATATAGTTCAAAAAAGGTTATCCTCAAATGGTATAACCTTTTTTTGATGACTTAATATATTAAAAGCTAACATTCATCATATTATTAGATATGTATTTTATGTTATACTTTCATATAGAATAATATCGAATTAATAGAAGGTTAGTTGGCATTTTATATGCGGGCTCGAGATGAGAATGAAAGATAAGTCAGTATTACCAATTGAGGAACAATTAAATAGATTTCTTCAACCAAAATGCCTTATCCCTGGTGGCCTAGGCTTGTGGGAGGATTATTTCCGCAAGATTTGTACGGCGTGGGGCGAAATCAATGGTGAAATTCGACCTCAGCATATCATATTTTCTGCCGATAATGGTTGTAATATGGAAGGTTATGTAGGTTATAACTATGAGGTAACGCAAAAGCAGTCGCGTAATATGCTCTTGGGTCGTTCGTCGGCTACACAGTTTTGTAACTTTAACAACATTCCTTATGAAGTTGTGGATGTAGGAATTGCCTCAGATGATGGGATCGGAGTGGATCGCAAGGTCGCAAAGGGGACAAAAAATATACTAAATCACCCTGCTATGACTGAGGATGAGTTTAATAATGCCTTTCAAGCGGGCTATGAACGAGTACAGTATTATGTAGAGCAAGGGATAAATCTTTTTTCTTTTGGCGAAATGGGGCTAGGGAACACGACGACCTCCGCCTGTGTGTTGTCTGCCTTGACTGGAGCTGATCCCACTAAAACTGTAGGTCCTGGTTCTTGGCCTGACAAACCAGATTTGATGAAGCGTAAACTTGATTTTGTGCGCGCTGTATTAGATAAGCATAAGGCTAATATTGTTTCTGAAAGTGAACCTGATCGAGTTCGCAACATTGTGGCTCATGTAGGCGGATTTGATATTGCTGCTATTCTTGGGGCTATGCTAGCTTGTGTTGAGTTTAAAAAGCCTTTTGTCATAGATGGCTTTATTACAGCTGTAGCGGCAGCTTGCGGGGTTCACATGAATGCTCGTGTTAAGGATTATGCATTGCCATCTCATAACTCTCGAGAAAAAGGTACAGAGTTAGCTTTAGCTGAGGTAGGTATTACACAAGACATGGTTCCTATTCAAGCTCAAATGTCGATGGGGGAAGGAACAGGAGCTATCTTGATGGTGCAAATGCTCAAAACTACACAGCATATGTTTGTAAATGTAGGTACTTTTGCAGATTTGATGAAGTCATAAGGAGGACGAATGGGAACAAATAAATACTTTGATATACATTTTGAGCGCGCTGATGATGCAACTATCGCTAAAAGACTGATAGGTGGGGCTAAGATTAAGGGACCTGCGTTGGTTATCTTGATCCTCTCCATCTTTATCGCCTCTATTGGGTTGAATATGAATAGTACGGCAGTTGTTATTGGTGCTATGCTTATATCGCCGTTGATGGGACCTATTTTAGCAACTGGCTTTGGCTTCGCTACGCTTAATTTTACAGTTGTGAAAAGTGGTATTTTAAGATTGTCCTTACAGATTACGATTGCTGTTTTGGCATCTGCTTTATATTTTTATATTTCTCCCGTTCAGACGGCTACATCTGAACTATTAGCGCGTACAGAACCGAATATTTTTGATGTATTCATTGCTATATTTGGTGGGTTAGCTGGGATTATTGGGCAAACGCGTAAGACCTTAGATAATGTTATACCAGGTGTTGCGATTGCGACTGCACTTATGCCACCACTATGTACGGCAGGATATGGACTTGCTAGTGGAAATTGGCACTATTTCTTTGGGGCTGCCTATTTATTCTTTATAAATGCATTTTTCATCTTCTTTGGATCTTTCATTGTTTTAAAGGGTGTATATAGTTTGCCATTCCATAAGCAAGCAGAAGAGGTTAATCGTCGTAATCAGCTAATATTTCTTGTGATTGGTCTTATTATGGCTATACCAAGTATTTATGGAGGCTATGATATGATCGTTAAGTATTCTGAGTCAAATCATTTAGAGCAGTTTATTAAAAACGATATTAATCAAGATGGACGTCGACAAGTGATTGAGTATTCATTGGATCGAGCAAATAAGCTAGTAAACATAGTCGCTATAGGCGCTCCTGTGACTTCAGAGGAGCAAGCCCAGTTGGATGACAAGTTACAGAAAGATGAGTACTTGCAGCCTTATACATTACGATTTGTTAATAGCGTAGATGAGAAAAAATCTACTATGGATAAGACAAGTTTGAATAAATCTTCAGAGAACCTTGAAACATATAAAAAATTGAGTAATCTGTACCAGCCGACTTATCAACTAGTAAGTGAAACTATAAATACTATGAAAACGACAGAGGCTGAAGCAAAGGTGTTATTCCCATTTGTAAGCAAAGTGGAAGGCATGCCTTTAATAGATAATCTAGAACAGCCTAAAGCGAGTCGCTATATGGTAATTATCCATACTACATCCACTATATCTGATGCAGATTTGGGACGAATAAAAGCTTGGTTAGAGGCTAAATTATCAGCACCTGTAACTATTTCTATCGAGCAAACAAAGTCAACTTTATAATTTGATTTTGATTAGGTTATTTATTATATAGAGCGATATGTATAACGGTACTAAGTTTGATTGTACCTATTAGGTATATTACCTAGTAGCACGGGGAATCATCTTAGTACCGTTTTTATGTACTTGGCATAGCTAAATGTAATTACTCTTATTTTGCTATAGATTAAGGTTATATTAATTGATATGTAAAAACTATTATACGAGTGGGAATTAAATTGCTATACTTACAACATCGAAATTATTAAATAATTAAATGTAGATACAAGTTAAGAAAATAGATTTATTACAATATCTACGAATGTTGTATACGTATGAGTCCTCGTCAGAGATGTAGGTTTTCATCGTAGATAGGAGGATTACATGAAAAAATGGTTAGCATTAGCAGCGACGGCCGTACTGGGTGCGTCCTTATTGATTAGTGGCTGTGGTTCTTCCACAAATAACGCAAGCTCCAGTGGTGCTGGCAGTTCTAAAGCAGAGGTATTAAAAGTGGCAGCAAACCCTGTGCCTCATGCGGAAATCTTGAATCAAATTAAGCCTTTATTGGCTAAAGAAGGTGTAGACCTTCAAGTTGTTGAGTTTACAGATTACATCCAACCAAACATGGCGTTGTCTAGTAAAGAAGTAGATGCAAACTTCTTTGCTAACGTACCTTACCAAAATAACTTCAATAAAGATCATGGTACAAACTTCGTAAGCTTTGCGCCAGTTCATATTGAACCATTGGCGATTTACTCTAAAAAAATTAAAGATTTGAAAGACTTACCAAATGGCGCAAAAGTAGCAATTCCATCTGATCCAACAAACAGTGCTCGTGCACTTCTCTTGTTGCAAAGTGCAGGTCTTGTAACATTGAAAGATCCAACTGGTTTGACGAACACACCATTTGATGTGACTAGCAACCCTAAAAACATCCAAATTACTGAGTTAGAAGCAGCTCAAATTCCTCGTTCCATCGAAGACTTAGACGCCGCTGTCATCAATGCTAACTATGCATTGCCAGCCGGCCTAAATCCTACAAAAGATGGCCTATTCGTAGAGAAAGCTGACTCTCCATACGCAAATCTTCTTTCCGTTAACCCTGGTGATGAAAACAAACCAGCTATCCAAAAATTAGCTAAAGCATTACAATCTCCAGAAGTTAAGAAATTCATTGAAGAATACTACAAAGGTGCAATCATCCCAGCGTTCTAATCAACTGAATCGTTAATAACATAGTGTATTTCACAAAATATCTCCTCAGATTAACTCTCTAATACAAAACAAGGCGTAACACCAAATGGTGTTACGCCTTGTTGTTTTTTATCTATTGCATAGAAATTGGTTTATACATTGTTAAAGGGTTCTATTTTCAATATAGAACCCTTAAGGTTTGCTAGTTATTGTTTGGTTTTTTGGTTATGCATCAATCGGTTTAGCATATTTTTTTCTGTACGAATGAGGTGTTTCCGTAGTAGCCATTTTAAAAATCTTACAGAAATAACTTGTTCTATTATATCCTAAGGTTTTACTGATTTGATTAACTGTTAATTGGGAATAGACCAATAATTTTTTTGCTTCCTGCATACGGAGTAGAGTTATATATTGCACTACTGAGAGGCCTGTATCAGCCTTAAAAATCTTAGAGAAATAGGACTCACTTAAATGAATATGTTCCGAAATCCTCCTGAGCGATACGCGTTTGCTCAGGTTTTTTTCTATGTATAGCATAGCTTTTCTTATCTCTGGACGATTAATAGGTCGTTCAGATTCTACAAAGTCTGGTAATTGCTCATATGGTAGCTCTTCTGCTACTGAATCATTGAATGGAAAGAAATGCTCTACTAAAATCCGTAATACCTTTGTAGCACTGTAAATTTGTTCTGCTGTAAGAATTGGCAATGTTTGATATAAAGCACGAAGCTTAGTGTCTTCGTGCCAATCTGTCTGAGTAGGCAAAATCGGCTTGATCGTAGTATCCTCTGTTTTTGTTTGTCCTGCCATGATAAAGCCTAAAATAGCGCCATCTTTCATAACGGGAACCGAAAAATCTATGAGTCCCATGTGACAGCGATAAGGACAAGATGATAGCTCTTTTGTCGCATCGAGTCCGCCATATAAATCACATTGATTACATCGCTTAGCATAGGCTGGGTTTCGCCTTACTACCTTGCAGAAAGGAGAAAAGTTATATTCTTGAGATAATACTTTTCCACGATTATTGACGAAAATAGCTGCAATTTTTGTTATGTTTGTGAAATCTCGCATGATTTCATTGATAAGTTTAGTATCTTCCCGAGTACAAATCATAGTGGAACCTCCAATCACATATGTGCTAAGAGGTCTAGTAAGCTCACCGCCATAATTGCTTTAATTGCGTTATATTTTGTGGGCTTGCTCATAAACCTAAGAAAAGAAATAAGTGACATACCACTTAAAATTCATATACTTATAACTTTGCGTTATTACTAATACATATTTGCATTTATATGTATAAGTATAACAGGATTGTAGCATTTTTGTAATAGAAAAATCGCATTTTAAAAATATACATAAAAAAGTTGTATTACAGAATTTTTATAATAAAGGTAGAAAAACCCTGGTATTAAATGTATTTAGAAAGGATTGATCCCAATGGACAGTGACTGAATAGCAAGGCATGCTCTATAAAATTATATGGTGTACAGGGAATATCGTTGCATATATATGAAAAATAAATGAAATGATAAAAAACGATATAAGGCGACTTAAAACAATATCAGGAGATATAGCATAACATACAGCAACATATATTCCTGTACAAAGATACTTTCATTATACGTATGGAGGGTATTATGGCGACAACATGTGGATTAACTGAATTTGTAGGGACTAGCAAAACTGGTGATACTATAGGTCTCGTAATTGCTAATGTAGATCAACAAGTATTAGATGCGATGCAATTGAAGAAAAAATATCGTTCTATCGGTATTTTAGGCGCTCGTACTGGTGCAGGTCCTCATATTATGGCAGCTGACGAAGCAGTAAAAGCGACAAATACTGAAATCGTTAGCATTGAATTACCTCGTGATACTAAAGGTGGAGCAGGTCATGGCTCTCTTATCATCTTTGGTGGTGATGATGTATCCGATGTAAAACGCGCTATTGAAGTTGCATTGGCTGAAGTGGAACGCACCTTTGGCGATGTATACGCAAACGATGCTGGACATCTTGAATTGCAATATACAGCACGCGCTAGCCATGCAGTAAATGCAGCATTTGGTGCTCCTGAAGGTAAAGCTTTTGGACTTATTGTAGGCGCTCCAGCAGCTATTGGCGTAGTTATGGCCGATGTAGCTGTTAAATCTGCGAATGTTGATGTAATCGGTTATGCATCTCCGTCTGCAGGTACAAGTAATTCTAACGAAGTAATTTTACAGATTTCTGGCGATTCTGGGGCTGTACGACAAGCGGTTATCTCTGCTCGTGAAGTAGGTAAACAATTGCTCGGTACTATGGGTGACGAACCAGTGAACGGAGCCCCTTCCTATATCTAATCTGAAAGGATGGTATGCCCTATGAAATCAAAACGTTTCGAAGTCTTAAGTCAACGTCCTGTTAATCAGGATGGTTATGTAAAGGAATGGGTAGAGGAAGGTTTTATAGCCATGGAATCTCCTCAAGATCCAAAGCCTAGCCTCAAAATCGAAGGCGGTCGTATCGTTGAACTCGATGGTAAACGCCGCGAAGATTTTGATCTTATCGATACATTTATTGCGAACTACGGTATCGTTCTCGATGGTGCTCAACAAGCGATGGCAAAGGACTCAAAAGAGATTGCTAATATGATGCTTACACCATCAGTGCCTCGTGAAGAAATCGTTAAGATTTGTAAATCTATTACCCCAGCGAAAATGCTGGAAGTTGTTTCTTGCATGAACGTTGTTGAAATGATGCAATGTATGCAAAAAATGCGTGCTCGTCGTACAATGGCTAACCAAGCCCATGTAACGAACGTAAACGACAACCCAGTACAAATCGCAGCGGATGCTGCAGAAGGTGCACTTCGTGGGTTCGCAGAAGAAGAAACAACAGTTGCAGTTGCTCGTTATGCACCACTTAATGCAATCAGTTTACTTGTAGGTTCTCAATGTGGTCGACCAGGCGTATTGACTCAATGCTCCTTGGAAGAAGCAACAGAATTGGAACTTGGTATGCGTGGCTTCACAGCTTATGCAGAAACTATTTCTGTATATGGTACAGAAGATGTATTTACTGATGGTGATGATACTCCTTGGTCTAAAGGCTTCCTCGCATCTGCTTATGCATCTCGTGGCCTTAAAATGCGCTTTACTTCTGGTACAGGTTCTGAAGTACAAATGGGCCAAGCAGAAGGTAAATCTATGTTGTACCTTGAAATCCGTTGCCTATACATCACAAAAGGCGCTGGCGTACAAGGTATCCAAAATGGTTCTGTAAGCTGTATCGGTATTCCAGCAGCCGTACCTTCTGGTATCCGTGCTGTATTAGCAGAAAACCTTGTAGCAGCTATGCTTGACCTAGAATGTGCATCTAGTAATGACCAAACATTCAGTCACTCCGACTTGCGTAGAACAGCTCGAACATTGATGCAATTTGCACCAGGCACTGACTTCATCTGTTCTGGTTATAGTTCTACACCAAACTATGACAATATGTTTGCTGGCTCCAACTGGGATGCAGAGGACTATGATGACTGGACAGTTATCCAACGTGACCTCAAGGTAAATGGCGGTCTTATCCCTGTTCGCGAAGAAGAAGTAGTAGCGGTTCGTAATAAAGCGGCTCGTGCACTACAAGCTTTGTTCAAAGCCTTAGGTTTGCCTCCGATTACAGATCAAGAGGTAGAGGCTGCTACCTATGCGAATGGCTCTAAAGACATGCCTCCTCGCGATAAGGTTGCAGATATTAAAGCGGCTCAAGACTTGTTAAACCGCGGTGTTACAGGCGTTGACTTTGTAAAAGGCTTAGCTAAAGAAGGTCATACTGATGTAGCACAAAGTATTTTGAATCTATTAAAACAAAAAATCTCCGGCGATTACTTACAAACATCGGCCATCTTTGACCGTGATTTCAATGTTATCTCCGCGATTAACAATAGAAATGACTATCAAGGTGCTGGCACAGGTTATCGTGTGGAAGGTGAAGATTGGGAACGCATTAAAAATATTCCAAACGCCATTGATCCACGGGATATATAAGGAGGTGTCATGATGGCTGAAATTAACAGAGATGTATTACGTTCTATTATCCTAGACGTTTTACAAGAAATGGGTGGTGTTCATGAGGCACCACAATTCAAGGCTAGTGTTGGTGAAAGCACAACATCAAGTGCGGCTCCTAGACATGAAGATCCAACTGGTGACGATAGCTGGCTCCAAACTGGGGGTCCTGCACAACCTGGTACAAGCGCAGATGAAGTAGTTATTGCTGTTGGCCCTGCCTTTGGTCGTAGTCAACGACAAACTATCGTTGGTGTACCGCATCAAGAAGTGATTCGCCAATTAGTAGCTGGTATCGAAGAAGAAGGTTTAAAAGCTCGTGTGATTCGCGTATATCGTTCCTCTGACGTAGCGGCCGTAGCTGTTGAAGGCGATTCTATTTCTGGATCTGGTGTATGTATCGGTATTCAATCTAAAGGTACTACTTTGATTCACCAACGCGATTTACAACCACTTTTAAATTTGGAATTATTCCCTCAAGCACCGCTATTAACAGCTGAAACATACCGTGCTATCGGTAAAAATGCTGCTAAATACGCTAAGGGCGAATCCCCAACACCAGTACCAACATTGAACGATCAAATGGCTCGTCCAAAATACCAAGCACTATCTGCATTGCTTCATATCAAGGAAACTAAGCATGTAGTAAAAGGTAAGCCAGCTGATGAAGTTCGTGTCACTGTATAAGGAGGTTTACTATGGCTAACGAATTAGAAGCCTTAATTCGGCAGATCGTATCTGAAATAGATGGGGCAAAGGGAAATACTACACAATACTCTGCGCCTCATACATCATCTTCACCTAATACAGCAGTTGTAGATAGAGTGGTTACCATCGAAGATTATCCAATTTCTAAAAAACACCCAGAATGGATTAATCTTGGTCAAGGTCGAGACTTGAGCCACATTACGATGGATAACGTAATGGCCGGTCATATCACAATGGACGATTTAAAAATTTCTCCATCCATTTTGAAAGCTCAAGGTCAAATTGCTAAGGCTGGGGGCCGAGATCAAATTGAACTCAACTTCTCTCGTGCTGCAGAAATGACAAAGGTAAGTGATAAACGCTTACTTGAAATGTACAACGCACTTCGTCCATATCGTTCTTCCAAACAAGAATTATTAGATATTGCTAGCGAACTTGATGGTTTAGGGGCTCCGATTTGTGCAAACTTTGTACGAGAAGCTGCAGAAAACTACGAACGTCGTAAAAAACTCAAAGGTGATAATTAACCTATAGGAGATGTCATTATGAAACGAATTGTTGGCATCGATATTGGAAACTCTACAACAGAAGCGGCCTTGGCCGAAATTCATAGCAATGGTGAGGTAAAGTTCTTATCTTCTGCCATTGCTAGTACTACAGGTATTAAAGGAACACGCGAAAATATCGTAGGTCTCATGGATTCCCTCAAGTCGCTAATCAGATCTGCTAATCTTACACTACGGGACATTGACTTAGTTCGCATTAATGAGGCTACACCCGTTATCGGTGATGTGGCTATGGAAACGATTACAGAAACCATAATTACAGAATCCACCATGATCGGTCATAATCCTAAAACACCCGGTGGCTTAGGTCTTGGCGTAGGCTATACGGTTCCTATTGAGGAACTGATTGATAAGCCACAAGGTCAGCCATACATTGTGGTAGCTCCAAAGATTATCGATTTTGAATTGGTAGCACAGCTAATTAATGCGTACTGTAAACGAGGTTATGATATTCGAGCTGCTATTCTTCAAGCCGATGACGGCGTGCTCGTCAACAACCGATTGGATCATAAAATTCCTATCGTAGATGAGGTTGCGTATATCGATAAAATCCCAATGGGCATGCTTTCTGCTGTAGAGGTTGTAGAACCGGGGCAAGTGGTATCGCAATTATCAAATCCTTATGGGATTGCCACTGTATTTGAGCTTTCACCAGAGGAAACAAAGAATATTGTGCCTATCGCTAGAGCTCTTATCGGAAATCGCTCAGCTGTAGTCATCAAAACACCGGCAGGGGACGTTAAGGAGCGGGTAATACCAGCAGGATCCATCATTGTTATGGGGAATGACCGAACTGTATCCGTTGATGTATCTGCTGGGGCAGAGAGGATTATGGAAACTCTCGAATCTGTTCATCCTATCGATGATATTAGTGGTGAAGCAGGTACGAACGTAGGTGGCATGCTTGAAAAGGTTCGCCTTACAATGGCTCAATTGACGAATAAATCACCTCAAGATGTATTCATCCAAGACTTGCTAGCCGTAGATGTATCTGTTCCTATCAATGTAAAGGGCGGCCTTGCAGGTGAGTTCTCTATGGAACAAGCCGTAGGTATTGCTTCCATGGTTAAGTCAGATCATTTACAAATGGAAATCATTGCAAAGCAGGTTGAAAAAGAGCTAGGTATACCAGTTGAAATCGGTGGGGAAGAGGCTGAATCAGCTATCTTAGGCGCATTGACAACGCCGGGGACAGCAAAACCAATGGCCATACTCGATCTAGGGGCTGGTTCAACTGATGCATCCATCATTAACCAAGAAGGAAAAATTAAAGCCATTCATCTTGCTGGGGCAGGAAATATGGTAACTATGCTCATCAATTCTGAACTTGGTTTAGAGGATATGCATATTGCAGAAGCCATCAAACGAGATCCATTAGCTCAAGTACTCAGCGTATATCACATTCGTCACGAAGATGGAACGGTGCAGTTCTTTAATGAGCCGCTTCCTGCAGCATTGTTTGGCCGCGTTGTTATCATTACTCCAGATGGGCTCGTTCCTGTAGAACGAGATATACCATTAGAAACAATTAAGCGTGTGCGTCAAACAGCAAAGAAACGGGTATTTGTAACAAATTCACTCCGCGCTTTGGCCTCTGTGAGTCCTACTCATAATGTGCGAGATATACCATTTGTAGTTATAGTCGGTGGTTCTGCATTAGACTTTGAAATTCCTCAACTCGTAACCGATGCACTTTCACAATATGCATTAGTAGCAGGGCGAGGCAATATTCGAGGCGTTGAAGGGGCACGAAATGCGGTAGCAACAGGATTGGTATTATCTTATGCACAGAAGGGAGGCCTATGATGGATCAAAGTATCGTCAGTAAGCCAACCATATTGCTCTATGCCACACAGCATATCAGTGCAGATATACTAAAACCCGTTCTATATGGAATTGAAGAGGAAGGTCTACCTGTTGTCATTGAGTTCCATAGTGGTACGCATATGACATTGGCTGACCTAGCATCTCGTAATTCGGCTTTATCTGTTGGGATAGGAGTTGATGATGAGGCGATTGTGTTAACCTATAAAAACATACCGGCTCATCAATTTATTTATCGACTTACGGGCTATGCTCAATATCCAGATAGCTTACGCACCTTAGGTGTCAATGCAGCTCGCCTTGTAAAAGGAAATCCTTTCGTTTCTGATGAACGATTGGAAGAGGCCTTTTAAATACAACTAACTTGAGAGGTGGTGCATATGGCTATTTATACGAAAACCGGTGATGCAGGTACAACGGCCCTTTTTGATGGCACACGGGTACCTAAAAATTCACTTCGTGTGAACACATATGGAACCTTTGATGAATTAAATGCACAGGTTAGTGTATGTGAGAAATTAGTCGTCTCACCAGACAATAAACATGTGCTTCACACATTACAACATCAGCTCTTCCGCTTATGTGCGGAGGTAGCAACGCCTCATGTAGAAAATCTTAGTGAAAGTAGCAATTTGATTTCACAACAAGATATAAGCGATTTGGAACGTTTGATCGATGACTATACAAAGCGATTGCCGCAGCAACATAGCTTTATATTAAGCGGAAATTATCTATCTGCTGCAGAGCTACATGTGGCTCGCACAGTCTGTCGTCGCGGTGAACGATTACTCATTAGTTTAGGTGAGGTAGAACCAATTCGCGATGAGGTTCGTAAATTTATTAATCGACTATCTGATGCTCTATATATCATGGCTCGCATGGAAGACTATGTACAATTTGTAGAAACAATTGTAGAACGCGTTGTAGAACGTGTGGCAACTAGTCCTGCGAAAATACGAACAGACAAGAATCAAGGCATAGGCAATATAGAGCATACTGCTGAAACTGGAGTTTATGATATGACAACTGGAACAGAGTTAGAACATATTATGACGAAGCTTTCTCAAGCGGCAATGGACTATGCTCAGTCCATAGGCGTACCTATCGTTGTATCTATAGTAGATGCAAACGGTGTATTAATGTATTTCCAACGTATGTCAGATGCATTGCTCATCAGTAACGACATCGCACAGGCAAAGGCGTATACCGCAGTGGCGCTTAAATCAGCAACTCATCAAATACATCCAAGCGCACAGCCTGATGGCGATCTATTCAACATAGAATCCATGGTAAACCGTAAAATTTGCACCTTTGGTGGAGGATATCCAATCATCATCAATGGCAAGATTGTGGGAGGACTTGGCATTAGCGGTGGTACCGTGGCACAGGATATGGACATTGCATCTCACGCATTACAATCTATGTAGATTTATGAGGTGAAAACAATGGACGTAACGCAAATGTATATTAGTGAGTTTGTTGGTACTGCCGTTCTAATTGCATTTGGTAATAGTACAAATGCATCAATTCTATTAAAGAAAACCATCGTTAGTATTTTTGGAACTAACTGGTTACACATTATCTTTGGATGGGCCTTTGCCGTAGCCTTTGGTGTATACGTAGGTATTACACTTGGTGGCCCTGGCCATTTGAATCCAGCAGTTACCTTTGCCCTTGCTGTAGCTGGTATATTCCCTTGGGATCAAGTCATTCCAATGTCTATAGCGCAAATTGCAGGTGGTTTTACAGGTGCTGCCATTGCTGCACTATTCTATTATCCACACTTTAAAGTAACAGGTCCTGACGAAGGGAACTGCGTAGGAATTTTTGCAACAGGTCCAGCAATCGATAATAAACCTTTCAATTTGATATCCGAAATTATAGCTACCTTTATGTTTATGCTAGCTATTCTCTGCTTAGGTAAGATGGCTGATGGATTGGCACCTATGGTCATCGGTATCTTAGTAGCATCTATTGGTATGTCCTTTGGTGCAACTACTGGGTATGCGTTAAATCCAGCACGTGACTTTGGTCCACGCTTAGCGTACTTTATTTTACCGATTCCTAATAAGGGAACAGCTAATTGGCAATATGCATGGGTACCATTTATTGGACCATTGATTGGTGCCGGATTAGCCGTATTATTCTTCCAATTAGTGGCACCTTAACTATAGCTAGTATATAAGACAAAACGAATTATGGTTTGTCGGGATAGTTTAAAGAATACATTTTGAATTAGGAGGAGATTATATGGCCTTTCAAGAGGTAATTGATGAAAAACAGCGCATCATACAAGAATTTGTACCCGGAAAGCAGGTTACGATAGCCCATGTTATTGCCAATCCTAAACCAGACCTATTTAGAAAAATGGGGCTCGAGGAAAAAGGTAGAAATGCCATTGGGATTCTTACCATAACACCTGGCGAAGGGACCATTATTGCAGCCGATATTGCAAGTAAATCCGGTGATATCGAAATCGGTTTCATCGATAGATTTTCGGGGGCACTTCTCATAACTGGTGATGTATCTGCTGTTGAATCTGCATTGCGCAGTGTAATTGAAGGACTGCAACGCATATTAGGATTTTTCCCAACGGATTTAACTAGATCCTAATGAAAGGGTAATTATGAGTACCGAAAAGAAAGAAAAGCGTATCCTCCTAGTAGGACGTAGTGGTTGTGGCAAGACTACATTGGCCGATACGATTACACATGGATCAGCTACGTATCATAAGACACAAGCTATAACGCGGGTGGGAAACTTCATTGATACACCAGGGGAATATATGGAAAATCCTAATTACTATCGAGGCATTATCTTGCACGCCTATGATGCGGATTTAGTGATTTTCATGATTCCCGCAGGTGATGAAACAACTATATTCCCACCAAGTTTTGGTAACTCCTTAAATCGCGAGGTTATAGGGGTTGTATCCAAGGTGGATACGGGGGAAGACGTGGAAGCGCCACGACGTAATCTCAAACTAGCGGGAGCCACTAAGATTTTTGAAATATCCGTTCACGACGAAGAGTCATTAGAACATTTGTGTAACTACATATACGGTTAGTTGAAAGAAGGTTTTTCCATGGACAAAGGTTTTGAAGAACAACTTAATCAATTTATTTTAAATAAGGCGATCATTCCAAAAAGCTTGGGTCTATGGGAACGATATTTCAAAAAAATGTGTCTTGCTTGGCAGGATATGAAACCTGAGATTTATGCTCAGCATATTATCTTTTCGGCAGATAATGGTATTTCCGTAGATGGCCTGATTGGTTATAACTATGAGATTACCCGCAAACAGTCTCAAAATATGATTGATGGTAAAAGTGCAGTTGCTAATTACTGTATCTTTAACCATATTCCTTATGAAGTGGTAGATGTAGGCATTGCTTGTCCACAAGGTATTGGGGTGAATCAAAAGGTTGCTCAAGGCACAAAGAATATATTAGATGGTGCCGCTATGAGTGCTGAAGAATTTAATCTAGCGTATCAAGCGGGATATAACCGTGTTGTCTACTATGCAGAATCTGGAATCAATCTATTTTCCTTCGGTGAAATGGGTGTTGGTAATACGACTACTTCAGCAGCTGTCTTAAGTGGTCTTACAAAACTAGACCCACGGATAACCGTAGGTCCTGGATCTGGTCCTGATGAAGAGGCGTACATGAATCAAAAACGAGAGTTTGTACGTACTGCACTATCTCATCATAAGGGGAACTTAAATAGTCCAAAAGAGGTAATCAGCCGTGTAGGTGGCTTTGATATAGCCGCTATTACCGGTGCTATGGTAGCTTGTACGGACTTACATATCCCATTTGTTATCGATGGATATATTACAGCTGTTGCAATGGCTTGTGCTACGCAAATGAATGGAGACGCTCCATTATACGGCATTCCATCTCATTATTCTCGTGAGGTAGGGATGGCAGCAGCATTAGCTTATGCAAATATTCGTCTTGATGAAGTTCCAATCCATGGGCAAATGGCATTAGGTGAAGGAACTGGTGCAGTATTAATGGTACAACTACTTAAAACAGCACACTTTGCCTTTATGAATATAGGCACTATGGTGGAACTATTAGAGAAATAAATTTGTAATCTTTGATTTATGTTTTGTAAAAGGAGAGAAAACAGATGACACAAGAAGCATTAGGTATGGTGGAAACTAAGGGCCTAGTAGGCGCTATTGAAGCAGCTGATGCAATGCTTAAAGCAGCTAATGTAGAACTCGTAGGCAATGAAAAAATTGGCTCTGGTCTTGTTACTGTTATGGTTCGCGGTGATGTAGGTGCTGTAAAAGCTGCTGTAGACGCAGGTGCAGCCGCTGCAGAACGCGTAGGCATTGTTATCTCTACTCATGTAATTCCAAGACCACATAAAGATGTAGAAGGTATTTTACCAACAAAGGGTGAATAATTATGTCCGATACTAAAAGTATGGTAGATGAGATTTTAAAGCGCGTATTGATGCGTATCGATGGTGCTGATTTAAGTAAAACTACAGGCGCAACAGGTGATGCATCTTGTGCATGTGCTTCGCCACCTGTAAGTTCACCTACTACAAATCAACTACAAACTTCAATGATTACTGAACACGTAGGCAGTACTACAACAGGCGATACAATTGGCCTCGTAATTGCGAATGTAGACAGTCAAGTATTGGAAGCTATGAAGCTCACTAAGTCATATCGATCCATCGGTATCTTAGGTTCACGTACAGGTGCAGGGCCGCAAATCATGGCCGCTGACGAAGCTGTAAAAGCAACGAATACTGAGATTGTTAGCATTGAACTTGCCCGTGATATGAAAGGTGGCGCCGGTTCTGGTTCCCTTATCATATTTGGCGGCGATGATGTATCTGATGTAAGACGTTCTGTAGAAGTAGCATTGCGTGAATTAGAACGTACCTTCGGCGAGGTATATCTGAACGAAGCTGGTCATGTGGAGGTTCAATATACAGCTCGCGCAGGAGAAGCATTAGTGACTGCCTTTGGAACACCAGAAGCTAAAGCCTTTGGCTTGATCGTTGGGGCCCCAGCAGCTATTGGTGTAGTTATGGCGGATACAGCAGTTAAATCAGCAAATGTAGATGTGGTAGATTATCAGTCTCCATCGAGCTCAGATATGTCAAATGAAGTTGTTTTACTAATGTCTGGTGATTCTGGCGCTGTTAAACAAGCCGTTAAGGTAGCTAGAGAAGTAGGGATTACATTACTAGGCACTATGGGTAGTGCACCTGAAAATACAGGTGAGTCCTACATAATCTAATGTGCTGATCATTAGATTGTATACTTAAATAACTGTAATCGTCATGATGGAATAGATGATACTTTCACAATGTGAATAGGAGGATTCATAATGGCAGAACTAAATGAACAAATGTTACGGGCTATCATTATGGACATAATGGATGAAGTAGGAATGCTCAAAGAGGAACCTGCTCAAGTTCAATCGAAAGAAGAACCAAAAGCAGATCTAAAATCAGAGCCTCAAGAGCCAGAGTTAAAAGATTTGATTCGTCAAATGTTAATAGATATGCAACGTAGCTAGCATTATAGGAATGCATGAATCCAAAGAGCGGATCATCCAAGTATTAGACGGGAGGTGGCATGGTGAAAGAGTCACTAGGATTGCTTGAGGTGGCTGGGTTGTTGGGGGCTATTACTGCATCAGATGCAATGGTTAAAGCTGCCAATGTAAGGCTAGTAGGCATTGAAAAGGCTAAAGGATCTGGATGGATGACTGTTAAAGTTGCCGGCGATGTAGCCGCTGTAGACGCAGCCGTTCAAACAGGTGTTGCTATAACAACGGGAATGAATCTATATGTAGCTCATAAGGTCATTCCTCGTCCAGCAGAAGGCCTTGTAGAAGCTTTTAATGATGACTTTAAGGCGCAGCCAGTTAAGCTATCTGTTGAAATAGAGACAGCAAAAGAAGTTGTTAACGTAGAACCTAAAAAAGCAGTTGAAGATGATGCTAAAGATGGTTCTAAAGAAGCTGGTAAAGCCGAAACTGAAGGCGCTGTAGAGAAAAAGTCTTCTTTAGATGAAAAAGCTGTAAAGGTGTTGAATGAAATCGTTTCCACCATTGTTGATTCAAAGGGTTCTAAGAAGGTAGTAACGAAAAAAACTCCACCTAAAAAAAGCACTAAAAAGAAATAATTTAAAGAAAGAATTTTAACATAAGAAGTAATAAAGGAGATTATCATGAATAACGCATTAGGCATGGTAGAAACAAAAGGTTTAGTAGGCGCAATTGAAGCGGCTGACGCAATGGTAAAAGCAGCTAACGTTACATTAGAAGGTACTGAAAAAATTGGTTCCGGTCTTGTAACTGTAATGGTTCGCGGTGATGTAGGTGCTGTAAAAGCAGCTGTTGATGCAGGCTGTGCAGCAGCTCAAAAAGTTGGTGAAGTAGTATCTACTCATGTTATTCCACGTCCTCATAGCGACGTAGAACTAATCCTACCTAAGAAAGGATAATGGCTTATGGATCGGGAACAGATTCGTGCTATCGTACGAGAAGTAATCGAAGCCATGTTTGAATCGTCCATTCCCGTAGGTGTTAGCAATAAACATGTCCATCTATGTCAGGAGGATTGGGATATATTATTCCCTAATCAGTCTATCACTAAAAAAAGTGACTTAAAGCAAACGGGAGAGTTTGCTTCCGAACAAACTGTTACTTTAGTGGGACCCAAAGGGGTAATTCAAAATGTGCGCGTTTTGGGGCCTCTTAGAAAACAGTCACAAGTGGAGGTGTCTTTGACTGATGCTCGTTCATTAGGTATAAAACCTCCTATTGTGCTATCTGGTCATTTGGAATCGGCCGTAGATATTACTCTATGCACCGAAAATGGTGAAGTTTCAAAACCTATTTGCATCGTTGCGAAGCGCCATATTCATATGTCGCCAGAAGATGCAAAACGGCTTCATGTAAATGATGGCGATAGTGTAAGCGTAGAACTGCAAACACCAGAGCGCACTACTGTATTTAGTGACGTCATCGTTCGAGCTGTACCGGGGTTTGTTCTAGAACTTCATATTGACACAGATGAGGCAAATGCTGCCAATGTACAAGGTACAGTGATGGCGCGAATTGTACAGTAAAGTAGGTGATATGATGAAAGGTTTGAAAAAGGCAAATAATACCTTGCAAGAATTTTCTGATCTTGTAGAGTCTAAACAAGTGAGCTCTCACAATCAAAAGAATTTGCGTGTAGGCATTGACCTTGGTACATCATCTATTGTCCTATCCATAGTTAACGATAAAGGTAAACCTATATATGGTGCCTTTGAATACAACGAATCTATTCGAGATGGCCTTGTAGTTGACTATGTGGGAGCTGTTACGATTACGCGAGCGCTAAAGGCTAAGGCGGAAGCAGCCTTAGGCACAGAACTTGTATATGCTGCAGCAGCCGTTCCACCTGGAACGATAGGCAAGAATAAAGATGTAGTAGGTCATGTTCTTGAAAGTGCCGGTTTTGAAGTCACTTGCATTTTAGACGAGCCTACCGCTGCTGCTAATGTGCTAGGCATCACCGATGGCGCTGTTATCGACGTCGGTGGTGGTACTACGGGCATAAGCATTTTAAAAGATGGCCAAGTTGTATATACCGTAGATGAGCCTACAGGAGGTACCCATATGAACCTCGTAATTAGCGGGGCCTATGGGATTTCCATCCCTGAAGCGGAGGCTTATAAGCGCAATGAAGCAAATAAACGCGATGTATATGCAACCATACGGCCTGTTGTTGAAAAAATGACAGCTATTTCTAAGCGTGCGTTGCAAGAGGGTGGCTATGAAAAGGGGACTCCTATTGTTGTTGTAGGTGGTGCTTCTAATTTTGAGGAATTCACAAAAACCTTCAGTCAATATATAGGATTGCCCGTAGATAAGCCATTATATCCAGAATTTGTAACGCCCTTAGGGATTGCCATGGGAAGTGAGTACTAATATGGATGCATTAGTTAAACTGGTGCTAGAACGCCTAGAAAAGCGCATGACATCCACTGCTACGTTTATGGTCACAGAGTGCAATAGCTATGATGAACATATATTGTTGCAGAATCAACTCATTTCTTTCAGTGGTATAGATTATGGTCATATACGAGAGTTAATGGGCGATACATTGGTGCCTTGGGTTACCTATTTGCATCGTGCATTAGCCTATGACTGTGAGGTGACAATACGCCTAGCAGTTCCTGTAACCTCGTTGATGAATCCAACAGTCATTCTAGACTGGCCCATCAAATTTCTAGATAAATTTGGACATCTTGTATATGCTTCCTCACAAAGATGGATAACGGCTTCTTTTGTTAGATCTTGTGAAAGTCAGTCTGTTATCGTCATATATAGGGGACAACGGTTTACCATGGCCGCTCGTGAAGAAATCGAGCGCTTAGGTATCACAATAATTGAAGGGAACGAGAAATATGCAAGTCGGTAAAGTAGTGGGTAGTATCGTATCTACTCAAAAGCATGAATCTCTAAAGGGAATGAAGCTTATGATGGTGGATATTCTCGATGGAGAACAAGGGTTGACGGGGCGCATAGAAATCGCCGTCGATACAGTATGTGCCGGTGTTGGTGAATATGTGCTTTTAACTCGAGGCTCATCGGCACGGCATATTTTCGAAAATGATAAAGGCACCGCAGTAGATTGCGCTATTGTGGGAATTGTTGATAGTTTTGAAAAATAATTGTATAGGAATTAGCTGGTGCCAGAGTTAAACCTAGTTATTGTGTCACATCATGAATGTATCACTGATTGTGTACACCTTAAGTCGACATGGACATTGCATCAGCAATGCAACCTATATGGAGGTTCATGATGGAAAACAATACACAGTTGAAAGAAATGATCCGCTCCATGGTTATAGATGTATTACAGGGGCAAAAGCAAGACATAGCCTCATCACGACCAGTTAAGCAGGTATCTCGAAATCAAGTAGAACCGGGTGTGTTTGATACGGTAGATGAGGCTATTCGAGCAGCAAAAGAAGCGCAATTGCGTTTTGAAGATTGCACCTTGGCAACTCGTGAGAAGGTAATCGCAGATATTCGTGCTGCTATGCGCCCACGAGTACAAGAATTGGCTCAAAAAACTGTTGAAGAAACAGGAATGGGCCGAGTTGCGGATAAAGTACTGAAACTAAATCTTACACTAGATAAAACACCAGGCGTAGAAGACCTTATTACAGAGTGTGAAACTGGTGATAATGGTATGACATTATATGAATTGTCTGCCTATGGTGTAATTGGAGCCATAACGCCAAGTACAAATCCAGCAGAAACATTAATATGTAATTCCATTGGTATGCTGGCGGCCGGAAATGCTATATTCTTTAGCGTTCATCCTGGCGCCAAGAATCTAAGTCGAGAGCTTGTTAGTGAGCTCAATCAAGTTATTGCCAAGTCGATTGGTATTGAAAACCTTATTGTTACACTTCGGGAGCCGTCTATTGAGTCTGCTCAAGAGATGATGTTGCATCCAGATGTGAGCTTATTAGTTGTTACTGGTGGCCCTGGGGTAGTAAAACAAGCCCTTCAAAGTGGTAAAAAGGTTATCGGTGCTGGTGCTGGTAATCCGCCAGCTTTTGTAGATGAAACGGCAGATGTTAAAAAGGCAGCCCAAGATATCGTTCTCGGTGCTAGCCTTGATAATAACATCCTTTGTATCGCCGAAAAGAGCGTCGTGGCCATGCGTCAAATTGAGCCACAACTCGTTCAAGAAATGGTGAAAGCAGGTTGTGTTCTCGTTGATAATCAACAAGATATTCAACGGTTGGTGGACTTAACAGTTTTGCCAAACGGGACGCCAAATAAACAGTTTGTAGGTAAAAATGCGAGTGTTATCCTTGATGCGGCACATATTTCTTACAATGGTGATCCTCGGTTGATTATTATGCGAACTCCAAAAGACCATCCATTTGCAGTGATTGAGATGTTGATGCCTATTTTGCCTGTTGTGACCGTAGACAGTTTTGACGAAGGTCTTGATGTATGTTTGAAGTTGGAGGCGGGCTTACATCATACGGCAACAATGCATTCCTTAAATATGGAACGCCTCAATCATATGGCACGTAAAATGAAAACATCCATTTTTGTTAAAAATGGACCATCCTATGCGGGCCTTGGTTTTAGTGGCGAAGGTACGACAACATTTACAATTGCTACACCAACAGGGGAATCTACTACATCTGCTCGATGCTTTGCTCGTCGCCGTAGATGTTGCTTAACAACAGGCTTTAATATTCGATAGGTGGTGAGCATATGAACCAGTGGACATTCCCAACCAAAATTTATGCAGGGGAAGATTCATTACAACGTCTTACAGAATTTAATAACGAATCTATCCTCATCATATGTGATCCATTTTTGAAGGATTCACCGAACCTTACGCATGTGATTAGCCTAATGGACAGTAAAAATAAGGTATCTATCTATACAGACGTAGTACCTGACCCACCGATCACTCACGTAGTAAAAGGCATTGAATTTATGGAAGGTATTAAACCAACTGTTATCATCGCCATAGGTGGAGGCTCCTGCATTGATATGAGTAAAGGAATAGCTTATTTTGCTCGTAAGCTAAAACATATGGATATCAAATCCTTTATCGCCATTCCTACTACAAGTGGAACAGGCTCTGAAGTGACATCCTTTGCTGTTCTTACAGATAGCGAAACACAGATTAAATATCCTCTTGTAGATGATGCGGTACTACCGGATGAAGCTTTATTAACGCCATTATTTGTAAAAACATCGCCACCAAATGTTACTGCTTTTAGCGGTATGGATGTGCTCGTTCATGCGCTTGAAGCCTATGTGGCAACAGCGGCAAATAACTTTACTGACGCATTGTCACAACAAGCGATTGAGCTTGTTTTTGAGTACTTACCAAAATGCCATAAACCAACAGCTACAGAGCATGATCGGATGTCTATGCATGAAGCATCTTGCTTAGCTGGACTTTCCTTTAATAGGGCTGGCGTAGGTCTTGTTCATGCCATGGCACATCAATTGGGTGGACAATTCCATGTGCCTCATGGTTTAGCAAACAGCATGCTCTTGCCTCATGTAATCGGATTTAACTGCTCTCGTAATCCGGCGGTAGCGAAGAAGTATGCTCATTTATCTGCTAAACTTGGCTTTGCAGCCCATAATGCATCTGATTCGGATAAATTAGTGGCTCTTATAGAGGCGATAGTTACATTGCAGCATACATTAAATTGTCCAATGAACCTTACAGCCTTTGGTGTGGATAAAACTACATCAGAATCAAAGCTCAATCTTATGGCAGATAGAGCGCTAGAAGACATGTGCTATAGATTTAATCCATATCCTGCTAGCCATGAAGATTTGATCAGCTTGTATAAAAAAGTGCTGTAAATCCATATAAAGCCGATATTAACATAATGTTTTGAAAAGAGACTTTAATGATTTCATCAAAGTCTCTTTTCTTATTTTTATATGACTGTTATCAGTTTATTTAAGTACAGCAAGATACATCTTTTTCATATTTAAGTGTTATAATATTCTTTATATCCTATAGGAAATATGACGTTGCAATTCTAAAATAGGTATATTCTTTATAACTCTTTGGAATATAGGAAAACTTAGATTTTAACTGCTTTTGTTGTATAATATAGGTAGGATATTTAAAAATTTAGATATTTTCGTGAAAGTATAATATCCTCATCTAATTTTGAGTTTTACAAGTTAGATGTTTATTACATCGTATATGGTATTTTATGATGTGCTACTTTCACAAAAACGAGTATGATCGCCTAGGTGGTCATACGGTTGTAAAAAAGAGAGGTATTTATGCAGCACATGCTACGCATGGGTATTGACGTGGGGTCTACAACGGTTAAAGTTGTACTATTGGACGAACACGATAATTATTTGTATAAGAAGTACGTACGCCATTATGCGAACATTTTGGACACAGTATATACCTTGCTTCAAGAGGCTCAAGTAGGCCATGAAGATGACCTAGTTCACGTATGTATTACTGGTTCTGGTGGTATGGCGATGGCCGAAAAGGTACGCATTCCATTCGTACAAGAGGTTATTGCTGAAACGCGAGCTGTAAAAGCCCTCTATCCAGAAACAGATGTTATCATCGAACTTGGCGGTGAGGATGCGAAGGTTACTTACTTAGGTCAAACTGCAGAACACCGCATGAATGGTTCCTGTGCTGGTGGTACAGGTGCTTTCATAGACCAAATGGCGACCTTATTGCAAACTGATGCATCTGGTCTGAACCAATTGGCTATGAATTCTGATACAATTTATCCAATTGCGGCACGTTGCGGCGTGTTTGCAAAAACTGACGTTCAAGCCTTGTTAAATCAAGGTGCATCCCATGAAAACATTGCTAAATCTGTATTCCAAGCTATTGTAAACCAAACGATTGCAGGCCTCGCATGCGGCCATAAAATCGAAGGTAATGTGGCATTCCTTGGCGGTCCGTTGACATTCCTGTCCGAATTACGCCAATGTTTCTGTGACACATTAGAGCTGGAAGAATCTCAACGCATCATCCCTGAGAATGGTGAATTGTTCATCGCTTTAGGGGCGGCATTGATGAAAGATGAATGCCGTGAGATTACGGTTGGGCAATTGACAAAGGAAATCGGTGCTCTTATCGGTATTCCTATGGAAGCTACAGACCGTGTAGATCCGCTATTTAAAAATGAACAAGAATTAGAAGAATTCCGCGCTCGTCATGCTAAGGCGGTAACGCCAAAAGCAAATATCGAGGATGCTCAAGGTCCTTGTTACCTCGGTATTGATGCTGGTTCCACTACTCTAAAAGTAGTGCTCATCAACAGCAATAAGGAAATTATCTTCTCTCACTATGGTCCTAACCATGGTAAACCATTAGAAAAATCTCGTGAAATTATCGAGCAAATTTACACATTATTGCCTAAAGGTGCGTATATTGCGCACTCTGGCGTAACTGGCTACGGCGAAGCCTTTCTTAAACGCGCCCTCGGCATCGATATCGGTGAAGTAGAAACGATGGCTCACTATCGTGCGGCTCGCTTCTTCTGCCCTGATGTATCCTTTATCTTGGATATCGGTGGTCAAGATATGAAATGTTGTAAGGTTCGCGATGGTTACATCGAAGATATCGTATTGAACGAAGCTTGCTCCTCTGGTTGCGGTTCCTTCATCGATACCTTCGCATCTGGCCTACGTATTCCTATCGACCAATTCGCGAAGGAAGGTTTGTTGGCAACCTTGCCAATCGACTTAGGCTCTCGTTGTACCGTATTCATGAATTCTAAAGTTAAGCAGGCTCAAAAAGAAGGGGCTACGGTACAAGATATTGCAGCAGGCCTTGCTTATTCTGTAATTAAAAATGCCCTTTACAAGGTTCTTAAGGTAAAAGATCCTAAAGAATTGGGAGAACATATCGTTGTACAAGGTGGTACATTCTACAACGAATCTGTTTTGCGTGCCTTCGAAAAATTGATGGGCGTAGAAGTAATTCGTCCTGACGTATCTGGCTTGATGGGTGCATACGGCATGGCTCTTCTTGCTGCTGAAACGGCAGAAGAGTTGCAAAAGGGTAATAGTACATTGTTAGATAGCGAAGGCCTTAATTCCTTACAAGTTGCTACGACAATGCGCAATTGCGGCCTTTGCTCCAACAACTGTATGCTGACAATCAACGCATTCTCCGATGGTCGTACATACGTAACGGGTAACCGTTGTGACCGCGGTGCAGGCGGTATGATTCAAGAGGAACGCAAACCAGTTCCTAACTTGGTAGATGTAAAATTACGTCGTTATTTCGACTACTACTTAAAGAAAAATATACCTGAATTCGAAGGTAAAATGCGTGTTGGTATTCCTCGCGTCCTCAATATGTACGAGGATTTCCCATTCTGGTTTACATTCTTCAATACATTGGGCTATGAAGTAATCCTTTCTGATTACACTACAAAGGATCAATATAATAAGGCTATCGATACGATTCCATCCGATACGGCTTGCTATCCTGCAAAGGCTGTACATGGTCATATTCGGGATTTGGCGAATGCACAGGTAGACTTTGTTTGGTACCCTTGTGTGCAACATGGCCCTAAGGAATTTAGCCGCGACAACAATTACCATTGTCCAATGGTTATTTCCTATCCAGAATTAATCAAAAATAACATGCAAGATGTGTTAGGGGATACTCCATTCCATGCGCCATTCTTGCCGTTAGCTGATAAAAAATCTCTTGTGCCTGCCCTTGTGAAAGCATTGGACTTCTTAGATCTCAAGAAGAAAGATATTGCAAAGGCCGTAGACCTTGCTTGGGAAGAGCAAGAAAACTGTAAAGCCTCTTACCGTGAAACGACGAAGAAAACAGTTTCTCGCCTTGTGGCAGAACAAATTCCAACCATCGTTTTAGCTGGCCGTCCATATCATTTGGATTCCGGTATCAACCATGGCATTCCAGAGCTTATTACATCTCTTGGTATGGCTGTTCTTACAGAAGATGGTGTTGCGCCACTTGGTCATGAAATTAAGCATCTACGTGTTGTAGACCAATGGTCCTACCATAGCCGTTTATATCGTGCTGCTGAATTTGTAAGCAGAACAGAAGGCTTCCAAATTGTAGAGCTTAACTCCTTTGGTTGTGGTCTCGACTCTATCGTAGCCGATCAGGTAAAAGATATACTTTCAGCAAACCACAAAATTCATACCTTACTCAAAATTGACGAAGGTACAAACCTTGGGGCTGTTACGATTCGTCTGCGCTCCTTACAATCTGTAATGGAACGTAGCTTGCGTCGTCATAATAACCCAGAGGCACCGGAAGAAGTAGTGGTAGAAGAATTACCAACTTACGATTACAATCGTGTGGTATTCACTGAGGAAATGCGTAAAACCTATAAAATCTTGGTGCCACAAATGTCACCATTACATTTTAGCCTCTTAGAACCAGTTCTCAAAAACGAAGGTTATGACTTTGAAATGTTGCCAGCCCCTACGCGCGATGATATCGAAGTGGGCCTAAAATACATCAATAATGATGCATGTTACCCAGCAATCATCGTTGTAGGTCAGCTCATGGCGGCCTTATTGTCTGGTAAATATGACGTAGAAAAAACGGCTGTTATCATCTCTCAAACGGGTGGGGGCTGTCGTGCGACGAACTATATCGGTTACTTGCGTAAAGCATTGATTGATGCAGGTATGAAACAAGTACCAATCCTATCCCTTAATGCGAGCGATATGGAACGTCAACCAGGCTTTAAGTTGACTAAAGGCTTCTTACATCGCATGATTCAAGCCGTTGTTTACGGTGATGCTCTTATGCAATGCGTATTGGCTACACGGCCATACGAAAAGAACCCAGGCTCTACGGATGCATTATGTGATTACTGGATTAAAAAATTACGTGAAAACATTACATCTGCAAGCCTGCGCCAATACAATAAATACATCAAAGAAATCATTCATGACTTTGATAACTTGCCAGTTAATAAAGACGTACAAAAACCTCGTGTTGGCGTAGTAGGGGAAATTTACGTTAAATTCCATCCGAGCGCTAACAATCATATCAATGAGCTTATTGAAAAAGAAGGGGGCGAAGTCGTTACATCTGGCTTATTAGACTTCTTCTTGTACTGTGCCATGGACAGCACATACCGTGCGAAACACCTTGATGGCACATGGCTATCTGGTTTCTTTGGTACACTAGCGCGTGAAGCCCTTGAACTATACCGTTTGCCATACGCTAAAGCCGTAGCGGCGTCTAAAAACTTTGATCCTCTACAACGTATGACAGAAGTAGCAAAAGAAGCAGCTCAATTCATTGGCCTTGGTAACCAATGCGGTGAAGGTTGGTTCCTCACAGGCGATATGATCGACCTCATCGAAAAAGGGGCCAAACAAATTGTATGCTTGCAACCATTCGGCTGCTTGCCAAACCACGTAACAGGTAAAGGCATGGTTAAAACACTATCTGCGGCCTATCCAGACGTGCGCATCGCTGCCATCGACTACGATCCAGGCTCAAGTGCAGTAAACCAAGCAAACCGATTGAAACTACTACTATCGACAATGTTTGAATAAGGGTGCTCTGTTATATTTTCAATGGGGCCCCGTGACAACTACATAACACTAGTATAGAAAAAACACAGCCCTCTCTTGGCTCAGTACGGCGCTACGCTTCGTAAAATCGCTGCAGAGAGGGCTGTGTTCTTTTCTATATACACCTGTTATGAAGCGGTCCCATTGAAAATATAACTAGTGCAGTGGGGAGAAGTTGGGATGGAATTTAGTGAATAAGCGATAAGGTCCCTTACATTTTATAATGGGGCCCGAATACAACTGCATATTACTAGTATAGAAAAAATACAGCCCTCTCTTGGCTCAGTACGTTACTACGTTCCGTAAAATCGCTGCAGAGAGGGCTGTATTCTTTTCTATATACGCTAATTATGAAGATGTCCCATTATAAAATGTAAATGATTCAATCTACTGTATATCTAATAGCTCCATCGTTTTTTTATCTCATTATTCACAAAAAATTCGCAATACATCTAACGGAAAAAGAAGAGAGAGGGCTGTGTTTTTTTCTATAAACGCTCGCTATGAAGATGTCCCATTGAAAATATAACTGGATAGAGGAGGGGGAGAAATGTGGAGATGTGCCTATGGCACATCTCCTTTCTCCTACAATCAGTTGTGTAGGTGGTTTTCGTTATTATGCCTAGGTGTTTGTAGAGTTAAAGAATTAATCTATTTTGAAATATGCTTGTAAAGTCCCGCAATGGGACGCCTTCACAGGTAGTGTTAATATAAATAAGATACCCCTTTACGAAGCGATTTTACGAAGTACTGAGCAAGGAAAGGGGTATCTTATTTATATACTAATATTATTCTGTTGTAGTCGGGCCCCATTGTGGGGCTTATACAAATGTGTAAAAGAGATTAATCTTTTTCTACCAAACCATATAGGCACAATAAGGAAAGCGCTGAACATACTAGCATTGTAGTCCCCATGGGAATCCCTGTATATTCCCCACCAATACCAACTAATGGAGATACGATTCCTGCAGAGAACATGCTAGCAAAGCCAAGTACTGCAGAGGCACTTCCAGCCATTTTACCGTATTTAGCCATTGCCATAGAGAAAGAGGCAGAGCCAAATAGGGATACTGTACATACGGTAAAGAATAGAATGGCCGTTACAGGAATAAGTGGCCATTCGAAAAGCATAGCTATTAAGAATAGCAAGGAGCCGATTGTTAGTTGCCAGAGGGCAAATGTTAGTAATTGTCGAACTGTGATTACATTACTTAATCTAGCGCTTATGGCACTAGCTAAGATAATACCACAGCTATTGATACCAAAGAGATAGCTAAATTCTTGTGCAGATAGTTGGAAGATGTTTTGGTATACAAAGGATGAACCTGAGATATACGCAAAGAATCCACCAAAAGCAAAGAATTGGATTAGTGTTTGCCCAAGGAATCGCTTATCTTTAATAAGCGTAATGTAGTTCTTTGTAGCAGTTGCAACGCCACCTGTAACGCGTTTTTCTTTAGGTAAGCTTTCACGGAAGAGAAGAGATCCCGCTAATAGAATAGCAGAAAATATTGCTAAAATAACGAAGATAACGCGCCATGTAGTGAATAGTAATAATTGACCGCCGATGAGCGGAGCGATTACAGGCGCCAAACCGTTAACCATCATGAGCAATGCAAAGAGTTTAGTCAATTCTTGACCAAATGCAAAATCTCGAGCGATGGCCTTAGCAATTACAACGCCCACAGATCCTGTTAAACCTTGTAGAAAGCGTCCTAGTAAAAGTATTTCAATGCTTGGTGCATAAGCACAGATTATGTTAGAGATAACGCAAAGTAAGTTGCCTGTTATAAGAGGCAACTTGCGGCCCATAGTATCACTAATAGGACCTCCAAATAATTGACCTAATGCAACACCAAAAGTCATCACACCAATGGTCATTTGAATATTTGATGCAGATGTATTTAGTTCACTAGGCATAATTGGTAATGCTGGTAAATATAAATCTGTTGCAAGTGGTGTGATGGCTGTCAACAGACCAAGGAATACTACTAAGATGAAAGAGACCTTAGCAGAATTTTCTTGAGTCATAAAACCCTCCTATACTAAAGTGAGAAAAATAAAAGTCTGCGAATCGCACTTCGCAGACTGCATTTAATTTTTTCTATTTGATACGATGTATTTTACCATGATTGAGAAAAAATATCTATATGAAATATTGAGTTTGCTATATCTCTATTTATAGATTACAATTAGTATATTAATTATATCTAAAAATATCAATGTGTTTATTGGCGATGGGAGAATTATATGAAATATTAACTAAAAGGTTTTGTGTTAGCTGCAATAGTAGTAATCGGGACAGCTACGGTTTCATCTGTAGAAGCAATATCATTAAACCATGTTATATGTAGTATTCTCATATGTGGCAACAAAAAAGAACAGCTCGTGAAGAGCTGTTCTTTTTTTGTTACCAGTTCTTAGAAGAAAAAGTGGTGAATTTCATGGATGAAATGTTGACCGAAGAAGGAAATACAACCGTGCATTACGATGAATACAATGAAGTATTTGAAGGCACTGTTCATGATAACACTTGCTTCGATTTCATGTTCTAGTTTATGAGCTTCTTCAGCACTGATTTCTTTGTGGTTTTCTAGGTATGCTTTCAAAGCAGGCCCTACGGCACCAATAGAAATCGCGATGGATTGTGGGGACAACATTTTGCCGATACCAGCTGCACCGGAGTTAACTGCTGCCAACCAGAAACCAAGGTCTTCGAAGTTTGTAGGATCTAAGCCTTGGGCTGCAGCAATTTGAAGTGGGCCAAACAATACGTTGGAGTTTGTACCAGAACCAGTCAAGAAGGCACCTAACGCACCTACGATAGGTGCGAATAGAGGGTACAATGTACCTGTACCAGCAACCATTGCTTTTGCAATATCTGCAGTCATACCAGAGTAAGTCATCAATTTAGCTGTCATAACAACTGTGATGATTGTAAGGTATGTAAATTTCAAGTTTTTAACTGTGCTACCCAATGTACCGAAGATTTCGCCAGCTTTTGCTTTTTGGATGAAACCACCAACAATACCAGCGATAAAAATCATAATACCAGGAGTTGCAATCCATACGAATGTGTAAGGTTTTGCACCAGCACCTTGATAAATAGGTACAGATGTTTTAATGGACGCAAGAGGACCATTAATTGCAGGGAACAATTTAGAAGTTAATAACAATAATACGAAGATTAAGATGAATGGCATTGCAGCTACAAGGCCTTCGCCACCAGAAACTTTAGGGACTTCGCCAGTTTGTTTAACTGCGTATTTAGGATCATTAGGAGGCATGATTTTTGCACAACCAATGATAACTGCCATGATAACGATGGATGCAGAAATTACGGATAATTCTGGACCCATTACAGCGTTGATTACAGTTTCAGGAACTGCTAATGCTAAACCAGAAAGCAATGTTACAAGGAATACGCCTTTTAACGCTTTAATACCGCCACCAATAATCATAACAACAAAGAATGGAGCGATAAGGTTAAGCAAGAACAATTGTACGGAAATGAATGTACCTAAATGGCTTGGATCAAGGTTTGTTAAGGATGCCAATGTAGTTGTTGGAATCCCGATAGAACCAAATGTTGTTGGTACGGAGTTTGCAACGAGACATGCGATGATAGATTTAAGTGGGTCAAAACCTACGGCAACCATCATAGCTGCAGGAATTGCAACGGCAGTACCGAAGCCAGCCATACCTTCCATGAAGGCACCAAAGCCCCATGCAAGTAGTAATGCAAGTACACGAGTATCAGATGTTACAGAAGAAAGCATGGTTTTAATAGTTTCCATTGCTTTCGTATGTACTACCAAGTTATAAACGAAGATAGCAGCTGTAATAACTAATAGGATTGGCCAGATTGCCAATGCGGCACCTTCAAGGGCACCAGTGACCATAATAAATGGGTCAGCTTGGAATGCTGTAATAGCGATAATGAAAGAACCAATCGCAGCAACACTTGTTGCTTGCCATGCAGGTAATTTCAAGATGGATAACGCTACAATCAACCAAATGATTGGAGATAGCGCTAATAGAACGGTGATAGCACTCATTTCTAAGATCATCCTTTCAAGTAAAACAAAAATATATGCTCAACAGGACGACGTAGTTTAATCAATTTAATTGATGAATAAATCGCTATGATGTTAATTTGTAAAAGTTCAGTTAAAATAAAAGCTTACAATAAAATAACAGATATACTTATCATAAAAATTGATATAGTACATAAAATTTTTTAACCTCATAGCCTATGAGGTTAAAAACATAAGAGAGGGGACATAAACAGTGTTTATGTCCCCTTCTGTACTAACTACAAGTCCTTGTTAGGGCCATTACTAAGTTTAGGTATTAGTAGTTACCTTTGAACATTGTAGCAGGAGCTTCTGGTACATAATCGCCGAAGTAGGATTTGAAGTCTAGACCTAATTCATTGCAAAGGTCTTGAACTTCAAGCATTGTACCGTTAAGTACAGGGATGCCTTCAGCTTTAACTTTTTCAACGGATTCATGTTCTTTTTCGCCATGAGTATAGATACGATCTTGACCTTGAGCTTTAGGTGCTTCACGTAATTCTTGTAAGAATTGGGAGAAGTGTTTTTTGATTTCCGCAGGGTCACCGAAGAATTCAGGGTTGATAGCCATGAAGCCGTGGCAGATATTGGATTTACCACCAACCATACATTTGTTGGAAGTACCACCTTGGGACAAGATAGAGGAGAATAATTCAGCAATCATGCCGTTACCATAACCTTTGTGGCCCCCAAGAACTTCTGTAGCACCACCTAAAGGAAGGATACCGCCGCCTTCATGACGGGAGATGTTGCCCAATACTTCAGCTGCATCAGTGGAAGGAACGCCGTCTTTATTAACAGCCCAACCATCTGGAGTAGCTTTGCCCATTTTATTGTACATTTCAAGTTTACCACGAGTTACTACTGTAGTGGAGCAATCGAAGAAGAAGTCAACAGGATCAGCTGGTACAGTCCAAGCGATAGGGTTAGAACCAAGCATAGCTTTACGAGCATATGTAGGAACCATGATTGCTTCGGAGTTTGTACAAGAGAAACCGATTAAGCCTTGGTCGGATGCCATTTTAGCATAGTAACCGGCGATACCGTAGTGGTTGGAGTTACGTACGGATACGATACCAACACCGGATTTTTTAGCTTTTTCGATAGCCATTTCCATAGCTTTATGACCCAATAATTGACCCATGCCGTCATGACCGTCGATAACTGCAGAAATTGGAGTTTCTTTTACGATTTCAGGTTTAGCGTCGATTTTAATCAAGCCATTAGTGATACCTTTATGGTAACGAACCATACGTTGCATACCATGGCTTTGAATACCGAACAAGTCAGAAGTCAAAAGTACGTCTTGGATGATGTCAGCTTCTTTTTCGGAGAAACCAAATTTTTGGAAAGCGTCCATGCTCAATTTTTTTAGTGTTTCATAAGGGAATAACACAGTGTTTTTTGCGTCTGCCATCGTTAAAACCTCTTTTCAGAAAATATGTACCTGATATAGCTACTTCACATTAGATAACCATGAATTCAAAATGATTTCTTGTGAGTTCTATATCCTCTCAAATGACACTGTCAGTATAGCACAGAAACAAGTGAGATTGAATAGTCTTACAGTCTGAACGACATTACTAAATACGCATACGTACCGGTGATTTTTGTCACATAATCTATACGACACTATTAAAATGTCTGATTATACCTAAAACTATATGGTTATGACTTTTAGTAATGATTACATGATTTTTTTGAAGAATTTTGGTATTTTTATAGAACTTATTAGTATATCTGTTTAGGCATTGGACAAGAATGATAATGGATAGATATCGATAAAACTTGAAATGTCTAACTATATATATCAAAATAAATGATGAGGTCATAAATGTAATGTGATAATCGAATGCATTGATATACATAAAATAATCATTTCTAAAACCTTTTTAATTCAGAAGATGTGCAAAAGGTTATACTTATACGAGTCATACTATAATATAATATAAATATACATCCTATAGTTTATACAATTTATAAGCGAGGTGCTTATTATGAAAGAATATAAATCTGTATGCCCATACGATTGTCCCGATGCATGCGGTCTCATTGTATCAGTCGATAATAATAAAGTAATATCTGTTCGAGGGGATAGAGCACATGCTTTCACAAGAGGTACACTATGCCCTAAGATGGCACATTATGAAAAGGTAATCCATTCTCCATTGCGCTTGAAGTCCCCTATGAAGCGTGTCGGTAAAAAGGGAATTGGTGAAGATCAGTACACTCGTATTAGTTGGGATGAAGCCCTTGATGCAATTGTCAATAATTTCAAAGAAACTATTGATACTTATGGCAGTGAAAGTATTTTGCGTTACTCTTATGCAGGAACAATGGGGGTTATTCAGAGTCCTGCAGCAGATTATTTTTTCCGTTGTATTGGTGCTACAGACCAAGATCGAGGTATTTGCTCTCCTGCTAAACAAGCGGGGTTCCGTTCTGTTTACGGTGATACCTTAGCGATTAAACCACAAGAGGCGCAACATAGTGATCTTATCGTCTTGTGGGGGATAAATGCGACAGCCACAGATGTTCATATTTTACATGATGTGAACATTGCGAAAAAGAAGGGGGCTCGCGTTTGGATTATCGACACTCATAAAACTTATACTTTTAGCCAAGCTCATGAACATATTTACGTTAAACCAGGAAGTGATGGGGCACTAGCTTTAGGGATGCTCCATATCATTCATCGTGATGGCTTGGCGGATATAGATTTTATTAAGAAGCATGTCCAAGGCTACGATGAGTTGGTAAAAGAGGTGTTGCTTGACTTTACGCCGGGAAAAGCGGCTGAAATTTGCGGTGTTTCTGTGGAGCGGATGACTGAGTTTGCTCATGCTTATGCAAAGTCAAAAGCGCCGTTTATTCGTCTCGGCAGTGGACTATCTCGATATGGCAATGGTGCTATGACATGCCGTGCTATTAATGCCTTGCCTGCTGTGGTTGGAGCATGGCAATATCCTGGGGGTGGATTGTTGTCGAGTGCTAGTGGTAGTAAATTTATTGGCAAAGATGTGATGCAACAGGCTCATGTTCATGCGCCAGCTAAACGATTGATGCCTATGATTAAACTGGGTGAAATGCTTATAAACCCTGAAGGAACTAAAGTTCATAGTTTATATATCTTCTCTTCAAATCCGGCTATCACAGCTCCTGACCAGAATGTTGTACGTAGAGGGTTGATGCGCGATGACTTATTCACTGTGGTACATGAGCGTTTCTTTACGGATACTTGTAAGTATGCTGATATTATTTTACCAGCCACAACATCTGTGGAGCATGATGATATTTATAATTCTTATGGTCATTACACAATTGGGACGGGTTACAAATTGATTGAGCCAATTGGTGAATCTCGTTCCAACTGGCAAGTTATTGCTGAGTTAGCAAAACGCATGGGGTTGGAGGATGATTTTTTTGACCTTAGTGAAAAAGATCTTATTGAACAAATTGTGCGGACTTCGAGTCGTATATCCAAGAGGGACCAAGAGTTGATTTTAAATGGTGAGCCTGTGGAGATGACGGTACCTGAGAGTTATAAGATGGATTTCAAAACACCGTCTGGAAAAATTGAATTATATAATCCGCAGGATGTAGAACCATTAATTCGGTATATGCCTCCATATGGTGATAATGCACCGTTTTGGCTTATAAATGGTAATGATATTCGAATTTTGGACTCTAGCTTCTGCGAATTAGACTTTAATGATCCTGAGTTGATGAAACTTCGCATCCATCCAGAAGATGCAAAAATGTATAACATAAACGATGGTGCTGAGGTAGAAATCTATAACGATCGTGGCAGTGTAAAAATTAAAGCATACTACGACGATGAAGTACAGAGAGGGACATTGGTAACACTAGGTGTATGGTGGCAATCTCAATCGAGTGATCCTCACGTGGCAATCAATGCGCTTACCGCAGCTCGTCCTACCGATCAGGGATGGGGGAGCACCTTTTATGATGTACAAGTTCATATAAGAAATCTTTTGTAGTGAATGACCAATTAATAGTCTGTAATGATTACTGTAAAATAGGAATTTATCTACTTATTTCTATAAGTAAAAGTTAAAGTCTGTTACTTATGGGAATAACTCTATACGGATATAGAATAGTGAGGATATTTTTCTTGTATACCCAAGCCCCTTTAGATTATAATAGTAATATTATTTTTATATAACCTAAAGGGGGTTACATTTATGAATGGTAACGATAATCTGTCGACCCGTGCTTATCTGGCTATAGGCATGATGTTATTTGCTCTATTCTTTGGGGCAGGGAACTTGATCTTCCCAGCGGCCTTAGGTCAACAAGCTGGTGATAATGTCGGTTGGGCATTGCTCGGTTTCGTATTAACTGGTGTAGGACTTCCACTCTTAGGGGTTGCAGCTATGGGTTACTCTTCCTGTAAAGATGTTGAAGAACTTGCAAGTCGTGTGCATCCGATTTATGGCTTGTTGTACACAATTTCTTTATACTTGAGTATTGGTCCAATGTTTGCGACGCCGCGTACTGGTACTGTAGCTTATGAAATCGCAATTAAACCTTTTGCTGAAGGTTTAAGCATGAATATGAATATGGAACCAATTTTCTTGGCATTATTCTTTGGTATTTCTTTGTGGTTATCTATTAGTCCGCAAAAACTTGTTAACCGTATCGGTAATATTTTGACACCAGCTTTACTACTTGTAATTTTGTTGTTGATTGTTAAATCCTTTATTACTCCACTTGGTGGGTATGCGGTACCACAACCGGCATATGGTGATGCACCAACGGCTGTGTTACAAGGCTTCTTAGATGGCTACAATACAATGGATGCCTTAGCTTCCGTAGTATTTGCTATTCTTGTAATCGATTTTGTACGCCTCAGTGGTGCTACATCTCGTGCTGTGATTACAAAAACAGTAATGGAGGTAGGTGCAATTGCGGTAGGCCTTCTTGGTATCGTGTATGTATTTATCGCTATTATCGGACTCTACAAATGTTGAACGCTTTGGTTTGTTCGAGACAGGGGCTCCTGTATTGTCCGTAAGTGCTAACTATTTGTTTGGTGAGTTCGGTCAAATCATCTTGGCTATCATCGTTCTGCTAGCTTGCTTGTCTACAAGTATTGGCCTTATCACTTCTTGCGGTACGTATTTCCACAAGCTGACACCAAAGATTAGCTACAAATTATATGTAGTAATTTTCTCTCTAGCGGCGTTTGTCCTCAGTATGTTTGGCTTGAAAACAATTATCAGTGCAGCAATCCCTGTGTTGATGCTCTTGTATCCGTTGACTATCGTAATCATTTTGTTGGCACTTCTTCATAATGTGTTTGGTGGTCGTCGTTGCGTATATGCATGGACTATGGCTTTCACAATGATCTCTGCCCTCATGACTGGTCTTGAAACTGCAGGTATTGCACCTACAGCTTTGGAACAGCTCTTTGCTCAATATATTCCATTCCAAAGTGCTGGTATGGGATGGGTGAGCTTTGCGGTATTAGGCTTCGTTGTAGGCCTTATCCATAAAGGTCTTGCTTCCGATAATAAGTAATAAAGATAAAGGCTCTATGCTTTCATTTTGTGAGAGTATAGAGCCTTTTTATGTTTTGATTGTTGTCATATAAAATTGATTTTGTGTGTAGAAGTTTCTATAATAAGGATAAATAAGGATATAAATGATAAAAGAAGGAAGGAAATTTTATGCGTAGTACTCATTGTTTACCTAGTTATAGTTTTGGAGGTCATGATGTATTTGACGCTATTCCAAAGTTTACAAAATTATATGGCAAGTCTGTAGCTATCATCGGTGGCGAAACAGCTCTTTCTAAAGCTTTGCCACACATTCGTCCCGTGCTTGATAAAGCGGGGATTAAGGTGCTAGATATTATCCACTTTGGTGGAGAGTGTACTTTTGCTCGAGGCAAGGAAATTGCACAAATGGCATCTGTAAAAGATGCGGACTTTTTGTTTGCTGTTGGTGGTGGTAAGGCCATGGATACAGTAAAAGTAGTAGCTATAGAGTTAGATGATAAACCATTCTTTACAATTCCAACCATTGCATCTACTTGTGCGGCAACGTCAGAAGTGGCAGCTGTATACACGGCAGATCATACTTTTGATGACGTAGCTTTTGTAAATCATCCTCCTGTGCACTGCTTTATTGATGCTGATATTCTCGTAGAAGCACCAAGCCGTTACTTGTGGGCAGGAATGGGAGATACTATTGCAAAACACTATGAAACTCATCTTTCTGCTCGCAGTCGCGAGCAAGACTATAATACTCAGTTAGGCCTTACTCTAGCTTCTATGTGTAGTGAACCAATTTTAGCACATGGTATACAAGCCTATAAAGATAGTCAAGCTAATAAACGTAGTGATGCCTTTGATACCATTGCTATGACTGTTATCTTTACTACCGGTGTTGTATCAGGTTGTGTTCCTATGGCATATAATAGCAACATGGCTCATGCTGTATGTTATGGCTGTGTTACTAATAAAGAAACAGAAGAAAATCATTTGCATGGTGAAATAGTAGCTTATGGCTTACTTATTTTGTTAACCGTTGACCAACAAATGGATGAGTTACAACGGTGGTTGCCAGTATATCGCGAATTAGGTTGGCCTACTAAACTTTCACAATTAGATCTTACTGCATCGCATATTCCTCGAATTGTTGAAAAGGCTACATCTGTTCATGATATTGATGTATCTCCATATAAAATTACAGCAGATATGTTGACTAAGGCTATTCAATATATGGAATCTCTTGATTAATATGGTTTGTAACTATTTGTGTATGTTATGTGATGAGGTTATAAATGCAAGAAATTGTAAAGGGTGGCTTATATCGTCATTTTAAAGGCATGTACTATTACGTGTTAGATGTTGCAACTCATTCGGAAACGAGTGAACAGTTCGTGGTATATCAAAAATTATATGATCAACGTGACTTATATGTACGACCACTAGATATGTTTTTGAGTGATGTGGACCATGAAAAATATCCAGATGTAAAACAAAAAGAACGGTTTAAGTTAATGAGTGGACGTGATTAGGAGGGGCCGTGGAGCAGAAGTTTTTCTTTTTCGATATTGATAATACTTTAGCTGTATGGCCTGAAGGTAAAATCCCTGAAAGTGCTCAATACAGTTTAGATGAGTTAAAGCGTCGTGGTCACCGTGTAGCCTTAGCAACTGGTCGTATTCAAGTGGATGCTAAGCGTTTCGCAGAGCAAGCGGGCATTACTGATTTTGTAGCAGATGGTGGTCACAGTATCACTGTTAATAATGAATTGGTATCTATGATAGGTATGGATCGTAATGCATGTATTAAATATTTAGAGTATTTAGAATCACATAATATTCCTTGGGCCGTAACTGATCGCAATAAACTCGGTCGTATTACGCCATATAAGGAAATTCTAGAGTGGCATCCTAATTGGGATGTATTTAAAACAACTGTAGACCCTAATTTTGACTTTCATAGTGTTGAAGAATTTTATAAGATTTATGTGTTTTTCAAGGAAGGAGAGGAAGAGGAGAAGGATATCGAGCATATGACACATAAGCTCATTCGTTATGGTGATGGCTGTGTTCTATATGAGCCTATGGAAAAGGCATTGGGTATTCGTAATATGCTTGAACACTTTGGAATGAAGCCAAATCAAGCTGTTGTATTTGGTGATGGGTATAATGATTTGTCTATGTTTAGACCTGAGTGGCTAAATATTGCTATGGGTAATGCGCGCCCTGAATTAAAGGCAAAGGCTGATTATATTACTACAGACTGTGATAAAGATGGCATTTATAATGCGTGTAAGCATTTTAAATGGATCGATTAATTATTGATAATTCCTCTAAACTAGGTGAAGCTTATATGAAGATTTGTTTTTGTAGCTGTGGCTACAGAATTGGTGTAGTATAGTTAGTATAATGCGCTTAGTTCAATATTCATGTGTTAAAAGGAGAAGAGAAGATATGAACAATAAACGCAGATTATTTTCAACTTTACTTTGTGTAGCAGCATTGACAGCTGGTTTATTTGTTTCTGGTTGCGGCAGTGATAAAGCGGGTGGCATTGGCTCCGTAGTATCCTCCGTAGTTGATGGCGGTAGCGATGAGAAAGCAGCTGCTAAGCTTAATACACTTATTGATGCAACAAATCGCTTCAATGGTGACAATGCTACTTGGGGTCAAAACTATGCAGACAGTTTGGCTAAATTAAAGGGTGGTTTCCAAGAAGGTGCTATTGGCCGTCAACCTCACTATGATACTTTAAAAGAAGCTTTGGAACAATCTAAAAAAGAGGGTTCTACGTTCAAAGAAGTTGATACAGAACGCGATAATGTATTAAATGTTCTTAATGAATTAGTACCAACATTCAAAGATTTGAAAGCTTATGATGATTCTAAAGCCTACATGAACGATGGTGGTGCTAAAGGTAAAGAACTAGCAGCTAAATATGTAGCACAAGTAGAAAAATTTGATGCAGCTTATGCGAAGTTCAATGATGCTCTTAACAAAGCTAACACCGAACAAACTAAGAAACAAATCGAAAAATTGAAAAAAGACGGTAAAAAAGGCTATGCAGCAGCAATGGAATCTACGCTTCGCTTGACTACTCTTGTAGAAAATGTAGAAAAAGCTCCTAAAAATGCAGATAAACAAGCTGTAGAAAAAGAACTTAATGAAATTCAAACATTGCTTAAGAGCATAAATAATGATCGTGGAGAAGTGCTTGTTAACTCTTATAACTCTGTAGTTGGTTCTGTTCGTCAAGTACTTAACGATGCAAATGAAAACAACCTTAACGACATGATTGAGAATTTCAATAATTATATTGAGTCTTATAACAATACAACTCCAGACCAATTTGACTCTAAATAATCGAATTAACTAAGTGATTAGTTGAGGCCTACAAAAACAGAGCTCCTTTGAAGCTCTGTTTTTTGTTGTTATATTATTTTTTTATATTTTTAATCTCAATAGCGCCATAATATGATATACTAAAAAAGAGCCGCTCATGGGTTGAGCGGTTTTTCTATGTAAATTTTAAATCTACATTTAGTTAAATATAATATTAGTATTTTGGGGGACATATGAACTGGAAACGCTTGGCTTTATGCGCAATGTTGGGGATTACAGTACTTGGTACAACAGCATGTAGTACCAAAACTGGGGAGCAACCACAAGGTAATACTGTGAAAGCAGAAACTGTGGCGATGCCTAATTTTACGAATGCGCCAATTGCAGATGAATATGCTATTTTTGATACAAACTATGGTCAATTTAAGGTTCGTTTGTTAGGGTCTAAAGCGCCGATTACGGTCAAAAATTTTGATTATCTCGTGAAAAAAGGCTTCTATAATGGTGTAACATTTCACCGCGTTATCGAAGGCTTTATGATTCAAGGTGGAGATCCTGATGGCACAGGTGCCGGTGGACCGGGCTATACAATTCCTGATGAATTCTCCAATGATTTACATTTCAATAAAATGGGCGTTCTTGCCATGGCAAACCGTGGCCCTAATACAGGAGGTTCTCAATTTTTCATTACCTTGGGACCTACGGATTGGTTAGATAATAAACACACCATCTTTGGTACTGTAGTACAAGGCATGGATGTAGTTGAAAAAATCGGCAAGGTTAAAACCGGTCGCAATGATAAGCCAGTAGAACCAGTAATCATCAATACCATTACATTGGAGCCGATTACTGATGATGCGAAAAATGGCAAATAAGAAAAGTACTTCTCAAGAGTCTCTTTCTGGTGAATGCGCATCTACACAAGAGGTACAAGGTATAATTGTAGATTGTGATACAATCTTGAACGACGCTAGTGTTCAAGGCGATGAATCAAAAGAAATGCACTATATTTACTTAGTGCGTTGCTCTGATGATTCTTTGTATTGTGGATGGACTACAGATCTCAAACGTCGAATAGATGCTCACAATGGACATATCCCAGGCGGTGCAAAATATACGCGAGGACGTCGTCCTGTGACCTTGGTATATGCTGAAAGCTTTCACCAAAAACAAGAAGCACAACGCAGGGAATATGCTATTAAACGGATGACGAAGACTAAGAAATTGAGACTCATTAAGGGTGCAAAATAGTCCTTGATTATGGTATAATATGATGATTAATTACTACCACGGAGGTTGAAAATGAAGCGGGTTCTAGTGTCCGTAAAGAGTGTACAACGAGATATGGATGGCAAGGATACCGTAGTGGAACTGATTTCCCCAGGTACGTCACATGAAAAAGGTAATGCTCAATATGTGCGTTATGAAGAATCTAGTGTGACTGGATTGGATGGGGTTAAGACGACCATTAAAATTCATGATGATTCTATCGTGTTGCTCCGAACAGGGGCTGTCAATATGCGTCATCAATACGTCCGTGGTGAAGAACGTGAAGCCGTATATGAAACACCATATGGTGATTTACATATGGCTGTAAATACTCATGAATTAACAGTAGACTTTCATGATGGCGTAGGTCATGTTCATTTAGGATATGATATTTCCGTTGAAGGTGAATGGCAATTTTATAATCAGTTAGATATAGACGTGCGGGAGGATATAGAGCATGGACATGAAGGAAATCCTGAAATCGGGGATTGAACAGGCATTACAAGATACGATTAACAGCGGTGATTTGCCGGCTGGGGAATATCCAGAAATCGTTCTCGAAGTGCCACCTCAAAAGGAATTCGGTGATTTTTCTACAAACATCGCTATGCAATCCGCTCGTGTAGCTCGTCAAAATCCTCGAGCCATTGCTGAAGCTTTGATTAGTCATATGAATTTTGATTGGCTTGAACGTGCTGAGGTTGCCGGCGCAGGTTTTATTAATTTCTTTTTGAAATCTGATATGGTGTACGATACGTTAAAAGCCATTTTGAATGCTGGTACTGAGTATGGTGTTCAACCATTGCGTGCGCGCGATACAATTCAAGTAGAGTACGTAAGTGCAAACCCAACAGGTCCATTGCATGTTGGTCATGGTCGCGGTGCTGCGTACGGTAGTGCTCTTGTAAACTTGTTACGTGCAGCGGGTTATAATGTACAATCCGAGTACTATATCAATGATGCAGGTAATCAAATCGACAACATGGCTATTTCCATTGAGTACCGTTTCCAAGAGTTACAAGGTGCTACATTAGTATTCCCACCTAAACGCAATGAAGACGGTTCTATGCCTGAGTTCGATATTCCAGAAGGGGCTTTAGTGTTCCCTGAAAATGGCTATCGTGGCCCAGATATTATTGAAACAGCGAAAGCGATTGCAGAACGAGAAGGCTTTGATAAATTAAATGCTATGAACGAAGCAGATCGTGTAGCCTTGTTTAAGGAAGAGGGCTTAAAAGAAAAATTAGCTCGCTTAGAGGAAACATTAAGAAACTTCCGCGTTACTTTTGATAATTGGTTCTCTGAACGTACAGTTCATGAAACGGATGAGATTCATCATTCCGTAGAGGCATTAAAGGCCCTTGGCAAAGTTTATGAAAAAAACGGTGCTTTATGGTTAAAATCTACTGATTATGGTGATGATAAAGACCGCGTAGTTATTCGTGATAATGGGGTTCCTACATATTTGGCAGCAGATATTGCGTATCATCGCAATAAATTTGATCGTGGCTTTAAAGAAATGATTGATATTTGGGGCGCTGACCATCATGGCTATGTATGTCGTGTAAAAGCGGCTATGGCGGCATTTGGTTATGACCCTGATAAATTAACAGTATTGTTATTACAAATGGTAGCATTGTTCCGTGACGGACAACTTGTTAAATTGTCTAAACGTAGTGGTGATAGCGTTACATTAGATGAATTGATTGAAGAGGTTGGCGTAGATGCGTCTCGCTATTTCTTCTTGATGCGTTCCTTAGACAGCCAACTTGATTTCGATATTAACTTGGCAAAATCTCGCAGTAATGACAACCCGGTGTATTATATCCAATATGCTCATGCTCGTATTCACAGCATTTACAACCAAGTGCGTGAAGCTGGCATCGCATTTGGCGATTATAGTGAAACTGATTTCACAACACTTACAAGTGAAATGGAATTAGAATTAATTAAGAAATTAGCTGAATATCCGGAAGAGGTCGTTCAAGCTGCTGAACATCGTGCACCTCATCGTATTGCTCGGTACTTATACGATTTGGCAAGCATGTTCCATTCATTCTACCGTCAAGGTCGTATCATTGGCGTAGATCCAGCGTTGCAACAAGCTCGTCTTGGATTAATCACAGCGATTGCCCTCGTTCTTCGTCAAGGCTTGGGTATTTTAGGTATTTCCGCTCCGGAAAAAATGTAATAGGTGGGAGGCATCATGGCAACTAAGTATATTTTCGTAACTGGCGGCGTTGTTTCTTCTCTTGGAAAGGGGATTACAGCAGCATCTTTGGGTCGCTTACTAAAAAACCGCGGTTTCAATGTAACGATTCAAAAATTTGATCCATACATTAATATCGATCCTGGTACGATGAGCCCTTACCAACATGGTGAAGTATTCGTAACAGATGACGGCGCCGAAACGGACCTTGATTTGGGGCATTATGAACGCTTTATCGATATTAACCTTAGCAAACGTTCTAATATTACAGCTGGTAAAGTATATTGGTCTGTAATCAATAAAGAACGCAAAGGTGATTACCTAGGTAGCACTGTACAAGTAATTCCACATATTACAAATGAAATTAAACAAAATGTTTACCGTGTAGGTAAAGAGGATAATGCTGATGTAGTTATCACTGAAATCGGCGGTACTGTAGGTGATATTGAAAGCTTGCCATTTATGGAAGCTATTCGCCAGGTGAAAAAAGAAGTAGGCCGTAACGATGTACTTTACATTCACGTTACGTTAGTGCCTTACATCAATGCCGCAGGCGAGTTGAAAACAAAACCTACACAACATAGTGTAAAAGAATTGCGTAGCATTGGTATTCAACCAGATATTTTGGTATGTCGTAGTGAGAAACATATCTCTGATGATATGAAAGAAAAACTTGCTTTGTTCTGCGACGTAGAACCTGAAGCAGTTATTGAAAATCAAACTTGTAGCTCTATCTATGAAGTGCCATTGATGATGCAAGATCAAGGTCTTGATGATATTGTTATCAAAAAGTTAGGTCTTGAAGATCGTCCATGTGATATGACTGCATGGAAAGAAATGGTTCATAAGATCTTGAATCCTAATAAAGATATTACAGTTGCTATCGTTGGTAAATATGTAGCGTTGCATGATGCGTATTTATCCGTAGTTGAAGCTCTAGATCATGCTGGTATTGCTACAGGTACTAAAGTGAATATTCGTTGGATTGACTCTGAAGAACTTGATGATACTTCTGTAGATCCTAAAGAGGTATTTGAAGGTGTTGAAGGTATCATCGTGCCTGGTGGCTTTGGTTCCCGTGGTGTAGAAGGTAAAATTCGCACAATCCAATACGCTCGTGAAAACAATATTCCATATCTTGGCCTATGCCTTGGCATGCAATCTGCAGTAATGGAATTTGCTCGTAACGTATGTGGCATGGAAGGAGCAACCTCTAGCGAATTCGATGAAAATGCTAAGTACAAAGTAATTGACTTGATGAGTGATCAAGTTGATGTAGATAAAAAAGGCGGTACAATGCGCCTAGGTATCTATCCATGCAAAGTGGAAGCCGGTACGAAAACTCACGAAGCTTATGGGGAAGATTTGATTTATGAACGTCATCGTCATCGCTATGAGTTCAACAATGAATACCGTCAACAATTGACTGATGCAGGCCTTGTAATTTCCGGTACATCTCCAGATGGCCGTCTTGTTGAAAGTATTGAAGTAAAAAATCATCCATTCTTTATTGGTACACAAGCACATCCAGAACTTAAATCTCGCCCAAATAATGCACATCCATTATTCCGTGGTTTCGTAGATGCAATCTTAGAACTAAAAAAATAGTACGTAAAAAGAAGAAAGATGCTCAGAAATGAGCATCTTTCTTCTTTTTTTTGCTTACATCGAAAAAAGTTGGGAAAATATATCGATAAATTTAAAAATAACGCTTGCAATATTGAATGATATTTGTTATTATATAGACAAAGATAGATATAGATATGGTGTTAAGTACACCAATATAAATATATTCGTTAAATATGGAACTCAAATAAGGAGGACATAACATGTCTATTATTGGTAAACAACTTCCTGAATTTACACTTGATGCTTTCAAAAAACCTGAATTGGTAAAAGTTAGCACTGCAGACGTGTTGGGTAAATGGTCTATATTCGTATTCTATCCAGCAGACTTTACATTCGTATGCCCTACTGAGTTGGAAGACGTACAAAACTCTTATGCAGAGTTGAAAGAATTGGGTTGCGAAGTTTACTCCGTATCTTGTGACTCCGAATTCGTTCACAAAGCATGGTCTGATGCTTCTCCAAGCATCAATAAAATCGAGTACTACATGTTAGCTGACAAAAAACATGAATTGGCTGACTTCTTCGATGTATTCCAAGAAGAATCTGCTATGGCTTACCGTGGTACATTCGTAGTAGATCCAGAAGGCTTCGTGCGTACAGCAGAAATTCATGATATGGGTATCGGCCGTTCCGCTGAAGAATTGGTTCGTAAAGTACAAGCTGCTCAATTCGTAGCTAAACATGGTGATCAAGTGTGCCCTGCACGTTGGAAACCAGGTAAAGACACTTTGAAACCAGGTCTTGATCTTGTAGGTAAAATCTAATTAAGAAACTTATACTTAAATGCTAGAGTAATCTAGACAACTCCTCAAATGACATAAACACGGGCGCGCATCGTTTTCCTGACGATACGGTAAGTCCCAATACCAGATGAACCCTCTCCAATTCATCATGGTAAACCTCATATAACAAACTACAAACTATACGCAAAAGGACTGGCCTTCGGGCTGGTCCTTTTGTGTTATAAGATTTTTACTTCATTGTGTTGAGAGCTAACAAAAGTATAATAACTTGAGCTTTCTACGAGACAGTTACTAAGTTAAAATATAGGATAAACTCAATAAATATAGGATAAGTAGATATCCCTTTATAAAAGTAGGAAATAAGTTCTTGCATTTTTATAGTGAGTGGTCTATAATGAAATTAATTCCTATTAATATGAAAGGTTTTATAAATATAATATAAGCACTTTTTTAATCTGGGGTGTGTTTAACACTAACGTTTACAAAGAAAGGCAAAATATATGAGGATTTCCACAAAAGGTCGGTATGCATTGATGGTCCTCATCGATTTGGCAGAGCAAGGTCAAGATAAACCTGTCTCCTTGCGATCTGTAGCAGAACGACAAGGCATATCTGAAAAATACCTAGAAGGTATCGTAGCTCGTTTAGGCGCTGCAAAACTAGTGGATAGTATCCGCGGTAAGTATGGCGGATATCGCTTATCTAAAAGCCCTAAAGAATATACAATTATTGAAATTCTACTTGCTACAGAGGAATCTATGGCTATCATCTCTACCCTTGATGAAGGGGTGAGTACTGATACAGTGATCAACGAACGCACCGTTGGTTTCTGGGCAGGATTACAAAACTATATCCATGATTATTTAGAAAACGTAACCCTTCAAGATGTAATCGATGGGACTTATGCTAAACTTGATACAAAATATGATAACTGGGATGGTTCTATTTAATAAGGAGTGACCACTATGTCTAAAATTGCAAAATCTTTTGTTGAATTAATTGGTAAAACACCATTATTAGCTGCTACACGTTTTGGTAAAAAATATGGTGCAAACGCTAATATTTTCGCAAAATTGGAATACTTTAACCCAGGCGGTTCCGTAAAAGACCGTATCGCAGCAGCAATCATTCAAGCTGCAGTTGAATCTGGTGAATTACAACCAGGCGGCACAATCGTAGAAGCTACATCTGGTAATACTGGTATTGGCTTGTCTGCTGTAGGTGCTGCGCTTGGCTATAAAGTTGTAATCGTAATGCCTGAAACAATGTCCATTGAACGCCGTAAATTAATGCTTGGTTATGGTGCTCAGCTCGTATTGACTGACGGTTCTCTTGGTATGAAAGGCGCTATTGCAAAAGCTAAGGAAATCGTAACGGCTACAGCCGGTGCTATTGAAGCAGGTCAGTTCGTAAATCAAGCTAATCCTGCAATTCACTACAGAACAACTGGTCCTGAAATCTGGCAAGATACTGATGGTACTGTAGATATCTACGTATCTGGTGTTGGTACAGGAGGTACGTTGACAGGTGCAGGTCGCTACTTGAAAGAACAAAACCCTGATGTACATGTGGTTGCCGTAGAACCAGCAGACTCTCCTGTATTGTCTAATGGTAAACCAGGCCCTCATAAAATCCAAGGCTTAGGTGCTGGCTTTATTCCAGATACATTGGATACTAACATTTACGATGAAGTAATCCAAGTTTCTAACGAGGATGCTTTTGCTACATCTCAAGCCTTCGGTCACACAGAAGGTGTATTGGTAGGTATTTCCTCTGGTGCTGCGCTTTGGGCGGCTCAAGAATTGGCAAAACGCCCTGAAAATAAAGGCAAAAATATTGTAGTAATTCTCCCTGATACAGGCGAACGCTACTTATCTACAGCATTGTTCCCTGAAGTTTAATCGCCTATCATGGTGAAAGCATAATAATTGCTTTTACCTGGCTCAAACACATAGATGCCCTCTGTATTTTACAGGGGGCATCCTTTTTTGATTGAATTCTTTTATTATTATAATAGGGTGATGTACTGATTAAATAATGGTGCAGATTATTCATAGTCGGAGAGGGACTTTTACAATAACATTTATAATTGAAAACACAAGAAAATTTATAATTGTATATAAAAAAGGAGCTACTGGGTAGCTCCTTTAGTATTTTGGTATGTATTTAATTGTAATTATCTACCGTTTTTAACAATATTATCCATCCAGTTGAATAATTCTTCTAGATCGTAATCACCAGAATGATCTACATCAAATGGTGTTGCCATATCTACTCTGTACCCAAGGTTTTGAGCACGCGTACCTACGATTAAAGGAATTGCAACAGATGTATTGCTGTCAGCTGTGCCGTAACGGATACGATAGAATCGTGCATTTGTCGCAGCTGGAGAACCGAGATAGTTCATTGGGTTCATCATAGTAACAATCTTAGCATTTTCTACGTATACATCTTGATTAGTAGTTGTATCGTGTAATGCAGCAGTAATTGTAAAGTGATTATTATCTGTAGTACTTGTACCAAATAGACTGTTTTCACCAGTATCATTGGAACGGGAGTCAAAGGCGCCTGGCGCTTTAGAACGGCTTACAAAGTGGTTATATGCTTCCCAGTTAATGTCTTTGATAGTCCCTGTTTTATTATCACGTACAAGGTATGTATGCTTAGATAAATCAGTACCTTTAGCTTGTGCTTTATTAGCAGCAGCAATGATAAATTCTTTTACATAATTTTTGAAAGTACCATTACCATTTTTGTCGAGTTTTAGAACACGACCTAGAGAGTCACGTAATTGTAAGTTATTTACGTAATCAGGGAAGTGTTCGCTAAGCATTTTGGAGTATGCTAAATCGTCTGCATTCAAGTTTACACGTTGCATTGTGCGTTGTGGTTGAGCAGGAGTACCGCCTACATTGGCTTGTGGTAATTCACCTGGGGACATAGTCACTTTATTAAAGGACGAAATGCCGTTATAACTCCATTCGTAAGCCATATCAGCTGCATCGAGGTTAGTGATAGGGGCATACGCAGATACTGCGTATACATTAGTTGCTGCGGTAGCTGCACCTAATGCTTGTAAATATGGTTGGAAGTCGGAGCTGTTACCAGTTGCACCTTGTAACAAGGATACACCACCGCCTGCACTTGTACCATTTGTGATAATGCGGTTTGCATTACCTGGCATAGCGGAATCGTTGGCGTGTAAGTAGGCTGTAGCCGCTTGTAAGTCAACGATTACTGCAGGGGCCTTACCGATGAAGTTGCCATCGGAAGCTTTATTGGTACGACCACGTGTAGCAGGGGAAGCTACTACATAACCACGGGATAATGCGTAAAGAACACTGTTAGGTTTACCATTTTCCATTTTTGGAGTCATAGCTTGACTTGGCATATAACCGCCTACCGCATTTGGCATGAAGATAGGGGCTGTTTGGGTGTTGTAACCGTTGATAGTGCCGTTGTTGAAATATTCCTCTGGTACATAAATGTTCATGTATTGCTGATCTATGTCGATTGGATTAGCCACGTAAGGGATATACTCGAAGGCGCGATATTTGATTTCCTTATTATCTACTGTCGTAGACATAGATTCGTAATTTTTCGCGTCGAAAGCAAGACTAATCTTTGCAGACGCATCAGCTTGCAATGGGGGTTCAATTGGTTGGGAGAGAATATTTTTCTCTTCTGTAACAGGAGAGCCTTTTGTGGAAGCTTCATTACGAGCATTTACATAAGATTGTGGTAATTTACTTTCTTGAACCTGTTTAGTCTCTGCCTCAGATTTAGCTTTTGCTTCGGCTTCAGATTGAGCTTTAGCCTTAGCCTTAGCCTCGGCTTCAGCCTGAGCTTTAGCAGCAGCATCTGCTTCTGCTTTAGCTTTTGCCTCAGCTTCAGCTTGCGCTTTAGCAACAGCGTCCGCTTCTGCTTTAGCTTTTGCCTCGGCTTCAGCCTGAGCTTTTGCTGCAGCTGCCGCTTCTTCTTTTGCTAGTTGTTCAGTAGCTAAACGTTCTTGTTCTTCTTGGATCGCAGCTTGTCTTGCAAGTTCCGCTTGTTTAGCAGCAATACGTTCTTGTTCCGCTTTTATAGCAGCTTCGCGTTCAGCTTTAGCTTTCTCGGCCGCGATACGCTCTTGTTCAGCTTTTAAAGCGGCTTGCCGTTGAGCCTCAGCTTGTTGAGCCGCAATACGTTCTTGTTCTGCTTTAATAGCTGCTTGCCGTTCTGCTTCAGCTTTAGCGGCAGCTTCAGCACGTTGGCGAGCTGCTTCTTCAGCCGCTAAGCGTTCTTCTTCAGCCTGTTGAGCGAGGATACGCTCACGTTCAGCTTTTAAAGCCGCTTGGCGTTGAGCTTCAGCTTGTTGAGCAGCGATACGTTCTTGTTCTGCTTTAATAGCAGCTTGGCGTTGAGCCTCGGCTTGTTGAGCTACCACACGTTCTTGTTCCGCTCTAATAGCCGCTTGACGTTGAGCTTCAGCTTGTTGAGCGGCTATTCGCTCTTGTTCCGCTTTAATAGCTGCTTGGCGTTGAGTTTCAGCCTGTTGAGCGGCAATACGTTCTTGCTCCGCTCTAATAGCCGCTTGGCGTTGAGCCTCAGCTTGTTGAGCGGCAATACGCTCTTGTTCAGCTTTAATAGCCGCTTGGCGTTGCGCTTCAGCTTGCTGAGCGGCGATACGTTCTTGTTCTGCTTTAATAGCGGCTTGACGTTGCGCTTCGGCTTGTTGGGCCGCAATACGTTCTTGCTCAGCACGTAAAGCCGCTTGACGTTGAGCCTCGGCTTGTTGAGCTGCAATACGTTCTTGTTCCGCCTGTTGCGCAGCAATACGGCGTTGTTCCTCTTGGATACGAATGCGTTCTTGCTCTGCCGCTTGACGGCGTTCTTCTGCAATACGGGCTTGCTCAGCTTGTTGAGCCGCAATGCGTTCCTGTTCAGCACGTAAAGTAGCTTGGCGTTGAGCCTCTGCTTGTTGAGCCACCACACGTTCTTGTTCTGACCGCAAAGCTGCTTGCTGTTGGGCTTCTGCTTGTTGTTGTGCTTGTAGTGACGCTTGGCGTTGTGCTTCAGCTTGTTTTTGAGCAAGTTGTTGTTGATCAGCTTGTGATAAATTTTCTTGTTGGGATGCTTCTTCAGCGGCTAGTTGAGCTAGACGCTCACGCTCAGCTCGTTGAATATCTCGAATTGTAAGTCTCTGTTTTGCCACCACGGCTTTTGTTACTGTAGTATTTGATACAGTTAATGGAGCTATGGATTCTTGTTGAATAATAACAGGTGTACGCTGTACTTGTGTAGTTTGTACTTGTTGCTTACCATCCACTGGTTTCTCTATAGTAACAGGTTCAGTTTTTCGTTGTACATTTATCAAACTGTGCATTGCTAATGTAGGCTCCATGACAGTCTTTGTATCTTTATTGACAACATACTGAGGTTGAGTTTGAACCTGTTGTTGAGATTGCATTGGTACTACTTGTTGCGGTACTGCTTGCAATGGTGTAACTTGTTGAGTTTGTACAGGGCTAACCGTTGCTGGTTGCATCACGTAGGATGGTTGAGGTTGTGCCATCGGTGGTGTTTGTTGTTGTACAATGGTAGCCGGTTGTGGTGTAGTTGGTAAGACTGGCTGAGTTGCCATTGGTTTCACGACTGGAGTTACTACACTTGTAGGACTCTGTGTCGTTGATTCAGCACTGGTACTCGTACCTACTAAATCATTCATGTTAAGTATAGGCTCTGCATGGGCAACACCACCCAGCGCAGCTGCGGCAAGAAATGCAGCAGTAACCTTACAATTTTTGGATGATTTCATGAATTAGCTCTCCGAACTAGATTTCTAATAATAATTTATAATTTTAAAGTTTAAAGTTAATTAATATTTATATAGTTTAACATAAATCAATGTAATTGTACAATTTTGAGGATTTGCTTCCACTTTTGAAAGTAGTTTTGATCATGAATTATAAAATAATATTAATTATTTTTGAATATAAGAAAAGGACTAGATCACGTATACTTCTGAACTGTTGTTCCAAAACTGTGTCCAATTTTAGGGCAGTTCAGAATACGTATATTCTAGTCCTTTTACTATATCTACTGGTGTGACACCAGCTTTCACCATCGATAAGAGTCATTAATCAATTAGTCGCTAAATGTTAACTATTAGTTACTAACCGCTAATCGTCGAAACTCATCATAAACAATCAACAATCATCAGCCATCAATCAATCATATATAAGTTATAATTGAAGATTAATTTTAATGGTCTATTTAGTGATACTATTTTTTAAGCTTGGTTTTACAAGTGCTAAGATGAAGCAAGCCACGACGGAACCGATTGCGATGGACGCAAGGTATAGTAGTGGATTACCAATTGTTGGTACTACAAAAATGCCGCCGTGTGGAGCGCGTAGTGTGCATTCGAAGAACATAGATAACGCACCGGCTGTACCAGCACCGATGATGCAGGCTGGCAATACGCGAACTGGATCGGCTGCTGCAAATGGGATGGCACCTTCTGTGATGAAGGAAAGGCCCATGATGTAGTTAGTGATGCCAGATTTGCGTTCAGCCTCTGTGAAGCGGCTAGGGAAGAATGTAGTACAAAGAGCGATTGCCAATGGAGGAACCATACCGCCTGCCATTACAGCAGCCATGATACCGTATTCGCCAGTTGCAAGAGCACCAGTACCGATAACATAAGCCGCCTTGTTTACAGGGCCGCCCATATCAACGGACATCATAGCACCAAAGATAAGACCTAACAATACGCGACTAGTAGTGCCCATGGATTGCAAAGAGTCCATTAACCAGTGGTTAAGTGCGGATACAGGAGGATTGATGATAAAGGTAATAGCGATACCGATGAATAATACGCCAAGTACAGGATAGAAGAGAACCGGTTTTGTACCTTCTAAGGCTTGAGGCAAACCAGATACTAATTTCTTAACTAATAATACTAAATAACCTGCTGCGAAACCGGCAATCAATGCGCCTAGGAAACCAGAGCCACCTTGGTTAGCTAATAAGCCACCAACGAAACCAGCTACAAGACCTGGACGGTCCGCAATACTCATAGCGATGTAACCGGCTAATACGGGTAACATGAAGCCGAAGGAAGCGCCACCGATTTGCATTAAGAAAGCCGCAAGAGGTGTACCGGAACCAAAGTTTTTAGGATTCGCAGGATTGAATACATCGAATAAGAAGGCGAGGGCAATTAAGATACCGCCACCGATAACGAATGGCAACATGTGAGATACGCCGTTCGTCAAATGTTTGTAGATTTGGCGACCGAAGTTATCTGCCGCATCGAATGCTGCTACTGCGGCATTTTTGTCAGATGGAGAAGCGTGGTATACAGGTGCTGTACCAGCCATAGCTTCACGCAATAATTCTTCCGCTTTATTAATGCCATTAGCTACCTTAGTTTGAATCATAGGTTTACCGTCAAAACGTGCCATTTCTACTTGGCGATCGGAAGCTACGATAATGCATTTAGCATGTGCAATTTCTTCTGCTGTAAGAGCATCTTTAACGCCAGAAGCACCGTTCTTTTCTGCTTTTAAGGAGATGCCCATTTCTTTAGCTTTGCGTTCTAAAGATTCTGCAGCCATGTAGGTATGTGCGATGCCAGTAGGACAGCCTGTAACAGCTAGTACATCATAATACGGGTTATCTACAGAAATCTTAGGTGCCACCTTTTCAATTGCTTCTGTAGCCTTCGCTTCGATAGCGCCAGTAATACCGGTTGCTTTTTGATCCTCTGCTGTTTTGATAAACCCTTCTACAGATGGATCAAAGTTGCCTTGCTCTTTAGCTGTTACGAGTTCCAAGAAACGTTCTACAGTTGGAGCTGCGATAAGAGCTTCTTTGAAATCAGGGTCAATCACCATCGTTGCTAAATGGCTCAATACCTCAACATGAGTGTCAGCGGCGCCTTCTGGAGCCGCAATCATGAAGAATAGGCGAGAAGGTTGACCATCTAATGCTTCAAAGTCTACCCCATTAGGTACAACCATAGCGGCGAGGCCTGGTTCTTTTACTCCTGCAGATTTAGCATGTGGTGTGGCAATACCGTCGCCAAGGCCTGTAGAACCAGACTCTTCACGAGCGAAGACAGCTTTTAAATATTCTGCCTTGTCTGTCAAATAGCCTCCTTTGTCCATCAATTCACCTAAGGTGTAAATGGCGTCAGCTTTTGTGACAGGATCTGCATTCAGTAGGATAGATTGAGGTTTTAATAGATCAGTGATTTTCATATGTGTACTCCTTGATGCACATAAAATATAAAACTATTTAACTCGTACTTGTGAAAGCAGTGTTTCTACTTCTTCAAGGGTTGCGAGGTTTTCAGAGTAAGCGGAGGCAGAGCCACTGGAGATACCCCAATAGAGCGCCTCTTGTAAGTCACCCGTCTTTTCATAGCCCGTAATAAAGCCGGCTACCATGGAGTCGCCAGCACCCACGGAATTCACGAGAGTTCCTTTAGGGGCAGGACTGGTATATACAGTGCCGTCAGCGGACACCAAAATAGCACCATCACCAGCCATGGAGATGAGCACGTGTTGTGCGCCTTTCTCTTGCAATGTTTTTGCTGCTTCTACAAGCTGATCTTTTGTAGATAAAGTGCGCCCAAAGATTTCACTAAGCTCGTGATTATTTGGCTTAATTAAAAATGGTTTATAAGGCAAGACTTTTGTGAGTAGATCCTTTGTAGCATCGACTACGATGCGAATATTTTTATGTTGTAAGCGCTCCATAATGAGTTCGTACATATCGCTTGGTAGGCTAGAAGGAATGCTGCCAGCAAGGATTAAGGTGTCCTTTTCGGTCAACGCATCAAGCTGTTTGTATAGAGCTTCTAATTCGTCGGTACCGATGATTGGGCCGCGGCCATTAATCTCTGTTTCCTCATCAGAGGCTTTTACCTTAACATTGATGCGGGTTAATCCTTCGCGAAGCCGGATGAAACCTTCTTTCACGCCGAATTTCTTGAGTTGTGTTACGATTTCTTCGCCTGTAAACCCTGCGATGAAGCCGAGTGCTGTCGTATCCATGCCAAGATTGTTGAGCACGATAGATACGTTGATACCTTTGCCACCACCGAGAACGTATTCTTGGATGGTGCGATTAATAGTACCCGTCTTGAGGTGATCAAGGCGCACGATATAATCGAGAGCTGGATTAAAGGTAATGGTATAAATCATACAATTTCCCCTTTTGAGATAATACTAATTAGCGTATGATTGGTTGATCTTGCTTCCGTAATCGTAACCAATAGATGAGTGGTACTAGATATAGGAAGAAGGCAAATGGTACATAACCTGTTGAACTTGTACCCATCATGACAATGGGCACGTAGGCAGCGATATTCCATGGTTGTAATGGAGCGATGAGAATGCCACTATTTTCAAAGTCTAGCATTACATCTTCGTCTTGAATACCTCGCTGTGCGTAGGTAATACGCATAATAGAGTGCGTCATAACTACCGCAATAGCTTGGCTGCATCCAACCGCACCTGTTAAGAAAGCAAGACCTACATTGGCAGCAAATACATCGCTCCGTGTTTTAGCTCGCTCTAACAGTTGTCGTATATCGTTCCAGAAGCCAACCCCTTCGAGCATGCCTGAAATGGCAGTAGCCATAAAAATTGAAAGGGTAGGGATAAACATCGTTTGTAGACCGCCGCCATGAATGATATTAGCTAGTGGATTATAGTGCGGTAGTTCAAAGCCTGTTAAGGTATACCATCCCAACTCTGAGAGGCTCGCATCCTGATTGGTATAGGCTAGAATGGCCGCCGCTAATGCACTGAGTCCGATAGGCCAACGGATAGATACTTTCAAAGGCAATAGACCAATGACGATGATGACTGGAATCCATAATGTCCAATCGATATTGAAAATAAAGTGAATTGTATCGGATAGTAAACTATTTTCGTAATTGAGTGGGTACCACTGAGATAGTAATAGATACAACACTGTAGAGATGATGAGTGCTGGAATACCATCTTTAAACATAATGGGAATATTCGTCGATACCTTTGTATGGGTCAAGGCCGCTACAAGAGATGCACTAGAGGATAGTGGACCGTTTCGATCACCAAAGTAAGCACCTGCAATAATGGCACCAACTACGATATTTTCTGGAATACTTCCAGCTCTTGCCATGGTGATGAGTACGATGCCTATCGTTCCTACAGTGCCCAGTGCAGTACCTAACAGCATACTCACTATGGCTGTTATTAAAAAGGCACAGACGATAAAGATGGATGGATCAATTAAATCGATACCTGTGGCGATAATCATAGGAATAACGCCTGCTGCTTGCCACATGGCGATGAGCCAACCGATGAGAAGGAAGATTTGCATCACTATGATGGATGTTTTCGCACCTGTCCAAGATAGGTTTAATAATTCTTTTAGGGCATATCCTTTGCGGTAGAACACGTAGGCCATGATGCTCCATACGACAATCAAGGCATAACCAATAGCGATGCTATTGGCTACGGCTATGAGGATGACGAGAATGGATGCAAGTAGTCCCAAAAGGGGCTCTATATTCCGTGGTATGAGTGTGCGACCCTGTTGGTACCTTAGGAACGCATTTAATATAAGTTGTAACCACTTCATTTTAATCGATAGGAAGTTCTGTTTCGAAGACTTCCTCAGCCGGGCCTGTCATGAGCACCGTGCCATCCTCCAAGTATGAAATATGCAATGTTCCTAAATAGAGTTCCACATCTACTTCGCGGCCTGTTAAGCCCTTTTCAAAGGACATAGCGGCAGAGGCACAAGATCCTGTTCCACAAGCTAAAGTAGCGCCAGCGCCACGTTCCCATGTGCGCACCTTGATGTGTTTGTCGTTTACCACTTCAATGTAGTTTACATTGGTGTTGGCAGGGAAGGCATCGTGCTTTTCAAGGATAGGGCCTTGTGTTGTAACAGGGGCTTTTGTAATGTCGTCGATGAATACCTCCGTATGAGGCACACCGAGCAATACAGAACTCACTGTTACGGTTTCACCGTTTACATTGAGGTCTACGTCGATAACCTTATCCATGTTTACATTCATAGGAATGTCTTGGGCCTTAAAAAATGGTTTGCCCATGTCTACAGTAACTTGTGTGACTATACCGTTTTCGATAGTCAATGTAGGCTTCATTACGCCAGCTAAGGTTTCAATGGTGAAAGTCTCCTTCGTTGTTTCACCGTGTTCATAAGCGTATTTGGCAAAGCAACGGATGGCATTACCGCACATTTCTGCTTCACTACCATCGGAGTTGATGATGCGCATGCGCACATCACAGGTTTCGGAAGGAACTAGGATAGCAAGACCATCAGCACCAATACCCGTGCGACGATCGCAAAGGCGGATGGCGAGGTCTGTGTAGTCTTTAGACGTCCCTTGTGGGTCGGCAAAGAGGATGAAGTCATTGCCGAGACCATGCATTTTCGTTAATTTCATAAAGTCTCCTATCAATAAGTAAGACTTTCACCATGAAGCCCGTGAAAGTCTCATATGTTTATTATTATATATTCTATATTATAATATTATATCATAAATAGGTCCTAAGCATGGCATGGAATCGTATAAATTTATAGCAAAATAAAGGGAAAATAAGGAAAGCTTACAACGTTTATTGAGAGTTATAGTAAAACAAAAAATGCCCCATATGGGACGGTTATTTAAGGGAGTATAGGTATTTGGATTACTTTATTGTTTAACAGAGAAATGATAAAATAAAGAGTAATGTAGTTAATCGTAATAGAAAGAGGAACACATATGCGAATTCAAGGGATTTCTGGATCTCGTGGCGTTGCAGTAGGCAATGTATATAGATATATTCAAGAGGAAATTGTCATTCCTGATTACAATGTAACGGAAGACAAGGTAGAAGAAGAAATTGGCAAGTTTGCAACTGCTATGGCATCTACCTTAAAACAATTGGATACTATTCGTAAAAAAGCGTTGGATGAAATGGGGCCAGAAGAGGCGGCTATTTTTGAAGCGCATATGCAAATTGCTCAAGACCCATCCTTATCTGACGGAATTAAATCCCTTGTTGAGTCTAGCCATATGAATGTGGTAGCGGCTACGGCTCAAACAATTGAAACCTTTGCCAATATCTTTCTCGGCATGGAAGACGCCTATATGCGTGAACGAGGCGCAGATATTAAGGATATCGGTGATCGTTTGATGCGTAATATGTTAGGCATGAACCCTCGCGGTTTATCACATATTTCTGGCGAGGTTATCTTGGTGGCTCATGATTTGGCACCATCTGATACGGCATCCCTTGATAAAGCGGTAGTAAAAGGTATCGTTACGGCAGCAGGTGGCCCTACATCTCATGCGGCTATTATGGCTCGCACCTTAGAGATTCCTGCAGTTATGGGCGTTGGTGATATTGAAAGCTTCGAAGATGGCGATAAGGCAGTCGTTCTCGGTACGGATGGTATCGTGGAAATCAATCCATCTGATGCGGATTGGACGGAGTATACAAATCAAGCGTTGGCGTTTCAAGAGGAGTTAAAACGGTTGCGCGAATCCGCTAATCTTGAAGCTACTACTACTGATGGTCATCATGTAGAACTATTCGGCAACATTGGTAAGGCGAAGGATGCTAAACATGCGCTCACTATGGGAGCACAAGGTATTGGTTTGTACCGTACAGAATTCCTTTACATGGAAAATGATGAATTGCCTGCAGAAGAAATACAATTCGAAGAGTATAAAAAGGTAGCCCAAGATATGAAGGGACAGCCTGTTATTATCCGTACCATGGACATCGGTGGAGACAAGGAATTGAAATGCCTTGATTTACCAAGTGAAATGAACCCATTCCTAGGATACCGTGCTATTCGAATATCCTTAAATCGTCCAGATATCTTTAAGGTACAATTGCGGGCTTTGTTACGTGCTAGTGCGTTTGGTGATATTCACATCATGTATCCTATGATTGCTTCCGTTGAGGAAGTGAAGCAAGCGAATGCTATGCTTGATGAATGTAAAGAGGAGCTGGTGGCTGAGGGTAAGGATTTTAACAAGGATATCAAGGTTGGCATCATGATCGAAGTACCAGCGGCAGCTGTTATATCTCCAATTCTTGCTAAATATGTAGACTTCTTTAGTATCGGTACGAATGATCTTTGCCAATACACATTGGCAGTAGACCGTATGAACGAAGCAATTGGTAGCTTGTATCAACCATTGCATCCAGGTGTGTTACGTCTTATTAAGCACGTCATTGATGCTAGTCATGAACAAGGTAAATTTACAGGCATGTGTGGTGAGCTTGCTAGCGACCCTGTGGCGACCATGATTCTGTTGGGCCTTGGCCTCGACGAATTCTCCATGACGGCTTCTTCGATTCCTCTTATTAAAAATATTTTGCGTTCTGTTTCCAAAACAGAATGTGAAGAGGTAGCAAATAAAGCACTTACTATGGACACAGCAGAAGAAATTACAGAATACGCTAAATCTGTATTAGCTGAAAAAGGTTTATTATAATTTTACTTTTGTTAAATAGGATTATTACATAGCAAATAGGATGTAATATACTTGAATTGAAATGCTTGATATTGATACAATATATCTATTAGAACGTATGGATAGGCACCGCCTATCGAGATAGAAAGAGGTTATCATGAAAGAATTAACAGTAGAAATTACTAACGAATCCGGTTTACATGCTCGTCCTGCTACAGCTTTCACACAATTGGCTGCTAAGTTCGCTTCCAAAGTGACTATCGCTGCTAATGGCAAAACAGCAGATGCTAAATCTATTTTAACTGTATTGACCTTGGGTGCTACAAAAGGCACATCCGTTACCTTGACTGCTGACGGTGCTGACGAAGACGAGGCACTCGCTGCATTGAGCGAATTCTTAACAACTAACCACGATTAATATGAGGGTAATAAAAAGGACCCTACATTTTGAACTGCACCTCCCAAAATTATGTCTAATTTTTTGGGTGCAATTCATTTGTAGAGTCCTTTTTTATTTACCCATATTTGCAAAGCGCTCTACAGCTTTTGTAAAGTCGCTAATGGTTTTTTCCACGTCACCATGTTCGATACCATCTCGTACGCAGTGGTTGATATGTCCTTCAAGAACTACTTGTCCTACTTTATGTAGTGCAGACTTAGCTGCATTAATTTGGCTCAACACATCTTCGCAGGGAATGTCTTCTTCAATCATTCGATCAATAGCTTGCACTTGACCTAAGATTTTACGCAATCGACGATGCAGATTTTCTGAATCCATACACTGTTTCATTTTACTCCTCCATAGGCATGTTTTTATCATCTCATACATTATACTCTATTTAAAGTTTTTAATACAAGTTAATAAGTATAACTAATATGCATTAATCGGTATATATAGATATATGATATCATGCTATTATAAGCTATATTAAATATATTTGTAGTATGAGTGGACGTAAAACTAGTGTTTTACATATCTTCTTATTGATTGATGTGATACAATACATTTAATATACCTTATATTTGTATATGTATATAAGGTATTGTATATATGGCTAGACTATAAACCTATATTTACATGTGTTTATATTACAGACCTTTAAGAAATAGGTGAAAGAAATGAAAGTATTTCGCTACCTTCGAAATCTAGTTGTGTTCGTAGTGGTTATGATTTTGGCTATGTTTATATATGACGGATACCACAGCTTTCAAGGAACAAATCGTGAGAGTAAGGCTCATACAATTGTTGAAAAACAAATAGAACAAAGTGAAGACACGCTCAGTCGCACGGATCGAATTATACGACTGTTTACATTTAGAGATAAAGTACAGATAGCTCTTAATCAACGTGTTTCAAAAGAACATTGGGTGAAAGGGGATGTTATTCCTGAGTACACAAAAAATGCACTAATCGCTATTGAAGATAAGCGGTATTATAAACATGGAGCTATTGATGTACTCGGTATTATTCGCGCCTTGTACACAAACACCATAGCAGGGGAAACCTTGGAAGGCGGTAGTACTATTACGCAACAACTTGTAAAAAATCTGTTCCTTTCCTCGAAGCGCATCATGAGTCGTAAGGTGGAAGAGGCCATCCTCGCTAGTGAAATGGAACATTACTACTCTAAGGAAGAAATCCTTACCATGTATTTGAATACCGTATATTATGGTCATAACTATTACGGTATCTACGAAGCTGCTCACGGCTACTTTGGAACAAGCCCTAGTCGATTAACATTAGGACAAAGTGCTATGCTTGCAGCATTACCCAATGCACCGTCCTATTTAGATCCTTATACGAACTATGAAGGAGCAAAGGCTCGACAAAAGCTGGTGCTCGAACAAATGGTAGACCAAGGCATGATTACACAAGCCGAGGCAGACTATGCGTACGAACAGGACTTGGAGCTTGTGGAAGAATAATTAAATTACTATTTTAGAATCTCTGTTAGCTGATTAATAATTGGCTAATAGAGATTTTTTTGATACATTTGTGTTATTAAGATGATTTTTTAGAGAGAATTTCGAGCATAAGGAGCGTAGATATTGGATAATGTTGAATTAAAGCGTTATGAAAAGGGTAACTTTTCTTCTATCTATATAGGTGTAAAACCTATAATTAAGTTTGCCATGCTTAGGCTGGAGAATTTTATAGCCTATTATTTAAGAGGTCCTGGAGGAGTAGATTATAAGTCTGAATTGCTTGATGTAGATTCCTATGCTCGTGAAATCTTTTACATTGAACAAGCTGATGCTTATAAAATTGAAAACTGGATAGTTTATTATGATGATGAACATGATTGTATGGCTGTAAGACATTGCTTTTGGGATAAAGCCTTGGATAGAGAGTTAATAATGGCTGATGAATCGTTGCGAGCTACTGTTAGAGAAGAATATATTGTTGATACAATTCCACATATTTGTAATCAGACCATTGTCAGTGTAAATGTAATGGCGAAACATAATATCCTAAATGCTATAAATGCTTTTGATACAGCAATATCTAAGATGAATATATTGGAGTTATTTAGAAATGTAGATTACTCTACAGGTAATTATAGAATTTCTAGATCTTATGATTTAGATGTTCGCATTGAAGCTATTATTAATGAAGAACAAAATGAGCTTTACTCGATTATAGGTGAAATTAAGTCTTTTATTATTGAGACTTTAAAAGAACCCCTTGATACAACTGATGATTATAAGATAGCTTTAGATTACCAATTTTCACCTATTGATATAATTTAAGGCCATATATTCCAAAGTGGTAATAAAAATAATAATTTGCTTGAACTAATAAATGATTTACAGGTATTAATAATTAGTAAACACAAAAAAAGCTATAACATATGCTGGTTTAAAATGTTGGAGCTTTATTACTCTCGAATGGTTACGTTCCGAATAATATTATATAATTGTATAAAAATAATACTTGCATTTATAATTATACAGGTGTATACTATTTTTTGTCAGAAGGAGAAAATGCTTGTCGGTAATAGAAGATACCACGGTACTTTCACAATTATCTGATACTGTATTGATTATATGAGTCTAAATAGATAGTGGTTTATGAGGTGTTATCATGGGTAAAGCAAATAAAGTAGTACTCGCATATTCTGGTGGCTTAGATACTTCTGTTATCATTCCTTGGCTGAAAGAAAATTATGGCGCTGAAGTTATTGTAGTGTGTGTAGACTTGGGCCAACCTGAGGATTATGATGCAGTTGAGAAAAAAGCGATCAAATCTGGCGCATCTAAAGCGTACATCGTTGACGCTAAGGAAGAGTTTGTAAAAGATTATGTATGGCCTACTGTAAAAGCTGGTGCAATTTATGAAGGTAAATATTTATTAGGTACATCCTTCGCGAGACCTTTAATTGGTAAAATTCTTGTAGATATTGCAAAAAAAGAAGGCGCTGATGCAATCGCTCATGGTGCGACTGGTAAAGGTAATGACCAAGTTCGTTTTGAGTTGACTATCAAAGCATTAGCTCCTAACATGAAAATCATCGCTCCTTGGAGAGAATGGGATTTGAAATCTAGAACAGACTGTATGGAATATGCTGCTAAACACGATATTCCAGTTGTAGCTACAAAATCTCATCCATATTCTATGGACCAAAACGTATGGCATTTGTCCCATGAAGGCGGCGATCTTGAAAATCCAGCAAATGCACCTAAAGATGATGTGTACTTGGTAACACATACACCTGAACAAGCTCCAGATGAAGCTGGTTATGTAACTGTATCCTTCAAAGAAGGTGTACCTGTAGCTGTAGATGGTCAAGAAGGTACTCCATTACAAATATTAGAAAAACTCAACGAAATCGGTGCACACTATGGTGTAGGCGTTGTAGATATCGTCGAAAATAGATTGGTAGGCATGAAATCCCGTGGCGTTTATGAAAACCCAGGTGGCTCTATCATCATGTATGCTCATAGAGAACTTGAATACCTATGCCTCGACAGAGCTACATACCACTACAAAGAACTCATTGCTAACAAATACGCTGAACTCGTATATGATGGCATGTGGTTCGCACCATTGATGAACGCGTTACAAGCGTTTGTTGACGAAACTCAAAAAACTGTAACAGGTGAAGTAAAACTTAAATTGTACAAAGGAAATATCATTTCTGCAGGTAGTACTTCTCCATATTCTTTGTACAGCGAAGATTTCGTAACATTCGAAGAAGATGATGTATACGATCAATCTGATGCAGAAGGTTTCATCAACTTGTTCGGTTTACCTCTCAAAATTAATGCATTGATGAAAGAGAAAGCAGGTAAATAATGGCTAAATTGTGGGGCGGGCGTTTCACAAAAGGCACTGATAAAGCGGTAGAGGATTTTACATCCTCTATCGCTTTTGATGCGCGGATGTACGCCGAAGATATTGCAGGCAGCAAGGCTCATGCGACTATGCTGGCAAAACAACATATTATCTCCGACGCAGATCGAGATGCTATTTTAGTAGGTTTAACGAAGATTAAAAATCAGATTGATAAAGGAGAGTTTCCGTTCTCCGTGGCTCTTGAAGATATTCATATGAATATTGAAAAACGCCTTACTGATGATATCGGTGAAGCTGGTGGTCGTTTGCATACAGGCCGCAGCCGTAATGACCAATGTGCAGTAGACTTGCACATGTACGTGCGTAAAGCTGTTGTGGAAATGGGTGAACTCATCGTAGATATGCAGAAGGCTCTCATCGAAACAGCTGAAAAGTATAGTGATGTTATCATGCCTGGCTATACGCATTTACAACGGGCTCAACCTGTATTGTTTGGGCATCATATGATGGCCTATTTCTCTATGTTGGAACGTGATTTTGATCGTTTGTTGATGGTATTCAAACATGCTGACATCATGCCACTTGGGGCCGGCGCATTAGCTGGTTCTACATACGGCATTGATCAAACATATACGCAAAAGCTTTTGGGCTTTTCTCGTATTTACGAAAATAGTATGGACGCCGTATCTGACCGTGACTACGTAGTTGAATTCTTGTCCTTTGCATCTCTAGTAATGATGCATTTGAGTCGTCTTAGCGAAGAGTTGATCTTGTGGTCTACCAATGAGTTCAATTTTATTGAACTTGATGATGCTCACTGCACGGGCTCTAGTATTATGCCGCAAAAGAAAAATCCTGACGTTTGCGAGCTGGTTCGTGGTAAAACAGGCCGTACCTATGGTCATTTGTTAGGCCTTTTAACAACTTTGAAAGGCTTGCCTCTTACATACAACAAGGATATGCAAGAGGATAAAGAAGGTATCTTCGATGCTATTGATACAGTACACTTCGCATTGTCCATTAATGCGGCTATGATTCGTGGTATGAAGGTCAATGGGGCTCATATGAAAGCAGTCTTGGATGACGACTTCTCCAATGCTACAGATATGGCGGATTATCTTGCGAAGAAAGGTGTTCCATTCCGTGAAGCCCATGAAATCGTAGGTAATGCGGTGCATCATTGCATCGAAAAAGGTTGTGTACTCCTTGATCTATCCGTAGAGGACTTCAAAGCTATTTCCAACCATTTTGATGCAGATATTCTTGACGCTATCTCCATCGAAGCTTGTGTTGCAGGTCGTAATAACTATTCTGGTACGGCTCCAGAATGTGTGGAACGACAACGTAATAATGGTAAAATCATTATCGCTGCTGAGGAAAAGCAAATTGCTGAATGGAAAGAAATCGTTGAATCTGTAGAAGAGTAGAGCTTAGTGCGGAATAAGTAGTAGATAAAAATAAAGAATAGTTATCAATAAAATCTGGAAAAATAAGATCGATATACATATAAGGATTTCATTAAGGGTCTAATATTGCCCATTATACTTATATGTATATCGATTTTTTATTTAAAAGCTAGACGATACCTATAAAGCCCAAAATTCTAATTGATAATCCACTATTAAAATGATGTATTTACATGTACATATATAGTGGACTGTGAGAGAATAATAGTCTTGTACTAGGACACTATAACCGTGATAGATAGGAAAAATTACATCTATACACAGAATAAAATGGGGTAAAAATATACTTTGCTACGATTAAAATGAGTTCTGTTCGATTTTGATGATAAATTACCTATGATTTATTCAATTCGTGTAATATGCCTTGTCCGCCAATAAAGTACTTTTATTTTGGTTTCATAGGTGTTATTATTTAACTCGTAATAAGAATAAAAACGGTAAATTCACATTCAAGCCCATCACAGCACGAACTGAATTTACTTAGCGGTATATATATTTTAAGTGAATTATGGACGAGAAAAAATTCACCTTAGTGAAAGGGGATTGATACATGAAAACCACCGCTAAAAAAATGTCTGTATTCCAGCTAACCACAATGGTAGCAGCCAATATGCTAGGAGCTGGGATCATTATGTTACCAACTAATTTGGCTCAAGTTGGTACTATTTCAGTTTTATCTTGGCTCGTGACAGCTGTGGGTGCGCTTTTACTAGCGTATATTTTTGCTCAAGCGGGTATGTTCTCCCAAAAACAAGGGGGCATGGGCGGTTATGCAGAACATCGCTTCGGTAAAACTGGACATTTTATGGCGAGCTATGCTTACAGCATATCTCTCATCATTGCTAATATCGCCATCGCGGTATCTGCCGTAGGTTATGGCGCAGCTTTCTTTGGTGTTGACCTCAATGCGACACAAACAAGTCAAGTAACAATTGTGCTCTTGTGGTTTGCAGCGATTCTAAACTTCAGAGGGAATCGTTTCACAGGTCGACTCAGCAATATGACTATTTGGGGCTCTATTGTTCCGGTTTTATTAATCGGTACAATCGGCTGGTATTGGTTTGATCCATCTATCTATTGGGCGGCATGGAACCCAAATGATCTTCCGCTTTATGATGCGGTAAAACAATCTATTTCCCTAACTTTATGGGGCTTCCTAGGATTTGAGTCCGCAGCGGCTAATGCTGATGCTGTTGAGAATCCAAAGAAAAACGTACCTATCGCAACTGTGGCGGGTACATTAGCAGTGGCAGTGGTTTATATCTTGTCCACAAACGTTATGGCAGGTATTGTGCCTAACGTTGATTTATTAAATTCTAACGCACCATTCGGTTTGACATTCGTATACATGTTCAATGATACAATTGCAAACATCGTTATGGCTGCTATGGTTATTTCTTGCTTTGGCGCTTTGCTTTGCTGGCAATTCACATTGTCTCGCGTCTTCAAAAGTGCAGCAGAACATGGTTACTTCCCTAAAATATTCGCTCGTGTAAATAGCAAAGATGCTCCTGTTCGTGGTGTATTGATTTTACTCGCTGTTGAAACATTACTTACTTTATTCACTGCAAGCGAATCCTTGCGTGAGCAGTTTGAAATCCTAGTAAACTTAGCGGTTGTAACTAACGTAGTACCGTATGTATTGTGCATCTTGGCAGTACCTACAATGATGCGTATGGCTGGCGTAGCTGAAAGTCGTATTAAACGCTCTAATTACTTGTTCGGTATAGGCGTTCTTTACTGCCTATATGCAATCTACGCATGTGGCTTTGATGCTATGGTAGGTAGCGCAGTGGCAGTAAGCATAGGCTTGGTGATCTATGTTTTGCGTAAAGCGTGGGATACACGCAGAGCACACCGCTTACAACAAAGTATTGATTAACTGAATACATCTCGTCTTATTAGAGGCTATTACTTGGTAATAGCCTCTTTTTTATCATAATCATGCATTAGACTTATAATTAATGCGAGCTAGATATGAAAAAATATAAAGAGTATTATTATTAATCAAATTTTTGCTGTGTATAAAAAGATTTTATAATAAAGTTTTTACATTGCTTTATTATTATTAAAATTAATATATATACCGTCATATACAGTAAATATAATAAAAAATTATTTATATAAGTTAATTTATATAATTTTATGCAGGATTGTGAATTTAATCATTAATCAATATTTTTTATCAGTATAAAAATTATATTGAAAATATGCGAAATACATATACCCATAAGGGGTATATGTATTGTAAATAGAGTGTTAATATAGTATATTTATAATCGATAAAAATGAATGAACTAGTGAGTGTCGGTATTTACCGAGCGTAAAAGAGGAAAATGGGTGAAAAACCCATACTATGCAAATAGCTGTAATGAGGAGCAAGGTTTCATTATAGGGTCACTGGGAAACTGGGAAGGCCGAAATGTTGCGATGAATCAGAGTCAGAAAGCCTGCTCTAAAGGCATGGTATGCATATGCTGTGCTTAATTTGGGTTAGTCGGGCGACTAACCTTTTTTCGTTCCCTAGCCTTTAAGCTTCATCGCTATATAAAAAGCTAGTACCATTAGTTTGTCATTTGAATTGTTGTTAGTGTTTAGAGAGTTTAGGAGGCGCCTATGGGCAAACGCTTTGTCAAACAATTGGGGCAATTTATTGTTACCTTGTTTGGCATCACATTTTTGACATTTTGTCTCACCTATTTAGCACCAGGTGACCCAGTAACGATGTTACTTGAAACGGCAGATACTATCGTATCTCAGGAGCTTATCGATGAAACTCGAGCTCAGCTTGGGTTAGATAAACCATTTGTAGTACAGTATGCAAACTGGGTCGTCAATGCCGCACAAGGTGATTTAGGGATGAGTTATTCTGCTAAAAAACCAGTAGTAGATCGTATGTTGGAGGCTTTACCAGGTACATTAATGTTAGCGGGTACGGCTTTAGTATTTACGCTGCTCTATGCATTGCCTGCAGGTATTATAAGCGCCTTAAATCGTAACAAATGGGTTGATTATGTGTTGAGATTTCTATCCTTCGTAGGCGTATCTATGCCTACGTTCTGGTTAGGTCTTGTACTGATTTACATCTTCGGTCTTAAATTGGGCCTTGTACCGATTGCATCCTCTCGAGTGACTGCGTCTGGTGTTATTTTGCCCGCTATTACTTTGGCAGTTGTTGTTGGGTCTAAATACATGCGTCAAGTGCGGCTAGTTATCCTTGAGGAAATGCAAAAGGATTATGTTATTGGCGCTCGTGCTCGCGGTGTTAGTGAGATAAAAATTTTATTCGGTCATATTTTACCTAATGCGGTGTTACCACTCATCACTATTCTTGGTGTTGTTATTGGTTGGTTACTAGGTGGTGTGGCAGTCGTAGAAATGGTATTCTCTTGGCCGGGACTTGGGAATATGGCAATTTATGCTATTACTATGCGCGATTATCCATTGATTGAAGGTTTTGTGTTGTGGGTTGCTTTAGCATATATGTGTATTAACGCATTGGTTGATGCATCATATATCTTATTAGACCCTAGATTGAAAAGGGAGAGAGCATAATGGCAGAATTTATTCAAAAACATAAATTGTTCTCTTTCTATAGTGGGTTGATGATTATCATTGTTCTCATCGCTATCTTTGCACCCTGGCTTGCACCGGGCGATGCTTTCACCTCAAATATAAGTCAGGCATTGCAAGCACCAAGCAGCCAACATTGGTTTGGTACAGATAAATTAGGACGTGATGTATTATCTCGTATCATTTATGGTACTCAATTATCCTTGTTCATGGGCGTATCCATCGTCGTTATCATGGTGAGCATTGGTACTATCATCGGTGCTATAGCAGGCTATTTTGGCGGTAAAGTTGAAATGGTTCTTATGCGTTTAGCAGACATCATGTTATCATTCCCTGGTATCGTATTGGCTATTGCTATTGCTGGTATTCTAGGTGGTAGCATTGTAAATACGATTTTAGCCTTATCTGTTGTAGGTTGGGCAAAATATGCTCGTATTGTACGTTCTATGACGCTCAAGGTGCGCGGTGAGGAATATGTAACGGCTGCTGTTATGATGGGCGCATCTACGACGGCCATCATCAGACGTCATATCATTCCTAATATTATGCCTCTCGTTATTACAACAGGTGCATTAGATATCGGGGCTATCATGATTGAGGTAGCAGGTTTATCCTTCCTTGGCTTTGGTGCTCAGCCACCGACTCCAGAATGGGGTCTTATGCTTAACGAGGGTCGCCAGTACTTGCAAACGAGTCCATGGCTCATGGCATTCCCTGGTATGTCCATCCTTATCGTGGTTGCTATTTTTAATCTTTGGTCTGACTCCTTACGAGATGTAGTGGATCCAAAAAATCAAGGATAAAATTGTTTTTACCTTCATAAATTTGAATCTTTATCTAGTGAAAGTTTCATTATGACTGGTAAGAAATTATGGTTTTTCCATCACAACTATTTTAGATAGTGATGATGTTAAATGTTTTTATGTTTTACATGTAGTTGTAAAAGGAGATTTTAAATGAAAAAATCTTGGAAAAAGGCCCTATTAGCAGGTCTTAGTATTGTAATGATGGGTTCCTTCATAGCTGGTTGTGGGTCTGATAATAATGGTGCTGCTAACAAAGATGTATTAAAAGTAGGCGTTACTAACTTCGCATCCACATTAGAACCTACAGAAAACTTCTTCGCATGGGTTGTAATGCGCTATGGTGTAGGTGAAACATTGGCTAAGTTTGACGAACAAATGAAACCTCAACCATGGATTGCATCTAAATGGGAAGTATCCCCAGACCATAAAACGTGGACTTTCACAATCAATGATAAGGTGAAATTCTCCAATGGTAAAAAAGTTGATGCAGCAGCTGTAAAGGCGTCTATTGAACGTGCTTTTGCAAAGTCTAATCGTGCGAAAACATTCTTCGAATATGACTCTATGGAAGCTAATGGTCAACAATTAGTTATTCATACAACAAAAGAATATCCTAATATGCCTGGCCTTTTAGCGGATCCGTTGTTCCTAATCGTTGACGTTCAAGCTGAAAAAGATGGCCGTAACTTTGCGAAGGAAGGTCCTATCGGTACAGGCCCATATGTAGTTAAATCCTTCACTAAAGAACGTGCTGAAATGGCTGCGAACGAAAACTACTGGGATGGTACAGTACCATTTAAAACTGTAGAAATTCCTTCCATCGATGACCCTAATACGCGTGCTTTGAGCTTACAATCTGGCGACGTAGATATGGCTGTTAACATCGGTCCTGGTGAAATTGGTTTATTCCAAGGCAATGATAAATTCAAAGTAGATGAAATCGCATCTCTTCGTGTCGTATTGGCCCGTATTAATCAAAAAGGTATTCTTGGGGATGACAAAGTTCGTGCTGCAGTTATCTCTGCAACAGACCGTAAAAACTATGCTGATGTATTGTTAAAAGGTACATTTATTCCTGGTTCTGCTCCAATTCCACCATCCATGGACTATGGCTTCAACGATTTGAAAGATCCTAATGCGTATAATCCTGAACGTTCTAAACAATTGTTGGCTGAAGATGGTTGGAAAGATACTGATGGCGATGGGATCCTTGATAAAGATGGCAAACCATTAACATTCAACTTCATAGTATATAACTCTCGTGCAGAATTACCACTTTATGCAGAAGCTGTTCAAGCAGACCTTAAAAAGGTTGGCATCGATATGAAAATCAAAACAGTTGACTATAACTTGATCGATAAAATGGGTCAAGACGGCGACTATGATATGCTTATCTCCAACATTGTAACAGCTAATACAGGTGATCCAATCTGGTTCTTGGCTAACTATTGGCACACTAACAACAATGGCTCCAACCCTCAAAATGGTTCTGGTTACTCCAATCCACAAGTTGACCAATTGTTAGATGCAGCTGAAACTGAATTCGACCCAGCAAAACGTCGTGATTACGCAATGCAAATTCAACAATTGTTGATGAATGATGGTGCTGCATTATTCTTAGGCTATCCTAAAACTAATATCGTTACAGGTTCTTACTTGAAAGGTGCTGTAATGTACCCAAGTGATTACTACTGGATTACTAACAAAATTACAAAATAGTGAGGAGCTATAATGGCAGAAAACATACTAACTGTAGAAAACCTTAACATTGCGTACCAAGGTGTGCCTGCTGTTATGGATGTGAACTTTACCTTGGAACGCGGTAAGGTATTAACCATTGTAGGTGAGTCCGGATCCGGTAAAACTACTGTAATCCGGGCCCTCATGGGTTTATTATCTGTAGGTGGTGAGGTTACAGACGGTACAATGATCTTTAACGGTCACAACCTTCGTACCCTATCTAAGTCAGAATGGAGAGCCATACGTGGTAAAGATATGGCTATGATTTTCCAAGATAGTGGTAGTGCATTAGATCCAATTGTTCGCATTGGTAAACAATTTAGAGAATTGTTTACATCTCATATTGAAATCACTAATGATGAATGTGATCGACGAGCAATTGAGTTATTAGAATCTGTATCTCTTCCTAATGGAGCGGATATATTGCGCCGTTATCCACACGAATTATCTGGTGGTCAACGTCAACGTGTTGGTATTGCTATGGCGTTAGCATTGGACCCAGCATTACTCATCGGTGACGAACCGACATCTGCACTCGATGTAACAACACAATCTCAAGTGGTTATGCAAATGCTTGAACTAGCTAAAGAGCATAATTCTGCAATAGTCATGGTAACTCATAACCTTGGTGTAGCAGCGTATATGTCTGACTATATTATTGTTATGAAAAAGGGCCGTGTTGTAGATGCTGGAACCCCACAAGACATTTTGGAAAATCCATCTAATGAATATACGAAACAACTAAAAGACGCTGTGCCAACATTGGGAGGAGGTCGTTACATTGACTAATTACGCAGTAGAAATTAAGAATGTATGTAAACGATTCCCACTTCCTACTGGTGGTGAGCTTGAAGCATGTAAGGATATTAATATAACTCTCGAAAAAGGTCAGTCCCTTGGGATTGTAGGGGAATCTGGCTCTGGGAAAACAACATTGGTTCGTATGATTATGAAGATGCTTCCTATTACGGAAGGCGAGATTTATGTAGATGGTGTAGAGATTCAACATATGAATTCTGAACAAACGAAAGAATATCGTAAAAAGATTCAAATGGTATTCCAAGATCCATCTGCAGCTTTTAACCCACGTATGAAGGTTAAAGATATCATTCTTGAGCCACTTTATAATTTTGGTCTTCTTGAAAAGGGAAAAGAAGAGCAAATCGCAGGTGACTACCTGGAAATGGTAGATTTACCTCGCGAGTTTATGCATCGCTATCCTCATGAAATGTCTGGTGGTCAACGCCAACGTGTTGCCATTGCTCGTGCTATCGTTTTAGAGCCCGAAATCCTCGTGTTAGACGAGGCTACTAGTGCCCTAGATGTATCTGTACAAGACTCCATTGCGTACCTTTTGGCGCGTTTACAAAAAAAGAAAAATTTAACATACCTATTTATTGCTCATGATATTGCCTTTATTCGTACGATGTGCCACAAGGTGGTCGTAATGTACAAAGGTGCTATCGTTGAAGAACTAGATGCTTTCCACTTGGCGGATGCAAAACATCCATATACAAAGGTTTTATTGAGCTCTATCTTTGAAATTGGTCAAGATCATAAGCCGCTTACCTTGGATGAGGCTGCATTAGAAGCTTAATAGGAAAATTTACTTTCAAAATTTCAAAAGTATAAATTTGAAATGTAGAGAGTTACATCGGATAGGTAAACTTAAAATAGCAGTTAGTTTCAAGACTAACTGCTATTTTTATGCATAGTTAAGATATGAAATTTTTTAATAGATATATTGAAATGTTTCTCAAATTATACATTGTGTTAACACCTAATATATAGTATAGTTGACTGTATAAAATATACCCCTATGGGTATAACAAGATATGCTCATATGAAGTGATGTACATAGATTCTCTTTATATTAACTATTGTAAAAGCAGGTTATATTTACTAGATTATGTTAATGCAAAAAATAGTGAGTATCTGAGTATAAATAGATAGTTAATGTGTGTAGAAAGGTTAGGTGTATAAATGAAAGGATTACGCAAGGCTTTACTAATTGGTATGACCCTTGGTGTGACTATGCTCGGGACTATTGGTTGTATGAATCAAGATTCTGCTTCATCTAATGATGTATTAAAGGTAGGGGCTATTAGTTTTGCTGGCACATTAGAACCAACGGAAAATTATTTTAGTTGGGCCGTTGTACGATTTGGTATAGGTGAAACGCTTATCAAGTTTGATGATCAAATGAAAGCAACGCCTTGGCTTGCCACCTCTTGGAAGCAAGGTGATGACAAGTTAACATGGACTTTCACCATCAATGATAAAGTTAAATTCTCAAATGGTAATAGTTTGACAGCTGAGGCGGTAAAAGCATCTTTAGAACGAACTTTTGCTAAAAGTAAACGAGCAAAAACGTTCTTTAACTATACAGAAATTACTGCTAACGGTCAGGAGTTGACCATCAAGACTGACAAGGAATATTATAATTTGCCCAACTTGTTAGGAGATCCATTGTTTTTGATTATGGATGTGACAGCAGAGGCGAATGGTCGTGATATTGCAAAGGAAGGTCCTATTGGTACTGGTCCATATGTAGTATCCTCTTTCACAAAAGAGCGTGCTGAACTAAAGCGCAATGATAATTACTGGGATGGCAAGGCAGGCTTTGCTAAGGTTGAAATCCCATCTATTAATGATGCGAATACTCGTGCTATGGCGTTACAAGCGGGCGATGTAGATATGGCCGTTAACATTGGACCTGGTGAATATAGTATCTTCCAAAATGATAAGAAATTCACTATCTATGAAGTGGCTTCCTTGCGTGACGTATTTGTTCGTATGGGGCAAAAAGGGAAACTACGAAATCCAAATCTTCGTGCAGCCCTCATTGCAGCAGCAGACCGTGAGTCTTATGCGAAGAACCTCATGAAGGATACCTTCGTAGCCGGTAAGGCTCCATTGCCACCATCCATAGACTATGGCTTTAACCAATTGCGTGATCCTAATAAATATAATGTAGAACGTGCTAAAGAATTACTGAAACGTGAAGGTTATGAAGATACAAATGGCGACGGTATTGTAGATAAAGACGGTGAAAACCTCGTACTTGATTTTTATGCCTACACAACTCGTCCTGAATTGCCATTATATGCGGAAGCATTGCAAGCGGACTACAAAAAAATCGGTGTAGATTTACGAATTAAAATCGTAGATTATGCGGTTATCGACACATTATCTCAATCTGGTGATTATGATATGATTATCTCCAGTGTTGTAACCGCTAATACGGGTCAACCAGTATGGTTCTTGAAACAATATTGGGGTATAGGCGTTGAAACTAATGGGTCTGGCTTCTCTAATCCTCGTTTCGATGAATTGTTGGCTCTTGGTGAAAGTAGTAGCGATCCAGTGGTGCGTCGTAATGCGGTTATCAATGCCCAACAACTGATGTTAGATAACGCTGTAGCATTATTCCTTGGGTATCCTAAAATTAATATTGTAGGTAATAAACATATTGATGGTATCAAGATAACACCGTCTGAATATTACATCATTACAAAAGATTTGAAAAAGAAATAAAGTTTGCTGCTTACATAAAAATAAAAGGACTAGCTCGCATGGGCTAGTCCTTTGTGTTATCTAAATATTATTTTTTTTCTGTTACATCTAAGTCTGCCATGTTAACTGCATTGGCCTTGCCAATCATTTTATTATACTTGGTAAATAATTGCGTATAAGCTTCGCCATAAGATGAGTTGATAATAATGTAGTTGCGTGCCTCTGCAACAAATTCTTTTACTGAGTCTTGATACTCTCTTACCGCATTTTGTACTTCTGGTGTAGTACCAGGTTGTAATTTATTGAGGCGTTGTGTAATTTGTTGTAAGTTTGATTCTACCTTTTGGGTGTCTGTATTCCCATCTGGATCAATAAGGTCAATAGTTTGTGCTGTTATGAGATTTATCTCTATAAAGTTAACCGCATTTTCCCGCTTTTCTCCCTGATACTCAGTCATGCGTTCGTTATAAAGCTCATTATTACGATTATCTAAAGCTAAGTCTAATGCATTATATGTAGCGTAGAACTGTTCTGCTAAAGGTACATATTGAGCTGCTAGCTCATCGCTACCTTTATAATTATCCTTTTCATAACGACGTTCCACATAGTAAGATTGCAACTGATCAGCAATAGGAATAATTTGATCAAGTACTACGAGGACGTCATTTGTCGCTTGGTTTACGTCTTCGTAGGGTGTAGAACTATCTTGTTTTGCTACCTCTAATGCAGCTTTAAGTTCCTTATATTTAGGTAAGGTAATCGTCGTATTATGAGACCCATTGCGCAACTCTTCAAGAGTTGGCTGTAATTGGTTAGCATAGGCTACACTGTATGAGTTATATGCATCTAATGCAACAATATAAGGTCGTATGGCGTTGATTTTATCGTCAACGGTTGATCGATATAAAATTGTCGTTGTATTGGATGATAAGAGTGTATACACCCCATAGATCCCACCACCGATAATAGCAGCACCGAGCACAATGGCTGCTATTAACTTGATGTACCCCTTTTTCAACTGCGCACGCTCCTTGAAAACACACTAACTCTTTTGGATCCATTTGGACAGACTAATGTCCTAAGAGTAATTATTTACATTATATCACAACTTTACGTGGCAAAAAAGACGTATAGATACGATAATTATAAGGAATAGATGAAAATGTTAGATTTGGACATGTATTTATATTTATAATTAGCGATTAAACGATGAATGAGGCTGTAAGCTGTTATAAAAATATACTTTTAAAAGTAAAACTATATACTCTCTAGACGTTGTAGCTGCGGCTGGTATAATAGCAAGTATAGTATTCATTATATGGGGAGTTCGTTATGTCAGAATCGAATCATTTAATCAATTTTGCTACATCTTCGGAACTTATTGCTAATGGGGAAGGGCGTAATGTATTATCTGCTATTGAAGATGGATTACGCAATTGTGATGAGTTTTTAATATCGGTAGCATTTATTACTCCAGAAGGCTTATTAACATTAAAACCAATTCTTAAAGAGTTAGAAGAACGTGGCGTCCGAGGACGTGTGTTAACGACGGATTATCTTGGTTTTAATAGTCCACAAGTTTTGGAAGATTTAGGAAATTTAAATAATATTGAGTTAAAAGTGTATTGCACTACACAAGGTAGTGGTCATGGATTTCATACAAAAGGCTACATTTTTAGAAAAGATGAATCTTATCAGATTATAGTTGGTAGTTCTAATTTAACTATTAATGCATTAAAGAAAAATCGTGAATGGAATACTCGATCTGAAGCTCATTGCAGTGATACCTATGCTAGAGAAATCACGGAAGAATTTGACTTGTATTGGAATTCAAAATTTTCTATTCCTTATGAAGATTTTATTCCTTGGTATAAACCAAGATGGGTGCGTCCAGAGCGAACTTCACAAAGGACTGTAGCAGAGCAATTTAGAAAAATAGATTTGCTTCAACTGGAACCTAATAGTATGCAACAACAGTTTATTGCTAACTTCAATGAACTAAGAGCTAATAATGCTAAAAGAGGTCTTTTGATCTCTGCTACGGGTACCGGCAAAACCTATGCGGCAGCTTTTGCTATGAGAGAAATGAGGCCTAAAAGAATATTATTTTTAGTACATCGTGAACAAATTGCAAAACAAGCGATCGCTAGTTTTGAGCGGATTTATAATGATCCATCTATTACATTTGGTTTAGTTTCTGGGAATGCTAAATACTATAATGCGACTCATGTATTCTCTACAATGCAAATGATGGGCCGTAATGATGTAATGAAACAGTATGCTCCAAAGGAGTTTGACTGTATTATCATTGACGAAGTACATCGCGCAGGTTCAGATAGCTATCAACGCATTATTGAATATTTTGAGCCTCAGTTTTTATTGGGGATGACGGCTAGTCCGGAACGGACAGATGGCTATGATTTGTATGAATTATTTGACCATAATATTATTTACGAAATCCGATTACAACAGGCTTTAGAAGAAGACTTACTATGTCCATTTCATTATTTTGGCATTAGTGATTTGTGGGTGGATACTCAAGAAGATATTTCTGATATGGAGGTATCCTTTTCAAACTTGTCTACAAAAGAGCGGGTAGATAAAATTATAGAAAAGATTCGCTATTTTGGACATAGTGGTAGTCGTGTAAAGGGGCTAGTATTCTGTAGCAATCGAGTTGAGGCAAAAGCGTTGTCTGATGCTTTTAACGAGCGTGGTGTTTATCGCACTGTATGTTTAACTGGTGAAGATAGCCAAGAAATTAGGGAAATAGCAATTGCTCGATTAACGGGAACTGGTGATTATCAGGGACGTTCAGACCTACAATTAGATTATATCTTTACCGTAGATATCTTTAATGAAGGTGTTGATATTCCAGAAATCAATCAAGTTATTATGCTACGTCAAACTGAAAGTCCGATAATCTTTATTCAACAACTCGGACGTGGTCTTCGTAAATTTGAAGATAAAGAATATGTAGTTATCTTGGATTTTATTGGGAATTATACTAATAACTTTATGATTCCATTAGCCTTATCAGGTGATAGGAGCTATAACAAAGATACATTGCGTCGTTATGTACAAGCTGGTAATCGTATTATTCCAGGTACCTCAACTGTACATTTTGATAAAATTGCAAAACAACGCATTTATGAATCTATTGATACGGCAAGATTTTCTGATATGAAATTAATTAAAGAAGCCTATTTTAATTTACGCTTCAAATTAGGTCGTATTCCTAAAATTTCTGATTTTGCTGATCATGGTTCGATTGATGTTAGTAGAATTTTCAGTAAATTTAAGTCATATCATCATTTCTTGATAAAGGTTAAGGATAAGGACTATGATATATCCTTTACACCGGTTCAGGAGAGAATGCTACATTTTATATCTCAGAAATTAACGACCGGTATACGTGTAAGAGAGCTTCTATTGTTGCAAGCATTACTAGATGGTCGTGATGATGTGATTAATTATGTTTCCGAAGAGCTATTTGATAGTTATAATGTAGACCTATCGGAATATGGACGTGTTAATCTCATCAATATGATGACAAATCAATTTGGTGTTCAAGTAGCACAAAAGACATTTGCCGATAGTGAATTTATTGAATTTTCCAATGGTAGATATGGTATATCTCGAATCTTTAAACAGGCTTTAGAGGATAATAATTTTAAGGAACAAGTTCAAGAGCTTATTGCTTATGGATTAAAGCAGTTCAATGATAAGTACAAAGATAATATTTATGGTAATACACCATTTGCATTATATGAAAAATATACGTATGAACAGGTTTGCCAATTATTAGAGTGGCCTCAAAACGAAGTTCCTCTCAACATTGGGGGTTATAAATTCCATAAAGAAACAAAGACATATCCCGTTTTTATTAATTATCATAAAGCAGATAATATTCAAGATACCATTAAATACGAGGATAGATTTGAGAATCCAGGATTACTAAAAGCTATTTCTAAAAATAAGAGAACCTTTGCTTCTGATGATGTACAAACCGCGTTTAATGCTGATGAACTAGGTGTTGCTATGCATTTGTTTGTGAGAAAAAACAAGGATGATGAAGAGTCTAAAGAGTTTTATTATTTGGGACCGATTCATTCTACTGGTCAGGAAAATGCTAAAGAAATTTTTATGGTTAATGGTACTGCGGCGGTAGAGTTAGAATATGTACTCGAAGTACCTGTACGGGATGATATATATGATTATATTGTTAATGGATAAGGATATTTATGAGTGAACAACGAAAACACATTGAAGTTGTAGCAGCTATTATAAAAAAGGATAATACCATATTAGCAACTCAGCGTGGATATGGTGATTTAAAAGATGGTTGGGAATTTCCGGGTGGCAAAATTGAACCTGGTGAACCCCATGAAGTAGCTCTTATTAGAGAAATCAAAGAAGAACTAGAAGCTGATATTAATATTCAAGAGCATATTATTACTATCGAATATACCGGTTATGAAAAATTTGATTTAACAATGCACTGTTATTTATGTTCGTTGAAAAATGATTCTAATATTACCTTAGTAGAACATGAAGCTGCTAAATGGCTATCTAAAGAAACCTTATATTCTGTAGATTGGTTACCTGCTGATATTGATGCGGTAGATGAAATGTATAGACGTTTATAAGCTTAACATTGAATTACCTAAAAGTCCCTATCTAAGATAGGGGCTTTTTATGTTTACTCTAGTTGTTACATCGCAAGAATAAATAACTTTTACTATACCAAAATAAATTGTATATCCGGTTATAGTCGTATATAATAATATTAAAAGATTTGTATTTTTCGATATAATCAAAGAAAGGAGTACAATATGTCAAATTTTATCACTCCTACAGAATTATTAGCTTGTCTTGATGAGGTCATCATTTTAGATGCTAGAGGGTATCAAGATTATAAAAAAGGCCATATTAAGGGGGCTTATGCGGTAGATTTAGACAAGGATTTGACTGGTCCTTTAGGCGAGCATGGTGGTCGTCATCCATTGCCAGATATGGAACAGTTAGCTCATACCTTTGAGTCTTATGGCATCACTCGTAACTCAAAGGTTGTAGTATATGATTCGTGGCTATTCTTAGCGGGCCGTCTTTGGTGGACGTTACGTTACATGGGCTTAACAGATGTACGCGTTTTATCCGGTGGTATTGAACGATGGGTTCGAGAGGGCCATCTCTTAACTAAAGAGCCGACCCCGTTACCTGCTGAACCATCTATTTTTAACTACGAGTTGCAAACGGATATGGTTATGAGTCGCGATGAGGTGCTCAAGGCTAGTGAAAGCGGAGATCATGTTATTATTGATGCTCGTGCGCCATTCCGTTATGATGGATCTCAAGTGGATACGATGGATGGTATGACAGGGCATATTCCTGGGGCTGTTAATCATTTTTATGAAAGTGGCTATACCGTAGATGGTCCTAAATCCTTGAAAGATTTAGAGGCTGAGTATTACAACGAAATCTACCAAAATAGGCCAGTTGTAACGTACTGTGGGTCTGGTGTGACTGCCTGCAATGCGTTGTTAACCATGAGTGAAGTAGGCCTTGAATCTGCTTTATATGTTGGTAGTTCTAGTGACTGGGTAACGTATGAAGGCTTCCCGCTTAGCACAGGTGTAGAAACATTAAACTAACTTAGGAGGGCGAATGAATCTATTAAAACAATTACTAACAGTCGTTGCCTTTGGTTATTTGTGTTATCACATCTATACCTTTGGACCTGGTATGTTTAATGTAACTGTATTAGTGATCCTTATCTTGTCGGCGGTGGCTAACTATTTCCGTGAGAAACGTGAAAGTGATCTTAAGGCCAACGAAAACGCCCGCAAGGCTCGTGCTGAAGCAAGACATGCTAAGAAACATAAAAAGCAGTAGTATCGCTAACATATAATCCTTAGATTAGCTTACATTAAGCAAAAACTTGACGTATATTCTATGTGAAAGAGACTTTCACCAAGTTAAATACGGTGAATACTATTAGATTGATGCAAAGTATTGTAAAGGAGTAAGAATTGAAATTAATTTCTTGGAATGTAAACGGCCTACGCGCCGCTGTAACAAAGGGATTCATGGAATCCTTTAATGAATTAGATGCAGATATTTTCTGCCTGCAAGAAACAAAATTGCAACCCGATCAAATTTCTTTGGAGTTGCCAGGGTATGAGCAATATTGGAATAGTGCAGTTAAGAAAGGCTATAGTGGTACGGCTGTATTCACGCGTATTAAGCCATTGTCCGTAACGAATGGCATCGGTATTGAAGAACACGATCAAGAGGGCCGTGTTATCACTGCTGAATATGATAATTTCTATTTGGTATGCTGTTATACACCGAATAGCCAACGTGAATTAGCTCGCCTTGATTATCGTATGACTTGGGAAGATGCATTCCGTAATTATCTACTTGAATTAGATAAGAAAAAGCCTGTCATTCTATGTGGTGATCTCAATGTAGCACACCAAGAAATTGACCTAAAAAATCCTAAGACGAACCGTAAAAATGCAGGCTTCTCCGATGAAGAACGTGCAAAGATGACAGAACTCTTAGGGGCAGGTTTTACAGATACATTCCGTCACCTTTATCCAGATGCTATTGAACAATACAGCTGGTGGTCCTATATGGGGAAAGCTCGTGAACGGAATACAGGATGGAGAATTGACTATTTCATCACATCCAAACGCCTTGATGATAAAATCCAAGAAGCGAAGATTCATCAACAAATCTTTGGCTCCGATCACTGTCCAGTAGAATTGGTTATTGATCTATAAAATTTTAGTGAATGTAAAAGCACAGCCTCATCTACGGATGAGGCTGTTGTGATAGAAAAGGAGATACTATGGCTCAAAAACAAAAAGCTGTTGTTCTATTTAGCGGTGGCGTAGACAGTACTACTTGTTTGGCCCTCGCCATTGAACGATTTGGTAAAGACAATGTGGTGCCCTTATCGATTCAATATGGTCAAAAACATAGTAAAGAATTAGAAGCTGCCATAGCTATTTTAGAGTACTATAATATGAAAGGTAAAACGATGGATGTTACCAAGCTATTTGCCTTCAGTAACTGCTCCCTGTTAGTACAATCTAGTGAAGACATTCCGCAAGGTTCCTACAAAGAACAACAAGATGCAGAAGGGAAGGGTACGGTGAGCACTTATGTACCGTTTAGAAATGGTCTATTCCTATCTGCGGCAGCATCCTTGGCACTATCTCTAGACTGCGGTTATATCTATTACGGTGCTCACAGTGATGATGCGGCGGGTAATGCCTATCCTGACTGTACAGAACAATTCTACAAATCTATGGGCGACGCCATCTTTGAAGGCTCTGGTAAAGAATGCTCCTTAGAAGCACCCTTTATTAACGCCAACAAAGCTGACATCGTAAAAGAAGGCCTACGCCTCAACGTACCATACCACTTAACCTGGTCTTGCTACGAAGGCGGAGACAAACCATGCGGACACTGCGGTACCTGCATCGACAGAGCTAAAGCCTTCCACGCAAACGGAGTCGAAGACCCAGCACTATAATACCCATAAACTGGCTTAGACAAGCAGTCGCCTTTTAGGCGACTACTTTACATATATTCTAATAGAGTAGCATGTATATGTGATTCAAGGCGGACTTGTACGTCACTAGTATTAGGGGATAAGCAGAGTTGCTAAATTTGAAGTGGTGGCAGATACCTTTTCAAAGAGCGACTTTGGCAGGTCAAGGCCCTAGGCCGATGGCCGGTTCGCCAGTGGAGCGATGAGGAAAGGTATCTGCCACCACCCCCACCTTACAATCTTGATACTAATCGTAGATGATCCTACAAGTCCGCCTTAATCCCAATTAATTGCGAAAATATTAGATATATGATATATTAGTACTGCCTAAAGGCGACAACTAAATAAGACAGTTTGAAACCATCCTGTCTCTAAACAAAACTACGGAAATTCATAAGCATTGTAAGCATGGTAGTTTTGCCATGCTTTTTTTATTTTGAGGAGGTGAGTGTTATGATTTCTACACGCAAATTGACTATTTCTGCCATGGTTGTGTCATTGTACATCGTTGTATTGTATGTAACGCAAAGCGTTTCCTTCGGGGCGTATCAAATTCGTATAGCAACATCATTATATGCACTTGCTTATGCCTTTCCGTTCTTGGTGATTCCCATGGGGATTGGCAACCTCATTTCTAACTTCCTATTCGGTGGTCTTGGCATCCTCGATATGATGGGAGGCTTTGGTGTGGGCGTATTGACGACTGGCATCATCGTAGGAATGCGCAAGCTTGGCCTCAGCGCTTGGTGGGTCATGCTTCCAATCGTATTTGTGCCAGCACTATGTGTACCAATGTGGCTCAGTCCATTACTTGGAATTCCGTACTGGCCATTAGTGTTGAATCTTATCGTTGGTCAAACCATTCCAGCGATTCTTGGTTCTGTATTGGTGAAAGCCTTAATCAGTCGTCCTAGCATGGCTGCCTTATTAGGTGCTTTCAAATAAAACTAAAGAGAGGGCGTTAATTTCCATTCATATGGAGCATTAACGAATATAAATAAAAAGGCGTAAGCTCAAATCGAGCTTACGCCTTTTTTATGGCTAAAATGTATGGAGGTATGGGAGTTTAGCAGTTATAGCCGCGCCATCTAGTTTCGACTACGAGGCGTTCAAGAGCAACCATGTACGCTGCTTGACGAGGAGGTACATTGTATTTGTGTTGCATTTCCCAAACAGCTTCGAAGCTATTTTGCATATTTTTAGTTAATCTTTCATTAACTTCTTCTTCAGTCCAGTAGAAGCTAGCTTTGTTTTGTACCCATTCATAGTAGGATACAACTACGCCACCACCGTTGGCAAGCACGTCAGGAATGATGTCGATACCTTTTTCATAGAAGTATTTATCCGCATCATTAGTAGTAGGGCCATTAGCGCCTTCCAAGATGATCTTAGCTTGGATATTTTCCATGTTGTCTTTGTTTAATTGGTTCTCAAGGGCTGCCATGTATAATACATCAACTGGTTGAGCCAATAACTCTTGAGGTCCAATTGTAGTCATGCCTGGTTCGCTGTAACCTTCGAGGGAACGACCATGGGAGTTAGCATATTCGTATGCTTTTTCAACATCGAGACCATTAGGGTTGTAGATGTTAACGCTTACGTCGCCGATAGCCACAACTTTTGCACCTGCTTGTGCAATGAGACGAGCACCTACGGAACCTACGTTACCAAAGCCTTGAACTGCAACAGTAAGGTTTTTGATATCCAAGTTTTTCTTAGCGAGGTAGCTTTGCAATGCGATGAGGCAACCGCGACCAGTTGCTTCATTACGGCCTAAGGAACCGCCTACTTCGATTGGTTTACCTGTAACGATACCTGGGCTCCATTCACCTTTTAATGTGCTGTATTCGTCAGCAATCCAGCTCATGATTTGAGCATTCGTATTTACGTCTGGTGCAGGAACGTCTGTATTAACACCGATGATAGGTGCAATACGGCGTACGAAGTTACGAGTTAAGCGTTCTAATTCACGAGGGTTTAAAGTTTTTGGATCAACTTTGATACCGCCTTTACCACCGCCATAAGGGATGTTAGCAATCGCGTTTTTAATAGTCATCCATGCCGCAAGTGCACGCACTTCATTTTCGTCGGAATCTGGATGGAAGCGAAGACCGCCTTTAGCACTACCACGCAATGTGGAATGTTGGCAACGATAACCTTCGTATACGCGAACCTCACCATTATCTAATTGAAGAGGAACTGCTACCTTTAGTTCCCGTTCTGGGTGACGTAACACTTCGTATTCGCTACGAGTATAGCCGAGCTTTTCAGCTGCTACGTCTAATGTGTTTAACATGTTTTCATATGGATTATAACCGCTCATAATTACCTCCTGGATAATAGAGTAAATTAATAGTTTAATTAATGCTAATTTTATCGCATACTTAAGTATTCGACATTGTAAACAGAATACCCTTTATATTTTCATAAATATATTCTATAGTTTTTGACCTGTAAAAGTTGTAAAAATATAGATAATTACTATGATTTTTATCACAGTACAATCTGCTAATGAACGATGTTTTTATCTATGAAAATGGATACTTTTACAAAAAAAATAAAGATCTATATTCTGAAAAATATAGACCTTTATGTATGTACTAATAAACTATTTTGAAGATTATACGAAAAAGACTGGTGAAAGATACTTTCACCAGCCTCATACGTCGATATATTTTATTTTTCCACAGTATCTTCAATCGGAGTAGGAGGTACGGAGGAGTCTGTAGTTTGACCATCACCCCACCATACGATGCCGTACGTGTGGTTTAGAATAGAACGGTTAAATACTGGCGTTTCAATACCTGCTTTACGTTGTTTGATATAGTCATCAAGCGCAAGACCTGCTGTGCGCCCCATGCGTACGATGGAACTTACGTTAGTTAATACTAAGAAAGCCATGAATAAATCGGCTAGGTTCCATACGAGATCTAGAGAGGCAATAGAGCCAACAAATGTCATAAGAATTACGCCAATACGGAACAAATGTAGGTAGAATCGTTTGTTTGTTAAGTGGCTGATATTGATTTCACCGTAGTAATAGTTACCAATTAAGGAACTAAAGGAGAACATAACGATGAAAATGGCTACGGCTGTAGGCGCCCAAGACCCAAGCTGTTGAGCTAGATTATGTTGTACAAGAGCAATACCTGTTAGACCTGTAGTGCTGTAATCACCCACGATGAGTACGATGAAAGCAGAAGCTGTACAAATGATGAATGTATCAAGGAATACGCCGAATGCTTGTACAAGACCTTGTTCTACAGGGTGGTTAACAGCTGCCGTAGCGGCTGCGTTTGGAACAGAACCTTCACCGGCTTCGTTAGAGAAGAGCCCCCGTTTGATACCATTCATAACAGTAGCACCTAATAAGCCACCACCTGCTGCAACAGGCTCGAATGCGGAGGAGAAAATAGTATAGATTACATGTGGGAATTGGGTGATATTCATAATTACCACAAATAACGCAGTAGCAATGTATAGAATCGCCATGATAGGAACAATGATTTCAGATGCTTTTGCAACGCGGTTGATACCACCGAATATGATAATACCAAGAAGGACTGCTACTACAGCGCCTGTATAGGACACATCAAGGTTAAATACCTGGAGAGATGCAGCCAAAGTATTGGCTTGTACAGAATTATAAATCCAACCATAGGTAATACTGATTAAAATAGCAAATAGAACAGATAATGCCTTGTTGTTTAGACCATACCGAATATAGTAAGCTGGTCCGCCATAGAAACCGCCCTTAGCAACAGGTTCTTTGTAGATTTGTGCTAATGTAGATTCGATGAAGCCAGTGGCAGCACCGATGAGTGCGATAACCCACATCCAGAAAATAGCACCAGGGCCACCAAGTACAACGGCAATAGCTATACCTGCGATGTTACCAACACCTACACGAGATGCGGTACTAACACAGAATGCTTGAAATGAGGATACATGGTTCTTTTCTGTAGAGCTACCTGCGCCGTTAATTACGAGGCGAATCATTTCTTTAATCATGCGAATTTGTACAAAATTCGTTGTCATCGTAAAGAAGAGACCTGCGCCGATGAGAATAAAAATGATGAAATAACTCCATAAATAACCGTTTATGGTGGATATAGCATCATTGAGCATTGCTTCCATAAAAACTCCCTTTCTTATAAAAAATCCATATTTCATACTAATCAATGATATTGTATCAATTTCTATAGACTATGTAAAACAAAAATCCTTCACAAATAGGAAGGATTTTTGCTTTATATAGTATTTTTGTAGGATGTTGTTTATGCCTTAGTAAATTCTTGTGACTCTTCCATTCCTTGCAACAAGGTTTGTTCAGAATGTTCCATGTGAATTCGAGCTAGTTTGCGAGCTTGCGCAGCATTGTGAGAGGCAATGGCTTCCACTAATTGACGATGCTCCTCCCAAGTTTTTCTAAGACGACCTGGTTGGTTCATGGAGAAACTGCGGAAACGGTAGGTTTGTTCTCGTAAATTGTGAACAATATCAGCCAATCTTTCGTTACGAGAAGCGCGGTAGAGGACTTCGTGGAACTCTACATCCGCAGCGACGACGGATTCCATATTTTTGTTTTCCATATGATCGCCAATTTCTACGAGCATTCTTTCCAGCGTTTCGATTTCCTCTTCTGTAATGCGTTCTGCTGCAAGGCCTGCTGCAAGTTCTTCAAGGGCAGAGCGAATTTCAAATACTTGAGTGATATCCTTTAAAGATATGTTGGCAACGTAGGTACCGCGACGAGGAACCATAACGACAAAGCCTTCTAGTTCTAGTTTACGTATGGCTTCACGAATGGGGGTACGACTTACACCTAACTCTTCGGCAAGGGGAATTTCCATGAGGCGCTCCCCAGGTTTTAACACCCCATCTTGGATGGCTTGACGCAATGTTTCACTTACCACTTCTCTTAGTGGTTTATACGCATCGAGTCGTATAGGTTGTAACCGTTTTGTCATACTAAGTCCTCCTGTGTACATGTTTTAGTAATGAGTGACAGCCAATCATGACCAGCTGCTTTAATCTCTTCTTGTAATTGTAAGGCTTCCATAGGTTTGTTAAGTAATACTACCATCGTAGGACCGCTTCCTGTCATGATGGTTGGGTAACCACGGTTGGTGAAAAACTCCTTACATATTCCTAGTTCTTCGTGATCTGGGAATAATAATTCTTCGAAAGTATTAGCGCTACTAGTGAAAGCAGATTGTAAATCATTATTCTGAAGATGATTCAGAACGGTATCGATTGTTTTTGCGGTGGCATTAGATTTACCGTTGAAGCGACCATAAGCAACCGCTGTAGAAATAGATACCTTTGGCTTTACTAGTAATAGCCAATGTGCTTCTGGCGATTGGCTATAGGTTAACACTTCGCCACGACCAGTTCCGCGAGCTGTACCACCTTGTAGTAGGAACGGCACATCAGATCCTAGTGAGGCACCAATATTTAAAAGTTCCTCTTGTGTGAGCCGTAAGTCCCAAAAGCGGTTGAGACCTAATAACATGGCTGCTGCGTCTGCACTACCGCCACCAAGACCCGCTTGAATAGGAACGCGTTTTAATAGGTGGATGGCGGCACCGGCTTTACAACCCGTATAGGCCTGTATGGCGCGTAACGCTTTGAGCGCGAGATTATCTTCTCCATAGCTTACGAGTTTTTGCATGTAGTCAGGCAATTCGGGAGCGCCACCAGAAAATACTACGGAATGATGCTTAGCGAAATAAATAGAATCACTAAGGCGAATCGATTGAAATATAGAATCGATGTCGTGGTATCCATCGTCACGCTTGCCTGTAATAGCAAGCCCAATATTAATTTTGCTGCAACCGAGTTGCTCAAAACTTTTACTCATAATAGCCTCGTTTGTAATGTACAAAATATATGCAGTTTATATGTTTATTTTATACTGTTATAAAGTGATTGAAAATAACCATTAAGTGGTTTATGATGATTTTGTATATACCTGTTGTTTGATTATTAAAAGCATTGTAAACAGCGTATGTTTTAATTAGTTCATTATAGAATATTTATAGTGAAATGGCAATTTGGAGGGAGCTATGTTCGCCAAGTATAAAGATGTTGTCTATCAATGTGTCATAGTTGCTATTGGTTGTGCAATTTTTGGTGCTGGTTTAGATGCCTTTGTACTACCTCACAAACTGGTTAGTACTGGTATTAGTGGGGTAGGGTTGATTTTGTATTATCTAACGGGATTATCCGTTGGTTCTTGGAACGTTATTTTGAACGTCCCTATATTTTGGGCTGCTTGGAAGTGGCTTGGTAAACGTGTAGTGCTTAATACCTTGTATGGTACGCTCATGTTATCGTGGATGATTGATCTGTTTAGTTTCTTGCAATATGACATGATTATTAAGGATCCACTACTCAGTTCTATGATGGCAGGTATCACAACTGGACTAGGGCTTGGTATCGTCTACCGTGTAGGTGGTAATACAGGAGGCCTTGATCCAATTGCACTTATCGTTCGTAAATATTATGGCCTTCAAATGGGGTCCATTAATAGCGCTATCAACTGTGCCATCCTCTTAGTTGCTGTCGGCGTTGTTGGACTTGAAGCGGTAGCTGTAACTCTTATCAGTGTGTATGTGTATACTATTATTACAAATAAGGTGGTAATCGGCTTTAATCAACGTAAAGTTGCTTTTATCATTACCTATCGCACCGATGAAGTATGTGAGTGTATTATCAATAAGGTTGGTCGTGGTGCCACTATTATTAATGGTATTGGTGCCTATACACGGACGCCTAAGCAAATTGTGATGGTTGCAGTCAACTTGCTGCAGGTAAATAAATTGAAAGAGGTTATTCAAGAAGCGGACCCAAATGTGTTTATCTTGATTACTGATGCCCAAGAGGTTATCGGGCAAGGTTTTACTCAACCTATTGTTCCTGCGGAAATATCTAAACAGCTGAAATCAAAAGATAGAACTACCGAAGCGAACAATAATGTTGTAATAGATATAGATGAAAATAGTTGTAATAAATCAAAATAAAGAATTATGATAAAATCTCTGGCTGTTGTCATCTTATATTAATTATGTGTAAATATAATATTTTATGAATGATACATACATTTTGGAAATAATTTAATGTAATTGATCGAATATCAAGGTTGTAAAATGAGAGGGCTTGCCCTCAAGATAAGATTAGAGGTTTCTATGACTCACAAATTAGCAGGTACGCCTGTACAAGAACAAGATATTATCGATGTGCAAACCCTTGTGGATGCATATTTTGATAATGCTCCGGATATTACAGATCCGACACAACTCGTATCCTTTGGCACATCTGGCCATCGCGGTACATCTTTAAATAGTACGTTTACAGATTTACATGTGGCCGCTATTACACAGGCTATTTGTGATGGCCGTGGTCAATTCGGCGCTACAGGTCCGATTTTCGTCGGTCAAGATACACATGCTTTATCTCAGCCAGCCCTTGTGACGGTTCTAGAGGTCCTTGCTGGCAATGGTGTAACTGCAATGGTTGATTCCGATATGGATTTCGTGCCGACACCATCTATATCTCGTGCTATTATTCGTTATAATGAAAGCCACGATGATAAGGCTGATGGTATCGTGATTACGCCGTCTCATAATCCTCCAGATAATGGTGGCATTAAGTATAACGCTACCAATGGTGGTCCAGCGGATACGTTGATTACTAAATGGATTGAAACACGTGCCAATGAATATGTTCACGCATATTGTGAATTAGAAGGATTTAAACGTATTAGTATCGACAATATTGAACCCGACCAACAGGTTCCATATGACTATAAAGGTCTATATGTAGAAGAACTATCTTCTATCATTAATATGGAGGCAATCCAAAGTGCAAAACCTAAGGTCCTCGTTAATGCTCTCGGTGGTAGTGGGCTAGGTTATTGGCGTGCTATTAAAGAGCGGTATAATCTAAACCTAGATATTATTAATGATGAGTATGATCCGACCTTTAGCTTTATGACCTATGACCATGATGGTAAGGTACGTATGGATTGTTCATCTGAATATGCCATGGCTGACGTAATTAAACAAATTGGTAATTATGATCTCGCTGTTGGGAATGACCCTGATTATGACCGCTATGGTATCGTTAGTCCGTATGGGCTAGCTTCTCCAAACGCATTCCTTGTGACTGCGGCGGATTATTTGTTTACGACTCGTGGTTGGACAAATAAAGGGGTCGGTAAAACCGTTGTTTGTACCACTATGATTGATAAATGGGCTGCTAGTAAAGAGGTTCCTGTTTATGAGGTTCCAGTAGGTTTTAAATATTTTAGTTCCCTATTATTCGATGGTGAGATTGGCATTGGCGGTGAAGAATCTGCTGGTGCATCGTTCCTTAAAAAAGACGGTACCGTATGGACTACTGATAAAGATGGCATGGTAATGGCTCTCCTTGCGATGGAAATGTATGCCGTTATGGGGGCTACTGTTGACCGTCTCTATAATAATCTTGTTGTAGGGTGTGGCGATCCTCGATTTGGTCGTATTGATGCACCTTGTACAAAGGCGGCCAAGGCTAAGTTGAAACAATTAAATGCAAGCTCCATTACGGCTACCGAAGTAGATGGTGATGCGATTACTAATGTTCGCACTACTTCTCTGTATAAAGATATGCCTATCGATGGCGTTCGTGTGGAAACGGAAACGGGCTGGTTTGTAGCACGTCCATCTGGTACTGAAGATTTATATAAAATTTATGGTGAAAGCTATAAAGGGGATAAAGGTCTTATCGCATTGTTAACTGCTGGTGAAGAGATTGTAACAAGTGCTTTGTCTGACGAAGTGTAACATGTTGTTTTCACTAGAAAACTCATAAAGATTTCACTCATGAAAAATAATAAATGTGTTATAATATATTAATATAGTTTATTGAATGCCCTATACTGGCTATATAGTTTGTAGTGCTTAGAGAAGGTGATGTTATGAAATTAGTTGTTACCGTTGTCGGCGTAGACCGCGTTGGTATCATTGCTGGAGTTAGTACTGTACTCGCTAACTACGGTGTAAATATTATGTCCATTAATCAGACCATCCTCGATGGCGTTTTCAATATGATTATGATGTGTGAAACCAAGTCTGAAGATATGAAAAATCTTACAGCTATCCAAGAGGCTTTGACGACTCAAGGTAAAGAACTAGGTGTTGAAATCCGTGCACAACATGCTGATATTTTCTTGAGCATGCACCGTGTAGGATAGGAGGCACTATGTTATCTATCGACAATATTTTAGAAACGAATCAGATGATTCACGATAACAAGCTTGATGTTCGTACTATTACGATGGGAATTAGCTTGCTTGAATGTGCATCTAGTTCTGGTAAAGAGCTATGTGACCGTATTTATGACCGTATTACAAAAGAGGCAGAACATCTTGTATCTACAGGGGAAGATATTGAGCGAGAATTCGGCATCCCTATTATCAATAAGCGTATTTCTGTAACACCCATTTCTTTAGTTGCAGGAGGTAGTGATTTAACATCTTATGTTCCTGTGGCGGAAGCTATGGATCGTGCTGCAAAAACTGTAGGTGTTAATTTTATTGGCGGCTTTTCTGCGCTTGTAACAAAGGGCGCCACTCGAGCTGACCGCATTTTGATTGACTCTATTCCTGAAGCGCTGGCAACTACGGATATCGTTTGTAGCTCTGTTGCTGTGGGCTCTACTAAAACTGGTATTAACATGGACGCAGTGCGAGACATGGGAATCATCGTTAAGAAAACTGCAGAGCTTACAAAGGATAATGATGCTCTTGGTTGTGCTAAGCTCGTAATATTCTGTAATCCTGTAGAGGATAATCCATTTATGGCGGGTGCTTTCTTCGGGGTAACAGAAGGGGATAGTGCTATTTCTGTAGGTGTATCTGGCCCGGGCGTTGTAAAACATGCGCTTGAATCCGTTCGAGGTCAATCCTTTGACGTTGTAGCAGAAACGGTTAAACGTACTGCTTTTAAAATCACGCGCGTAGGTCAATTGGTAGCCCAAGAGGCATCTCGCCGCCTAGGTAAACCATTTGGTATTATTGATTTATCTTTGGCGCCAACGCCAGCTGTAGGTGACTCTGTAGCTCATGTTCTTGAAGAAATGGGCTTGTCCTCTTGTGGTTGTCATGGCACTACAGCGGCACTAGCATTACTTAATGATGCGGTGAAAAAAGGTGGTCTTATGGCTTCCTCTCACGTAGGTGGTCTTAGTGGTGCATTCATTCCTGTCTCGGAAGATGCAGGCATGATTGATGCTGTATCCTGTGGTAGTTTGACACTTGATAAATTAGAGGCCATGACATGTGTTTGTTCTGTAGGGCTTGATATGATTGCTATTCCTGGAGACACTACTGCTGACACCATTTCTGCTATCATTGCAGATGAATCAGCAATTGGTATGATTAATAATAAGACAACTGCGGTTCGTGTAATTCCTGTACCTGGTAAGACTGTTGGAGAGGTTGTTGAATTTGGTGGATTATTAGGTTATGCTCCTATTATCGAAGTGAGTCCATATAGTGCAGCCGAGTTCATCGCCCGTGGTGGCAGAATTCCTGCTCCTATTCGTAGCTTAACGAACTAATCCGTTTTTACAACCTACTTGTTGGAGGTGTCTTATGAGTGAATATGTGCTCGATTATGTGTGGGCCTTTGCACTAGCGCTCATCATAACCTTTGCACTTACCCCATTGGTAAAACGCTTTGCCGTTGCTGTTGGGGCAATAGATAAGCCTGATGCTCGAAAGGTGCATCATGGTGCGATTCCACGACTTGGTGGATTAGCAATCTTTCTCGGTTATGTGGGATCGGTTCTTTTTAACGATTCCATTCCGCATGATCATAAATTGTTTGGGTTTGTCCTTGGTACAGTCATTTTGGTGCTAGTTGGTATTTGGGACGACATTAAACAAATTGAGCCAAAAACTAAGTTAATGGGCCAAATTATAGCAGCCGCTATTTTGGTGGCTTATGATATTCGAGTAGATTTCATTAACCTTCCTTGGGGTGGTGTAGTATATCTCAAGTATTGGGCTATTCCATTGACTATTTTCTGGATAGTTGGTTTTACAAATATTGTAAACCTCATCGATGGCCTTGATGGCTTGGCTGCAGGTATTTCCTTTATCGCATGTATCGCTGTTTGTGCAATGACATTGCAACTTGGTCAAACTGATCTTGCTTGTATCTCTCTTGCTTTAGCAGGTGCGACTGTAGGTTTCTTGCGGTATAACTTCAATCCTGCAAAAATATTCATGGGTGATACGGGATCCATGTTATTAGGCTATACATTAGCAGCTATTTCCGTTATGGGCGCTGTGAAGACGGCGGCTATGATTGCTCTAGTGGTACCTGCCATTGTGTTAGGCTTGCCTATTTTAGACACCTTATTTGCCATTGTGCGCCGTAAAATCAGTGGACGTCCCATCTTTAAACCCGATAAAGGTCATGTTCACCATCGCTTATTGGCACAAGGATTAACACAAAAGCAAGCTGTATTGTTGATGTATGCAGTAACAGCTCTTTTCGGCGGTGTATCTGTTATCGTTGCAGAGGTCAATGCTTGGGTCGGCGCGACTTTGGTATTAGTAATTTTCTTGTGTAGTATTTATATTGCACGACGTCTTGGCGTTATCATGCATAGTGATGCGGCAGGGCATCCGTTACCACGTCCTACAATTGAACGCAGCGACTCGGATGATACCATATCCTTTGATCGCGATGAATTGGCTAAAGCCTTGGAGAATACTGATGATTCTCATAAGGAATAACCATCTGTGGGGCGCTTGGCGCCCCATTTTTTCTATCCTACTACGTTGGAGGCAACTATGTTAAAAGTTATGACAATCTTTGGTACAAGACCTGAGGCTATCAAGATGGCTCCTCTTGTAAAAGCATTACAAGCAGCACCAGATATGGAACCTATCGTCACCGTTACGGCACAGCATCGAGATATGCTTGATCAAGTACTAAACTTGTTTAATATTACCCCAGACTATGATTTAAATATTATGAGCCAAGGTCAAACACTATATGATGTAACTAATCGTGCTTTGATGGGCCTTAAAGATGTATTAGAAGAAGCAAAACCTGATGTGGTACTCGTTCATGGTGACACTACAACTACCTTTGCTGGGGCATTGGCTTCTTTCTACCAAGAAATTCCTGTAGGTCACGTGGAAGCAGGGCTACGGACAGGTGATATTTACTCTCCATTCCCTGAAGAGATGAATCGAAAATTGACGGGTTCGATCGCGACGTATCACTTTGCGCCTACTTCTAGTTCTGAAAGCAATTTAAAAAAAGAAAATATTAATACAGAACATCTTTATGTAACAGGGAATACTGTTATCGATGCTCTTGATACGACGGTACAAGACAGCTATGTATTCGATGATGCAGCTATTAATGCTCTTGATCCTAAAAAACGTACGGTTCTTGTTACCACACATCGCCGAGAAAACTTAGGTGAACCTATGCGCCATGTATATCAAGCCATTCGAGATTTAATCAATGAATTTGAAGATATTCAAGTTGTTTTCCCTGTACATAAAAATCCTAAAGTTCGCCAAGTTGTACAAGAGGAACTTGGTTCTGTGGAGCGTGTTACATTAATTGACCCTCTTGACTATGAACCGTTTGCAAACTTGATGGCTAAATCTTACTTGATTTTGACTGATTCAGGTGGGATTCAAGAAGAAGCCCCAGCTCTTGGTAAGCCAGTTCTCGTATTACGTGATACGACAGAACGTCCTGAAGCGGTAGAAGCAGGCACTGTTCGCCTTGTAGGTACTGATAAGGATGCGGTACATAAAGCCGCTTATGAATTATTGAGCAATACGGAAGCGTATAAGTTGATGTCTAATTCTGTTAACCCCTATGGTGACGGAAAAGCCTCTGAACGCATCATTCAAGCGTTGCGACATGAATTCTTAGGTGATGCGCGTCGTCCTGAACGTTTTGGTAAATAATATGGATAAGGATCTTGTGAAAGCCCTCGCCATGGCAACATCAGCGGGGGTCACACTGGTCTCCTGTATAGGAGGTTTTATTTGGCTAGGTTATAAATTGGATACTTGGCTTCAAACGGAACCACTCTGCATGGTCATATTTGGCCTAATAGGAGCTATAACAGGGTTTTATATGTTATATAAACAAGTTAAGTAGTGAGGTATGTATGAATCAATATATAAAATTCATAGTGCGCGTGCTACTGTCTTGTTTTTTTATTGCCTTTTTAGGTGTAATAATACAGGTTGCATGCGGATTACAACACTATGTATGGGGATGGCTGTGGGGCATTTTTATAATGGTGCTCTACTTGCTTAGCCTTGCACTACATGGTCAAGCAATTATATTAGGTGATCCTTATAAGGCTGTTCGTAAGGCGCGTAGACAGATGGTGTGGCGTCTTATGCTTGTTGGATCTTTAGTCGTATTAGGTTTGAAGATTCCCCATGTAGAAGCAATTAGTATGTTTGTAGCGATTGCACTTATCCAGCCTGCACTTTATATAGTGTATTGGCGGTTTAGTGGACGGTTCTAATTTTTATTATTTTAATTAAGAATTTTATTGCATTTAAATTAATGTATTGTATTCCAATTAATGTATTGATGTGGATTTTAATAAGACATGGAGTCGTATTCTAATAATGCATTGAATACATTCTATTTATGATTATTTGGAATTGTTTACCCTTCAAGTGTTGATTATATATCTATAACGATGTATGATGATACATATATATTATATTTATATTAATGTAAATATATTAGGTTTTTATTAGGTTTATGGAAGGGGTTGAGAACGTGGAATTACATGCGGGACACCATGAGGTCGTGCAGTGGTTGGGGTTGACATTTAATATGGATACTTTAATTGCTACATGGGTTACTATGGCTATTGTAATACTGATAACAGTATTAGCCACCCGGGGACGTAAATTGGTGCCTGTAGGCTTGCAGAATATAGTGGAATCTATATTAGAAGGCTTAGAGGGGCAATTAGCTCCGAATTTGGGTCGCCATTGGCCGATGGTGAGTTCCTTGTTATTTACGTTTTTCTTATTTATTTTTGTAGGAAATGAGTTAGGCTTAATGCCAACATTCAAGGCTTTAACATCACCAACATCCGATATTAACACTACAATTGCATTAGCTTTATGTAGTACATTAGTGGTATGGGTTATGGGGGTTAAAGTTAAAGGCTTATCTTATTTTAAGCATTTTGTACGACCTTATAAGGCTTTGTTAATACTCAATATTTTCGAGGAAATTGCTAGACCTGTTACGCTTGCTTTCCGTCTATTCGGCAATATCGTAGCTGGTGAAATTTTGTTAGAAGTATTATACAAGTTGCCTTGGTTTGTACCTGTACCATGGGTGTGGATTGCTTTTAGTTTGTTTATCGGCATTATTCAAGCCTTTATTTTTACCGTTCTTACAGCATCCTATTTAGGGATGGCTCTTAGTGAGGAACATTAATTATTATATATGGAGGATATATTATGGAAGCTCAAGGTTTATTCGCATTAGCAGCAGCAATCGCAGTAGGTTGTGGTGCCATTGGTGCAGGTATCGGTGACGGTCTTGTATCTAGTAAAGTAATCGAAGGTATTACACGCCAACCTGAATTGCGTGGTCAATTGATGTCTACTATGTTCGTTGCGATTGGTTTGATCGAAGCGATGCCTATCATCGGTGTAGTAGTTGCGTTTATTTTGTTATTCAGATAATAACGAGGAGGAATAACCTTGGTTGACTTAAGCCTTGGAACGATTCTTGCTCAAATGTTGAACTTTTTTATATTAGTTTGGCTATTGGCGCGTTTTGCATATAAACCATTATTGGCTATGATGACAGAACGTAAAGAACGAATTGCTAAAGATTTAGAAGCTGCTGAACAAGCCCGTGCAGAGGCAGAAACGTTTAAAGCTGATTATGCAGCTCAAATTTCTAATGCTCGTGTAGAAGCACAACAAATTGTTGAAAAAGCAATTCAAGAAGCAGAAAATACTACACGAGAACAATTGGCAACAGCTCGCGAGCAAATTGAACAAGAAAAAAATCGTGCTCGTCAAGATATTGCCATCGAACGTGATCGTGCTATGAATAGCTTGCGTAATGAAGTTGTTTCTTTGTCTGTAGCTATGGCTGGTAAAGTTGTTGCAAAAGATATGAACAGCGAAACTAATACAAAATTGATCGAAGACGCTATTCGTCAACTTGATAGTAAAACGATAGGGTTGTGATACGATGAGCATAGAAATTGTAGCAGATAAATACGGTTCGGCTATGTTTGAATTAGCTCAAGAACAAAATAAGTTGGAACTCATGGAGGAGCAATTAGGTTATGTAGCGTCTGTAATGGCGGAACAGCCTGAACTTCGTTCATTCCTTGAAAATCCAATCGTTACAGAAGATGCAAAGATTAAGTTAGTTGGTTCTATCTTTGAATCTAGTATCGACAAAGTTGCTTTACATTTTATTTATGTGATGATTAAACGCGGGCGCCATCGTTATATTGCTCAGGCCATTGCAGCGTTTATTCAAAAATCACGAGAGGCTCGTGGTATTTTGGAAGCTACTGTAACTGTAGTAGAACCAATCACAGCTGATGTAGAAGCATCTGTACAAGCTAAATTACGAGAAGTAACAGGGAAAGATGTTATTTTATCTGTGCGTCAAGATCCATCTATTATGGGTGGTATTATTATCCAAGTAGGGGATAAACGCATTGATGGCTCTGTATCTCGTCGTTTAGAGGAATTAGAAAAATCTTTATTAAGAACGAACTCTATTAGATAGGGGTGAATGGGTATATATGAAAATGAAGCCTGAAGAAATCACTGCTATAATCAAACAGCAGATTCAGGACTATGATGTTGACCTCAATGTCGATGACGTGGGTACTGTTCTCGACGTAGGGGATGGCATCGCCCATATTTATGGTCTTGAAAGAGCCATGGCCGGTGAGTTGCTAGAATTACCACACGGCGTATATGGCTTGGTTTTGAACTTAGAATTAGATAATGTGGGTGCCGTACTATTAGGTGATGACTTCTTGATTAAAGAAGGGGACCAAGTGCGCCGTACTGGCAAAATTATGGACGTTCCTGCTGGAGATGCCTTGATTGGTCGCGTAGTAAACCCTCTTGGTCAACCTCTTGATGGCAAGGGTGCTATCCAAGCTACAGAACGTCGTCCTATCGAACATCCAGCACCTGGTATTGCGGATCGTCAATCCGTAAACGAACCATTGCAAACAGGTCTTAAAGCGATTGATGCGATGGTACCAATCGGCCGTGGTCAACGTGAGCTTATCATCGGTGACCGTGGTACAGGTAAAACTGCGATTGCCTTAGATACTATTTTGAACCAAAAAGGCAAAGATGTTATTTGTATTTATGTAGCTATTGGTCAAAAAGAATCTACGGTTGCTCGTGTAGTACAAAAACTTGAAGAAGCAGGCGCTATGGAATATACAATCGTAGTTTCTGCGAGTGCCTCCACCGGTGCACCTCTTCAATATATTGCACCATATGCTGGTGTTGCCATGGGTGAATACTTTATGTACCAAGGTAAACACGTATTATGCGTATATGATGACTTAACAAAACAAGCGGCTGCATACCGTGCTATGTCCCTATTATTGCGCCGTCCACCAGGGCGTGAAGCATATCCAGGTGACGTATTCTACTTACACAGTCGTCTATTAGAGCGGGCTGCGAAACTTTCATCTGAACTTGGTGGAGGTTCTATTACAGCGTTGCCAATCATTGAAACACAAGCAGGTGACGTATCTGCATACATTCCAACAAACGTAATTTCTATTACTGATGGTCAAATTTTCTTGGGAACAGATATGTTCTATTCTGGTATTCGTCCAGCTGTTGACGTAGGTTTGTCCGTATCCCGTGTAGGTGGTAGCGCACAAACTAAAGCGATGAAGCAAGTGGCGGGCCAATTGCGTTTGGACCTTGCTCAATATCGTGAGTTGGCTGCTTTCGCTCAGTTTGGTTCTGACCTTGATGCGGCTACACGCGCTCAACTTGATCGCGGTGAACGCTTAACTGAAATGTTGAAACAAGGTCAATATGAGCCTATGAGCGTAGCGGAAATGGTTATCAACCTGTACGCTGGTACTAAAGGGTACTTAGCAGATATTCAAGTGGCAGATGTATTGTCCTTTGAATCTGAACTTTTACGCTATGTAAAAGCAAATTACCCTGAAATCATCACTAACATTGAAACGTCTAAGAAAATTGACGAAGAAACTGAAAATCTATTGAAGCAAGCAATCCCAGAATGTGTTGAAGCATTTGGCTCTACACATACATTAGTGTCTCGTAAGGAGGCGTAATGTATGGCTAGTGCACAAGATTTGCGAAAACGCATAAAAAGTGTTACCAATACGCAACAAATTACAAAAGCGATGAAGATGGTAGCTTCTGCTCGTCTTCGTAGGGCACAAACAAAAGCGGAAGCTACTCGTCCTTACGCAGAAAAGATAGGGCAAATCTTGCGTCATATGTCTAATAGTGATTTAGAAGGCTTTGAAAGTCCTCTTTTAGATGTGCGACCTGTAGAGCGCACTTGCTATATTGTAGTAGGTGCAGATAAAGGTCTTGCAGGGGCATTTTCGTCTAATGTATTGAAATTTGCCATGGAACAATTACATGGTAAATCTCCTGATACATACCGTGTTATCACGGCAGGCAGAAAGCCTAGAGACAGCATGAAATCTAGAGGTGTTCGCATCGATAAGTCTTATGCGGGCTTCTCGGATAAACCATCCTATGAACATGCGCGTACTATTATGCATGAAGCACTTTCACTATATGAACGTCATGAAGTAGACGAAGTCATCATGATCTATACACGTTTTGTAAATTCTATGACGCAAATTGCACAGGCTGAGCGCTTGTTGCCAATAGAGCAACCACAAGATGAGGTAAAAGGCGAAGAGTATGATTTCATGCCGTCCGCCGTATCCGTCTTGGAGGCGTTGCTGCCAAAATACTTAGAAATTACAGTTTATAATGGATTGTTGCAATCTGCAGCTAGTGAATTAGGTGCTCGTATGACGGCCATGACATCGGCTACAGATAATGCAGGGGAACTCATTGAGTCCTTAGGCCTTGAATACAACAAGTTGCGTCAATCTAGTATTACAAACGAAATTTCTGAAATCGTTGGTGGCGCTAATGCCTTGCAATAGATAAGGAGACATCTGTCGATGAGTAATAATATTGGTAAAGTTGTGCAGGTCATCGGCCCAGTTGTAGACGTGCGCTTTGATGCTGGTCATTTACCAGCTATCTACAACGCCATCCACATCTACCATGACCACAAGGCACACGATAGACAAAAAATCGTAGTAGAGGTTATGCAACACTTAGGCGACGATACAGTTCGTTGCGTTGCCATGAGTTCTACTGACGGTATGACACGTAATATGGAAGCAGAAGATACTGGTGCTCCAATTTCCGTTCCTGTAGGGGAAGGCGTATTGGGTCGTATCTTTAACGTACTTGGTGAAACTGTAGACCATGATCCAGCTCCAGTTGTGGCTGATGAAAAATGGCCTATTCACCGTCCAGCACCTAAATTTGATGACCTTTCTCCAGATACACAAATCTTGGAAACAGGTATTAAGGTCGTTGACCTTATCGCTCCATACGTAAAAGGTGGTAAAATCGGTCTTTTCGGTGGTGCCGGTGTAGGTAAAACCGTATTGATTATGGAATTGATTCACAATGTTGCTACAGAGCACGGCGGCTATTCCGTATTCTCCGGTGTAGGGGAACGTACTCGTGAAGGTAATGACTTGTGGAACGAAATGAAAGAGTCTGGCGTTATCAATAAAACAGCCCTCGTATATGGACAAATGAATGAGCCACCAGGGGCTCGTATGCGCGTAGGTCTTACTGGTCTTACAATGGCTGAATACTTCCGTGATGTGAAAAAACAAGACGTGCTCTTGTTCATCGATAACATCTTCCGCTTTATTCAAGCGGGGTCCGAAGTATCCGCCCTCTTAGGTCGTATGCCATCTGCCGTAGGTTACCAACCTACATTGGCTAATGACGTAGGGGCATTGCAAGAGCGTATTACATCTACAAAAGAAGGCTCTATTACCTCCGTACAAGCTGTATATGTACCTGCCGATGACTTGACTGACCCGGCTCCAGCAGCGACATTCGCTCACTTGGATGCGACAACAGTATTGTCTCGTTCCATTGCGGAACTTGGTATCTATCCAGCGGTGGATCCTCTGGACTCTACAAGCCGTATTTTGGACCCACATGTACTTGGTGAAGAGCACTACGCAGTAGCTCGTGGAGTACAAGAAGTATTGCAAAAATATCGCGATCTTCAAGATATTATCGCAATCCTCGGTATGGAAGAATTGTCTGACGAAGATAAACTCACTGTATCTCGCGCTCGTAAGATTCAACGTTTCTTGAGTCAACCATTCTTCGTAGCAGAAGTATTTACCGGTTCTCCTGGTAAATATGTGCCATTGTCCGAAACATTGAGAGGCTTCAGAGAGATCTTGGATGGTAAACATGATGAATTGCCAGAAGGTGCATTCTACATGGTTGGTACCATTGATGAAGCCATTCAAAAAGCAAAGGAAATGCAAGAGAAGGGGGAATAATCCATGGCGGAACCTATGACCCTACAGATAATTACACCTGATGCAATCGTATTCGAGGGCCAATCTACATTCTTTGTAGGTAAAGCTATCGATGGTGGTTTTGGTATTTTGCCAAATCATGCGCCTATGATTATTGCATTAGACTTGGCACCTTTACGCATTGAACAACCAGATGGAACATCTCGTGAATATGCTGTATTTGGTGGCTTCTGTGAAATTGAACATAATAAGGTGAGTATTGTAACCCCTGACTGTCAAGATCCAACATCCATTGATGTGGAACGTGCTCGTCGAGCTAAAGAGCGTGCAGAAGGTCGGTTATCAAATCCTACACCTGATATTGATGTAGAAAGAGCGGAAGCAGCATTGCAACGTGCTTTACTGCGCTTGCATGTTACAAAAATGTTATAAGAAAAAGGCTAGCCATCTGGCTAGCCTTTTTATCTTTCTAATTTTGATTATAAAACGCTCACACCTTTTAAGGAGTATGCAGTATTCTTAGGTTGTTCTACTTGAAAATCTAATACAACAGGTGCCTCAGAATTGATACCAGGTGCTTGGTAGCGGTCACGATCTGTTGGAATTCGTTTGTATGGTAATTTATCAAGTAATATAGTCATAACTTTGTTCCAAACTGATTTATGTGTTGGCATAGTTAAAGAGTCATCAGTTTGGTTGAAGCCCGTACGAACAGTATGGATTACCTTATCGTTTACATCATAATAGTATAAAAGGGCATTAACCTTTGCAGCGATATAAATTTCATGATTATCCTTATTGTATGGATCTGGGCTGTTAATAGTATTAACTTGTACATATACGTCTTGTAATGGTACAGGCATAATAACGATTTCAGAATTTTGGGCCTCTGCAATTTGAGCAAGATCAGCGGCTTTAATTTCTGCAGTTGGTGTGTTAGTACTTACAATGGTTGTATCATAGTAAGGATATTTAAGTGTATTTGATAAGCGATCTGTCATGTAGTGACCAAATTGAGCTGTGTTTTCATTGCGCAAATTTGCTGGTACAACAATAGTTACTTTGCGGCTTGGAAAGTTTTCCAAGTGACCATCATGACTTGTACTAGTAGCATTAATAGTTGCTTTTTCTGAAACTCCAGAAATTGGTGTAGATGTTGGTGTGGCAGCTACTTTTATGACAGGCTCCATATTTGTTTTAGGGGTCAATGTAGAAGCCTCATTACTTGTGTTACTTTGTATAGTGCTAAGAACCACAGGTTGCGTTGTATTTGGTGTTAGCTGACTCAAATCGATCATAGCGGCACTGGCTGTTGTAAATGCAGTTGTGAGTAGTACAGCAAGTACTGTAAGTAGTGGACGTTTATAGAGTCCGAAGTTATGTAACATAATTCCTCCTCTTAATAAAACTCTTTTAAAATTACAAATTATACAATTTATATTATTATATCATATATATAAAAAAAAGGAGCAAGCTTAACAGCTTGCTCCTTTAGTTTGGTGGACGATGACAGGATCGAACTGCCGACATCCTGCTTGTAAGGCAGGCGC